>Ga0306920_100000002_pt1 | contig 681005 bp, 660 predicted proteins | sample flu12Cox44000170_FD_204666 | JGI IMG/M metagenome (GOLD analysis project Ga0306920, IMG submission 204666) | Lab enrichment of tropical soil microbial communities from Luquillo Experimental Forest, Puerto Rico - flux4day.12C.oxic.44.000.170 (v2)... | ecosystem: Environmental > Terrestrial >... | reverse complement strand
CGCCGTAACAGAACCCGGCTTATCGGCTGGCTTCGACGCTATTGAAGTGCCGCTGACGCCCCGCGATGACGAGTCGCGGGGCGTCGCCTTTTGGTGGAGTCGTGAGCCGCGGTAAACGAAGGCGCCATAGGTGGCGCAGTCGGCGTAAGCGGGTCGCGCGGGCGCGGCGACACGTGTGTTGAGTGGCCGCCGCGAGCGGGGTACCCGCTCGACGACGAGCTTGCACCACCAGCGCCGGAGTTACCGCGGCTCATCGCGTTCGTCGAAATCGACGGCGGGCGTCGCGGAGGATTTCGCGCGCGGCATTGTGCCCGGGGACGCCGCTTACGCCGCCGCCGGGATGGGTGCCTGCGCCGCACATGTAGAGTCCCTTGAGCGGGCCGCGATAGTTGCCGTGGCCGAGCACCGGGCGCGCCGAAAAAAGCTGATCGAGCGTGAGCGCGCCGTGGAAGATATCGCCGCCAATGAGACCGAAGTCGCGCTCGAGGTCGAGCGGTGAGAGCACCTTGCGCGCGATCACGTTGGCGCGGAAATTCGGCGCGAACCGCGTCACAGTGTCGAGCATGAGATCGGCGACTTGGTCCTTCGCGTCGTCCCAGGAGCGCCCATCCGGCAGCTGAGGGTTGGTGTGCTGGCAGAAAAGGCTCGCGACGTGCTTGCCAGGTGGTGCGAGCGAGGGATCGACGAGCGACGGAATCAGCATCTCGATGATCGGCTCGCGCGACCAGCCGGTCGTCCGCGCATCGAAGTACGCGCGCTCCATGTAAGCGAGCGAAGGCGCGATGATGATGCCGGAGCGAAGATGCGGTCCGTCCCCGGGCAAGCACGCAAACGACGGCAGCGCGTCAAGCGCAACGTTCATGCGGAAGGTCCCCGACGCGCAGCGATACGCCTCGATGCGCCTCCGGAAATCGGCATCGAGCGCCTCGGGCTCGACCAACCGCAGATAGAGAAGCTTCGGGTTGACGTTGGCGACGACGCGCTTGGCCAGGAACTCTGTGCCGTCGGCAAGCGCGATGCCGGTGACCGCGCTGCCCCGTGTGGTCACGCGCACGACCGGCGCGTCGGTGAAGACCGCGACACCGCGGGCACGTGCCTCCTGCGCCATCGCCTCGCTCACCGCTCCCATACCCCCGAGCGCGTGTCCCCAGGTGCCTCGCTTGCCGTTGACTTCGCCGATGACATGATGCAGCAGCACGTAAGCGCAGCCCGGAGCATACGGACTCGCGAAGTTGCCGACCACCGCGTCGAAGCCGAACGCCGCCTTGATCGGATCGGACTCGAAATGAGCGTCGAGCACGTCGCCCGCGCTCTTGGCGAAAAGGTCGAGCAGATCGCGGCGCTCCGCCAGGCCAAGACGCTTGAGCTGCCGGCCTGCCTTCAAGGCCCGCATCAGATCTGCTGCACCGCCGCCGATATTGGGTGGCGTTTCGAGCAGCAGCGATCGCATCACGTCGGCAACGCGATCGAGCATCGCGTAATAATCCGGCAGCGCAGCCGCATCCTTCGCGGAATAGCGCGAAAACTCCGCCTGCGTCGCGGCGAGCGTTCCGCCGACCTTGAGATGATCGCGGTCCGATAACGGCAGAAAATTCGCGAGCGGTCGCTCGATTATGCGAAGCCCATGCCGCGCGAGCTTCAGCTCGCGGATCACCTTGGGATGCAGCAGGCTCACCGTGTAGCTTGCGGTGGAATTGCGGAATCCAGGATGGAATTCCTCGGTTACGGCCGCGCCGCCCACGATGCTGCGTCGCTCGAACACGCCGACCTTGAGTCCGCCCGCAGCGAGATAGCACGCGCAGGTGAGCCCGTTGTGACCGCCGCCGATGATGACGGCGTCGTACTGCTGCTTCACTCCTCGCCCATGCCCGCCGCCACGATCGAGAAGCCGTTGTCCACGAAGGTCACGCCGCCGGTGACCGCACTGGCGAGATCGGAGAGCAGGAACGCGGAGACGTTGCCGACTTCCTCGATTGTTACGTTGCGCCTGAGGGGCGCCGTCTTCTCGACGAAGTGCAGAATTTTGGAGAAGCCGCCGATGCCGGCGGCGGCGAGCGTTTTAATCGGCCCTGCAGAAATCGCATTGACGCGAATGCCCTCGGGCCCCAGGGACTGCGCGAGATAGCGCACGTTGGCTTCGAGGCTCGCCTTGGCGAGACCCATCACGTTGTAGTTCTGGATCGCGCGCTCGGCGCCAAGATAGGTGAGCGTCAAGAGCGCCGCGCGGCGGCCGACCATCAGCGGCCGCGCGCCCTTGGCGAGCGCCGCGAAGCTGTACGAGCTCACGTCATGTGCGGTCGCGAAGGCTGCCCTCGTGAGCCCGTTCAGGAAATCTCCGGAGATCGCTTCGCGCGGCGCGAAGGCGATCGAATGCACCAAGCCGTCGAGCGCACCCCACTCGCGTTTGAGCGCTTCAAAGAGCGCCGCGATCTGGTCGTCGTTCGTCACGTCGCAGGGCAGGACCGGCACACTCCCGAATTCTCTCGCGAGCTTGACCACCCGCTCCTTGAGCTCGTCGTTGACGTAGGTGAAGGCAAGCGTCGCACCTTCGCGGGCACAGGCCCGCGCGATACCGTACGCGATGGAGCGATTCGACAGCAGCCCCGTAATCAGTATTTTCCTGTCCGCGAGAAGGCTCATGGTGCGCGAATTCCGAGCTGGAACTCAGAGCAGATCTCGCAGAGTCTTCGCGTCGCTGCGCTGGATCACACCGCAGGCGATCCAGCCATTGCGTACGCCGAACTCCGCCTTCGGATCGGGATCCACGTTTGCGTGCACGACGAGCGAATGCCCGATAACGTCATTCGGCGCTCCAGTGCCTACCGTGATGTCTCGCAGGCTAACCGTGATCGAGAAATCCGCGCGCCCCTCGGTTCCGGCATAGAGCTGCGGCAGCTCGCCTGTGCGCTTGCCGCTCGGCCCGCCGGCGACGTTCCAAACCGGACCCGCGCTTGCCGCGTTCGGCGAGCTGCAGTTGCCGACAGCGTGTATGTAGAGGCTGTGCGACCCCGGAAGAAGCTCGAAGAACTGCCCGGCGACCGCGACCCTGTCGCCCTTCTGTGTGAACGACACGATGCCCCGCACCGTGCTTCCGTTTTTCGGCGTGAGCCTCGCCACGCCCATCGTTTCACTGGTTTCTTTGGATGGCGCGTCGCCGCAGCCCGCGACGAGGCCAAGCGCAATCGCCGTGGCGAGCGCATGGATCGACCTCAGGCGGGAGTTATTCAGAGGTTCCTATGACTTGTTGATGACGCCGCAAGCCACACGCGCGCCGGAATTGCCGGTCGGTTGCGTCTTGTAGTCGTCGGCGTCCTTGTGCACGATGACCGACTTTCCGACGATGTCCGTCGCGCCGCTGCCGATCGTGAGCCTCGAAAGCTCCGTGGTCAGTGTCGCGTTGCCGCCCGCATCCGCTTGCAGCATCGGCATGTCACCCGCGTGATGATCGGGTGCATCAGGCGAGCCGTGCGGCTTGTTGGTCGGATTGAAGTGGCCGCCAGCGCTCGTGCCGTCGGACGCGCTGCAATCGCCCTTCTCATGAATGTGGAACCCGTGCCCGCCGGGAGTGAGACCGGTAATCTTCGCGCTCACCCTCAGCTTGTCGCCGCTTTGCGTGAACGTCACGCTACCGGCTACGCTGCTGCCCTGGGTCGGGGCCAGCGTCGCGGTGGCGGTCTGCGCTTGCGCCGCCGCGGCAAAGCAAGCTGCCGCTATCCCACCGAGCAGCGAAATTCCAATCGATCGCATCATTCTTGATTCCTTGATTCTTGAGCTGATGGGCGTCTGTTCGGCTCCTGCTTTGCCGCAGCCATGATAAGCGAAGGGCAGAAAGCTTGCTACCGGGCCGCACACGCAGCACGCGATCGAGGATAGAATCGGCGCGGCGCGGTGGGACGCCGCCCGCATGTCGAAGATTGGGGAGAATGCGATGCAACTACGGCCTCTACCGGTTTGGAGCCGGATAGCTTTTGCGGCGATGCTCGTGCTCGCGGGCGCGCAGGTACGAGCTTACGACGGCCCGATCGAGAAGAAGGTGTTCACGCTCCAGTCCTACACGACGGTCGGCGGGAAAACGATCAAGAACGTTCGAATCGGGTACGAGACCTACGGCACACTCAACGCTGCGGGCGACAATGCAATCTTCATTCCGCACTTCTTCACAGGGACCTCGCACGCCGCAGGCAAGTACAAGTCCGCGGATGCAGCGCCAGGTTACTGGGATCCGATCATAGGCTCCGGGAAGCCGATCGACACCGATAGGTACTTCGTCATCAGCGCCGATGCGCTCGCCAATCTCAACACGAAGGACCCGAATGTCACGACCACGGGCCCGGCGAGCGTCAATCCCGATACCGGCAAGCCCTACGGTATGTCGTTCCCGGTGATTTCGTATCACGACAGCGTGCGCGTGCACAAGGCGCTCCTCGATTCGCTGGGAGTGAAGAAGCTGCACGCGGTCGCCGGCGCGTCGGGCGGCTCGATCCAGGCAATGATCTGGGCAGCCCTTTATCCGGACTTCGTGGCGCGCGTCGTGCACGTGGTCGGGCCCGGGTTCGACATTTCACCGTATGTGCTGCAGATGCTGGACGTTTGGACGCTGCCAATAAAAACCGACCCGAAGTGGAACAACGGAGACTACTACGGCCGCGAGGAGCCGACTGCGGGTGTGGCACAGGCGCTGATGATCGTGACCATCACGGCACGCGCCAACGGCTGGGCGGAAAAGAGCTTCGGCTACAAATGGGCCGACGCGGCCAAGGACCCGGGCGCGGACGTCAGCAATCTATTCGCGATCGAAGATGCGCTCAACAAGGCCGGCGCCGCGCGCGCAGCCTCTGCCGACGCGAACTCGATCATCTACACCGCCAAGGCGAATCAGCTGTACAGCCTCGGCGATGAGGTGAAGAAGATCAAGGCAAAGCTCCTGTTCATTCCTGCGAAGTCCGACTTGCTCTTCCCGCCCGAGCTGGCGCAGCGCGCAGCCGAGCGCTATCGCGCGCAGGGCGGAACCGCGGAGGTGGTAGTGATCGACGGCGATGGCGGTCATCTCGACGGCGTGCTCAACGTGGCCAAGCAAGGCGACGCGATCAAGGCATTCCTCGCGCGGTAGATTCGCGCATTCCGACGAAACGACCCGTTCCGACTGGCCGCTTGCAGGGGCGGTGGGATCGTCCTTGCTCGCCCGGCAAGACAATCGCCGCCGCGAACAACCGGCTGACGATCGGGTCTAACGCTCGCCACGCGTTCGCCGTGGAGCGTGGGCTCGTTCTCCCGAAACACTCCAACTGTTCAAGATCGAATCAGGAGATGCCATGAAGCTGCTCAGAATCTCTACGTTCGCCCTCGCGGCGCTCGTCCTTCCCGTCACCGCCGGCGCCGCGACCTGCGCGCAAGTCCTCGCCGCGCTCGAGGGCGTTCTCGTCGGCGCGACCTGCTCTGTCAGCACCGACCTCACCACCAACAACCCGGCCACGACGCCCCAGAACAATTCGATCCAGGGGCTTCCTGGCTTCGCCTTCACGCCACAGACCGATCGCAACGTCATCTCGCCCAACCCGCCGAACCGCACCCCGATCACCAAGGTCGTGCCCGGGCTCCAGATCAGCGGTTATTTCGCCGACGATCCGACTGGCCAGGCGCGCTTCCTCGTCCGGCTGCCGGACGACTGGAACGGCAATCTGGTCGTTGCCGGCGCCTCGGGCACGCGCAGCGAGTTCAACGGCGATTTCTCCTGGAGCGACTACGTGGTGCAGAAGGGCTACGCCTACGCCTCGCAGAACAAGGGCGTGCTGAATTTCCAGGTCGCGAGCTTCGCATCATTGAATCCGCCGACCGGCGATTCCTGCCGGCTGAATCCGCCGTCGCAGGTCTGGGTCAGCTTCTATGATGACGCTCCCGCCAAGCCCTTCACGCAATGGACGCAGTACATCATCGATGCGGCCCAGGCCGCGCGCCTTGCGGTGAAAGGAGCCTACAACCACTATCCGACGCGCACCTACGCGGTGGGTACGTCGAACGGCGGCTATCAGGTGCGCCGCGCGATGGAGATGGCGCCCGATCTCTTCGACGGTGGCGTGGACTGGGAAGGGACCTTCATCGATCCGAATGGTCCCAACATCCTGATCGACCTCCCGCCCGCGATTAGCAACTTCCCTGCTTACGTTGGTTCGGGCTTCGATCCAACCAGCCAGGCCGCGCAGAACATCATGGCCGCAGGCTACCCGCCCGACATCATCACCGGGGCCAACTCGCTATGGGCGTTCTACTGGGCGCAGTTCTGGGAGGTGACGCAATGCCAGTGGCAGAAGCGCTTCGATCCGACCTGGCAGACCTACTTCGACGGGCCCAATGACATTACCGGAACCGGCGGTTACGATTATTCCAGGCGCGCCGCGCTCGACTCGTCGATCTTCGCTCAGGTCGGTGCCGTGGCGACGACGGGCAAGATCAAGAAGCCGCTCATCACGGTCGCGGGTACGATGGATGCGCTGCTGCCGATCCAGCGCGGTGCGCGCGCCTACGAGGCGGTGGTCAACGCGTCGCGCCAGGGCAACAACCAGCAGCGCGCCGCGCAGTACCGCCTGTACGAGATCCAGAACGGAAACCACATCGAGACGTTCAAGGACACGTTCGCGCAGCTCGAGTTCATCCAGCCGCACGCGCAGAAGGCGTTCGATCTGCTCGTGGCCCAGGTCGAGGACAATGCGCCGCTTCCACCGAGTCAGTGCGTGCCGCGCGGCGGCGCGATCGCCGATGCTCCATCGCAGCCGGGGCATTGCGCGATGCTCTTCGTGCCCTAGGCGCCGCGTACGGCGTGGCGCTGGCCGGCGCAACGACTCGATGATGCGCCGGCCGGCGCGGTAAAATAGAACGGCCGCCCCGCGTGGGCGGCCGTTTTTCTTTTTGCGTCCCTTCCCCGAATCATGTCCTTCATCATGACCCCGTCCGAGATCGTGCACGAGCTGAACCGGCACATCGTCGGGCAGGACGCCGCCAAGCGCGCGGTGGCGATCGCGCTGCGCAACCGCTGGCGCCGGCAGCAGGTCGCGGAACCCTTGCGGCAGGAAATCACGCCGAAGAACATCCTCATGATCGGGCCGACCGGCGTCGGCAAAACCGAGATCGCGAGGCGCCTCGCGCGGCTCGTCGATGCGCCGTTCATCAAGGTCGAAGCGACCAAGTTCACCGAAGTGGGCTACGTCGGCCGCGATGTCGACACCATCATCCGCGATCTGGCCGAGACCGCGATCAAGCAGACGCGCGAGCACGAGACGCGCAAGGTGCGCGATCGCGCCTCCGAGGGTGCCGAGGAGCGCGTGCTCGATGCACTCCTTCCGCCGGCGCGCGAAGTCGGATTTCACGATCTGCAACCCACGGATAGCGCTACGCGGCAGAAATTCCGCAAGATGCTGCGGGAGGGCAAGCTCGACGACAAAGAGGTCGACGTCGAGATCTCGGTATTGCCGGCGCAGATGGAGATTCTCGCGCCGCCCGGAATGGAAGACCTCACCAGCCAGATTCAGGGCATGTTCCAGCAGATGTCGGGCGGCCGGAAGAAGGTGAAGAAGATGAAGGTCGGCGAGGCGATGAAGGCGTTGATCGACGAGGAGGCGGCGAAGCTCGTGAACGACGACGAGCTGAAAGCCAAGGCGCTTGCCAATGTCGAGCAGAACGGCATCGTCTTTCTCGACGAGATGGACAAGATCGCAAGCCGCCAGGAGATGGTCGGCGCCGACGTGTCGCGCCAAGGCGTGCAGCGCGATTTGCTCCCGCTCGTCGAAGGCACGACGGTCGCGACCAAGTACGGCATGATCAAGACCGACCACATTCTGTTCATCGCGAGCGGCGCGTTCCACTTCGCCAAGCCCTCGGACCTGATCCCCGAGTTGCAGGGCCGCTTTCCGATCCGGGTCGAACTTTCCTCGCTGTCGGTGTCCGACTTCGAGCAAATCCTCACCGCGACCGACGCCTGTCTTACGCGCCAATATCAGGCGCTGCTCGCCACCGAGCGCGTCGAGCTGTCCTTTCAGCCCGACGGCATCCGGCGGCTCGCCGAGATCGCGTATCAGGTCAACGAAAAGCAGGAGAACATCGGCGCACGGCGGCTGTATACCGTGATGGAGCGGCTGCTCGACGACGTGTCGTTCGACGCGACCAAGCTCGACGGGCAGACCATTACCATCGACGCGCAGTACGTCGACGAGCGTCTCGCCGGCATCGCCAAGGACGACAACCTCTCCCAATTCATCCTTTGAGTCCCGGCTATATCGCCTCGCTCGCCTTCCCATGCGAGCGGTCCGGGTTCTCGTCGGTGAGCACGATGTCGAGCTGGGCATTAGTAGCGCGCAGCTTGGAGAGGCCGACGAAGGCGTACGGGCCGACGAAATCCAACCAGCGGGCGAAGCCGGGCAGTCGGATCACCGTTTCAAGCGTGCCCGTCTTGAGATCGACCGTCACCAAGCCTCCTCTAGCCGATTCGAGCAGCCACAACCCATCTCGATAGACGCGCTATCAGCGCGACTGCGTGCTGCGCTGCGCGAGGCTTTCGATCAATGCGCGCAGGCCGAACGTCCACGGCTCGATGCGATCCGAGCGGTTGACGCGGTTCACGAGCGTTCCGATTCGCGGCGTGGAAATGGTGACGATGTCGCCGATGACGTGGGTGAAACCCTGACCCGGTCCCAGCCGATCTAGTGTCGGCGCGAACATCGTGCCGAGGAACAGCATCAGGCCGTCGGGATACTGATGGTTGGCACCGATCGCCTGCCCGACGAGATCGAGCGGATCGCGACTGATCATCGCCATCGAGCTGGACCCTTCGAGCACGAAGCCTTCCGGCCCGTCGACACGCATCTTGAGCTCGCAGGCGCGCAGGTCGTCGATCGTAAAATGCTCGTCGAACAGGCGCACGAAGGGGCCGATCGCGCAGGAAGCGTTGTTGTCCTTCGCCTTGCCGAGGAGAAGCGCGCTGCGTCCCTCGAAGTCGCGCAGGTTGACGTCGTTGCCGAGCGTTGCACCCACCGTTTGGCCGCGGCTGTTCACGGTCAGAACGATTTCCGGCTCCGGGTTGTTCCAATCCGATTTCGGATGGATGCCGATCTCCACGCCGGTGCCCACGGCGGACATCGGCTGCGACTTGGTGAAGATCTCCGCGTCGGGACCGATCCCCACTTCGAGATACTGCGACCACGCGCCCTGCTGCAGGAGAATCTCCTTCAGTCGTGCCGCCTCCGCGGAGCCCGGCCGCACCACGGCGAGATCCTCGCCGATCACGGCGACCATCGCGTTGCGCACGGCTTGGGCCTTGGACGGATCGCCGCGCGCCTGCTCTTCGATCACGCGCTCGAGCAGGCTCGACACGAAGGTGACGCCGCTCGCCTTGATCGCCTGCAGGTCGCACGGCGCGAGGAACCACGGCGTGGCTTCGTCGTGCGCGTTCCACGCCGAATTGACTAGCACCGCTTCGAGCGAACCCAGCCTCGGCCACGCCTTTGTCTCGCGCAGCGCCTGAGCAACATCGTCCATCTCCAGGAGCGTACTCACCGTCGTTGCAAGCGCGGAGATGTCGTACACGGCGTCGCGACGCACGACTGCGGGCACAGGTCCGCCCCCGGGCTTCCAGACGCGGCCGACGAGCGTCGCGCGATCGAGATCCTCGGGCAGCGAGGCGGCGATGGTCAGTCGATCCTTCATGGCGGTCAGGTTAAACTTTCGTTTCGCGTCGAGTCAATTCAGCAGCGAGCTCAACTTGACACCGGCTCAGATCGATCAGGCGGCACAGCATCTCGTTGCCGCGCGCCGCGCGGGACAGCCGGGAGCGCGATTACCGGAATCCTGCCGCCCGATCGATCTCGCGGACGCTATCGCTATTCAACGGCGCGTGCAGGGGCTAGTGAAGGCCGCCACCGGCGGCTGGAAGTGCTCGTTGCCCACGCCGGAGCGCGCGATTGCCTGCGCGCCGATCTTCGCGGCGTCGATTCGCCGCGACTGCCCTTGTCCCGTCGTTGCGCATGGATCGACCGTGAAGATTGAACCGGAAATCGCTTTCGTGCTCGGGCGCGACTTGCCGCCGCGCGCGAACGCCTACAGCGAGGGCGAAGTTCGCGCGGCCATCGCGGAGACGCGTCTCGTACTCGAGCTTCTCGACTCTCGTTACGCGGATCCCGCCGCGGTTTCTTTTCCCGAGATATTGGCCGATCAGGTCAACAATCAGGGCCTGTTCGTCGGACCGGTTTTCGCCGGAGGGCTTGCTGCGCCGCTGGAGGGCTTCCCGGTCGCGGTCGAAGCTTCGGCGCGCACGCTGCACTTTCGCGGGGGGCGTCATCCCGACGGGCATCCGCTGCGGCCGCTCGTCTGGCTCGCGAGTTACCTGGCACAGCAGGAGAGCGGGCTCGCGGCCGGCACGATCGTTACCACCGGATCGTACGCCGGCGCGCTGGAAGTTCCGGTCGGCACGGCGCTCACGGTGCGCTTCGGCGAGCTCGGAGCAATCGCCGTCACGCTCGTGGGCTGAGCTGCCTTAAGAAGGCGGCGCCGACGAAGGTCCTCTTCCGGGACAGCGCGACGCGAGCAGTCCGGTCAGCGCCGCGGGATCGATCGGTTTGACGACGTGGCAATCGAAGCCGGCTCGCACCGTCTGCTTGAGATGCTCGTCGTGCCCGTAACCCGAAAGCGCGACGATGAAGGTCTCGCGGTCGCCCTGTTCCGCGCGAATGCGCTCGGCCACTTGATAGCCGTCGAGCTTCGGCAAGCCGATGTCGAGAAGCACGGCGTCGGGATGAAGCTTTCGCGCCGAGCGAATCGCTTCCTCGCCGTCATAGGCGAGGTGGACCGTGCAGCCAGCCGCGCGCAGCAAAAGAGCCGTGCTGTCCGCGACATCGCGATTGTCGTCGACGATGAGAACGTTGAGATCGAGGGACGCTTCTTCCGGACACAGCGACCTGTCGGGCGCGATCACTTTGACCGGGCGCGCCACGCTCGCGGCGGGAAGGCGGACCGTGAACTCGCTGGCGCGATCCTGCCCTTCGCTGAACGCCGAGACGCTGCCACCCTGCATCTCGACCAGCCGCTGCGCCAGCGTGAGGCCGATCCCGAGCCCGCCCTGCGCACGGTCGAGCGTGCGGCCTATTTGCGTAAACGGCTCGAAGATCGTGGTGAGGAGCTCGCGCGGGATGCCCAGCCCCGAGTCGCGCACGCGGAACACGATCTCGGCACCTTCGCGCGCCGCGCTCACCGCGATGCGCCCGCCCTTTTCGGTGTACTTCGCGGCGTTGTTGATGATGTTCGCCAGTACCTGCGCTAAAATTTACAAGCCGATGTCGCGCACAACGCGTTGCGCAAATGCCGCGACGGCTCCCGCCCGAGCGCCGTGCGCGATCGGCCCTCGCCTTTTGCTGCGCAGAAGCGCTAAGATAGCCACCACGACGGGCGCGGCGAGAGGGCTCGCCGTTGAAATGCTGTTCTCTCTACTCGTGGTCATGCCCGCGTATCAGGAAGTCACCGCCGACAGCGAAAAGCTGCGCGCGCTGGTGCATGTGCTTCGCAACGAAGTCGCTCCCATCGTCAATGCTGCTTACCTGTTCCGTCGCCGTGTCGGCAGCGATCCAGAGCTGGGCGAGATCCTCACGGTGATCGAGCGCCAGCTCTCCGAGATCGTCGCGACGATCGACGCGATCGCCGAGCTGCGCAATCACCCCAGCGCTCCGTCGCGACGGATCGACAACGACACCGCGCCGGCAAAGCGTCGCATCCTCGTCGCCGACGACAACCAGGACCTGCTGGTGTCCTTCGCTGCCATCCTGCGCGACTCGGGGCACGAAGTGAAGCTCGCAGCCGACGGAAGGGAAGCGCTGCAGCTTGCCGAAGAGTGGCAGCCCGAGTTCGTCGTGCTCGACGTACACATGCCGGGAATCAACGGCTACGAGATCGCGCGCCGGCTGCGCGCCCGCTTTCCGCCGGAAGCGATGCGTCTGGTGATGATGAGCGGCACCGGCCTGGATCAAGCCACGCTCGTCGGTGCCAGGGACGCTGGCTTCGATCACTGCGTCGACAAGCTTACTGCTGTCGCCAGCCTCGACGAGCTGCTGCGCACCGACGCGCCCGCGACTGCGCAGAGCGGTTGACTTCGCGCGAGCTCGACGTCCGCTCGGCAGAGTCTAGTCGAGCGTGCTGCGGAAGAAGCGCAGCCCGATCGCGATCACCACCAGCATGAACACCGCGATCGGCCAGGCCTCGAGGCCGACTTCGCTCCAGCCGTTGCCCTTGAGCAGAACGCCGCGCACGATGCGCAGGAAGTGAGTCAGCGGCAGCGCCTGCCCAATCCATTGCGCCCATTCGGGCATGCCGCGGAACGGGAACATGAAGCCCGAGAGCAGAATCGAGGGCAGGAAGAAAAAGAAGGTCATCTGCATCGCCTGGAGCTGGTTCTGCGCGATCGACGATATGGTTAGCCCCAGCATCAGATTCGCGGCGATGAAGAGCAGCACCGAAATATACAGCGTGACATAGCCGCCCAGCATCGGCACGCCAAAGAGGATCTGCGCGAGCGTCAACACGATCGTGACCTGAATCAGTCCGATCAGGATGTAGGGAACGATCTTCCCGGTCATCACCTCGAGCGCGGTCGCCGGCGTTGCGAGCAGATTCTCCATCGTGCCGCGCTCGCGCTCGCGCGTGATCGCGAGCCCGGTCATCATCACCATGGTCATGGTCAGGATGACGCCCATCAGCCCCGGCACGATGTTGTAGGCGGTCACGGCTTCGGGGTTGTAGCGTGCGTGAATGCGCACCTCGAAGGCGCCGGGCCCGGCAGTCAACGGCCCGAGCGCGCTCGGGTCCTGCGGCGCCAGTGTCGCGAGCGGACCGGCAAGATCGCGTGCGAGCGCGGTCTGCGCAATCTGGTTCAGCGACGAGAGGGCGTTGCCGGTGGCTACCGGATCGGTCGCATCGGCCTCGACCAGGATAGCCGGATGCTCGCCGCGCACGAGGCGCTGGGAAAAGTCTCCCGGAATCGTCACAACGAACTGCGCTTCGCCGGTGGCGAGCATGTGCTCGGCGTCGGGCTCGTTGCGCGCTTCGCCGATGAACTCGAAGTAGCTGCTGTTTCGAAGCGCCGCGATGATGTCGCGCGAGAATACGCTGCGGTCGACGATCAGCGCCGCGGTCGGCAGGTGCTTCGGATCCGAGTTGATCGCGAAGCCGAAGAGGATCAGCTGGATGATGGGAATGCCCACCACCATGCCGAAGGTCAGTCGGTCGCGCTTGAGCTGGATGAACTCCTTGCCGACGATGCCGAGCCAGCGCGAGATGGAGAAGAAGTCCTTCATCAGTGCTTCTTCTCACGCGCCTCGCCGGCGCCGCGCATCAGATGGATGAAGACGTCCTCGAGCCCCGGCTCGGCTTCGTTCCACTCGCGGCCCGGCTCCTTCATGAAGGGCTCCAGCGCACGCTTCAGCGCTTCGCGATCGGTGCCGGTGACGTGGAGCGCAGTCCCGAATGCGGCGACCTGCTCGACTTCGGGCAGCTCGCGCAGGCGCTTTTCGAGCTCGGGCAGTTCTTCTCCAGTCACCGCCCAGGTGTAGAGCGTCTGGCTGTCGATGATCTCTTGCGCCGTGCCCTGCGCGAGGAGGCGTCCGTCGAGGATGTAGCCGAGCTTGTGGCAGCGCTCGGCCTCGTCCATGTAGTGCGTGCTGACGAGCACCGTGATGCCGCGCGCCGCGAGAGCATGCAGCTCGTCCCAGAAATCACGCCGCGCCTTGGGATCAACACCTGCCGTCGGCTCGTCGAGAAGCAGGAGCTGCGGATCGTGCAGCAGGCAAGCCGCGAGCGCGAGCCGCTGCTTCCATCCGCCGGAGAGTGCGCCGGCGAGCTGATTCGCGCGGTCCTTGAGTCCGAGCTCAGTGATCGCGCGCTCGATGCGATCGTCGCTTTCCTTCATCCCGTACATGCGCGCGATGAAACGCAGGTTCTCGCGGATCGTGAGGTCGATCCAGAACGAGAAGGCCTGCGTCATGTAGCCGACCTCGCGCTTGATCGACTTGGTGTCGGTTAGGATGTCGTGGCCGAGGCAGGTCCCCTCGCCGCTGTCGGGCGTGAGCAATCCGCAGAGCATGCGGATCGACGTCGTCTTGCCGCTGCCGTTCGGTCCCAGGAAGCCGAAGATCTCGCCGCTCCGCACGGTGAGCGCGAGATCCTTGACCGCGTGGTTATCGCCGAAGTGCTTGTTCAAGCCGCGCACGTCGATGACGACGTCGCCTCCGGACTCCGTGGTCATTTCTGCTTGGCGCCGGAGTCGTCCGATGGCTTGGGCAGGGTCACATCCACCGGTTGACCCGGATTGAGCCGCGCCGCGACCTCGGTCGACGGTCTCGCTTCGACCAGGAAGACGAGCTTGGCGCGATTGTCCTTGGAGAACAGCACGGGCGGAGTGAACTCCGCGCGATCGGCGATGAAGGAGATCGTCGCGTTCATCGGCGAGCCGCAACTGTCGCAAGTGAAGCTCACCGTCTGCCCCGCTTTCAGCCGGCCGAGCAGCGGCTCGGGCGCGTAGAACCGAAGCTTCACGTTTCCGGGAGGCAACAAGCTCACGACCGGACTCCCCGCCGGGACGAAGTCACCGATGACGTAGTAAGTGTCGTTCACGCGTCCCGCAGCAGGCGCTTCGACTGTGCGCTGCCCGAGCTTCCAGTCGGCCATCGCAAGCGCTTGGCTCGCCGCTTTGGCGTCCCCCTCGGCAGCGCGGATTTCGTCCGGGCGGCCGGTCGACTGATTCATCGTGGCGAGGCTCGCGCGAAGCTCCGCCACGTGCGCCTCGTCACTGCGCAGCTTCGTGCGCGCGTCGTCGATCGCTGCGCTGCTGACGAAGCCCGACTTGAACAAGCCTTCCTGGCGCTTGAGATTGGCCGCAGAGAGATCGCGTGATGCGATCGCCTGCCGGAGCTGTTCGTTGACCGTCTCGACTTCCGGTGCGCGCTTCCCGGTCTTGAGATTCTCGAGTCGCGCTTGCGCGGCGCGGAGCTGCTCCTCCGCCTGGCGGCGTGCGGCCAGCTCGTTTTCCTGCTCGAGGGCGAACAGCGCCGCGCCCGCCGCGACCTGGTCTCCGCGCTGCACCGAGAGCTTCTCCAGCGTTCCTGCGAACGGCGCGCCGACGCGCGTGTATTCGCCCTCGACGTAACCTTGCAGCGGCTTGTCCTGCGACGAGCCGCAGGCAGTTGCCAGCAGCGCGAATGCAAAGGCGAACGCGAGCGCCGCCTTGTCGCGGCGAGACATGCAGAGTCTCCCCTGAGGGACCGCGGTCCCTCGACTCAATAATCGATCGAGCAGCCGTACGGCGTCGTGTTGGCCGTGCTCACCGCAGCGCCGCTCGTGGCCTGCGTCAGCGCGGTGCGGACGTAGTTCTTCGCGGCCGCAGGGTCCTCGGGACGTGTCGAGGGACGGTCGTCGATCGCGCCGGCATAGACGATCTTGCCCGCCGGATCGATCACGAACATGTGCGGCGTTGTCTTCGCCTGATAGAGCTTCGCCACCGCGCCGTCACCGTCGACGAGAACTGCTTTCTGCGCCGCGCCCTTGTCGTGCATCCACGCGTCCAGCTTCGCCGGTGGCATGAAGCTCCAGCTCGATTTGTTCGAGGAGTCGATCGAGAGCCACACGACGCCCCGCGGTCCCCAGTCCGACTGCAGCCCCTGCATGTTGCGCGTGTTGTATTGGTTGCGCACGAAGGGGCATTGCGGGTTGGTCCATTCGAGCACGACGTAGCGCCCCTTGAAGTCGGAGAGCTGCACCGTCCTCCCCTGCGTATCGGTGGCCGAGAAGTTCGGCGCGGCCTGCCCCGCCGTCGCGGCCAGCGCAGGAAGTGAAGCGCCGAGGAAGAGTGGCGCCAGAAGCGTTTGCCAGTTCATTCTTACCTCCTTCTATTCGGCTAAAGCCATACGCCCTACAGCGTGGCGAGCGCGTCGGTAATCGTGCTCTTCTGCAAGACCTCCGGCAACAGCAAAGGTTCGCGCCCCGGGCGGTAAAGCACGTAAACCGGGATGCCGTTGCGGCCGAGCGAGGCCAGCGCCTGTCCGATCACGGGATCGCGACGGGTCCAGTCGGCACGCAAAAGCGCCACGTTCTTTTGCGCGAATGCTGCGCGCACCGTGTCGCTGTTGAGCGCGATCTTGTTGACCTGGCAGGTGACGCACCACGCGGCGGTGAAATCGACGAACACCGCGCGACCCGCGCCGGTCAGCTCGCGCACGCGCTCGGGGGTGAAGTCCTGCCACGGGCCCTTCTCGGCCGCGATAGCTTTGGGCGCCGGAGGATTGTCGCTCGTGACCGCTGCCATCACCGGCCAGCCTGCGACTGCCGCAGCCGCGAAGCCGACAGCTGCCGCAACGCCCCAGCTGCGCGCGCCGCCGGAACGCATGGTCTGCCACGCCCACAGCGCGAACGCGATCAGCAGCAGCACCGCGAGCAGACGCGCGACCGCATCGTTGTCGAGTTGCATGGAGAGCACCCAGGCGAGCCAGATCACCGTCCCGTAAAGCGGAAACGCAAGGAGTTGCCTCAGCCGCATCATCCATGGACCGGGCTTGGGCAGCTTGCTCCGCCATGCGGGGAAGAACGCGAGCGCAAGATACGGCAGCGCCATGCCGATGCCGAGCACCGTAAAGATCGCGAGCGTGGAGACATTGTTTTGCGCCAGCGCGTAGCCGAGCGCCGCGCCCATGAACGGCGCCGAGCAGGGCGAGGCCACCACGACGGCGACGAGTCCCGAAAGCGCGTCGTTCACATAGCTGCTGCGCGCCGACCAGGTCGAAACCGCGGAGGGCAAGAGCTGCCCGAGCTCGAACACGCCGGAAAGGTTGAGCGCCAACACGAAGAAGAGGATCGCGAGGCCGACGATGATCGCCGGGGACTGCAGTTGGAAGCCCCAGCCCAGTTGCTGACCGGCCGCCCGCAAGGCGATCAGAAGCACGGCCAGCGCAACGAACGAAACGATCACGCCGCCGGCGAAGGCGAGCCCGTGCGAGCGCATGCCGGCGGTGCCGCCGCCATGCGACGCAAAGCCGAGCACCTTGAGCGAGAGCACGGGAAAGACGCAGGGCATCAGATTGAGCAGCGCCCCCCCAAGGAGCGCGAAGAGGAGCGCGACCCCAAACGAGACGCGGTTTGCATCGTCCACGATCGGCAGTGCTGTGCCCGCGTTCGCCGCACCCGCCGGTGGTGCTCCGGCGACCACTGCGCCGGCGAGCGGAACGTCGATCGCCGCGGCGTCGTGACCGTCGAATCCCTTGCTTGCGGTCAACACGCCCGCGACGCGCGCGAATTCACCAACGCGCTGACTCGCGACCGGCAGCATGAGCGTCATCGTCGAGCCCGAGCGAGTGAGCGTCTGGCGCCCGCTCGCTTCGATCTTGCCTTCGCTGTAGGGGAAGAAGTGGACCTGGCCGAGATCGGTCGGTGCGCGCGGATGCAGGGTCACTTCGACTTCCGCGCCGCGGCCCGTCGCGGCGACGTCCCATCCTTCGAGCGGCTGCGGCAGCGCAGCGCGCGCCGCTTCGATCGGCCCTGACCAGCGCGCGTCCGGGCTTTCGCTCTTCGCAACCGGAAGCGCCAGCGTCAGGTCTGCGCCCTCGGGAATGCAGACGTCCTTGCAAACGAGCCAGTCGACGCGCGCGGCGAGATTTGCCGAAGTACCGGCGACGTCCGGCGCGACTGCGATCTCGGTGAGCAGCAATACTTCGTCGGTGTATCCATAATTCACCAACGGGCCGACGGGCAGCGCCCGCGGCGCGGGCCATTCGATGGGCCCGGCTGACAGCCCTGCGGGAAGCTTCCACGCGATCGTGGTCGGCAGCCCGGAATCGCCGGGGTTGCGCCAATAGGTATGCCAGCCGCGATCCATCTTGAGCCGCAGCGCAAGCGTAGACGGCGAGCCGGGAACGAGCGCGGTCTGCGCCGAAACAAGCTCGGCCTCGACGTGCGCAGTGCGCGCCGGCGCTGCGATCACCGCGGTTGCGGCGAGCGTGGCGACGCCGGCGGCGAAAAGTCGAAGATGACGTGGCATTCGATGCATCAAAACGACGCGTTGGCGGGAAGCCGTGATGGCTTGGGTGGTCGTCGCCGGCACAGGTTCCCTCATAAGTTACAATTTTAGCAGTCGGTGTATTCCACGTCCTGACGGCTGAGCGCGCGAGCGTTGCGGCCCGCCCGACGAATGGCCAGTACTCCGAAACCGCCCTGCAAAGCAGATCCCAAACATCGAAGCCTTCCTCGTATCGATCGCCGCAGTCGCCGTTGGCGAGTTGGGCGACAAGACGCAGCTGCTCGCGCTCATGCTCGCCGTGCGGTTCCGGCGTCCGTTGCCGGTCATCGCGGGGATAGCGGTCGCCACGCTCGCCAACCACACGCTGGCTGCGCTGGTGGGCACCTGGTTGCGCGATCTGGTCCCGCAAGCGTATCTGCGCTGGCTTCTGGCCGCTTCGTTCATCGCTGTCGCGTTGTGGGCGCTCGCGCCGGATCGGCAGGAGCAGCAGACTAAGGTACCGAGGGGCCATTTCGGAATCTTCGCGATTACGGCCGGCACGTTCTTCATGGCCGAGATGGGCGATAAGACGCAGATCGCTACGCTCATGCTCGCCGCGCAGTTCGGTTCGCTCGTTCCGGTAATCGCGGGCACGACGCTCGGCATGCTGATCGCCGATGTGCCGGTCGTCTTTCTCGGAAATGCAGCGGCGTCGCGCATTCCCATGCGTGCGGTGCGCATCGTCGCGGCGGTCCTGTTTCTCGCGCTTGCGGCCTATGCCTTGCTATCGGGTGGCTGAAGCCCTGCCGGTATAATCGCGGCTCGTCGAGAAATCGAGCCCGCATGCAACCGTATCGCCCCGCCGAAGTCGAAGCCGCCGCGCGCACACACTGGGCGTCGCGCGACGCGTTCCGCGCGCGCGAAGACGCGAACAAGCGCAAGTTCTACTGCGTCGCGATGCTGCCGTACCCGTCGGGCGTGCTGCACATGGGGCACGTGCGCAACTACACCATCAACGACATGATGTACCGGTACCTGCGCATGAACGGATACAACGTTCTGACGCCGATGGGCTGGGACGCGTTCGGGTTGCCGGCGGAGAACGCGGCGATGAAGGTCGGCATGGCGCCCGCGAAATGGACTCGCGACAACATCGCCTACATGAAGAAGCAGATGCAGGCGGTGGGGCTCGCCATCGACTGGTCGCGCGAGCTCTCGACCTGCGACCCGGAGTATTACCGCTGGAACCAGTGGTTCTTCCTCAAGATGCTGGAGAAGGGGATCGCGTACAAGACCACCGGCGTGGTCAACTGGGATCCTGTCGATCAGACCGTGCTCGCCAACGAGCAGGTGATCGACGGCAAGGGCTGGCGTTCCGGCGCGACGATCGAGAGGCGCGAGATTCCGATGTATTACCTGCGCATCACCGATTACGCCGAAGAGCTGCTCGGAAAGCTCGACCAGATGACCGGCTGGCCGGAGCGCGTGCGCCTGATGCAGACGAACTGGATCGGGAGGAGCGAAGGGGTGCGCTTCGCCTTCCTGCACGACATTCGAGACGCGAAGGGTGCGCTCATCGGCGACGGAAGGATGTGGGTCTACACCACGCGCGCCGACACCATCATGGGCGTCACCTTCTGTGCAGTTGCGGCGGAACATCCGTTGGCCGCGCACGCGGCCGCCGCAAATCCCGAGCTTGCCGGGTTCATCGAGGAATGCAAGCGCGGCACGACGATCGAGGCCGAGCTCGCCACGATGGAAAAGAAAGGCGTGCGCACAGGGCTTTCCGTGACGCATCCCTTGACCGGCGAGATGGTCGAGCTGTGGGTCGGCAATTACGTGCTGATGGCCTACGGCGAAGGCGCGGTCATGGGCGTGCCGGGGCACGACGAACGCGATTTCGCTTTCGCCAAGAAGTACTGCCTGCCGATCAAGCAGGCGATCGCGATCGACGGCGAGACCTTCTCGACCGACGCGTGGCAACCGTGGTACGAGGACAAGGAGCGCGGGCACTGCGTGAACTCCGGCAGGTACGATGGTCTCGCTTACGGGAAGGCGGTCGACGCGGTCGCCGCCGATCTCGCGGCCAAACGTCTTGGCGAGAAACAGATTCGCTATCGGCTGCGCGACTGGGGCGTCTCGCGCCAACGCTACTGGGGTACGCCGATTCCGATCATCCATTGCGGAGCCTGCGGAGACGTGCCGGTGCCGGAGAAGGACTTGCCGGTCGTGCTGCCCGAGGATTGCGTGCCCGACGGCAGCGGCAACCCGCTCGCCAAGCGCGCCGACTTCGTCAACGTCCCATGCCCGAAATGCGGCGGTCCGGCGAAGCGCGAGACCGACACGCTCGACACTTTCGTTGACTCGTCCTGGTATTACATGCGCTATGCAAGTCCGGACGCGAAGACGATGGTCGACGCGCGCAACGATTACTGGAACCCGATGGACCAGTACATCGGCGGCATCGAGCACGCGATCCTGCATCTGCTCTACGCGCGCTTCTGGACCAAGGTGATGCGCGACATGGGGATGCTCAAGTTCGACGAGCCTTTCACGCGGCTGATGACGCAGGGAATGCTGCTCAACCACGCTTATTTCCGGCGCACCGAGAAGGGTGGCATCGATTATTTCGCGCCGGAGGAAGTCGAGCCGGAGCACGACGCGTCGGGCCGCATCATCGGCGGCACCCTCAGGAGCGACGGGCAGAGCGTCGAGTACGAGGGCATTTCGACCATGTCCAAGAGCAAGAAGAACGGCGTGGATCCGAATGACCTCATCGCGAAGTACGGCGCCGACACGGCGAGGCTCTTCGTCATGTTTGCGGGGCCTCCGGAAGACTCAGCGCTTTGGTCCGACGATGCGGTCGACGGCGCATACCGGTTCCTTAAGCGCCTGTGGGCCTACGCGCAGGAGCATGCCGCCGCCGTGGCGCACGAGCCGGCTGCGCTCGACTGGACCGGCGCACCGCCGGAGCTGCGCGAGATCAGACGCGAGCTGCATCTGCATCTCAAGCAGGCTGACGACGATTACAAGCGCGTCAAGTACAACACCGTCGTTTCGGCGGGCATGAAGATGCTGAACGCGCTCGAACGCGTCCCCGATGAGTCGACGCCGGCGACGATCGAGCTCGTGCGCGAAGGGCTCTCCATCCTCTTGCGCGTGCTCGCTCCGGTCGTGCCGCACATCGCCCACGCGCTGTGGGAACAGCTCGGCTATGCCGAGAAGCATGGCGACATCCTCGATGCCCCGTGGCCCAAGGTCGATCAGGCCGCGCTGGCGCAGGAGGAGATCGAGCTGGTGCTCCAAGTCAACGGGAAGCTGCGCGGCAAGATCGTCGTCCCAGCGGCGGCCGACAAGGCTGCGATCGAGCGTGCGGCCGTCGCGAGCCCGGAAGTGAAGAGACATTGCAATAGCGCGGCGCCGCGAAAGATCGTGGTTGTCCCCGGACGTCTGGTCAATGTCGTGTGCTGACCTTGCCCGGTTGAGCCTCGCGCTTGTCCTTTCGGGCGCGCTCGCCGGCTGCGGCTTCCATCTTCGCGGCGAGGCGCACTACCCGTTCGACTCGCTCTATCTCAATTCGCCGACGGCGCAGCCACTCACCACCGAGCTCAAGCGCTCGCTCCAGGGCGGCACCAGCGCGCGGATCGTCGCCACTGCCGACGAGGCGCAGGTGATCCTCGACATCACGACCGTCGAGAACAACAAGCAGATCCTGTCGCTGACGAGCGGCGGCAAGGTACGCGAGTTCCTGCTCACCAAGCGCGTGCTCTTCCGCGTCCATGACAAGGACGGCAACGATTGGCTGCCGACCGCCGAAGTCGTCGTTCGCCGCACCTACACTTACAGCGACACCGAGGCGCTCGCCAAGGCTTACGAAGAGCAGCGCCTGTGGACCGACATGCAGGACGACGCCGTGCAGCTGATCGTGCGCCGCCTGGAGTCGGCCAGAAAACCGGTGGCTTGAGCGAGCCGCAGAGTTTCATTCAAGCACTTCATGCAGCTCCGTCCCGCCCAGCTCGCGGAGCACCTCGCGAAGGAGCTCTCCGCGCTCTACGTCGTGCACGGCGATGAGCCGCTGCTGGCGATCGAAGCCGGCGATCAAATCCGGGCGGCGGCACGCGCCGCCGGATTCGAGGAGCGCGACGTGCTCGTCGCGGAAGCGGGATTCAAGTGGGAGGCGTTCACCGCGTCGAATCGCAATCTCGGGCTCTTCGGCTCGCGCAAGCTCGTCGATCTGCGCATTCCCTCGGGCCGGCCCGGCGTCGAGGGCGCGCGCGCGCTCGAAGACTGCGCCAATCATCCCAGTCTCGACACGCTGACGCTCATCACGCTGCCGCGGCTCGATCGCAATGCGCAGAACTCGTCATGGTTCGGCGCGCTCGACGGAGCAGGCGTGACGATCGCCGTGCAGCCGCTCGACCGCTCGGATCTGCCCCGCTGGCTTGCCGAGCGTCTCGCGCGCCAGAAGCAGCGCGTTTCGGCCGACACGCTGCAGTTTCTCGCCGACACGACCGAGGGCAACCTGCTCGCGGCGCGACAGGAGATCGAGAAGCTCGGGCTGTTGCTGCCCGAGGGCGAGCTCGATCACGACGCGGTGGAGCAGGCGGTCGCCGACGTCGCTCGCTTCGATGTCTTTCAGCTCTCCGAGGCCTGGCTCGCGGGTGACGGCGCCAGAGTCTGCCGGATCCTCGCCGCGCTGGAAGGCGAGGGCGAAGGCGTGCCGCTCCTGATCTGGCAGCTCGGCGAGGATCTGCACGCGCTCGCGCAGGTGCTCGCTGCCGTCGAGTCGGGAACCCCGCGCGGCGAAGCCGTGCGCAACGTGCGCGTCTGGGGCAGGCGTCAGCTTGCGCTCGACAAAGCCGCTCGACGCGTCCCGCCGTCGATGATCCCCGAGCTGCTTACTGCCCTCGCTCGCCTCGACGCCCTTGCCAAGGGGATCGGCAAGGGCGCCGTCTGGGAGGAGCTGCTGGCGCTGGGTCTGGCACTTTGTCGGCGGCCGGACGACGCGCTAGGATCGCGCCTGCGGCAGGAGCGATTTGGCCCACTCGGCAGGCACTACTCTCAGGGGTGAGGAGGGAGCCATGTACAGAAAAATTCTCGTCGCCTACAACGGCTCGCCCGAATCGCGCTCGGCGCTCGCCGAAGTGATGCGACTTGCGTCCGACGCGTCGGTCGAGGTGCACCTCGCCGGCGTCGTCCACTATCCGTCGGCCTATCTGCTCGCCGGCGAGTACGTGCCCGAGGTCGCGCTCGCCGACGAGCGCGAGCACATGGAGGCCGATTTGAAGGACGCGCACGGCCTGCTTGCCGGCAAGGGACTCAACGTCAAGGAGCATCTGGTCGTAGGCGAGCCGGTCGACGTGATCACCAAGCTCGTGAGCGAGCTCGGCATCGATCTGCTGATCCTCGGTCACCCACGCAGTAAATCCTTCGCCATGCGCTGGTGGCGCGGCTCGGTCGACGCGATCCTGATCGAGCGCGTCCGCTGCAGCATCCTGGTCGCGGCGGACGCGAAGGCGTAGTGCGAACTTATTCGCGCGCGGCCGGATAAATTCGGCCTAGCTACTTCGTTCCGACGCTGATGTCGCCGTAGTAAGCGAGCGCGTCGGCGCCGGTGTTGTCCGTGTCGCTCATGATCTCGATCGAGGTCACGTTCCCCGGGTCTTCCTGAAACGCGCGCTTGAAGTCCTCGACCAGGTTGCGCTTGTAGCTGTGCCAGCTGCCGATCCCCTGCTCATCGGCGGCCACCGCGAGCATCTTGATGCGCGCGCTTCGGGTGCTGGTTGTGATCGACTCGACCGCGACCTTCTCGCCCCAGATGTACATCAGCGTGGCATAGGGCAGCGCCTGCCCGGAAATGGTCTGCGCGGCGGAAGCGGCGAAGCGGTCCTTGAACGGGAGCTTCGAGATATCGCCCGCGAACGAGATCATCAAGCGCACGGGCGAGTCCTCCTTGCTTTGGTCTGCGGTGTTCGCCGTCGGAATACCTTGCGCCACCTTCCAGCGCCAGGACAACACCGGAAACTTGTGCGGGTCGAAGTCCGTCGGCACGGCAAGGTAAGAGGCCGCGTTGTGCGAAGTCGCCCGGAGCACGACGGTTCCGTCTTCGACAACCAGCATGTAATCGACGTTGCCCTTGTACGACGCGAGCTGCAGATGCTTCCACTCCGTGGGCGCACCACCCGCCTTCATGGCCGAGAAGCGCGGAATGTCGGGAGCCTGCTGTGCGGCGGCGCCTCCGGCAACGGCTGCGCAAAACAGAGCGATGGATAGGATTTTCATGGCAGTGTGAACTGAGTTGTCGACACGATACCCTCGACGATCTGGGTTGGCTGCGCCCTGGAGAAGCTTACCATTTCGAACAGATGCGGTGGCCCGAAGGCCGCGCTTGCACGCTTTCGGCTCAACGCCAGTCTCCCCACAAGGCATTCATCGCCGCAAGCATCGCCGGTCCCGCGGTCTCGGTGCGCAGGATGCGCGGACCCAATCGCACGCCGCGAAAGCCCGCGTCGAACGCTGCCGTCTCCTCGTCGGGTGCGAGTCCGCCTTCGGGACCGACGAGAAGCTCGATCGCCCCTTTGGGGGCGGGCAAGTCCGCGAGCGAATTGGTCGCACCTGGCGCGAGCAGCAGACGCAGGCCCGCTTTTGACGGACGCCGCAGCCATTCGCCCAGCCCGCACGGCGGGTGTACGGTTGCGAGACGATTGCGCCCGCATTGCTCGCAGGCCGCGATGACGATCTGCCGCCAATGCTCGACGCGGCGATGCGCGCGCCCGCCGTCCAGTCGCGCGACGCTGCGCGCACTCGCGACCGGTGCGACGGCGGCCGCGCCCAGCTCGACCGCTTTCTGAATCGCGTAATCCATGCGTTCGGCGGACACGAGCGCCTGCACCAGCGTGATCGAGAGCGGTGATTCACGCTCGATCGCGCGCCGCTCGACCACGCGCAGGGTGACCGCGCGCGGCGTCACGCGTGCAATCTGCGCGCCGTACTCTCCGCCTTCTCCGTCGAAAAGCGTGACTGCATCCCCAACGCGCAACCGCAGCACCCGTGCCGCGTGATGCGCCGCGCTCGAAGGGAGGGCGATTTCCGCTCCGGCGACAATCGGCGGTGGACAAAAGAAGCGGGCCGTCATTGTTGCTTGTGCCGCGCACGCTGCGGACCCTGCGGGCCGGACCCTGCGGGCCCGCGACATGCTAGCATTCTGCCACACAGCTCGCGAGGAACTTCACGATGGCCGCAACCCCACCCGTCTGCGATTTCGACGCCCCTGCGCCGGACTTCGATCTGCCCGCGACCGACGGACGCCGTTACAGCCGCGACGCAGTGCGCGGCCCGCACGGACTGCTGGTCATGTTCATCTGCAACCACTGCCCGTTCGTTAAGGCGGTGATCGACAAGATCGTGCGCGACGCCGGCGAGCTGAAGGCGCAGGGCATCGGCTCAGTCGCAATCTGCAGCAACGACCCCACCGACTATCCCGAGGATTCGTTCGACAACATGAAGGCGCTCGCTACGCGCCTCAAGTTCCCGTTCCCTTATCTTTGGGACGAGTCGCAGGATATCGCGCGTGCCTATGGCGCCGTGTGCACGCCGGATTTCTTCGGCTACAACGCCAAGCTCGGATTGCAGTATCGCGGCCGGCTCGACGACTCGGGCCGCTCGCCGAAGCCCGGCGCGGCGCGCGAGCTCTACAACGCCATGGTGCAGGTCGCGCGCACAGGAAAGGGTCCGGCGCAGCAGGCGACGAGCATCGGGTGCTCGATCAAGTGGAAGAACGGTTAGGCGTCGTCACAACAGAAACTCCCGCAAAGCGTCGAGGACGCGGTCCGGCGCCTCGGCCATCATGCTGTGCCCACAATCGGGAATCGTCACCACGCGCTTGTCGGTTAGAGCTGCAACGAGCGCGCGAGCGTTCTTCGGCAAGGTCATCTGATCGCGCTCACCGATGACGAGCAGCCCCGGGCAGCGCAGCTTTGCCGCCGCGGCCATACCTCCCGCATAGCTGTTGCATGCGACGAGGTCCGTGTAGAGCGCGCCGGGACGCGAGCGCTCCATCAATCGTATCGAGCTGCCCGTCATCCATACGCCAGGGAAGCGATTGCCGCCAAGCTGATCCGCGGGCGAGAACGACCATCCGTTGATCAGCTCGAAAGCGGAATGATCGTCGCGCTTCGCGGCATCGAGCAGCGCATCGCTGACCGGCATCGGCACGGACGGTCCGAGGAGTGCGATGCGGGCCGCACGCCCGGGATGGCGGCCGCTGGCCTCGAGCACCGCGAGCGAACCGAGGCTGTGACCGACCAGCGCAGCCTTGTCGACTGCCAGCGCGTCGAGCAACGAGACAATCCAGTCGGCGATCGCTTCGACCGAGGGCAATGGAGCGCCGTCGCTGCGTCCGTGCCCGGGTAGATCGACCGCAAGGACATTGTTGCCGTGATGCGCGAAGTAGCGCGACTGAAGCGCCCATACGCTGTGATCGTTCGCCGCGCCGTGCACAAACATGATCGCCGGCAGCGCGCGATCGAATGCCCGCGCGCCCGTGTAGGCGTAGACCCCGCGGTCCGCGACCTTGAGCTGCACCTAAGGGACCTCAGCCCTTCTCCGCTGCGCGCAGCGCGCGACTCAGATCTTCGGTCAGGTCGTCGGCGTGCTCGAGCCCGACCGAGAGTCGGATCGTGCCTTCGGTGACTCCTGCTTTTTCCAGATCCTCGGTCGCGACGCGGAAGTGCGTCGTCGACGCGGGATGGATCACCAGCGATTTCGCGTCGCCAACGTTGGCGAGATGCGAAAAGATGCGCAGCGACTCGATGAACTTGCGGCCCTGTTCGCGCGTACCGCGAATGGCGAAGCTGAACACGGCGCCGCAGCCTTCGGGCAGGAGGCGCGCGGCCAGCTCGCGGTCCGGGTGCGTCGGGAGCTCGGGATAGCCGACCGAGGCGACGAAGGGATGCGACGCGAGAAAGGCGACGATCTTGCGCGTGTTCTCGACGTGGCGCGCCATGCGCAGCGGCAAAGTCTCGATTCCCTGGAGAATCTGGAAAGCGGTCATCGGCGCCATGCATGCGCCGAAATCGCGGATGCCTTCGCGCCGCGCTCGCAGCAGGAACGCGGCGGTCGTCGATTCCTCGGCGAAGACCATGCCATGGAAGCCCGCGTAGGGTTCGGTCAGCGTCGGAAATTTGCCGGCGCTCCTGGCTTCGTTCCAGTCGAATTTTCCGCTGTCGACGAGGAGCCCTCCGATCACGACGCCGTGCCCCGAGAGAAACTTGGTCGCCGAGTGATAGACGAGATCGGCTCCGTGCTCGAAGGGGCGCATGAGATACGGCGTGGTGAACGTCGAGTCGATCAACAAGGGCAGGCCGTGCTCATGTGCCAGCCCGGAGACGCGCTGCACGTCGAGGACTTCGAGTCCCGGATTGCCGAGTGTTTCGCCGAAGAGCAGCCGCGTGTTCGGACGGATGGCGGCACGCCACGCGTCGAGATCGCGCGGGTTCACGAAGCTCGTCTCGATCCCGAAGCGCGGCAGCGTGAAGTCGAGCAGGTTGTGCGAGCCGCCGTAGAGCGAGCGCGAGGCGACGATATGCGAGCCCGCGCCCATCAGAGTGATGATCGCGAGATGCAGCGCGGCCTGTCCGCTCGCCACCGCGATCGCACCCACGCCGCCTTCGAGCGCACTGATGCGCTCCTCAAGCACCGCGCAGGTCGGGTTGGAGATGCGCGAATAGACGTGCCCCGCGCGCTCCATGTTGAAAAGCGCGGCCGCGTGATCGCTGTCGCGAAAGACGAAGGATGCCGACTGATAGATCGGCGTGGCGCGCGCGCCGGTCTCCGCATCGGGACGCGCTCCCGCGTGCAGCGTCAGCGTGTCGAAATGGGTCGTCTTCGGCTTGTTCATTGCGCAACGTATGGTAGCGCATCGGCGCTTGCTTGCGGCCTCTTGCACAGCCTGACGGCGATCGGCCTCCTACTTGGCGCGCAGGCAACGCGGGCCTAAACTCTGTCCTGAGAAGGCCACTTCATACCCGAGGAGAACAAATGCAACGCAAGGCATCCGCACGCTGGCAGGGTACCGTGAAGGAAGGCGCCGGAACGATCAGCACGCAAAGCGGCACGCTCAAGGAAACACCCTATTCGTTCGTCGCGCGCTTCGGCGACGGCAAAGGAACCAACCCCGAGGAGTTGATCGCGGCCGCGCATGCCGGCTGCTTTACGATGGCTTTGTCGTTCATGCTCAACAACGCTGGCTTCACCGCCGACGCGATCGATACCGAAGCCGCATTGACCCTCGATCAGGTCAGCGGTAACTGGACGATCACGTCGATTCACCTTACAACGCGAGCGCGCGTGGCCAAGATCGACGCGGCGAAATTTGCCGAGATCGCAGCAGACGCGAAAGCGAATTGCCCCGTCTCGCGCGTCCTCAAGGCGACCATCACGATGGACGCCAAGCTGGTTGCATAGCCGATGAGCTCGTCACCGCCGCGTCCACAGAAGGGTCGCGGCGCCGGATTCAATCCCGGCAATCGTTTTCGCCGCGAAGAACGCGAGGCGTTCGACGACGGCTGGAATGCGCCGCTCGCCGAGGACGAGGAGCTGCCTCCGCTTAAGACGACCGTCTCGATCCAACGCGCGCGCACGATCATCGCGCACAACGACTCGCCCGACATTCCGTTCACGCAGTCGATCAATCCGTATCAGGGCTGCGAGCATGGTTGCATCTACTGCTACGCGCGGCCTACGCACGCTTACCTCGATCTCTCGCCCGGGCTCGACTTCGAGACGAAGCTGTTCGCCAAACCGAACGCCGCGGAGCTTCTGCGCGCCGAGCTGGCGAAGCCCGGTTACCGCTGCGAGCCGATCGCCCTCGGCACCAACACCGATCCGTATCAGCCGATCGAGCGCGAATGGAAGATCACGCGGCAGATCGTCGAAGTCCTGTCCGAATGCGAGCACCCGCTGACGATCACAACCAAGGGCGTGCTCGTCGAGCGCGACCTCGATCTCCTCGCGCCCATGGCAGCGAAGCGGCTGGCGCGCGCCTATGTTTCGATAGCTGTGCTCGATCCGGAGCTCGCGCGAAAGCTCGATCCGCGCGCGCCTGCGCCGCGGCGGCGGATGCAGATCGTGAAGACGCTCGCCGACGCCGGCATTCCCGTTGGCGTGAGCATCGCGCCGGTGATTCCGCAGCTCACCGATCGCGATCTCGAGGCGATCCTCGAGGGCGCGGCGGCGAACGGCGCGCGCTGGGCGACCTGGATCATGCTGCGATTGCCGCGCGAGGTCGCCCCGCTCTTCCGCGACTGGCTCGCGCAGCACTATCCGTTACGGGCCGAGCACGTTATGAGCATCGTGCAGCAGATCCGCGGCGGCCGCGACAACGATCCCAACTTCGGCTCGCGCATGCGTGGCGCAGGACAATTCTCAGAGCTCATCGCCAAGCGATTCGCGATAGCGTGCAAGCGGCTGGGGCTCAACGGCGACCGGGAGTCGCTCGACACCACGCGCTTCCGGCCGCCGCGGCCGAGAGAACAGACGGGTCAGTTCGAGCTGTTCGGTGGCTGAGAAGAAAGAGCCGCGCGCGGCGCCGGCGCGCAGCAGCCGCTCTCGCGACGCCAGCGAATCCCTCACTGCCCGCCTCGCGCGCTGCTACACGGGCGCCGTCCACGACGTGCTGCGCGAGATGGGCCACGAGAAGGTCGTTCTTCCCGCCGCGATCAAGCCGCTCGTGCCGGAGATGCGCATCGCAGGCCCGGCGTGGACGGTCGCAGGACACATCGACCTCACGCTTTCGCGCCACGAAACGCTGCTCGCCTGGTGCACGCTTCTCTCGCGCGCGCCGAAGGGTCACGTCGTCGTCTGCCAGCCCAACAATCACGAGGTCGCGCTGATGGGCGAGCTTTCCGCCCAGACGCTGCAGGCGCGTGGCGTGCTCGGCTTCGTCGTGGACGGAGGCTCGCGCGACACCGAGCTCGTCGTCGCCCAGGGCTTTCCTGTTTTCTGCGCGTTCCTTACGCCGGCCGACGTCGTCGCGCGCTGGGTCCCGGATCGCTTCGGCGAGCCGGTCACCATCGGCGCAGTTACGATCGCGACCGGCGATTATCTGCTCGGCGACCGCGACGGCGTGGTCGCGATTCCTCGCGCGGTTGCCGACGAAGCCGTGGCGAAGACCGAGGAAGTCGTAGCGACGGAGAGCGAAATGCGTCGCGCGCTTATCGCCGGCATGGATCCGGTCGCGGCGTACAACAAGTTCGGCAAGTTCTAGAGCAGGGCTTCCAGCAGGCAGCCAAACTCGCGCGCAAAGTCGATCGACACGCGCGCGTGCACTGCGCCCTGCCGGTCGAGAAAGCGCCTCGTGCCGCGCAGGCTGAACACGCCCTCGTGCCACGTGTTCGGGTGGATGTAGAGCCCCTGTCCTCCGTCGAAGCGAAAGCACACGAAATCCTGCGGTCTGACATCGTTGCCTCGCAACGCGAGCGGCACGACGAATGGCTCGCGCTCGAGCGGAAAGAAGAGTTGGCCTCCGTCCGGATGGTAGTTCGCGTGCCAGAGCAGGATGCGCTCCGGATCACGGCGGTGCGTGCGATCGGCCATACCGGGTTCTGTGCCGTAGGCCAGGATGTACTCTCCGTTCACCGCTTCGTTGCGGCCGAAGAGCACGTCGCCCTGCCACTCGCTCACGAACACGCCCGCGGTCGTGCCGCCTTCGTCGCCGCTGTCTTCATCGACCGCCCGCCAGCCCGAAGCGGGCCAGCGCACGATCTCGATCTTGCACTTCTCCGGATCCTCGATAAGGCGGCCGTATCCTTCGAGGGTCTGGACGGTTGCTTCGACGACAGGCATGCGCACCCGCGCGAGATTCGCGGGCAACGCTGGGTTCAGATAATCGAAGACGGGCACCTGCAATCGCTCCCGCCGCGCTTCGTCAGTGACTCTCGCGTCCGACCTTCGCTCCCGACTTGCCGACGAGAAAATCGAGGTCGACGCCCTGATCGGCCTGCAGCACGGTCTCGCAGTAGAGCTTCACCCAGCCGCGGTCGCTGTGCGGCTTCGGCGGACGCCAGCCCTTGCGCCGGCGCGCAAGCTCGTCGCTTGACACATGCAGCTCGAGCTTGCGCTTCGCGACGTCCAGCTCGATCAAATCACCGTTCTCCACAAGCGCGAGCGGACCGCCAGCGGCTGCCTCGGGCGCGGTGTGCAGCACGACCGTGCCGTACGCGGTGCCCGACATCCGCGCATCCGAGATTCGCACCATGTCGGTCACGCCCTTCTTCAACAATTTCGCCGGCAGCGCGAAGTTGCCGACTTCCGGGAATCCAGGATACCCCTTCGGCCCGCAGTTCTTGAGGACCAGCACGCAATCGGCGTCGACATCGAGCGCCGGATCATCGATGCGGGCGTTGAGATCGTCGATGTCCTCGAAGACGACGGCGCGGCCCTTGTGCTTCATCAGCTTCGGCGTCGCAGCCGAGGGCTTCAGCACCGCGCCCTTTGGCGCGAGGTTGCCGCGCAACACTGCGATCCCGCCATGCGGCTTGAATGGTTTGCCGAGCGGAGTGATGACCTCGGGATTGTAGTTGACCGCATCATTCACGTTTTCCCAGATCGCTCGCCCGTTGGCGGTCATCGCGTCCTTGTGGATGAAGTTGCCGATCTCCTTGATCACCACGGGCAGCCCGCCTGCGTAGTAGAAATCCTCCATCAGATACTTGCCCGACGGCATCAGATTCACGAGGCACGGCATGTCGCGGCCGAGACGGTCCCAGTCGTCGAGCGAGAGCTTCACCCCGATGCGTCCTGCAATCGCGAGTAGATGCACGACCGCGTTGGTCGAGCCGCCGATCGCTCCGTTGACCATGATCGCGTTCTCGAACGCATCCTTGGTGAGGATTTTCGACATGCGAAGGTCGTCGTGCACCATCTCGACGATGCGCCGCCCCGCCATGCGCGCGAGCACGCGCCGGCGCGAGTCGACCGCGGGAATCGCAGCGTTGGTCGGAAGGCCCATGCCGAGCGCTTCGACCATCGAGGCCATCGTCGAAGCCGTTCCCATGGTCATGCAGTGACCGGCGGACCGCGACATGCACGACTCCGCCTCGACCATGTCGGCTTCCTTCATCTCGCCGGTCTTGAGCATCTCGGTGAACTTCCACACGTGCGTTCCCGAGCCGATGTCCTCGCCGCGGAACTTGCCGTTGAGCATCGGGCCGCCTGAGATGCCGATCGTCGGAAGGTCGCATGACGCCGCACCCATCAGCAGCGACGGCGTGGTCTTGTCGCAGCCCATCATCAGCACGACGCCATCGAACGGATTGGCGCGAATCGATTCCTCGACGTCCATCGCCGCCTGGTTGCGGAACAACATCGTCGTCGGGCGCATCAGCGTCTCGCCGAGGCTCATCACTGGAAACTCGATGGGGAAGCCGCCCGCGTCGAGGACGCCATCGCGCACGTGTGCGGCAAGCTCCCGGAAGTGGGCGTTGCACGGCGTGGCTTGCGACCAGGTGTTGCAGATGCCGATCACCGGCCGGCCGTCGAACTGGTCGTGCGGAATGCCCTGGTTCTTCATCCATGAGCGGTGCACGAGCGCGTCGCGGTCGTGGCGGCCAAACCACTCGACAGAGCGCAGCTTGCGCTTGGTCTTGCCCATCTTTTGCTTTAGCGAATCACTTCGTCGGCGCGCAGCAGCACGGATTTCGGAACCGTTAGTCCGAGCGCCTTCGCCGTCTTCAGATTGATCACGAGCTCGAACTTGGACGGCTGCTCGAAGGGTAGATCGGCCGGCTTCGCTCCCTTGAGGATCTTGTCGACGTACTCCGCCGCCCGCCGATGCAATGACGGGAGGTTCGGTCCATAAGATATCAATCCTCCCGAATCGGCGAAAAGGCGGTTGTCATAGATCGCCGGAAGACGCTGGCGGCTCGCGAAGTCGATGAGGTGAGATGCGTAAGTGTAAACGTAAGGATCACCTTCCACCGCGAACGCCTGCGTTCCGTCCTTCGTCATCGCATCGAGTGCAACCTCCATCTCTTCCTTATCGCGCACCTGCTGCGATTGAAGCTCTACCCCGAGCCTGCGTGCGGCATCCTGCATCACTTGCACCTCGATCGCGTTGTCGCCGCGTATCGGGTTCCACAGGGCGGTTGCCCGCTTGACGTTTGGAGCAACTTCCTTCAGCACCTGCATTCGTTTCGCGCTGAGATCGAGCAGCGAAGCCGAGACACCGGTAATGTTTCCGCCAGGGCGCGCCCAGCTAGCAACCAGGCCGGACTTGACGGGATCGCCTGTCGCCGCGACGACCACGGGGATCGTGCTTGTCGCCTTCTTGGCGGCCCGCGCCTCGGGCGTACAGGTTGCAACGATGAGGTCGACCCTGGACTCGGCCAGCTCTTGCATGATCGCTGCAAGCTTTTCGCCGTCGCCCTGAGCGTCTTTGTACACGATGTGGATGGTCTTCCCGTCGATCCAGCCGAGTTCCCTGAGCCGATCCTCGAACGCGCTCGCGAAAGGCCCCGACGGGCCGAGCTTGTAAAGGTAGACGTACGCGATGCGAGGCACCTGCTTCGCTTCCTGCGCGCTCGCGGCGGGCGATGCGGCCAGCAAGGTCGCGAGCGCGGCAGAAGCCAATTTCGCAAAGACTTGTCTCACAGTGACCTCCCCTTCGCAACCGACGGACTATCGCACCGTCGTGCGCGGCAACGGACATCAAGGCAATCTTGTCACGCCGCGATGCGCTGCCCGCTTTTCTGATCGAACAGGTGCACCGCACCCGGCTCGATCGAGAGCCCGATGCGGTCGCCGGGATTGACTTGCGGACGACCGTGCGTGACGAGTGTCAGTTGCGCGGCGCCCGCCTGCACGAGCAATTCGGTTTCCGCGCCAGTGGGTTCGACCACGATGATCTCCGCCGGCACGCCGCCGGACGCGGAGGTGAGACCCAGATGCTCGGGCCGCACGCCGTACGCCACCGCCTGCCCTTCGCTCGCGGCCGCCGCGCCGAGAGGCCACAGGACGCCTCCGGCCGCCTCGACATGACCCGCGCCGTTCGCGCGCCGCACCGTGCCCTCGATTACGTTCATCGCCGGCGAGCCGATGAACTGTGCGACGAAGAGATTCCCGGGATGATCGTAGAGATTGAGCGGAGTGCCGATCTGCTCGACCCTACCGTCGTGCATCACGACGATGCGGTCGGCCATCGTCATCGCCTCGACCTGATCGTGCGTGACGTAAACGGTGGTCGTCTTAAGCCGCTGGTGCAGCGCCTTGATCTCGGCGCGCATCGCCACCCGCAGCTTCGCGTCGAGGTTTGACAGCGGCTCGTCGAAGAGGAACACCTTCGGATCTCGCACGATCGCGCGCCCCATCGCCACGCGCTGCCGCTGGCCGCCGGAAAGCTCGCGCGGATAGCGCTTGAGAAAGGGCTGCAGGTTCAGGATCTTCGCCGCTCTTGCCACGCGCTCCTCGATCGTCTTCGGATCCGCTTTCCTGAGCTTCAAGCTGAAGGCCATGTTGTCCGCGACCGTCATGTGGGGATATAGCGCGTAGCTCTGGAACACCATCGCGATGTCGCGGTCCTTCGACTCCATGTCGTTCACCACCTTGCCGTCGATGGCGATAGTGCCGCCGGTGATCTCCTCGAGCCCGGCGAGCATGCGCAACAGCGTCGACTTCCCGCAGCCCGACGGGCCCACCAACACCATGAACTCGCCGTCGTGGATGTCGAAGCCGATGCCGTGGATCACCTTCGTGCTGCCGAAGGCCTTCTCGACGCTCTGGAACGAGACGGATGCCATAGGTACCTCAGCTTTTTACCGCGCCGGCGGTCAGCCCGCCGACCATGTAGCGCCTGAACACATAGTAGATCGCGGCGGGCGGCAGCGCATAGATCAGCCCGACGGTCATCAACAGCTCCCACGGCGAATCGTCGGCGGCGAGAAAGTTGCCGAGCGCCACCGATAGCGTGATCTGCCGCTCGTTGGACAGAAGCAGGAATGCGTAGAGATATTCGTTCCATGCGAGCAGCAGCGCATAGGTGCCGATTGCGACGAGCGAAGGCGTCATCAGCGGCATGTACACCAGCCGGAAGAGCTGCAGCGGCGAAGCGCCGTCGATTCGCGCCGCCTCATCCAGCTCGTAAGGCAGCTTGTCGGAAGCCTGCTTCAGCACCCAGATCGAATACGGCGCGGCGATCGTCACCATCGCCAGGATCAGCGCCCACTGGTTGTTGAGGAGCCCGTAGCTGCTCATCGTCTTGTACATCGGCACCGCGAGGAACGCTGCCGGAATGAAATAGGTGAAGAGCGCGAGGTTCATCACCGCGCGGCCGCCCCTCACCTTGAGACGGCTTATGGCGAATGCTGCGCCTGTGGCCACCAGCAGCGTGAGCACGCCGACGGTCACAGCAATCAGCAGAGAGTTCCAGATCTGCAGCCAGAAGTGGCTCAGGTAGTAGTGCTGCTCGCGGAAGACGACTTCGAAGTTGTGCAGCGTCGGGTGATCCGGCCAGAGCTTCCCCGCGAAGGCGTCTTCCTTGGGCGAGATCGAGAACAGAAACAGGTGGTAGATCGGCAGCAGCGTCCAGATCGCGACCGGAATGCCGATCAGGAGGAGCTTCGCCTCCGTGCTCACCTGACGCCAGGTCGGTGCCTTCATCGCGAGAGCCGTTTCATCATGAAGTACACGAGCGGGAGGACGAGCGGAAGCGCGCACACGATGGCCGCCATCGAAAGATCGACCTGGTCGAGACGCAGATAGCGGATGCCGAGCGTGGCGAGCACGTGCGTCAGATCAGCAGGGCCGCCGCCTGTGAGGAGGTACACGCTGTTGAAGTCCCCGAGCGTCCAGATCATGGACAGGATGGTCGATGTGAGATAAAGCGTCTGCATCGACGGCCAGGTAATGAACCGGAATTTCTGCCAGCGCGAGGCGCCGTCGACCGATGCCGCCTCATAGAGCTCGTGCGGAATCGCGAGGCGGCCGGCGATGAGAATCAGCGTCCAGAACGGCAGCGACTTCCATATGTGCATCAGGATCGCCATCGCCAGTGCAACCGACGGATCGTTCAGCCAGTTGGGGCCGTCCTCACCGGTGAGCGAGAAAATCACGTGGTTGATGAGACCCCATTCCGGATTCAGCATGAAGCGAACCGACAGGATCGTCGGAATCGACGGCACCGCCCACGGCAGGATGAACAGAAGCGACAGCCACTTGATCCATGTGCGCGCCTGCACGAAAAATCCGGACAGGAACAGCGCGACGATCATCTTCAGGTTGATGCCGACGATGAGGAAGATCAGCGTGTTGACGACCGAGCGCGTGAAGATCGGATCGTCGACCAGGTGTTCGTAGCTCCACGGGTGTCGAGCGAGCCAGAACCCGTAGCCGATCGGGTAGAGCACGAACACGAGAAAGACCAGCACATACGGGGCGATCATGATCACGCCCCAGGCCTGCCACGGCGACAGACGCCTCTTCGCCGGGCCCGCAGGAAGCGCGGGCTCGGCGCGAGGAAGCGCGACTGTCGACATGAACGCGACGACCGCTCAGCGTGTCATTGCGAGCGAATGCAGCGAAATTCGCTGACTCCTACCCGGCCACCGCCTTAATCCGGGCGATCATTTCATCCACCGCCTTGTCGACCGGCACTTTCTCGTTCACCACGCGGTTCATCGCCTTCGCCCAAATGTTCTCGTTGTTGAGAATCGTGAACTTGTAGTTCTTGGTGAATTCGAAGGTCACCGTTCCCGCGTGGAACTGGTTGTAGACCGCCTCGCGATGACGATCAGCCTTCCAGAATGGCTTCTCGGCCGCAGCCTTCATCACCGGATACCAGCGGCCCAGCGCGCCTTCCACATACGGCGTCAGATTCTCCTCTTGCATCAGAAAGGTGACGAACTCCTTGGCGAGCTTCTTGTTCTTGGCGTTCTCGAAGATCACGCCGGTCTTGACCGCGGCACGGTAGACCATCTTCGAGCCGTCGGGCTTGCTCGGGAAGCCTGCCGTGCGGATCAGCTCGTAGTAGTTTTTCTTCGCCTGTGCGCGCTGATCCGCGGACAGGGTTTCGTTGTTGGCGTCGTCGAGCCACTTGGTGGCGATCGAGATCGTCGCGTTGTGAGTCATGATCGTCGTCTTGTTGTGGAACGCGACGTTGTTGTCTGGGTCCTTCCACGAAGTCGACGACGGCGGGGTGCAGCCTTTCGTGTAAACCGCGGTGTAGTCGGTCAGCGCGCCGATCAGACCTTGTTTCACCTTGGGATCGTCGACCAGGAGCTTGCCGTTGTCGTCGACGAGCTTGACGTTGTACGCGTCCATGAAGGTAAGGAACGAATAGAACGAGTCGCTCGAGTCCACCCCCATCGGCTGGCCAATGCCGTAGTCGCGCTTGCCGGTCTTCTTGCGCAAGGCGGGCTGCGCCTTCTCGCACCAGAACGACCAGTAATCCTTCCAGCCCGTCGGAATGTCGGACTCCTTGAACCCCGCATCGGCCAGCATGTCGAGCCAAATCTCCACGTGCATCGTTTGCTGCTTGATGGGAAACGCGTAATAGGCTCGCTTCTTCGCCTTGTCGTCGTACAGGTATACCGTTTCAAGCGTGTTCGGGAGGAACTGCGCCTTCATCGGCGTCAGAATGTCGGACAGATCCTCGAGCTTGCCGTCGAACGCCCACTTGCCCGTCACCTGGAAGTCGTACACGTCCGCGTAGGCGACGTCGGGCACCGTTCCGGCGTCGAGCGCGGAGACAGTCTTTGGAATCATGTCCTGCACCGGATACTGCGACAGCTCCACCTTGACCTTGGTCTTGTCCTCGAACTTCTTGATCGCCGCGAGCAGCGCGTCGTCTTCGGATTTGTAGAAGCCCTTGGCAAACCAGACCGTCAGGGTCTGTTGCGCCAGCGCCTGTCCCGCGAATGCGAACGCCACTCCGGCGACGGTCGCCGCAACGAGTCTCCTCATCGAATCCTCCACGGTTGTGAAGTGTTGCATCCTACATCACCGCGCCGAGATACCACGGCACGAACTCGTTCTGGCCGTAGCCGTGCAGCTCGCTCTTGGTTTTCTTTCCCGACGCGGTGTCGAGAATCATTCGGAAGAAGCGCTCGCCCATCGCTTCGACCGTGGACGTCCCATCGACGATCTCGCCGCAATTGATGTCGATGTCCTCTTCCTGGCGGTTCCATAATGCGGTGTTGGTGGCGAGCTTGAGCGAGGGCGAGGGCGCGCAGCCGTATGCCGAGCCGCGGCCGGTCGTGAAGCAGATCATGTTCGCGCCGCCCGCGACCTGTCCGGTCGCCGAGACGGGGTCGTAGCCTGGCGTGTCCATGTACACGAAGCCTTTCGCGGTGACAGGCTCCGCATACTCGTACACCGCCACGAGGTTGGTCGTGCCACCCTTGGCAACCGCGCCAAGCGATTTCTCGAGGATCGTCGTCAATCCTCCGGCCTTGTTCCCGGGCGACGGATTGTTGTTCATCTCGCCCTTGTTGCGCGCCGTGTAGTCCTCCCACCAGCGGATGCGCTCGACGAGCTTCTCGCCGACGTCGCGTGAAACGGCGCGGCGCGTGAGCAGATGCTCGGCGCCATAGATCTCGGGCGTCTCCGAGAGGATCGCGGTGCCGCCGTGGCGCACGAGGAGATCGACCGCGGCGCCGAGCGCCGGATTGGCGGTGATGCCGGAGTAGCCATCGGAGCCGCCGCATTGCAGTCCGAGCACGAGATGGCTCGCGGGAACGCTCCTGCGCTCGACGCGATCGGCATCCGGCAACATCTCCTTCACCATCTCGACGCCGCGGGCGATCGTCCTTGCCGTTCCTCCCGTGTCCTGAATGCTGAAGGTACGGAGCAACGGCCCTTCCTGCAACTGCTCAGCGCCCAGCAGCGCGCTGATCTGATTCGCCTCGCAGCCCAGGCCGACGATCAGCACGCCGGCGAAGTTGGCGTGGCGCGCGTAGCCGCCGACCGTCCGGCGCAGCACGCGCATGCTCTCGCCGTTGACGTCCATCCCGCAGCCGCTGCCGTGGGTGAGCGCGACCACGCCGTCGACGTGCGGAAAGCGCTCGAGCGCGCCGGCCTTGAACGCATCGGCGATCCCGTGCGCCACCGTCGCAGAGCAATTCACGGTCGAAAGCACGCCGATGTAATTACGCGTCGCCACGCGTCCGTCGCCGCGCACGATGCCCTCGAAGGTCGCACCCGGATCGATGTAGCGCGTCGCCTTGGCATCGACTCCGAAGGCGTAGTCGCGCGCGAACTCGCCCATCGCGAGGTTGTGCAGATGCACGTGCTCGCCTGGCGCGATTGCGCGCTTGGCGAAGCCGATGATCTGGTTGTAGCGCTTCACCGGCTCGCCGGCGCGGATCGCACGCGTGGCGACTTTGTGCCCGGGAGGCACAAGACCCGAGACGGTAACGTTCTCGTCGAGTAGGACCGTGCCCGAAACGAGTTGCTGCCGCGCGATGACGACGTCGTCGGCGGAATGCAGGCGGATGGTAAGCGAGGTCTTGGTCAGCATGGAGAGCTCCTGCGAAACCGGCAAGCCATTCTAGACGCGCTCGCGCCGGCGGGGTTTCGATTCAATAGAACTGGCGCGGCAGCCATAGAGAAATCGAAGGGATGTAGGTCACGAGGATCAGCGCGGCGAGGAGCGGAACGAGCCACGGCAGGATCGCCATCGTGGTTTTCTCGAACGAAAGCTTGGCGATTCGCGCAAGCACGAAGAGCACCATGCCCATGGGCGGATGCAGCAGGCCGATCATGAGATTGAGCACCATGATCAAGCCGAAATGCACGGGATCGATGCCGAGCTGGCGCACCACCGGCATCAGCACCGGGACCAGGATCAGGATCGACGCGGTCGGCTCGAGAAAGCAACCGACGAACAACATCAGCAGATTGACGAGAAGCAGAAACGCCCACGGACTGTGCGTGAACGACAGGACCCATGCAGCGAACGCGTCCGTGACCCTGGTGACAGTCAGCAGCCAACCGAAGATCGACGCCGCTGCGACGATGAACATGACGGTGGCGGTCGTCTCGATCGTCTCCATCGACACCTTGACCAGCATCTTCCACGACAGCGTGCGGTACCAAGCCAGCCCCAGAAAAAGCGACCACACGCACGCGGCGATCGCGCCCTCGGTGGGCGTGAAGATGCCGGTCGTCATGCCACCGACGAGCAGCACCGGCGTCATGATCGGCAACACCGCGTCGAAGCGGAACTTCCAGTCGGCTGCAAGCAGCAGCAGCATGCCCGCGCCCACGGCAAGATTGAACGATGCTCCAAGCTGGATCGCCGCCCAAATCGCCACCGGAAATATGACTACGATGCCGAGTTCGAGCACCGCCTTGCCGACTCGTCCCCACTCGAAGGCGACATCGCCGCCCCACTTGTATTTGCGCGCGTAGTAGCTCACGGTGGCCATCATCAGCCCGGCCATCACGACGCCGGGAAGGATGCCGGCGAGGAAAAGTTGTCCAACCGACGCGTCGGCCATCATCCCGTAGATCACGAATGGCAGCGATGGCGGAATGATCGGCCCCATGGTCGACGACGCTGCGGTCACCCCAACAGCGAATCCGACCGGATAGCCCTGGTCCTTCATGGCCTTGATCTCGATGGTGCCGAGCCCCGCCGCCTCGGCGATCGCGGTGCCCGACATGCCCGCGAAGATCATCGAGGCGATGACGTTCACGTGTCCCAGCCCGCCGCGGAGCCATCCCACCAGCGCCAGCGCGAAGTTGTAGATCCGCGTCGTGATGCCGGCGTTGTTCATCAGGTTGCCGGCGAGGATGAAGAAGGGCACGGCGAGCAGCGGAAAACTGTCGATGCCGCTGATCATCCGGTGCACGACGACGAAGGGCGGCAGATCGCCGGAGAGCAGGATGTAGAGTAGCGCCGCGCCCGCCATCGCGATAGCAACTGGAACGCCGGTCACCATCCCGGCGAGGAATCCACCGAGCAGCGCTGGGGTCACGCGGTGGATTCCGGCGTGGGCGCGCTGTCCGGATGATCGAGCACGCTGTAACCGCGCCGCCAGTTCTGAATCGCAACCTGCACCGCCCGCCCGGTGCTCAAGGCGAAGCCGAGCAGACACACGCCGTAAATCAGATTCATCGGCAGATCGATGATCGTCATCTTGTAATTGCCCATCTTCTGCATCATCTGCCAGGTCAGGATGCTGGCGTAGCCGAGGAACGCGATCTGCACCAGGTCTACGAAAGTGGAGAGCACGCGCCCCACCGTCTGCGGAATCACGCGGTACAGGAAGTCGACGTGAATATGCCGGCTGTCGCGCACGGCCGCTGCGATGCCCGTAAACACGGTGCAGATCAGCAGGTAGCGCGCGATCTCTTCAGTCCAGGCGGCCGAGTCGTTAAGGAAGTAGCGGGTGAAGAACTGATAGCAGACGTTGAAGCCCATCAGCCAGAAGAACGCAAACGCGATCCAGGCCTCGAACGAATACACCGACAAGTCGATCGGCGCATCGGTGAGGTGCACGTGCCCTGTCTTGTCGAGGATATGCTCCTCGCCGGAGGCCGGTTTGATGGGTCCAGTGGCTGCACCCTTCTGCGATTCGTCCATTCTCGCGCCGCTACTTGATGGTCTGGATCTTGTCCCAGTCCGCCTTGCTGTACCCCATCGATTCGAACGACACGGTCTTGAGGATCGCGTCCTGGAAGCTCTTCTTGTCCACGGCGTGCACGCCGAGGCCCTTCTTCCTGAACTCGTCGACGAGCTCCGCCTCGCGCTTCTTGATCTCGGCGGTCGCTTTGGCAGCGGCCTCCTGCGTCACTTCCGTGAAGATTTTCTTCTCGGCGTCGGAGAGCTTGCTCCAGACGTGCGGTGCGACCTGCGTGGCGAGCGAATCGACGATGTGGCCGGTGAGGATGATGTATTTCTGCACCTCGTAGAACTTCTTCGCTTCGATCGTGGTAAGCGGGTTCTCCTGCGCATCGACGGTGCCGTTCTGCAAGGCGAGATAAACCTCGGCGAACGCGATCGGCGTGGGATTGGCGCCGCAGGACTTCGGCAAAGCGAGGTACGCGGGCACATCGGGCACGCGCATCTTGAGCCCTTTCATCCCCGCGCAATCGTTGAAGTCCCGGTTCGACGTCGTATGGCGGACGCCGTAATAGGTCATCGCGGTGATCTGGATGCCAGTCTTATTGCGATACTCGTCGGTCATCTCCGCGAACGCCGGACTCTTCGACCAAGCAACCAGATGATCGCCGTCACGGAAGGTATAAGGGTAGTACCCGACTCCGATGCGCGGCATGGTGCGCGCGGCGAACGACAATCCGGAGATGATCATGTCGACCGTCCCGAGCTGCAGTCCCTGGTTGATGTCGGATTCCTTGCCGAGGCTGGAGGCCGGGAATACGTCGATGTGATACTTGCCGTTGGTGCGCTTCTCGATCTCGCCCGCGGCCCACACCGACCACTTGTGGTACGGTTCTGCGGTCTCGTACACGTGTGCCCACTTGAGCTTCGTCTGCTGCGCGAGCGCGACGCTCGACGCGATCATCATCGCCCCGGCGATCAGGGCCGCTTTGCCTATCCAGCGCATGGTGCACCTCCTCATGAAAAACAACTCTCAGCCCTGTCTCGCAAAAAGGGACGGGAAAGATCAAGCTGCGATCAACTGAACCTTGGTGCTCTGCGTTTTGTCCCGCGCCAGCGCGAAAGCCTTGACCGCATCGGCGAGCGGAAACTGCCCCGACAAGAGCGGGCGCACATCGACGCGCCGCGACGCGATGTAATCCACCGCCCAGTCGAACTCGATGCCCCAGCGGAACGCCCCCTTCAGATCGAGCTCTTTCACCATGATCTCGTTGACGACGAAAGGCAGCGGTTCGTGCGGCAGGGTACCAACCTGCACGATCATCCCTCCGCGCTTCGCCGCGGCGACGCAGCCCTTCAGCGCGGCAAAGCTTCCCGAGCACTCGAAAGCGACGTCGAAACGCGCTGTGGCGAGCGCGTCGGCTTCGCGGTCGCCGCGGATCGTCCGGGCGGCGCCCACGGCGCGCGCGGTGTCGAGCGGACGATCGAGCACGTCGGACACCGTCACGGAGGCTGCTCCCGCGAGTCGGGCAGCGATCAACGTAAGGCATCCAATCGTGCCGCCACCCGTCACGAGTGCATGCTTCCCGAGAAGCTCGCCTGCGCGGTTGACGGCGTGCAGTCCGACGGCCAGCGGCTCGGCGAAAGCGAGCTCGCCCAAGCTGACGTCGCCGGAGACGGAATAACACTGCCGCTCTCCGAGCACGAAATATTCTGCGAACATCCCCTGCACGTGGGGATACAGGCTCGCGCTGCCGAGGAAACGCATGTTGCGGCACAGATGCTCGCGTCCTTGACGGCAATAGTCGCAGTGGCCGCAGGCCTGCGAGGGGCTCACCGCGATCTTGTCGCCGGTCTTGACCCGCGTCACGCCTTCGCCGATTTTCGCGACCACGCCCGAGGCCTCGTGGCCGGGAATGAGCGGCTCGCGAATGACAAAGCTGCCGTTCCGGCCTTCGTAGTAGTAGTGGAGATCAGAGCCGCAAATGCCGCCCGCGCCGAGGCGGATCAGCACCTGTCCCGGTCCGACGTCCGGCTCCGACTCGGGCTCGATCCTGAGATCGTCCTTGGCGTGGATGCGGCAGGTCAGCATGATGTTCCTCTTCGAGCCAAATTCAGTGTTGCGTATCCCAGCTCCTGCTGAAACGCTTGTAGGCGCGATCGAGATGCCGCTGCATCGCGGCGCGAGCGGCTTCGACGTCGTGCCGCTCGATCGCTTCGAGCACAACGCGGTGCTCGTTGAGCGCGTTGTCCCAGGACTTCGGCGTGTCGTAATGGTGCTCGAGACGTGTAAATAGCGGGCCCATCCGTTCCTCCCACAGCATCTTCACGACTGCGACCAGCGCACCATTGCCGGTCGCCTCCGCCACTCGCAGGTGAAACAGGCGGTCGGCAGCGAGCGGCGACCGCTTCTCCACGTCCTTGACGCGCTGCATTTGCTCGAGCGCCTCAGCGATCGCGGCGAGCTGTGGCTTGCGCGAAACCTTCGCCGCCAGCGCCGCGCACTCGCCCTCGATGATCCAGCGTGCGCGCAACAGCTCGAACGGACCGGAAGTCGCCTCGACTTCGGTCGCGATCTCGCCGTTCGCTCGCGAGCCCAGAACATAAATCCCCGATCCGATCCGTACTTCGACGAGCCCTTCGACTTCGAGCGCGATCAGCGCTTCGCGCACCGAAGGCCGCGACACGCCGAGCTGCCGCGCGAGATCGCGCTCCGGCGGCAGGCGCGATCCCGCAGGGAACTCCTTCGACCGGATCAGGGTGCGAATCTGATCGGCGATCTGACGGTACAGCCTCCGGGGCTCGATGCTGTGGATCGGCATGGGACGAGTTTGCAAGCAAAGCAAAAACTCGCGCTCTGGTCAAGTGGTCTTACCAATTCTTCGATCGGGCTGCTACACTATGATTCTTCTTTTCGCCGGGCCGACCTGAAGCCCGGCGCGTCGGATGTGCACGGGAGACCCCAAGGTGAGCGGACGCCTGGCAGGTAAGACGGCACTGATCACTGCCGCCGGTCAGGGCATCGGCCGCGCCAGCGCGCTCGCGATGGGCGCCGAAGGCGCGCTCGTGCATGCCACCGACGTCAACGCAAAGTCGCTCGCCGCGCTCGACGGCACGCCCAATCTGACCACCCGCGTGCTGGACGTTCTCGACGACGCAGCGGTCGAACGCGCGATCGCCGAACTGCCGCCGCTCGACGTGCTGTTCAACTGCGCGGGCTTCGTGCACAACGGTACGATTCTCGACTGCTCGGCCAAGGACTGGGAGTTCAGCTTCGACCTCAACGTGCGCGCGATGTACGTCACGATCAAGTGCGCACTGCCGAAAATGCTGGAGCGAGGGCGGGGGAGCATCATCAACATGGCCTCCGTCGCGGGATCGCTCAAGGGGCTGCCGAACCGTTTCGCGTACGGCGCGTCGAAAGCCGCGGTGATCGGATTGACGAAAGCGGTCGCCGCCGATTTCGTCGGCCGCGGCATCCGCTGCAACGCGATCGCGCCGGGAACGGTCGATACGCCTTCGCTCGCCGAGCGCATCAACGCCTACGCCGATCCGGCCGAGGCGCGGAAGGCTTTCATCGCGCGGCAGCCGATGGGGCGGCTCGCCAAGCCCGAGGAGATCGCGCCGATCGTGGTATTCCTCGCGTCGGACGAATCGGCGTTCGCAACCGGCAACGTATACTCGATCGACGGTGGCATGACCATTTGAATGCAGTGAAGACCAACCCGAAACAGGAGATGCGATGAAACTGGTACGTTACGGCCCGCCCGGCAAGGAAAAACCCGGCCTGATCGACAGCGAGGGGAAGCTGCGCGATCTCTCGCGCAAGGTGAAGGACATCGACGGCGCGTCGCTCGCCCCGGGCGAGCTCGCCAAGCTGAGGAAGCTCGACACGAACAAGCTGCCGCTGGTGAAGGGACGGCCGCGACTGGGTCCATGCGTCGCCACGCCGGCGAAGTTCCTCGCCATCGGGCTCAACTACATCGACCACGCCAAGGAATCGGGGAACCCGATCCCGGAATATCCGGTCGTGTTCTACAAGGCCGAGACCTGCATTGTCGGCGCCCATGACAAGACCGTTCTGCCCCCCAATTCGACGCATACCGACTGGGAAGTCGAGCTCGGCGTGGTGATCGGCCGCAAGGCGCGCTACGTGAGCGCAGAAGACGGGCTCAAGTATGTTGCCGGATATTGCGTGATCAACGACGTGTCCGAGCGCGACTACCAGCTGAAGAAGGGCGGCTCGCAGTGGAGCAAGGGGAAAGGCTGCGACACCTTCGGGCCGATCGGGCCGTGGCTCGTGACCACCGACGAGATCAAGGATCCGCAGAACCTCGACATGTGGCTCGATGTGAACGGCGCGCGGCGCCAGACCGGCAACACGCGCACGATGATCTTCGGCGTGGCGGCATTGGTCTCCGATCTCTCGAAATGCATGACGCTGCTTCCCGGCGACATCATCACCACCGGCACGCCGCCGGGCGTGGGGCTGGGCATGAAGCCCGAGCCGCAGTTTCTCAAACCCGGCGACGTCGTGACGCTGGGCATCAAGGGGCTCGGCGAGCAACGGCAGGAAGTCGTCGCGTTCAGGAAATAGTTTTCGAGACGGCGCAGGATCGATCATGCGAACCTCGGTGAACCCTGGCGCGCAAGCCCCGACGCGCACCCTCTCCCGCGACGACTTTCTCTATCCGCCGCTCGCGCCCAATCGCAGCGGTCGGCTCAAGCTCGATCGCATCCATACGATGTACTGGGAGGAATGCGGCAACGCGCGCGGCGTGCCGGTCGTCTTTCTGCACGGCGGGCCCGGAGGCGGCAGCTCGCCCGATCATCGGCGGCAGTTCGATCCCGCGTTCTATCGAATCATCCTCTACGATCAACGCGGCGCCGGTCAGTCCACGCCGCTCGGCGAGCTCACGGACAACACAACGCAGCACCTCGTCGCCGACATCGAAGCGCTGCGCGCGCATCTCGGCGTCTCGCGCTGGCTCGTTTTCGGCGGCTCGTGGGGGTCCACTCTCGCGCTCGCCTACGCCGAAACGCACGCGGAGCGCGCGCTGGGCCTGGTGCTGCGGGGTATCTTTCTCGGCGCGCCGCAGGAGATCGACTGGTTCATGCACGGCATTCGCTTCGTCTTCCCCGAAGCGTGGCGGAGTTTCGCCGGCTTCCTGCCAGAGAGCGAGCGGAACGATCTCCTTGCGAGCTATTACCGGCGCCTTACGCATCCCGACGCTTCGGTACACATGCCCGCTGCGCATGCATGGAGCCGCTACGAAAGCTCGTGCTCGACGCTGCTGCCCGATCCGGACCTGATCGCGCACTTCGACGAGGACGCGGTGGCGCTCGCGATCGCGCGCATCGAGGCGCACTACTTCGTGCACAAGCTCTTTCTGCCCGACGGCGCGCTCATCGGCGGCGTCGACGGGATACGTCGCATTCCGAGCGTCATCATTCAGGGACGCTACGATGCCGTGTGCCCGATGCTGACTGCCGACGAGCTGCACCGCGCCTGGCCCGAAGCGGAATACATCGTCGTGCCCGATGCGGGCCATTCCGCGCGCGAGCCCGGAATCGCGCGCGAGCTCGTCGCCGCAACCGATCGCTTTCGAGCCCGGCTTCGCTGAAGCGAGCCCGCGCTCTACTGCGGGCGCCAGCGCGCCGTAATCTGTAGCGACAGCTCGACCTCGTCGCTCACCAAACCCAGCGCATAGTCCATGCCGAACTGCGAGCGCCTGATAGTCGACACCGCGCCAGCGCCGCAGTCCCTGCCCTTACCGGTTTCGCCACCGCATTCAATCCGCTCGACCTTGAGCTCGATCGGGCGCGTGACCCCGTGGAGGGTGAGCAGGCCGGCGATCCCGGTGAGCCGCGCCTGATCGAAGACGAGCTTCGTCGAGCGAAACTGCACCACAGGGTAGTGCGCGACGTCGAACATCTCTTCGCCCCGCAGCCATGCGTCGCGCGCGTGCCAGCCGGTGTTGATCGAGGTGGCGTCGATCACGAGGTCGATGCTGCCGCTTCGCTGCTCGGCGTCGAGAACGATCGTGCCCTGAGTGCCGCCGAAGCGCCCGTGCTGCGTGAAGACGCCGAAGTGGGTGACCGCGAACTGGGCTGATGAGGCTTCCGGCTCGACCTGGAACATCTCGGGCGCCGCCGCGACTTCCCCGACCCCGGCAAGCAGCAAACCCGCCGCGAACGCAGCGCGGATCACTCCGGCCTCAAGCAACTAACCCGGTCAGCCCGCCTGCTCCTGGTACGCCTCGATTGGAATGACGATGCGCACGTCGTCGCCGACCGCTCTCGGCAACCCGTACTTCATGCCCCACTCCGAGCGTTTGACCGTCGTGGTTGCTTCGGCGCCACACATCGGCTTCTTGTTTATAGGATGCTCGCCGCAGCGCTCGTTCGTGACCTTGAGCACGACGGGTTTGGTGATTCCGAGCAGCGTCAGCTCGCCGTTGACCTCCACGACGCGGTCGCCGTCGAAGACGAGATCCGTCGACTTGAAGCTGATGGTGGGATACTTCTCGACGTTGAAGAAGTCCGGGCTCTTGACATGCGTGTCGAGCCTCGGGTCGATGGTCCTGATCGACGTCGCGTCGATGGTGACGTCGATCGACCCCTTCTTCGCCGCGCGATCGATCGTGACCTTGCCGGTCGACTTCATGAACGATCCGCGCTGAATCGAGAAGCCCATGTGCTGCACTTCGAAGCTCGGCTGCGAGTGCACGGGGTCGATGTTGTATGTTTCCTGCGCCGAGGCGCCGATCGCGACTATGGCCGCAGCGGCGGCAGCGACAAATTGCTTGATCATGATGTCTCCTTTGCCATTGATCATTTCACGTCCTGTTGCTGTTGCCGGATCGCCTCGACCGCGATGACGATATTCACGTCGTCGCCAGTCGATGCTGCATTCTTGACCATCCCGAATTCCGAGCGCTTCACGCTGGCCGTAATCTCGGCGCCGCACACCGGCGTTTTCGTCGAAGGATGGATCGCGCATTTGAAGCTCGTGACCGAGAGAACGACTGGTCTCGTCACGCCGCGCATTGTCAACTCGCCGTCGCAGCTCACGATGGCGTCGCCGTCGAACCTGAGCCTCGTGGACTTGAACGTGATGGTCGGAAACTGAGCGACGTTGAAATAATCCTCGCCCTTGAGCAGCGTTTCGCGCGGCGGACTCCCGGAGTTCACCGTCGAGGCATCGATCGAGACATCGACCGAACCCTTCCCGGCGGCGCGGTCCAGCATCACGGTCCCGGTCGTCCGCCCGAAGCTTCCCCGCTGCATGGATATCCCGAGATGGCTCACCGAAAAAGTGGTCGCCGTGTGCAGCGGATCGATGCGATAGCTCTCTTGGCCGAAAGCAGGCCCCGCGAGCGCGCACGCGACGGCGGCGATGATCAGACGCAAACGCATGGTTCCTCTCCCCGTCGAAACCGTGAAGCTGGAGCAAGCCTATGCCACCCGAGGCAGCACCATTCGAATTCGCACCAGCACGTCGTCGGCCACCATGTCGGTGTCGGACCACATGCCTTCGCCAACTTTGTAATCCGTGCGCTTGAGCGGGAAGCTGCCCTCGGCAACGCTGTTCCCGTTCGCATCCTTCTTGAGCGCGATCGGTATCACCACCTCGCGGGTGATGCCCTTCATGGTGAGCTTGCCCATCACTTCATATTTGTCGGATCCCACGCTCCTGAACGAGGTCGACGCGAAGCGCGCGACCGGAAACTTCGCAGTGTCGAACCAGTTCGAGCTCTTGATTTCGGTCTCCGATTCGTCGCTCGCGAGATCGATGCTGCCGAGATCGATCTCGAACTCGGCCTTCGACTTCGCCAGATCCTTCGGCAGGAAGACGACGTTGGCCTTCCACTTGCGGAAGCGGCCCTCGACGTTGACCCCCATCTGCTTCGAAACGAAGCGGATCTCGCTCTTGTCGATGAGCAGTCCCTGCGCACCCGACTGCCCCGCGGCGAGCAGCAGCATCGCCAGCGATGGAATGAAGGAACGCAGTACTTTCATTTCGGTCTCGCTCCCGGGAGCATGCGCTTCAGCGCGGGGTCGCGGTCAACGTAGTGATGTTTCAACGCCGCCGCGCTGTGCACACAGACCAGAACGAAGAGAAGGAAGTTCAACCCTATGTGCACGCCCTGCAGGATGTGCGCGAGCGCCTTGTCATTGGCTACCAGATCGGGCAGAGGAACGAGGCCCAGATAGACCACCTGCACGCCGGTCGACGAGCTGTAAAGCCAGCCCGAGATCGGGATCATAAGTAACAAAATGTAAAGCAGCACGTGCGACCACGCCGCGGCGCGCCGCTGCCACCCGGGCATCGCCACTGGAGCAGGCGCCGGATTGAGCCAACGCCAGCCGAGACGCAAGCATGTGAGCAGGAACACGGTGATCCCGATCCACTTGTGCCACTGGTACCACTGCAGCTTGCGAGGCGTGATCGCCAGCGGAACCATCGACAGCCCCAGCAGCAGATTGGCGAGGATAAGAAACGCCGTCAGCCAATGCAGCGCGATCGCGCTGTTGGAGTACCTTGCGTCGACTCCGCCGATGCCTGCGATTGCTGCGACCATGGCTCGATGTCGCTTTGTAATTCGAGAGTGAACAGGCTGTCAACGTCTGTTCTTCCTCGCGAGGTGCGGACGATGACGCCGGTATAATTGTTGTTAGTGCGAGCATCGAGCAAGGTCTGATGGCCCTTCGCTGGCTCAACGCCGTTCTCGCCGTCTCGGCGTGGCTCCTGGCGGGCAGCGCCTTCGCGGCCCTGCCGCCGGAAGTCTCCCGCGCTTTTTTCGCCGCTCAGATTCCCATCTCTGCTGTCGGCGCCTGGGTGCAGGAGATCGGTGCGGCGCGTCCTGTTTTCTCGCAGCAACCGGCGCGGCCGATGAACCCTGCTTCCACGATGAAGCTGGTGACCACCTTCGCCGCGCTCGAACTGCTCGGTCCCGATTACCGCTGGCGCACCGAGGCGTATGCCGGCGGCCCAGTCATCGATGGCGTGCTCGAGGGCGATCTGTTGCTCAAGGGCTACGGCGATCCGAAGATCACCATCGAGCAGTTCCAGGCGCTCGTTGCGGCGCTGCGCGCAACGGGACTCAAGACGATTCGTGGCGATCTCGTGCTCGACCGCAGCTATTTCGCTCTTGCGGCGCACGATCCGGGTGCCTTCGACGGCGAACCGCTCAAACCGTACAACGTCGGCCCCGACGCGCTGCTCATCAACTTCAAGAGCGTGCGCTTTGTGTTCGCGCCGAACGCGGACGGCGACGCAGTGGACATCCACGCCGAGCCCGAGCTCGGGAGCGTCGCACTGCGCGGCGTGCCGCGCACCGTCGCCGGAGATTGCGGAGATTGGAAAGCGGCGCTGGAGGCGAGCTTCGTCAATCACGCAGACAACGCGGCCGCGTATTTCGGTGGCCGCTATCCCGTCGCCTGCGGCGAACGCGAGTGGTACGTAGCGCTGCTCGACCACTCTCATTACGCGCTCGCGATGTTCCGGCGCTACTGGAGCGAAGCCGGCGGGAGCTTCGCGGGCGGAGTGCGCGACGGGCGCGTGCCTGCAGCGGCGAAACCGCTTACCACGCTGCAATCACCACCGCTCTACGACGTGGTGCGCGACATCAACAAGCTGTCCAATAACGTCATGGCGCGGCAGCTCTTTCTCACCCTCGCGACGAGCGAATATCCGCCCCCAGCCACTACCGCGCACGCTTCAGCAGCGGTTCGCCGGTGGCTCGGCACCCACAAGCTCGCCTTTCCCGAGCTCGTGCTCGACAATGGTTCCGGCCTGTCGCGACACGAGCGCATCTCGGCGCGCAGCATGGCGCAGCTGCTCATCGCGGCCGACGCGAGCAAGGTGCGCTCCGATTATGTCAGCTCGCTCGCCGTGGCCGCCACCGACGGCACGGTACGCAGGCGTTTCCAGGACGAGCAGATCGCCGATCAGGCCTTCCTCAAGACCGGCTCGCTCGAAGCCGTGCGCGCGCTCGCCGGCTACGTGCTCGGTCCCACCGGGCGGCGCTTCGTCGTGGCGTGCTTCGTGAATCATCCCAATGCCGCCGGCTCGCAGCAGGCGCTCGATCTTCTGGTCGAGCACGTCTATGCCATTGCCGCGGGAGCGACGACGCGGTGAGCGCCTTGCTCCTGCTCGACGAGCTTGCCGAGGCGCGGATCGAGGAGGCAATCGCGGCCGGCGCGTTCGACGACCTGCCGGGTGCCGGGCGTCCGCTCGAACTGGACGAGGATCGTTTCGTGCCGGAAGAGCTTCGCGCCGCTTACCGTGTCCTCAAGCGCGCGGGCTTCGTGCCACCGGAAGTCGAGGCGCGCAAGGAGATATCGTCGCTCGTCACGCTGATCGGCACCCTCGACGAGGGACCCGAGCGGCGGCATGCGCTGGCCAAGCTCGCGTTCATTCAGGCGCGGCTGGACGTCCGCGGCAGCGGGCTCGGTCGGATGCGGCGCAGGCGCGCCGCGTGGTGAGGCCCGCGCTGCGTCTCCCAACGTCCTACATCCCGGGCACCGGCTTGCTTTCATTGAACAGCATGTAGCCGCGTACCAGGCGGTAGAGCACCCAGATGGTCGTCGCCACCCAGATCGCATAGCCAATGATGATGCCGATGATGATGAGTGCGAGCAGCACGAAGATGATCGCGCCGATGATGCCCCACAGCAGCGAGAACCAGAACGTGCGGATCAGCCAGCGATAGTGCGACGCGAGCCAGGTGCCGGTCGCCTCGCCCCGCTTCACGTACGCCATGATGATGCCGGCGATGCCGGCGAGCCCGCCGAGCGGTGCGATCAGCGGAAAGCCGGAAGACGCGAGGCCGACCACTGCGGCCACGCCAAACAGCGCGTAGACGATCAGCGTCATGGTGATCAGTGACTGCGGCGGAACCGGAAGCGGTGCTTGAGTGTCACTCATGGCAGGAACCTCCCCGTCGTTGGTGTTCTTCCAGCGGCGGTATAATACGCCACGCGGTAGGCCCATCCGCTCAAATACGAACACAAGCTAAGCGCGAAATGAGGTCGGCCTTGCCGCTTTCCCCAAGGAGATGGACATGACTGCCGCAAGATTCGAGCGCAGCCGCGATGCGCTGGTCAAGGATTTCGCCGACGTTCTCAACGAAGCCGACACTCTGCTCAAGCAGGCGGCCAAGGAGTCGGGCGAGAAGGCGACCGACCTGCGGGCGCAGGTCGAAGCCAAGCTCCGCACCGCCAAGCTGAAGCTCCAGGACATGCAGGACGACGCGGTTGATCGCGCCAAGGCGGCGGCGCGCGCGACCGACGAATACGTTCACGACAATCCGTGGCAGGCGATTGGCATCGGCGCCGCGATCGGTTTTCTGGTCGGCCTGGTAGTGAGCCGTCGCTAGAGTTCCTGCGGGCTGACGCCCGGAGCGAACCCATCGATGGCTGACCAAGCGGAGCAGCGCCCTGGCGGCGGCATTTCCGGCGCGCTGTCGCAGCTCGCCGCGAGTCTGATTGCGCTGCTGCACACGCGCTTCGAGCTCGCGACCCTCGAATTCGAGGAAGAGCGCGAGCGCGCGAAGGACATGCTGATACTCACCGTGATCGCCACGGTGTTCTTCTCCTTTGCGCTGATCGTGGCCTCGGTTCTGGTCGTGTTCTGGTTCTGGGACACGCACCCGGTGGCGGCACTCTCCGGCGTACTGCTCGTCTATCTGGCGATCGGGATCGTAGCGCTCGTCGTGCTGCAGCGCAGGCGCGAAACGCGGCCGTTCGCGGCGACTCTGGCCGAGCTGGAAAAGGACATCCACTCGCTGCGAGGCCGGAGATGAGCCGACGGCTCGAGGACCTCGGGCAGCGCAAAGACCTGCTCGTCGCCCGATTGCAGTTGCGGCGCATGGAGCTCACGCTGCACGCAGGCGAGTTGCGCGATAGCCTGCGGCCGAAGAACCTGATCGGGGGATCGATCGCGCAGCCCGCCGCAGTGATCGCATTGCTCGAGACGGTGGCGCCGCTTTTCGGTTTGCGCCGCCTCGCGCGCTGGGCGCGAGTGGCTGCAGTCGCGTTCGTCGCGTTTCGCATCGTGCGCAACTGGCGAGGCAGCTCCAGCCCGCCGCCGGAACCGCCGATCGAAGCACCCTCGCCGTAGCCCCGCCCCTCGCGCTAAAGCCCCAAGTCCTTCCACAGAGCGTCGACGCGACGCTTCACCGCTTCGTTCATCGCGATCGGCCGGCCCCAGGTACGCGCCGTCTCGCCAGGCCACTTGCTCGTCGCGTCGATGCCCATCTTGCTGCCCAGCCCCGCCACGGGCGAGGCGAAATCGAGATAATCGATCGGCGTGTTCTCCACGATCAGCACGTCGCGCGCCGCGTCGACCCGCGTCGAGAGCGCCCACACGACCTCCTTCCAGTCGCGCACGTTGACGTCGTCGTCGGTGACGATGATGAGCTTGGTGTACATGAACTGCTTCAGGAAGCTCCACACGCCGAACATCACGCGCTTGGCGTGACCCGGATACTGTTTCCTCATGCTCGCCACGGCCACGCGATAAGAGCAGCCTTCGGGCGGCAGGTAGAAATCCGCGATTTCCGGAAACTGCTTCTGTAGCAGCGGCACGAACACTTCGTTCAAGGCCACGCCCAGCACCGCGGGTTCGTCGGGGGGCTTGCCGGTGTAGGTCGAGTGATAAATCGGCTCGCGGCGCATGGTGATCCGCTCAAGCGTTAGCACGGGAAAGCGCTCGACGTCGTTGTAGTAGCCGGTGTGATCGCCGAACGGCCCTTCGAGAGCGGTCTCGTATCCGCTCGGATCGTCGGCGTCCGGACGGATGAAGCCTTCGAGCACGATCTCGGCGGAAGCGGGCACTTGCAAATCGTGCGTGACGCATTTGACGATCTCGGTGCGCGCTCCGCGTAGCAGCCCGGCGAACTGATATTCCGACAGCGTGTCCGGCACGGGAGTAACCGCGCCCAATATCGTCGCCGGATCGGCGCCGAGCGCCACCGCGACGGGAAACGGCTCGCCCGGGCTGCTAAGGGCGTGATCGCGAAAATCGAGCGCGCCGCCGCGATGGGGCAGCCAACGCATGATCAGCTTGCGGGGCGCGAGTCGCTGCTGACGATAGATGCCGAGATTTTGCCGTGTCTTGTTCGGCCCGCGCGTGACCGTGAGCCCCCAGGTCACCAGCGGCGCCACGTCCTCCGGCCAGCAGGTTTGCAGCGGGAGTCGGTCGAGGTCGACTTCGTCGCCCTGCCACACGATTTCCTGGCACGGGGCGGACGAGCGTTCTTTCGGCGCCATGTGCAGCACCTGCATGAACACCGGACGTGTGTTGCGCCATGCGTCGACGAGTCCTTTGGGTGGCTCGGGCTCCCTGAGGAAGGCAAGCAGCTGCCCCACTTCGCGAAGTGCCTCGACCGAATCCTGGCCCATCCCCAGCGCCACGCGCTCCGGCGTGCCGAAGAGATTGCCGAGCACCGGCATGCGCGATCGCCCTTCGGAGCCATCGAAGCCCTTCGGCTTCTCGAACAGAAGCGCGGGGCCGCCGGCCTTGAGCACGCGATCACAGATTTCGGTCATCTCGAGGCGCGGATCGGTCTCCACGCCGATGCGCTTCAATTGGCCGCGTATTTCGAGCTGCGAGAGAAAATCACGAAGGTCGGAATATTTCATGCCGGTTCGAGCGCGCAGCGGGCGGGGCGCGGGCATCTTAACTCATGGCCCTTGGGGACCGCGCATGAGTGCCGCAAAGCACAGAAACGGCGCGAAAAAAGGGGATTTGTCGGGGCTCGGCGACAGTCGCCGTGGTATCGATGCCACAGCGCGCTCCCGACGCCGTATTATGCACAGCCACGGCTGGACCGGGCAGCATGCCAGCCGCTATGCTGGATTCATGGGCTCCTGCGGGAGCCCGCATCGCCAAGGAGCCAAGTCGCTTGCTTGATCGTGCGGCCGCGCTGAGGGCCGGAGTGGGTTTGTTCGCGCTGTCATGGGCGGCGATTACCTTTGCGGTGACGGGGGCCGGCACGTCTTCCGCCTCGGCGGGTACGCCGGGAGTAACCCCGACGGCGAGCCAGGTCCCATCGATCCAGATCCTCGACGCGCAGACCGGCCTCGCCGGAACCTGCGGCGGCAGCGCATTCGATGTGAGCACTTTCATCAACATCGGCACGTCGGCGTCGGCCGATGTGCGCCTGAGCGCGCCCGGCGTGGGCACCATCGAAGAGTTCACCGATGAGACGGGCAAGAACATCGGCCCCTACAACGCCAATTACCCGACGTTCCACATTCTGAGCTTCGGCGGCGGCCTGGCACCGAACACGCCGATCACCCTGACCATCACGACGTACACGGGGCCGGGACTTACGGGTAGCGTGACTTTTACGAGTGGCGTGACCTTCAACTGCACGACCGGCGCGATCATCCTCGCCCCCGCCGGAACCAGCGTCGTAGGACACGAAATCCCGGCGCTCTCGACCGGGATGCTGCTCGCGCTGATCGGGCTGTCCGGAATGCTTGGCGCAGCCGCGCTTCGTCGTCGCGGCCGCGACGCCGATCAGGTTTAGCCGCCTCCGGGGGCGCGCGAATCGCTCCCACCAGCTTAGATCGTCCAGCGCGGCCACGCGCTGAAACGAAATCCAAAGTCGGCGACGATTCCGGCGAAGACCGCCAGGCCCAGCCAATGATTGCCGAGGAACGCGCGAAAGCAGGCTGCGCGCTCGCGACGGCGGATCAGCCAGAAATGCCAAAGCGCGATCACTGCTGCGGCGAGCACGCCGAAGTGGAACAGCGCTCCAAGCGAGTAGACGCTTCCCACCCAGCTCAACCCCGCAAGATAGACCACGTAGCACAGCATCACTGCCAGCACGTCGAAGCGACCAAAGGCGATCGCCGAGGTCCGCAGTCCGAGCTTCATATCGTCGTTCCGATCGACCATGGCGTATTCGGTGTCGTAGGCGACGACCCAGAAGACATTGGCGACGAAAAGCGTCCAGCCCGCCCGCGGCACGCTGCCGTACGTTGCAGCGTAGGCCATCGGAATGCCGAACGAGAAAGCGATGCCGAGAAAGGCCTGCGGCAGAACGAAGAAACGCTTGAAGAAGGGATAGGCGATCGTTATAGCCAGCCCGACCGCAGCGAGCGCTATGGCGAAGGCGTTGAACCGCAGCACCAGAAGGAAGGCGCACAGCGCCATCGCACCGCCGACGACGAGCGCCTCCCACGGCTCGATCTCCCGCTTCGCGAGCGGTCGGTTCGCGGTGCGCTCAACATGGGCATCGAAGTCGCGATCCGCGTAGTCGTTGATCGCGCATCCGGCTGAGCGCATCAGGAGCGTGCCCAGCACGAAGATGCCGACGACGATCCACGACGGCGAGCCGTAGCTCGCGAACCACAGCGCGGAGAGTGTGGGCCATAACAGCAGCAGCGTCCCGATCGGCTTGTCGAGGCGGATGAGCCGCTCGTAGGCGTCCAGCCTCTGCGCGATCTTCTGCCAACTCATGCTCCCCTCACCCGCCTGTGGGCTCGCTCGGGCTCCCTCTCCCTGCGCCGCTAGGAGTAGGGAGGTTGAGGGGTAATGCCAGCTGCTTGCGCAACTCGCGGCGCGCGATCTCGGAGAGCAGCACCTGCGGCAACGGATATTTCAGGTGCAATCGCAATTCGGACTTGAGGCGCGCGTTGCAGAGCCGCCGCGATTCACTCATGAACGATAAGATTTGCGGCGCAATGCGCGCCTCGGCTTCTTGCCGGGAGACGCGCGGCGCGCGCGGCAGGCGAAACGCATCGGCCACCGCGTCGAACCATTCACCCATGGTGAGCTCCGAATCGTCGCTGACGTTGTACGCGCGGTTCGGCTTGCCGCGGAACGCCGCGACGACGGCCGCGTGCGCAAGGTCGTCGGCGTGGATGTGATTGGTGAAGACATCCTCTTCCGCGCGCAAAACGGGTGTGGCCTGCTTGAGACGCTCGAGCGGCAACCGGGTGTCGGCGTAGATGCCCGGCGCACGCAGGATCGCGAGCTTCACCGCGTAGCGCCTGGCCCAGCGGCGCAGCCGGTCCTCGGCCGCGATGCGCCGCCGCGCGCGCGGCGTGTGGCCGTGCCGCGGCCGCGCCTCGGTAATGCGCGCGCCTGCGCAGTCGCCGTAGACACCGCTGGTGCTGATGTAGACGAAGTGCTGCGGTATAATCCGCGCCTTTGTCAGCGCGGCGATGAGGCGCGCGGTGCGCAAGTCGTCGCGTCCTTCGCCTGGCGGCGGCGCGAAATGCAGCACCGCGAAGGGCGCGGCGCGCAGGCGCTCGAGGCTGCGTCCGCGATCGAGATCGCCGAGGATCGGCACGATGCCGCGTTGCCTCAATTTCGGAACATCTTCCGGCCGCCGCGTGAGACCGTAGAGGCGCACCCTTCCACGCAGCAGTCCTGCGGTGCGCAAGGCGATGTCGCCGCAGCCGATCAGCAGGACACGGATCATTTTTGCAGTTTTGTAATCTCGCGCGAGCGCGCCAGACAATGCCGTTCGACATTACCATAAAACCCAGCGGGCACAGCTTCGCCTGCGATGACGGCGAAACGGTGCTTGCCGCCGCGATGCGCGCCGACTTGATGATTCCCTACGGCTGCCGCAACGGTGCCTGCGGAACCTGCAAGGGAAAGATCCTCGAGGGAGAAGTCGATTACGGTGCATACCAGCGCGCGACTCTCACCGAGCAGGACAAGGCGCAGGGGCTCGCGCTCCTTTGCGTGGCGAAGCCGAAATCGCCGCTCGCGATCCAAGTGCGCGAAGTGCGTCGCGCCGGCGACATCCAGATCCGCAAGCTTCCTTGCCGCATCGAGAAGATCGAGAAGGTCGCCGGCGATGTTGCGATCGTCTCGCTCAAGCTCCCCGCGAACGAGCGGCTGCAGTACCTCGCGGGGCAATACATCGATCTGCTGCTGCGCGACGGACGCCGGCGCAGCTTCTCCATCGCGACTGCGCCGGAGAACGATGCGCTGCTCGATTTGCACATCCGCCACGTTCCGGGCGGATACTTCAGCGCGCAGCTCTTCAACGAGTACAAGGGCCGCGAGATCCTGCGCTTCGAGGGTCCGTACGGCATGTTCTATCTGCGCGAGGATTCCGACAAGCCTGCAATCTTCGTGGCGGGCAGCACCGGCTTTGCGCCGATCAAGGCGGTGATCGAGCATGCCTTCCATCACGACGTAACCCGCGAGATGGTGCTCTACTGGGGCGTGCGGGCCCGTGACGATCTCTATTTGCCGAAGCTGCCTGCAGAATGGCAGGCGGAGCACAAGAACTTCAGCTTCATCCCGGTGCTCTCCGATCCGCTCGCGCAAGACGAGTGGCGCGGCCGCACGGGACTCGTCCACAGGGCCGTCATGACCGACTTCCCCGATCTCTCCGGGTATCAGGTCTATGCCTGCGGCGGGCCTGGAATGATCGACGCCGCGAAGAGCGAGTTCACGGCCTCCGGCAGGCTTCCCGAGAACGAGTTCTACGCCGACTCGTTCACTTACGCGGCGGTAACGGAGCAGCCGGCGTAGGCGGCTTTGCGTCTCCCTCGCTTGGGGCGACGATTCCCGCGAGCCCGGCAGGCGTCTGCGCGGCGGCCACCTGCTCGCGCAGCTGCCGTTCCAGTTCGTCGAGCCGCTTTTCGTCGACGCGCTCTCGCAACGAGCAAGCCGCCGCCACCACCCGCCTGTTGATGTCCGGATCGAAGTGATAAAGGTCGGTGTAGCGGTCGAGGTTGTGCGTGATCTCGCGTTCGCTCTGCAGATCCGTGACCGTCACGTTCGGCAACCGGCGCGTTGCCTCGAAGACGTATCGCTTGAACGCCAAGGTCACCTCGAGCTGATCGCGCTGCGCGAAGTCGAGCCAGACCAGAATCGAATACGGTGGCCAGACGAGGTCGAACTCGGTCTGCGGATGCGCCGCGAAGAGCGGCAGCAGGTTGTGCTCGAAGCTCGCGCGCATACCCTCCAGCGTGCGCTGCGGCTGCTGGTAGCGCGTGTTGAGATGCGCAAGATCAAGCCCGCGAAGGACCTCGTCGCGCCCGAAGCGCTTTACATTGCCCCAGAACCACGCTGCGTTCGGGTCCGAGGTGAATTTTTCGCTCGTGTCGTGGGCGACGATGCGCAACGACTTGGCAAGCACGTCCCAGGAAAGCAGATACGGTAGATCGTTGAACGGATTCCGGTCGTAGAGATATCTCGGCAACGGACCGGCGACGTCGTAGCGTTCTTCGACGCCGCCGGCGAATGCGTTGAAGTCGAACACCGAGATTACGCGCTTCACGGGGCGGCTCGCCAGCGCGGTTTCGAGCATCAGTCGCTGCTCGGACGCGCTCATCGCCGGCATGGAAAGATTGACGGCCGTACCGCCACAGGCCTTCGCCACAACGTCGTTGGGTGTGCTCTCCATGATCGAAGAGCCACTCACGACCGTGTCGTAGACCTGGTTCTTGGCCAGTCCGGGATTGATGTAGCGATGATGCAGGAAATAGAAGCGTGGCGGATAACGTGACGCAAGGTGGTACTGCTGGAACGGGTCGACCCACCACACGAAGCTCGCGCAGGCAACGAGCAGGCCCAGCGTCGCGGCGAGCACGGCGGTAAACCACCGACGCGCGCGTGGGCGCGGCGGGCTGATGCCTGATGCGTTCGCTGCCATCAGAAGTTGAAATAGATGAAGGGCGCAACCTTCCCGAGCTGCAGGACCGAGGCGAGCAGACCCAGCGTCACGGCGAGCGCACTCGGCCAGGCCGGGTGAAACTCGCGCACCATGACATTGGAGTTGCGCCGCAGGGCGGTAACAACAAGACCGGCAAGGAGGATCGCGGCGATCCACAGCGCGGAGCTCTGCGCGTCAGGCTTGAGGGCCGCAGCGAGTTCCACAAGCCAGCTCTGCCCTGCAGCGCTCGTGGCCGTCATGCCGGCCATCGCGCCGAGCATGCTCGCGGCGGCGGCGAGCGACGGCGCACGGAAGAAGACCCAGGCGAGCATCACGAACAGAAAAGTGACGCCCCAGGCGATCGGCCGCGGCAGCGTGAGGCCGGTGCGCTCCCAGCCGCGATAGCACACAAGTGCCACGCCATGCAGCGCGCCCCAGAGGACGAAGGTCCACGCCGCGCCATGCCACAAGCCTCCGAGGACGAAAGTGGTCATCACCGCAAGCGCGGTTCGCCACGCGCCATGACGGTTGCCGCCGAGCGGGATGTAAAGGTATTCGCGCAGAAAGCGCGACAGTGTCATATGCCAGCGCTGCCAGAACTCGCGGATGTTGGTGGCGTGATACGGCGAATTGAAGTTGAGTGGCAGCTCGATGTTGAACATCCGCGCAGCGCCGAGCGCCATGTCGGTGTAGCCGCTGAAATCGAAGTAGATCTGCAGCGTGTAGGCGAGCACCGCGAGCCAGGCGCCGAGGGTCGAGAGTGCGGCAGGATGCGCGAAGCCTGCCTCAGCGAGCGGCGCCAGCTGATCCGCGAGGCAGACCTTCTTCACGAGCCCGATGCAGAGGAGGAACAGTCCGGAGGCGAGGTTCTCCGCCTGCGGTCGCTTGTTCGTCGGGGAGGCGAACTGCGGCATCATCTCGCTGTGATGCAGGATCGGCCCGGCGAGCAGATGCGGGAAGAAACTCACGAACAGCGCGTAGTTGACGGGGCTGGGCTCGCGCGCCTTCGCGCGATAGACATCGACGAGGTAGGCGATCTGGGTGAAGGTGAAGAAGCTGATGCCCAGGGGCAGCACGAGATGCGGCAGCGGCAGCGGCTTGTCCAGGAGTGCGCCCAGGTTCGACAGCGCGAAGTCGGCGTACTTGAACATGCCCAGCAGCGCGAGGTTGCCCGCGACGCCGCAGCCGAGCACCAGCTTCGCGCGCACCGGCTGGCCGCGCAGCACGCGGCCGATCGCGAAGTTGAACGCGATGCTCGCCAGGATCAGCGGCAGGTAGCGCGGGTCCCACCACGCGTAGAAGAAGAGTGACGCGACAGTCAGCCAAGCCACGGACCAGGCGGGGCGACTCCCGAGCGCGAAGAAGCCGATGAGCGAAAGCGGGAGGAAATAGAGCAGGTATTCGTAGCTGTTGAAGAGCATTTCTTGTCGCCGGAGTCGCGCCGTGCGAGATTGAACACGGGAACCGGCGGCACGGCAAGCGCGGATCGGCGCGACTCCCGTGTATCATCCGCGCGACAGCGTCGAATCGCACATGCTGCACGGCCAGAAAATTGTCGTCGTCATGCCGGCATATCACGCCGAAAAGACGCTCGCCGATTGCTACGCGGCGATTCCGCACGACGTCGTCGACCTCGTGCTGCTCGTCGACGATGCCAGCGACGACGCTACCCTCGCGGTCGCGAAGCGCCTGGGTATCGTCACCCATCGTCATCCGGAAAATCGCGGCTACGGAGCAAATCAGAAGACCTGCTACGCCGAGGCGCTCGCGGAGGACGCCGATATCGTCGTCATGTTGCACCCGGACTATCAGTACGAGCCGCGTCTGATCACGGCGATGGCCGCGATGGTCGCTTCCGGCGTGTACGACGTCGTGATCGGCTCTCGCATCCTCGGCAACACTGCGCTCGCCGGCGGGATGCCGCGCTACAAGTACGTCGCGAATCGCGTGCTGACCGCGCTGCAGAATCTGATCGTCGGGGCGAAGCTGTCCGAGTTTCATACCGGCTATCGCGCGTTCTCGCGGCGGGTTCTCGAGACGCTGCCGCTTGCCGCGAACGCCGAGGGCTTCGTTTTCGACAACCAGATGCTGGTGCAGGCGCTCGCCTTCGGTCTCTCCATCGGCGAAATTTCCTGTCCCACGCGCTACTTCGCCGACGCGAGCGAGATCAGCTTCGGGAGCTCGATCGTCTACGGCTTCGGCGTGCTGTGGACCAGCCTGCAGTACCGCCTGTGGCGGTGGGGGCTTGCGCGTCCGCGCATCTTCTCCGCGCAAGCCGATCTGCGCCTGCGGAAAACGCGCGCCGACGTCGTGGCCCAATGATCGCTGTTGCGGTCGAATGAATTCGGAGCTACGAGCCGACCGCGCCTTCCGCGGCGAGGAGCTTGCGTGGCAGACGCTGGCAGCCGCCGCGATGCTCGCCGCTGTGTTCATGCGCTGGTATCAGCTCGGCATCCAGGTGATCCTCGACGACGAGTGGCACGCGCTCAACAAGCTTCTCAGCTCGGACTTCGAGGGCATCGCAACGAGCTTCGGCTACTCCGATCACAGCATTCCGCTCACCCTCTATTACCGTTTCCTGCTTCTGCACGGCGGGCTTACCGAATGGGTGATGCACGTGCCGGTGCTCGCCGCGGGAATCGCGCTCGTCGTCGTCGCGCCGCTACTTCTCCGGCGGGAAACTTCGCCTTCCGTGCGAGCGATCTGGATGGCGCTGCTCGCGATCTCGCCGCTCCTCGTCTATCACAGCCGGACCGCGCGGCCTTATGCGCTGACGAGTCTTTTTACCTTGGTCGCCATCATCGCTTTCCGGCGCTGGCGGGAGGGCGGCCGAGGATCAGCGGGCTGGGGCACGACCTACGTCGCGTCGGCTTTTCTCGCCGGCTATCTTCACTCGACGACGCTGGCGTTCACACTGCTGCCCTTCGCCTACTACGGTGTGAGCGCACTCGCGACCGGGCGCGGCGATTTGCGCCAGGCATGGCAGTCATTGCGCCGGCTTCTCTTGCTTGGCGCTGCGACGCTCGCCCCGCTCGCAGCAGCGCTCGCCCCGCCGCTCTTGCGCGACTGGACAACGCTGACATCCAAGGCTGCCGCCGACTTCGTGACGCTCGACAGCATCTATCGCACGTTGCTGCTTCTCTTCGGCGTCGCGCAGCCGGCAGCGCTCGTCGTGCTGGTCCTTCTCGGCGCATATGGCGCGATGCGCGCATGGTCTCGCGACCGCGCGCTTACTCTCTATTTCGGCGTGGTGATGCTTGGCGGCGTAGTGGCGATCGCGAGCATCGGCCCGGTCCTGATCAGCCATCCGCTGGTGCTCGCGCGCTATGCGCTGCCGGCCCTGCCGTTCATGCTGCTCTTCGTTGCCGAGGGCGTCGGAGCGTGTCTCGGTCGGCTTCCGATGCCTCCGCTACGCGCCGCGCTTGCCGGGCTGCTCGCCGCGCTCCTCGGGTGGCTGGGACCGATGCCCGGTTACTTCTACTATCCGAACCAGTTCATGGGGCATCTGCGCTTCCAGTACGACTACGATCCCACGCACAACCCGTACGTAACCCGCGCGCAGCTCGATCGGGTGCCCGAGTTCTACAGGACGCTCGCGCGCAAGCCGCCGGACTCCGTCACCCTGATCGAGGCTCCCTGGAGTCTCGAATCGCACTTCAATCCGCTACCCTGGTACCAGGAGATTCATCGCCAGAAGGTGATGATCGGGCTCGTTACGCCGGTGTGTGGCGTACGCGACTACGGCGAATACCCGGCGACGCTGAATGGGCTGCGCCTCCGCTGGTTCGCACACCTGTCGAGCGTGCTTGCCGGCAAGACCTACGGCGCCGATTACCTCGTCATGCACCTCACGCCCCGGACAACCCCGCCAGGCGCCCAAGTAGAGTGGCCCGACGTCTCGGCCTGCCTTCCGCTCATCGAGCGAACGCTTGGAGCACCGATTTATCGCGATCGCGAGATCGTTGTCTTCGATCTCAAGGCGCCCCGCCCCGCCGCAGCTCCTCGGTAGCAAGCTTGAGCGCCGCGGCGAAATGCGCGTTGGCTTCTTCGCCGCGGGCGAGCCGGCCCAGCATCTCTCCGAGCGCGAGCTGCGTGCGCCAGTGGTTGTCGAGCGCCAGGCTGGCTTCGAAGTAAGTCTGCGCCTTGCCCCATAGCTGCTGCCGCTGGCAGAGCACGCCCAGCACGCGCAGCAGGACGGCGTCCTGGCTGTGACCCGAGAGCCAGCGCTCGGCCTGCTCGAGCTGCTTCAGCGTGTCCGACAAGCGGCATTGCCCGTAGAGCTCGACCAGATCCGAGTCCCACTCTCGTTCGAGCGCGTTGGCGACGATCTCCGCCGCTTCGCGATCCCCGCCCAGTTGCAGAAAGCTTAGCGCTGCGGCGCGGGCGATCTTCGGCTGCGTGCGCGTCGCATCGGGAAGCCGACTCCAGGTGTCGCGCAGTCCGGAGGCGTCGTGCGAAAGAGCGCGCAGTTGCTCCCGCTGCGCTGCGATGCGCACCTGCTCGCCCTGCGCGTCGTCGAACACCTTGCGCTTCACCAGCTGCTCGACGAGAGGAGGAATGTCGGCATAGCGGCGCGCCGACTGCAAGGCGCGCAGCTCGAGCCGCAGCGCCGCCGTGTGCATACCTGCCTCCGCCTTGAGCGACTGCAGCAGGCGCAACGCCTCCTGAGGCTGACCCTGCTCCAGCGCGATCTCGGCCGAGAGCGTAAGACGCGGCACGGCCAGGCTTGTCGCCTGCGCTTCGCCGCGCGAGAGGAAGCCTTCCGCCTTGTCGAACTGTCGTACGTCGATCGCGGCGCGCGCCGCGATGAGCGCCGCGAGCCCGGAGGAGTAAGGCAGCGCTAACGCTTCCTGCGCGACCTGCTGCGCCTTGCCGTAGCGTCCCTCGAGGAGCGCCACGATGGCGGCGTCCTGCTTGGCGCGCGCGCTCTCGCGCTTCTGCTGCGCCCGCCAGGCACGAACCCGCTCGGGAACTTCGACCGTTCGCAGCACGAGCTGGGACAGCAGGTAAAGCAGAAAGAACCCGCCGAGCACGAGGACGACCAGCAGGTTGAGCGACAGCTCGATCCGATAAGGCGGGGCCACGAGCAGCGCGTAGCCGTGCGTGAGCTTCGCGGCAAGCGCGGCGACCACCGCGATGACCGCGAGCAGCAGGAACCAGAACAGAATGCGCACGGCCGCCGCCCGTCAGCGCAATTTCTTTTCGCGCGCGAGCTGCAGCACGCGCACGGCGTCTAGGCTCGCCGCGAGTCCCGGCAGCTCGGCGCCCATCTCCGTCTTCTTCACTTCCGACAGCAGCGTCACCATCTGCTGCACCGACTGAACGCGCGTGTCGAAATACTTCTTCAGCCACGCCTCGGCTGCGCCCAGATCGGCACGGAAATTAGCCTGATCGCGGAAGAGCAGATCGAAGCGTGCGGCCAGCAGCCGCAGCTTCAGATTCTGGCGCAGGAAGAACTGTTGCGACGGTGTCAGCAGCGGCGCCTCCGGTTTGTCGATGTTCTCGACGCGTACGAGCTGGCGCACGTCCTGCCACGCCTCGCGCAGGAACCGCCGCCATGCGGGCTCATTCTCCGGCGGCTTCTCTGCTGCGGCCATCGGGAGCCGCTCCTCGAGGGCGAGCGGCAGCACATCGACGGCGGCGATCGCCTGGTCGAGCCGCAGCGAAATGCCCGCCACATCGACATAGGGCACGGCCCGCAATCGTTCCATGTCGCGCGCGAGCGCCCTACGCAGCGGCACGAATTGCGGCCGGTCGAGCCGCTGGAGCTTGGTGTCGGCGAGCTGCAGCGCGGCGAGCGCGCCCGAGACGTTGCCTGCGATCTGCAGCTGCTGGCTCGCGAGCATCAGCACCTGCTCGATCTCGGTAAGCGCCCATTCGTCGCGCGCAGGCGCGAGCTCGCGATACAGCGCCTCGAGCGCGGCCTGCTGCGTTTGCGATTCGGCGAGCCGGTTCTCGAGCAGCGAAATCTTCGCCTGCGCATCGCGCAGGTTGTCCTGCACGTCCCTCACCGCTGCGCGGGTGGCTTTGTCGCTACCTTCCATCTCGGAGAGCCGCTGCGCGACTTCAGTGCGCAGGTGGCGCTCCCCGTTGCGCTCATCGATCCAGACGGCGGCGATCGCCGCGGCGAGCACGACAGCGACCGTCGGCGCGAGCCACCCAGGCCGCGTAGCAGCGCCGCGCGGCGCAACGGGTCCAGCCGACGGCGCTGGCGCTCTGGCTTCGTCCTGCGGACTGCTCATGTGAGGGGATTGCCGGCCGAGCTCGCGGATTCCGCGTGGCTCGCGCGCCGATTGTAGCAGGATACGCAAGCGCGCCGCCCTCGAGTCTGGCCCTGCGGCGCGCGCTCGACTAGAATCGTTGATCTACGCCGCCGCTCGGTGTGTCGCGGCAATAACAACGCGCAACATGCTCGCGCTCGTCATCGTCATCGTCGTCGTGCTTGCCGCGCTCGCCGGCTACTTCGTCGGCGTGCGGCGGCGGCCGGTGCGAGCGCATAGCGACGCGCTCGCATCCGTGCTCTCGCCGAAGAACGAAGCCGCGCCCGTCGCGAAGCGGCAAGACGACAAGCCACAGCAAACGCCGGTCGGGGAAACGAGCCCGTCGGATCGCTTCGGCGAAGAAAAGGCGCGCATCATTCGAAGCCGCGATGCCGAAGCGGCAATGCTGCGGCGGACGCTCGACGGGCGTGACGCCGTGATTTCGCAGCTCGAGACCTTCGCGCGCGAGCGCGAGCGAATGTTCGGCGAGCTCGCCCAGGCGCACGCGGAAACCGCGCGCTACCGCCAATTGATCGTCGACATCGAGAACAACGCGCCGCCGCCGATCCTTTCCGGCACGGCGAGCCCCGACGACCTGAAGCTCATCGTTGGGGTCGGACCCGTGCTGGAGCGCATGCTGCACACCCTCGGCGTGACGACCTTTCGACAGATCGCGTACTGGTCCGAGCGCGACATTGCCGAGTTCGATGCAAGGCTGCCCGAATTTCCCGGACGCATCGTGCGCGATCAGTGGGTGACGCAGGCGCGCGAGCTGCACCTGTCCAAGTACGGAGAAGCGCTGGACGCGCCTCGTTCGCGCGGATGAACGGCGAGCGCGGCGCGCACCACGCGGTGCCGGCGTCGAGCCTGATGCTGGTTGCAATCCTCAGCATCGGCTGGGGCTGCAACTGGCCCGTGTTGAAAGTCGGAGTCACCGAGCTCGCACCACTCACCTTCAGGGCCAGCACGCTCGGGTTCGCCGGCTGCATCTTGCTCCTGGTGTCGAAGCTCTCGGGCGATTCGATCCGGATCCCGCGTCGGCTCTGGCCGAAAGTGATTACGCTGGCGCTCGTCAACGTCGGCGCCTGGAGCGCACTTATCGTGTTCGGGGTGCAGCAGCTCCCGGCCGGCCGCTCGGCGATTCTGGCCTACACACTTCCCATCTGGTCGCTGCTGTTCTCGCTCTGGCTGCTGCATGAACCGCTGTCGCAGCGTAAGCTCATCGGCCTTGTGCTCGGCATGGGCGGAATCGCCGTGCTCCTCGGCGAAGAGGTCCTGAATCTGCGGCGAGCTCCTGTCGGCGCGCTGCTGATCATCGGCGCCGCGATTTCATGGGGACTCGGTACGGTACTCCTGCGGCGCTGGGCACCGCCGCTGTCGCAAACCACGCTGACCGGCTGGTTGATGCTGCTTGGCTGGATTCCGATCGCGGTCGCAGCACCCCTCGTCGACCCGCATCCCGTATCGTCGCTCGCGACGATGTCGGGCGCGGGATGGTTTGCGGTGCTCTACAACATTTTTTTCGCCGGCGCGATTGCGAATTGGGCCTGGTTTCGCATGGCGCGAACGCTGCCGGTGGCGGTGAGCTCGCTGTCTTCGCTGCCGGTGCCCGTCGTCGGCGTGTTCTCCAGCATGCTCTTCCTCGGCGAGCGCCCGGGCGCGAGCGAGTTCGTCGCGCTCGCGCTGGTGCTTGCGTCGCTCGCGGCGGTCATGTTTCCGGAGAGAGCTAGGCGAGCTCGGGAATGAGCGTGAGCACTTTCTTGCCGGCGAAATACGCGTCCAGATTCGCCTTGCACAGATCACCCATTGCCTGACGCGTCTCGCGCGTCGCGCTCCCGACGTGCGGCAGCAGCACGACGTTGTCCATCGTGAAAAGCTCTGCCGGAACCTGCGGCTCGTCGGCGAACACATCCAGTCCCGCGCCTTTGATCGTTCCGGCCTTCAACGCCGCGACGAGTGCAGGCTCGTCGACGATCGATCCGCGCGCGATGTTGACGAGCGTTCCTTTCTTGCCCAGCGCGGCGAGCACCTCGGCGTTGACAATGTTCTTCGTCTCATCGCCGCCGGGGCAGGCAACGACCAGAAAATCGGCCGCCGCCGCGAGCTCTTTCAGGCTCGGAACGTACTCGTACTCGACCTGTTGCGGCTTGCGACCGGTATAAGCGACCTTCATCCCCATCGCCGCGACTCGCTGCGCGATCGCCTTGCCGATGCGGCCAAAGCCGAGAATGCCGACCTTCCGGCCCGCGAGCTTGGTCGCGAGTGGAAAGCCGCGCTTGCCCCAGTCGCCCGCGCGCACGTAGCGCTCGGCTGCACCGAAACCGCGTCCCGTCATCAGGATGAGCCCAAGCGCGACATCTGCGACGTCGTCCGTCAGCACGTCCGGGGTGTTAGTGACCTTGATGCCGCGCCCTTTGCAGTAGGCGATCGGAACGCCGTCGTAACCGACGCCGAACACCGAGATCAGCTCGAGCTTCGGCAGCGCATCGAGCAGCGACGTCGGCGTCTGTGTCCCTCCACCCTGCACCAGGCCCCGAATGCGCTCCCCCTCCTGTTTGAGGAGCGCAGCCTTGTTGTCCGCCTGACGATAGTCATGACAGCGATAGTCAGCCTTCAGCGGATCGCAGAGAAACGGAGGCAGCGGCGCGGTGACGAGGATGTCGACGTTGTTGGCAGGCATCATTCATGGAGCCGGATTCGTCCGGCCGTATCGTGAAAAATGGGAGGCGCGCGGTTCAACCCGGGCGGACGGGTTTTCGCGTTGCGAAATATTCTAGCAGCGATGCGATCAGCCCCTGGTCCGCGGACGGCGTGACGATGACTCGCGCGAGGCCGACGCCGCGCGCCTGCTCGGCGATGCGCGGATGCGGCACGAAGGTCGGCGTGGCGGCGAGATAGCCTCGTCCCTGCGCATCGAGCAGAGACCAGAGGTTGACGAGGCCTTCGCCGGAGGTAATCGTCACCGCGTCGACGCGGCGCTCGCGCCACGCCTCGATCAGTCCGTCCGGGCTTGTGGTCGGACGCGACCGGCGATAACAGTCCACCTGGACGACACGGGCGCCGCGGGCGAGCAAGGCGTCGCGCAGCACGTCGCGCCCGCCGCTGCCGCGAAAGATGACCACGTTCTTGCCAGCGACGTCGCCGAACTCCGGCAGCGCGAGCAGTCCGTCGCTGTCCATGGTCGTCTTCGGCAGCCGCACGTTGGCCACGCCCACGGCGGAGAGCGCCGCTGCGGTGCCTGGCCCCGGCGCGAAGGCGATGAGCTGCTTCGGCCACGCCGCAGGGTCTCCGACGCCGTACTCCACCGCATTGGCGCTCACGAAAACCGCGTAGCTGTAGCTCGAGAGCTGACTGAGCACTGTGTCGAGTGGACCGCGGTCGCGCGGCGGCAGGATGACGATGGACGGAAAAATCAGCGGCTTCGCCCCGAGTGCCGCGATCTCGCTCGCGAGAGCTGCGGCCTGCCGGGCCGGACGCGTGATGACGATCCCGGCGCCTGCGAGCGGGCCCGATACGACCTCGCTCATGGAGCACCCACTGTCTCGCGGAGAATCGCCCTTGCACCGCGAGCGAGAAACTCCGCGCCCAGCGCTTCGCCCAGCGCGCGCGCTTGCCCTGCGTCAGCGACGCGCGCAGCCCGCTCGCCGCGCAGCACTTGTCTTCCGTCACGGCTTGCGATCAGCGCGCGCAGCCACAGGGTTCCGTCGCGTGCCAGCGCGTACGCGGCGAGCGGCGTGCGGCAATCGCCGGCGAGCGCGCGACCGAAGGCTCGCTCGGCGTTCGTTGCGAGAGTGGTCGACGAATCCGCGAGCGCCGCGAGCGCAGCGATGACGTCGTGCCGATCCGCGCGGCACTCGAGCGCGAGCGCGCCCTGTCCGATGGCGGGCAAACTCTCGTCCGGATCGAGTAGGGCGGCGATGCGATCGGCGAAGCCGAGCCGCTTCAGTCCCGCCGCGGCGAGAATGATCGCGGCGTGATTGCCCTGGTCGAGGCGATGCAGCCGGGTGTTGACGTTGCCGCGCAAAGGCTCGACGCGAAGCTTTGGATGGCGCTCGCGCAGCTGGGCCTCGCGGCGCAGGCTGGAGGTTCCGACCGAGCTTCCTGCCGGCAGCTCGTCGAGCGATCGATACTTCGCCGAGACGAAAGCGTCGCGCGGATCCTCGCGCGTCATGATCGCAGCCAGGGTGAAACCTTGCGGGACGTCCATCGGTACGTCCTTGAGCGAATGCGCCGCGAGATCCGCACGGCCGTCCGCCATCGCCTGCTCGAGCTCCTTGATGAAGAGTCCCTTGCCGCCGAGGTCGGCGAGCGGTTGATCGAGGGTCCGGTCCCCCTGTGTCGTCAGTCCGAGCAGCTCGACGACGCAGCCCGGATAGAGCGCGCGCAAGTGCTCGCGGACGTGCTCGGCCTGCCACATCGCCAGCGCAGACTTGCGCGTCGCGATGACGAGCTTCGAAGGACAGGTCGCGTTCTTCGCGGCTCCGGGATTCATGCGCGCGCAGGGGCGGAAAAAAATTCGTCTGTCCCCGGTCGGCGACGTAGGAACCAGCCGGTCACTGCAAAACGCTCGCGCGACGTGGGCAGCACTTCGTGCTCGTAGCGCTCGGCGAGGAAGCAAACCAGCGTCCCTCCGATCGGCAATACGTCCTGTGCCTGGCCTCCACCGAGATGGATGCGCAAGGCGCCGCCGTCGACGCGCATCCAGTCGTCGTTCAGATAGAGAATGCAGGAAAGCACTCGCGCGTCGTCATCGCGAAAGCGGTCACGATGGCGTCGATAGAACGCACCCGTTGGATAAATCGCGTAATGGCCTTCGAAGGAGAGCAGTCCGAGCAATTGGGACTGGTTCAGCGCGAAGCGCAGCTTTTCGAGCGCGGCCCGTAGCGCTATCTCCTCCGGCACACTCGCGCGCTGGTCGAGCCAAGCGGTGCGATCGCCGCGCACGTCCCGGCGCTCGACACGCTCATGACCGCGTCCCACGCGGGCTGCATGGAATTCGCCGGCCGCATCTCGTCGCCGCGCCTCCGCCGCAAGCCCGCTCACAACGGGCGCGGAAAGGAACTCAGGCTCGATTGCCATGCCGTGTTCGGCGATCGCCGTGCAGACGCGCGATAGCGCTGCGTCGACGGCACTCGCCGTGCTCATCGAGCGTTCTATTCGGCCGGCTTGTAGCGGGACCATCCGGGCTACACGTGAGAACGAGACACCTCATCTTATAATGCAGCCGGCGCCGGCGTGAACTCCACGCCGGATCTGCCCTGTCCTCCCGAGGTCTCGTCATGCGCATCGTGATCACCGGCGGCGCCGGCTTTCTGGGCAGCCGCCTCGCCCGAGCCATCCTCGCGCGCGGTGCGCTCACCGACGCACACGGCGAAACGCATGAAGTCCGCGAATTGCTGCTGCTCGACGTGGCAGCCGCCCAGGTCGACGATGCTCGCGTGAGGGTGGTCACCGGCGACCTCGCCGACCCGGCTCTGATCGAGCGCGTGGTGACGCGCGACACCGATGCGATCTTCCATCTTGCCGCGGTGGTGAGCGGTCAGGCGGAAGCTGAGTTCGACGTCGGCATGCGCGTAAACGTCGACGCGACGCGTGCCTTGCTGGAGCGCTGCCGCAAGCTCGCACGGCCGCCGAAGTTCGTCTTCACCAGCTCGCTGGCAGTCTTCGGCGGAACTTTGCCCGATCCGGTCCCCGACGACGCGCTGCTGACGCCCCAGACTTCGTACGGGGCACAGAAGGCGATCGGCGAATTGCTGGTCTACGACATGACCCGCAAGGGCTACATCGACGGGCGCAGCTTGCGCCTGCCGACGATCACCGTGCGGCCGGGCAAGCCGAACAAGGCGGCATCTTCCTTCGCGAGCAGCGTCATCCGCGAGCCGCTCAATGGCCTCGAGGCCCCGTGCCCCGTCGCCGATTCGACCCGCATCTGGGTTTCGTCCCCACGCACGGTGATCGAGAATCTGCTCGTCGGGCACGACGTCCCTGCAGCGCGCTTCGCGCACACGCGCTCGATCAACGTTCCTGGAATGTGCGTGAGCGTCGGCGAGATGGTCGACGCATTGTGCCGCGTCGCCGGTGATGCGGTCGCCGACCTCGTGAAGTGGCGGCGAGATCCGGTAATCGAGCGTATCGTCGCCACCTGGCCGCCGCGTTTTGCTCCGGTCCTCGGAGCTTCGCTCGGCATGCGCGCCGATCAGGACTTCGAGGCGATCATCCGCCAGTACATCGAAGACGAGCGGCCGTCGGCCCTGAATCCTTCATGAGTTGCGACACCAGCGATGTCGCCGCATGGCTCATCGACGGAGCGCGCTCGGCGGGCCGCCCGGAGGATGTGCTCGGAGAATTGTGCGCGCGATTGACCGCTTGCGGCATCCCCTTGTGGCGAGGCGCGGTCTTCGTCCGTACCCTCCATCCGGAAGTGACGGGGCGCCGCTTTCTGTGGCGGCGCGGCGCCGAGGTCACGATCGGTGAGCTGCCGTACGAGCGACTCGAAACGGACGAGTTTCGCGCGAGCCCTGTCGTGCACGTGTACGGCACTGCGGCTCCGTTGCGGCGGCGGCTACGCGACGCGGCCGAGGCCGCGGACTTCGAGGTGTTGCGCGACCTTCGCGCCGAGGGTGCAACGGATTACTTAGCCTCGCCGCTCCTCTTCACCGACGGAAGCATTCAGGTCGCCACCTGGGCGACGGACCATGCCGATGGGTTCAGCGACGAACACATCGCCGGCATCGAAGCCGTGATGGCTCCCTTCGCGCGGATCGCCGAAATAAGGGCGCTGCGGCGAACCGCGAGCAGCCTTCTCGATACCTATGTCGGTCATCACTCCGGCGAGCAGATACTCGCGGGCCGCATCCGGCGTGGACACACGGAATCGATCCGCGCTGCGATCTGGCTCTCCGACATGCGCGGATTCACCGCGCTCGCCAATCGCCTGTCGCCCGAGGCGCTGATCGGGGTCCTTAACCGATATTTCGATTGCCAGGTGCCGGCGGTGCTCGATCGTGGCGGCGAGGTGCTCAAGTTCATCGGCGACGGCTTGCTCGCGATCTTTCCAGTCGATGCCGACCGAGACGATTTTCGAGCCTGCGAGGCGGCGCTCACCGCTGCCGACCAGGCGCGCGCAGACGTGGCCGCCCTGAACGCTTCAGCCGGCGCCGATTGCGTCGAGATCTTGCGCTTCGGCGTCGCGCTGCATGTGGGCGAAGTGCTATACGGCAACGTAGGCGGTGGCAATCGTCTCGATTTCACGTGCATTGGCCCGGCGGTGAATCTCGCCGCGCGCATCGAGACGCTTACCGGCAAGCTGGGGCGCACGGTGCTCACCTCGAGCGAGTTCGCGCAGCACTGCGCGCCGCGGCTTGCATCGATCGGCGAGTTCCTATTACCCGGCTCGGAGTCCGAACAGCCCGTCTTCGGTCTGGTCGACGAGGCCCCTCGCCCGGCGCAGCAGCCAGCCTAGAGCTGCACGAACTCCTTGCCCTTGTTGGGCTCCACGACGTACTTGTAGAAGGCCTCGTTTACTTTCGGCCAGCTCTTCAGGGACTTCATGTTGTCGAGCCAGCGGCAGAGGTTCGGATACGCGCCGAACCTGCAATCGATGACCTCGCCGCCGAGCACCATCATCGCGCCGAGATAATCGGCGAGCGTGATGGCTTCGCCGCAGAGGTAAGCATTGCGCGGACCGAGCAGGCTCTCGTCGAGCACCTTGAGCCAGGTGAGCGCCTTATCCCTGCCCCACGCCACTGTCCCTGCCTGCACCACGTCATCCGGCCGGCGCATGAACGGGAAGATCTGCGGATAAAGAAACCCATAGGAAAAATCGCGATAGAAGCCGGTGTTGAGCCAGTCCATGCGTTCATTGACTCGTGCGCGCTGACGCAGATCCTTCGGGTATGCGGGTGACCCGACCTTGTCGGCGAGATACTTGAGGATCGCCGAGCTTTCGGTAAGGCGGAAGTCACCGTCCTCGAGGACGGGAACCTGGCGACTCGGATTGACGGCCGCGTACTCGGGCTGGTACTGCGCGCCGGAAAAGAGATCGATCAGTTGGTACTCGAGATCGATGCCCGACTCCGTCGCGAACAGGACGACGGGCCGGCTCGTTGTCGATACCGGATGATAGTAAAGCTTCATGAACGACTTCTCCTCGGAGTGAAAACGAAACTGGGCTGGCGATCCCGCGATGGTGACATGCGCGTAGGCCGCGCTCAATGCCTGAAGAGGTCAGGCAACCGCTTCGCTTAGCGCAGCGGGCTCGACCTCGCGCAGCGCCGACAGAAAAAGCTCCGGGCCCGAGCTCGCGAGCCGCTTCGAGTCGGAGAGCATGCGCCGCCAGGCGCGAACTCCCGAGCGTCCGTGATAAAGCCCCAGCACGTGCTGCGCGATCGCGCGCAGGCTCACGCCCGCGGCGAGCTGCGCGCGTGCGTAGGGTAGGAGCGCCCGCACGATCTCGGCGCGCGTGCGCGCGGGCGCCGCCGCGCCGAAGCAGTATTCCTCGGCTTCCGCAAGCAGATAGGGATTGTGGTACGCGGCGCGGCCCAGCATCACTCCGTCCACGTGCTCCAGCTCGCGCGCGATCGCCTCATGCGTCTCGATGCCTCCGTTGATGACGATCGTGAGCTGCGGGAAGTCCTGCTTCAGGCGATGCACATAGTCGTACTTGAGGGGCGGGATCTCGCGGTTCTCCTTCGGCGTAAGGCCCTTCAGGATGGCGTTGCGCGCGTGGACCAGAAAGGCGTTTGCTCCGGCCGCGGCGACCGTACCGACGAAATCGCGCACGAAGCCATAGTCTTCGAACTTGTCGATGCCGACGCGATGCTTGACCGTGATCGGTGACTCGACCGCGTCACGCATCGCGGCCACGCACTCGGCCACGAGCGCCGGCTCGGCCATTAGACAGGCTCCGAAGCTCCCCGTCTGCACGCGCTCGGACGGACAGCCGACGTTCAAGTTGATCTCGTCGTAGCCCCAGGCTTCGCCGAGCCGCGCGCAATGGGCGAGAGCCTGCCGATCACTGCCGCCGAGCTGCAGCGCAACGGGGTGCTCGGCGGAATCGAAGTCCAGATGCCGCGGCACGTTGCCGAACATCAGCGCCCCGGTGGTGATCATCTCGGTGTACAGCCGCGCGCGGGGACTTACGAGCCGGAGGAAGTAGCGGCAGTGGCGGTCGGTCCAGTCCATCATGGGGGCGACGCAAAGCCGGTAGCTCGGGTCAGCCATATTTCCGGTGCTTGCGCATGTCAGGCGATTGTCCCACCAGTCCTCGAGATGAGCCTAGGAGGTCGTTTTTCGCGTGTGAGCGCTCACTCCATAATAGTTGACAAGTCAGACTTCATGCGTATACTCCCGCCCGCCTCAGTCGATATGGTGCGTTGCAGCAATCCGTGCCTACGCCAGGGGCCGAAGAGTAAGCGGCTGTTTCATAAATGATATATATGAGCCGGTCAGAGTGCCGGCGCGGGGAGGTTGGACATCAGGGAGGTGCTCGATGACGAAGAAGCTGATTGCAGCAGCCCAGAGTCCGCGTTCGGCACGACGATGGGAGCAACGGCGGAACAGCGTGGCGGTGGCCTTCCTCGGGGTGGTCCTGGCCGCGTTGCTTGCCAGCTCAGCGTTGCAGCCGCCTGCGGTGGCCGCGGCCTCTTCCGGCGGCTCGCCAATCCTTGCACCCCTCCCGTCTCACCCGGAAATAGCACCGCTAGCCGAGGTTATCGCCCCCTCGAATCCGGCGCCCGCCGGGGCAGCGCTGCTGGTCGACCCCGACGTCGAGAATCTCTCGAGCGTTGTCGCCAGGCGCTATCGCGTTTCCCGCGACGCGACCCGCTCGCTCGTAGGCGCCGCCTACCGCGCCGGACGACGCAGTGGCGTTGATCCACTGTTGGTCGTGGCGGTCATCGCCGTCGAGTCGCGCTTCAATCCGATCGCGCAGAGCGACGGCGGCGCGATGGGCCTCATGCAAATCATTCCGCGTTACCACGCCAACAAGCTCGACGACAAATCGGGATCAGTTCTCGACCCCGAGACGAACATCGAGCTAGGCGTTACCGTCCTGAAGGATTACATCAAGCGGGGCGGTACCGAAATCGCGGGCCTGCAACTCTACAACGGCGCCCTTGGCGACCCGGAGAACGGCTACGCCACCCGAGTGCTCGCCGAGAAGCAACGCCTGCAGGAAGCGCTTCGGCGCGAACGCGAGCACGGTCGCGCTTAGGCGGTCCGTACCCGGTATTCCTTGAACTGCTGGCGCAGGGTGAGCTTCGAGAGCTTTCCCGTGGCCGTGTGCGGCAGCTCGTCGACGAACACGACGTCGTCTGGCAGCCACCATTTGGCGACCTTCCCTTCGTAAAACTTGAGCATTGCATCACGGGTCAGCTCCGACCCGGCGCGCCTGACGACGACCAGCAGCGGACGCTCGCCCCATCTCGCGTCCGGCACACCGATCACCGCCGCCTCCGCGACTGCCGGGTGTCCGACCGCGATGTTTTCCAGCTCGATCGAGCTGATCCACTCGCCGCCCGACTTGATCACGTCCTTGGAGCGGTCGGTAATCTGCAGATAGCCGTCCGCGTCGATCGAGCCAACGTCGCCGGTGTTGAGCCATCCGTCGGGCGTTAAAGGATCGCCGCCTTCGTCCTTGTAGTACCGTCGCATCACCCATGGCCCGCGGACGACGATGTTGCCCGCGGACATCCCATCCCGCGGAAGCTCCTTGCCCTCCGCGTCGATGATTTTGATCTCCACGCCATAAAGCGGCCGGCCCTGCTTGAGCGCACATGCAAGCCGGTCCTCGGGTGACTGCCGGCGGTGCTTGCCCTTCGGCGCGTTGATCGTTCCGACCGGGCTCATCTCGGTCATGCCCCAACCATGGGATACCTGTACGCCGAACTGCTCCGAGAGCATTTTCATCATCGCCGGCGGACAGGCTGCCCCGCCGACTGTCGTCGTCTTGAGCGTCGAGAACTTGAGCCCGTGCTGTTGCAGGTAGTTAAGGAGGCCCATCCAGACCGTTGGAACAGCGGACGTGCTGTCGACGGCCTCCGCCTCCAGCAGCTCGTAGAGACTCTTGCCGTCGAGTGCGGCACCGGGAAACACGAGCTTCGCGCCAACCATCGGCGCGGCATACGGAATGCCCCAGGCGTTGACGTGGAACATCGGCACGATCACCAGTGCCGAGCTCATGGCAGACAGGTTTTTCGTGTCGGGCAGCGAGATGGCAAAGGCATGCAGAACGGTCGAGCGGTGGCTGAACAGAACGCCTTTGGGATTGCCGGTCGTGCCCGACGTGTAACAGAGGGATGCCGCCGTCTTTTCATCGAACGCCGGCCAGTCGAAATCGTCGCTTTCGGCAGCCAGCATCTCCTCGTAGCAAATGAGGCCGGGAATCTTCGCCTGCGGCAGATGAGCGGCGTCTGTCATCGCCACCCAGTGCTTGACGGTCTTGCACGCCGGCGCGAGCTTCTCTGCGAGCGCGACGAAGCTCAAATCGAAGAATACGATGGTGTCCTCGGCGTGATTGACGATGTAAACGAGCTGGTCGTGGAACAGGCGCGGGTTGATCGTGTGCGTGATCGCTCCCATGCCCGAGATCGCGTAGTAGAGCTCGAAGTGGCGATACCCGTTCCATGCCAGCGTGGCGACCCGGTCTCCTTCCTTGGCCCCGAGGCGAACCAGCGCACGCGCGAGCTTGCGGGCGCGCGTGTGCGCGTCGCGATAGGCGTAGCGGTGAATCGGCCCTTCGATCGTGCGCGAGACGATCTCGGCGTCGCCGTGATAGCGGTCCGCGTGGCGAATCAGCGACGAAATCATCAGCGGCGTGTTCATCATCAGGCCTTGCATCAGTTCCTCCTTGGGCGCTCTGCCGCGCCGGCCTCCAGCAGGCATTCTAGCGCTTGAAATGGCCCGGGCGCCCCGGTAGCATCGGCCTTCCTAAGGGCAAGCGCAGGCCAGCGAATGCTGCGGTGCGTTGGCCCCACACAAGTTGTCGCTCGTAAGGAGGAGCCATGCGTTTCCATGCGCACATCGCGGCCTGCCTCGCTCTCGCCGCAGTACTTTCCGCCGCGCCCGCATCGGCGCAAGTGAAGCTCGCCTTCATCGATCCGCTGTCCGGGGGGGCCGCCAGCGCCGGCATCAACGCGCAGAAGCATTTCACCTACGAGATCGACAAGATCAACGCCGCGGGGGGATTGAACGGGGAGAAGCTCTCCATCAATTACTACGACAACAAGGTCGACCCGCAGGAGTCGCTGATTGCGCTCAAGAAAGCGCTCGACGAGGGCGCGCGCTATGTCTTCCAGGGCAACGGCAGCTCGGTCGCGCTGGCGATCTCCGACGCGGTGGCCAAGTACAACGAGCGCAATCCGGGCAAGGAAGTGCTCTACTTCAACTACGCGGCAATCGACCCGTCGCTCACGAATGCGAAGTGCAACTTCTGGCACTTCCGCTTCGACTCCGACGTCGACATGAAGATGACGGCGCTCGTGAACTACATTGCGACGCAGCCGCAGATCAAGAAGGTCTACCTCATCAACCAGGACTACGCCTTCGGCAAGTCGGTCGCCGCCGCGGCGCGCAAGATGCTCAACGAGAAACGCCCGGACATCCAGATCGTCGGCGACGAGCTGCACGCGCTGCAGAAAGTGCAGGACTTTTCGCCCTATGTGGCGAAGATCAAGGCCTCGGGCGCCGACGCCGTGATCACCGGCAACTGGAGCAACGACATGGCTCTGCTGTTCAAGGCCGGGAAGGACGCCGGGCTCAAGGTGACTTGGTACACGTACTACGCTGATGCGCTGGGTGCGCCGACCGCGATCGGCCGCGATGGGAACGGCGTGGTCAAGGTGGTCACCAGCTATCACACCAACGTGTCGCCGGATCTCGACCCGGATGTGGTTGCATTCAAGAAGCGCTTCACCGGCAAGGAAGACGAATTTGCGTATTACCGGCTCAATACCGCATTCAGCATGTTCGCCGCGGCGGCCCAAAAGGCCAAGTCGAACGACCCGGTAAAGGTTGCGCGTGCTCTCGAAGGCATGAAGTGGACGTCGAGCGTGGGCGAAGTCGAGATGCGCGCGGACAACCACCAGCTTCTCCAGCCACTGTTCGTCGCGACTTTCACCGACGGCGTCAAGTACGACGTCGAGAAGACCGGGCTGGGCTTCAAGACAGACATCAAGGTGAACGCAAAAGACACAGCGCTGCCGACGACCTGCCAGATGCAGCGTCCTAACGGGTAGCGGCGAGGCGGCCTTTGCATCATTCCCGCTCGAGCGGGAATTCGGCGGCTCCGGCATAGAATCGCCGCCTCGTTCGCGAGAACGATAATCGCGCGCCAATCTTGCTCGAGCTCGTCACTTTCTCGCTCCTGAACGGCATCGTCTACGGACTGCTGCTTTTCATGGTGTCGAGCGGTCTCACGCTCATCTTCAGCATGATGGGCGTGCTCAACTTCGCGCATGCCAGCATGTTCATGCTTGGCGCATACTGCTCGTATTCGATCGGGCTCAAGGTAGGGTTTTTCCCCGCGCTCGTGTTCGCACCGCTGGTCGTTGCGGTGGTCGGCGCCGCTGTCGAGCGTTACGGGCTTCGCTACGTGCACCGGCAGGGACACGTGGCCGAGATTCTATTCACCTTCGGGCTGGCTTACATCATCGGCGAAGCGGTGATCATGATCTGGGGCCGCAACCCGATCGCCTATCGCGTGCCCGACGTGATCGACTTCCCGGCCTTCATGCTCTTTGGGACGACTTATCCGTTCTACAAGGTGCTGATGATGGCGATCTCGGTCGGCATGTTTGCCTTCCTCTATTTCTGTTTCCGCCGCACTCGCATCGGGCTCGTGATCCGTGCCGCCCTGACGCATCCGCAGATGGTCGCCGCGCTGGGACACGACGTGCCGCGCATCTTCGTGCTTGTCTTCGCGGTGGGAACGGGGCTCGCCGCGCTCGCCGGCGTTATCGGCGGATTCGCGCTAATGACCGAGCCCAGCATGGCAGCGGCGCTCGGGCCGATTGTCTTCGTCGTCGTGGTCGTCGGCGGGCTTGGCTCGATTCCGGGCGCGTTTCTCGCGTCCATGCTGATCGGGATCGTGCAGACCTTCGCCGTCGCGCTCGACTATTCGACGATCGATCTGCTGCGCGCGATGCACGTGGAGCTCGGGCGCGATTCGCCGCTATTCGAAGCCGCATCGATTCGTATCGCCCAGACCGCGCCGATTATTCCCTATCTGCTGTTGGTGCTGATGCTCATCTTCCGTCCGATGGGTATCCTGGGAACGCGCGAGGCATGAGCGAAGCGGGGCGCGCGACCGGAGTGCTCGCGCCGTCGACTCGATCGGTGCTCGCGCGCCTCGAGCAGCATCGTCTTTGGCTCGTCGCGGCGCTTATCCTCGTCGCACTCCCCTATGTTCCGGGACTTACGGGCAACTTCGGCCGCTCGCTGCTTTCGCAGATGGGGATCGCGGCGGTATTCGCGCTTTCCTACAACCTGCTGCTCGGACAAACGGGGCTCCTCTCCTTCGGACACGCGGTGTACTTCGGCCTCGGCGGCTACGCCGCGATTCATTTGATGCGCGCTATCAGCGGCGGCTTGCCGATCCCGATGCCGCTGGTGCCTCTCGCCGGCGCCGCGACGGGGCTTTTCTTCGGGTTGCTGTTCGGCTCGGTCACCGTGCGCCGCGCAGGCGTCATCTTCGCGCTCATCTCGCTCGGCGTGGGCGAGCTCGTGTACGCCTTGCTGCGCATGCTGCCCGCGATCTCCGGCGGTGAGGAGGGCATCACTGCCAACCGCACCGTGGGATTGCATGTTTTCGGGCTCACCTTGGGACCGCAGCTTCAGATTTACTACCTGATCGCGTTCTGGGCGTTCGTCTCGGCGGCGCTGATGTATGCGTTTCTGCGCACGCCGGTCGGTCGCATGTGCAACGCCGTGCGCGACAACGCCGAGCGCGCAGAATTCATCGGTTACGATCCGGTGCGTGTGCGAATCGTCGTGCTCGCGGTCGCGGCGATGTTCGCCGGCCTCGCCGGCGGATTGCACGCGCTCAACTACGAGATCGTGGCAAGCGAAGCCGCCGGCACGGGACGCTCGGGCGCGGTATTGCTGATGGCCTACATCGGCGGCGTGGCGAACTTTCTCGGGGCAATCCTCGGCGCGGTCACGATCACCTGGCTGCAGGTCAACCTTTCCGACTACACGACCGCATGGCAGCTCTACCTCGGCTTGTTCTTCGTGATATTCGTGTTGTTCGCTCCGCGCGGCTTGGCCGGATTGATCGTCATGCACAGGGAAGTCGCGCGTACGCGCGCCTTCTTCGGGCTGCTGCGCGCTTACGCTATCGCGCTCCTTCCCGCGATCGTCATGGCAATCGGCGCGATCGTACTTATCGAGATCAACTACCGCAGCGCCACGCAGCCCGAAGCGGGTCCGAAGATGACGCTCTTCTGGATCGACATTGACACTTCGACGCCGTGGCCGTGGCTCGCCGCGATCGCGCTGCTCGCGATCGGCTATTGGCTCTTCCGTCGCAGCCTGCCGGCGGTGTCCAGCGCATGGGAGCACGCTGCCGAAGCAGCGCGCACGCAACGATGATCGCGCTCAAGCTCGTCGACCTGCACAAGAGCTTCGGGGTGACACCGATCATCCGAGGCGTGTCGCTCGACGTGCACGCGGGCGAGCGGCACGCCGTCATCGGCCCGAACGGCGCCGGAAAATCGACCCTGTTCAACCTCGTCAGCGGCCGCTTCGCCCCCACGAGCGGCGCGATCCTGCTCAAAGGCGAGCCGATCACGGGCAGAGCGCCTTTCGAGATCTATCGCAGGGGACTCGCCCGCAGCTTCCAGGTCACCAACATCTTCCCTCGTCTTTCGGTCTACGAGAACATCCGCTGCAGCGTGCTGTGGTCGCTCGGCTACGGCTACTCGTTCCGGCGGCGAGTCAGCATGCTGCGCGACGCGAACGAGCGCAGCGAAGCGATCCTCGAGCGGATTCGCCTCGCTTCTCGGCGTGATGTCCAGGCAGGTGTGCTCACCTACGCCGAGCAGCGCGCGCTCGAGATCGGCATCACCATCGCCGGCAACGCCGAAGTAGTCCTCCTCGACGAACCGACTTCCGGAATGAGCCGAGACGAAGCCGCCGCCGCGGTCGACCTGATCCGCTCGATCTCGCAGGGCAGGACGCTGGTGATGGTCGAGCACGACATGAGCGTGGTGTTCGATCTCGCCGACCGCATCTCGGTGCTCGTCTACGGCGAGATCATCGCCACCGACGTTCCAGAGCGCATTCGCGCCAACGCAGCAGTGCAGACCGCCTACCTCGGGGCAGCAGTCGATGCTTGAAGTCGAAGACCTGCATGCGTACTACGGCAAGAGTCACGTCCTGCAGGGGATCTCGTTTCGCGTAGGAGGCGGCGAAATCGTGAGCCTGCTCGGACGCAACGGTGCTGGCCGCTCGACGACGATCCGGACAATCATGGGCCAGGTTCGGTCTACCGGCGAGATTCGATTCAAGGGCGAAAGAATCGACGGGCTCAAGCCGCACGAGATCGCACGCCGGGGGCTGGGCTACGTGCCGGAAGATCGCGAAGTTTTCCCCGGGCTCACCGTGCGCGACAATCTTCTTCTCGGAATGAAACCGGGATCGACGCGGGCGCGCTGGTCGCTCGACGAGATGTTCGAGATCTTTCCGCTGCTGCGCGAGCGCGCCGATGCGCCGGGCGCCGTGCTCTCCGGCGGCGAACAACAAATGCTCACCATCTGCCGCACGCTGATGGGCGATCCGGAATTGATCATGATCGACGAGCCGACCGAGGGACTCGCTCCGAAGATGGTGCAGCTCGTACGCGAGCTGCTCGAGAAAATTGCGTCGCGCGGCGTCGCGATCCTCATGATCGAGCAGAAGCTCACCATCGCGCTCGCTATTTCGCAGCGGCTCTACGTCATGGGACACGGCCGCATCGTGTTCGAGGGCCCGCCCCAGGCGTTGCGCGGCGCGAGCGAGGTGCGAAAGGAGTGGCTCGAGGTTTAGCGGTACCAATCGGCATGCTAGGATGGTGCCCACCGCGCCCCTCGCGGTGTGGGCGGAGGAAAACATTACTGCACGCTACGAGGTTCGTGACGGTATCGCCGTCATTACACTCGACCATCCTCCCGTCAACGGGCTCGACTACGGCACGCGTGTCGCTGTCGCCGGGGGCATCGATCGCGCGCTAGGCGACGCGTCGGTGCAGGCGATCGTGCTTACCGGCGGCGAAAAGCTCTTCTCGGGCGGCGCCGACATCCGCGAGTTTGGTAAACCGGCTGCACGGGCCGAGCCGACGCTGCACACGCTGATCCGCATCGTCGAGGAGAGCGCGAAGCCCACGATCGCCGCCATCAGCGGCACCTGCATGGGCGGCGGGCTGGAGCTCGCGCTCGGCTGCCATTTCCGCGTCGCGTCTCCCAAAGCGACGATCGCGCTGCCGGAAGTGAAGCTCGGTCTCCTGCCCGGCGCCGGCGGCACGCAGCGGTTGCCGCGCGCGATCGGCGTCGAGCCCGCGCTCAACATGATCGTCTCGGGCGCGAGCGTCCCCGCGTTGCGGCTCGCGGGACTCTTCGACGACCTGATCGACGATGAATTGGTCACAGGCGCGCTCGCCTTCGGGCGCAAAGTTCTGGCGGAGCGTCGCCCGCGCAAGCGCCTGCGCGACGTCACCATCGACTACCCGAACGCCGAAGGCTTCTTCCAGTTCGCGCGCAATACGGTGGCTGCGATAGCGAAAGGCTTGCCCGCGCCGCTCAAGTGCGTCGATGCGGTCGCGGCTGCCGTCGCCAAGCCGTTCGAAGAAGGACTTCGCAACGAGCGCGAGCTTTTCCTCGCGCTCATGCAAACGCCCGAATCGAGGGCGCTGCGCCATGCCTTCTTCGCCGAGCGGGCGGCCTCGAAGATCCCCGGCATCGACGAGAAGACGCCACCACGCAAGATCGAGCGCGTGGCGGTGATTGGCGCCGGCACGATGGGCGGTGGCATCACGATGAATTTCCTGAGCGCGGGCATTCCCGTTTCTCTTCTCGAAATGAATCGCGAGGCGCTCGACAAAGGTGTGGCGACGATAAGGAAGAACTACGAAGGCTCGCTCAAGAAGGGCAGGCTCACGAGCGAGGCGCTGGAGAAGAACATGGGTTTGCTCGCGCCGACGCTTGGCTACAGCGATGTCGCCAGCGCCGACCTCGTCATCGAGGCTGTGTTCGAAGACATCGATGTCAAGGAGAAGGTTTTCAGGAAACTCGACGAAGTCGCGAAACCGGGCTCCATCCTCGCGAGCAACACCTCGACCCTCGATCTCAACCGGATCGCCAACACGACCAAACGGCCCGCGGACGTTGTCGGCCTGCACTTCTTCAGCCCGGCCAACGTGATGAAGCTGCTCGAGGTCGTGCGCGGCAAAGCGACTGCGCCCGACGTTCTCGTCACTGTGATGCAACTCGCGAAGAAGATCGGCAAGACGGCGGTGGTGGCCGGGGTGTGCGACGGGTTCATCGGCAATCGCATGCTCGAGCAGTACATCCGCCAGGCGCTGTTTCTGCTCGAGGAAGGCGCCTCGGTGCCGCAGGTCGATCGCGCGCTCGAGCGCTTCGGCATGGCGATGGGACCGTTCCGCATGAGCGATCTCGCCGGCAACGACATCGGCTGGTCGATCCGAAAACGCCGCTACGTCGAGAAGCCGCAGGTCGTCTATTCGCGGATCGCCGACAGAGTCTGCGAGCTCGGGCGCTTCGGACAAAAGACCGGTGCCGGGTGGTATCGCTATGAAGCGGGCAAGCGCGACGCGATCCCTGATCCCGCGATCGACGAGCTGATCACGAGCTATCGCAAGGAAAAGGGCTTCGTCGCGCGCAAGATCGGTGACGACGAGATCGTCGAACGGCTCATCTTCGCGCTGGTCAACGAGGGCGCGCGCATCCTCGACGAAGGCATCGCGCTGCGCGCCTCGGACATCGACGTCGTCTATCTCACCGGCTACGGATTCCCGATCGCGCGCGGCGGACCGATGTTCTACGCCGATTCGCTGGGCCTTTACAACGTCGTGCGCAGCATGCACCGCTTCGCTGCAAATCCGCACGGCGATCCGGGGTTCTGGCAGCCGGCGCCGCTGCTCGCGAAGCTCGCGGCCGAAAGCAGGACCTTCAACGAGTAGAAAAATCATGACCGACGCTGTCATCGTCTCCACCGCGCGCACAGGGCTCGCCAAGTCCTGGCGCGGCGCCTTCAATATGACTCACGGAGCGAGCCTTGGCGGCCACGTGGTGAAGAACGCGATCGATCGCGCGCGCATCGAGCCCTCCGAGGTCGAGGACGTGCTCATCGGCTGCGCCTTTCCCGAGGGAGCGACGGGACACAACATCGCGCGGCAGATCGCGCTTCGCGCGGGCTGCCCGGTGAGCGTGCCGGGAGCGACCGTCAACCGCTTTTGTTCTTCAGGATTGCAGACCATCGCGATCGCCGCGCAGCGCATCATCTCGGGCGAGGGCGATGTCTTCGTTGCCGGCGGCGTCGAGTCGATCTCGTGCGTGCAGAACGAATCGAACAAGCACATGCTGCGCGAGCACTGGCTCATCGAGCACAAACCCGAGATCTACTGGACGATGCTGCAGACTGCGGAGACGGTGTCGAAGCGCTACTCGATTTCGCGCGAGAAGCAGGATGAATACGGCGCACGCAGCCAGCAGCGGGCCGCCGCTGCGGCTGCAGCACACAAATTCGACGACGAGATCGTGCCGATGACCGTCACGATGGGCGTGGCGGACAAGGACTCGGCGCAATTGCTTACCAAGCAAGTGACGATCGGCGCGGATGAGGGCATCCGCGCAGACACGACCTACGAGGGTGTCTCGAAGATCAAGCCGGCGCTGCCTGGCGGCGTGATCGCGGCCGGCAACGCGAGCCAGTTCTCCGACGGCGCCGCAGCCTGCGTCGTGATGAGCGATCGCGCCGCGGCGAAGCGGGGATTGAAGCCGCTCGGGATTTTCCGCGGCTTCGCGGTCGCCGGCTGCGAGCCAGACGAGATGGGCATCGGTCCTGCTTTTGCGGTGCCGAAACTTCTCGCCCGTACCGGCAAAAAGATCGGAGACATCGGCTTGTGGGAGCTGAACGAAGCCTTCGCGGTGCAGGTGATCTACTGCCGGGATAAGCTCGGCATTCCAGATGACCGTCTCAACGTCGACGGCGGCGCAATCGCGGTCGGACATCCCTACGGCGTTTCGGGAACGCGCCTCACGGCGCACGCGCTGATCGAAGGCAAGCGCCGCGAAGAGAAATTCGTCGTGGTGACGATGTGCATCGGCGGCGGCATGGGCGCGGCGGGACTGTTCGAAATCGTCTGAGCGTCGATATGCAGACGACACCCCACGGCTGGAAAATCTTCGATGCGCGCACGCCGATCCTCGTGTACGAATACAACTGCGGCCCTGGCACGGCCAACGCGCTCGCGGTCGGCGGCAAGGACGGGCTCATGGTGGTGAGTCCACCGTGCCGGATCACGCCCGACGTGTACGAGGATCTCTCACAGTACGGTCCGGTGCGTGCGCTGGTGGCCTCGAACGCGTTTCACCATTTGGGCCTTCCCGAATGGAAGACGCGGTTTCCGGACGCGGCGATCTTCGCGCCGGCGCAGTCGATCAAGCGCGTGAAAAAACAGTCGAAGCTCTCCGGAATCCGGCCGCTCGCCGACGCCGCGCAAGTTGCCGGCCCGCGGGTCGAGCTAAAGGACATGCCGCACTACAAGACCGGCGAAGTGCTGGTAAGGATCAAGACCGATCGAGGGCTTGTGTGGTACGTCACCGACGTGATCATGAATCTGCCCGAGCTGCCGCGGCAACCGCTCTTCAGGACCCTGTTTCGGCTCTCGGGCAGCGGTCCCGGATTGAAGTTCAACAACATCGCGCCGCTGTTCATGGTGAGAAACAAGCGAGCGCTCCGGCGCTGGATTGCGAATGAGTTTCGTACCGCGCCGCCGAGCTGGCTGATCGCCGCGCACGGCGATGTCGTCGATTTCAAAGCGAACCCAGATGCCGGGCACGCTTTGTTCGCGAACGTGCCGAGCTAGGCGAGCCGCACGAGCTGCTTGCCGAAGTTCTCGCCCTTCAACAGCGCGATCAGCCCGCGCGGCGCGTTGTCGAGACCTTCGACGATCGATTCGCGATACTTGAGTTTGCCCGCGGCGAGATAGCCGGCGAGTGATTTGATCGCCTCATCATAGCGATCTGCAAAGTCGAACACGAGCATTCCTTGCACGCGGATCCGATTGACCAGGATCGAGCGCAGTTTTTTGTAACCGTACGGCTCGCCCGCGTTGTATTCGGCGACGAGTCCACAGATCACGATGCGCGAGAAGCGGTTCATCATCGGCAACAGCGTATCGAGCAGCGCGCCGCCGACGTTCTCGAAGTCCACGTCGATGCCGTTCGGGCACGCCGCGCGCAGACGTCCAGCCACGTCGTCCGACCTGTGATCGATGCAGCCATCGAACCCGAGCTCGCTGACGACGTAGTCGCACTTGGCCTTGCCGCCGGCGATTCCCAAGACGCGGCAGCCCATGATCTTCGCGAGTTGGCCGACGACGCTGCCGACCGCGCCCGAGGCGGCCGATACCACGAGTGTCTCGCCGGCCTTCGGCTTGCCGATCTCGTTCAATCCGAACCACGCGGTTATCCCGGGCATGCCGAGAATGCCGAGGTAGTACGTCGCCGGCGCGCGTTTGACATCGATCTTGCGCAGCGTCGTCGCCTTCGCCGCACCAAAGAGCTGCCAGCCGAGCGGTGCCAGCACCTTGTCACCGGACTTGAATGCCGCGTCCTGCGACTCGAGCACTTCGCCGACCGTCTGCCCCACCATCACGTCGCCGATCGCGACCGGCACGGCGTACGACTTTGCCTCGTTCATGCGACCGCGCATGTACGGATCGAGCGAAAGCCATTCGTTCTTGACCAGCACTTCGCCCGGGCCGGGTTTCGGCATCGGCGCGTCGACGATGCGGAAGTTCTCTTCGCTCACCCAGCCCTGCGGGCGGCTGACGAGAAGCACTTGTCTGTTCATGACTGCGACATCGCCGCGAAGCGCTCGAGGTGATGCTCCGCGTCGCCGAACTGCTGAGCGATCGTCGTCAGCCGACGGAATGTATGACTCACTTTCATCTCCTCGCTCATGCCCATGCCGCCGTGGAGCTGCACCGATTCCTTGCTCACTTGCCGGCACGCGTCGGCGACCTTCACCTTCGAAGCTGAGACGGTACGTTTTCTCGCCACCGCGTGGCGTTCCCGATCCACGGTCGAGCAGGCGAGGCTCGCCATCGACTGCACCTGCTCACTCGCGATCACCATGTCGACCATGCGATGCTGCAGCGCCTGGAAGGAGCCGATCGGGACGCCGAACTGCTTGCGCGTCTTGAGATATTCGAGCGTGGCTGCGTTGGCGCAGGCGATCGCGCCGACGGCCTCGGCGCAGACAAGCGCGGTCGCGAAATCGACTACTTCTTCGATCAGCGCGAGCGCGTTGGCTTCCTCGCCGACGAGCGCGTCGCGGCCGACGTGCACGTTCCGCAGCGCGATGTCTGCCGCCATGGAGCCGTCGAGCGCGCGAAAACGGCGCATCGCGACGCCCGGCGCGTCGATTTCGACCAAGAACAGGCTGATGCCTCGCGCATCGCCCTCGCCGCCATCCATCCGCGCCGACACGACCAGCAGGTCCGCACAGGGCGCATGGACAACAACGCGCTTCTCGCCGTCGATCGCGTATCCGTCTCCCTTTCGCTTCGCGCGCGTCGCTACGCGCGCCAGATCGTAGCGCGCGTGCCGCTCGGACTGTGCGAACGCCATCGTCAGTCCGCCTGCCGCGATCGCGGGCAGGATCCGCTTCCGCTGCTCCAATGTCGCGCCGCGCGCGACGAACTGAGCGCCGAGACCCACGGTCGACAAAAACGGCTCGACCAGCAGCGCGTCGCCGATGGCGTCCATCACCGCCATCAGATCCGTCGCGCCCCCGCCGAAACCGCCATGCTCGGAAGGCAACGCGAGCCCGAGCACGCCCAGCTCCGCCAGCTTCGCCCAGATTTCGCGGCTCCAGCCTTCCTCCGACGCTACGATCCGCCGCCGCGCCTCAAATCCGTAATCCTTCTCGACGAAGCGCCGGACCGACGCCGCGAGAAGTTGTTGCTCTTCGTTGTAATCGAAGTTCATTCGATGATCAGAGATCGAGCAGGCGCTTCGCGATGATGTTGCGCTGGATCTCGTTCGACCCCGCGTAGATCGACGTCTTGCGGTAGTTGCAATAGCGCGCGCTGAGCGAAGCCGTGAGCGCATCGAACGCTTCGAAGTGGTTGATGGGCCGCGCGCGCTGCGCCTCCGGCCCGACCGCCTGCATCATCAGTTCCGTTAGCGTCTGCTGGATCTCCGTGCCGTTGATCTTGAGCATTGAGACTTCCGCCCCGGGCGCGCGTCCGCCGCGCAGCCGATCGAGAAAGCGCAAGTTCGTGATCTCGAGCGCCGTCAGCTCGATCTCGAGCCGGGAGAGCTTGTCGCGAAAGCGCGGATCGTCGGCGAGTGGCCGGCCATCCTTCGTCTCGCTTGCCGCGAGCGCCTTCAACTTCTCCAGCTCGCGCTTCGAGGCCCCGATACGCGCCGTATTCATGCGCTCGTGGCCGAGAAGGAATTTCGCGACCGTCCAGCCCTTGCCCTCCTCGTGCACGAGATGCTCCCCGGGAACCCGGACGTCGTCGAAGAAAACCTCGTTGACCTCGTGACCTCCATCCATGAGGATCAGCGGCCGCACCGTGATTCCCGGCGATTTCATGTCGATCAGCACAAACGAGATGCCCTCCTGCTTCTTGTCGGAAGCGCCATCGCTGCGCACGAGACAGAAGATCCAGTCGGCCATGTGTCCGAGCGTGGTCCAGGTCTTCTGTCCGTTGACGACGTAGTGATCGCCATCGCGCTTGGCCGCAGTACGCAGCGACGCCAGATCCGAGCCGGAGCCAGGCTCCGAATAGCCCTGACACCAGAACTCGTCGCCGGCGTACATCGGCGGCAGGAAGCGCTTCTTCTGCGCTTCGGTGCCGAACTTAAAGAGCACCGGCGCGCACATCATCAATCCGAACGGCACGAGCGGCGGCGCGCCCGCGTAACCGCATTCCTCCTCGAATATGTAGCGCTGAACCGCGTTCCAGCCGGTGCCGCCCCATTCCACCGACCATGAGGGCGCAATCCAGCCCTTGCCCGCGAGAATCTTGTGCCAACGCTGCAGATCGTCCTTGGTGAGCTCGCGATAGTCGACGACCTTGTCGTGCAGGTCGGCTGGAAGGTGTGTGCGAAGCCAGCTGCGCACCTCGTCGCGGAAGGCGCGCTCCTCGGGGGAGTAGTCGAGATCCAAGGCTAATGCAGCAGGAGAGTGGGCTCGGCGTGGCCCGTATGCATCATTGTACTTGCAGTGGGCCAAAGGCACGACCGACGGCGCTTGTGGGACGAATTCCGAGCATGTTGTAAGACGCCGTCTTTTTTTCGCGCCCTCACGATATCAGCCAAGGCAGTCGTTGGCCTGAGTGCTAGATTGAATGACACCGCGCCGGCAGGGAGCTTTTGGCGCGTCAACTCAAGAACTGGAGGCACAATGAACAGGCGCAATGCGTTGATCGGGCTGTTAGGCGCGGCAGCTACGATGGCTATGCCGATCGCGGCGGAAGCGAAAGTGCTCATCGTGGAGACCGCCCCGCCGGCCATTCGCGAGGAGCCCATGCCGCCCGAGCGCGAGGGCTATGTCTGGGCGCCGGGGTATTGGCATTGGGAGCATGGACATTACGTTTGGGTCAAGGGTCGCTACGTCAAAGCGAAACACGGCCATCACTGGGTCGCCGATACCTGGCACGAGGAAGACAAGAAATGGCGCTTTGAAGTCGGCCACTGGGACCGCGACTGACGCCGCGCAGTCTTGACCACTCCTTCGAGAAGCCGTCGAACAGGCGGCTTCTTTTTTTGGATCTCCGGCGGACCGCGCGCGATTGGGAGCCGGCCGCAGGGCAATCATGCTGCACGATTGATTCTCCGGCATTCATTCTGGTCGATCAGTCCCGCTCTTGCTGCGACCTCAGCGTCGATGTTAACGTGCGCCAACAGCTTACCCACGTAGCGCATCCGCGTCGAAAATCATTCGTTCGTCGCGGCGCAAAACTCTTCCTTGAGCCTCAAACAGCTCTTTGACCTCTCCGGTAGGGTCGCTCTCGTCACGGGCGGCTCGCGCGGGCTCGGACTGCAGATGGCCGAGGCGCTCGCGGAGATGGGCGCGCGGCTGGCGCTCGTCGCGCGCAAGCCCGACGAACTGGAAGAGGCGCAAGCGCATCTCAAATCGACGCTCGGCGTCGACCCGGTCGCATTGCCCTGCGACCTCTCCGATGCGAAAGCGATCGCGCCGATGGTCGGGCACGCGGTCGCCGCGCTCGGCCCGATCGACATCCTCATCAACAACGCAGGAACGACCTGGGGCGCCGCTACGCTCGAGCATCCGCTCGAAGCCTGGCAGAAGGTCGTGAACCTCAACCTCACCGCGATGTTTCTCGTCTGTCAGGAAGTCGGAAAGCGCTGCATGGTGCCGCGGCGCCAGGGCAAGATCATCAACATCGCCTCGATCCTGGGGTTGACTGGCGGTGGCGATCCCGGCCGCCCGGCCACCATCGCCTACAACACGACCAAGGGTGGCGTGGTCAACTTCACCCGCTCGCTCGCCGCCGAGTGGGCGCAATACAACATCAACGTGAACGCGATCGCGCCTGGATTCTTTCCGACCAGGATGACCAAGGGCATCATGGAGATGCTTGGAGACCAGGTCGCGGAGAAGGCGCCGCTCAAGCGCATGGGCGGACCGGAGGATCTGAAAGGGATCGTCGCGCTCTTCGCCTCCGACGCCTGCGCGTTCATCACCGGGCAGATCATCGCCGTCGACGGCGGCGTCACGGCGATTTGATCCGCGCTCATGCAAGATTACGAAGCAAACCGCGGCACGCGGCCGGTTGCCGAGGCGCATCGCTTCGACGTCGCGGCGCTGGAGCGGTATCTTTCCACTCGGATCGAAGGTTTCCACGGGCCGCTGCAGGTCGAGCAGTTCCGCGGCGGGCAATCGAATCCGACCTTCAAGATCACTGCCGCGGACCGCGCGTACGTATTGCGCCGCAAGCCGCCCGGGAAGCTCCTGCCTTCAGCGCACGCCGTGGATCGCGAGTACAAAGTGCTGACCGCGTTAGCCGGTACGGACGTGCCGGTCGCGCGTTGCTACCTCTTGTGCGCCGACGAGTCGGTGATCGGCGCGATGTTCTACGTGATGGATTACGTCGACGGGCGCGTGCTGTGGGATCCCACTCTGCCCGGCATGAGCTCCTCGGAGCGGCACGCGACCTACAGCGAGATGAACCGTGTGCTAGCCGCTCTGCATCGAGTCGACTACGCTGCGGTCGGACTCGCCGATTTCGGGCGCCCCGGCAATTATTTCGCGCGGCAGATCGACCGCTGGAGCCGGCAGTACAAGGCGTCCGAGACCGAAAAGATCGACGCGATGGATTGCCTGATCGAATGGCTGCCGCAGCACATCCCTCCCGGCGAGAGGACTTCGATCGTGCACGGTGACTATCGGATCGACAACATGATCTTCCATCCCCGCGAGCCACGCGTGCTCGCGGTGCTCGACTGGGAATTGTCGACGCTGGGCGATCCTATGGCCGATCTGGCCTATCACATGATGGCGTGGCGCGTCGCGGCCAGCGATTTTCGAGGCCTGCGAGGAGCCGAGCTGGCCGCGCTGGGCATCCCCGACGAGGACGAGTATCTACGGATGTATCTCGTACGGACTGGTGAGGCAGGGCGACCGAGTGCGGCCGAGTGGTCGTTCTACATGGCGTACAACATGTTCCGGCTCGCCGCGATCCTGCAGGGCGTTATGGCGCGCGCGGTGGCGGGCAACGCGGCGAGCGATAGCGCGCTGGAGGCGGGAAGACGAGCGCGGCCGCTCGCGCAGCTGGGCTGGCAGCAGGTGAAGGGAAACTGAGGGGAAACTGAGGGGAGCCGCATGAACTTCGACTATTCGCCGAAGGTTAAGCAGCTGGAATCGCGGCTGCGCAACTTCATGGACGCGCAGGTCTATCCCAGCGAAGCGCGCTATCACGCCGAGATTGCGAGCGGTGACCGCTGGCAGCCGCTCGAGTTGATCGAGGAGTTGAAGGCGAAGGCGCGCTCCGCCGGATTGTGGAACCTCTTCCTCCCGGAGTCCTCGCGCGGCGCGGGACTCAGCAACACCGAGTACGCGCCGCTATGCGAGATCATGGGACGAGTGCCGTGGGCGCCGGAGGTGTTCAACTGCTCGGCGCCTGACACCGGGAACATGGAAACCCTCGAGCGCTACGGCAACGAAGCGCAGAAGAAGGAATGGCTCGAGCCGCTGCTCGAAGGCCAGATCCGCTCCGGCTTCGCGATGACCGAGCCCGATGTGGCTTCATCCGATGCCACCAACATTGCGAGCTCGATCGTCCGGGATGGCGGCGATTACGTGATCAACGGCCGCAAGTGGTGGACTTCGGGAGCCGGCGATCCACGCTGCAAGATCATCATCTTCATGGGCAAGACCGACCCGAAGGCGCCGAAGCACGCGCAGCAGTCGATGATCCTGGTGCCGCGCGACACGCCCGGCGTGAAGGTGCTGCGCCATCTGCCGGTGTTCGGCTACGACGACGCGCCGCACGGACACATGGAAATCGCTTTCGATAACGTGCGTGTGCCGGTCGCCAACATCCTGCTCGGCGAAGGACGCGGCTTCGAGATCGCGCAGGGGCGGCTCGGGCCCGGACGCATTCATCACTGCATGCGCGCGATCGGGTTGGCCGAGCAAGCGCTCGAGAAAATGTGTGCGCGCGCAAAGGCGCGCGTCGCCTTCGGCAAGCCGATCGCCGAGCAGACCGTGACGCTGGAGCGCATCGCCGAGGCACGCATCATGATCGATCAGGCGCGGCTCCTCACCCTCAAAGCGGCGTACATGATGGACACGGTGGGCAACAAGGCCGCGCGCGCGGAGATCGCGATGATCAAGATCGCCGCCCCCGCGATGGCCTGCAAGGTGATCGACTGGGCGATCCAGGCGCACGGCGGCGGCGGCGTTTCCGACGACTTCGGGCTCGCCTATGCGTATGCGCATGCGCGAACTCTTCGCCTCGTCGACGGTCCAGACGAAGTGCACCGCAATCAGATCGGCAAGCTGGAGCTGGCGAAGCATTGAAGCGACGACCCTATACCGTTCGTGTCTCGCCGACCCACGGCCGGGGCGTCTTCGCAACGAGAGGCATCCGCAAGGGTGCGCGCATCATCGAGTACCGAGGCGCGCGGATAAGCATTGACGCGGCCGACGAGCGCCCCGACACCGATCCGGGCGATCCGTACCACACGATGCAGTTCGAGCTTTCGAACGGAACCGTGATCGACGCCTCCATCGGCGGCAACGCGGCGCGTTTCATCAATCACGGCTGCAGCCCGAATTGCGAGCCCATCGAGCACGACAACGGACGGATTTACATTCACGCGCGGCGGACGATCCGCGCAGGCGAAGAGCTTTGCTACGACTATCGCCTCGGCTACGAAGGCAAGCTCACGAAGCGCGCCGAGCGCGCGTTTGCGTGCCGCTGCGGCGCGCCGCGATGCCGCGGCACGATGCTGTGGCCGGCGCCGCGCGGGAAACGTTGAGATACTTCTCCCGCCTGCGGGCACCGCGAAGACGGCTACAAGCGATGTGACTGATCGCCCTGGCGAAACCCGGCCAGATGCACGTCGATCCCTCGCACCAGCGCGAGCGCCTTGAAGAGCTCTCCCATCTCCGCGGGTGAAGTGAGCCGCTGCACGGCATTCGCTTCGAGCAGATACGCGGCAGATTGCGGATCTCCGCAGCGCTCCAGCTCATCGAGGACGCCGCAGTTCACGAGGAAGCGAGCCTGCGTCGTGTAACCGGCGCGCTGCATGCCGCCGGCCACGCCCGAGTGCGCCATCGCGCTGAAATCGACGTGCGTGGTGAGGTCGGTCAAGCCGGGAAGAAAGAACGGATCGACCAGAGCGTGATGGCGGTAGTGAGCCATCAGCGTGCCGAGGCTCCGCTGCGGATGATAGAACTCGGCGGAAGGAAAACCGTAATCGAAGAAGAACATCGCACCGCGCTCGCAGCGCTGAGCGAGCGTGCGCAGCAGCGCCTCCGCGGCGGGATTGATCTCTGAAAGATAGTCGCCTTCGGCCGGAAAACGCGCCTGCGCGGCGTCGCGCAAAGCGCCGCGTCCGAGCGCGCGATCGGCGAAGACGAGACGCCCGCCGGTGCCGAGCGTCACGCCGCGCTCGTACCATTCTCCGTCGCGGCGGAGCACGAGCTGCGGTGGAATGGAATCGAGCACTTCGTTTGCGAACACCACCCCGCGCCAACGCTCCGGCAGCTGATCGATCCAGGCAATGTTCGCGAGCTGTTCGGATACGACGGTCGCCAAGTGCGCCCGCTGTCGCTCGCGCAGCTCCGCGCTCACTTCGAGCAGGCGATATCGCGGCGGCGGCACCCCGAGCTTGACCACCGCCTCCAGCAGGTCGCCGGCGAGCCGGCCGCTGCCGGGCCCCAGCTCGAGGATCTCTCCGCCTCCGGACTCCTCCAGCACCTGCGCGAACTGCCGCGCCAGCGTGCGTCCGAAGAGCGGTGTCAGCTCCGGAGCGGTGACGAAGTCGCCGGCGCCGCCGAACTTCTGCCACCCCGCGGCGTAGTAACCGAGTCCCGGCGCATAAAGCACCTGCGCCATATATTGAGCGAAGGAGATCCAGCCGTCTCCGTCGGCGATCTCGTGCGCGAGACGCGCCACGACCCGGGCGCTGTGTGCCTGCGCCTCGGGTGGTGGCGAGGGCAGCGCCGCGCCCGTTCGCTCGGTTGGAGCCGGGGACATCGATGTGCTAGATTGGCCGATTCTCGGGGAGTGTAGCCGGAGCGCCGCGTGCAGGGCAAAGTCGTGTTAATCACGGGAGGAGCCAAGCGCGTCGGGGCGGCCGTATGCCGCCGGCTGCACGCGGCCGGCGCCAACCTCATGCTCCACTATCGCACTTCGGCCGGCGAAGCGCGACTGCTGCAGGCCGAACTGAACCACCAGCGAAAGGATTCGGTGGCGCTCATCCAGGCGGATCTGCTCGATCTCGCCAAGCTGCCGTCGCTGATCGATCAGACCGTGCAGACCTTCAACCGGCTCGACGCCGTGGTCAATAATGCATCGAGCTTCCATCCCACGCCGGTCGGCGAGATCACGGAGGAGGATTGGGAAGATTTGATCGGAGCGAATTTGCGCGCGCCGCTTTTCATCGCGCAGGCCGCGGCGCCAGCGCTCAAGAAGACGCAGGGGGCGATCGTCAACATCACCGACATCCACGCCGAGCGCCCTCTCAAGAACTACGTCGTGTACAGCGTGGCGAAAGCGGGGCTCGTGGGGCTCACTCGCTCGCTCGCCCGGGAGCTCGCGCCCGAGGTGCGCGTGAATGCTGTCGCGCCGGGACCGATCCTTTGGCCCGACGACGAAGAGTTCGACGAACTTTCGCGCCAGCGCATCATCTCGCACACACCGCTCAAGCGCGAAGGAACGCCGGAGGACATCGCGAAGGCGGTGCACTTTCTGCTCGCCGAGGCGACCTACGTCACCGGCGAAACAGTCAACGTCGACGGCGGACGACACGTGGCGTTGTGAGCAGCCTACAAGGGTGGTCGGCGGCTCGATTCCCTATGTGATAATTGCGGCGCGCCCGACTCCCGCTCGGGGGAAGCGCGCGACGAGAGGGGAGCGGACAGTAAGTGAATCAACGTGATTTCATCGCTGCTGCGATGGAGGCGGTTTGCGCGCCTCTGATCGTTCTGACCACGGGACTGCTCACGACTGCGGTCGCGTCTGCAGCTCCCGCCGATCTCGATTCCAGCTTTGGCGGCGGCGGAAGCATTGCGATCCCGATCGATTCCTACAGGGCCTTCCCCGGCCACGTGGCCGCGCTGCAGCCCGATGGCAAGCTTCTCGTCGCGGCAACGACGGTGCTAGGCCCTCAAATGAAACGGGCGTGGATGATATTACGGTACACGTCCGATGGCTTGCCGGACCCGTCTTTTGGTACCAGTGGGAGCACGGTCCTGTCTCCAAGCAGCGGCGTCGCTGACGATGATCCCGGCGGCGGGATTGCACTGCTGGCCGATGGTCGCTTCTTGGTCGCGGGCGAATCGGTCTATACCAACTGCCCAGCCTGCCGACTCGGCAACACCGCAGGACTCGTGGCGCGCTTCTATGCTAACGGAAGCATCGACCAGAGTTTCGGACTGAACGGAGTCTTTGCCGAGCCCGGTGCTTTCAATTCAATCGCGATCCAAGATGACGGACGAATCGTGGTCGGAAGCAACCGGTCCGATGGATACCACGTGGAGCGACTCAATGCCGACGGCTCACCCGATGTCGGCTTTGCTCCACCCATCTCGTGCCCGCTTGGGTCGCTTGGAACCTTCCGCCTTGCGACGGACGGCACCATCGTCATCATAGTGCAGAACACCAACAACAACTTTTGCGTTTCACGCCTGAATGCGGATGGCTCGCTCGATGCCACTTTTGCCGGCCAGGGCAGCGAGGTCGTCAGTACGGGAGCAAACGACCACTTGGGAGATTTCTTCGTTGATGGCGGAGGCTCGATTGCGGTCGCCGGCTCGACGAGCACAAGCGGCACGCTCTTTCGGCTCACGCCGGACGGCGGCTTCGACAACCAGTTCCAGGTTGATGCCGCAAGCGAAATTGGAGCCTTCGGAAACGTGTCTGCCGTTGCGGGTGACTGCTCCAACCGCACGCTCGTCGCCGGGCCACCGGGCAGCGGCGGAAACTATTTCCTAATGTCCCGTTTTCTGGCCGATGGTTCCGCCGATCCGAGCTTCGCCCTGCCGAACGATCTGGCGCAAACGAACATCAGCGCGCAGCCTCTCCAGCTTCTGGTCCGGCCGAACGGCCGCATCATCATTTTGGCGCTGGCGCTCGACGGCAATGCGCTCCATATCATCCAGTACCAGGGCGATCTGCCGTGCAGCGTGACGACTGCAGTCGAGTATTACTACGCGGCGTGGAATTTTTATTTCGTGACCGCCATCCCGCAGGAGATCGCGGCCTTGGATGGCGGTGCATTCGGCGGCGTCTGGAAGCGCACGGGACAGCAGTTCAACGTTTACAGTAGCGCGAATGCGCCCGCAGCTGCCGGGCCTGTCTGGCGCTTCTTCAGTACGACGTTCGCGCCGAAGAGCTCGCATTTCTATACCGGGATCGTGTCCGAATACAACTCGCTGCTCGCCAATCCCGATTGGCAGCTCGAGGGGCCCGCTTTCAACACGCCGATGCCCGCGGTTGATGGAACTTGTTCTGCCGGCAGCGTCCCGATCTATCGCCTGTACAACCAGAACATGGGCGGAGCGCCGAACCATCGCTTCACCACCGACCCCAACGTGCGGGCGCAGATGATCGCTGCGGGCTGGACCCCCGAGGGGTTTGGGATCGGCGTCATCTTCTGCTCACCGCAGTAGCCTGTCCCCCGCCGCTCGCCGACCGCGGTAAGCAGCACCCTGCAATTTCTCCCAGTAAGCGAACGAACGCCGCGTCAGCAGCGATGGCGCGTGCGCTGTCTGGACGTCGAGGATAAGAAAGCCTATTGTTAGCGCAGTAGGTAGTGCCATACCCGATGTCGAACGTTATCTGCAATTTCTGCGGCCACGGCAATCCTGAAGGATCGAAGTTTTGCAACGCTTGCGGGTCGCCGCTGAACCTTACACTGTGCTCCCAGTGCGAGGCGATCAACAGTGTTTCGGCCAGGCAGTGTCACCAGTGCGGTGCGCCATTGTCGTCGGTCGAGACAGAGGAAACAGCAACCCCCCCGGCGGCTTTGACGGAAATCACGCAGAGTGAAAGTCTTCCAACGAAAGACGATCCTGTTCCCATAGCGCTTGGGGAGCGTTTCGGTCAGCTTCTCGGGGGTCAGCTCGTTACAGCAAATGAGCCCAAAGAGACGGCTGCCGAGGGCCGGCTGTCCTTAGCGTCGACGCTTACCGCTGATCCTGCCGGCCGTGACAGTGAAAGTTCATTGAGCCCATCGCCTAGCGGTGGTGCAACCTACCCTGGACGCAATCCCAACCGCACGCGTGGATTCCTCCTCGTTCTGGTCGTGGTCGCTGTTGCGGGTGCCGTCTATTGGACCTCCATGAGCCCGACGAATCCGCCCAATCTGCCAACCACGACGGACGGAGGAAATGCGACCACGCCCGAACCCGTATCGAGCGCGCCCGCTGTCCCGGCCGAGCCCGCCGATAACACAAAGCGATCGCCGACCGGGGATCCGCTGACCGACGCCGGCTCGTTACCGTCGCCTGCAGTGCCCGTCGAATCGCCGGCCCTTGGCCGAGAATCGAGTTCGCCGAGGTCAGAGACAGGGCCCTCTACGGAAGCCTCATCCAAATCCTCGGCCACGGTCCTCAAGTCGAGTGCGCCTGGAGCGGACGCGACGCCGCAAGTAGCCGGCCAGTCGCCTGAGAGCGAGGATGCGCAAGGACCTTCCCATGCCGAGGCAGCAGAATCACTTGGCGACGGTACTGCCACGCTCACCAGTGCGCCCGCCGCCGGCGATCACCGCCGGATGGTCACGCAAGGCCGGACGAAAGAGCAGGCGAAGAGAGATGCAATAGCAACGAGCAGTCTCATCGCGCGCGAACTCGCTAATTCTCCACCGGCTGACTCGGAGAACAAATCACCGCCGAGACCGTGATGACCATCACTGCGTCTGCTCAGTGATGCCGGTCAGCACGAGTTGAGTGCCGCAAGTATCGAAGTAGTAGTCATTCCAATACTTCCTTCCGGTCGACGCCTTCAGGCCTTCGCCACGAATCTGTCCGGCGCCTGGCCGAGTCGACGGGTCGCCCGGCGTGCCCGGCGTGAGGAAGCGATCCGAGAAAGCCGCAAAGTCGGCGGCGATGCCGTCAAGCCCTCGAATCGCCATTGTCTGTTTGGCATCGAAGCCCAAGGCGGCGAGCACTGCCTTGGAATCCTTCCGAAGCGCGGCGTCGCGCAGCTTCTCGTAAGCCGCTTTTGCCGACTGCTCGGTGGGCTTCGGTGCATTGGCAGCGAGGCGCCGCTTCTGCTCGCGATCGCCATAACTGATCTCGTCCACCTCGGGCTTCGACAGGGGCAGATCGAACTCGAAGTTGCCATGCCGCCTGTGCACCACCCTGCCCGCCGCGCGACCGGCATCCAGCTTCAGCGTGCTCGACCACCAGCGCCCGCCCGGACTCGTGTCGGCGAAGCTGCCATGGAACTGCGTGCCGGCTGCGAAGTACTTCGAGTGGCCCTTGTCGTCGAGTGTTACTTCGCCGAAGCCCGCGTTGCGCACGAGGGCGAGCGCCTTCGCCTGAATGAGCGGGCAGGCAGCGTCGGCGAGAAGCGGCGAGGCGATCGGCTTGCTGACGACGTAGACCACCGTCCCGCCGACGGCCGACGAATAGGCGATGCCGTCCACGAGATCGAATTCGCCGATGTTTGTCTCCTTGATGTGCCCTTTCACCGGCGCCGGGTAGCTATATGGCGGGATCTTCTCCTCGACGGGCTTCTTGCGAGAGGCGCTTGTCGCGTCGCTCGATTCCTTGCTGCAACCCGCGAGGCCGAGTGCCGCGACGCACGCTGCAAGCACGAGGATGTTATCTGTTCTCATTATGTTTGTTCACGGGCGGAAGCTCCGCCTCGCCGGCGGGGGTGTCTTTCAGCAGGTGAGAAGGCGCGATCTCGGCAACGATCGACACAACAACGTAGGTCACGACGAGCAGCAACGGAACTGCGCGATTCGCCCCGAAGGACAGGTCGAAGGAGACCAGAAGATGATCGACTACGTCAACAGCTTCCTCACCGACGTAGCACGCACCGAGAACCGCCACCCAGCGCATCAGAATGATCCCAAAGCGCTGCTTCAGGCGGAGTTCCGATGGTGAATGCGAGCCGAGCGCCCGGCGTAGACTGACGTACGACCATGCGGCGACTGCGCATTGCACGAGCGCGCCGATCCGCAGCGATCGGTCGCCAAAAGCCGCCGTGAACGAGAAATCCGATGTCGCTAGAACGATGCCAACAGGCACGCCCAGCGGTACCGCTAGGATCGCACATAGAAATAAGGCAACGACGGCGTACGTGACCTCTGCTCGTACCCGCCCGGCCGATGTGCCGCTCGCCGGCGACAAGGCCTTCGCAACCCCTGCGAAGATCACGCCCAGCGAAAGGAGGGTATCAAGGAAATACAGCACAACGACGTTCGCGGCCGACCAGCCGTCGAACAGGATCCCAACGATGGGGACCGCGTTGCGCGCGGCGACGTGTGCAACGAGGAGCCAGTAGTAGATCGGGCTCATACTGAGATTGGTTAGGATGACACCTCCCCAGCAAGGCGCACCCTCGGCAAGCCAATGCGGCTGAGGAGCGAACCAAAGCGTGGGTCTAGCCGCAGGCCGGCGAATGCCGGGTCCACCGCCAGCATCAGCATGGAAGTCGCGCGCTCGGCAACGCCCCTATCGAGTTCCGCCAGGGCTTCGTCGATGTTGCCCAAAGCGAGCTCTAGTCCTGCCAGCGCCCCGGGCGAAACATATTCGCGCACACGGCGCGCTGTCATCTGCCCAAGGATCCTTTGAGCGGCTGCCTGGTCCCCCGCGTGTGCGCGGGCGGAGCCTAGGCGCATGAGCGCGTCCGGATCCTTTCCCGATAGATCGACGTAGCGCTCGAACTCCGTGATGGCTTGCGCGTAGTCGCCTTTCTGCTGATGCGCCAAGCCCAGCACGTCGTGCGCCTGCGGCGAGTTCGGCTCCAGCTCGCACACGGTTTCGGCTTGTGCGATCGCTTCGTCGGACCTTCCAGAGAGGACATAGACAAACCCGAACGCCGCCCGAATGATCGGCGCGAGCGGGTCCAGCCTTTGCGCCTCATGCATCTGCTGCAGCGATTCTTCGAATCGACGCTGATACATCAGCAGTACGCCGTACCATTGATGAGACGTCGAATCGCCGGGGCTAAGCTCCAGGGCGTGACGGAAGTGCCGCTCGGCGTCGGCGAAATCCCACTCGCAAACCAATTTCAACAACGCCAGCGCCGAATGCGCCTCGCCGAGGTCGCCATCGAGCTCGAGGGCTCGCTGCACGGCTTGCATCGCTCTAGGTGCCAGCGCCTGCGGCGGCCGAAACTCGTAATCGAGCATCACGAGGCAGGTCTGCGCCAATGCCACGTAGGCCAAGGCGTAGCTGCCGTCTAACGCGATCGCCTGTTCCAAATAGGATTCGCTGCGCCGCAAGCCCTCGAAGGTTCGCTGGTTCCAGAAGTGCCGACCCCTTAAATAGGCTTCGTAAGCGGCGGGACTCACGACTCGCACCGCTGCAAGCCGCGCCTCTTCTGCGGGCGTGAGCACGGCGCGCATCTCGCGCAGAATCGCACGCGCCGCTGCACTCTGCAGCCCCAACACGTCGCCGATCTCGCCCTCGTAGGTATTCGCCCATAGGTGACGGTCGCTCTCCCCTTCGATGAGTTGCACGGTGATCCGCACGCGCCGCCCCTCGCGCATGAGCGAACCTTCTACGATCCCGTCCACGCCGAGCTCGCGCGCGATCTCCGGCAGCGAATGGGGTGCGTTCTTGTAGCGCATGACAGAGGTTCGCGAGACAACGTGGATTGCCCGAATCTGCGCCAGGTCCGTGATGAGCGCCTCGGTCACGCCATCGGAGACGTATTCCTGGTCCGGGTCTCCCGTGAGGTTGAGGAACGGCAGCACTGCGACTGACTCGATGGGGTTGCGACGTTTGCGGGACGATTCGTCGCGCAGAAGACGCACTTCGCCGACAAACTGATAGCCCCGCCCCGGGACCGTCACGATGTACCTGTGCTCGTTCGGCGACTCGCCAAGCGCTTTGCGTAGCGTCGAGATGTTGCGGTTGAGGCTGCCCTCCTCGACGACCGTGTCGGGCCAGACTCGCTCGATCAGTTCATCCTTCAGCAGAACGTCGCCGTCATGCTCGAGGAGTGCCACCAGAGTCTCCAGAGCCTTCGGCGTCAGAGCGACGAGATCGCCGTCGCGGAAAAGCAACCGCTTGGCGAGATCGAGGTGAAAGGGACCGAACTCGTATCCGCGCACGCGAGTCGGGCTTTCGGTGGCTTTCGGAATTTTTCGGATGTTTTGCATAGACCGCGCTGCCCGCTCCAGTGTACACAAAGCGGCAGTACCGCCCCAATCGTCAGTGGGGCGCAAGGAGATAGGCCAATGGACTTCAACTCGCAATCTCGCCGTGAAACGATCCGCGTCGCCGGCTGGTTGTGGAGATCGCTCGGCGTCGCGGCGCTCGCCATTTTTGCGCTGCCGGCAAGCGCGCTCGTGTCGCTAGCCGCCTATAACGTGGACCCGGCCCAGGTTTCGGTTTCCGGCCTGTCCTCGGGTGCGTGGATGGCGCAGCAGCTAGGCGTAGCGTATTCGTCCCGGTTCATGGGCGTGGGCGTTTTCGCAGGTGGCTTCTACGACTGCTGGCGCTCAACCGTTCCGGGAGCGACATGTTCATACCCGGACACTCCGGATCCTTCATTGTCGATCGAACACATGAATACGTGGAGCGGCAATCTGATCGATCCCGTTTCCAATATCGCGAGGCAAAGGATATACGTCTTCACGGGCACCAACGATACCGTCATCGGTCCGAACATCACCGACCAGGTCGTCAAGCTCTACGGCAATTTCACCGCGGCGGGCAACATTCGCTACGACAAGACTCTCCCCGCCATCCACACGTTCCCGACCGATTTCGACGCCCCGGGTGACAGCAACTGCTACATGCATACCGACACCGCCATCAGCAACTGCGGCTTCGATGGCGCAGGCACCGTGCTCCAATGGATCTACGGGACGCTCAATGCGCGGAACACCGGAGCGCTGAGCGGCGGTTTGATCCAGTTCGACCAGGGTGTATTCGCTCCGCCCGGTATCGGGATGGACAGCGAAGGCTGGGTCTACGTACCGGCGGCCTGCGCAAGTGGGCAGCTCTGCAGGCTGCACATCGCGCTGCATGGCTGCAACATGAGCTATTCGCAGATCGGCGCCAAGTTTCTCAACAACACGGGATACAACTTGTGGGCCGACACCAACAACATCATCGTTCTCTATCCACAGGTTATTCCTGACCAATCGCAGCCACCGGCGTATGTAGGGTGCTGGGATTTCCACAACGGCTACGGGCTCAACTACGATCAGCACGGCGGAGCGCAGATCGAAGCGATCATGCGCATGGTGTCGCATGTTACCAGCGGCTACGTTGCGGGAGGGCCGACGAAGCAACCAGCAGTCGAGTACTACTACGCGGCGTGGAACTTTTACTTCATAACGTCGATACCCGCTGAGATCGCAGCGCTGGATGGTGGCGCCTTCGGCGGCGTCTGGCAACGCACCGGACAGCAGTTCAACGTTTACAGCACTACCAACCCTCCCGCAGGGGCCACTACCGTCTGGCGATTCTTCAGCACGACCTTCGCGCCGAAGAGTTCGCATTTCTATACGGACATCGTATCCGAATACAACTCGCTGCTTGCCAACCCGAACTGGCAGCTCGAGGGGGCGGTTTTCAATACTCCGCCACCCGCAGCCGATGGGACTTGTCCGGCGGGCAGCATTCCAATCTATCGGGTTTATAACAACGGCATGGGCGGCGCGCCCAACCACCGATTCACAACCGACCTGAATGTACGGGCGCAAATGCTTTCCGAGGGCTGGGCACCCGAAGGCTTCGGCATTGGTGTTGTTTTCTGTTCGCCGCAGTAGGCTGCCGCCAAGTGCCTCGCCGGCGAATCGCCGGCAGTTCGAGAAACGAGCTGATTGCGATCACTGCAACGACAGCCGGGCGAACTCGATCCCTTCCGGACGCGACAAACCCAGCTCCGCCAATATCTCCTTCACCTCGACCATAGGGTCCACACCCAGCGCGTCGAGCACTGGCCGCAGCGGTCCTTTGCCCATCGGCCAGGTATGGTGCACGCACACCTGGTCGACGATGGCCATCCGGAACTGCGGGTAGGGTAGCAACGCGGCCCAGAGGAACTCGAGGCCCCATCCTGACACCGAACGACCGAACGTGTCGCCGCAGAGCGCGAGCGCGCGGCGCGAGAACACCGGGCACATGATCTCGACGTAGTTAGTGTAACGCAGGAGCGAACCGTCGACGGGTTGGGTGAACGCATGGTTCGCGTAGCTCCCGATCGCCGGTTGCGCGAGGTCGAGGTCGAACCACTCGCAGAGATCGAACATGAGGTTCCACGATGCCGTTACGGCTTCGACGTCGTCGCATATGAACGCGACGCGGTCGTATCGATCGAAGATTTCGCGTCGGTTTCGCCACAGCCAGTCGTGGGCTGGCCAGCGGGGACCCTGCATCTCGTGATAATGGTCGGCGCGAGTTTGGTAGCAGCCGCGAAGGGTGCCGTAGTAGGAGACCAGCAAGTCGAACTTGCGCGCGAGCGAATCGTTCATCCAGCGTCGGTGCAGTGAGTTATCGCCCGCGCGGACGACGATCAGGTTGCGGCGCATTGGAGTCGTTCCGCGGATGTGCCAGCACAAGTGGTGGGCCAGCGCATTCCGCGATAGAGGGCCTCGTCACTGTTGATGTAGTCCCATTCGCCGAACCGGCCGAGCGTATGAATGCCGTTCGCACGAAGCCACGCCTTCGCCCGCTCGACGATCGCGGGCCGCCGGTGCGTGGGGACCGGATAGCCGAGCGGCAGCGTAATCGTGCGCGTCGCGGCGATGCGGCGCCGGTCGTCGACGAGCCCGAACGCAACGACTCCGTCCATGACACGGTCGACGAGTTCGCGTTCGCCTGCGCGCGCCGCTGAGTGCCCCGACACTTCGACCTGAATACCGTGCCGCGTGCGCGCCGCGAGCCACGACGACGAGTTCGCGTTGAGGACGACTTTGTGTCCCGGAAACGCGTCGTCGGAGACGTAGACCCGCTGGCGCGTCGTCGCCAGCGGTCCTTCGACCGCGAGCATTACAAGCGTCACGGGCAGGGGTTCGAGCAGCATACTCGCGCGCCGGAGCGAGTCGGGGACGCCCGCGACGCACGCAAGCAGTCGCGGCAGCGGCAGCGTCGACACGATCTCGCCGTAGCTGATCGTGAGCCCATCGCGCGCAGTCGCCTTGCGCGCGCTGGGATCGATCGCCACGATTTCCCGCCGAAGCTCCAGGCGGGGAAGCCGCCGCGCAAGCGCGACGAAGATCTCGCCGAAGCCTCCGCGCGCGGGATACGCGATCAGGGTGTCGTCCCGCAGCGGCTTGCGTCGTCCGCCGTGGAGTTCCGAGCCTTCCGCGCTGCCCGCGGTCGAGAAGACCCGCTCGGCGGTCCACGACACGGACATTCGCGCCAGGTCATCGCCCCACAGCTTGCGGTTATAGGGCTTCATGAAGGTGGTGGAGATCCCGGCGCCAAAGCGGGCATCGAGATAGGCGTCGAAATCGCGCGCTCGCGCGGCACTGCGCGCTGCCGCGAGCCCGTCGCGGCAGGCGGCCACGACCGCCGCATCCGGATGCTGCTCGAAGTGCTTCTGGAATGGATAGGGGATCCACGCGTCGCCGACCCGACACCAGGCGTCGCGCTTGCGCTCCTCCATCGCGAGCGCACCGAAGACGAGGTCGCGCACCTCTGGGTGCGGCGTGTGGAACGAATGGCCGCCGAGATCGAAAAGCGCACCGTCAACATCGACGGTGCGCGCAAGCCCGCCGACTTCTGCGGCCGCATCGATGACCAGCGCATGCTCGCCGAGCGCGAGTCCCGCGCCAATTCCCGCCGGTCCAGCCCCAAGGATGAGCACTTCGGTCTGCATTCGCATTCCAATCAAAGAAACGGAAATAGCGGTTGCGGCAATGGGTCCTGCCCTTGAAACAGCCGCGCCCCGAGCGCGGCGTTGACGACGACGTCGGGATCGGTCGCGACGTGAACCCATGCGTGCACGTGCGGGAAGCCCCGCCAGTGCCAGATGAACGCGGGTCCCTCAAGCCGCCAGTTGTCCCATTGTGGCGCACTCATCCGGCCATCGAGGGCGAATTGGATCGAGCATGCTCGCAAGCCTCCGCACGCGTCGAGGCAGCGACGCACCCGCGCGCGATCCACGTCGCGGAAGTGCGCGAGGAGTCGAGTCAGGAGGTCGGCAACGGCATCGAGGCGATCCGCGTCAACCTCCGCGAGTGGCAGCCCCGGAATCGCTGTGCGGAAGCCGAGCGGCGGCTCGCGCGGTATCGACCGCACGATCGCGCGCGCCGCGAGCTCCTGCGGCAGCGTTGCGTGCCACAGCGATGCGGCGACGGCTTCGGGCCAATAAACATTGTTGGGATGGTTCGGTCGCTCGACGTACCAGTCCACGGTGTGTCCGTACAGGATCGGCCCGCCAAAAGCGACGCGCGGATCCGACCCGCCGTCCGCGCGCAGTGTAATGTGCCGTCCGGTAAAAACGAATTGAAACGGGCCTGACGCGGGTTCGCCGAAAAGCGCGACGCTTTGATTCGTGCCCCACGGGTGGCCGAGGCAATCATCCTCGAGCTGGCGCAGCACACGCGCATACGCATCCGCCGACAGCAACGCGCGAAAGATCGCGTGAATGATCGCCTGCTGCGCGGGGCGGAAGAACTCGCCGCGCACCGGTGGTCGCGTTACCTGCCAATGATTCGACACGAACGCGCGCAGCAACCCGCGACTCGCGTCGACGTGATCGTAGTCGAAGCACACGTCCTTGCGCTGCGCATTGTCGAGGCTCTCCGCGAATTCGCGCACAAGCTCTTCGGCCTCGCCGCGACCGGCGATCGCCGCGAGCGATCCGAGCGCGGGTGGATTGCCCGGAAAGTCATGTTCGCGGGTAGCTGCGTCGATCGTCATGGCCAGTCGCTGCCGGGCAAGAGCGGCGCGCGGAGTGTAGCAAAAAGACGCTTTGCCAGTACGTCTTCTCGGGGTATTCCCCGCGGCCGGCAAATGGTCGATCTATCGCCCGGCAGTTCACGAGCGACCTGCCCTATCTGGACGCCCAGGTGGAATCGGGTAAATGCTCATCCAACGCTCTTCCTGGAGCGCATTCGGGGGAGAAATACTCAGCCTGAATTCCACCTACCTTGCCTTTGTGCATGTAGATATTCTGGTAATAGTCCAGGGCGTTCCTTCGCGCAACGATATCGGGAACGCCAAGTATCTTCGCCGCGCGATAGTCCCTCTGCACGGCCTGACATTCAGTTTTGGCTTCGTTGTGTTCGCCACGAACATGCATGCTTTCATGGGTAAGCAAATTCAGGCTCGCGAGTTCGTCCTCGTTTGCTCGGTCGGGATGATCAAGATAGTCCATGAGCGTACTGCACCACGGGTATTGGAAGACGATTTGCCCCGTTTCTGGCGAGGCGTGGCCGGTCGCAAGGTACTGAGAGTCAAAGAACATGTCGAAGACCGTGTTGCAGTGAACTTTGGCGCGGTGAAGGTCGGCCAGTTGTGTGGCTTTACCCGATAGAAAGTGTTCCACGCGCCATCGATGAAGGGGTGGCCAAGCAAACAGCAAACTCAAGGCTAGAAGGACGGCTACATACGTCTTGGATATGGGCGTTGGGTCGGGTCCGTCGTAACCCGGGAGGCCCACTCGGTGGGACCAGATCTCACGAAAGAGCATCCACCAAAAAAACAGTGAAATCAGAATCCAAAGCATGGCGGTGGCGCTGGGAATAGCCCAGTGTAGGAGCTATCCTACAGGAGATGTCTTTGGCGAGAGGTAGCGCGCGTTTACGACACGATTCATAGTCTGCGTCGTGATGCAGGTTCTGCAATGCTTGAAGAAACACGGACAGTGCCTCGATTTGGAGATTGCCGAAGAGACTGGCATATCGCTTGCGACGGTACGAGAGAGCCTTGCGAGTCTCGCAGCGGCTGGCGAGATCATCACATGCAATTTGACTCGCTTTGAGAAAGGCAAAAGGATTGACGCCTTGCAGTGCCGCGTATCAGGATATTCTCCGCGGACAGCACCCGGCCCGAAGCCGAAGGCTGTGACGTAGCGCATCCCGAGCCTGGCTGAAGGTTTGCCTGGTTTGGAAGCGCCTTCCCCGGTGAGCAGCGCCGAGGCCCCGATCATGACCCTGCAGAAGCTCCTCGGAATTGATCTTCCGATCGTGCAAGCCCCGATGGCCGGCGCGCAGGGCAATGCACTCGCCATCGCTGTTTCCAACGCGGGCGGGCTTGGCTCGCTCCCCTGTGCCATGCTCAATTCGGATGCGATGCGCAAGGAGCTGGCGGCCATCAAAGCGCAGACGACTAAGCCGTTCAACGTGAACTTCTTCTGCCACGCGCAGCCGGTGCCAAGCGTCGAGCGTGAAACAGTCTGGCGGGCAGCGCTTTCAAATTACTTCGGCGAGTACGGAATCGAGCCCAGCGATATCCCGATGGGTCCGGGGCGCCTGCCCTTCAGCGCCGAAACGGCCGAGGCGCTAAGCGAGTTCAAGCCTGCAGTGGTGAGCTTTCATTTCGGCTTGCCCTCGGCGGAGTTGCTGTCGAAGGTCGCAGTTGGGGTGCGAAGGTCCTGTCTTCGGCAACGACTGTCGACGAGGCGCGCTGGCTCGAGGCGCATGGGGTCGACGCGATCATCGCGCAAGGGCTCGAGGCAGGCGGCCATCGTGGCATGTTTTTGTCAAAGGATCTGGCCACGCAGATTGGAACCTTCGCGTTGGTGCCACAGATCGTGCGGGCCGTTAAGACTCCAGTCATTGCCGCGGGCGGGATAGCAGACGCCAAAGGCGCCGCCGCAGCCATGGCGCTTGGCGCGGCCGGCGTACAGGTCGGCACAGCCTACCTGTTGTGTCCGGAAGCCACTACGAGCGCCGTGCACCGCGCGGCACTGAAGAGCGACGCAGCTCGCGTCACGGCGCTAACCAATCTCTTCACCGGGCGACCGGGTCGCGGAATCGTAAATCGCATCATGAGAGAACTAGGCCCCATGAGCGCGGCGCCCCCGGCATTTCCGCTCGCGGTGTCGGCAATGGCTCCGTTGCGCGCCAAGGCCGAGAGCTTGGGCAGCGGAGACTTCTCGCCCCTCTGGGCGGGGCAGAATGTCAGCGGATGCAAAGAGATTTCGGCTTCCCTTCTGACGCGAGAACTAGCAAGCGCGCTCCCTGATGCGCGATAGATGCGGCCCAAACTACACCTATCCAGACTTTAAGCCGCCGCGGGCCTCGCCTCGGCGGGGCTAAGGACCGCAGTCATTCCGTCACGATTCAGGTTATTTCGCGAAGCCGGGAGACGACTCGTCGGGTGCTCCTTGAGCCGGACGAAAGCTGCCGGCTAATGTGCCAGGCCGACCCTGGGCCCACGGTCAATACGCGCCTCAGCGGCCCAGCGCGTGTTCATGTCCATGGAGGAGCCATGAAGCGAAGCCTGATCTCACTGGCAATTGCAGTTACGTTCTTCGGTCCAAGCATGTCGGCCGGTGCGGCTCCGTCCGCGCGCGAGAAGATGGAGTCGGTTGGATATCTCGTGGGCAAGTGGAATTGCGCGCACACGGTAGGCGATTTCTCAGGAACCTACACCACGACTTACGCCAAAACGCTTGACGGCGTTTGGTTGGAGCAAACGTATGACTTTCCGCCAAGGCAGTTCGCCGAAAATGCCGTCCGCGCTGAGTTTCTTATCGGCTACGACGCAAGGCGGCAGAGCTGGATCAGGTTTGGTGCTTTGAGCACGGGCCAGTACTTCGCGATCCGAATGACGGATACGGCCGATGGCGGCTGGTCATGGAAGTACGTGAGCTTTTTCGCACGACAGCAGCCGGAAACATCCGATATCGATGCAACCTTCACCAAGCGATCGGACACCGAATATGTCGTCGATGGGCCAAGCTACGAAGAGAACGGCAAGCGGGTCACGGAGCATCACGCCTGCAGGAAGGTCTGATCCGGCTGCGTTCACGGGCGTAACGGCGGAGAACACAATGCTCCGGCGACCAATGGCTATTCTTTTCGCAGCCCTTGTTGTTGCGCCAGCTCCATGCATCGCCGCCTCGCCGAGTGTCCCCGTGATGGTGGTGATTCCGGCGGGTCGCTTTGAGATGGGTTCACCGGACGGCAATGAGGACGAGCAACCTGTTCACAGCGTGGCCATCCGCACATTCGAGCTGGGCAAGACCGAGGTTACCCAAGCGCAGTGGCGCGCTGTGATGGGCAGCAACCCGAGCAAGTTCCAGGGCTGCGACGACTGTCCCGTTGAGAACGTTGGATGGAGCGACGTCAAGGGATTTCTCGAGAGGCTTAACGCCAAGACTGCGCGGAGCTACCGACTCCCAACAGAAGCCGAATGGGAGTACGCCTGCCGCGCGGGGAGCCGGCAGGAATACTGCGGCGGCAGCCTAAACAGTGTGGCGTGGTCCAGTAACAATAGCGGCGGCAAGACCCATCCCATCGCCCGTAAACAGGCCAACGCCTTCGGGATCTACGATATGAGCGGAAACGTCTGGGAGTGGGTGGAGGACTGTTATCACGCGAACTATGGCGGCGCGCCTACCGATGGCACTGCATGGTCGGCCGTCGACTGCACCCTTCGAGTGCTCCGCGGCGGCTCGTGGTTCTCCGAACCCGCGTACACACGCTCATTCAACCGTGTTGGTCATGAAGCTGATTTCCGCAACAGCAACATCGGCTTCCGTGTTGCCCGAACACTGAATCAGGCTGCGCAATGAGATTTGCGGGCGCGCAGCCGCGCGGAAATGTACCCTTGGTGCGAACCTAAGGGCTATCGCCGCCGTCGCGCCACCATCCCGGCGAGCTTCTCGAGATACGGATCGATTATGCCGTGCGTGACGAGCGCAATGCGCGCGTGCTCGAGATAATCCGCCGACGATCCGAACGCGCCGGCCGCGCTCGCGAGCACGTTTGCCTGCTCGGAGAGGGTGAGCTTGCCCGTGTACTGGCGGTGCTTGCGATCGACGATGAAGGCGAGCGCAACGACCGGCTTCTCGTGCGAGCGAACGCTGACCCATAGCGGGCGGTACGCGCCGAGCACCATCTCTCGTCGCCACAACAGCGCCAGCTCGTCTTTCGCGCATCGCGCCGGAAGTCGATACACCACGCCCTGACACGAGCCCCCCTGGTCGAGGCCGAGCACGAGTCCCGGCTGAGTAGCGGTGCCGCGCGAGGCGAGCGACCAGAGGCAGAAGCGCCGATGCCGTCCGGAAAGCGTCGCGGGTTGCGCGTCTTCGAACGGAAAGAGCGGATTCCAAAGCAGCGAGCCGTAGGCAAAAACCCACCAGTCCGACCCGTGCGGTTTCTGCTTGAGCGTCTCCGCCAGCGATGCCGCGAGCTGCTCGTCGGTCAACGGATGACGCGCGTCGACTGCGGCGACGTAGAGAGCGCGCATGCGCCCTTCCTCCAGGTCGCGCCGCGAGAGCGTCATGTCTCGTCGTTGGGCCCGCGCACGAGCTTCTGCAGGTCGATCTTGGCCCGTCGTCTCTTAGCCGCGTTCGATTTGCCGTGAGCGCCGCCCTTTCCAAGCAGCGGCGAGCGCGCGACCGGATTGCGCGGCTTCGGCGGAGGATGCTGCTTCGCTCGCTTCACGCTGCGGCCCGCAGGAAGATCGCCTGCAGATCGTTGAGGAAGCGTCGCCCGAGTGCGGTCGGCCGGATGCGCTGATGATCACGCTCGAGCAATCCACGGCGCTCCGCTTCATCGAGCTCCTTGCGCAGGAGCATGATCGGGAACCCGGTGCGCTCGGAAAAGAGCGCCGCCGGAACGCCATCGGTGAGACGCAAGGCATTCAGCATGAACTCGAACCCGATCTCGTCGCGCGTCACCTCGCGCTCTTCGATCAACGGTGCGCCGCGCTCGACCTGCTCCAGATACCGCTCAGGCTGCTTGTAGCGAATTTGACGCAGCACGCGTTCGGGGAACGAAACCTTCGAATGCGCGCCCGCCCCTATGCCCAAATAGTCGCCGAAGCGCCAGTAATTGAGATTGTGCCGGCACTCGTGTCCCGGCAGCGCGAAGGCGGAGGTCTCGTAGTGAACGTAACCCGCTTCGGCGAGGGTGTTTTCGATCGCGTCGCCAATGTCGGCCGCTGTGTCCTCGTCGGGCAGTGACGGCCGATGGCGGTGAAAGAGCGTGTTCGGCTCGATCGTCAGGTGATAGAAGGAAACATGTGGCGGCCGATACGCGAGCGCGGCGTCCGCATCGGCCCGCGCATCCTCCGGCGTCTGTCCCGGCAGCGCGTACATCAGATCGAAGTTGACGTTGTCGAAGATCGTGAGCGCGGCGGCCGCTGCGGCGTGCGCTTCGCGCTCGTCGTGCACGCGCCCCAACGCCTTGAGATGTTTCGGATCGAAGCTCTGGATGCCGATGGAAAGACGATTGACGCCCGCCTCCCGGAATCCCGCGAACTTCGCCTGCTCGAACGTACCCGGGTTCGCCTCCAGCGTGATCTCCGCGTCGGGCGCGACGCTCACACGTGCGCGTATGCCAGCGAGCGCGCGATCGATCGATGCGGCGGAGAACAGGCTCGGCGTGCCGCCGCCGAAGAAGATCGAGCCGACGCGCCGGCCCCAGATCGAGGGCAGCGCGAACTCGAGGTCGGCCATCAGCGCATCGACGTAGCGTGCCTCAGGCAACTCGCTCCCACGCCGTTCGTGCGAATTGAAATCGCAGTAGGGACACTTTTTGAGGCACCACGGAATGTGCGCGTAGAGCGCGAGCGGCGGCAGCGCCGCGAAGCGCGGTGCGGTGGGCTGGGCGAGCGTTGCAGCTTCGGCCATCAGTGCTCCGCCTCGAGCCGCGCGAGGAGCGCGCGCATGGCCTTTCCCCGGTGCGAAAGCTCGTTCTTCTTCTGCAGCGGAAGCTCGGCTCCGGTCATGCCGGTCGCCGCGTCGAGAAAGTGCGGGTCGTAGCCAAAGCCACCGGTGCCCCGCGGCGCATCGACGATCGCGCCGTCCCAGCGGCCATCGGCGAGGATAGGCTCTGGATCGCCTTCGTGGCGAACGAGCGCGAGCATGCAGTAGTAATGCGCGCGCCGATCGTGCACGCCCGCCAGCTCGGCGACGAGCTTTTCGTTGTTGCGTGCGTCGGACTTCGGCTCGCCCGCGTAGCGCGCCGATTGCACGCCGGGCGCGCCACCGAGCGCAGCCACACAGATGCCCGAGTCATCCGCGAGCGCGGGCAGATGCGCAAGGCGGCTCGCATGACGCGCCTTGGCGAGCGCGTTTTCGACGAAGGTCTCGTGCGGCTCGTCCGCATCCGCGATGCCCAGCTCACCCTGCGCGATCACTTCGATGCCAAGCGGCGAGAGCAAGCGCCGGAACTCGATGAGCTTTCCCGGATTGCTCGATGCGAGCACGAGACGTTTGATCGTCGACAGTGATGCCGGCTCGGCTTTGGGAACCGTCATGCGCCGAGCGCGAGCTTCTGCGCCGCGATGAGCGCGCGAATTCCGTTTTCTGCCAGCGCGAGCATTGACTCGAGCTCGCGGTGGGAGAAGGCTTTCCCTTCGGCGGTGCCCTGAACTTCGACGAAGCCTCCGGCGCCGGTCATGACGACATTCATGTCGGTATCGCAGTCCGCGTCTTCCTCGTAGTCGAGGTCGAGCACCGGAACACCGTCGACCACGCCTACCGAGACTGCGGCCACGAAATCCTTCACCGGCTCGGAAGCGATGAGACCTTGCGCCCTGCACCACGCGATCGCGTCGTGAACGGCCACGCAGGAGCCGGTAATCGCCGCGCAGCGCGTTCCACCGTCGGCCTGGATCACGTCGCAATCCACGCGCAGCGTGCGCTCTCCGAGCCCAGGCAGATCGACGACCGCGCGCAGGCTGCGACCGATCAGGCGCTGAATTTCGTGCGTGCGTCCGGATTGTCGCCCTTCTGCGGCTTCGCGGCGCGAGCGCGTTGTCGTCGCGCGCGGGAGCATGCCGTATTCCGCGGTAAGCCAGCCCTGGCCCTGCCCCTTCAGGAAGGGAGGCACGCCTTCCTCGACGCTCGCGGTGCACACCACGCGCGTATCGCCGCATTCGATCAGCACCGACCCCTCAGGGTGTCGCGTGTAGTGGCGCAGGATACGCACCGGCCGCAGCTCGTCGGCGCGCCTGCCCGAGGGCCGGATATTCAACTCAGTCATGGAAGGACAATTATAGTGTCGCGCCCTACAGCGTAGCGCGCATACGCCACCATGCCGCGGTCGCGGCGAGTCCTTCGTCGAGAGAGTACGGAGGCGACCATCGGCCCAGTTCACAGAATCGGCTCGAATCGACTTCGAGCGAGCCGAGCAGGCGCTGCACATCGGCGCGCCGGCCGACGAGCGATGACACGCCGCGAAGCGCGGCTGCGGGAACGCGAAAGAAGCGCGCGCGCACGCGCAGCGACGCCGCGAGCTTGCTCGCGAGCTCCGACGTGGACACCGATTGCCTGTCCGCCACGGGCAGCGTCGTGCCGGCAAGCTCCGGAACGCGAAGCGCGGCCTCGATCGCGCTCACCGCGTTGCCCTGATAGAGGAGGCTGCGCCGATTGTCGATGCCGGCAAAAGGCAACCGCCGCTCGCGAGCAACCGCTTCGAGCAGCGCGAGAAAATTGCCGCGGACGCCGGGCCCGTAGCTGAGCGGCAGGCGCAGGATCACGGCTTCGATTCCGTTCTCACCGCACACCGCGCGCAGCACGCTCTCGGCCTCGGCCTTGCTACGCGCGTAAGCGTCCTGCGGCGCTGCGATGTCTTCCGGACTGAAAGGACGCCCCGGGCGCGTGGCTTCGCCGTACACTTTCACGCTGCTCGCAAACACGATGCGGCGTACGTGTGCGCGCGCGGCCGCTTCCGCGAGACGGCGCGTCACGTGCACGTTGGCGACGACGCAGAGCGTCGCCGCATCGCTCGAGCTGGCGCGCGGAACGTGCGCGCGACCTGCGAGATGCACAACCGCGTCGGCGCCGGCAAGCACACCGTCCCAGTCCGCGGCAGCGAAGTCGCCGAGAGCGACGATATTCGAATCCGCCCCGGGCGGGGAATCGAGCGCCCGCACCGCGCCGAGGTACTCAGCGCCGGTGCGCTTCAATCGGGCGCAGAGCGCGCGGCCGATGAAGCCGCCGGCGCCGGTCACGACGATCTTGCCGAGCTTCACGCGTCAGGCCCACTTCCAGCCGTGCTTGTTGAAGAAGCGCACCGCGCTCGTCGTGAAGCGAAGCACGTGGCGCCATCCCTTGCGCGCCGCCCCGCCGCCGTGATGGACGATGCGCACCGCGGGCACATAGGCGCTCTGCGTAACGCGATTGAGCCGCAGGCTCCAGTCGAAATCCTCGAAGTAGAGGAAGAAACCGGGGTCGAAGCCACCCGTCGCGTCGATCGCCTTCCGCCTCGCGAGCATGAAGCAGCCGCTGATTATAGGGATTGGAGTCACTGCGCTTTGCCCATCGGTGGGATCGATCACGTCGCGCATCTCGTAGCTCTCGAGCCGCCGGCGGAACAACCGTCGCAGCGCGGCCGGCGCGAAGCCTCGGAGCACGAGGTCGAGCAGGCTTGGATAGCGTTTGCACAGGAACTCCGGCGCTCCTCCCGGTCCGGTCACCGCGGGCGCCAGCACCCCCACTTCGGGATGCCCGTTCAGGTAGGCAAGCGCGACGGTGAGCGCATCGGCCGCGAGCTCCGCGTCAGGATTGAGTACAAGATGATAGTGCGTGTTGCCGCCGTGCATGACGAGGTTGTGCGCACTGCCGTAACCGATGTTGGCGTGTCCGTGCAGGTAGCTCATGGTCACGCCGGCGTCCTTGAAGCGGGTCTCGCCGAGCCCGACCACCGCTTCCGCCGTCGCGCGGTCCCCGGTGTTGTCGACCAGCACGACGTTCGCGCCGCGCAGCTGCCCCGCTTCGCGGGCGGCGTCGAGAGCGGCCGCGAGCGCGCGCAGGCAACGCTCGAGCAGCGCAAGATCGGGCTCGAACGTGACGATGCTCACCGTCAGCGTTACGGCGATGGACACGCAGTTGACGCGAGGAAAGGAATCGCGGATTCTAGCAGGCGGAATTCTCTCTGCTCGACCCGGCTCCCCTCTCAAGCTGATGCGGAACGACAAGACCGTCCGCTACCCGGTCGACGCGCTGCGCACGTTCGCGCGCGAGCTTCTCGAACGCGCGGGAGTGCGCAACGACATCACGCGCGACACGGCCGAAGTCCTCCTCGACGGCGATCTTCTCGGGCACACGACGCATGGCCTCGCGCTGCTCGCGCCGTATCTGGAGGAGCTCGACAACGGACGAATGACGAAGTCGGGCGAGCCAAGCGTGCGCAGCTCGCGCCCTGCTGCGCAGATCTGGGACGGTCATCGGCTGCCCGGACCGTGGCTCACGCTGCGCGCGCTCGACGCCGCGATGACGATGGCGCGTCAATGCGGAACCGGCACAGTGGTCGTCGCGCGCTCGCATCACATCGCCTGTCTCGCTGCATATCTCAAGCGCGCGACCGATCAGGGACTGGTGGCCATCATCGAAAGCTCGGACCCCACGGTGATGGCGGTCGCCCCGCACGGCGGCGTGACGCCGATCATCACGCCCAACCCGATCGCGGCAGGCTTGCCGACTTCCGGCGATCCGATCCTGATCGACGTCTCGACCTCGATCACGAGCATGGGTTATGCGAAGCAGCAGATGCTCGCCGGCAAGCGCCTGCCCGGACCGTGGCTCATCGATGCCGACGGCGCGCCAACCAACGATCCGTCCGCGCTCTTCGATGAGCCGACCGGCGCATTGCTGCCGCTCGGCGGCATCGATGCCGGGCACAAGGGCTTCGCGCTCGGGCTTCTCATCGAGGCGATGACCGCCGGGCTCGCCGGGCACGGCCGCGCCGATCCGCCGGCCGGCTGGGGAGCGACGGTGTTCGTGCAGGCGATCGATCCGGAAGCCTTCGGCGGGATCGATGCCTTCAAGCGCCAGCTCGATCATCTCGCCGAGGAGGCACATCATTCTGCCCCGCGCGCCGGCGTGGATCGCGTACGGCTGCCCGGCGAGCGGGGGCTGCAAGGCTATCGCGAGCAGCTCGCGCACGGTGTCGCGCTCTATTCGTCGATACTTCCGGCACTCGCTCCGTGGGCGGAGAAATACGGCGTCGATCTGCCGGCACGGTTACGCTAGCACTCCAGTCGTCACGCGAAAGATTCCGGCGAGATCGCGCCATGAGCGCACGTCCGTGAAGCCGGCTTCCGAAAAGAGTCCTTGAACCACATGCGACTGGTCGTGCCCGTGCTCCAGCGCAAGCGCGGTGCGCGGAGCGAGATGCGCGGGCGCCGCTGCGATGATCGTGCGAATCGCCGTGAGCGCATCGGGCCCCGGCGTCAAGGCGAACGGCGGCTCGAAGCGCAGATCGCCCTCCTTCAGGTACGCGTCGTCTTCGGCCACATAGGGCGGATTGGCGACGATCACGTCGAAGGCTTCGCGCGGCACGCCTTCGAACCAATCGGCGACGATGAAGCTCGCGTTGGCGATCGCCAGCCGTTGCGCGTTGCTTTTCGCCAGCTCGACTGCAGCGTGTGCGCGGTCGACGCCAAGCACGCGCGAGCGCGGCCGCTCGCGCGCGATCGCAAGCGCCACTGCACCCGATCCGCAGCCCAGGTCGAGCACGCTCGCGCTCGTGTCGGACGCTAGCCATGACAAGGCGCGCTCAACCAGCAGCTCGGTCTCCGGACGCGGGATCAACACGTCCGGCGTGATCTCGAGGTCGAGACCGAAGAATTCGCGCCGACCGGTGAGATAAGCGACCGGCTCGCCGTCGCGGCGGCGCCGCGCCAGCGTCTCGAATGCATTTGCCTCATCGCGCGACAGCGGCGCGTCGCCGTGCGCTGCGATCCAGGCGCGGTCGCGACCGAGCACATGCGCGAGCAGTATCTTCGCTTCGAACGGCACGAGTCCGGAGAGCGCGAGCGCGTGCGAGACGGTCGACGGCGCAGTCAACTTGCGAATGCCTTGCGGCTTGAGAAGCGGATCAAGCATAATGTCGGCGACCTCGGGATGTAGTCAACACACCGAGAGCATGCTGGACACGGGGCATCCAGTCGGAGGAGACCATGGCATCGCGACGCGATTTCCTGAAGAACACGGGGGGCTTGGTGCTGGCGGGTGGAGGCGCATGGGCCGCCGGTCATGCGCACGCGGCCGTGCCCGATACACCGGGTTTGACAGCGATTCCATCGGGCGCGATTGCCTCGGGCGACCTCGAGACAATCCCCGGAAAGCTTGCGCTGATCAAGCGCAGCTGGCGTCCGCCGAATTACGAGACACCGCTTGCCTACTTCGCGACCGACATCACACCGAACAACGCGTTCTTCGTGCGCTACCACCTGGCCGGGATTCCAGAGGTTTCCGCTGCCACGTGGACCCTGAAGATCGGGGGCGAAGGAGCGTCCACGCACTACCAGCTCAATCTCGATCAGCTCAAGCGCAACTTCCCCGCGGTCGAGCTCGTTGCGGTGAACCAATGCTCGGGCAATCGCCGTGGATTGTTCGAGCCGCACGTTGCCGGCGTCGAATGGGGCGTCGGAGCGATGGGCAACGCGAAATGGAAGGGCGCGCGGCTGAAGGATGTACTCGCCAAAGCCGGCATCAAGAAGGAAGCGATCGAGATCGCCTTCGATGGCGCCGACGGACCCGTGATCCCGGCCACGCCGGATTTCCAGAAGTCGATCCCGGTCTGGAAGGCGATGGACGAGAACGTTCTCCTCGCCTACGAGATGAACGGCGAGCCGCTGCCACGCTGGAACGGCTTCCCGGTTCGCGTCATCGTCCCCGGCTGGACCGGTACCTACTGGATGAAGCATGTCATCACGATCAATGCGCTGACAAAACCGTTCGACAATTTCTGGGTCAAGGGCGCGTACCGAATTCCACGCGGAAAGTTCAACATCGTCGATCACTTCGACACACAGGTGACCGAAGCGAACGAGCCGATCACCGAGATGGTGGTGAATTCCCTCATCACCAATATCGCCACGGGGCAGCAAGTCGCCGTCGGAAGCCCATTCTTGGTGAGAGGCATCGCCTGGGACGGAGGCCGTGGCATCACGAAGGTCGACGTCTCGAGCGACGGCGGACGCTCATGGGAGGCGGCCGTGCTCGGCCAAGACCTCGGGCGCTACTCGTTCCGCAGTTTCAGCTATGCGGTCATACCCGCAGCACGCGGCCCGCTGACGATCATGGCGCGCGCGACCAACGGCAACGGTCAGACGCAGACCTCGGAGCTGATCCACAATCCGGCGGGCTATCACCATAACGTGATGCAGCGGATCAACGTCACCGCGATCTAGGGAGCGCGCGATGAAAACCATTCTGCTTGTTGCCGCGCTGGCGCTCGCCGCCGGGATCGTCGCCGCGCAGGAACGCAAGATCGACTTGAAGGAAGGACCGGGAAAGCAGCAGGTCGAGGCCAATTGCGGCACCTGTCACAGCCTCGACTACATCGTCCTCAATTCGCCGAACGTCTTCGTTAAGGGCGCGACCGCGCCCAGTGGCTGGGAGGTCAGTGTCACTAAGATGATCAAGGTATTCGGCGCTCCGATCAGCCCGGAAGACGCCAAGGCGATCGTCGAGTATCTCGACGCGAATTACGGCAAGTCCTGATTCGCCCCCGGGCCTAGTCCCGTCCCATCGGCCGTCGGGGCTTGTTGCCTCCGAGCGGCGATTTGTAGCATACTACTTTCCGTGCGCCCCTGAAGCGGGACGCACTGAATCGCGGCGTCGCACTCGGCTCTGGCGCCGGTTAACGCAGCGCATCCCAGCACGCACAGGCGGTTGGGAATCCAAAACCCCCGCGTGCTGTTCATCACAGCGTCTATCAAGACGCGAAGGGGGGAACATGAGACGCGCAATCGTCTGGACCCTGTCGGGACTGTTTCTGCTTGTGGCGGCGACCGCCGCCGCCGAGCTCAAGGTCATGGTCGGCGTCGATCCTTCCGACCGCGAAGCCATCGTCATCAGCCTGCTCGATCTGCAATCCTCGCTGTCGAAGGCGACCGGCGATACCGTGAAAGCATTGCGCTCGCAGGACTTGGGCGACGTGATGCGCTCGACACGCACCGGCGAGTACGACGTCTACATCGCGCCGGCGCACGTCGCGGCTTCCGCGCTCGCACACGGCTATACGCTGATCGGATCGACCGACCGCGACGAGATCTACCAGCTCGTTTCGCGTCCCGGCCTGAAAGCGCCCGCCGACCTCAAGGACCGCAAGATGTATCTCACGCAGCAGGACTCTGTCGGAGCGTACGTGGCGCGCGGCATGCTCAACGAGTCCGGACAATCGCTCAAGATCCTGAACCAGGTCATGTACCGGCGCACCTCGGGAGCGGGACTTTTCGCGATCGATACAGGACTGGTCGATGCGACCGTCGCCAAGCGCGTCGACGTCGATAGCTGGGTGAAAGATAACAACTCCAAGTGCGTCGTGCTCATGTCGTCGCACCCCGTGCCCGGCGGCATGTCGGTCGTAGTCAAGAAGAGCCTGTCCGATACGACGAAGGCGCGACTCGAAAACTGGTTCCTCGGTCCGACCGGCACGATGTCGGGCATCGGCAAGGTGAGCTATCACTCCGACCTCGCCAACTACAAGTACGTGGCCGCGCTCGGCAACTGGACTCCGTCGCAGCTTCCCGGCGCGACGATCGTGAGCGCGCCCGAAGTTGTCGCCTTGCAACAGAGGGGCGTGCCGCTGATCGACGTGCGCATCGCCAAGGAATATCAGGAGAAGCACATCCGCGGCGCGATCTCGATTCCGTACAACGAGAAGAGTCTGAAGGACGTCGCGTTCGACACGGCGCTCGACGAATGGGCCGGTCCCGAGAAGCTCGACAAGAACCAGCCGGTGATCTTTCAGTGCAACGGTCCCGAATGCTGGAAATCGTACAAGGCGGCGCGGGTCGCCCTCTCGAAGGGCTTCAAGACCGTGTACTGGTTCCGGGGCGGCTATCCGGAGTGGGAAGCCGCGGGGCTGCCGGTCGAATCGACGATGGTCGCCAGCGAGCCGCCGAAGCCCGTGGCGCAGACTGCAGCGGCGAAGCGCTAGCTCTTCCGGGTTTCATACGTTGCGTACGCGGGCGCCCGTTGCGATCGCCTTCGTACGCGCGAACGCGCCCGCTGAACCGTCGAGCGCACGCGCGGACACGATCATCGCCTGGATGCCACCGCGCGTGTAGAACAGCCACGCCTCGCCGCCGCACCACACTTCCCTTAGAGCGCTCCAGCGCATCCACGTGCGCTGGTCCGGAATCTCGACGCCGAGTCCGTCATCGTCCATCGACAGCGTCGCTGTCCCACCGCCCACCCGCTTAAGCCATTCGGCCTCCGCACGCATCGCTCGAACATAGGCCCCGAGCAGCCTGACGAGCGCGACCAGGCACAATGTGAACAGGATCGTGGACAGAATGGCCGCGTAGGCCGGTTCGCCTAGCGTGAGGATGTTGATTCCGACCAAGGCCGCGACCGTGACGACGAGCAGGATCGGCAGGGCGACGCGACGCAATCGCATGCGCACGCCGGCGCGATAGAGCTCGGCCGTGAGTGGATAGGAGACGGTGAGCATGCTCACGCTTCCTCGCCCGCGAGCGCCGCCAGCTGCTCTGCCTGAAACTCCTGCGCCAGCGCCTGCGTCAGCTCGAACAGATCGCCGTCCATGATGTCGTCGATCTTGTAGAGCGTGAGATTGATGCGGTGGTCGGTGACGCGGCCCTGCGGAAAGTTGTAAGTGCGGATTCGCTCGCTGCGATCGCCGCTCCCGATGAGCGATTTTCGCGTGGCGGCCTCCTTGCGCTGCCGCTCGAGCCGTTCCTTGTCGAGCAGGCGCGACGCCAGCACCGACATTGCCTGCGCTCGGTTGCGATGCTGCGAGCGATCGTCCTGGCATTCGACCACGATCCCGGTCGGCAGATGCGTGATGCGCACTGCGGAATCCGTCTTGTTCACGTGCTGGCCGCCGGCGCCTGACGCACGAAACGTGTCGATGCGTATGTCCGCAGGGCTGATCGTGATGTCTGCGATTGGATCGGCCTCGGGTAGAACCGCCACGGTGCACGCCGACGTGTGGATTCGTCCCTGCGCCTCGGTCGCGGGAACGCGCTGCACGCGGTGTCCGCCTGATTCGAACTTGAGCCTCGCATAAACGCGCTCGCCGGCGATGCGCGCGATGACTTCCTTGAATCCCCCCATGTCGCCGGGGCTCTCGGAAACGAGCTCCACCTTCCAGCGATTGCGCTCGGCAAAGCGCGCGTACATGCGAAAGAGATCGCCCGCAAAGAGCGCAGATTCGTCGCCGCCGGTGCCGGCGCGGATTTCAAGGAAGACGTTGCGCTCGTCGTTGGGGTCTCGCGGCAACAGCAAGCGCTGAAGGTCCTCCTCGAGGCGCTCCATGGCTGCCTTCGCGGACTTCGCTTCCTCCTCCGCGTAGGCTTTTGTCTCGGGATCGGCGGCGAGATCCTGAGCGGTAGCGAGATCGCGCTCGGCGCTCTGCCATTCGCGGTAGCGCTCGACCACTGGCGTGATCTCGGCATGCTCGCGCGAGAGCGCGCGAAAGCGGTCGAGGTCGCGCGTGACGTCCGGCGCGGCGAGGAGCCCGTTCAGGTCCTCCAGCCGGGTGGAGAGTTGCGCAAGCCTGGCGGTGAGCGAGGGTTTCATGACGATCAAAATCAGGAGCCGAATTCACGCGGCCGCGCGGAAAACCCGAGGCGCGGTCGCGTGCGGACGAGATCCGCAGCTACGGCTCTTCCGGCAGATGATAAACGCGCTGAAGGAGCGCGAGCAGCTCCGCGCGCTCGGCTTCGCCGGCAGCGTTGAGCGCCTGTGTCGGCCCGTGCAGGAACTTGTTGGTAAGGCCGCGCGCGAGCTGATCGAGCACCTGGTCGGGCGGCGTACCGTTGGCGAGAAGGCGCTTGGCGCGATCGAGCTCGGCGAGGCGCAGCGCGTCGTGATGACCGTGCAGCGCGGTGATCGTCGGCACGACGACCCGCCCCTCGAGCCAGCGCAGAAAGCTCTCCGCCTGCTCCGCAATCATCGTTTCCGCTTCGCGCACCGCATCGACGCGTATCTGCAGGCTATCCTTCACGATGTTGGCGAGATCATCGATGCTGTACAGGAACACGTCGTCGAGCTCCGAAGCCTCCGGCTCGACGTCGCGCGGCACCGCGAGATCGACGATGAAGATCGGCGCATGTCGGCGCTGCTTGATTGCGCGCTCGAGCATGCCCTTGCCGAGGATCGGCAGCGAGCTGGCGGTCGAGGTGACGATGATGTCGAACTGAGCCAGGCGCTCGGAGAGCTCGTTCAATGTGATCGCATCCGCATGGAAGCGCGCCGCGAGCTGCGCGCCCCGCTCGAGGGTACGATTCGCCACGGTGATCGATTTCGGTTTCTGTGCCGCGAAGTGCGTCGCGCAGAGCTCGATCATCTCGCCCGCTCCGATCAGAAGCACGCGCTCCTCGGTAATCGAAGGGAAGATGCGTTGCGCGAGCTTGACCGCAGCGGCCGCCATCGAGATCGACGCGCTGCCGATGTCGGTGTGCGTGCGCACGTCCTTAGCGACCGCGAAGGTGCGCTGGAAGAGTCGGTTCAGGACGAGCCCGAGTGATCCCGCAGCCTCGGCTGTCCTCACCGCCTGCTTCATCTGCCCCAGGATCTGCGGCTCGCCGAGCACCATTGAATCGAGCCCGCTCGCCACGCGGAACGCGTGCGGAACCGCCTTCTCCTGCGGCAGCGTGTAGATGTACGGTGCGAGCCCCGATTTAGGCACGCGATGAAACTCCTCGAGCCATTGAACCACGGGCGCAGCGTCATGCCCGTTGAAGTAAACCTCGGTGCGGTTACAGGTCGAGAGGATCGCCGCTTCCCTCACCTTCGGGCGCGCGACGAGATCGCGCAGGGCGCTCGCCAGCGTGTCGAGCTGGAACACGACCTGCTCGCGAACTGACAGGGGCGCGGTGAGGTGGTTGAGGCCGAGCGCGTAAAGGGGCATGACGGTGCAGTCCGAGGCTCGTTATTCTACCGTAGGCGATGTGAAAGCCTGATTTTGGTCAAGCATTTACGCGCAACCGGCCCCGGCGGATGCGCTAGGCTCAAGCCTTGATGAACTCCTCCCGGCCGCCGAGCCAGCGCTCGAGATGCGCTTTGGCCGCCGAGGGCTCGCGGCGCAGCAACTCGTCCGCGGCGTCGCGTGCTGACTCGATGAGATGCAGGTCGTGCTCGAGATCGGCGAAACGCAACAGCGGCACGCCCGACTGGCGCGCGCCGAGAAACTCCCCCGGACCGCGAATGTGCAAATCCCGGCGCGCGATCTCGAAGCCGTCGTTGTTCTCGTAGATGACCTTGAGCCGCGCCTTGGCCGCCTCCGACATTGGTTCCTCGAACAGCAGGATGCACTCGCTTTCCGCCGAACCGCGACCTACCCGGCCACGCAACTGATGCAGTTGCGCGAGCCCGAAGCGCTCTGCATGCTCGATCACCATCATCGACGCGTTGGGCACGTCCACGCCGACTTCGATCACCGTCGTCGCGACCAGCACGCCGATCTCGCCGCGCACGAAGGCTGCCATCACCTCGGCCTTGTCGTCTGGCTTCATTCTGCCGTGCAAGAGGCCGACGCGAATGCCCTCGAGCTTTGCCGTCAGCTCCTGGTGCAAGGCGACCGCGGTCTGCAATTCGAGCTTCTCCGACTCTTCGATCAGCGGGCACACCCAGTAGACCTGTTTTCCCGAAAAGCAAGTGCGACGCGCCCGCTCGACGATCTCTTCGCGTCGGCGCTGGCTCACCAGGCGCGTCGCGACCGGCGTGCGGCCCGGGGGCATCTCGTCGATCACCGACACGTCGAGGTCGGCATAGAAGCTCATCGCCAGCGTACGGGGGATGGGTGTCGCGCTCATCATGAGCTGATGCGCGTCGCCGATGCCCTTCTGCCGCAGCGCCAGGCGCTGCGCCACGCCGAAGCGATGCTGTTCGTCGACGATCACGAGCCCGAGCTGCGGCAGCGCGACCTCGTCCTGGAACAGAGCGTGCGTACCGATCGCGAATTGCGCGGCGCCGCTCTCGATCGCGGATCGCGCCTTCTTCTTCACCTTGGCGGGGAGGCTGCCCGAGAGCCACGTCATCGTCACCGGCAAGCCTTCGAGCCACGCGGCGAGCTTGCGGTAATGCTGCTCGGCAAGAATCTCGGTCGGCGCCATGAACGCGACCTGGTAGCCGGACTCTATCGCCTGCAGCGCGGCGAGCGCTGCGACGACCGTCTTGCCGCTGCCAACATCCCCTTGCAGCAGCCGCTGCATCGGCTCGGCGCGCGCAAGGTCGCGGCGAATTTCCGCGATCGCGCGCCGCTGCGCGCTCGTCAGCGTGAACGGAAGGCGCGCATGCAACTGGCGAGTAAGCGTGGCGTCGCCGGGAAGACGCGGGGCGCGACGGCGTGCTCGCGCGCGTCGGTGCATTTTGAGCGAGAGCTGCTGCGCGAGAAGCTCGTCGAATTTCAGGCGAGTCCACGCCGGATGCTTGCGCTCGTCGAGCTGGGACTGCGATGCATCGGTCGGCGGCCGGTGCAGATAGAACACCGCTTGCGCGAAGCCCCACAGCTTCCGCGGCTCGCGCGTCCACGGCGGCAGCGTTTCGGCGAGGAGCGCAGGATTCTTCGCGAGCGCGCCCTGCACAAGCTTGCGCAAATGCTCCTGCGACAGTCCCGCGGTCGTGGGATACACCGGCGTCAGCCGATCCGGTAATGGCGTTCCGCACGCAACGACATGAAAGCTCGGGTGCACCATCTCCATTCCGAAGTAACCCTCGCGCACGTCGCCGAAGGCGCGCACGAGCTTGCCTACGGCGAGAGCTTTCTGTTGGCTCGGATAGAAGTTGAAGAAGCGCAGAACAAGCTTGGCTTCGCCGTCCTCGATGAGACACACGAGCTGCCGCCGCGGCCGGTACTGGATGTCGGTGTTGATCACCGTCCCTTCTATTTGCCACGCCCGGCCAGGCTTAACCGCCTCCAGCGGGCAGAGCTGCGTGCGGTCCTCGTAGCGCAGCGGCAAATGCAGCACGAGATCCTGATCGCGCGCGATGCCGAGCCGCGAGAGTTTGTTGGCCAGCGTGTTGCTCGTCTTCTTTTCAGCCGTCTTCTTTGTTCTCGCCATCCGCAGAAACACCCTCCCGTTCAACGAGAGGGGCGGAAGGCTGGAGATGGGGTTCCCGCCACCTACTCGAGCGCCAGCACCGCCTCGACTTCGATTCGCGCGCCGCGCGGCAGGGCCGCGACCTGGTAGGTCGCGCGCGCTGGATACGGCTGCCGAAATTGCGCGGCCATGATCTCGTTCACCTTCGCGAAGTCCGCCAGATCAGCAAGCAGGACCGTCAGCTTCACGATCTGGTCGAGCGACCCGCCCGCGGCTTCCGCTACCGCCTTCAGGTTGGCGAACACCTGCCGCGATTGCGCTTCGATGCCGTCGCGAAGAGTGCCGGTAGCAGGATCGAGTCCGATCTGCCCCGAAACATATACGGTATCGCCGGCGCGGATTGCTTGTGAGTACGGTCCGATCGCAGCGGGCGCTGCCTCGGTATGAATGAATTGTTTTTTCACGGGCGACCCCTCGGATGCAGCCGCCAATGTAGCACGCTAGCGCTCGACTTCGAAGCCGGCGTCGATCCAGGCGTCGATGCCGCCGAGCAGCGGCCGGATGCGCTTGAAGCCGAGCTTCTGCAGCCTCTGCGCGACCTTGACCGCGGTCGCCTCGTTCGGGCACGCGCAGTAGACGATGACCTCGCCATCGACTGGCATGCCCTCGAAGCCGGCGGCGATGTTCTGCATGTCGATCGCGCGCGCTCCGGGAATCTTGCCGGTGCCCGCCTGCGTGATCGCCGAGCGCACGTCCACCAGCGCTTGAACAGCATTCCCTTTCATCATCTCACGCAACTCGTCGACGGACACGCGATCCATGCGCAGCTGCTTGATGAACCGGTAGCGTCGCCACCATTTGAAGACGATCCACGCCACGAAGCCCGCGATGACGACCATCACGCCATAGCGACCGAGCGAGGAAAGCGTGTTCACCACACCCCCGATCGCATCGCGGAACACGTAACCGAGCGTCACGGCCACCCCGACCCAAAGGCCGGCGCCGCCGGCGTCGAAGAGCAAGAACTTGAGATAGTTCAGGCGCAGCGCCCCGGCGAGCGCGGTCGCCACCGACGCGAATCCGGGAACGAACTTGGCGAAGAGCATCGACGCGGGGCCGAAGCGCTGAAAGATCGACTCGGTCTGACGCACGCAGGTATCCGGCGACAGCGAAACGCGGCAGAGCAGGCCCAGGATTCTCATGCCGAAGCGGCGGCCCGCCGTATACCAGCCGGTATCGGCGACAAGCGCGGCAGCGATGCCCACCGATACGAGTTGCCACAGAGGACTACCGCCGGTCGCGGCGTACGCGCCCGCGACGATGAGCACGGGATAGGCGGGCAGCGGCAGCCCTGCCTGCAGCGCCAGCACGTTAATGAAGACCAGCCCAAGGCCGTATTGCTGAACGAGCGCGATCAGGTGTTCCATGGGGCTTTCCTCGAGCGACAAGGGCCGGGTTAACCGGCGCGGCAGCGCCGCGCCGTGTTCAACGCGGCCTTTAATAATTGGGGTGCACAACGCTCAAATCAAGCGGACTCAGCTTAGTCGCGTCGCCGGGTCACAGTTTACGCTCGGTGGTCCGGTCGCTATAATTTTCCTTCTCGGGGACGTAGCTCAGCTGGGAGAGCGTCGCGTTCGCAATGCGAAGGTCGGGAGTTCGATCCTCCTCGTCTCCACCAATTCCCCAAGGCCGCCGATGCTCCGGCGGCCTCTTCCATCGCCACAGTCATGAGCCCTGCTCTGCGACCCACGAGGCTTGCCGCCGCGCGATTTTCACGACCATCTGCCCGGGGGTTGCGGCTACCGGCTCACCGCCAGCGCTCACACGCTGTCGCTTCGCAGCCCGTTGCCTTGGTTCTTTAGGCTCTGCCGAACGCGCTGCTCGTGAGCACTTTCGTCATAGGCTTCATCACGGGAGCGCTGGGAGTCGGCTATATCGTCTATGGTAGGCGCCAAACCAAGTTTGTTCCCGTTATTGCAGGCGTAGCTCTGTGCGCGTATTCATATTTCATCGACAGCGTCGTCTGGCTCTGTGTCGTCGGTGCATTGCTGCTCGCCGCACCATTCTTCATTGATTTCTAGTCGGACCGTGGATGACGCGCAGCCGCCTCGCGGCCGGCGAATCTCACCGCTTCATCCCGGCGCCATGTTCTTGTCGGTGAGCTCTTTGATCGCTGTCGCGTTCTTCGACAGATGCGTTAGGCCCATGCCGCGCAACACATTCGGCGCCTTGGTGAATTGAACATTAATGTAGCCCACGATCTCAATGCGGTTGCCCCAAGGGTCGAGAAAGTCGAGAAAGGGACCAGGCAGCGTCTTTACTCCTGCATCAGCCAACGCTTTGCGCGCGGCTTCCTTGTCATCCACGACCAGGCCGAAGTGGCGGCCATCGTCCGCAGGCTGGGTGCGGCCCTTCTGGAGCGCGAGAAACTGGTCTCCGAGATCGATGAAGGCCATCGAGTCGCTCTTGCTCCGGAGCTCGAAATCGAACAGCCGCCCATAGAAGGCAAGCGCTTCTTCGATATCCCCGACTTCGAGCGCGACATGATTGAAACCAACAGCGCGTGGTTTTCTTGCTTCAGACATGGAATCGCTCCTTCATTGTCTGTCCCTGTCGTCGATCAGGGCAGCCGGGTCGATATTTTGATTGCCGCCGAGGACGGATGTTCAACGCACGCTGCGCAACTACTGCTCCAGATAGATGATCGCGTCACGCAAAGGGACATCCGAGACGTGAATCAGGCCGCCGAACGGCCGGTCCATCTCGAGAATGAGAAAAATCGCGCTTGCCGCAGAGAGCGAACACGCTAAACCGACCGCCGCGAGTGTCCTGGTCCGAGGTGAAAATACGCCGATGCACGTCCCAATGACCGTCAGCCAGAGAATCAACAGAACCAAAAGCGCGGAGGGAATCGAGCCCGCAGGCTGCTCCATCGCGAGCCACCGCGTCTCGGCGAGATCCTGACCGAGTTGCAACGCTCGCGCGCGAATCAGCCGTTGCGACTCGTTGGTCGGCGATAGTTCCCGCACCTGCTTCTGAAACTCCTCGATTGCGATCGGCGTCTCTTGGAGCTTGCCGCCTGCGCTTACGTCGGACGGTCGATCCAGAAGGACGCGTGAGGTAACGCACCCAGCATCGCGCCGGCCATCAATATTACGAACGTCAACAACGAGATCCACAGCGATCGCATGGTCATCCACCCCTGTTGAGCGGGTCCGGAACGTTCGCTGCAACGGTCTCTTCGAAGAAACGCTCGAATTCGCGCACCACTTGAATGTCCTCGAACAGGACCGCGCTGCTCTCGAGAATCTCATCGCTGCGCGCGGCTCGGTAACTTGCATCGGTACCGAGCCGGACGGCGATATCGATGTATTGAGCCGCCTCGTTCGCGATCAGCTCCGTCGTGTCCATCCTGCGATACATGCCGTAGGTATGTCTGCCGCGCTGGAATTCTCCCGGCCAGGTGACCACCGGCGTGCCAACCGCGAAGGCTTCGAGCGAAGTGTTGTAGCCGTTGAAGTGCCGCGTATCAAGCATTACGTCGGATGCCGCGATCAAATCCACGAAGTCCCGGCTGTCCATGCGCGGCAGGAAGACGATGCGATCGGTCACGTCGCTCATGTGGGCTGCCCATCGACGTCTGAGCAGCTCCGACCACCGCTCGATCCTGCCGTCGACCATCACCACACGTCCAAGGGCGTCTCTGCGGAGAATGTCCGCGATCAGCTCGTCCATGTCGGGATGCAGCTTGAAGAGGTTCTGCGGACAAACATAAAGGTGATGCTCGTCCGATAGCCCGAAGTCCTTTCGATGTTTGCGCAGATCGGACCGCTCGGGTCGGTAGTAATAGGCGAAGTTGCCGACCTCTCGCAGCAGAAAGAGACGTTCGCTGTAGTGCGCCGCCGACCCAGGCGTTTCGTAGAGCTCGCTCGAGATGAAGTAGTCGATGGTCGGAACGCCCGACGTATCCGGGTGGCCGGAGCAGACGCACTGAATGGGCGCGAGCCGCGAGAACGCGAGGAAATAGCTGAACGTATCCATCCCGATGTCCTGGTAGAAAAGCACGTCGAGCTCCAGCGCCTCGATCAGCTTGCGCGCGGTCAGAAGGTCGCGCGGCACGTCGAGGCTGTGCTCGGCGTGGCGCCGGATGAAGCGCGAGAAATCGTCGTCGATCGCCGGCGCGAGGAAAATCGCCGTCACTTCCAGCTTCTCGCGCGGGAGCTGCGCGAACAATCCGCGGCTGGTTCGTCCGATGCTGTGATTGTGAAAGAACTGCGAGACGAGCCCGACGCGAATTCCCGCGCGCGCACGAAACGGTGTGCGGCAGTGCGGCGCTATGTAATCGAGCATCGGAAAGAGATGGCGATACATCGCCGCGGCCTTGGTCTGCAGGGCCCGATCGGACTCACCGTGATAGGCCCAGTAGAAATTCGGCCACAGCGGCAGTTGCAGCGGATCGTCGCGGGTGCCCCCGGGCCCCGCCAGCAGCGCATCCATTGCGCTCTCGATGTGCGCGCGCTCGGCGGCGATGACCTCGCGCGACGCGATTATCGGCGAGACGACGGTCGCCTCCTTGATGCGACGCGCGATCGAGGGCTGCAGCGCGTCCGCGCGGCGATAGGCTTCGAGGGCGCGCTGGGTCTCCCCGAGCGCTTGCTCGACGATGCCGAGATCTTCCCAGTATTGAGCGACGTCCGGCCGCAGCGCGCAGGCGGTTTGCAGTTCCACTTCCGCCATCGCGAAACGCCCGAGTTTCTGCAGCGCTGCCGCGTATTGCTGATGGACTACCGCCTCGCGCGGCGCCAGCTCGACGGCCTTGATCAGGATCGCGCACGCGGCATCGTACGCGCCGGCGTGCAGCGCGAGCAGGCCCAGTCCGAGCCACGCGTGCGGTTGCGCGGGCTCGATCCTGAGGAGCTGCTCGTAAGACTCCTTCGCTTCGCGCAAGCGCTGAGACCGATGCGCGCTTTGCGCCGCCGCGAGCAGCCGACTCACCTCGCGCAGATGTGCTTCGCTGCGAAGCCGCCCGGCGGCCTCACGTTGCCTTTTCTCTCCCAAACCCTGTGCCTTTCCCCGCGAGTGGTGGCCATACCGCGTCGCGTTCGCGGATCTGCCGGAAAATATTTGCAATGACAGCTTATCGCAAGCTCCCAGCGGTAGTATCGTCATGGTATTACGCGCTCAGTCTGCGACGTGATTTGGAGGTGATTTTTCATGCGCATTCTCGTGGTCGAGGATGACTCGCTGCTGGCCGAGGGTCTCGTCAAGCTGCTCACACGGGCCGGGCATGCGGTCGAGCAAGCCACTACGGGAAGGGATGCCGACCAACTGCTCGGCGGCGGTCAGTTCGACCTCGTCGTCCTCGACATAGGTCTGCCCGATCTCGACGGATTCGAAGTGCTGCGTCGCTTGCGCGCGCGGCATTCTCCAACCATGGTGCTGGTGCTCACCGCGCGCGATGCCGTCGAGGACAGGGTGAAAGGGCTCGACCTCGGAGCCGAAGACTATCTCACCAAACCTTTCTCGTTGAGCGAGTTCGAGGCGCGCGTTCGCGCCTTGTCCCGCCGCCTCGCGCCGCCATCGGCGCGCTGGACCGTGGGCGGCCTGAACGTGGACGTCGCCGCGAAGCGCGTGCGCGTGCACGACAAGCCGGTCGATCTCACGCCGCGCGAATGGGCATTGCTCGAGTTGTTCCTCACCCGTCCCGGACGCGTGCTCAGCAAAGAGCAGATCGGTGGCAGCCTGTTCGGTCTCGACGAGCAGCTTTCGCCGAACGCGATCGAGGTCCATGTGTCGCGGCTACGTGCGAAGATCGAGCCGGAGGGCGCTCACATTCGCACTGTCCGCGGCTTCGGCTATCTGTGGGCCGGTGCCGATGAGTGAGGCGCGAGCGCGGCCGCCGAGCATTCGGCGGCGGCTGCTCTGGTTTCTCGCAAGCTCTCTGCTGCTGATGGTTTCTGGCGCCGCGATGGTGACCTACCTCGTGGCGCTGCATTCGGCGAATAACGCCTATGACCGGCTGCTCCTCGATCCGGTGATCGACATCGCCGACAACGTCCGCGTGGACGCTGCGGGTGCGCATGTCGACCTGCCGCAGAAGGCGCTCGAGGCGCTGGTCTACGATCAGGTCGACAGGGTCATGTTCCAGATTCGCTCGCCGCAAAACGAGATCATCGACGGCGCGTCGGACCTGCCTCCGCCTCCGCCGATGGTCGAGGGAGAGCATCTTTTCTTCGACGGCACCTATGCCGGCGAGAAGATCCGCCTCGCCGCGACACGTACGCATACCGGCTTCGTGATCCAGGTCGGCGAAACGCTGCACAAGCGCAACCGGCTCGTCGGTGAGATTCTCTTCGCCGAGCTGACTCCGACGCTGTTGATCGCTATCGCAGCAACCGCGCTCGCTTGGTTCGGCGTCGCCCGCGGACTCGTTCCGCTCGAGCGCCTACGCTCCGAGCTGCTGAGCCGCGGCCCCCGCGACTTGCAGCCCTTGCCATCGGGTACCGCTCCAGTGGAGATCGCTCCGCTGATGAACGCATTCAATCGACTGCTCGAGCGGCTGCGCGAGGCGAGCAGGCTGCAGCAGCGCTTTCTCGCCAATGCGGCGCACCAGCTGCGCACTCCGCTCGCCGGCCTCCAGATGCATCTCGAGCTGCTGTTACGGCGCGAGCTTCCCGAAGGGATTCGCAGCGAAGTCGAGCGCATGCACGGCGCGACCGTGCGCGCGAGCCGCCTCGCCAATCAGCTCCTCGCGCTGGCGAAGGCCGAGAGCCCTTACGATCACGGCAAAGAGCTCGAGCTCGTCGACCTGCGCACGCTTGCTGACGCAGCGGCGAGGGACTGGGCGCTGGAAGCGCTCACGCGCAAGATCGATCTCGGCTTTTCGCTCGAGCGCGCGATGATTCGCGGCGACCCGATGCTGCTGCCGGAGCTGGTCGATAACCTGATCGACAACGCGCTTCGTTATACGCCGGCCGGCGGATCGGTCACCGTGAGCACGGGCTGCAATGGAGCGCTGCCCTACCTCAGTGTCGAGGACACCGGGCCAGGCATCCCCGAGGGCGAGCGCAGCCGAGTGCGCGAGCGCTTTTACCGCATCGCAGGAACTCCCGGCGACGGGTCCGGGCTGGGACTCGCCATCGCGGAGGAAGTCGTTGACCGGCACGCCGGCGTGCTCGAGATCAACGCGCGCGACGAACACGGAGGCACCTGCGTTCGAGTTTCGTTTCCGCGCGTCGAGGCACGCGAGGCTCAGCGTTCCTAAAGGAGGAAGCAAGTCGCGGAGGTTGCAATGGCTCGAGTCCGACCCGCCGGCTTATTTCTTTCGCTCGGCTTCATGCTGGCCGCAAGCAGCGCCAGCGCAGGTTTCGACCATAAGGTCGGCTTCGACGACAGCGGAATCTGGAACCACAACGTCGAGCAATCGATCATGTACACGATGATCGGTCTCGAGGTAGGTACCGGCTTGTGGGAAGGCGGGGAGTCGCGGCTCGGGAAGACGAGCTGGCAAGCGATGGACTCGACAGCCGCCGGCGCGCTCCTCGCTACGGCAGGCAAGTACATCTTCACGCGCTCGCGGCCGAACCAGACCGACGATCCCAACCAGTGGTTCCAGGGCAAAGGCCATTACAGTTTCCCGAGCGGCGAGGTGACGACCTACGCGGCGATCGTGACGCCCTACATCCTGGAATACAACGAGGACCATCCCGCCGTCTGGGCGCTCGCGCTGCTACCCGTTTACAGCGGGATCACGCGCATCAAGAACCAGGCTCACTGGCAGACGGACGTTCTCGCTTCGTGGGCGCTCGGCGGCCTGACCGGCTACTGGGCGCACAAGCGCGACAACCCGATCATCTTGAGCGTGATGCCGCACAGCGTCTTCGTCGGGCTCAAGACGCAGTTCTGACCGGCTCCTCGGTAAGTTGGCCCGACTGGTAGTCGCGGATTGCCTGCTCGATCTCTTCGCGCGTATTCATCACGAAGGGGCCGTACTGCACGATCGGCTCGTGCAGCGGGCGGCCGGCGAGCAGGATCATGCGCGCAGCCTGAGGCCCCGCAGTGAGCGTCACTTCGTCGCCGTCGGAAAGCACTCCGGCGTCGTGCGTCTTCAGGTGGCGTGCGCTCCCGGCGGGTCCGACATCGACACTTCCTTCGAAGGGGTAGACGAACGCACCGTATCCAGCGTGCACGGCGTGCGTAAAGCTCGCCCCGGCGGGCAGCTCGATATCGAGATAGAGCGGATCGGTGGTGAGGCCCTGGATCGGCCCGCGCGTTGCGCGCCCGGCGACATCGAGCGTGCCCGCGATGACCTTGGCGCGACCGCCCCCGGGCAGGTCGACTGTTGGAATGTCGTCGGGCTGGATATCCCGGTACGAAGCCGGCTTCATCTTTTCCTTCGCCGGCAGGTTGAGCCAGAGCTGGAAGCCGCGCATGCGCCCGCGCTCCTGTTGCGGCATCTCCGAGTGCACGATCCCGCGCCCTGCAGTCATCCACTGCACGCCACCGCTCTTGAGATCGCCGGTATGTCCCAGATGATCTTGATGGCGCATATGGCCGTCGAGCATGTACGTCACGGTCTCGAAGCCTCGATGCGGATGCGCCGGAAAGCCTGCGATGTAGTCGTCGGCGTTGTCGGTCGAGAAGTGATCGAGCATCAAGAACGGGTCGAGCCGAGCGTCGTGCGACTGGCCGAGGCTGCGGCGCAACTTCACTCCGGCTCCGTCCGAGGTGTGAATGGCCAAAATGACACGTTGCAGGGTACGGGCGTTCATGAAGGTTCTCCGTCGATTTCCTTTCAATGTGCGGGCGGGTGCCGGCCCAGTCAAGGGCTCGCGGAATAGCGAGTCCTGGGTCTGTGTTTGCTTTGGCGCGCATCGCATTGAAGGAGGGCCTATGAACACCAGCCCGCGCCGGTTTCTGCTCGCCGCGCTTTCGCTTGCGGCGGCTCTCGTCGCGCTCCCCGCGCGCGCCACCTTCCACACCTATCAGATTCAGGAAGTCTTCTCCAACGCCGACGGGACGGTACAGTACGTCGTCTTGCACGAAGCGATAGGCGCGAACGGCCAGAACCTGCTGGGGCAAGGCCACGCGTTGACGTCGATACAAGGGATGAACATGCAGGTCTTCGCGTTCCCAGACGATCTCCCGTGTGTCGGCGGCGGCGGCGGAGGCTACGGCTATATGCCGTGTCAGACGGCGTTCACGCACGTGCTGGTCGCGACGGCAGGCTTCGCCGCGCTCAACCTGGTGACACCCGACTACATCGTGCCCAACGGTTTCGTCCCGCTATCAGGGACTATCAATTATGCGGGGGTCGATCAAGTCACCTATGGCCAGTTGCCGAGCGACGGCGTCAGCGCGATCGATCGCAACAACATGGTCATCCCCAACGTCGCGACCAACTTCGCCGGCCAGTCCGCTTCGGTAGCCGCGCCACCCCCACCGGCCGTCCAGCCTGCAGTCGAGTACTACTACCAGGCGTGGAACTTCTACTTCATAACGTCAATACCGGCCGAGATCGCTGCGCTTGATGGCGGCGCCTTCGGCGGCGTCTGGCTGCGCACCGGGCAGCAGTTCAACGTATACAGCACCGCAAACCCGCCCGCAGGAGCCACCACGGTCTGGCGCTTCTTCAGCACGAGCTTCGCGCCGAAGAGCTCGCATTTCTATACAGACATCGTATCCGAATACAACTCGCTGCTAGCCAACCCGAACTGGCAACTCGAGGGGCCGGTTTTCAATACTCCACCACCAGCGGCCGATGGAACATGTCCGGCTGGCAGCATTCCGATCTACCGGCTATACAACAACGGCATGGGCGGCGCGCCGAACCACCGTTTTACCACCGACCCGAGTCTCCGCGCCCAAATGATCGCTCAGGGCTGGGCAGCCGAAGGCTTCGGGATCGGCGTTGTCTTCTGCTCGCCGCAATAGCCAACACGCTCGCCGACTTCGAGCCGGGCGCACTGCGGCTGCGCCTCAGGACAGCTGCGCGTGCGCGTAGAGGCGGCTGGTGCGCGGGACGCCGGCCAGCAGATACTCCATCTGGTCGGCGAGGATGCGGCGATTGCGCAGGATGAAGTGCTCGTGCCGGTTGGGCACGTAGGGCACGTAGATTAGCGGCATTCCGGCTGCCTCCGGCGATCGATTCGCTTTCTTCGTGTTGCAGCGGCGGCAGGCGGTCACCGAATTGGTCCACACATCGCGCCCCCCGCGGGAGATCGGCACGACGTGGTCGCGCGACAGATCGCGCAGCATGAAGCGCTCACCGCAGTAGGCGCAGAGCTGGCGGTCGCGGGCGAAGAGCAGCGCGTTGGTAAGCCCCGGTGAGTGAAAGTGCTCACCCGGGACGCTGCCCTTGATGGCGAGAATTGACTTGGTGGCGATGCGCGAGCGCACCCCGTTGCGCTGCCAGCCGCCCCGGAACTCGCGCACGACGTCGCCGATCGACCAGGCGACCAGGTGTTTGGCGTGGTAGGTGATGGCATCCTCGAGGACGACCCAGGCCTGCGGGAGGCCGGCCATGTCGACGGTGAGGACGAGCGGTTCCATAGGTCGATGCTACCGGGGATCGTGCCCGCCTGTCCAGCCGGCACGAAGCTTGCCGGACCGCACGCGCCACGGTTTTCGCCACGGCCCGGCGGGATTGCCCCGCCGGTTTGCCGCGACTGCTGACCGCTTCGACAAATCCGATCGCCGATCCGTCGGAGCGGCGGCGATCCCCATCCTGGGTTGGGAGAGCCGCGCACAGCTCTCGAAATCGCCGGTCTCGCTGCTCGCACAGCCAGATTCTTAACGAGTTGCATGACGCCGCGTTGACGACTTACTGCTCGGCCGCGTCGCGACAGGCGAGCGCGAGCAACGCGCGCTGCGCGGCTTCTTCATCGCGCGCATTTTCGGCCGCCGCCACGCGGACGATCAGTCCGTCGGCAGCCTGCCAGTACGTTCCCTTGCGGCCGTCGCGCACCAGCTCGAGGTCGTTCCGCGCTCGAGGCGGCGCCAGCACCAGCAATGTTCTCGTCATTCCTTGTGCCTCGTTCATCTTCGTTTCGATGGCCCAGGGCAACAAAAAAGCCCGGGACCTCTTCGGCCGCCGGGCTTCCGGTGGGAGGTCCGCGATTTCCGCTAAGACTCGACCTCCGTCGGAAGCAAGCGGCCGTCTGCGTCGCTCACCATGTCCGTCTGAATCAGTCGGTTGAACGCGCATTGCGCCCATGCACGACCCGTCGCCGCGGCGAAAACGCGCGTCCGCACGCCCCCATACGGGGCGCTGCCGGGATGCGATCGGTATGCCTGTTTGCAGTGCGATTCAGTCATTGCGGTTCGACCACTTGCTCGAACAATTGAGATGATGCAATGTTAACGATCGAGAGCGCGAAAGGCAAGGATTCAGTGGGTCGCGCGCATCAGTCGCACCACAGATTGGCGAAAATGCAACACACAAAATTTGGCGAGCCGACGAATGATGCCGGTGGCACGATGAACGCCGCATGATGCTCGGTGAGCGCCTCAAGCTTGTGCGCGGCACGGCCAGCCAGAAAGCATTCGCGGCCGAGCTGGGCGTGCACGAGAACACGATCTCCAACGCCGAACGGCGCAACTCGGCCACTCAGGAATATCTGCTGAAACTCGCGACCGCCCGCGGTGTCAACCTGCACTGGTTGCTGACCGGACACGGACCGATGCGCGTCGCGGAGCTCGACAGCTCGCTGCTGCAAGAGAAGATCAACCTCGCGCTGGCCGATGCGCTGCGGCTCGCGTACGGTGCGAGATACGCGAGCCTTGCGCTCGAGACACGGGCGCGAGCGCTGCGAGCTGGCGCGACTTATCTTCGGGCGATCGGTGTGACCGACAGCACCCTGCCCGGCACCGATGCCCTCGCAAAGCTGCTGCGGCTCACCATCGAGGTCATGCGCCGCGCGGATTGATTCATGCGTAACGCCTTCACCCACATTCTCCGCGCTCTCGTTGCCGCGCCGCTCCTGGCGGCTGCTACGCTCGCGTATGCTGCGTTCCAGTTCGAGCAGATCTATTCCAATGAGGACGGTACGGTGCAGTACATCGTGCTGCACGAAACCGCTGGCGTCGACGGTCAGCAGGCGATGCGCGGGCTGACACTCACCAGCACGCACGCCGGCGTCTCGAAGACCTACGTTTTCACCAACGACTTGCCCAGCAGCCAGACCGCAGGCAAGCGTGTGCTCATCGCCACGCAGGGCTTCGCAGCGCTCGGTCTCGTGATTCCCGATTACGTAATCCCGAACGAATTCATTGCGTCCGACGCGGCAACGCTCAGCTTCGCTGGCAGCGACCAGCTCGGCTATCCGCTGCTTCCAACCGACGGCATCAACGCCCTGGCGCGAAGCGGTGCAACGATTCCAAACGTCGCGACCAACTTCGGCGGCGCAGCGGCGAGCGCGAGCGCCCTGCCGGTGACTGCGGTCGAGTATTACAACGCGGCGCTCGACCACTACTTCATGAGCGCGCTGCAAGCCGACATCGACGCCCTCGATACGCAGCGCATTCCTGGATGGCGGCGCACCGGCTTCGGCTTCAAGGTGTTTCCCTCGCAGGCGAGCGGCGGCCCCGAAGCGAGTCCGGTGTGCCGGTTCTACATTCCTCCTGAGCACGGCAATTCGCATTTCTATTCTGCCTCGCCCGCGGAATGCGCGACGGTCCTGCAGAAGATCGGGACTGATCCCAACTTCAGCGGCTACGTCTACGAAACGCCGAACGCCTTCTACATCGCGCTGCCCGACACGACGACGGGCGTCTGTCCTGCGGGAACAATTCCCGTCTATCGACTGTGGAACCACCGTCCCGACTCCAATCATCGCTACACCACGGATCTCGCGATCAAGGCGCAGATGATCGCCGCGGGCTATCTCGCGGAAGGGTACGGACCGGACCCTGTCGACATGTGCGCGGTCAACTCGGCGGCGGCGACCATCCAGGTTCGCGTCACGTCAACTTCACCGTTCGCACCCGGGTGCGACGGCGTGCCACCAATTGGAATCTTGTACACGAACGCCGAAGTCGAGCCGATGACGTCGATCAATCCGCGCAATCCGGCGAACATCGTCGGCGTGTGGCAGCAGGATCGCTGGTCGAACGGAGGCGCGGAGGGCATGGTGACAGGAGCATCCTTCGACGGGGGGCAAACCTGGGCCTTCAGCATGGCCGCGTTCTCGCATTGCACCGGAGGCAACGCGGCAAACGGCGCCGACTATCCGCGCTCGAGCGATCCCTGGGTGAGCTTCGGGCCCGACGGCACGGTTTACCAGGCGGCGATCGCCTTCAGCGGCGAGTCGCAGGCGCCTGGTTCCACCAGCGCGGTGCTCGCGAGCCGCTCGACCGACGGCGGCCGTACATGGAGCGCTCCAGCCGTGCTGATCAGCGACGTGAACGGATATTTCAACGACAAGGATTCGATCACTGCCGATCCGACGGACGCGACGCTCGTCTACGCGGTGTGGGATCGCCTGACGCCCGACAGCAGGGGACCGGCGATGCTCGCGCGCAGCACCGACGCCGGTTTCAGCTGGCAAACGCCGAGCGTGATCTTCGATCCGGGCATGCACCGGCAGACGCTAAACAATCAGATCGTCGTGCTGCCCGACGGCACGGTCGTGGACTTCTTCACCCAGCTCGACTTCTCGGCGGGGAATTTCCCCGTGGTCACGCTGCAGGTCGTGCGCTCGACCGACAAGGGGATGAGCTGGTCGGCCCCGTTCGCCGTCTCGCAAGTGCTATCGGTGGGAACTTTCGATCCAGTCACCGGCGCTCCGGTGCGCGACGGCTCCACGCTCGGCTCGATCGCAGTGGGGCCGCATGGAGAGCTGGCCGCCGCGTGGCAGGACGCGCGCTACTCGACCAGCGGTTTCGACGGCATCGCCTTTTCGCGCTCGCTCGATGGCGGGCTCACCTGGTCCATGCCCATCGGAATCAACACCGTTCCCGGCGTCGCGGCCTTCGAGCCGACCGTCGCCTATCGCAGCGACGGCACGGTCGGCGTGAGCTATTTCGATTTTCGCGGTGCGCCGGCCACTATCTCTTCATTGCCGACGAATTACTGGCTCACGCACTCGGGCGACGGCATCGTCTGGCGCGAGGGCCCGGTGACATCAAGCTTCGATCTTGCGACCGCACCCGATGCGTTGGGCTTGTTCCTCGGTGACTACCAGGCGCTCGCAAGCGTCGGCGAAGCCTTCCTGCCCTTCTACGTGCAGACCAACAGCGGCAATCTCGCAAACCGCACCGACGTGTTCGTGAATCCGCCCGCATCGGTCATCCCAAGCGCCGAGAAGGCTCACCTCCTGCAGCGGCAGCAGACCGAGACGATGGTTCGTGCGCGGCTTGCTTCGCCGCTCGCGGCGACGCCGGAGCTTGCGCAGCGTGTGCATGACAACGCGCGTCGCGTCATCGAGCGCCGGAAGCACAACACCGGACCTTGATCAGCGCCCGGTGTCTGACTGGGCGACTGCCAGCGATTCTTTCGCCTGCACGCGCACCTTGGGTTTGTGCTCGTCGGCGAAAACGTGCGCCACATCGAGCGTCTCGCGCACGCCGAGGTCTGCACCGTGCCGATCCATGAATAGCCGCGCATCGGCGCGTCCCGCCTCGTGGAGCAATTCGAGCCATCCCCGCGAGCGCTCGAAGGATGAGCCGCGCTCGAGCAGATCGCGCCGCGGCGGCCCGACGCGATGCAAGCGCACGTCGAGCGCGCTCGCCTGGCCGGCGCCGCGCCCGGCGACCGAACGCATCGCAGTGATCGCCTGCATTTCGGCCACGAGGCTCGAGTTGAATACGATCTCGCCGATGCGCCGCCGGATCGCTGGAGCGTCCTTGGGCACGCTCTCCGTGAAATCGGGCACGAGCTGCACCACGATCAGATCGCGAGCGACGCCGCTCTGAACCATCGGCCACAGGGTCGGGTTGCCGCAATATCCGCCGTCCCAATAGGCTTCGCCGTCGATCTCGACGGCCTGGAACAGTTGCGGCAACGAGGCCGAAGCGAGCAGTGCGTCGATCGACATCGCATCGTTGGCGAAGACGCGTGGCAGCCCAGTCCGCACGTTGGTCACGGTCACGTACAGGGCAGGCGAGGACCTGCTGCGGATAGCGTCGATGTCGACGTGCGCTGCGATAGCGTCGCGCAGCGGATTGAGGCCGAGCGGATTGGCGCTGTACGGCGAAAGCATCCCGGTCGACCAGAGCCAGGCGCCGAGCGAGTCGCGCCACTTGTGCTCGACCGGCCGCCACAGCTCGCGCGCGAGATTGGACAGCGTCGGGTCGGACATCGCCACCCAGAACGAACTCAATGCGCGTCGCGCATCCGAGGGTGATCCCTTGGCGAGCGCGCTCGCGACAATCGCCGCGTTGATCGCTCCCGCGCTGGTGCCCGAGAGCTGCGTGATCGTCACGGTCCGGCCCGCAAGCAGCGCGTCGAGCACGCCCCAGGTATAGGCGCCCCACGAGCCGCCGCCCTGCAGAGCTAGCCCGATCGGCTTGCGTGCTCCGGGGCTACGCTCTGCAGGGCGCGCCGGGCGCATGCCGCGCCCCAGCCAGGCCTTCATTCGATCCAATCGTGCAGCCATTGATGAATTGTGCGTTGCGGCATAACAAAATAGTTCTGAACAAAATTTGAATCCAATAATATATTCCGAAGGTTACGATTCAAGATCTCTATGCTTCCTATTAATTGATGCTGCGACGCACTAAGACCTTGACTGACGGTGGTCGGTTCCCGGAGCAGTGCAGAGACGTGCCGAGACTGCCCGATGGGCAGGGCTAACGAAGACAGTGTTTGCTTACTAACAGAGAACTGCCGGCGGGGGCCGCCAAACCAGCCTAAGCGGCTAAATGCACTTCCGAGCGATTAACGGACGCGCCTGAGCCCGGTGGTCCCCGGCGCTGTCCGCGTCGATACCGAGGCTCGCATCCACTGCCCGACATCCTCGGCGGCCATGGGGCGGGAGAGGAAGAAGCCCTGCACGACGTCGCAGCCGAGCGCGCGCAATTCGACGAGCGTGGCTTCGTCTTCGACGCCTTCGGCGACGACCTTCAACCCCATGTTGTGCGCGAGATCGATGGTCGAGCGAACCATGACTGCGTCGTTCGCGTCGCGCGCCATCCCGGTCACAAAGGTCTTGTCGATCTTCAGCTCGTGCAGCGGCAGGCGGCGCAATGCGGCCAGCGACGAATACCCGGTGCCGTAATCGTCGATCGAAATCTTGCAGCCCAGCGAGTGCAGGTGCTGCAGCGTCTCGATCGCGTGCCCCGGGTCGTCGAAGATCGCGCTCTCGGTAATCTCGAGCGTGATCCACGAGGCGGCGCAGTCATAGCGCTCGAGCAGTGTCGCGAAGCGCACCGGCAGCTCGCCGTCTATCAAATCGCGCGCTGAGAGGTTGACGGACACGTTCATCGCCAGGCCTTCGCCGCGCCACGCTGCGCATTGCGCAACGGCGCGAGCAAGCACCCAGCGCGTGATCGCGCGAATGTAGCCGGTCTGCTCCGCGAATGGAATGAATTCGCTCGGCGTGACAAGTCCTCGCTGCGGATGCTGCCAGCGCACCAGCGCTTCGGCCTGGTGCTCGGCACCCGCGCGCAGCCCGACTTTCGGCTGATAAACCAGCGTCAGCTCGTCCTGGTCGACCGCCTTGCGCAAATCGCTCATGAGCGAGAGCCGTTCCTCGCTGTGCCGGTCATAGCTATCGTCCCAGACGGCAACTGGCATGTTGGTGCGCTTGGCTTCGTACATGGCGATGTCGGCGTGGCGAAGCAGCGTCGCGCTCTCGCCGCCGTGCTCGGGGTAAACCGCGATGCCGACGCTCGCGCGCACGTCGACAAGATGTCCTTCGAGCGTCATCTGTGTCTCGAGCGAATGCACGATCTCGCCCGCCACGCGGCGCGCGTCTTCGAGCGTATCGCCCTGAAGCAGGATCGCGAATTCGTCGCCGCCGAGCCGCGCCACCGTGTCGCTTGGCCGGTCGACCACGCGCTGCAGTCGAGCGGCGACTTCCTTGAGAAGCAGGTCGCCGATCGGATGACCGAGCGTGTCATTGACGTACTTGAAATGATCGAGGTCCATCAGCAGGACAGCGAGCCGAAGCTTCATCTTGGTCGCGTACTTGAGCGCGAGATCGAGCCGGTCCGAGTAAAGCGCACGGTTGGGGAGCCCCGTGAGCGTGTCGCGGTAGGCGAGGTCCATGATCCGCGACTCGCGCGCGACCAGGCCGTTCTGCATGGCGCGGAAGGACGCCGCCAGCGCGCCGATCTCGTCGCGGCGCGTGGCCGGTGGAAGCGCGGAGTAATTGCCCGCAGCGATGCGTCGCGCGATGCGGGCCAGCTCGCGCACCGGCCGGGCGATGCCGCGTGCGATCATCAAGCTGGCGATGATCGACACCGCAACCGCGAGCAGCGATATGAGCGCGAGACGCTGCTGCAGGCGACGGAAGGGCTCGAGGACGACGCCAAGCGGCTCCTGCAGGACGGCGACGACGGCCTCGCCCTCGCGCGATGGCATGTGCATCAGGCGCGTAACCGCCATGTCGCTCGTCACCGCACCTGATTCCATGTCGCCTTGCGCGAAGCGGTCGGCAACCATGTCCTGCAGCAGTGCGTTGCGCTCGGATTCGAGCAGCGTGCTCGCCTGCAGGCGCCACGGATGTTCGCCCTGACGGCTCAGGAAAGAGACTTCGAGTCGCGTGAGCCGCTGCAGATCCCTCGCCAGCGCATCGTCGACGTTGAAGCCAACGGCAACCCAGGCGATCGGAAGCGGCGCCATCACCGGGACGATCACCAGCTCATAGAGTCTCCCCCTCAGGAGCGCCATCGCCGAGGCCTGCTGCGTGGCCTGCGCCTTGTCGAGCAAATGCTTGAACGGAAACGGCTGGCCCGCGGTATCGCCGAACGCATCCGCCGCGACCCGCTGGTCCATGCCGATCAGCATCATCACGTCGGCGTCGATGCGCTTGCCGTGGTTGGCCAGCGCCGAGTTGATCGTTTCCGCGTCCCCGGTGCCGATCACTTCGCGAAATGCGTAATCCGAGGACAGCAATCGCGCGCCCTGCACCAGGCGGTGCGTTTCCTGCTCGAGCACACGCGTGAACACGAGCGCGCCCGCGTTCAGCTCTTCGCTCGCCGTTTTGCGCGCCGCGGCGATGCCCACGGTGTTGATCAGCACGAAGCCGCCCGCCTGCACGACGACGGTGAGCAGCACGAAGAGCGAGAGGATGCGCGTCTGGAGGCTGCGCAGATTCATGGCCGGAATCGGATCGCTGCAGACGCTGTTGTCGCGGCTATACTGCGCGACGGCGATGCGGCGCGACTCGAGTGCCGCCGACGGGTCCGCCTCGCCATGGACGAGGCCATGCAACGAAGGACGCCGACCGCCACCTGCCGCGTTTGGGCACTTTGGCCGCGGACTAGCCGCATCGGAACGCGCCCTGGCGACGCAGCGACGCGCCCGCGCACAGGCAGCCGTAAGCCTGACAAATCAGACCTTTGCAACGACATCCCCATAGCTCCTGCCCTGGACCCCAGCCTCCTCGGATGCGCCTCATGGCGCATCGGCTTGATTCATCAGCAAGTTCCGCGCCGAAATCAGTCTGCCAAGGGCATGGCCGAAACCTGTCGCCCAGCGGCGTGGCTGATCGGCCGCACGGTCGGCGCAGCGCTCTTCTTCGGAGCCAGTGCGGCCGCGGCCGCGGAATGGCTTTTCGATTTCGATGCCGGCGCCTTTTACGACAGCAATCTTTCCCGCGCGCAGAAGTCTTCCGACGTGCGAGCGGACGCCGCGGCAACGCTGGCAGCATCCGCGGGAAACTTCTACGCGCTCACCGGCAACGACGGCCTGACGCTATCCATCGAGGGACGCGGCGAGGCATACCACCGTTTTCATGGGTTGAACTTCATCGGCGCCGGCGCGAGCGCCGACTTCCGCCACAAGTTCGATCTGGGCTACGCTGCGCCCTGGCTGCGCATCGCGGCGTCGGCTTCTTATGATGGCTATCAGCAGAATCTGCGCAGCGGCGCGCGCTGGGACGCACGCGCCGAGGTAGGCCAGCGCTTAAGCGAGCAGTTCGACGCGGCGCTCGGCGGAATGTTCGATCGGCGCTATGCGGAGCACGACGAGCCGGTCGTGCCGGGCATTTCTGGGAAGGTGTTCGATCTCCGCGGGCACAGCGTCTATTTCCGTGCGGGATACGCGGCGACTGAAGCGCTTCTCCTCGGTGCACGCGTCGAAGTTCGGCGCGGCGACGTCGTGTCTTCGACGCGGCGCAATTTAGAGGTCTTCGAAGCTTCCAGCGCGATCGCGCACGATCCGGCCTTCGGCGATGATTTTTTCGCCTACCGGCTCCGCGGCACAACGGGGACCGCGACCGTCAGCGCGAGCTGGGCAATCGACACTCGCTCCTCGCTCAATCTCGTTTATGCTGCGGAGCGCACGCGCGCCTACGATGAGCTCGATTATCACAGCTACCGCGTCGATTTCGCCTATGCTTACCGCTACTGATCACGGTCGCGCATGCGCCTCGCTACGCTGATCGCGACGCTGCTCCTGGCAGCGAGCGCCCTCGCGCAGACCGCGGAGATAGCCGCGCGCATTGTCGACGAGAGTGGGCGTCCCGTCGCCGACGCGGTCGTGGTCGCGGTACCGAGCGACGGCAGTCTGCGGCCGCCGTCGCGGCCGCGCGAAGGCGTGGTCGATCAGGTCAACAAGGAATTCACGCCGAAGGTCACCGCCATCCTGGTAGGGACGTCGGTGAGCTTCCCGAACAACGACAACGTGCGCCATCAGGTGTATTCGTTCTCGCCTGCAAAGCGCTTCGAGCTGCCGCTGTACGCAGGTGAGCCAGCGCAACCGGTCGTGTTCGACAAGCCAGGCGTCGTCGTGCTGGGCTGCAACATTCACGACTGGATGGTGGGCTACGTTTATGTTTCGGACTCGCCGTATTTCGCGAAGACCGACAGGGATGGCAAGGCACTCATCGTTGAGCTCCCCCCGCGCGAATACGTCGTGCGGGTTTGGCATCCACAGATGGAAGGTGGCGAAGAGACCACGCGCAGGACGATCGCGGCGGGGCAGCCGCGACGCATCGACGTCGAGTGGGCGCTCAAGCTCAAGCCCGAACTCAAGGTGCGGCGCGCGCCGACGAGCGAGCGCGGCGGGCGCTATTAGTCGCCCATCGGTGCTACCCTAATCATGGTGACTTGAAACCAGGCCCGAGAGATGCAACCGGCACTGCGCCTGCTCCTTGCGCTCATTGTCGCCGCCGCGGTTGTCGGTGGTGGCTATTACTTATGGCAGCGCCAGCAGTCGGCTCCGCAAGCTCCGGCAGCGCCGACCGCAACCGCGCCACCTGTGGTCAGCGCTCCGGCGGTACAGCATCCGATCGAGGAAGCGGGCGCTGAATCGAAAGAGGGCCCCCTGCCCGCGCTGAACGAGAGCGACTCGGCTGTAAAGAGCGCGCTCGCCAACGCCTTTCCCAAGTCCTGGGAGCAATTCTTCCTGCTCGACGGCATCGTGCGGCGAATCGTTGCCAGCGTCGACGCGCTGCCGCGCAAGAGCGTGCCGCAACGCGTACTGCCGGTGAAGCCGGTCCCGGGTCGCTTCGTCACTGCCGGTCAGGCCGAAGGTCTTCAGATTGCACGCGAAAACTCGGCGCGCTACCTGCCCTATCTCAGACTCGCCGAAGCGACTGACACGCGCCAGCTCGTCGCCGTCTATGTCCACTACTATCCGCTGTTTCAACAGGCTTACGCCGAGCTGGGCTATCCCAACGGATACTTCAACGACCGACTGGTCGCTACGATCGACGATCTGCTCTCGGCGCCGGATGCCTCAGACGCCATTCCGCTGACGCAGCCCAAGGTGCTCTACGAGTACGCCGATCCGGAGGTGGAGGCGCTTTCCGCCGGCCAGAAGATCATGTTGCGCATGGGCGCCGAGAACGAAGCCCGCGCCAAGGCGAAGTTGCGCGACATACGACGTGCCCTGACTGCGAAGAGCGCGCAGCCTTCGCCTTAAGAGTCTGACTCGCGCGTTTGGTCCCAAGTCGGGTATGCTACGCGGCCTGAGCCTTCCCCGGGACCGACAGCCTTGAGTCGCAAGCACGAAAGCCTGCTGCGAGCCATCTTTCACGATCCGGTGAGCGGCAACATCCAGTGGCGTGAGGTGGAGTCGCTCCTGCATCATCTCGGCGCCTCGACCGAGCCGCTGTCCGGAGCGCGCGTGCGCGTGCGGCTGAACGGCACCGAAGGCATCCTCCACCGCCCGCATCACGGCGATTCGCTTGGCCGCCAGGACATCCTGCACGTGCGCGAATATCTCGCGCACGCGCGCGCCACCCCATCGCAATACGAAGCGATCCGCGGCAAGTAGCGGCGCGAGCAACGAGCAGTACCGCGGGCATTCGGTGATGAATCCCGATAATCTTCCATGGCTGTCGCTCACCGAGCTGGCGCGCGGTCTCGCCGCAGGCAGCTTCTCCTCGCGCGAGATCGTAAGCGCGTATCTCGAGCGTATCGCGCATCTCGATCGAAGGCTCCACAGCTTCATCGAGGTTTACAGCGCAGAGGCGCTCGCTGCCGCGGAGAAATCGGATCGCGAGCGTGCCGCGGGGCGCGTGCACGGCGCGCTGCATGGACTCCCGATTGCGATCAAGGACCTGGTGCACATTCGCGGAAAGATGACGACCGCGGGCTCAAAGAGTCGTCCCTACGGCATCGCGCAGGAGACCGCCACCGCGGCGGAACGGCTGATCGCAGTCGGCATGATTCCGTTGGGCAAGACGCATCTCGTCGAATTCGCCTTCGGCGGTTGGGGACGCAACGCGCCGATGGGCGCACCGTGGAATCCCTGGGATGCGAAGGTCCATCGCGTCGCCGGCGGATCGTCGAGCGGCTCCGCCGTCTCCGTAGCGGCGGGACTTGCGCCAGCCGCGATCGGCTCCGACACGGGCGGATCGATCCGCATTCCCGCCGCGTTGTGCGGATTGACCGGCTTCAAGCCGACCTACGGCGTGGTGAGCCTCGCCGGCGTTTTCCCGCTCGCGGCCTCGCTCGATTCGCTGGGACCCATCGCGCGCACCGTGGAGGACGCAGCTCTGCTCACCGCCGTGATGTCCGGTCTCGATCCACGCGACCCGGCCACGCTTGCTGCCCCTGCGATCGACTTCGCGGGCGCGCTCGCGGAGGAACCCGATGTGCGCGGGACGCGCGTGACTGCGCTTTCAGTCGAGCAATTCACTTGGCCGGTTCAGAACGACGTGCTCGCCGCACGCAACGAGGCGATGGCGACCTTGCGCTCGCTCGGCGCAACGGTGGAGGAATCGCTCGCGCCCTTCGATTTCGAGGATGTGATGCTGCGCAATGGTCGCATCATCGCCGCCGAATCCTACGCGCTGCACCGCGCCTACATCGAGGATCCATCGCTCGACATCGATCCCTGGGTGCGCAAGCGCGTGCTTGGCGGCAAGAGCTTGAGCGCCGCCGACTACATCGACGAGCTCGCGGCGCGCCGGCGCATCGCCGGCGCCTTCGCCGAATGGATGCGCGCGCGCGATGCGCTGCTTACGCCAACGCTGCCGATCACCGCGACGCCGCTCGACGAAGTCGACGAAGCGGGCACGCCGCTCGCGACTTTCACGCGTGCGGCGAATTATCTCGGAGCCTGCGCGCTGTCCGTACCCGCGGGATTCTCTGCGCGGGGACTGCCCATAGGCGTGCAGTTGATCGGCGCTCCCTACGCCGATGCTACGCTGGTGCGCCTCGGGCGCGCCTTCCAGCAGTCGACTGACTGGCACAAGCGGCGACCGGATCTCCAGGCATTTGAGAAGTAATCCGCCTCTGGCCTTCCGCTTGCAGCAGAATCAGATGCGAAACGACTCGAATGTCTCGCTCGCGAACAGTTCCTCCGGCTCGAGCACACGTTTGGACAAACCCTGTTCGTGTGAATAGCGCAGGAATGTCGCGAGCGTCTTGCGGTTCTTCTCGAGACCGTACGGCCAGAAATCCTCTCCCATCTCGCGGCGCGTATCCTCGACATGCGCGACCAGCCACGGCAGCATCGCCTTCAGCGCCGCGGTCTGGTGGAGATCGCGATAGGTTTCCCGCTGCGCGGCGACCAACGCCTTCATGAGCGACTGCGCGATCCAGCGGTTCGCTTCGTAGACTTCGCGCCGGATCGCCACCGTGTGCATAATGGGAAAGACGCCGGTGTCGCGGAAATACTGCTTCTCGATCTCGACGTAATTCTCGAACAGCCGCTTCACTTTGCCGTCGCCCTTCGTGAACGATGACGGCATGCGCGCGGTATAGAGCGCATCGATCTCGCCCGCCGCGAGCATCGCCGAGAGCGTCTGCTTCGCGCCGATGCGCTCCACCCTGATCTCCGGCGGCAGGTCGAGCTTGAGCTTCTCGGACCGGCCCGGCTCCTCTTCACCCCCGGTGACGTACGTGACGCTCGTCACCGGCACGCCGTAGTGCTCGGCGAGGATGCCGCGAATCCACACCGGCGCGGTCATCTGATATTCCGGATTGCCCACGCGCTTCCCGATGAGATCCTTCGGCGTCCTTATGCCGGCAGCGGCGTTGACGTAGATCGACGAGTGGCGGAAAAAGCGCGAAGGAAAAACCGGGATGGCGATGAAAGGCTGGGGCTTGCGAAACAGCGAGACCACATACGAAGACAGCGACATCTCTGCGACGTCGAACTCGCGATGCCGCAGCATGCGGAAGAATGTCTCCTCCACCGGCAGATCGAGATAGTTGAGCTCGAGGCCCTCGGGGCGCACGCTGCCATCCGCCAGCGCGCGTGTGCGGTCGTAGTTCCAGCACGCGAAGCTTAGCTTCAGCCTCGCCGAGCGCCGGCTTCGCGCGCGCGCTTTCATGGTGACCTTGTCATTCGGGGACGAAGGCGAGGAATCCGCAGTTCGCGTTCACGAAGTGCGAAGCCTGACATGGATGTTCTTCTCCTGCGTGAATGCGAGCAGCTCCTCCAGGCACTCCTCGCGTCCGAAACCCGACTGCTTCACGCCGCCGAAAGGCGCGCCGAGAAAGTGCCGCCCGACCTCGTTGATCCATACATAGCCGACCTCGACGCGCATCGCCGTGCGGTAAGCCGCGTCGAGATCGCGCGTGAAGATCGAGCAGGTCAGCCCATGACCGACGCTGTTGACCTCCTCGAGCATCGTTTCGATGTCGCTCCATTTAAGCACGCACAGCACCGGGCCGAAGATCTCCTCCTTCGCGATCGTCATCGACTGCGTGACGTCCGCGAAAACGGTCGGCTCGATGAAGAAGCCTTTCTTCAACCCAGGATCGGCGGGAGGTCCACCGCCGCAGACGAGCCGCGCACCCTCGGCGCGTCCCGTCTCGATGTAGCGCAGCGTCCGCTCGTATTGCGCCTTGCTCGCGAGCGCGCCCATCGTCGTCGACATCTCGGTCGGCGGTCCCGGCCGATACGCTGCGCAGCGCGCCTTTACTTCCTGCAATACCGCGTCGTGGATCTTCGCGTGCACGAAAGCGCGGCTCGTCGATCCGCAGGATTGTCCGCACCAGGTGAAATTCATTCCGGCGACGATGGCCGCGGCGGCTTCCGCCGGGTCAGCATCGGGAAAAACGATGAGCGCGTTCTTGCCGCCGAGCTCCAGCATGACCTGCTTGAGCGTATCGGCGGCGGCACGCATCACCGCTCGGCCTGTCGGCACGCTCCCGATGAGAGCCACCTTCGCGATGCCGGAATGCGCGGCAAGCGCCGCGCCGGCGTCGCGCCCGCCGGGAACAACGTTGAGGGCGCCGGCAGGGAGCAAGCCGTCGATCAGCTCCATCATGCGCAGCGCCGAGAGCGGCGCCTGTTCCGGCGGCTTGACGATGATCGCATTCCCTGCGGCGAGCGGTGCGGCAGACTTGCCGGCGCCGAACATCAGCGGATGATTGAACGGGATGATGCGCGCGACGATTCCCAGCGGCTCGCGCACCGAGAAATTTACCGCCGCGGGACCCATCGGGATCGAGAAGCCTTTCGCTTCGGTCACGAGGCCGGCGAAGAAGTCGAGATGCGCGGCCGCGACCTGAACGTCGCCGATCATCTCGCGCACCGGATTGCCGCAGTCGGCTGCGTCGATCAGTGCGAGTTCTTCCGCGTGCGCGCGCAGGATCTCGGCTATGCGCCGCAGAATCTTCGCGCGCTCGAGCGGCGCCACCTGCGACCATGCTCGGAATCCCTTGCGCGCGGCGGCGACTGCGGCATCGACGTCCTCCGCGGCAGCTTCGGCCACGCGGCCGAGCGAGGATCCGTCCCCGGGACTCGTCAGCTCGACGTAGCGGCCGGCGCGCGGCGCATGCCAGGCGCCGCCGTAGTAGAGATCGCGATGCCCGAGCTTCACCGCACTGAGTCTCCGCTCCATCGCGTGAGCAGCGCGTTGGCCACGATCGCGAGCAGGAACACGACGATCAGGAGCGCGTACATGCCCGGCATATCGAAAGTCGTGTAGCGCTGGATCACGAGATAGCCGAGACCGCGATTGGAGAGCTTGGTTTCGGCGAGCAGCACGCCGATCACCGCCACCCCCAAGCCGAGACGAAGGCCGGTGAGCATAGCAGGGCGTATCGCGGGGAGATAGATTTTCGCGACCATCTGCGCCGTAGTCGCGCGGAAGCTCTTCCCGACGCGCACCAGCACCGGCTCGATCTGCCGCATCCCGACCGCCGTGGAAAGCGCGACCGGAAAGAAACAGGAGAGCGCGCCCATCGCGATCTTCGACCCGCCGCCGACGCCGAACCACATGATCATGATCGGGAAGAAGATGATTTTCGGCGTCGGACCGAGATAATGCAGGTAAGGCTCGAAGGCGCGGGAGAGGAAGCGATTGCCGCCGAGCACGAGCCCGACGACGGCGCCGGTCACGCCGCCGATCACGAGCGACGCGCCGACCTCGTACAGCGTCGCGCCAAGGTTCGCATACAGCGGCGCGGTGCTCACGAGCTTCCACAGCGCGGAGGCGATCTTGCCGAGCGACGGCACCACGTCGTGCACGACCAGTCCCGACGCCGCGAGCGCCTCCCACGCGAGGAGCGCGACGACGATGAGAGCGGTGCGCACGCGCGCGACCGGGCTCGCCAGCGATCGCCCCGTAGGCGCCGCGGTCAACGCGTGGCCAGCCATCTCTCGATGCGCTCCGTTGCAAGAAAGAAGGCCACGCTCACCAGCACAACGAAGACGATCGCCGCGTACATCGCCGGCAGGTCGTAGCGCTCGGCAAGCTCGTTGACGAGTTGCCCCAGCCCGCCGAAGTTGATCAGAAATTCGACGCCGACGATGTTGATGAGTGCGAACATGATGCCCAGCCTCAGGCCCACGAAGATCGTCGGCAGCGCCGCAGGGAAGCGAATCTTCCAGAACTCCTGCGCCGAGCTGAGCCCGAAGCTGCGCCCCACGTCGATCAATACGCGCCGCGTGCCGGAGAGCCCTTCCACCGTTTTCAATATCATCGGCGGGAGTCCGGCAGCGAAGCCGATCATGATGATCGTGAGCGCATTGCGCCCGAACAGCACGAGGAAGAGCGGATAGATAAGCACCAGCGGCGCCGCCGCGAGCGCCGCAACCCAGCCTTCCGTCGCAAGCCGCAGCAAGCGACTGCGGGTGAGGAGCACGCCCAATGCGCCACCGACGATCGCGACGAAGACGCCAGCCGCCAGCGCTTCGGCGCCGGTGAAGAGCGTCCGGTGCAGAACGTTCTCCTCGGCGATGACGCGTCCGAAGCTCGCTACGACCGCCGAGGGCAGCGGCACGATGAAGCGGTTGATCCACCCGGCGCGGAGCATCGCCTCGAGGATGGCGAACACGATCACGATCGTCGCCAGCCCGACAGCGACAGGCCCAAAGCGGGAGTCGCCTGATCCGTTTTCGCTCATCGCCTGATCTTTTGTTCGGCTGAGAAGGCTTGCATCTAGGCTTGCAGCGAATGCTTTTCGGCGTCCTGCATCCCCTGGCTCGCCTCGTCGCGCAGATCGCTCCAGATCTCCGCAACGTAGCGTCCGAACTCGGCGCTCGCTGCAGCCTCGGAATTGCGCGGGCGCGGCAACGCAATCTTCACGATGCGCTTGACGCGACCCGGCCGATAGGTCATCACCAGCACGCGATCGGCGAGCTGTACGGCCTCGGCGATGTTGTGCGTGACGAGCAGCGTCGTCTGCCTGAGCTGCTGCTGGATCTGCAGCACCTTGTCGCCGAGCAGAAAGCGCGTTTGCTCGTCGAGCGCGGCGAAGGGCTCGTCCATGAGGAGTATTTTCGGTTTCGAGGCGAGCGTGCGCGCGATCGCCACGCGCTGGCGCATCCCGCCGGAGAGCTGCGCCGGATGATGCCGCTCGAAGCCGGCGAGTCCCACGAGAGCCACGTATTCGCGCGCACGCCTGACGCGCTCCTCGCGTGCCACGCCGGCGATCTCCATCGGAAACGCGACGTTGTCCTCGACCGTGCGCCAGGGAAAAGTCGACTCCTCCTGGAACACCATGCCGATCGCGGCGTGCGGACCGGAGACCGTCTCACCCTCGACGACGACGCGCCCCTCGTACCCGTCGAGCAATCCGCCGATGACGTTGAATAGCGTCGACTTCCCGCAGCCCGAGGGCCCGATGATGGCGAGCACTTCGCCCGGCGTGACCGCGAACGAAATCCGATCGACGGCGGTGATCGTCTCTTCGCCGTGTACGAAGCGCTTGAGGATGTCCTGCACTTCAAGGACCGCGTTCACTTGGCGGCGTGCCTCGTTTTCGGCGGAAGCGAGCTCGCCATCGCCGGCGTGTAACCGGGCTCGACGCGCACATCGACCACCGCAACACCGCCGCGATCGACGGCGGCGATCGCCTCGCGCAGCGCACGCCCGAGTTCGGGTCCGTTGGCAATCGGACCGAAGGCCAAGCATCCCTGCGCTCGCGCGAGTCCGGCGAGGTCGATCTCGGGATCGGTCATGCGCTGGCCGATCCAGCGATTCTCGACCGGCCGCTTGCGCATGCGCGCCATCCGCTCCTGGTGGATTTCGTCGTTGTAGAACGAGCGATTGTTGGCAACGAGAATCAGCAAGGGAATCCGGTAATGCACCGCAGTCCACAGCGCAGTGACGCCCATCAGAAAATCGCCATCGCCGAGCACTCCGACTGGCAATCGTCCGCCGCCGCGGAGCGCCAGCGCCGCGCCCACCGAGATTCCGGGACCAGCGCCGACGCCTCCGCCGCCGTTGAAGCCGATGTAATCGAGCGGATGACGAAAATGCCAGCTCGCGCCATTCCAGCCGAGCGGCAAATGCGTGAGCGAGACATCGCGTTTGCCGACCGCATCAAGCAGCTCTGCGGCGAGATCTTCGATCGAAAGCGCAGCGTTCTTGCTCGATGCACGCGCGGCTGGGCGCACTGGCCTGGCCGGCGCACGCCGCCCACCCTCTCGACCTAGCGCCTTCAGCAAATCGCCGACCGCGACATCAGGATCCACCGGGCAATTGAGATCGATGGCAGCGAGCGCCTGATAGTCCATGCTCCAGGCGTTGTGCAGAACGTGATCGAGCGAGCAGTGAATGACCTTCGCTTCGGTCGTGACCGACCCGCTTGCGGCATTCAACGTTCCGGCGAGATCGACCCAGTCGAGCGAGAGAATCGCATCGGCGTCGCGGATCGCTTCGAGCGCCGCGGGCCCGGTGTAGATGCCTGGCGGCGCGACATGCAGCGGATGATCGGTCGGAAAGCTGGCGCCAACCTTGAGATCGGTCACGACTCGAATGTTCAGCCGCTCGGCGAGATCGACGCGAGCGTTCCAGTCGTCGAGCCGACGCGAGACACGGCCGGCGAGCATCACCGGCCTCTTCGCACTGCGAAGCAAGTGCATCGCCTCGGCCGCCTGCTCCGCTGACAACGAAGCGGGCCGAGCTGGCGCGAAGCGGGCGATATCGAGCGGAGGCGGCGCAGCACCCAGCGGCGCTTCCTGCATTTCCGCGTCGAGAACGATGTAGACCGGCGCCATCGGTACCGTCCGCGCGAGCGCATGAGCGCGCAATAGCGACTCGCGCACCGCCGCGGGCGAGGCGGGTTGGTCGTCCCATTTCACAAAATGGCGCACCAACGCGGCCTGATCGCGCGCAGTATGAATCCAGTCGATCCATGGCCGGCGTTTCGGTGCATCAACCGGGCCAGTCGCGCCGATGACGATCACCGGAATGCGATCGCACCAGGCGTTGAAGATCGCCATGCTCGCGTGCATCAGCCCCACGTTGGAATGCACGGCGACCGCCATCGGCTCGCCCGTCACCTTCGCATAGCCGTGCGCGATCGCGACGGCGGACTCCTCATGCAGGCAGACGAGCATCGTGGGGCGCTCGTTGCCGAGATAGTTGACGAGGCTGTCTTCCAGCCCGCGAAAGCTGGCGCCGGGATTGAGAGCGATCCATGGCAGCTCGAGCGCGCGCAGCACATCGGCGATCGCATCGCTCCCGAACGCGGGCGCGCTCGCGAGCGCTCCATGAGGCCGCTCGAGTCGCGGCTTTGGTGAATCCATGCGGCCGGAGATTAGCAGGTCGGGCGCGCTCGTTGCCGAGGGCTAGTCCGGCGCGGGCTGGCAGTGCAAGTTTGGTGCAGCGACATGCTCGATTGCATTGCCGCAGTGCGCCTGTTCGCCGCGCCAGGCTCCGCGCTAGCGGCTAAGTGCCTGTTGCAATGCACATCATCGTGAAATCAAGAGATTGGCACGTTGTTTGCACGTAACGCCTAGGTCTTCGATGGTACAAGGAGGTCGATGGGCGCAGGTGCGATCCGAAGCTGCACGAGATTTGCGCGAGCGCGACCCCGCGTCAGGCTCGCCCGTGTATTCGTCACCCTATGGCTCGCACTGCTCGTTTCGCTCCTCGCCTACGCCGCAGTGCGCGGCGCGTCGGTCCTTTCCGATCTCGATGAAGCGCGGCTGATCGCCGAGTTCTAGCGCGCCTCCGAAGCTCGCGCGATCGCGTTGACATTGTCGTCTGGCCTTACACATGCGAGCTTGTGCTGCGTTCGCTCGGTTTCGTTCGCTTGCGACGCAGGGCGCGAACATGCAATCATCCCGTCGCCCCGGAAAGTTCCGGCTGAGGGAGAAGCCTGGACCGGCGGCGGGAGGAAGAGATGCCCGAGCGGATACGCAAGGTCCCCGGGTTCACGCAAGAGCGCGCGGCGTACCGACGATAACGCCATGGCAGAAACGGCGTTTCCCGACGCATTGCCTGCCCTTTCCCGGCTGCACTGGTACGTCCTCGAGCGGGTGCTTGGCCAGGGTGGATTCGGCATCACCTACCTCGCCAAGGACACCAACCTCGATCAACGAGTCGCCATCAAGGAGTATCTGCCGGTAGAAGTCGCAACTCGGCTGCCGGACACGACGGTTCGCGCGCGCACCGAGGAGCTGCGGGACCGTTATCGCTGGGGATTGGAGCGCTTCATCCAGGAAGCGCGCACGCTCGCCCGCTTCGATCACCCCAACATCGTCCGGGTGCTCTCGGTGTTCGAGTTCAACAACACGGCATACATGGTGATGCGCTTCGAGGAGGGTGGAACGCTTTCAATGATGCTCGATCGGCGCGGCACGCTGCCCGAGCCCGACCTGCTTCGCTTGCTCCTGCCGATTCTCGGCGGCCTCGAGTTGGTTCACACCGCCGGTTTCATTCATCGCGACATCAAACCGGACAATATCCTTATCAGCAACGACGGCAGGCCCGTGCTCCTCGACTTCGGCTCGGCGCGACAATCGCTCGGCACCTCGAACATGCTCACGATTCTCATCGCCCCCGGGTACGCTCCTTTCGAGCAGTATTACAGCGACCCATCTTCACAGGGGCCCTGGACCGATATCTATGGCCTCGGAGCTACCTGCTACCGCGTGATCTGTGGCAGACAGCCTATGGATGCTGTGTCGCGCAGCAAGGGCATACTCGGCAGCACGCAGGAAGTCATGATGCCCGCAAGCGTCGTCGGCGCGGGGCGATACTCTGGCCGCGTTCTCGCGGCCGTCGACCACGCGTTGGCCTTCGCCGAGAAGGATCGCCCGCAGACAATCGCGGAATGGCGCCACGAACTGGTCGACGAGGGCGCCGCGCAACCCGCTGCTCCAAATCCACCGGCTCAGACCATTCTCGATCAGCCTCGCTCGAGACAACCGACGATCGTTGCGGCCGCTCAGCCCTCGTCACGGGAACGTGTCGCGCAGCCGACCTCGGGAAACCCTTGGAAGTGGGCACTCGTCGCCGCGGCAGTGGGGGCACTCGCCGTCGCCGTCTACGCGGGGAGGATGTGGAGCAGCGATGAGACTCAGAACAAGATCGCTGCGCTGGAGAAGCAGTTCAGGGACAAGGAAGCCGCCGATGCCGAGCGCGAGCGCAAGGCAAAAGAGCAGGCGGAAGAAGAGGCCCGAAAGCGCAAGGCTCAAGATCAGCCGCGCGTTGAAGAGAACAAGACTCAACCGGAGACCCCGTCGAAGGCTGAGTCCGCCCCCGCGTTACCGAAGGGTGAAGCACAGAAAGGCGAACCGCCGAAGCGCCCCCAGGAACCCGTGGGCAAGCCGCCGGTTAATGAAAAAATGGTCCGGCCCCCGTCAAAAACTCCACCGCCAAGTCCGGAAGCTTCCCAGCCGCCGGCAAAAGAGCAAGCCGCGTCGGCTGCACCTGCCGCATCTCTTCCTGCAGTGCCGCAGGTTGTAAAACCAGTGCCACCGACGCCGGCGGAGCAGCTTGCGGAAGCCGAGCGAGCGACGAAAGCGCAACGGTACACCGATGCTATGGCCATCCTTAAACCGCTCGCCGACGCGGGCAACGCGCAGGCGCAATTTCATCTCGGCGAAGCGTACGCCGAAGGGCGCGGCCTAGATCGCGATATCAATGCCGCGGAGAGGTGGTACGAGAAGGCTGCATTGCAGGGCGAAACCGGCGCACAGATCAGGCTCGGTGCGATGTTCGCGACCGGAACGGGAGTGCCGCGCAACAACAATCTCGCCTACGTCTGGTATGGAACGGCAGCGCGTCTCGGCTCCAACGCGGCGAAAGTGGAGCGCGACAAGGTCGCTGCCCTCCTCCAGCCCGCGGAACGCGAGCAGGCGGATAAGCTCATCGCTGCCAAGGTCGAAGGGATGAAGAAACCATGAATAGCATGCCCAAAGCGTCGGGCCTCTGGTTCGCGCTCGCGGCCCTTGCACTCGTTGCCGGCTGCGTGAGCGAGGAAACGAAGCGCGATGCCATCAACGATATCAACGCGGCCTTCAAAGCCGAGTACGAGGCCACCCTCGCGAAAGACGGCACGCATTTCGTGAAGGCGGACCCAAGTGAGGCATACGATGCCGTCAACGCGACCTTCGTAAAGCTCGGACTGGTCGTGACTCAGCAGTCGCGCGGACTCGGGCTCATCACGGCGGAGGCACCTGCTCCGCGTCCGCTCGACCGGAGCGAATGGGATCGGGCGACCGCAAACGATCTGCCGAAGACGAAAGAAATGTTGAGGAAGCACATCGGCGCGATGGCTGAGCTGTTTCATTTCGAGCCGGAAGGCCTCGACACGGTGATGACCGCAACAATCATCGGGGCGCGCGGCGGATCGGAGATCTCCTACACCATGCGCATGCGCGAAGTCGCTCCACCCAAGCAGAACCTTCCGCGGCGCGAGTATCCACCGCCAACCGCCTTGAAGATCGGACTGGATAAGCTCTGGACGACAGTCGACAAGGAGTTCGCTGCGATGCCGCGCAAGCCCTGAGCTCCGCTACGCGCTTCCTGTATCTGCCGACTTGAGCCTCGCGTAAAGCGCTTGCGTCTCCGGCGAGGGCATCAATTTCGCCCGCGTCGAAAGGAGCGTGCGCAGCCGCTCGTATGCCGCGACCGCCTCGACAGAAGCGCCGCTTCGCTGGCAACCCTGCATCAGCTGCCGGTATAAAGGTTCGCAAAGCTGATCCGCTTCGATGAAGCGCAGATAACAATCGATCGCGATTTCTGGGGAGCCTGCTTCTTCCCAGCCGCGCGCGATCTTGGCCAGGAAGCGCAGCAACCTCGCGCGCATCTGCTCTCGATGCGCGATGTAGGAGGGCTGCTCGGTTTCATCGGGTAGGAACGGGCCACGATAGAGCTCGAGTGCCCGCTCGACCGACTCGCGACGCAGTGCTTCATCCTTGCAGGAATCGCTGCCGTGGAGCGCTGCATCGAAATCGTCAAAGAGTTGCTCGAGGGCCCAGGTATCAACCCACACGAGCGATTTGTCGAGCGAAAGCCGTCCGTCGCGTAATACGACGGCGTCCTCTTCTTCGAGCATGCGGCGCAGGCGGTGCAGCGTCGCGGTGAATGACTTGTACGCGTAGTCCGCCTCGACATTCGGCCACAAAGCATCGGCGAGCTGATCGACGCGCACGTTGTGCATTCCAAGTGCCACCAGCACTTTGAGGAGCTCCATCGGCCGCCCTGCGCCTTTGGCGGACAATTCGATCGGCGCCTCGTCACGCAGGCATTGGAAACCCCCGAAGCTCGAGATGCGCAGCGGCCACGGCCAGCGGAGTACGCCAAGCGGCGGCGTGATGGGCGTGAGCCTCCCGTCTCGTACGAGCGCGCGCGCGAACTCGGGCTCGACGTCAGCTTCCAGAGCCAGCGCGCAAAGCCCGCCCAGCGTCTGCGACGGCCATCCCGGTGGCTGGCGGAAGCCGTGTTCGTGTCCGGCGCGAAAGGCCATGCGAAGCTCTGCGAGCGCGGCGCGATGGTCGCCCGCCTGCTTCGCTGCAGCGCTCAGCGCCAGGCGAACGGCGTACCTCAGCCAGGGACTTCGCAAACGCTCCGAGATGTCCTCGGCGGCCCGCAACTGTGCCTCGACACCGCGCTGGTCGGCAGCTCCGGTCTGCGCGATCGCGATGCGTGCCAGACATTCGAACCACGGGATGCCGGTCTCGATCGATAGCGCAAGTGCGAGCTTCGCCTCGCGGTGCGCGTCGGCGGAATCGCCGTCGAGGCCGGCCCGCCAAGCACGCAGGTAGTGCAGATATGCCCGGTCGCCGCGGCGCAGCTGCGAGTCCTGTTCCTCGAGCTGCCGCAGCAGCCTGTCCGCTTCGGACCGACCGCCGGCGCAAAGGCGGGCTGCAACTGCGATCGCGAGAAGCCATGCGTCATACGAATGGCTGCCCTCGGCAGCGGTGGCCGCCAATGCATCCTGAGTCACGCGCGCAGCTTCCTCGTAGCCACCGCTGACAACGCGCAGCAATCCTTCCGATACGGCCAGCGCCGGGTTCTCGCCCTCGCGAGGAGGCGATCCAGCGAGAGCGGCGTCGGCACCTGCGAGATCGGCGCGAGCGAAAGCCGCAAACGCGCGCAAGGGTACGAGCGCTTCGCGGACGCTTCGGGCTGCCGAGTCCGGGATAGCCGACACCGATTCGTCCACGCGGTTCATCCAGCGCTCGATGCGCACGTTGCCGGCATCGCGCAGCAAAGTGGCGCCGATCAGCGTGGTCGCGACCTTTGCCTCCGGTGTTGCGGTCCCGCCGTCGGCCAGCAGCGAATCGAGTGTCTCGAGCCAGCGGTCGAGCGGAGCAAGGTCGTCGAACTCGAGCACGATCGCGGTAACGATGCCGCAGCAGCTCTCCAGCATGCCCGCATCATCGTCCCGGCCTCGAAAGCCTTCGAAGGCCCGCTCATAGAGCTGCCGCGCGGCACGTGGGCTCGTTTGCACGCGCGCCGCCGCTGAGATGCATAGCAAGCGCGGGTTCGATTCACAGAGCGTCGCCGGCAGCAAATCCAGCCAACGGGCGAGCGTTTCGCTGCGACCCTCGGCCAGCATCGCGTCGGCTTCATCCAGTACGATGCGCGCGATCTCGCCCCAGTCTTCCGCCTCGATCAGCAATGCCACGGCGTCTTCCGGCTGATCAGCTGATCGCAGCAGTGCACCGCCTCGCCGCAGAGCCTCGCGGCTCACTGCTTCCGGGAGCGTCTGCTCTGCGCGCCGGCGCAAAAACTCGCGCAATAATGGATGGAGTTGATAGACCCGCTCGCGATCGGAAGACACTTCTCGCACGAAATAATCGTTCTGCGCCAGGTTGATGAGAAGGCGCTCCGCCTTCGCTTCGCCCGAAAGCGCGGTCGCTACCCCCGCGGTCATTCTCGGGAGACAAGCGACGCGCAGGAGGAACTCGCGTGTGGTGCGCTCGAAGCGATCGAAGATTTCGCCGCCGAAGTAGTCGAAGATCACCTGCGGCGCTGTATCGCTCGGCAGCTCGCCGATACGCCCGGAGAATTTCGAATTCTCGAGCAGCAGGATCAGTCCAGCAGCCCAGCCCTGGGTGCGTTTGCAGAGCTGCACAGCTGACTCCGGCGAGATGAGCTGTCCACGCAAACGCGCGATTGCGATGATCTCGTCTGGATCGATGGCGAGGTCTCTACCGGAGACGTGGCACATCTGTTCTGTGGCGCGCAGCCGCGCTAGCGATGCAGGTGGATCGGTTCGACTGGTCACGATCACGCAGCTTTCTTTCGGGACCTGCGCGAGCCCGGCTTCCAGCGCGACATAAACAGCGCTGTCGGAAGGAATCGCTTGCAGGTTGTCGAGCACCAGAGCGAGCGGCTGGCCGCTCGCGAAGAGCTGCCTGAAAAACTTGCGCGCGAAGGATGCTACATCGCTGCCGCGCCGTGCCGTGAAGACGGGCAGATCGCGGGCGCGGGCCTCGCCGAGCCTTTGCAGAGCGTGCGCAAGATAGTGGAAGAACGTCGCCGGATCCGCGTCGTCCGAATCGACCTGATACCAGACCGACTGCAGCTTTCGGGCCTGGACGTAGCCTGCGGCGAGGTTGGTCTTGCCCGATCCTGGCGGCCCCGAGATCCATATAACGGTGCGCGCGGCCGGCTCATCTAGGCGCGCGAACAGCGCTTCGCGAGCCACCGCCGACCCGATCGTCGGTCGCGTCGTCTTCGCGAATGAGGTGCCCGAGTGGGGCGGTCTGATCACGCGAATTCCTCCCCTCGGCATCTTCTCATGTCGTCCACTGCACTCCCAAGGGCCAGAAGACGTTTGTAGGTCATCTGTAAGTCATCCGCAATGCGCCGTCTCGCAGGATGACGTCGCGTACAGGCCGGCATGTGCCGGCAATTCGGGAGCAGAAACCATGTTGAGTATGTCGAGACGTTTGATGCTTTTGGGCAGCCTTGCCGCGTCGAGTCTTGGCGGCTGTGTGATGGTGCCTGTCGCATCCGACGGCACGCCGATCTATCCGCTTGCCACACCGGCTTATCCAGCGGCGGTGGCAGTCCCCGTTCCGACCGTGCAAGGTCCGGGACCCAATTTCATGGCGCCGGTGCCGGGACGCAACGCGCGGACATCGCCGCCATCGCCTTACATCGCGCCGCCAGTCGAGCCGGCAGCGCCCACGGGACCAGCGGCGCCGGCCTCGCTGCAGGCGCGGCTCTATCCATCGAACGAGGTCGCGACGGAGACAGGAATGCTGTCAGGAACGGTCACGAACATGATGACCGGCAAAGGATTCTTCCAGCTGAACTACAGGGGCGAGGTCCTGCAAGGCGAAGCCACGCGCGTACCCGGAGACGAGCGGCGCGGACTGGCGAACGCGTACGGTCAGCGAGGAACGTTCATGACCTGTGACTACCGAATGACGACACCGTACCTCGGCACCGGTACCTGCAGTCTGTCGAACGGCGCTCAGTACCAAGTTCACATCGGCGGGTAGTGGCGAGCAGGGGCGGCGAGCGATCGCCGCCCCCGACGACCTTGCGCAAGGAGGAGTCGTGTAGACTGCCTCAATGCAGGCTCGCCTCTTCCTTTCCTTCGGGGGGACGGTGAGGCGTGGAGCGGGCATTGCCGCACTCGTCGCGGTCTCCTCTGCGCTCGCCGCGCCGCCGCTCAACGTCGGCTCGAAGCGCTTCACCGAGAGCTACATCCTTGGGGAGATCATCAAGCAAACCGCGAACGCTGCCGGCGAGACGACCGCGGTGCATCAGCAAGGGCTCGGCAACACTGCGATTGTGCTGAACGCGCTCACGAGCGGCAACATCGACGTCTACCCCGAATACACCGGCACGATCGCGAAGGAAATTCTCAAGCTCGACGCGGTGCCGCCGCTTCCCGAGCTCAACGCGAAGCTTGGCTCGATAGGTCTCGCGGTTGGAGTTTCGCTCGGCTTCAACAATACCTACGCGCTGGCGATCCGCAGCGAGGACGCACGCTCGAAGAACATCACCAAGCTGTCCGATCTCAAAGCGCATCCCGAGCTGCGACTGGGGCTGTCGCAGGAATTCATCGGCCGCGCCGACGGCTGGCCGGGATTGAAGCAAGCGTACGACCTTCCGTTCGCCACGCCGCGCGGGCTCGATCACGGGCTTGCGTACGATGCCATCGAGCAGAAGCAGGTCGACGCGATCGACATCTATTCGACTGACGCCAAGATCGACAAAGCGGGCCTCATCGTGCTCGCCGACGATCGCAATTATTTTCCGCGCTACGACGCGGTGCTTCTCTATCGCGCCGATCTGCCGCAGCGTCTTCCGAAAACCTGGTCCGCGCTGAAGACGCTCGAAGGCAGGATCGACGACGCGACGATGCGGCGCATGAACGCGGCGGCGGAGCTGGAGGGCAAGGATTTCGCGAGCATCGCTGCGGCATTCCTCGCGGGGCAGAAGAGTGCGGCGCCGGCGACAGCCACGGGCTCGACTGCGAAGACCTTCCTCGAGAAGCTTTTCGGCCCCGATTTCGGACGGCTCACGGGCGAGCACGTCGCGCTCGTTTTCATTTCACTCCTGGCCAGCGTCGCGGTCGGCATTCCGCTCGGCATCCTTGCCGCCAAGCGTCCGGCAACCGAAGGGCTCGTTCTCGGCGCTACCGGCGTGTTGCAGACGATTCCTTCGCTCGCCCTGCTCGCGGTGCTGATTCCGCTCACCGGACGCATCGGCGCGGTGCCCGCATTCATCGCGCTCGCGCTCTACGCGCTGCTGCCCATCGTGCGCAACACGCACACCGCGCTGGCGCAGATCTCGAAGGGCATGCGCGAGGCGGCGCAATCGCTGGGGCTGACTGCGGGCACGATCCTGCAGAAGATCGAGCTGCCGCTTTCGGCACCGACGATCGTGGCCGGCATCAAGACCTCCGCGGTGATCAACGTCGGCACCGCCACCATCGCCGCGTTCATCGGCGCCGGCGGGTACGGCGAGCGCATCGTCACGGGCCTCGCGCTCAACGATCACGAAATGCTCCTCGCCGGTGCGATTCCCGCGGCGGTTCTTGCCCTGCTGATCGAAGCTGTGTTCCGCTTCGGGGAGCGTTGGATCATCCCCGAGGGATTGCGCCAATCGCGCTAGGCGTTGCCTGTTGCGCCGACGCGAGGCGAGTCGGCTTCGCTTTTGGCGGCACCGGCTTCGGCAGCTTCTCGACGTTCGCCTGCGCTTCCTGCGTAAGCGCGCCGCAGTCGGCATCCTTCGCGCCGCCTGTTTCCATCAACGGCAGGATCGCAGCCGGTGGAGCAAGCACACCAAGCCCGACGGCTGCACCGGCGCGGACCACGGCCTGTCCCAGCTCGGGATGGATCTGCGGCGTCGACTTGAAGCTGCCCTCGATGCGAATCGGCCCGCGTAGCGCGACCAGGCTCGCCCGCTTCGATTCTGCCTTGAGCTTGATATCGTAATTTTCCTTGGCGAAGTCGATATTCCCTTCACCGTCGATCTTCTCGGCGGCGGTGTCGATGACGAAGCTCTTCGCCGTCAAGCGGCCATTGTCGGCGGTGAAGTCCGCGACCACGCAGTTGAGCGGAGAGCTTTTGTCGCCGACCATCAAGAGCGGAATCGCCCGCCCGAGGTCGAGATTGGTGAGAACGATCCCGAGCTCGCTCATGTCGCCTCCGGTGTTCGTGAAGGCCAGCTCGCCATTGCTTGAGCCGAGCATGTCGGCCACCGAGTTGCCGGCCGCGGTGAAGCGGGCGCGCCCGTCGAGCTTGCCGGCGCTGCCGTTCGGCGGCTTGAGCTTCGGCACGATGTCCTTCAGCTCGAGGTTTTGCACCGTCACGTCACCCGAGGTCTTGATCACATCGCGGCTTGCATCCATCACCAGCGTCGACACGACGTGGCCGCCCGCTACGCCGAAAACGACCGGTTGCAGGCTGACGATGCCGTGATCCAGCACTAGCGTCATCTTGACGTCGTCGAGCGGTAGCTGAGGCGATGAGGTGAAGCGCTTGCCCTTGAAGCGCACCGTGCCGTCGACCACACGCAACCGCTCCAGATCGTAAGGCCTGGTCGGCAGCACGCGTCCCGACTCTTCGCGCTTCGCGACCTCGCGGTTCTGCTCGGGGGTCCGCGCGCTTCCAGACTCCTTCCCCGGAGGCAGGCCGACGAAACCGCCGAGATCCTTGTAGTCGAGGCGCTGCGAAACGAGATCGGCGTCGATCACCGGTCGCTCGGCTCTTCCGTCGAAAACGAAATTGCCGGCGAGGTCGCTATCCCCGACCTTGCCGGTGAATTTGCGGAACGACCAGATCGCGTTAGCGTGCGTGAGCTCGCCGCTCACGCGATACTGAGGAGTCCAGACGAACGGCACGGGAATGATCGGGTAAAGCTCAGACATGTCGCGGCCCTGCAAGGTGAGCCGGCCGTCGACATTGTCGATCCGATGCGGAATCACCGTGCCGTCGAAGCTCGCGCTGGTGTAACCGGCGCGCGCGTGCACGTTCAGACGATACGGCTTGGATTGGTCTTCGAGCTTGAGCAGCGACGCGGCGCTGCCTTCGATTGCGAACGGATTGTTGCGCAGCCGGCCAGTCCCCTTGAATTCCACAGGAGTCGCGCCGTTCTCATCCGTTGCGGAGGAAGCAACGTTGACAGTGAAGTCGGTTCCGGTGCTGGGGTTCCGGAAATGCACCACGCCGTCCTCGATTATCAAGCGATCGAGGCGCGGCGGCGCTTCACCGGATGACTTGAATTCCCAATTGCCGGCCCCGTCCGCATTTCGCTCGAGCAAGACCCAAGGCTCCACCAGCCTAAGCTCGGGCACGGCGATCGGCCGTTTCCACGCCGACTCGAGATCGACGAGTATCGTCATACGGCGCGCGCGTGCCATCGTGTCCTCGCTGCCCCACGACGCATTGCCGATCGAGACGAACTCCGCGGTGACGAGTGGCTTCCACGAAAAAGGTTTCCACGAGAATTGTTTCCATAAGTCGACGTGCAGATCGCCGTCGATCTTGACCGGCCGCTCAAGCTTTGCGCTCAGATAGCTGGCAACCGGTCCGCGCAGCCAATTCCACTCGAACGCCGCAACCGCGATCGCGACGATCCCGAGGAGTGTGAGAAAAATCAAAGCTCTTCTGGACATAGGAACACCGAGAGCCTCCCGGAGATACTTGTTGGAATCCGCGCAGCAGAAGAAGTTTCCGCGAAGATCTTGTAGGACGAAGACTACGTGCGGAGACGTCATGAGCTCCGGAACGAGAACGTCAAGAAGGCGCTGGCGACAAGGCGCCCGAAGGGTAAGTAACGAAGGAATCGCGGCTACGGTTTGTCGGGTTTGTCGGCGGCCCGCTGCGACGCAAAGATGCCGCGGGCGCGATCCGCTTCGGCTCTCTCCGCGTCGAACTTATGGCCATCGACGCAGTAGATCGCGTGGCAAACCATGCAGCAACCGTTGCCACACAGCGGGAAGCTGCGAGCCTCCATCCCGCATACCCGACACGACAGTTGAACCGATTCCCCCACGACCAGCCGCCTGTGCGTTTTCCCTGCGATTATTATAAGGCCGCGTCTCCAGTGTTGGCTTTTCGCGACCGGCCCGCGCCACGGCAGCCATCGAGAAACAGGGCGACGACGTTGCGCCCCCAGGCGTCGACCTCCGCCGCGGTCATCGGCGCGCCGAGGCCCGCGGCGCGCCGCTGCGGCACGGCGATCACCATGTAAAGAAACTGCTCCGCGGAAAAGCGCGAGTTGTCCAGCGCGAAGCCTTCCCTGGCCGCCTCGCGCTCGAGCACGGCGCCGATGAGGCGAATCGCGTTCTCGCTCGCGCCTTCGCGGCTCACGGCCGCGGCGAGCTTCGGAAATCGTCCCGACTCGCCGACAATCAGGCGATGCAGCGCCACTGCCTGGGGGGACAGCGCGGCGCGCAGGATCAATCCCGCGAGCCGCTCGAGGATCTCGCGCAGGCTCGCGCCCTCGAAGATCGGAACGCCCGCCGGCGGACGCAAGCGCTCGATGACGCGATGGATGACGGCACTGAAGAGCGCCGGCTTGTCGGCGTAGCGATGATAAAAGGTTCGCTTCGAGACGCCTGCCCGCCGCGCGACGGCTTCGATGCTCGTGGCGCCGTAGCCGTGCGCGAAGAAAAGCTCCGTAGCGACGTCAAGGATTCGCTCGCCGAGCTTCTCCGCGTGCGCGTGCGACGGGCGACCGCCGCGGCGCGCGGCGGCTGCAGCGGCATGCGATCGCTTTTTTTCCGGACGATGCGGCGACTGACGCCGCCGCTTCGAGCGCGTCATCCCGCTGATGGATCAGCGGTTGTAGTCGTAGTAATAATCCGGAGTCGGAGACTGGTCGTAGTATTGCGGGGCCTGCGACTGGCTGTAGTACTGAGGCGCCGCGTACTGCGGTGGCCGCGGCACGTAATTGCTTTGCGGCGCGTTGTAATACGAAGGCGGCGCGGGAGCGTAGTAGCTGCGCGGCGGTGGAGTATAGGTTGCAGGCGGCGCGTAGTAACTGCGCGGCTGCTGCGGATAGTAATCCGGAGGAACCGGTGAGTAAGTAGCAGGCGGCGCTGCGTACGCGGGTGCCGGCGCATAGTACGGCGGCGGATTCGCTGCGGCCGCCGCCGCAACGAAAGGCGCGGCGACGATGGCGCCCGCCGTGTTGACTACCGCGCCCGCCGCAGTGCCGACTGCCACCGCCGCTCCACCGACTATCGCACCGGCCGTGCCAACCACCGCGCCCACGAGATCGAGCGGCCAGAGGCAGCCATAGCATGCGACACCGACATGGGTGCCGCCATGAACGCCGTAGTAATAGCCACCGTGGCCGTTCCAGCTGTGGCCCCAATTGCCGCTGCCGTGACCCCAGCCGTTGCGATTCCAGGTGCTGCCGTGATTCCAACTGTTGCCGTGACCCCAGCGGTTGTGCCAGGCATCGTCCGCCGACGCGGAGGAAACAGGCGCGAGCGCGAGAGCGAGACCGACCAGACTGCCGAGCGCAACTTCTCTGTATCTCATCATCGCTTGGTCCTCCTTCAGGGTCCGGATGAGTGGGATCCGACGCGCCATCACGCTAGCACTTTGCGAAACGCAACGCAACCGTAGCGTATCGTTTTGTTACAACTCCGGGGTACGAACCAGGAGCTGCCATCGGCTAGGCCCTCGTAGGCTAAAATTTCGCAGTTACGAGAGGGACTTCCGCGTGTTTCGCTTCTTCGAGCTTCTGGTCGACCCCTATCCCGAGGCGACGCCCACTCCGCCGCCGCGGGGCTTCTTCGCGTTCCTTTGGGCGTGCTCGAAGGGGTTGCGCAAGTACCTGCTCGCCACGACGCTGCTGACCGCGGTGATCGGCGCCTTCGAAGCGCTGCTCTTCGCCTTCCTCGGCAGCATCGTCGACTGGCTGGCCAAGGTCCAGCCCGCGCAATTGTGGACGCAGGAGCGCACGCACCTACTGCTGCTCGGCGGAGTGCTCGCAGGCAGCATCCTGCTCGTCGCGCTGCAGTCGATGGTCAAGCAGCAAACGCTCTTCGGCAATTTCCCGATGCTGCTGCGCTGGAACTTCCACCGCCTGATGCTCGGACAGAGCATGAGCTTCTATCAGGACGAGTTCGCCGGCCGCATCGCGACCAAGGTCATGCAGACTGCGCTCGCGGTGCGGGATACCTGGCTCATCGTCGCCGAGCTTCTGGTTTTCGTCGTCATCTATTTCGTGACACTGCTCGCGGTGCTCGGCAATTTCGATGGGCGGCTGCTGATTCCCTTCCTCGTCTGGGTGATGCTCTACACGATTGCGCTTTGCTACTTCGTGCCGCGGCTCGGACGAATCGCGCGCGTGCAAGCCGACGCGCGCTCGCTGATGACCGGGCGCATCACTGACGCGTATACCAACATCGCCACAGTAAAGCTCTTCTCGCACGCGCGGCGCGAGGCCTTCTACGCGCGCACCGCGATGCAGGAGTTCCTCGGCACGGTGCACACGCAGATGCGCCTCGTCACCGGCTTCGAGATCGTCAATCACACGCTGTCGATGGCACTCATCGCGGCGAGCGCGGGCGCGACGCTCTGGCTGTGGACTTTGGGACAGGTCGGCGTGGGTGCCGTCGCGGCGGCCACCGCGATGGCGCTGCGCTTGAACGGCATCTCGCACTGGGTGATGTGGGAGATGGCCACGCTCTTCGAGCACATCGGCACGGTGCAGGACGGCATCAACACCATCGCACGCCATCATCAGGTGGTCGACGCGCCGGACGCGAAGCCGCTCGTTGTTACCCGCGGCGACATCCGCTTCGAGCAGGTGAGCTTCGCCTACGGCGGCAAGCGTGACGTGATCGAGAAGCTCGATCTGCACATTCGCCCCGGCGAGAAGATCGGACTGGTCGGACGATCGGGGGCGGGCAAGTCGACCATCGTCAATCTGCTGCTTCGCTTCTACGACGTCGAGACCGGAAAGATTCTGATCGACGGGCAGGATATCGCGCACGTGACGCAGGTCAGCCTGCGCGAGCGGATCGGCATGGTGACGCAGGACACCTCGCTCCTGCACCGCTCGGTGCGCGACAACATCGTGTATGGGCGGCCCGACGCGACCGAGGATGCAATGCTCGCAGCGGCCAAACGCGCGGAGGCCGACGAGTTCATCGCGGGACTCACCGATCCCAAGGGACGCAAGGGTTACGACGCGCACGTCGGAGAGCGCGGCGTGAAGCTCTCCGGCGGGCAGCGCCAGCGCGTCGCCATCGCGCGCGTGATGCTGAAGGATGCGCCGATTCTTCTGCTCGACGAGGCGACCAGCGCGCTCGATTCCGAGGTCGAGGCCGCGATCCAGCAAAGTCTCTATCGCTTGATGGAAGGCAAGACCGTGGTCGCGATCGCCCATCGACTCTCGACGATCGCCGCGATGGATCGGCTGGTCGTGCTCGATCACGGACGCATCGTGGAAGAAGGCGATCACCGCAGCTTGCTCGCTCGCGACGGCCTGTACGCTCGGCTTTGGGCGCGGCAGAGCGGCGGCTTCCTCGGCGACGAACTCGAAGCGGCGGCCGAGGCCGAGGCGGCGATCGCCCAGGCACGCGGCGAGGACGAAATCGCCGCCGAAGACGTGCCGGCGCGCAAACCCGAACCGACGCTCATCGGACACGACTTGCCGGCGGGCTCCGAGCCGCCGAGTTAACGTGAAGCGAGTGCTCGCGTTGTGCGCGCTTGCATGCGCTTTCGCGCTCGGTGCCGCACATGCAGCCGATCCACGCAAGATCGCGCACCTCGCGCTCATCTCCGATCCGCCCGGCTTCGATCCAGCCGGCCCGACCGACGTGTACGCGGCGGTAATCGAGGAAGCAATCTTCGACCGGCTCCTCACTTACGATTTTCTGGCACGGCCGCCGAAACTCGTCCCGATGGCTGCCGCCGCGATGCCAGAGATCGCCGACGGCGGGCGCACCTACACCGTACGGCTTAAGAAGGGCATCTATTTCACGACTGATCGCGCATTCAAGGGTGTAAAGCGCGAGCTCACCGCGCAGGATTTCGTCTATTCGGCAATGCGTTTCCTCGATCCTGCCGAACGCTCGCCGTACGCTTTCCTGTTCCGCAACAAGCTCGTCGGTCTCGACGCAGTGGCCGAGCGCTCCAAGAAGTCGGGCAAGTTTGACTACGACGCCAAGGTGCCTGGACTCGAAGTCGTCGACCGCTACACGATCCGCTATCGACTCAACGAACCCGACTTCACGTTCAGCTACATCCTCGCCCACGGCAGCTACGGCGCGGTCGCGCGCGAAGTCGTCGAAGCCTACCGCACCGAGATCGCGGGACATCCAGTGGGCAGTGGGCCTTACTTCCTCAAGGAGTGGACTCCGGCCCTCAAGGTCGTGCTCGAGGCAAATCCCGACTATCGCGGCTTCACCTGGGATTTCGCCCCGGGCGCCGATCCGCGCGACCGGCTGCTCGTCGAGCAGATGCGCGGCAAGAAGATGCCGCAGATCGGACGCATCGAGTACCAGGTCATCGAGGAAGACAATCCGCTTTGGCTCGCGTTTCGCACCGGGCAGCTCGACGTGATCAACGTCCCGCCGCGCTATGCGCAAGACGCTGCCCAAGGCGACAAACTGAACCCGGAGCTCGCAAAGGGTGGCATCACGATGTACCGTTCGTTCCCGCCAAGCGCTATCTTCGGCGACTTCAACTTCCGCGATCCAGTGGTTGGCGGGTTCGCCGCGGACAAGATTGCGCTGCGGCGCGCGATCGCCATGGCATACGATCGCGAGGAGGAGATTCGCATCGTGCGCCGCGGGCTAGCGATCCGAACCGAAATGCCGATCCCGCCCGATGTCGTGGGTGTCGATCCGACGTACAAACGCGGTATCCCCTACGATCCCGCGACGGCAGAAAAACTCCTCGACCGGTTCGGCTACAAGCGCGGTGCGGACGGCTTCCGCACGCTGCCCGACGGCAAGCCGCTCGTCATCACCGTCAGCACGAGCACCGATACTTTCTATCGCGACCTCGACACGCTGTGGCAAAAATCGTTGCAACGGATCGGGTTGCGCACGCGCTTCGAGATGGTGCGCTCGAACGAACAGGCTCAGATGTCGATGGCGTGCAAGATTCCGATCTACCAATACGGCTGGTTTGCCGACTATCCTGACGGCGACAACTTCATGCAGCTCTTCTACAGCAGGAACATCGGCGAGAGCAACGTCGCCTGCTACGAGTCACCAGCGTTCGACAAGCTCTACGAGCGATCGCGCGCGCTACCCGACTCGCCCGAGCGCAACAAGCTCTACGTCGAGATGAGCCGTCTGCTCGAGGCCGACACGGTGTTCGTGCTGCAGGCCTCGCCCGCGCGCATGACCGTCGTGCAGCCCTGGCTTCTCGGCCACAAAGCACACCCGATCATGAACACGATCGTTCCTTTCCTCGACATTGATCTCGCGCGTAAGCCGTCACGCTAAGCTTCGCCAAATATCGAAGGCCCAACAATGGACGGCGCCACGCTTACCCCCGCCGAAAAGCGCGATCTCAGGTATCACCTGCATCCATCGACCAACCTGCGCCAGCTCGAGAGCGACGGACCGCTCGTCATCACGCGCGGCGACGGCGTGTACGTGCTCGACGAGCAAGGCAGGCGCTATCTCGAAGGCATGGCGGGCCTTTGGTGCGCGTCGCTCGGGTTTTCCGAGCGCCGGCTCGCGGAGGCCGCGCACCGGCAGATGCTCGAGCTGCCGTTCTACCACGCCTTCGCGGGCAAGGTGCCGGCGATCGCGACCGAGCTCGCCGAGAAGCTGATATCGATCGCGCCGGCCGGGCTTGCGCGGGTGCTCTTCGCCAACTCGGGCTCCGAGGCGAACGACACGGCGATCAAGCTCGTCTGGTACTACAACAACGCGCTCGGACGGCCAGAGAAGAAGAAGATCATCGGCCGGCAAAAGGGCTATCACGGCATGACGATCGCCGCCGGCAGTGTGACCGGGCTGGCCTTCGTGCACAAGGATTTCGATCTGCCGCGCGGGCGCTTCATCCATGCTGGCTGCCCGCATCACTATCGTTTCGGCAAGCCTGGTGAGAGCGAGGAGCACTTCGCGGCGCGTCTCGCGGCGGAGCTCGACGAGCTGATCCTGCGCGAAGGTCCGGAGACGGTTGCAGCGTTCTTCGCCGAGCCGGTGATGGGCGCCGGCGGCGTGATCATTCCGCCGGCGACGTACTTCGACAAGATCCAGCCGGTGCTTCGCAAGCACGACGTGCTCTTCGTCGTCGACGAGGTGATCTGCGGCTTCGGCCGCACGGGCAACATGTTCGGATCGCAGACCTACAATCTCAAGCCTGACATCCTCACTTGCGCCAAGGCGTTGACGGCCGGCTACCTGCCGATGACGGCCACACTCGTGTCGCAATCGATCTACGACGTCCTTCTCAGGCAAAGCGACAAGCTCGGCATCTTCGGGCACGGTTATACCTACTCGGCGCATCCGGTGCCCGCCGCCGTCGCGCTCGAAACGCTTACGATCTACGAAGAGCGAGACATCGTTGGTCACGTGCGCAGCGTCGCTGCGCCGCTGCAGAAGGGGCTCCGCAGCCTGAGCGGGCATCCGCTCGTGGGCGAAGCGCGCGGCATCGGGCTCATCGGCGCGCTGGAGCTCGTCCGCGACAAGGCCACCCGCGCGAACTTCGACGCGAAGGACGGAGTCGGTGCCTACCTCGTCAGGCGAGCGCAGCAGCACGGCGCGATCCTGCGCAACATGGCGGGCGACGTCATCGCGTTCTCGCCGCCGCTCGTCATCAGCGAGAGGGAGATCAGCGAGCTGCTCGAGCGGACTGCTCGTGCGCTGGACGATACGCTGGCCATGGTTCGCGAGCGCGGCCTCGCCGGCTGACGGGGTGCTCGCCGGGACCGCACAGCCATGGACCAGCGCGGTGCCGAGCATAGCGCAGCGGCGATTAATTACACGACTTTCGTGATACACTTGATTCTTGTCTTTATGCGCGAGCGAATCATGAAAAACGTAACCATCACCCTCGACGAGGAAACCGCTGCCTGGGCACGCGTGTACGCAGCGCAGCACAACATGAGCGTCTCGCGACTAGTCGGCGAGATGCTGCACCAACGCATGGGTGAGCTGAGCGAATACGATCGGGCGATGCGCGCGTTCCTTGCGAAGAAGCCGGTAAAACTCAGTCGAAGTGGCGGACGCTATCCGAAACGGGAAGAGCTTTATGACCGCGGCCGTCTTCGTTGATACGAATGTGCTCGTGTATGCGCGCGATACCCGGGACGCGCGCAAACAGGGGCGGGCCACAAGCTGGTTGGAGCACCTGTGGCGACGTCAGCTGGGCCGTACCAGCTTTCAGGTATTGATGGAGTACTACGCAACCGTCACGCATAAGCTCAATCCCGGTCTGCCGTCGCCGGTCGCCTGGGACGATGTGAGCCATTTGCTGCTCTGGCGTCCACAACCGAGCGACGAAATGCTGCTCAAGCGCGGGCGCGAAATCGAGCTCAGATACCGTCTGAACTGGTGGGATTGCCTGATCGTGGCAGCGGCGCAGCTGCAAGGTTGCGCGCTTCTGCTATCAGAGGATATGCATGAAGGTGCGGATTACGGCGGTGTGACCGTGCGCAATCCGTTCACGCTCGAAGTGAGCGAGCCTGCCGCTACCTATCAAATCGAAGCGATCTCCGCGAGACGGCATCCGCCGCGCGGGCGGCCGCGGCGGGTCGTACAACCGTCGCTGCGCTAGCTCAGATACGCGAGCAGCGGCGATCCAGGCTGTCGTTTGACGAGCGCGCTCTCGGCTTCGCGCTGCTCAGCCATCTGCAGCTCGACGATCCATTGCGTGACTCCGCCGACCAGCGTGCCGATGGCCACGCCGTCGCGGTAGAGAACGCGATTCCCCGTCACCGCGGGAACGCGGGGGCCCGGAACGACGGTTCCGACCAGATTCACCGGATCGGCGCCCGAAAGCGAGATCCACTTTCCAGCCAGGGGTGCGCGACGCGTCTCGCGCAGCATCGCGACCGCCTCCGGCAGTGCGAACTGCTCGCCGGTCACGCTCGCAACGAAGCGCCCGCCGCGAATCTCGCCGCGCGCCTCGAGCCTTCTCAACATGCGCAGCAGATCACGCCACGGCGGCAGCCACGCCGCCTCGCGCTCGAGCAATCGCCAGAACACGACGCCGTAGCGTCGGAGCAACGTGCGCGCGACGTGCTCGACGACGTCTTGATCCGGCTCGTCCATCCCACGGCCTGAAGCGGGTTTGCGCGCCGGCCTGCGCACGAGCGCCCAGCGTCCCGCGTCCTCGATCCCGAACAGCGCGGTGCGCCGCTTGCGCCGGCCTTCGCCGAGCGGCTTGCGACGATCTGAGGGAATGAGAAGAGCGCGCAATCCGGCAAAGCTGTCGGAGTGCACGAGGCCGACGACCACCAATTCTGCAAGCGCATCCTCGACCTGAGTGCGTAGGAGCCCGGTGCCTTCGACAATCTCGTCGTAGAAGCACGCGCCGTGTTCCTTGAGATGGTCGGCGACCGTTTGTGCGCGCGGCGTGATCGGCGCTGGATCAGGTGTCGAAGTTGGAACTGCGCGCGTCCACAGTGCTGCATTCCGGCGTGAAAGCAGCGTGACCGGCGTGGTGCGGATCGGCCCGGCGTTCTTCGCCGCGATCCGCGCCGGTGCGCTGACGCGCGTCCACGACGCGCGGCCCGCGAGGCAGAGATCATCGAGCCAGGTGAAATCGTAGTTCTCGAGACGCGCGGGAAGGATCTCCGCTTCCCACGCGGCAGCCGGCGCTTCGAAGCCTTCGAGCTGCGTGATGAGCGCCGCGAGCGCATCGGGACCCTGCCGGCGCTCGCTCGGGACGACATGCTGCCAGCGGCAGAGGAACCGCATGAAGTCCTGGCTCGACACCGGCTCGATCTCGGCGCGCAGCCGGTTGACCGTGTAGCGATGGATGCGGGCGAGCAACGCGCGCTCGCACCATTCGGGCTCGCTTGCTCCGGCAGTGAACGAGCCCTTCAACGCGAAGCCTTCGGCCGCGAGCTTCGCCATCGCCACCTCGATCTCGGCGCGTGGCAGCGCGAGCGATTCCGCTATCGCACCGACCGTCGTGGGGCCGAGACCCTCGAGTCGGCTACGCACGATCTCGACCAGCGCTTCCTCGCGCTGCCATTCGCGCGCGGCGAATTCTTCGGGCGCCTCGATCGACGGTGAGCACTGCGCTTCGGGGAACAAGACTTCGAACTGCGGCAGCCTCTCCGCCGCGACCCACACATTGGTTTCCTCTCCCCGCTGAGACGAGAGGTTTGTGCGAGCAATCGTGAGTATGGTTGCACGGCGCTGCTCCGCAAGCTCGGCGAGCAGAAGCTTCCATTCCGCGTGCGCCGCCACCTCCTCGCCGGTGGCGAAAGCGAGCGATAGCAGACCGTCGTGCAGTTCGTCGGCATTGACCGGGCTCGGCCAGGCTTCGCTCTTCACGCGCGCGATCGCGTCGGCGTCGAGCCGTCCAAGGCCTGCCGCGGATTCCTCGTCGAGCCAGCGCCGGCTCATCACCGCCTGCGTGCGGCGTTCTTCCAACGGCGCATCGTCGAGGAAGGCGTACGGACGCGCGGTGAGAATCTGCAGAGCCAGCGGCGAAGGCTCGGTCAGATCGCGATGCGCGGTCGCGATCTCGCCGGCCTCCATCGCGCGCAGCAGGCGCTCCAGCCCTTCGATGTCCATCGCATCGTAGAGGCAATCGTGCACCGTCTGACTGACGAGCGGATGATCCGGCACCTCGCGCTCGCCCACGATGTTCTCGGCGCAGGCGATCTGATCCGGGAAGACCACCGCGAGCAGGTCCTCGGCGGCCATGCGCTGCAGCTGCGGCGGTACCTTCTTGCCCGCGCGGAAGCGCGGCAGCGCGAGCGAAGTCGTCGCGGCCCAGCGCCAGCGCGCAGCGAACATCGGCGCGTCGAGCATCGCCTGAACGAGCAGCGGCCGCACGCTCTTCGAATGCAGATAGCGAGCGACGTCCTCGAGCGGAAAGCTGTGACTCGTCGAGAGCGAAAGCACGATCGCATCTTCGGTCGCGGCCGCCTGCAGCTCGAAGTTGAATTTGCGGCAGAAACGCTTGCGCAGCGCGAGCCCCCAGGCTCGGTTGATGCGGCTCCCGAACGGCGAATGGATGACGAGCTGCATGCCGCCCGACTCGTCGAAGAAGCGCTCGAACACGATCGTCTTATGCGACGGCACGACGCCGAGCGCGGCGTGCGCCGCGGCTAGGTATTCGGTGAGCTGTCGCGCCGCCGGCATGGCGAGGTCGAGCTCCTCTGCCACTGCCTCGACGCTCGCGTCCTGATCCAACCCCGCGACGATCTCTTCGCGCAGCCTGGAAACGGATTGCGACAGCTCGTTGCTTCGTCCCGGCGCTTCGCCGAGCCAGAACGGAATGTTCGGCGGCTGACCCTTGGCGTCCTCGACCCGCACGCGCCCCGCTTCGACGCGCAGGATGCGGTACGACGTGTTGCCTAGCTGGAAGATGTCGCCGGCAAGGCTCTCGATCGCGAAGTCCTCGTTGAGCGTGCCGACAACCTGGCTTGTCGGCTCGAGCACGACGTCGTAGTCCGCGGTGTCGGGAATCGCGCCTCCGGAAGTGATCGCGGTGAGCTTCGCACCACGGCGTCCGCGCAGCATCTTGTTGACCGCGTCGCGGTGAATGTACGCGGCGCGATGGCCGCGGCGGGTGCTGAAACCTTCGGCCAGCATACGCACGACATCGAGGTAGTCTTCGCGGTCGAGCTTTCCATAGGAATAGGCGCGCTGCACCAGCTCAAAGAGCGCGTCCTCGCTCCATTCGCGCGATGCAACTTCGGCGACGATCTGCTGCGCCAGAACATCGAGCGGCGCTTCGGGAATCGCGATGCGATCGAGCTCTCCTCGCCGCACGGCGTCGAGCAGCGCTGCGCATTCGACCAGCTCGTCGCGCGAGAGTGGAAAGAGTCGCGCCTTGGGCTTCCCCGTAACGCTGTGATTCGCGCGGCCTGCGCGCTGCAGAAAGGTGGCGATCGAGCGCGGCGAGCCAAGCTGGCAGACGAGATCGACGTCGCCGATGTCGATGCCCAACTCGAGCGACGCGGTCGCGACCAGCGCGCGCAGCTCGCCGCGCTTCAATCGCTGCTCGGCGAGGAGTCGCCGCTCCTTGGCGAGGCTGCCGTGGTGCGCAGTGACGTTCTCGTCGCCGATGATCTCGGACAGATGCCGCGCGATGCGCTCGGCCATGCGCCGCGTGTTGACGAACACCAGCGTCGTGTGATGTTCCTGGATCAACTCGGCGAGCCGTGCGTGCACCTGCTTCCAGACGTCGCCCGACATCACGGTCTCGAGCGGAGCCGGCGGCACTTCGATGGCGAGGTCGCGATCGCGCACGTGCCCCGCGTCGATGATCGCGCAGTCCTCGATCGGTGTCTTCGCCCCGACCAGGAAGCGCGCGACCTCGTCGATCGGCTTCTGCGTAGCGGAAAGTCCCACGCGAACCGGAGGCGTCGCCGTCAACGCGGCGAGCCGCTCGAGCGAAAGGGACAGGTGACTGCCGCGTTTGTTCGGCGCGAGCGCGTGAATCTCGTCGACGATCACGGTCCGCGTCGTGGAGAGCATCTTGCGGCCCGAGTCGGACCCGAGGAGCACGTACAGCGACTCAGGCGTGGTGACGACGATGTGCGGCGGGCGCTTGCGCATGCCCGCGCGCTCGCTCTGCGTCGTGTCTCCGGTCCGGACGAGCGTGCGGATCTCCACATCGGGAAGACCGAGCGCCAGCAACTCGTCACGGATTCCGGCGAGGGGCGCTTCGAGGTTGCGCTGGATGTCGTTGGAGAGCGCTTTCAGCGGCGAGACGTAGACGACGAGGGTCTCGTCGGGGAGCGGCGTCTCGACGCCGCGGCGCACGAGGCTGTCGATCGCGGCGAGGAAGGCGGACAGCGTCTTCCCGGAGCCGGTCGGCGCGGCGACCAGAACGTGTCGGCCCGACTGGATCGCCGGCCAGGCGCGCGCCTGGGCTTCGGTTGGCGCGGCGAAGCTCTTGCGGAACCAGCTCTCGACGGCGGGGTGGAAGGATGCGGCTGAGGACATCGGCCCTATTCTAACTTTGCGCTCCGACTGCTGACAGCGTTGTGTCAGGAGGTGCCACCGCATCGCTGGATCGTTGCCGGCACCGTCTGCGGCGCTCACCGCACCGGTCTAGAAAATTCGGTGCAGGGCCTGTTGGCCGCTCGGCGTGAGCGACACGACGCGCGAGTCCCTGGCCCGCTTCGCCCATCCGAGCTCCACGAGTCGGGCAAGCAGCGCGGCGCCCAGCGCGCCGGCGAGGTGGTGGCGGCGCTCGCTCCAGTCGAGGCACGCGCGGCAGAACGCCCGCTTCTGGCGGGAAAGCGGATCGATGTCGATGGCGAGCTTGCGGAAGAAACGCCGACCCCTGGCGCTGAGCTCCAGCCCATCGGCCCCCGGGACGAGGGCGCGCTTTTTCACCAGGCTTTCGTAAATCCGCACGCCGACCTCGCCGGCGAGATGGTCGTAGCACACCCGCGCCTTGCGCAGCGCCGGCTCGCGCGTGCTCGCGCGCACGCGGACGGCGCCGGTCCGGAAGGCCACGCCCATGAGGGATTCGAGAAGCTGCGCGACGTCGGTGTCAGCGAGGCGGAAATAGCGGTGCCTCCCTTGGCTTTCGACGGCCACTAGCTTTGCCTCGACGAGCTTGGCGAGATGTGCGCTAATCGTCTGCTTCGTGACGCCCGCCACTTCAGCAAGCTCGGTGGCGGTGAGCGCCCTGTCCGACAGCAGAGCGGTGAGCACTTCGGCGCGGGCGTGGTCGCCGATCAGTGCCGCGATGCCGACGATGCTTGGACCGTCTTTCATGGTTCGATCGTAGACGAACCATTGCATCCGTGCAAGCGCTATGATTGCCATCGTCGACCTTATCTGCTCCCGCCATGACGATCACCTGCTTCATCCGTTACGAGATCGATCCGTTCCAGCGCGATGCCTTCGAGGAGTACGCGAAAGTCTGGGGACGCGTCATCCCTCGCTGCGGCGGTCAGCTCGTCGGCTACTTCCTGCCGCACGAAGGAACGAATAACATCGCGTGGGGCCTGATCGCCTTCGACAGCCTCGCGTCGTACGAGCGCTACCGGGCGCGCCTCAAATCCGACCCGGAAGGACGCGAGAATTTCGCCATGGCGCAGACGAAGCGGCTCATCCTGCGCGAGGAGCGCACGTTCCTTGCGGTGGTCGACGGGACGTTTTGCATCGATACCAGCGCGGGAGCTATGAGACCGCCGTCACCGCATCGCCGATCTTCGCGCCGAGCAGCGTAGCAGCGCTGGCTCCATTCGCCGCCAGCTCGACGAGCCCGATGCTGTTCTCGTACCAGAAGCTGCTGCCGGCGGGCACGTCGCCGAAGACTTTCGCGTACTTGAGGCGATGATCGCGGAGGGTGAGGACCGCGTCGCGCGAGACACCGCTGGCGCGCAGCCCGGTCAGCGCGTTGCCGTAATGATCGATGTAGATGATCTCAGCGAGATCCTCCGGCCCGAGGCGGACTTGCAGGTCGGGGGTCTCCTGGACGTTGTCATGAGGAAACTCTCCACGCGCTATCCAGGCGGCGATCGGGGCAAACAGGTCGCGCCCGTGAAACGATGACGAGAGCCGCTGCGGGCGCCAGATGATCCTCCACGTCCGTCTTTGCGCGGCACGCGCACTGACGACCGACAGCAGACCGTTGTCCGGCCCCACATACCACTTTTCATCGGCCTGCAGGACGATGGCGTCGCGATCCGTACCGACACGGGGATCGACGACCGCCAGAAAGACGCTTTCGGCCGGAAAGCGCTCCTGCAGCGCCGCGAGCAGATGCGCGCCGGCCGCCACGCGAAAGTTCGGCGCGTTGTGGAGCAGATCGAGAAGGACCGCCGCTGGAAAGTGCTCGAGCAGCTCCGCCTTGACCTGCGCGACGTAGATGTCGTGAGCGCCGAAGTCGGTGAAGAGGACGATCATAGGACGCGCCTATTCGGTCGAGAGCCCTTTGCTCGCGAGAAACTCCGGGTTGAAGAGCCGCCCCATGTAGAGCGAGCCACGATCGCACAACAGCGTGACGATCGTATGTCCCGGCCCCAACTCGCGCGCGACGTGAACCGCGGCCGCGACGTTGATCCCCGTCGAGCCTCCGACGAAGAGCCCGTCGCGGCGCAAAAGCTTGTAGACCATCGGCACACATTCGCTGTCGGGTATGCGCACCGCGTCGTCGATCGGGGTGTCCTTGAGATTCGCGGTCACGCGGCTCGAGCCGATCCCCTCGGTGATCGACGATCCTTCGAGCTTGAGCTCGCGGTGCTTGACGAAGTTGTAGAGCGCGCTCCCCATCGGATCGGCGAGCACGATCTTCACCCACGGCTTCTTTTTCTTGAGATAGCGCGCGACGCCGGCAAGCGTGCCGCCGGTGCCGGTCGCGCAGACGAATGCGTCGACGCTGCCGTCGGTGTCGCGCCAGATCTCGGGGCCGGTCGATTCGTAATGCGCGTCGCGGTTCACCGTGTTGTCGAACTGGTTGGCCCAGATCGCGTTCTTGGTCTCAGCAGCGATACGCCCGGCGAGCTTGACGTAGTTGTTATCGTTCGCATACGGCACCGCGGGCACGGGGCGCACCTCCGCGCCGAGCGCGCGCAGGAGATCCATCTTCTCCTGCGACTGGGTCTCGGGGATGATGATGAGGCAGCGATAGCCGCGCGCGTTGCAGATGTGCGCGAGGCCGATGCCGGTGTTGCCCGCCGTTCCTTCGACCACGGTGCCGCCGGCTTTCAGCATCCCGCACCGCTCCGCGTCGCGAATGATCCACAGCGCGGCACGGTCCTTCACCGATCCGCCGGGATTCAAAAACTCCGCTTTGCCGAGGATCTCGCAGCCGGTCTCGCGGCTCACGCTCTCGAGACGGATGAGCGGCGTGTTGCCGACGGTGTCGGCGAAATCCTTGCGAACGTTCAAGATGAGTCGCTGGGAATGATGCGTCGCCTAGTCTACACTTTGCGACCAGCCCCATGCCCGCCGCCGTTCACGTCGAATCCAGGACCCGCCACCGGCGCGTGACTCTGCACCGCCGGCATCGCGGCGCAGTGCTCGGCATGTACCATCCGAACAGGGTGACGACCTCCGGGAACACCACCCACTTTGAGGTTTCGTACTTGACCGCGCTCGGCAGCAGGGGCGCCGCGCTCGCACAAGCGCTTCTCGATAGCTGCGAACGGGACTACGCAACGCTGCAGGCGATCTTCGGCGGGCTCACGCCCAAGCACTTACCCTTCGTCGTGCAGGTGACGGCCGACAACAGCGGGGCATCGCATTCGAGCTGCATGGGGACCGATATCGCGGTCGGGGCGAACTCGGGCCCGACGGTCGATCTGATCCGCTCACTGCTGGTTGCGGAGGCGGACGAGGTGTTCATGGCGAACTTCGGCCGCGGCTGGAACTGCGGCGGCAGCAACGGCGAGGGTTTGTCCCGCGTGCTCGCGAACGACATGTACCCGGGCGCGCAGACCCCGGGTTTCGTGACCGCAAACGACTGGCTCGACATCAAGGCGCGACCCAATTGGGTGAGCCGGAACGATTCGACCGATGTGCGCTTCCGATCGATCGGCTGCTCGGTGCTCTTTCTCAACTGGCTGCGGTTCCAGCTCGGCTACGCTTGGCCCGACATCGTTGCCGCCGGCGCCGGAACCTTGAGCGCGACCTATCTCCACCTCACTGGGAAGCGCAGCGCCTGGAAGGACTTCCAGGCGTTTATGAACGCGCACTTCCCCCCAGGCAAGAAGTATCACCTGCGCAGCGACAATCCGTTTCCCGTCTGACCGAACCGCCTGCCCGCCCCGGCAGCCCGCCTACTTGACCGTGAGCGTCCCATGCATGTTGGGATGCAGCGTGCAGACGTAGGCGAAATCGCCCGCCTTGCTTGCCTTGTACTTCCACGATTTGCCCGCCGCGATGTCATGCGAGTCGAATGCGCCCTTCGCGGTGGCTGTGTGCGGGAACGGATCCTTGTTGACCCACACGACGGTATCGCCGCGATTGACCGTCAGCTTTTCAGGTTCGTACTTCACGCCTTCGATGACGACGGTGTGAGTCGCCGCGGCGGCGGTGCCGACCGCGGCGGTTCCGAGACAAACAAATGCGGCCGCGCCGATCAGCACGACCCGCCACTGGCGCGACACGGTCCTACTTCCCGAGGCTCGCCTGGATCGACTTGGCCTTCTCGAGGTGGGCGACGAAAGCCGGCCGCACCTTCTCGATCAGCGCTTTCAGCTCGGCGTTCTTGGCGCTGGGGATGAGCGTCTTGTCGACCGCGTCGAGCACCTGTTGATGGTAATCGACTTCATGATCGATGTAGGCCTTGTCGAATTCGGCGCCCTTGAGTCCTTTCAGCTTCTTCACGTTCTCTTCACCCCCCTGCTTCAGCGCCTGGCTGGTGGGGTTGTCTTCCGGCGTCACCTTGAGCTTCGTCACCAGAGCGGTCGCCTGCTTGTTCACGCCGGTATGGTCGGTCACCATCATCTTGCCGAACGCCTTGACGTCCTTGCTGTGGCCTTTGGTCTCAGCGAGCTTGCCGGCATTGATGTCGACCGTGTTGGCGGTAACGACGATATGTGCGATCTGCGCGTCGGTGGGGGCCTGCGCAAATGCGCCGGTCGCGGCAAGCAGCAACGCGCTCGCGAAAACGATAAGCAAAGATTTCATTTCATTGTCTCCTGTTTGTTGATAAGGCGCGCCCTTTCGAGCACGTTTGCCACGATCCGGTCGCAGCGTTCGCCGCCAAAAGCAAACGCCTCGACCGTAACCGCGTCGAGATCGCGTGACAGCGACTCGCGCAGCAGCGCACGCGCCCGGAAGGCGCGTGTGCGCACGGTCGCCGGCGCGAGGTCTAGGCACTCGGCGGTCTCTTCGACCGACATTTCCTCGACTTCGCGCAGCACGAACACGGTGCGGAATTGCTCCGGCAGCGCGTCGATGCGGCGCTCGAGCAGGCGCCGCATTTCATTGCGCATGGCGGCCGCCTCCGGCCGCTGTGCCGATGATTCAGCCATGATCCCCTCCTCGGCGTCGTGGGCGGATGCGTCGATCGGCACCACGACGGCGTCGCGTTTGCGCAGTCGCAGCCGCGCGAAGCTCTGGTTGATCACGATGCGGGCGAGCCAGGTCGACAGCTTGGCGCCGCCGCGGAAGGTCGCGATGCTCCGGTACGCGGAGAGATAGGCCTCCTGCACCGCATCTTCGGCTTCCGCGTCGTCCTTCAGGATCGAGCGGGCAAGCCGAAACAGCATGCGGTTATGCGCGCGCATCAGCGCCTCGAAAGCGCGCTCGTCACGAGCGGTGATCCGGCGCGCCAGCTCAGCGTCGGCCGACTGCCCTGCGGCTGCGGTTGCGGTGGTCATCCCCCCGGGCTTCCGGGTTTTTCCTGTTGGTCTTGAGTATTAGATGAAGCTATGCCCTGCGGCGTTCCCGCCGCAGGGCGAGGAGCAGCATCGGCTTCAAGCCTACATCGCCGGCTTGCCGCCTGCGGCCGCTCTGGCAGCCTTGGCCGTAGGATTGAGGTTCGGCTCGCCGATCTTCCGAAGCGTGTTGCGATCGGTGTGTTGAAACGGCTCCACCTGCCCCGGGATCATGAGTTCGGTCGTCTGCTCGTACGACCAGGTCCCGTCCGTGTTGATCGTGACCGTGATCACGTAGCTCATCGTCTTGAAGGCGTATTCGATGAAAGGGTTTGACACGATCCCGTTCGTCATCGAGCCGCGGGCGGCTTCGAGCCGGAACGTTCGCGCTGCGGCGTCGGCGCGGCCCACGGCCATCGCCGTCTGCCCGCGCGGGATCGACAGCGTCAGCATGAGAGCTCCGGTGGCCGGCTCCCAAAGCCAATACCCGACCTGATCGTGAAATGTCTCCGGGTCGCCGGGCTTGAAGATTTGCGTGTGGTAGCGCAAGCCGTAGAAGAGCTGCGGCCCATTGGCCTGGGCGTCGATCGGCTGCAATTCGTAATGCTCGATGTAGGCCTTCTTCTCGGGTCCTTCGGGCTTGGGGCTGGTGTCCAGGCCGCGCTGGCCGACCCAGATACCCGCTATCGGGGCGAGCGGGCCGAGATGGGCGAGCGTGTCGACGTCGGCTTCGCCCTCGGTGTAAATGTCTTCCGGAAACTTGTTCATCGCGTCAGCTCGGCACCTCGCCCAGCACCGTGCAGCGGCGAATGACCCGCCTCTGAGTGCCGGGATCGTACTGCGTGGCGCGGTGCATCACGCAGCGATTGTCCCAGACCAGCAGCTCGCGCGCGGTCCAATGGTGCTCGTACGTGAGGTCGGGATGGACGGCAAGCGCGTTCAGCTCTTCGATCAGCGCGCGCCCTTCGTCGTAAGGCATGCCGAGGATGTATTCGGCGTGGTCTCCGAGGTAGATGCACTTGCGGCGCGTCTCCGAATGCGTGCGCACGATGGGATGATCGACCGGAGGCTTGGCGCGTTTCTGCTCGTCGGTCATCAGATCTTCGCCGTGGCGGCGCGTGCGCGAGAAATCGAGGTTATGAACCGCGCGCAGATTGGCGATGCGCGCCTTCCAGGCGGGACTCAGGCGCTCGTAGGCGCCGTACATGTCACAGAAGTGCGTCTCGCCGCCGATCTCCGGCATCACTTCGCCGTAGATGATCGTCGCCTGGCCGGTGACACGCTGCCACGAGCCGTCGGTGTGCCATGCGAGCGTGCCCTTGTCGGGATGCTTGCCCGTCGGGTTGCCTTTCTCGTCGAGATTGGAGAGCCGATACAGCTCCGGATGGCCGTCGGCGTGATACTGGGCCATGACGTGGATCTGCACCTCGCCGAAGTGCCTCGCGAAAGCGACTTGCTCGCCGGGCGGAACGTCCTGCGGGGGAAAGAGCAGCACCTGATAGCGCAGGAACGCCTGATAGATCGCGCGGAAGAGCTCGTCCGAAATGCCGTCAGCGAGCCGCACGCCGTTTATCCTGGCGCCGAGTTTCGGTGTCAGAGGACGAGCGTCGAACCGCGAGATTTGGGCCGCGGTGGCGTTCATGATATTAGTTGGCGATGAGCGCCGGCGTCGACTCGCACTGTCACGTCTTCGATACTACGCTTTTTCCCTACGCGCCGGACGCTGCGTACAAGCCGCCGCCAGAGGAGGCGGGCACGGTCGCCCAGCTCGCGGCGGTGCTCGACGCGCACGGGCTCTCGCACGCGCTCCTGGTCAATCCCACCAGCGGCTACGGGTTCGACAATCGCTGCATGCTGGCCGCGCTCCGCGCATCGAAGGGCCGCTTCAAGGGCATCGCGCGCGTGCGGCCCGGCGCCGACGAGCGCACGCTCGCTGAGTTGGGCGATGCGGGCGTGATCGGGTTGCGACTCGATCTTCTGACCGATGGCGTGGACTCGTTGCGCGGTCCAGCTACGGCGCGGCTCCTGGCGCAGGTGCGCGAGATGCGCTGGCTCGCGCAGGTGCAGTGCGAGCGCGACCAGCTGCACGAGGCCGCCCCGATGTTGCGCGCCGCGCAGGTCAGGCTCGTCTTCGATCACTGCGGTCGGCCCGACGCAGTTCTCGGCGTCGACCAGCCAGGATTCAGCGCCCTGCTCGAATTCGGCCGCGAGGGGCACTTCGTCAAGCTCTCGGGGCCGTTCCGTTTCCACAACGCCTTCTCGTCCGACGCCCGCATCGAGCCGTTCGTCGCCGCCCTGATCGAAGCGTTCACGCCGCAGCGCTGCGTATGGGGATCAGACTGGCCGTTCCTGCGCCTGCCGGTGCGCATGGACTATGGACCAGTACTCGTCGATCTCGAGCGCTGGCTTGCCGACGAGCGCGACCGGCGACAGGTATTGTGGGAAACGCCAGCGCGATTGTTCGGCTTCGCCTAGGGCGGGCAGATGTAGCCCGTCCCGCTCGGCGACTTGAAGCAGCCGACCGACTCAGGCAGAAATTGCTTCGGCAGCCAGAGCACCACTTTCGGAAACAGCACCGTGAAGGCGATGGTGAAGAAGAACACGACGTAGAGCGGCAGCGAGCGTATCAGCGCCCGACTGAATGGGATGCCGACGTATTTCGCCGCGACAAGGAGCGACAATCCGTACGGCGGCGTGATCAGGCCGAACACCAGCACCGTGATGATTACCACGCCCATGTGGACGGGGTTGATGTTGCCGACCTCGGCGAGCTTGGTGATGATCGGCATGAAGATGATGATCGCGGGAATTGCGTCGATGAAGTCGCCGACGATCACGAACAGCACCACCAGCAGGAACATGATCATCGCGCCGTCGTTGCCGGCGATCGCCGTGATGTAGCCGGCGACAATGTCGGGGCCGCGAAGATACGCGACCATCCAGCCGAAGGCGGACGCTGCCGCGACCGCCCCGAGTGGAAGCGAGTAGAGCAATCCCGCGTACATGAAGTCCTTCGGCAGCTTCTTGATGTGCTGCGGCCGCAGGGCGGGAATCAGCACGATCAGGATGTAGACTGCGGCGATCATGCCGGCCTCGGTCGGCGTGAACCAGCCGGTCAGGATGCCGCCCATGATGATCACCGGGATCATCGTCGGCAGCGAAGCTCCGCGCGCGGCGAGCGCGAACTCGCGTAGCGTGGCGCGCTGCTTCATCACGCCGAGGGGTCCGAAGAAATAGCTGTAGATCATCAGCCCGATGCCGATCATCACGCCCGGCACGACGCCGCCGAGGAACAGCCCGCCGATCGACACGTTGCCGATCGCGCCGTAGACCACTGCCATGATGCTCGGCGGAATCAGGTTCGCCATCGTCGAGGCGGAAGCGATGAGCGCCGCGGTGAAGCCACGGTCGTAGCCCTCGCGGGCCATGTCCTTGGCGATGGTGCGCGTCAGCACGGCTACATCGGCGACCGACGAGCCCGAGATGCCGGCGAAGAACATGCTGAACAGCGTCACCACCTGCGCGAGCCCGCCGCGCAAGTGTCCGACCAGCACCTGCGAAAACCGGATCATCCGCTGGACGACCTCGCTGGAAGCCATCAGCTCGCCGACGAGCAGGAAGAACGGAACCGCGAGCAGCGTCTCGGCGTCGATGCCGTGGAAGAGCTGCCCGATCATCGACTGCATGCTGATCGGCGTGAAACCTGTCGCCACCAGCACGCCGGCGAGGATGGCGAAGGTGACCGGCACGCCCATGTAGCCGAGCGTGAGGAACAGCAAGCCCATCAGGCAGAGGATGAATCCGCTGCTCACTGAATGTGCTCCACGATGTCCTCGCTGTCCTCCGGGCCCTCGTAGCCGTGCTTCCATCCGTTGACGAGCTGCTCGATCATGAACAGCGCGATCAACGCGCCGGAGATCGGCACAATCGCGGTGTAGACGGTGAGCGGTATGAGCGAGGGCATGCGAAAGCTGCCGAGATCGAGGATCGCGTTCTTCCAGCCGAACCAGACGATCATCACCGCCACGGCCAAAACGATCAGCCGGTTGACGGTCTCGATCGCGAGTCGCGGCTTGCCCTTCAGCCGCTTGGTGATCTCAGCGAGATAGAAGTGATCGAGCCGGCGCGTCGCGGCCGCGAGGCCGATAAAAACCCCCCAGGCGAAGAATGCGGTCGTGACCTGCTGGAGCCACAGCCACGGCGCGCCGATGGTACGCGTGACCACGTCGCAGAACACGGTCAGCGTGAACATCCCGATGCAGATGCCGCACAGGACCATCAGCACCGCCTCGACCGGGTCGAGCCACTTCCACTTCAGGCGGCGATGGCGCTGCAGGATGAGCGCGCGCATGTCGGCCATGGCGTTCTCTTTCGCGCTATTGTGGACGCGCAGGCACTCGGGCGGAGGCGCTCGCGCGCTTCCGCCCGGACAGGATCGATCGCTTACTTCACGTCGCGGACGAGTTGCAGCAGCTTCACCGCGTGCGGGCCGAGCTCGTTGGCGAGCTGGTCCTGGACCGGAGCCGCGTCCTTCATGAAGCCGGTCTTGTCGACGTTCTCGACCACCTTGACGCCGATCGTCTTCAGCTTGTCGGCGGAATCCTTCTCGAGCTTGAGCGCCATCGCGGGCTCGCGCTTCGAAACTTCATCCGCGGCCGCCTGCACCCATTGCTGCTGCTGCGGCGTCAGGCTGTTCCAGGTCTTGTCGCTCACCCAGATGCAGTTGTTGTTCGCCTCGTGCTCGGTCATCGACAGCACCGGTGCGACTTCGTAATGCTTGTTGGCGAGATAGACATTGACGCCATTCTCGGCATAGTTCACGACTCCGGTCTGCAGAGACGTGTAAACCTCGCCGAAAGGCATGTGCACCGTCTGCGCGCCATAGGCGGGAAACAGCGTGTCCTCGGTCTTGGTCGCCTGCACGCGAACTTTTTCTCCCTTCATGTCAGCGACGCTCTTGACGTCCTTTTTGCCGTACATGTTGCGAAAGCCCATAGTGAGCAGCCCCAGGACGTGCGCGCCTTGCACCGAGTCCTTGATCATGGCCCGGAATTCCTGCGAGACGGCAGGGTCGGCGAGCACCTTGGCAAGATGCTGCTGGTCGCGGAAGATGAAATGGATCGAGAACACGCCCGCCTGCGGCGCGACCGTCGAGGCGTTCGCCGTCGAAGTGATGACGAAGTCGATGTCGCCCGCACGCATCTTCTGCAGCATCTGCGGCTCCTGGCCGAGCTGCGCGCCGGGAAACTGGTTGATGCTCATAGTTCCGCCGGAGAGCTCCTTGAGCTTGGCATCGAAGATGTTGGCGGCGATGCCGTAGGCGGTGGTCGTCGGTTGATCGTAAGCGAAGCTGAACGTGCGCGTCTGCGCGAACGCGATGCCGACGCAGGCGAGCGTCGTTGCGGCCAGCAGTGCGGACAGCGCGACGCGGCTGAAAATCCGGGATTTCATATGGTGACCCCTCCAGATTGGACTTTCTTGGCGCGCCGACTCCACTCTTGTGGCGGTGGTCACGCGGCGCACCGAGCGACGTATCCTACACGCTAAGCGGCACAGGAGGCGGATTTCATAGATCTTCTCGGACCAGGGCCGCAACCCCTGCGCTAGAATCCGAACGCTGCCGGCTGCATGCGCGAACGTCCGCAGAGACCAAGGCGGCGGATTAACCAACCGAGGAGGACGCACGTGAGCAATCCAACGCATTGGACGCGCCGCAATTGGCTCGGAGCGAGCCTCGCCAGCCTCGCCGTTGGCGCGCTGCCGCAACGCGCCGAAGCAGCCACGACGCTGCGCTGGGCGACGGTGCTGGCGGTGAACCACCCGTCGGTGCAGATGATGGAGCGCGTCGCCAAGCAGGTCCGCGAAGAGACCGGCGGCGCCGTCGACATCCAGACTTTTCCTGCGGGACAGCTCGGCTCGTCGCGCGATGTCATCGAGTCCACTTCGTCGGGTGCGATCCAGATCGTTGACGAAGGCGCTGCGCAATTCGGACAGTTCGTTCCGCAGTTCTCGATCCTGGAGGGACCGTACATCTGGCGCGATCCGCAGCACGTGCGCCGCGTCCTCGGCTCGCCGATCGTCGACGACATGAACGCGCAGCTTGTCGCCAAACGCTCGATGCGCGTGATCGGCTCGACCTATTACGGCAAGCGTCACGTCACGTCGGGATCCAAGGCGATCAACACCGTCGACGACATGAAGGGGTTCAAGCTGCGCATCCCCGAAGTCGACACTTTCCGCGCGATGGCGGAAGCCTGGGGCGCGCGGCCCACGCCGCTCAACATCGGCGAGCTTTATCTCGCGCTGAGCCAGGGCGCGGTGGACGGCCAGGAGAATCCGCTGCCGACGATCCAGAGCAACAAGTTCTACGAAGTGCAAAAGTATCTCATGCTGACCGGGCACATCATCACGCCGCGGCTCATCGCCATCAACGAAGCCGCGTGGCAGGCGCTGAGCGCCAAAGACCGACAGATCCTCAAGTCGGCGATCGACACGCATGGCCAGGCGCAGGACGCCGAGATCCTTTCGCAGGAGAGCAAGCTCGCCGACACGTTCAAGGTTGGAGGCATGACCGTGATACAGCCTGACGTCGAGAGCTTCCGCAAGCCGGTGCTGGCGAGCGTTCCGGCGAAGTTCGAGTCGAAGTGGGGCAAGGGGCTCTGGGAGCGAATCGCCTCGGCTTGACTCGACTGCCGCGCGCGCGATGAGCCGCTCGCCTCACGCCGCGCAACCGATGCTGCGCGCGCTCGCCGCCGGCTTCGACCGCGCCGCCGCGTTCGTCGCCTGCGCCATCGTCATCACTCTGCTCGTTTGCGTCGCACTGGGCGTCGTCACCCGCGCGCTCGGTGATCCGTTGATCTGGACCGACGAGCTGTCGCGTTTCCTGATGGTGTGGCTCGCCGTTTTCGGCTGGGTCGTGGCGACCCGCAAGCGCATTCACATCCGCATTCGTTTCTTCCAGGACCGGCTGCCCAAGCGAGCGCACAAGGCGACCGAGATCGCGATCCAGGCGGCAATGGTGTCGTTCGGCGTGCTGGTGACGATCTACAGCGTCGGGCTCATCGGAAAGAACTTCGACCTAGAAGCGACCTCGCTGCCGCTCTCGATGTCGTGGCTGTACGCGCCGCTCGTGCTCGGCGGCGCGGTCACCGCGCTGCAGGGCGCGATCGAGCTCACCGAAACGCTGCGGCGGCCGCGTCTGCCGCCCGCCGGCCCGGAGGTGGTCGTCGAATGATCCAGCTCATGCTGGAGATCGTCGGCGTCTGGCTCGCCGCGATCCTGCTCGGCATGCCGCTCTACGCGTCGATGGGACTGGCGGCGCTCGCCTTCGTGCTCTTCGGCGGACTCTCGCCCTCGATCGTGCCGCAGAAGATGGCGCAGGCGATGAACTCGTTTCCGCTCGTCGCCGCGCCCTTGTTCATCCTCATGGGCAACATTCTCGGCGCGGCCAAGCTCACCGATCGCATCGTGCGCTTCGCGACCTCGCTCGTGGGTTCGCTGCGCGGCGGCTACGCGCACGCCAGCATTTTGTCGAGCATGATCTTCGCGGGCATGGTGGGGTCCGCCGTCGCCGACGCGGCGGGGACCGGCGCGGTCGAAGTTCGCGCGATGAAGAAGGCGGGCTATCGTCCCGAGACCGCAGCCGCGATCAGCGCTGCAGCAGCAACCATCGGCCCGATCATCCCGCCGAGCCTGCCGATGGTGGTCTACGGCGTCAGCGCCGACGTGTCCATCGGCCGCTTGTTCCTCGCCGGATTTGTTCCAGGCGTGCTGATGGGGCTCTCGCTCATGATCATGGTCGCGATCATCGCGCCGAGACAGGGATTGCCGCGCCACGCGTTCGGCGGATTGTGCGACGTCTGGCTCGCGTTCAAGGACGCGGTGTGGGCGCTGATGGCGCCGGTGATTTTGCTCGGCGGGATGTTCAGCGGCTTGTTCACGCCGACCGAGGCTGCGGCGGTCGCGGATATTTATGCGCTCTTCCTCGGCTTCGTCGTCTATCGCACGCTGTCTTTGAGAGACCTGCCGGCGATCCTCGTCAACACGGCGGAGACGACGGGTATCGTTGCGGTGCTGGTCATGGTCGCGGGCGCGCTCGGCTGGTGCATGTCGATCTCGCGCATTCCGCAGACGCTCGCTCCAGTGATCGTTGGCGCGATCCATGACCCGATCGTGTTCCTGCTCGCAGCCAACGTCGTGCTGCTCGCGATCGGCTGCTTCATGGAAGCGCTCGCCGCAATGCTGATCCTCATTCCGATCCTGGTTCCGGCGGCGATCGGCTTCGGCATCGACCCGGTTCAGTTCGGGCTGATCATGATCTTCAATCTGATCCTCGGCACGATCCATCCGCCGATCGGTGTCGTGCTCTTCGTGATGTCGCGCATCGCGGAGATCACCTTCGAGCAGATCTCGCGTGCGATTCTGCCCTGGCTGGTGCCGCTGCTGATCGTGCTGCTCGCGATCACGGTGTGGCCGCCGCTCACTTTAGGGCTGCCGCACCTGCTGATGAAATAGGCGCCAGACGTTCAGCGCCGACCGCGGGTTTACTCGGCGAGCCGAATCGGCGCGAGATAGAGCTGGCGGAAGGCTTCGAACGACATTCTGTCCTCCGCCTCGATGCGCTTTTGCTCGTCGATCGATTCTTCGGCGAGGCGGGCGAAGCGCTCCGCCACTTCCAGCGCGAGCGGCAGGGCCATGATCTCTTCGCGATGCTTGCGCGAACGGGCCAGCGCGAACTTGACGAAGGAATTGCCGTAATCGCGCTGCGTCGCCCGCAGCACGCGCGCGGATGGCGTCGAGTCGGGATCGGCAAGTGCCGAGGCAGCCGCCTTGAGCGCGTCGCGATGAAGGTGGCCTCCCTTGGCGCGATCGAGCGCAGCCGCGATCGGCTCGCAATCGGCGAGCACTTCGCCTGCCCATTCCGCGAGCGGAACCTCGTCGCCTTCACGAACGAGCGTCAGTCCGGGCTCGCGTCCGCGCTGAGCAACGCGGAGCTTGTTCTCGATCACTGCAGCCAGCTCGTCCGGATCGTCCGGCGCACTGTCGCAGAGAATGCAATGCAGCAGGAACGTGTCGAGGAAACGCAGCGTGCCCGCGGTGATGCCGATCGGCACGAAGGGATCGAGGTCCATCAGCCGGACCTCGACGTACTCCACGCCGCGGTCGCGCAGGGCGTGCAGCGGCCGCTCGCCCGGTTTGATCACGCGCTTGGGCCGGATGGTGCCGTAGAACTCGTTTTCCATCTGCAGCAGCGTGGTGCCGAGCTGGCGATAGTCGTCGCCCTTCCTGATGCCGATCTTCTCGTAAGCCCGGTACGGTTTGGTCAGGGCTTCCTCGAGGGAGGTGGCGTAGCTGTGCAGATCGTTGTAGCTCACCGCGAGCGAGGATTGCGCGTCGCTCTGATAGCCGAGCCGCCCCATGCGAAGCGAGGTTGCGTACGGCAGATAAAACGTGTCTTCCGAGAGCTTGTCGAGCCGATGATCGCGGCCATCGACGAAGCTCGAGCACACGGCGGGCGAGGCGCCGAAGAGATACAGCAGCAGCCAGCCGTTGCGCCGGAAATTTCGGATCAGCGCGAAGTAGTCGTCGTTCGACCGCGCGTCGGGCAGCGAGAAATTGTAATGAATGCCGGAGATCGTCTGCATGCGGCGGCCGTAGCGGTGCGACAGCCCGATCCGATACACGGTCTTCATCCGGCCGATGTTCGACGTGCCGTAGCGGCCGATCGGAATTTCGCTTTCCGCGGGAAGCCGGCACGGCATGCTCGAGGCCCACAGCAGCTCGTCGCCGATCGCGCGGTAGACGATCTGGTGGATCTCGGTCAGCTCCTGGAGGCAGCTCTCGGCGCTGGTGTGGACGCCGGTGATCAGCTCCGGCTGCGACTCGCTGAAGTCGGTGGTAATGCGCGGGTGCTTCAGCGCCGAGCCGAGCGCCGCCGGATGCGGAGTCGTCGCGAGCGTCGCGTCCGGCCGCACGCGCAGGCTCTCCTTCTCGATGCCGCGGCGAAGAGTCTGCAGCACTTCGCGCGACAGCGCGGCGAGGCGCTCGCTACAGTGGGCCGTGCTTATGGTGGGTGCGACGGTGACCGACATGGCTTGTTCTTCCGGCGGGAGGCGCATTGTACCTCCGCTCGCGGGCGGGCAGCGATGCATGTTGCGAAGGCATGGCATGCGAGGCGGGAATGCGTTCATAATCGCCTCATATGGTGAAGCGACTGGTCTTAGCGATTGCCGCCGTTACCGGCGTAATCGCGCACGCCCAGGCCCCGATCGTCCTTATGGACTCGACCGGGCGAATCGCCGGAAGATCGCTCAACGAGACGCTGGCACTGATCGCGGTCGGCGGCGTCACCGCGCCGGCGTCGATCCGCTCGATCTACGGCTCCGATCAGAAGACGGTGTCGGGGCAGGCTACCTGGCAATCCGGAGGCAGCGTCCTGTTCACCTCCTCCGATTGCAGCACGGGCGCATATGTCTTCAGCTCGGCCCATGCAGGGCTGCGTGCGACGGCGCAGGTCGAGACGCCCGACGGCGTCGTGCTTTTCGTCGGCGCCATCGGAACGCCGGCGACCATATCGGTTCGCTCGATTCTTTACGGCAGCGGATGCTCGCCGGTGACCGTACAACAAAACGGCGTCCTTCCGGTCGAAGCGACGCTCAATCTGACCACGACCTATCCGCCGCCGCTCTCGTTTCAGTAACCGCATCGTCAGCGCAAGAGGAGGAGATCTATGCATCGCAACGTTCCGCTGTTCGGCCGCATTGTCGCGGCCTGCCTCGCGGGTATCCTGTCGGCCGCTGCTGGCGCGGAGGAGATCGTGGTCAGCAACTACGCCGTCTCGGCCAACGGCATGCCGTTCGGCGTCGCGATGGCGAAGGGGTACTTCAAGGATGAGGGGCTCAACATCACGGGCTTGATCTCGTCGGCGGGCGGCGGGACCACGCTGCGCAACATGCTGGCCGGAGGCGGCGTTCCATACGGCGAAGTCAATCCCGGCGTGGTCGTATCGGCGGTGCTGGCCGGCGCGGACCTGAAGATCGTGAGCGACAACGTGCTCACGGTGGCCGAGTTCGTCTGGGCTGTGAAGCCCGACTCGCCGGTCAAAACGCTCAAGGACCTTAAAGGCCACAAGATCGGCTATACCAATCCGCGCTCGACGAGTCAGGCACTTGCGAACATGCTGGTGCAGTCGGCGGGGTTGAAGCCGGACGAAGTCGAGCTGGTTAAGACCGGCGGTTTCGGCGAAGGCATCGCTGCGCTCGACTCGGGGCTGATCGACGTCGCGCCGATCACCGAGCCATTGTGGTCGAAAGTGAAGGGCAAGTACCGGGCGGTCGTGACGGCGAGCGACGTTCTGCCGCCGCTCGACAACGTCGTCGGCGTCGCGACCGAAGAGATGATGGCCAAGCGCGGTGATTTCATTCGCGCCGTGATCCGCGCCCGGCGCAAGGCGGTGCAGTTCATGAAGGAGCACCCCGATGAAGCGGGTGACATCGTCGCGAAGCAATACAACCTCGAGCCCGAAGTCGCGCGCGCCGCGGTGCGCAACCTCGTGACGAGCACGACCAAGGGTGTCCCGTACTGGGGCGACGGCCAGATCCATCTCGAAGGGTTGAAGCGCATGATCGAAGCGCAGCGCTCGGTCGGCGCGATCACAGGCGAGGTCGATTACAACAAGCTCGTCGATACGCGCTTCCTGCCCGACGATATCAAGGCGATCAAGTAGCTACCGCGCTCGGGACGGCCCGTGAGCGCTGAGCGCAGCTTTCTCTCGCTGCGCAACGTCACCAAGATTTTTCCGGCGCGTGGCGACCGCGCGCCGCTGCATGCGGTCGGCCCGCTCGACCTCGAACTGGAGCGTGGAGAGTTCTTCGCGGTCGTCGGACCTTCGGGCTGCGGCAAGTCGACGCTGCTTGAATTGATCGCCGGGCTTGCTTCGGCGACCGAAGGCTTGCTCGAGTTCGAAGGCAGGCCGATCGCCGGCGAAGCGCCGGACGGGATCGGCGTCGTGTTCCAGGAAGACGCGTCGCTGCCCTGGCTCGACGTCGCTCACAACGTGGCGTTCGGGCTGCGCCGCACAAGCCTTAGCAGCCAGGAAAAGGACGAGCGCGTGCGCAACGTGCTCAAGCTCGTCGGCCTCGCCGATTTCGCGACAAGCTTCCCGGCACAGCTCTCGGGCGGCATGCGCCAGCGCGTGTGCATCGCCCGAACGCTGGTGATGCAGCCGGAGCTGATCTTGCTCGACGAGCCGTTCGGTGCGCTCGATCAGCAAACGCGTTTGCTCATGGGTGACGAGCTGTTGCGGCTCTGGCGCGAGACGCACGCCACCGTCTTTCTCATCACGCACGCGCTCGACGAGGCGGCGATGCTCGCCGACCGCATCGGCGTGATGTCGGCGCGGCCTGGCCGGCTGATCGATGTCGTCGAGACGCGCTGGCCGCGCGATCGCGACAGTCGCATCATCGAGCGCGCCGAATTCGGAGCGGTCACCGCGCGGCTCTGGAAGTCGCTGCGCGAGGAATCGATGAAGACGATCGGACGCGTCGGCGAGCCCGAAAGACACGAGACGACTGGTCGCGGCGTCGACCCGGAAATGCCGACGCCATGAGCCGGGTGACATGGTATCGCCTCGCGGTCGTGGCGGCGGCTATTGCGCTGCTCGAAGCGCTCTGTCTCGCCGGCGTCATCGACAAGTTCACGATGCAGGCGCCGCACCTCATCGCGCGCGATTTCTACCGCATGCTCGTCTCGGGACGGATGAACGCGGCGATCGCGAAGACGCTGACCAACACGGTGCTCGCTTTCGTGCTGGCGCTCGGCGTCGGCGTAATCACCGGCGCGATCCTGCACCGGCTCCGCGAATTGCGGGACACGCTCGATCCGCTGTTCGCAACCTACTACGCGGTGCCTGTGTTTGCGTTCTACCCGTTCTTCATCGTCGTATTCGGGCTCGGTGACCTGCCGCAGGTGTTGATCGGTTTCATGCTCGGCGTCGTCGCGGTGATCGTCAACACGCTGAACGGCCTCGACCGAGTGCCTGCGGTGCTGCTCAAGACCGCGCGCATCCTGCGTCTCTCGCCGGTCGATACCGCGCTCACCGTGACGCTGCCTTCGGCCGGGCCGTACATCGTCACCGGCGTGAAGCTCGCCGTCGCCTACGCCTTCATCGGCGTGATCGGCTCCGAGTTCATCATGTCGCGCGGCGGCATCGGCTACGAGATCAGCTTTGCCTACACGAGCTTCGACAACGCCACGATGTATCCGCTGATCGTGCTGATCCTGCTCGCGTCGATCGCGATCAACTCGGGGCTATCGGCGTGGGAGCGCCGGCTCCTCTCGCGGCGGGGCATGCGATGAGCGAATCGCGCTGGCGCGGACCGCGCAATGCGCTGCTGCTCATCGTCGCGCTGGTAGCGATCTGGCAAGGGCTCTACTGGTGGGTAGGCGACGTCGCGCTCGCCTCGCCGCTCGCCACGCTGCGCGCCACGGTGCGGCTGGTCAGCGGCGAATCCTTCGGCGGTCACCTCTTCGACACCATGCGCGCTTTCGCAATCGCGTTCGCGCTTTCGGTCGGGATCGGGCTTCTGACCGGATTCTGGCTCGGGTTCGACAGGATCTCGGGCGACACCCTCGAGCCGATGGTCGTCGCGGTGTACGCGATCCCCAAGCTCACGCTCTATCCGATCCTGCTGCTCGCCTTTGGCTTGGGACTCTCCGCGAAGGTCGCCTTCGGCGTGCTGCACGGGGTGATTCCGATCATCCTGTTCACGCTTGCCGCCGTGCGCAACACCAAGCCGATCCTGATCAAGACGGGACACGTGCTCAAGCTTTCCCGCCCGCAGATGGTGCGCTGGATTCTGTTTCCGGCCGCGATGCCGGAAATCTTCACCGGACTGCGCGTTGGCTTCGCGCTGACGCTGATCGGGTGTCTGCTCGCGGAGATGTTCGCCTCGCAGCGCGGGCTCGGCTATCTGCTGATGACCGGCATCGGACTCCACAACGTCGAGCTGATCATGGCAGTGACGCTGCTCATCGTCGTTTTCGCCGCTGCGGTGAGCGTGCTGCTGCTGCAGATCGACCTGCGTTTGCATCGACGCGTGTAAGCTGCGCTACTTCCCATGCCCAATCGCCCCCAGAATACCGACGAGATCCTCGAGCGCCTGACCGCCGGCAACGCCCGCTTCGTCCGCGGAGAGCCGCGCTTTGCGGTTGTGACCAAGGAGAAGCTAGCCGATCTCGCTCGCGTGCAGCGCCCTTATGCGACGATCGTAGGCTGCAGCGACTCGCGGGTGGCACCGGAGCGAATCTTTGACGCGGATATGGGCGAGCTCTTCATCATTCGCGTCGCAGGCAACGCGATCTCGCCGGAAGTGATGGGAAGCATCCAGTTCGCCGCGCTGCATCTCGAAACGCCGCTCTTCGTCGTGCTGGGCCACGAAGGTTGCGGCGCGGTAACGGCGGCGCTCGACGCGATTCATCGGGGCGCGCAGCAGCCGTCGCGCATCCAGCGCCTGCTCGACAACATCATTCCGGGGCTCGCCGGCATCGACTCCACGCTCGCGCCCGACGAGGAGCTCCGACGCGCCGTGGAAGCGAACGTCCGCTGGTCGATGCATCAGATCACCGAGACGCCGGAAGCGAAGATGCGTGCGACCGAGGGGAAGATGAAGCTGGTCGGTGCGGTGTATGAACTTGCAACCGGAATGGTGCGGTTTCTTCCCGCGGATGCCTGATCAGTCCCGTCGCTTCGCCACACTCCGCTCCGCGGCAATCCCGCCGCCGATCACCAGCAAAAGGCACACACGCCGCCGATCCACGCGGCGGGGTAGAGAAGAGGATTCGTCACCTCGAGCTTCAGCTCCTGCCGCGACGAGTCCGCAAGAACAGCGTCGACAACGCGCCCCGCAGCGGCCGCGTCCTCCTGCGCGCTCAAGCCTTCGTATTCCGCAGCAAAGCTCCGATCGCCGTCGCCGACGAGCATCAGGAAGACGCGCGAGCCCTGGCCCCTACCGCCGCGTGCAAGCACGACGGTCGCGGACTTCAGCGAATGCAGCGGAATGGTCGTCTGCGTTGTGTTCGTCAACCGCCGTTGCTCGAGCGTGCACGCGTCGGCGCTTCTCGTGCAGCTGACGTCGTAGGCGATCACCGTGTCGAACGCGAGAAATCCGATCACACCAAGCACGATCAACCCGAACGCGGCGAAGACAGCGATGACGGCGAGCTTCATCGGCGCTCCGCGAGAAACCGCAACACGCCCTGCCAGAACTCCTCGCGCATGCCGAGATCGTTGTGATCCGCGCCGGGAATCGCGAGCCAGATCTTCGCCCCGCCCCAGGCGTCGAAGAGCGCAAGCGAGCGCGACGGCGGGATGATCGTGTCGGACGTACCCACGATCGCGAGCAGCGGCATGCGGTTGTTCTTCGCATCGGCAGCAGCGTCGAATGGATGCCGCAGCAGCAGCGATACCGGCAGATACGGGTAGTGCAGCTTGCCGATCGCCGTCATGCTGTCGTAGGGCGATGCGAGAATCGCGCCGGCGACCGGACGCTGCGCGGCGACGTGCGTCGCGACGCCGGTGCCGAGGCTTCGTCCGAATACGACGATGCGATGCGGATCGATATCCTCGCGCTTCGCTACCGCATCGTAGATCGCGAGCGCATCGCTCTTGAGCGCGATCTCGCCGGGCTTGCCCTCGCTCGCGCCGTAGCCGCGATAGTTCACTCCGATGATTGCCCACTCGCGCGGCCAGCGCGCGTCAGAGAGCGTCCACGAAACTTCCTCGGCGTTGCCGCCGAAGTAGATCACGGCCGGCGCCGGAGCAGCATCGCCCTTGACGATCCAGCCGCGAAGACGCGCGCCGTCGGCGGCGATCACTTCGAGCGGAGAGGCGCGCTCGGGCAAATGCGCCGTCGAGCCCACCGGCTGCGGAAAGAAGATCATCCTTTCCTGAGTCAGCCACGCGATGACCGGAACGGCGACGACGATGATGACGATAACGATGAACCATTCCATGGCGATGCGGCGCCATCGTGATGGGTCGTTGGGCATGAGCTCAGGTCACGGCTGGCCGGGCGCCATATGCACGAAGCGCTCGACCATCACCCGCATGCGCCGCGTGCGGACCAATTCCCGCTAATCCTCGAGCCCGAACTCGCGCAGGATCGCCGCCTTCAGCTCGAGGAGCCGCGGATCGCCGAGATGCCGCGGATGCGCAAAAGGCACGTCGAATCGCGCCTGGATCGTTGCCGGACGCGGCGACAGCACGAGGATGCGATCGGCGAGGTAGATGGCCTCCTCGACGTCGTGGGTGATGAACACGCAGGTGTGGCGCTCGATCTCGAGGATGCGCCGCAGCTCGAGGCGCATCCGCAAGCTCGTCAGTGCATCGAGCGCGGCGAGCGGCTCGTCCATGTACAGGATATCGGGCTTCACGACCAAGGCACGCGCGAGCTCGAGGCGCTTCAGCATTCCGCCGGAAAGCTCGTGTGGATAGCTTCGCTCGAAGCCGCTCAGACCGACGAGGCCGGCGTAGTGGTGACTCAGCTCCACGTTGTCGGGGTGATGCCCGTTGAGCCCGAACATGAGGTTCTGCTGGACCGTGAGCCACGGGAACACCGAGCCCTTCTGCGAGATGAGGATGCCCTTGGGACTGGGGCCGTCCGGTGGCGTGCCGTCGACCGTCACCTCCCCGGCGTCGGGCCGATCGAAGCCGGCGATGATGTGCAGGAGCGTCGTCTTGCCGCAGCCCGACGGACCGACCATCGCGACGAACTCTCCGTTGCCGACGGTAAAGTCGATGCCGCGCAAGACTGGAAGCTCGCCGCGATCCGTCGTGTAGCTCTTCGACACATCGCGGATGACGATCTTATCGGCCATAGCGCCACCGCACCGATTTCAGCCGCTCGAGGCGCCGCATCATCGTGTCGAGCAGGAGTCCCGTGAGGCCGATGATGATCATGCCGCCGACGACGAGGTCGTAGCGGTTGCCCGCGTTGCGCGAATCGATGATGAGATAGCCCAGACCCGAGTGCAGCGCGATCATCTCGGCGGCGACGACCACCAGCCAGGCAATGCCGAGGCTCACGCGCATGCCGACGATGATCTGCGGCAGCACCGCCGGAATCACGACCTGGAAGAACAGCCGCCCGCGTGAAACGCCGAAATTCTCCGCGGCGCGCAGGTATTGCCGCTCGATCGTGTGCACCCCCGAGGCGGTTTGCAGGATGGTAGGAAAGACCGACGAGAGGAAGATGAGGAAAATCGGCGACAGATCGCCGACCCCGAACCAGAGAATCGCAATCGGAATCCACGCGATCGGCGAGATGGGGCGAAGAATCTGCACCAGAGGATTCACGGTGTCGAACGCGCCGCGCATCCACCCCATCCAGAGCCCAATCGGAATCCCGATCGCGACCGCCAGCGCAAAACCCACGCCGACGCGAAAAAGCGATGCGCCGATGTGCTCCCATAGCTCGCCGCCGCGCGCGAGATCGACGATCGCCGTCAAAACCTGCAGCGGGGTGGGAAAGATGACGCTCTGGGTCTCGACGACCGCCGCCCACCATAGCGCGACGACCGCCGCCGCGACGGCGAGCGCTGGAAGGCTCTGTTTGAGTTTTCCCACTAGCCAGGAACGATCAGAACGCCGAGGCGAGCTGCGCCGTCGTGCGCCAGCGCAGTCGCGTCCAGCCGAGTTCCGGCTCGGGCTCGACCACGATCGTCAGCATGCCGCTCGTGTGCAGCGGACAGGTGAAGAGATACGTGGAAGCCTTGCGGAACGGGAGCCGGAACGTCTGGTCCGGCATGATCAGCACCGGCCCGAACAGATGCGGGACGTCGTCTTGATTCTTCATCACGAGCACGTCCTTGACGCCCAGCGTGAGACGGATCTCAGCCGGAATGAGATCGAACTTCTCGCCGGCCTGCCTTCGGGCGAACGTGCCCTTGGGAATCTCGTAGACGGCTTCGCGCGAGTCCGAAGCTATCGGCGCGAACGCGGCCCAGGCGGGAACGCCCAGAACGGCAACTGCCGACAGGATCAACACCGCAGCGCGAAGCGGATGGCTCGTTCTCATCTTGAGAGGAGCGCCTTGACGTCGTGCTCGATGTCGTCCGCGGACACGCCGAAGGGCATCATCGCACGCAACTGCCCGCTTCGATCGATCAAATACACGAACGACGAATGGTCGAAGAAATAGCTCGATTTGGGCATCGTCTCGACGAAGATCTTGTCCGACACCGTGATGCCGTACGCTTTGCGCACGTCGGCAAGTTGCCGCGGCGTTCCGGTCGCCCCGAGGAACGTGGGATCGAAGCTCGCGAGGAACGTCTTGAGCTGTTCCGGATTGTCTCGGTCGGGGTCGACCGTCACGTAGACGACCTGAAAGTCGCCGCCTGTGGAGGCCAGTTTCTTCCGCGCTTCGGCCAGGTAAGCCAGCGTCGTCGGGCAGACTCCGGGGCAGTGCGTGTAGCCGAACCCCAGCGCGACGACCTTTCCGCGATACCGCGACAGCTTGAGCTCGGAGCCGTTGGAGCCCTTGAGCGTGAAGTCGGGCGCAGCACGCGGCGGATCGAAGACGCCCGCACGCAACTCCGGCGTGCTCGCCGCTTCGACGGCGAGACCCAACGGAAGGAGCAGCGAAACGAAGAACGCTCCAACTGAAACTCCGACGTATCGCATGATCTCAGAGCATGATCCGCGCCGGAGCGATGCTCCTGACGAAGCTCTCGTCGACATAATTCTCGTAGCGCGAATGGTGCTTGATCGTCCCCGCCGCGATGGAAAGCGCCATCAGTTCCTCGAACTCCGCCTTGATGAGTCTCAAGTCGCCGTAGGTCACGCGATCCCAGGGATTGTCCATCACGAACTGCAGCACGGCCGGATCCTGGTTGAAGAACTTGGGACCGGCGGCGATCTGCACCGCCTTGGTCCGGTTGGCAGGCGAGCTGTCGAGCCAGGTGCCGGCGCCCTGAACGTAATTGACAAGCCGCTGCACCAGCGGCCGGCTCTCCTTGATGAGCTCATCGCGCACGGTGAGCACGCAGCAGATGTAATTGGGCCACTCGTCGCGCGTCATGCTCAGTGGCCGCGCGTATCCCGCTTTCTGCGCCACCGCGCCGAAGGGTTCTCCGGTCGCATAGGCGTCCACCGCCTTGGCATAGAGCGCGGCCGGCATGTCGGGCGGTGCCATCTCGATGACCTGCACGTCCTTGAGCGTCATGTTCTCCTTGGCGAGCATCTTCCGCAGGAACAGGTAGTCCACCGCGAAGCGGCTCGGGATCGCTACGCGCTTGCCCTTCAGGTCCTGAAACTTCTTGTACGTCGAGTCGGTGCGCACCATGATCACCGCGCCGGAGCGGTGACCGAGCGAGACCACCTTCACCGGGATGGCGCTGTCGGCGAGGTCCATGATCAGCGGCGCGAGCATGTAAGCTGCCTTGATGCGCCCGGTCATGAGGGATTCCTTGAGCTCGGGCCAGCCGCTGTACTTGCTGAACTCGAACAGCGCTCCAGTCGCGATCGGCGCGTCTCTGTCCGCTGCAGAGGCGGCGCACGCGACCGGCAGGGTCAGATTGCACGTGACCGGAAGTCCTCCGACGATGAGTGGCTTCGGCGCCTGCGCGCTCGAGCGCGCAGCCGCGGCGAGCAAGCCTGCGCCTGCGGCCCTGAGGATCTGGCGGCGGCGAAGGAAACGCGGCGTCGACGCAGCGGTGTGTATCATCAACTGTCTTCCTCTGTTGGTCCGATGGCGCCTAGCGCGCGGGCGACAGCGCTCTGGCGGGGCGAGTCGGGGTGCTCAAGCGGAACGCGGAACCGATTCTAGCGATAAACCCGCCGCTGCGACCGGCTCGACCTCGTCGTCGTCGCCGGCGCCATCAGGCAGGTCGCAATAATAGCGGAGCTGGTTCCACTGAATGTTCCAGGGATAGCTGCGCCATTCGTTGCGCAAAAAGTGCGCGTACTGATCCACCAGGGAGTCGATGCGCTCCTCGCGCGTCGCCTGCGGCCCGAGGACCGCGAACGGTTGGCCGATTTCCATCACGAAGAAGCCGCGCGGCGTGAAGCGATTGGCAATCGGCAGCACATGGGCGCCGGTCTCGAGCGCGAGCTCGGCGAATCCCAGGGCAAGCTGACGCTGCCGCCCGAAGAACTCCACCGTGCGCGCACTGTCGAGGTTCCCGCGGGCGTCGGGAACGTTGTAGACGATGCCGCCACGCTTGAGCACTTGCTTGGCCGCGTGCATCTGCCGCGCGAACTCGAAGCGCTTGGCCATCGGCGAGTGAATGCCGTGCCGCTTGAGCTTGTCGTCCTTGGTGCCAAGCTCGAAGCCGTGGTGGCCGCGATGGCGAAAGTATTGCTGGAAGAGCCGCGCGAATATGCCGTGCGTCGGCAGCACGATGAGTCCGGCCCCGTCCATGCAGCGCTCGAAATGCTCCCAGCCCTCGACTTGCGTGTGCTCGGCGATGAGCGCCGGCGGTGCCCTGTGAAGATCCCACAGAGACCAGACCGTCCACACGCGTCCCAGCAGACTCAAGGCGACGAACTTCCGCGTCTCGTCGGGCGCGAGCCCGAAGGCCGTGGCGAAACGGCGCAGGAACGCGGTCTCCTCGGAGTAGACATCTCTCTGCACCGCCGGCTGACTGCAGAGGAATTTGAGCCAGCGCGCGTGCATGCGATAACCGGCGGTGCCGCCGCGGTTGACGACGCTGTCGACGAAGCGCTTGGCGCGGTCGAAGCGCTGTCGATCCTTGTCCGAGGCGAGATTGCGTCTCGCGTGCCGCTCCATCGGTCGAATAAGGTATAACACGGGCTCTCAGGCGGAATGCAGGGTGCTCAAGCGGAACGCTGAACGGATTCCAGCGAGAAAGGCGCTGCTGCGACCGCCTCGACCTCGTCGCCTTCATCCGCGCCATCAGGCAGGTCGCAATAATAACGGAGCTGGTTCCACTGAATGTTCCAGGGATAGCGGCGCCACTCGTTGCGCAAGAAGCGAGCGTACTGATTGACCAGCGAGTCGATACGCTCCTCGCGCGGCGCTTGCGGCCCGAGATCTGCGAACGGCTCGCCGATCTCCATCACGAAGAAGCCGCGCGGCGTAAAGCGATTGGCGATCGGCAGCAGGCGGGCTCCGGTCTCGAGCGCGAGCTCGGCGAAGCCCAGGCCGATCTGGCGCTCCCGTCCGAAGAACTCCACCGTGCGCGCGTTGTCGAGGTTGCGCCGGGTGTCGGGCACGTTGTAGACGATGCCGCCACGACTGAGTAGACGCTTGGCCTCGAGCAGCTGCCGCGCGAGTTCGAAACGCTTGCCCACCGGCGTGGGAATGTCCTTCTTGTCGAATTGCTCGTTCGTTGTTCCGAGCTCGAGGCCCTCGTAGCCGCGATGGCGAAAGTATTGCTGGAAGAGTCGTGCGAATCTGCTGTGCGTCGGCAGCATGATGAGGCCCGCGCGATCCCGGAGACCGTGCTCGAAATGCTCCCAGCCAGCGACCGCCGTGAGCTCCGTAACGAGTTGCATTGGCGGACGGGCAAGCTCCTGCTGCCACCACGCCGCCCATACCCGTCCCAGCAAACTCAAGGCGATGAACTTCCGCGCCTCCTTGGGCGCGAGCCCGAAGGCCGTGGCGAAACGGCGCAGGAACGAAGTCTCCTCAGAGTAGACATCTCTCTGCACCGCCGGCTGACTGCAGAGGAACCGGAGCCAGCGCGCGTGCATGCGATAGGCGGCTGCGCCGCCGCGGTTGACGACGCCGTCGACGAAGCGCTTGGCGCGATCGAAGCGCCGTCGATCCTTGTCCGAGGCGAGATTGCGCCTGGCGTGCCGCTCCATCGGTCGGAGGAGGTACAGCACGGACGCTACTCGGGCGGAATGTTGAGCGGATGCAGCCGCTCGGTGGCAGCCCGATGCGCGTCGGGGCTGTTGGCCATTGAATCGAAGTTGCGGGAGCGATCGGTCAGCATCGACGCGGCGTACATGAGCGCCTGAGCCTGCGTGCTCGAGAACGCCATCGCTTCGCGCGCCTTCGCGTGGCCGCTACCGTGCTCCTGGTAATAGGGTAGGGCAAGCGACCGGGAAAGCTCGATCCGCGACTGCATCTGCGCGGAGAAGATCGATCGATGATGATCGCGCCGCGACGGTTGGGCGAGGCAGCGATCGATCGTGTGCGCCGCGGCATAGGCCGAATACATGGCAAACACCACGCCTACCGAGAAGATCGGATCGACGAAACCCGCAGCGTCGCCGAGCAGCAGGAACCCCGGCCCGGCGATGCGCGTGGATTTGTAGGAGTAGTTGCGCACCAGCCGCACCGAGCCGGGGCAGAAGCTCGCTTCGGAGAGCAGCCGCTGCAGCAGCGGGATGGCCGCACACTGGCGCAGGAACCAGGCCTCCCAGGATTCGCTCGCGGTCCTCGTCTCCTGCGCCCAGGCGATCGGAATCACCAGCCCGATGCTCGTCGTCTTGCGCAGCATGATGTGCCAGAGCCACGCCCATCCATCGCCCTGAGGCAGTGCGCTGACGTACGTGGTCGGCGGTTTGTCGAACACCGACGACGCGGGATGGATCATTCCGTCGGCAGCGAGGTACTTCGAGTCGTCGAAGTAGCCCCACACGCTCATGAAGCGAAAGCCTTCGTCGAACACGCGCAAGCCGAGCTGCCTGCCGATCACGCCAGTTTGCCCGCTCGCATCGAGCACGCAGCGGCAGCGGATGCGCGACGCTTTGTCCTCGCCCACCGGTCGATAGGAAACCTCGACTTCGCTCGCCACGTCATCGGCGCGCGAGAAGTCGGCCTCGAGCACCGCGACCTCCTCGGCGATGTACGCTCCGCGAGTACGCGCGCGCTCGAGCAGGATCTGATCGAAGCGGTCGCGCTCGACGTGCAGCGCCGGCCGCGTGTAGCCGAAATCGCTGAACGACAGACGGCGCATCTCGCCGTTCCAATCCACGCTGCCGCCGGCCTTGCGGATGAAACCTTCGTTTGCGATCGCGTCGGTGACGCCGGCCGCGTCACAATACTTCCAGATGTCGGGAAGCAGGCTCTCGCCGACTTGATAGCGGGGGTGCTTCTGCCGCTCGAACAGCGCGACCGAGTAACCCTTGTCGGCGAGGAAGGTGGCGGCGAGACTCCCGGCCGGACCTCCGCCGATCACGACGATGTCGCAGGATGCTGGGACTGCGTTCATGCGAAAGCGAATCGCAAGGGCTTATCGCGCGGCCTGGGTCTGGCCCGCGCCCGAGAGCTTCTTCACGATCAGGTTCCGCAACGCCCGCGGTGTCTGAAAATTCTCCAGCAACACTTCGTCGGGCTCCACCGTGATTGCGAACTTCTCTTCGACGAAGGCGATGAGCTTGAAGATGCCGAGCGAGTCGATGAGTCCCTGACCGACGATGTCGGTGTCGGGCGTGAGCTCGACCGTGCCTTCGCGACTGATCCCCTGCTGGACGAAGTACGACCCAAGCGCATCGAAGATCTGTTCGTCCGAGTATGTCATCGACTCACTCGAAGCGCTTCCCGACACTCCGCCATCAAATTTCTCCTGATCTCGACGCGACCCTGGATACCGCGGCGCTCTCGGGCAGGGGAATTGTTACCCTGCCGAGGAGCGCTCGAAAGGTCCGACAGCGGATTGTAAGAGTTTGACTTGCAGATGTGAACAGGCGCGAGCGGCCGGTTCAGTGGGCGGCGAAGATCTCTGCGTCGGCGTGGTAAGCAGCGAATACGTACCACTCTCCGATCCCCGAATCAAGAAAGCGTAGCTGGGTTCCGGCGAGCGGCCCCGAGACGGCCTCGCCCATCTCGTTCCAGGCCGACCGAGTCTCCTCATCGTAGACATCACCGGTCGCGGAGGAGCGGAAGATCAGAACCTTGTTGCCCGTACGGCGGTAGAAGGCAAGGGCCAGCAGCGTCCCCGGCCGGCTACGCACGACGATCTCATCGCCCGCGAGAACGTCGTTCAAGACCGGGCCGATCCGAGCCAGCGTCTCCAGTGGATAGGCTCGAGCCGCAGTCCGGTTCTCGACGCCCAGCACGAGGGTGCCGTGCCGCAACCGTTTGTCGATCGGCCGCGCCAACGAGTTAAGAATTCCCGGTTCGATCTCTGGTGAGCCGGGCGAGTACCTGTTACCGCGCCCGAGCCGAATCGACTGCTCGCCATATAGAACGCGTGTCGCTGGATGCATCGCCACCCACTCGCGCCATAGACATTGCCACAGCGGCAGGCGCTCGAGCGTAGTACCCTGCATTGCACCAGCGAGCGCGACGCCGGTGAAGGGCGACCAGAGCGTTCCCGTAAACGTGTCATCGAGCAGCAGCGTGGCGTTGTATAGGCCACGTAGACGGAACATGAGACGCTTCGCACCAACGTCGGCGCGGAAGGCGGCCGCGCCGCTGCACATCTTGCACAGCGTCACGACCACCGGCAGCTCGCGGATGTCGATGTTGGCGACATGGTGGTTCCTCATGAGCCACCACGGCAGCGCTCGCGCTTCGCCGTTCACGTACAGACCGAGCACGGGGTCCTCGTCACGCAGATGACCGTAGGTATCGGTCCAGACCGGATCGTTCAGCGGCTGCACCCGCGACAGCAAATCGTCCCTGTACAGCCGCGCGTGCGGCAAGTCGTCGCATGTGTCGACATTGTTCATGCTGAAAGCGTTCTGCAAGCTCGCGTCGTCGTCGCAGCCCGGGCTGCACACGACTAGACATTGAGCGACAGAATGCGAGCGACTCAGGCGCGAAAAAGTTCCGCGCGCAGTTTCACTCGAGACACGAGCATTGCTGCCGCAAGTCGTCGCGCGTGTCGAAATTTTTGCTATGGATTCGTGGAGAAATATCGCACGCAGTCCGGCCTTGAACAATATTTCTTGCTAGCTGCTGACGCTAGTTGCGCGCGCGTGCTTCGAACAACGCGAGACTTGCGATTAATGCGGGATGAGACGAATGCTGAGCGAGCGGGCAGTAGACTTGCAGAATGCTGAACGCCCTTTACTAACTTGCGCGAGAAAGTTCTCCGCGCAGTTTCACTCGATCGACTTTGCCCGTGCTTCCGCGCGGCAGTGATGACAGGATCTCGAAAGAAACCGGCATCATGTAGGCGGGCAGACGGTCGGCGCAGAACGCGCGCAGCGCGGAAGCCTCCAGTGATTGTCCGGTGCGCGCGACCGCCGCCGCTCGAATCACGTGACCGATGTCCGGATCGGGCAGAGCGACTGCGGCGGCCTCCGCGACCGCGGGATGCGCGTGAAGAACGCTCTCGATCTCGCCTAACTCGATGCGATAGCCGCGGCTCTTGATCATGCCGTCGCGGCGGCCCACGAGATGCAGCAAGCCGTCAGCATCCTCGCGCACGAGGTCCCCCGTGCGATACCAGAGCGTGCGTTCGGCTTCGTCGTCGCGCGTGACGAGCGCGCGCGCCGTGGCTTCCGGCATCGCATGATATTCGGTCATGAGGCTCGGGCCGCTGACGTAGAGCTCGCCGGTATCGCCACGCGCGCAGACGGATCCATCGTCGTCGAGAACGAGCAGCCTGCAATTCGCGCACGCGGTACCGATCGGCACGGGCGTAATCTGCTTGGGCGGGATCGCATCGACCGCGTGCGCAGTGCAGACGTTGGTCTCGGTCGGCCCGTACCAATTCCAGCAGCGCGCGCGCGGAATCAGCTCGCGCAAGCGGCGCAAATGCTCGACGGGAAAAACCTCGCCGGCGAAGATGATCTCGCGCAGCGCCGACCAATCGTGACGCTCGAGCCCGCCCACGAGCGCGAGCCGCGACAGCAGCGACGGCACCGAGTACCACACCGTGATTCGCTCGCGCGCGATCCAGTCGGCAAGATTGCGCGGAAAGACGTTGAGCTCCGGCGGCACGAGCACGACGCAGGCGCCGGCGCGGCAGCTCGAGAACAGATCGAACGTCGACAGATCGAAGTGCAGCGGCGCGTGGCTCGACACGATGTCGGCGGGACCGAGCTCGGCGACATCGCCGGCCCAGTCGACGAACGAGCGCGCCGCGCGATGCGAGAGCACCACACCCTTCGGCTGGCCGGTTGAGCCCGACGTATAGAGGATGTACGCGGCATGCCCCGGATCGCCGACAGCCGCTGCAGCGGGATGATCGATCGGCCTGCGCGAAGCCGTCGTCGATTCGGACGAAGCGCCCGAGGCGAGCGTCTCGAAAGCGAAGCCCATCTCAGCGCGCCGCGCTGCCGTCTCCGCCACGCCGAGGAAGCGCGGCGGTCGCGCCAGCTCCACCTCGAGCGCCGGCCATCGCGCCGCGACGGTGAGGATGGCGGAGAGATCCGCGTTGTCGACGATGCGCGCGACGCGCTTCGCGGGTGAGGCGACGTCGAGCGGGACGTAAGCCGCGCCTGACTTGAGCACGCTCCACACCGCGATCACCGCGTGCAGCGACTTGTCGAGATAGAGGCCGACGCGCGTGCCGGGGCCGACTCCGCCTGCGCGAAGCTCGCCGGCGATGCGGGTGGAAGCCTCGTCCAGCTCGCGATAGGTCAGCGACTGTGCGCGATCGACGATCGCGGTTCGCTCCGGATAGCGAGCCGCGCTTTCGCGCAAGAGCTGGTGAAGCATGGCGTGCGCCGTCCTGCTGCTAGAGCTGCATCAGGCCCGCGATGACGCGGCGCTGCATCTCGGCCGTGCCGGAGAAGGATAGGCTACCCAGCGCGTCGCGGAGCTCCCGCTCCACGCCGGTCCGGGTGAGAAAGCCGTAGCCGCCGTAGATGCGCATCGCGTCCTCGCAAGAGCGCACCCACGCTTCGCTCAATGCCAGCTTGGTCATCGCCGCCTCGGCCGGCGCAGCCTTCTGCTCCTGCTTGAGCCACGCGAAGCGATAGAGGACGAGGCGCGCGGTCTCCCAGCGCACGCGCATGTCGCCCAGCCGATCGGAGAGCGCCTGGAATTGGGCGATGGGCTGGCCGAACTGCTTGCGCCCGCGCGCGTAAGCCACACAGGCTTCGAGCTGACGCTCCATCGCGCCCACCGCGAAAGATAGAATGAAGCCGCGCTCCCACTCCATCGTGTGGTTGAAGATCGCGAGACCCGCGCCTTCGGCGCCGAGCCGCTGGCGCGCGGGCACGATGCATTCTTCGAGCGCGAGCTCGCCCATCTGCGCAGTCGCAAGTCCCATCTTGTCGATGCGCTCGCTCACGCGAAGTCCGGGCGTGCCACGCTCGACGATGAACGCCGTCAAGCCGAACGCGCCGCGCTGCGGGTCGAGCGTCGCAAGCACGATGTGCACGTCGGCCACCGGCGCGTTGGTGATGAGGGTCTTGCCGCCGCTGAGCACGTACGCGTCGTCGCGCCGTGTCGCGCGCGTCTTGAGACTGAAGATGTCGGAGCCGGCCTCGCGCTCGGTCGCGCCGAGGGCGCCGATCCATTCGCCGTTGGTGAGTCGCGGCAGGTACGCCTCGCGCTGCGCGTCGGTCCCGAAAGCCAGAATGGGATTCACGCAGCCCCAGAGGTGCGCGTTTATGGCGAAGCTGAAGCCGTTGTCGCGCGAGCCGCGACCGAGCGCTTCGAGCGCCGCCGCGGTCGAGACCGGATCGAGCCCCGGTCCGCCGTAGCGCACGGGCACGATCAGTCCCGGCAATCCGAGCGCACCGGACGCGCGCCACGCTTCGCGGCTGAAGCTGCCCGCCTGGTCGCGTGCCTCGAGCTCGTCGTTGAGCGTCGCTTCAGCCCATTCGCGGACGCGGCGCTGGCGTTCGGTCTGCTCGTGCGTGAGCGAGAAATCCATGCGGCGAGCTTAGCATGCCGCTGACTTGGTAACATTCACGCACCGCGACCGACACTACTAGAGAGACTAGATCGTTTATGAGCGAGCTCGCTGGAGCCGTCTTTCTCAGCTACGCCTCCGAGGACGCGGAATCTGCCCGACGCGTCTGCGAAGCTCTGCGCGAGGCGGGGATCGAGGTGTGGTTCGACCAGAGCGAGTTGAGGGGTGGAGACGCGTGGGATGCCTCGATCCGGAAGAAGATCAAGGAGTGCGCGTTGTTCGTTCCCTTTGTTTCGGCCCACGCCAACGCGCGCAGCGAAGGTTATTTCCGCCTCGAATGGAAGCTCGCGGTCGATCGCTCGCACTTGATGGCCGACGATCAGGCGTTCCTGCTGCCCGTGGTGATCGATCAAACTCTGGAGCCAACCGCGCGCGTGCCGGACCGCTTTCGCGAGCGGCAGTGGTCGCGCCTTTCCGATGACAAATCGATTGCAAAGTTCGTCGAGCGCGTCCGCAACATGCTCTCGGAAAACAACGCTGCGGACGCGACGCGCGACGCGCATCCGACCAGCGGAGCGGCCAGCAAGATCACGCTGACCGGAGCCGGCGCACGCCGGACTTGGCTGATTGCAGCAGCCTCCGTCGCTGCGGGTGTCCTGCTCATTGCGGTCGTGGGCTATTGGCAATTGCGGCCGGCCGGCACGCAAGTCGAATCGATCGCCGTGATGCCCTTTGTCAACGCCAGCGGTAGCGAGGAGTTCGAGTACCTCTCCGACGGCATGACCGAGACCCTGATCGGCAGCCTGTCGCAGTTGCCGACGCTGAACGTCAAAGCGCGTTCGGTTGTTTTCAACTACAAGGGAAAGGATGCGACTCCGCAGGCGATCGGCAAGGAGTTGAAGGTCCAGGCCCTGCTGAACGGCCGCCTCGCACAACACGGGCAGGACCTCTCCTTGTACGTCGAGCTGTTCGACGTCTCGCAGGACAAGGTCTTATGGAGCGAGCAATACCGTCGTAACCAGGCGGACCTCATCTCGCTGCAGACCGAGATCGCCCGCGACATTTTGGCGAAGCTGAGGACGAGGCTGTCGGGAGCCGAAGCGCTGAAGCTCGCGCAGGTCTCCACGGCAAATCCGGACGCCTATCGCGCCTACCTGAAAGGGAATTACTACACGAACAAGGTCACCCGGGAGGGATTTCAGAAGGGTGTCGAATACTACGACCAGGCCATCGCTCTCGATCCCAACTACGCCTCGGCTTACAGCGGTCTGGCGTACAACTACATCAGTGCCGAGGACTGGTTCATCGCCCCGAGAGAAGCGGCACCGAAGGCCAGGGCTGCCGCGCAAAAGGCACTGGCGCTCCAGGCGGACAACTCGGACGCTCACGTCGTACTCGGGATCATTGCTCACTGGTACGACTGGGACTGGGCGAACGCGGAGCGCGAATTCAAGCGAGCAAGCGAGCTCGATCCGAATGATCCTCTCCCCTATGCTTTCAACTCGTGGTTGCTGGCGTCGATAAAGCGGAATGACGAAGCGATCGCCGCGGCCAGGCGCGCTCAGCAGATCGACCCGGTCTCCGGGCTGGTTGCCGCGTGCGTTGGAGCGGTACTGATGTGGTCGCATGAACCCGAGCAGGCCCTCGAGCAATTGAAAATCGCTCGCGAGCTCGATCCGAACTTCTGGTACACGCCCTATGTCATCGGTCTCACCTACGTGCAGAAGGGCATGTACGAGGAGGCCTTGACGGAGTTCCGGCGCGCGGTCGAGCTGGAGCCCGACAATGGCGAGAACTGGGCAAATCTAGGCTTTGCGCTCGGCGCGCTGAATCGCAAGGCCGAGGCGCGGCAGACCCTGGACGAACTGAAGAAGCACTCCGCGGGGAGATACGTCGCGCCCTACAACATCGCGATCATTCACTTGGGCCTGGGCGACAAGAACGAAGCGTTCGCCTGGCTCGAGCGAGCCTACAGCGAACGTTCCTCCTTTTTGGCGATTCACTTGACGGCAGACCCCCGGCTCGACAGCCTGCGCGGCGACCCACGCTTCAAGGATTTGGTTCGCCGCGTCGGCCTTCCTCAGTGAGACTCATCATGATGAAACGCATCCTTCGCTGGATCGGCATTGTCCTGGCAAGCCTCGTCGGCCTGGCAATCGTCGCGTACATCGTCATTTACATACTCTCCGAGCGAATCCTGCGGCGCACCTACGAGCGGCCTGCGGTCAGCTTGTCGATTCCGACCGACGCCGCGTCGATCGCGGAAGGTCGCCGGCTCGCCACCCTGCGCGGTTGCTTTGGCGCCTGCCATGGCAAAAACGGCGAGGGTGCGGTCATGTTCGACCAGCCGATCATCGCGCGGCTCGTCGCGCCCAATCTCACGACGTCGGTGAGGAAATACAGCGATGCGGAGCTCGCGGTGATCATCAGGAATGGGCTACGGCCCGATGGACGCAGCGTGCTCATCATGCCGTCCGAAGCGTTCGTGGAGCTGACGGACGAAGATCTCGGACGGATCATCGCCTCCTTGAAGAGCGTGCCGGAAGCCGCCGGGCCGGGCGGGGGTATCTCGCTGGGGCCAATCGGGCGCCTCGGCGTAGTTACAGGCGAGTTCAAGACGGCGGCGCGGCTCATCGCCGAAACGGTCCCGCCGCCCGATGCCACCAACGCAGAGGCCAAGCAGGGCCGTTATCTCGCCCGGACCGTCTGCGCCGGGTGCCACGGCACGGCTTTGCGCGGTGATACCAATCCCGATTTCACCAGCCCGGATCTCAAGATCGTCGCGGCCTACTCACCCGACGCGTTCGCACAATTGATGCGGACCGGGGTAGCCCTCGGCGGAAGAAACCTCCCCGTCATGAGCGAGACGGCGCGGATCCACCTGTCGCAGCTCAGCGATTCGGAGATCGCGGCGCTGTACAGCTATCTGCATTCACTCCCATGAAAGCAGCAGCCCCAGGTCCCAAGCATGACGGTCGCGGTCGAGCAGGAGTATTTACAGCACGACAGCGCGCAGCGTAAATGAACGGATCGACGAACGATTGACCGCGAATTCGCGCTATTCCATCAGGACCCTGACGTCCTTCGCAGCTTCGCTCCTGTCTGCCGCGGGCATGGACGACGAGAAGGCGCGCACGGTCGCGCGACTGCTCGTCCTTACCGACATGATGGCGCGGCGCACGCACGGGCTCGCGATCGTGCCGCTGTACATCGACGACATCCGCAAAGGCGCGATGCAGGTGCGCGGAGAGCCGGAAGTCGTGAAAGACACCGGCGCGACGCTGCTGTGGGATGGCGCTTATCTCCCGGGACTGTGGCTCGTGAACCGCGCCATCGATATGGCGATCGCGCGCATCGCCGAGCAAGGCGTGGTGACCGTGTCCATACGCCGCAGCCACCACATCGGCTGCCTCGCTGCGCTGGTCAAGCAGGCAGCCGACCGCGGCTTGGTCGCGATCATCGCCAACTCCGATCCTGCCGGGCAGCGCGTTGCGCCGTACGGCGGCACGGAGCCGCTGCTCACGCCCAATCCGTTCGCGATCGGCTACCCCGGCCCGAATCACCCGGTCCTGATCGACATCTGCGCGTCGATCACCACCGTATCGATGACGCGACAGAAGTTCGCGGCAGGCGAGATGTTCGAGCATGCGTGGCTGCTTGATGCAGCCGGCCACCCTACTCGCGATCCTGCGGTGCTGGAGAACACGGAGCCGCGCGGATCGCTGCAGCCTCTCGGCGGCCAGGAATACGGCCACAAAGGCTTCGGACTCGCGCTGATGAACGAGGCGCTGTCGCAGGGGTTGAGCGGACACGGGCGCCGTGACGCGCCGACGCGCTGGGGCGGCAACGTATTCCTGCAGGTGATCGATCCGGATTTCTTCGCCGGTCGTGATTCATTCGCGGAGCAGATGAACTTTCTGTCGGAGAAGTGCAGAAGCAACCACCCGATCGATCGCAAGCACCCGGTGCGGGTCCCCGGCGACCAGGCCGCACGCGGCATCGAGCAGGCAGAACGCGAAGGCGTGGCCTTCGACGCCAAGTCGTGGGAAGCAATCGTGCGCTGCGCTCGGGAGTTGAGCGTAGCGTTGCCGCGAACGATGTAGCGCCGTTGCGGCGTCCTACGCCGATCCGCGCGCGACGCCCTGCAGCGTCAGCTCTCTCGCGCGATGGCAACGCACGAAGTGATTGGGCGCGATCTCCTCCTGCGGCGGCGTCTTCTCACGGCACACGTCGCGCGCGTACTTGCAGCGCGGATGGAAGTGACACCCCGACGGCGTGTTGGCGGGATCGGCCACCTCGCCGGGAAGCACGATGCGTTCCGAACGCAGCCGCGGATCCGGCTTCGGCACCGCTGATAACAAAGCTTCGGTGTACGGGTGCTTCGGCGACGCGAAGAGCTCTTCCGTCGGCGCAGTCTCCACGATTCGCCCTACATACATCACCGCGACTCGCGCGCTGATGTGCTTGACGACCGAGAGATCGTGGGCCACGAAAAGGTAGGTCAGCCCGAGCCGCTCCTGGAGCTCGAGGAGCAGATTGAGGATCTGCGCCTGCACCGAGACGTCGAGCGCCGAGACGGGCTCGTCCGCGACGACCAGCCGCGGATTGAGCGCGAGGGCGCGCGCGATGCCGATACGCTGGCGCTGTCCGCCCGAAAAGGCGTGCGGATAGCGTCGCATGTATTCCGGGCGCAGTCCCACCAGCCGCAGCAGCTCCACGACGCGGTCAGTGCGCTCCTGCAGCGAGCCGACGCCATGGACGAACAGCGGTTCGCCGACGATGTCGAGCAGCGTCATCCGCGGATTGAGCGACGAGAACGGATCCTGGAAGATCATCTGCATCTGGCGCCGCAGTGAACGCAGCTCTTTCTTCGGCAGCGTCGTGACGTCGATCGTGTGCCCGTTGTCCGAGAGCAGGACCTGACCGGCCGTCGGCGTGATCGCGCGCAGGATGCAGCGCGAAGTCGTCGTCTTGCCGCAGCCGCTTTCGCCGACCAGCGACAGCGTTTCCCCTTTGTTGAGGAAGAAGCTCACGTCGTCGACTGCCTTCACCTCGCCGATGGTCTTCTGCAGCAGTCCGCGCCGAATCGGGAAATACTTTTTCAATCCCCTGACCTCGAGGAGCGCTGATCCGCTTGCGCCGGTGGTCGTCATGCGCCCGCCGCCCCGTAGAGCAAGCAGCTTGCCTTCTGGCCTTTCGCGACTGCTTGCAATTGCGGCTCCCGCCTGTCGCAGAGTCCGGGCATGAATGAGGTGCATCGCGGGTGAAAGGGGCAGCCCGCGGGACGATTGAACGGATGCGGGATCGAGCCGCTGATGGTCGGCAGCTTCACTCGCGGTGTCGACTCGATGCTCGGTATCGACTGGAGCAGCGCCTTGGTGTACGGATGCTTCGGATTGTGGAAGATGTCGTCGACCTTGCCCTCCTCCACGACCCGGCCGAGGTACATCACCACCACGTCGTCCGCCATCTCGGCGACCACTCCGAGGTTGTGCGTGATGAGCATGATGGCCATGCCGCGCTCCTGCTGGATTTTGCGCAGCAGCTCGAGGATCTGGGCCTGTGTCGTGACGTCGAGCGCGGTCGTGGGCTCGTCGGCGATCAGCAGGCGCGGATCGCTCGACAGCGCGGTTGCGATCATGGCCCGCTGCCTCAATCCGCCCGAAAGCTCGAACGAATACTCGTCGATGCGCCGCTCCGGATTCGGGATGCCGACGCTGCGCAGCACCTCGATGCCGCGGCGGCGCGCTTCCTTCTTATCCACGTTGGCGTGAAGCCGCACTGCCTCGACGATCTGCGCGCCCACTGTGTGCACGGGACTGAAGGAGGTCATCGGCTCCTGGAACACGAGGCCGATCTCCTCGCCGCGAATCGAGCGCATCTGACGGCCGTTGGCCCTGAGCTTGACCAGATCGACCTCACTGCCGTCGGCGCGGGTGAGGATGATCTCGCCGCCGACGATGCGGCCCGGATGCTCGACGATCCGCAGGATCGATTGCGCCGTGACGCTTTTGCCGCAGCCGCTCTCGCCGACGATGCCGAGCGTCTTTCCCGGCATCACGTCGAAGGTCGCGCCGTCCACCGCCTTGGTCGTGCCCTCGTCCTGAAAGTAACTCGTCCGCAGGTCGCGGACGGACAGGAGTGGCGTGGTGGCCATCGCCGTTAGAGGTACGGATCAGCCGCGTCGCGGATGCCGTCGCCCATGAAATTGAACGCGAGCACCGCGATGATGACCGGGATGGCGGGAATGAGCAGCCACGCCGAGATCACCAGCGCCTGCACGTCCTGCGCATCCTGCAACAGCACGCCCCAGCTGATCGCCGGCGGCCGCAAGCCCAGTCCCAGGAAGGAAAGCGAAGTCTCGCTGATGATGATCGCGGGAATGGCGAGCGTCGTGGCTGCGATGATGTGGCTCATGAACGACGGCACCATGTGGCGGAAGATGATCCGCGGCTTGCTGCACCCCACGAGCTCCGCCGCCATCACGAAATCTTCCTGCTTGAGCGAGATGAAGCGTCCGCGGACCACGCGCGCCAGCTCCGTCCAGCCGATCAGCGAGATGATGATCGTGATCGCGAAGTAGACCTGCATGACACTCCAGCTGCTCGGCACCGCCGCGGCGAGTCCCATCCAGAGGGGAATCGTCGGAATCGAGCGCAGGATTTCGATGATGCGCTGGATGATGGTGTCGGTCACACCGCCGAAGTAACCGGAGACGCCGCCGAGCGCGACGCCCAGCACGAGCGAAAGCGCGACGCTGACAAGCCCGATCGTCATCGACGTGCGCGTGGCGAAGACGAGCCGGGACCACAGGTCGCGGCCCTGCACGTCGGTACCGAGAAGAACGAGCGCGTCGGACGATTTCGCCTCGAGCCCCAGCAGATGAAGGTCGGCGGGAATGAAGCCAAACAACCGGTACGGCTCGCCGTGAACAAAAAACGCGAGCGGGATCTTCGAGCTCGTGTCCAGCTTGTAGACGCGCTTGAACGTGATCGGGTCCCGCGTGCCCTTCAATCCATGGACGTATGGATGGAAGCGGCCCTCGTCGAACCAGTGGATCGATTGCGGCTCGATGAGCGAGCGCTGCGCGTCCGAGGCATGCGGATCCGCGTAGGCGAAGAAATCCGCGAACAGCACGACCAGATAGAAGACCGCGAGCACGAAGGTGCTGCCGAGCGCGAGCTTGTGCTTGCGAAAGCGCCACCAGATGAGCTGCCATTGCGTGGCGACGGCAACGCGCTGCTCGGCGAGGCTGCGCGCGTCTTGCGCGCCGACATCCGCGGCAACGCTGGTCGTCATTCCCGCCCCAGGCGGATCCGCGGATCGATCCACATGAGCAGCAGGTCGGAGATGAACGTGCCGACGACGGTCAGCACGCCCAGCAGAAGGACGATGGTGCCGGCAAGGAACATGTCCTGCGCGATCAGCGCCTTCAGGAGCAGCGGTCCCACCGTGGGCAGGCTCAGGACCAGCGACACGATGATGCTGCCCGACACGACGTAGGGCAGAAGATACCCGATCGTGCTGATGAACGGATTGAGCGCGACCCGCACGGGATAGCGCATGACCACGCGGTACTCGGGCAAGCCGCGCGCCCGCGCCGTCATGACGTAGGGCTTGCGCAGCTCATCGAGCAGGTTCGAGCGCATGATACGGATGAGCTGCGCCGTCCCGGCGACGCCGAGCACGATCGCCGGGACCGGAAGGTGCTTGATCAGGTCCCAGGTCTTGGCCCAGCTCCATGGCGCCTCGGCGTAGTCCGGTGAGAAGAGGCCGCCCACGTTGGCGCCGAAGTACGCGAAGCCGAGGTACATCACGATCAGCGCGAGCAGGAACCCAGGAATCGCGAGCCCGATGAAACCCACGAAAGTGAACAGATAATCGAGGAACGAATAGCGGTACACGGCGGAATAAATGCCGATCGGCAAAGCGACCGCCCAGGTGAAGATGATCGCGGCCACAGAGATCACGATGGTGAGCGTCAGCCGGTCGCCGATGACGTCGGTCACCGGCCGGCCCCATTCCATCGCCATGCCGAAGTTGCCCTGCAGGACGAGCTTCATCCACTTCACGTACTGGACCGTGATCGGCTTATCGAGACCGAGCTGCTCGCGCAGCGCCTGCGCCTCGCCCTCCGACACCGCGCTTCCCGACGCCGACATCGACGCGATGTACGAGGTCACGTAATCGCCCGGCGGCAGGTGGATGATGGCGAACGACAAGACCGAGATCGCCCACACCGTCAGCACAGCGAGGAAGAAGCGGCGGACGATGTAGTCGATCATCGCGTACATCCCTCACCCGGTCCCTCTCCCCGCGCGGCGGGGAGAGGGGGTGAGCGGTTATTTGAAGTAGAACGTCTCCGGCCAGGAGGAGTGCGGCGTCCGCACGTGCTGCGCGTTTATCTGCCGCGACGGAATGTTGCCCATGTTGTTCTTGACGATGCGCACCCCCATGAAGGCGGGCGACTGGCCGACCGTGCCGATGCTCCACTCCTGCTCCACGGCGATCTTCCAGATCTCCTTGGCTGCCTTGGTCCGGTCCGCGTCGTTCATACCATAGGCGGCGCGGAACAGATCGAAGGCCTTGATCATCTCGGGATCGTCGGGTTTCGCACCCGACTTGCCACCCGACGCGTACCACCTGGCGAAGGCCATGCCCATGTGGGCCTCGGCGGCATCGACCGGGAGCACGTGACGCGGGAACAGGTACAGAACCTCCGAGCCATCGTTCGCCCAGGTGATGATCTGGTTTTCGTTGTTGTTATCGCGCGTGAAGGCGAGGTTGCGCTCAAGCTCCTTGATGTCGACGTCGATGCCGATCTTCTTCCACTGCTGCTTCACCATCTCGCCGATCTGGGTGTACGGGACGAACGAGCCTCCGACGGTGATCATCTCGAGGCGCAGACGTCCCTTGCCGTCGGCGCGTAGCCGATAGCCGTCGGCGTCCTTCTTGCTGAGGCCGACCTTGTCGAGCAGCTCGTTCGCCTGCTTGAGATCATAGCTCGCCCACTTCTTGTTCCACTCTGCCCCGGGGCTGTAGATCGTGTCCGGCGCCGGCGCAACCGAGCCCGCGCTCCCGACACCCAGCCAGAACGCTTCGTTCAACTGATCGCGGTCGATGCCGAGCGACAGCGCGTGACGAAAGTCCTTGTTGCGTAGCAGCTTCATGATCTCGGGATCGCCCTCGTACGAGTTGCCCATGTGGAGCGCGGCGTCGGTGCCGTTGAGGCCCGGGTCGAGATGCACCGTGTAGTTGCCCTTCTTCGCATTCTCGAGGAAGACCGGCAGCTTGTTCAGCCCCATGTGCCGCTCCTGCAGGTCGTACTCGCCGGCGATCGCGCGCAGGTTCGCCACCTCCGTGTTCTCGGCCAGCGTCATCGTGATCCGGTCGATGTACGGCAGCTGGTTGCCCGCAGTGTCCACGCCCCAGAAGTACGGGTTGCGCTCCATGGCCCAGGTGGGTGTGTTGATCGGCGACACGGTTCTCCACGGCGTCATCACCGGCAGATCGGGGTTGAGCGCCCAGCTGTAGCGGTTCTTGAGCAGCGAGACCCAGTTGTCGAAGCCCAGCTCCTTGGCCTTCTTGTTGACCGCGTCCTCGGAGGAGTACTTGGGCAAGAATTGCTTGAGGTAATGCGCCGGCGCGTACGCGCCGCCCCAGTTCTGGAACGCGCCGCGCGTCGCGAGCCCCGCGCCAATCGCCGTGCTGCCCGCGAGCTGGTAGACGAAGAAGCTGTAGGACTCGGGAAACTCGAAGGCGACGGTGTATTCGTCGACCTTGCGCATCTTGCCGTCCTTGCCGTTGATCTGAAACTCGAAGAACGGCGTCGGCACGAGGTTCTTGTTGGAGTAGATGTCCTCGTACCAGAAGATGAAATCGTCGGCGGTCAGCGGCTTGCCATCCGACCACTTGGCGCCCTTGCGCAGATAGATCGTCGTGGTCTTGCCGTCGTCGCTTACCTTCCAGTCGCGAGCGAGGGCCGGGATGATCTTGGTGCCCGTGTAATCGAAGGTGAGGATCTTGTCGGCGGAATTGATGCGGTTGCCGTTCTCATGATCGGCGGGGCCAGTGAAGGCGCGGCGCCAGTTGCCGCCGTACTTGCCGATCTCGTTCAGCGGCTTGATCACGAGAAGCTGCGATCGCTCGGGCAGGCGCTTGTCCACCGTCGGCAGCTTGCCCGCCTTCACCTGCGCGTCGAGCGTCGGCGCTTCATGGAAGGTCTTGGGAAAGGCGTTGACGTCGAGGATGATGGTCGGGCCCTCGAGCTTGCCAACGAGCGAGGAGCCGAGCTTCGGCGGCTCCGTCTGAGCGGCGACCATCGCCGCATGCAGCCCCAGCGCCACCGCGAGTGCAAGTCCCCACAGCACGAATACCGCCCGCTTCACGTTCATACGATTCCTCCTCAGTGTAGTTTTATGGCGCTCCGGTCACCCTGGCCAGGGCTCTTGGCCATACTATGATGCATTCGCCGCCGAGTGCAACAGCGGGGCCAGCACCGGGATCTTCGAATTCCGGCTGAATCACCGATCAAGCCCACGACCCAGCGCCGGTCGGCGTGAGGCGTCTGCGTCGCTCAGTCCTTAGCCAATCGTCGACCACCCGCTTGACATGCAAGGCGAGCCTTGCATATCATTAACAGGCAAGTAATAGCTTGCGTCTCGAAATGACAGAGCGCCGCAACACCGACGTGCTGTTCAAGGCCCTGGCGGATCCAAGCCGGCGCAAGCTGCTTGATCTTCTGCACTCGCACGACGGCCGCACGCTCAACGAGCTGTGCGAACACCTGGACATGACGCGGCAGGGCGTGACGCAGCACCTGGACGTGCTGGAGGCGGCGAACCTGGTCGCCACCGTGCGGCGAGGCCGCGAGAAGCTGCACTTCCTCAATCCCGTGCCGCTGCAGGAAATCTACGAGCGCTGGATTGCCAAGTTCGAAAAGCCGCGCCTCAAGGCGCTCGCGAATCTCAAACGACGACTGGAGAAAAGCAATGACTAGGTCGACCTTTGTCTATGTGACCTACATCCGCACGACGCCGAAGGTTATCTCCAACCTCAAGTCCCTGCTGGAGACTGGCTCCATCGCTTTGCAGGATCCTTATCCGATGGCTGTCTCACGCTGACGTCACTGCTTGGGAAACAGAACCGGAAGAGAAACGTCCGAAGTAAGCATGCAGCGCGCGCTGTGGGGGCACGCCGGCACGATGACTTGCCGGTGCTGCGCGCCTAGCACTTCGGTAACGTACTTCGTGTATGCGACGCCGCGCGCAAGGCGCGTGGGGCCTTGGGCCATGGCGGAGCAGGTCGAGTCGAATCCGTACAGAGGAAGAATGTCCAGCTCCCCCAACAAGTAGGTGACCGGGCGCGCTACGAGCTGGCGCTTCAGGTCGGCATTGGACACGTTTGCGCTGTACCCCACGCGCTCCTCCAATCCATATGGCCACTTGTCGTATCCAGGGCATGCCTTTGCATTTTCGAATTCGACAAACGGCTTCTGCGACGGCTCTGGGACTCGCTGATAGCCCGGCGCGAGCGTGGGGTAGCGCGAGATCATCGCCGCGTGGGTAGGCCGAAGGACGTCTAGATACGTATACGAAGAGGGATTCGCCACGACGTACGACATCGCGACGGAAACGCGATCCTGTACTCGATTGGCCATCGCATAGCGAACGGCAAACTGCCCGCCTGCCGAGTGACCTGCGATGACGATCGAGCGAAGATTCGGGAAGACCTCGCGCCGTGCAAGCAAGCGCACGAGTTCGTCGGCGACGTCGAACGAAGTAAGTCGGGGCTCGGTCACGGCAGCTCCGCCGTTTTTCCAGGTCGCGTTGCCTTCGCAATGCCAGGAGAGCTCGTCGGCCGCAAGCTTGTCATGGCACTCCTTGTCATCGCCCGAAGCATGCCCCGATGCGAAACGGGGCGTGATGATGATCGTGTTATCGAGTGCGTCGGCCAGAAAACCTGCGGCGATGGCACTCCGGTAATAGCTATCGACGTCTCGGCCTGCTCCGTGAATCATGACGAGCGCGCGGGTGACGCGCTCGTTCTTCGCATCGAGCGCATAGGTCCGATACAACATCAGGCGACCGGTCGTCCCGGGAACGGTCAGCCACTCGATGCAGCTGGAAATCGGACTCACGCATGCTGCAGACGAAGCATTGGTCGCGCGTCTCCGCACCGGCTCCATCCCGTTCTTCTCGATCGCGGCCGCGGCGCGCTCGGACGCCAGGTAGTCGATCAACTTCCTGCCCGCGTCCGGCTCCTTCGCGCCGACGACGATCGCGGCTGCGAAAGGCTGGATCAGCTGAACCTCGCGCGGGAGCAAACCTACGACTTCGATCCCCGGGGCGCTCATTAGCTCGCTGACAGGCAGGATGACGATGTCGGCGCTGCCTTCCGCCACCATCGCCACAGCTTGCGCCCCGCGCTCCGGAACCTTGACGTTGACCTGGTCGGCGATGCCGAGCTGCGGGAGTATCTTGGTCTTGAAGAAAATGCCGCCGGTGCTCGCCGGAGTCGCAACGGTCTTCACGCTTAGCAGCGTCTTCTTCAAGGCCTCGACGGTGCTGATGTCTGGTTTCGGCGCTCCGGCGCGCACGGCCGCGCCGAGCGGCACTCGTGCCAGGTCGACGTCCGTACCGGCGACGATACGGCCTGCCGCGATCAGCTCGTTGAGGCCCTCCCTCGACATGATCGCGACGTCCGCGGGTACGCCGCGTTGCAGTTGCGCGGCGACGGTCTGCTGTCCGGTGCCTTGCGACGCGCCGGACCCGGTCGTGACCGTGATGCTGGTCGTTTTTTCGAACTCCGGCAGCAGCTGCCTGTACGCGGTGGAGAAGCCGCCGGAGATGATCACGTTGAGTTGCGCTATGGATGGAGTTGCGAATGCCAGGAACACCACCGCTGCGGCTAGCAATCCACCGATGCGACGCAATTGTGCGGACGAGCGATTTTTCATGGGCACCTCGCAAGCAGATAGTACATTCCAGTCTTTCATTGTGGTAAGATGGTAAGGATGTAATGCGTAAAGAGCCCGTTACATGCCCGCTATCTCGAAGATCACCGCCAAGGGACAGACCACGGTCCCGCAAGAGGTTCGCGCTGCCCTCAAAAGCAAGCCAGGCGATCTGATCGCCTGGGACATCGAGCCGAACGGACGTGTGGCCGTGCGTCGGATCCAGCCGATGGATATCGAATACGCGCAAGCTGTTCAGGGCACGCTGAACGAATGGCACACCGCCGAAGACGAGAAAGCGTATGGCAAGCTTTGAGCGGTTCGACGTCGTGCGTGTGCCATTCCCATTCACAGATCGGCAGAGCGAGAAAAATCGGCCAGCGCTGGTGATTTCCGACGGCCACGCTTTCAATCGCCCGGCGGGGCACAGCGCGATGGCGATGATCACATCGGCTGGCCATGCGCCGTGGCCGCTCGACGTCTCGATCGCCGATTTGAAAACTGCGGGCCTGCCTGCACCGTCGATCGTGCGCTTCAAACTCTTCACGCTCGATCACCGGCTCGTTCGCGGCAAGCTCGGACGCCTGGCCGAGAAGGATCAGGTTAACGTGCAAAAGACGCTGCGAAAGCTATTGCCGTAGTCTGGCTTGCTCAAGCCGGCACCGCCGCAGCTCGTCAGCACCTGGGGGATCCACGGTCCATTAAGACCCGCAAGTCAGCCATCAGCACTGTGCTCTTGCAACGCATACTCGAGCGCCTGCTCCAGCGTCATGGAGCGGCCCTCCTGCCAGGCTTGGTCGAAAACAACATCGTTGCCAAGCAAGGCACGGCCTGAAGCGATTTGACGATCGTAACGAATGCGCTCCCACGGCGGGAAGGGCGCGCCGATCTCCTCCCGCAGTCGCGCCGCGTGGCCGCACTGTCGAGCGCCCGCCTCGACTCGGCCCGCGACAAAGTCGATAGCGGCGAGTGCCTCCAGGGACCCGATGATGCCCAGCCGGTCAACCAACTCTCGTTGCATCGAAAGACTCTCCGTCAGCTGCGCCCTCGCCGACGCATAGTCCTGCTGGTCGAAGGCGGTGGTGCCGAGATTGAGCAGCGAATTGGCGATTCCCCAGCGGTCGCCGAGCTCTCGACGGATGGCCAGAGCCTCTTCGTGCAGCCGTTGAGCGGCCGGATAGTCGCCCCGGTAGTACTCCGCCACCATTCCGAGGTTGTTGAGCACGATGGCGATGGCGCGCTGATCGCCGAGCTCGCGCTCGATTGCCAAGCTTTGCTCGTATAGCGACTCGGCCTTGAGTTCGTCGCCCTGCGAGTAGACGATGTTGCCGAGAGCTATCAGCGTCCTGGCGATGCCTCGCTGGTTACCCAACTCGCGCCAGATCGTTAGGCTCTCCTCATGCCGTGCCATCGCGGCCGGATAGTCGCCTTGGTCGTAGCACACCATGCCGAGGTTGCCGAGCGCAGCGGCAATGCCGTGCCGGTCGCCGAGTTCGCGCGAGAGGGACAGAGCTTCTTCGTACAGCGTCGTCGCCTTCGGGAAGTTGGCCGTCGCCCGCGCCATCGTGGCGGCTACGGCGAGGGCGTTCGCGCGGTGCACCGTCGTCGGCGAAGCCGGCGCGGCGGAGAGCATCGCGGTCAGCCAAACGAGGCCTTCGCGCACGTACCCGCGGACCAGCCAGAACCGCATGCACGCACTCGCCAGTCGCATCCCGCTCACTGCGTCGGCGTCTGTCGCCCACGTCAGGGCCGACCGCAGGTTGTCGAGTTCTCTCTCCAGGCGCTCGAGCCAGCTGCGCTGCTCGGCGCCGTTCAGCTTCGGCTGCGCTTCCTCCGCCAGCGCGAGGAAATACGCAAGGTGGCGGTCGCACCACTGTTCTTCCTCGCCGCTCTCCAGCAACCGATCCCGCGCATATTGGCGCACCGTCTCCAGCATTCGATAGCGGTCGCCATCCTCTTCGGCAACGACCAGCGATTGCTCGATCAGGCGGATCAACACATACACCACATCATCCTTGGTGATTGGCGCTCCGCTGCACACCTGGCTTGCGGCTTGCAGCGTCCAGCCGCCGGCGAACACCGACAGCCGCTCGAACAGTTTCTTCTCGGTGTCATCGAGCAGGTCGTAGCTCCAGTCGAGCATCGCTCGCAGTGTTTGGTGCCGCGGTAGATCGCGGTCAGCGCCGGTCAGCAGGCGAAAGCGCTCGGTGAGCAGGCGGAGGATCTGCTCGATCGGTAGCATCGCGACCCTTGCCGCCGCCAGTTCCAGGGCGAGCGGAATGCCGTCGAGGCGCACACAGATCTCGGCAATCATCTGCGCCCGCTGCGCCTCCAGATCGAGTCTTGGGCGATGCTGGCGCGCCCGCTCGGTAAACAACTGCACCGCGTCCGAGCGGGCAATACTCTTCGCGTCGGCCCGCGAATCTGGCAACGGCAGCGGGTTCAGCGGAAATGCGCATTCGCTGGCCAGGTGCAGTGCCTCGCGACTGGTGGCCATCACGGTCACCCGCGCCGCGTCGCGCAGCAGCGCCTCGGTCATCCGCGCGCATCCATGCAGCACGTGCTCGCAGTTATCGAGAATCAGCAGTGTCTCCCGCGTGCTCAGGTGATTGCACAGCGCCGTAAGCAGCGGCTGCCCGGCGGTCTCCTTGACCTGCAGCACGCGGGCAAGTGCGCTCGGCACGAGAGCCGGATCGCCGAGCGGCGCCAGATCGACGAACCAGACGCCATCGCGATAAGCATTCAGCATCTCGGTGCCCACCTGCTGCGCGAGCCGAGTCTTGCCGAGGCCGCCTATCCCCGTCAGTGTCATCAGGCGCGTAGTGCGCAACCTCTCCTTGATCTCGGCCAGTTCCCGCTCGCGCCCAACGAACGAGGTCAGCGACTCCTGCAGATTGGTGCGCTCGCGATTGGCGAGGGGCGGCGCGACCGACCGGGCGTCAATTTCCTTGACCGGCCCGACGAAGCGGTAGCCGCGGCGCGCCAGCGTTTCGATCCAGCCCTCACCACCGGGCGCCAGGGCGAGTGCGCGCCGGATGGCCGAGATCTGTATCGACAGGTTGGCCTCCTCGACCACGAGCCCTGGCCATGCCGCGTCCAGGATGGCTGACTTCTGCACGTATTCGTTGGCGCGGCTGACCAGGACGGTCAGCACCGCGGCGCCGCGTGCTCCGAGCGGCACGGCCGCGCCGGCGTGTGTCAGCACCTGTGCTTCGGTGTCCAGCCGAAAAGGCCCGAGCTCGTAGATTGCAGGCATCCGTTTGCCGCTGTCCGCGCCGGCCACGCGTAGAGCCATCCTCCCGCGCGACCGAGCCCGACGCGGAGGATACCGCGCCGCGTCTTTTGGCGAAATTTTGGAGTTCGTAAGGGACTTCGTGGCTGCCCCCGTCGAAGATTGCCTCCACGCGCATGGCAAACACGGAGACCACCGATGAACCCGGAAACGAATGATGACAAGGATTACATGGATTACGTAAGAGACGCGCAGGCACTGCGTGCAGAGTATCTCAGTGACCTAACGTCAAATGGGTGGCGATGCATGAAGGGGCTCATCCTGTCCTACAGACGTCGCCTGGATGACATCCCCCTGGTAACTCGCAATTGGCAGGAGTGAGGCCATGACAATCTGGGATACAGCGGGCTATCTGGCCTCCAGCCTCGTGATCACGGCTTTCTGCATGAAGGACATCCTGCGACTGCGCCTCGCCGCGACGGTGAGCAACGTCGCCTTCCTTATCTACGGACTTGGACTCGGCCTGACACCGGTCTGGCTGCTGCACGCGATCTTGTTGCCAGTCAATCTCTGGCGATTGTGGCAATACATCTCGCGGGCCCAAGCGGAAGGAATGCAGACGAACGCGGCCCGACCGGCAATCAAAGTTCGCAGGTCGCCGGCGCGGCCGCGGAGCCGGGCAGTCCATTTGCCAGCATAATGACCGCGCATCGAACCTTAAGAACCGCGAGCGTGGCTGTAAGAGCATCGACACCCATTCGGTCATCATCGGCACGGCGCTGGCTGACGACAGGAGTCTCGAGATGGTGACAGCGATCCTCCGGGCGGTGGCGGTCGCGGCCGCGGTTTGCCTCTCGCTTGCGGCGCATGCGCACGCCGATCCCGCGAAGGTGCTGCGCGTTTCGTCCAAGGATATCGCCAGCCTCGATCCGCAGCAGGGAACCGACCTGCGTTCGACTCGAGTCGCGAGCGCGATCTTCGAGGGCTTGTACCAATTCGACTATCTTGCCGAGCCTGCCAAGGTCGTGCCCAACACCGCTGAGGCGATGCCGGTCATCACCGGCGGCGGCAAGGTCTGGACGATCAAGCTGCTGCGCGGGATCCACTTCACCGACTCTCCGGCCTTCAAGGGCAAGCCGCGCGAGCTCGTCGCCGAGGATTACGTCTACTCGATCAAGCGCTCGATTGACCCGAATCTCCTGGGCGGCGATCCGGCGCTGACCGATCTCATCGAGGGTGCGCGGCCCGTCGTCGATGCCGCGAGGCCGGGGGCGAAATTCGACTTCGACGCACCGATCGCGGGTTTGCGTGCGATCGACAGATACACGCTGCAGATCCGCCTGACGAGCGTCGACTACACGCTGCTCGAGCGTCTCGCCGGACTGTCGATGACGGCCGTCGCGCGCGAGGTGGTCGAGGCTGCCGGCAATGACATCAAGAGCCAGCCCGTGGGGACGGGGCCCTACATGCTGAAGGAGTGGAAGCGCGCCTCGCGCGTCGTGCTCGAGGCGAATCCGAATTACCGCGGCCTGCAGTTCCCGGAAAGCACGGCACCGCGCCAGCAGGCCCTCGTGCAATCGATGCGTGGGAAGACGTTGCCACAGATCGGCCGGATCGAGATCAGCATCATCGAGGAACCGCTGCCTGATCTGCTCGCCTTTTCACAGGGGAACCTCGATTACGTGGGGCTGGCCGGCGACGACCTCAACCGCGTGCTCGTCGGCAGCGAGCTTAAGCCGGAGCTCGCGCGCATGGGCGTCGTGCGCATGCGGTACAGCGCTCCCACCATTATTTTTACGTATTTCAATATGAAGGATCCGGTCGTTGGTGGTTACTCGCAGGCGCAGATCGCGCTGCGGCGCGCAATCGCCATGGGCTTCAACGTCGAAGAGTCGATCCGCGTGCTGTATGGCGGGGAGGCGCTGCCAGCTAACCAGCTGCTGCCGCCGGGCGTCGACGGCCACGACGACTCGCTACCGCCGAAGTCGATCTACGATCCGGCCGCCGCACGCGCGCTGCTCGACCGATTCGGCTTCAAAGATCTCGATGGCGACGGCTATCGCGAGACGCCGGACGGCAAGCCGCTCACGCTCGTCCGCGGCACGCTTCCCGAATCGTGGTTCCGCGAGTTCGACGCGCTATGGAAGAAGAACATGGATGCGATCGGCATCCGCATGGAGGTCGTTCAGAGGACCTTCGGCGAGCTTCTAAATATGAGTCGCGCTGGCAAGCTCATGATGTTCAACCTCGCCTACCGCTCGCTCGACCCGTCCGGCTACGAAATCCTGCAGACGCTCTGGAGCCACTCACCGGTCGACGGGAATCCCTCGCAATTCGCGAACGCCGACTACGACCGCGCCTACGAGCAGTTCTTGCAAACGCCCGCTGGACCGGGTCGCGTCACGCTCGCCCGCAGGATGTCGGACATCTCGCAGGCCTACGTGCCGATGCAGCTTTCGACGTTCGGGATTGGCAATACGCTGGTCTACCCGTGGGTCGAGGGCTATTGGCCATCGCAATTCGGCTTCTCCTGGAAATATCTGGACATCGATCTCGCGAAGCGAAAGGCGGCAGGCAAGTAATTGGTTGCGAGTTTCGGTTACGGTTCGGAGCGACCCGTCCCTTCCCGGTCGCGTTCATATCGGCGCGCGACATCGAACGGGGGCAGCCAGTTCTCCCGACGACAAATCCAGAGCTCGTAGGTGGGTGTCACCTGATTCGGTGCATCGAAGGCTCCGGCAGCGATTCCGATCTCGTCGGCCCAGCGGCCGAAGACCGAGGATCCGCAAACCGGGCAGAAATGGCGTCCGCGATAGTCGGCCGTCGTGCCGGTGATGCTGACCGCATCGGCAGGAAAGATCGCAAACGTACCGAACATCGCCCCGTGGTGTTTGCGGCAGTCCAGACAATGGCAGATGCCCACGCGATACGGTTCAGCAGCAACTTCCAGGCGGACCGCTCCACAGAGACATCCGCCGCGATAGTGCACTTTGCTCATCCGTCCTCCATCGTGTCGCGACGAGCGCCGCTGATGCGCGACCTCAAGCCGGCGCCGCTCCCGCGCGCCACCGCGCGGGAGGCACGCCGAATTCCCGCTTGAACGCTCGACTGAACGCTGCGGTCGAGCCGAAGCCGGCGTCGCTGGCGATTCTCTTCGTGGCGCTGTCGGACGACGCGAGCGCGTCGGCTGCGAGGTGCAGCCGCCACTGTGAAAGGTATTGCATTGGCGCCTGACCCATGAGGCGCGCGAATCGCTCGCCGAGCATGGACCGCGACGCGCCGATGCGCTCGGCGAGCGTCTCGAGCGTCCACGGCCGCGCAGGTTGGCCGTGCATCAGCGCCAAGACTGCGCTGACATGCCGATCCTTGAGCGCCACCAGCCATCCGGACGATGAATCGTCGAGCGTATCGACGTACGAGCGCACGGCTTCGACGAAGAGCAACTCGGAGAGCTTGCACAGCACCGCGTGAGTGCCCGGCCTCGCGCCGCGCTCGCCGTCGGAACGCGCTTCGCGCACCGCGCTGGGCAGCAGCATCGCGGGACTGTCGTTGCCGGCTCGGAACTTGAGCACGCGCGGGAGCGGCGTGACGATGCGATCCGAAAGCGCGCTGGCACAGGCGAAGAAGCCGCAGATGATTCGCGTCGTGCTTCCTCCGCCACCGTGCGTCACGGGCGTAACCTCGTCCGCGCGCGTCATCGCGACCATTGCATCGGTCGGGATCGTGGGCTTGACGTCAACACTGCTGGCGAGCCGATGCACGTCCCCGTGCGGAAAACACACGACATCACGCGCGTCGAGGGTCAGAGGCGACGCGTCGCCCAGGCGAAGGCTGCAAGCGCCTTCGACGATCAGATGGTAGGGAATGATTCTGGCGGCGCCGGGGGCGAGGCGCTTCGCTATCTCCGCGCCGGTCGGCGTTTGCACCGACCATGGCGCAGTCAGCTCTGCGTCGAAGAAGGCGGAGCCGCTGAGGCGGATCCCGCTCAGAATCTCGGAGAGTGCATCCATGGCGAGCTAGACGTTCCTCCGGCAGCTTGCAATGCCGCAGCCTTCAAGGCATGCGGCCAGGGCGGCAATTCGATCAACGCTTGCGGAAAGCCGATCAAGACTCCGCGCCCCTGTGCCGCCTCCCCGCCCCTAATATTAACTCAGGTCGAAAGACCACCAAGTGAGCACCGAGAGTCGTTCAACTCTTATGGAGAAACGCAAATGAAAACGTCGAGCAAAGCAACGATCGCCAAGACGCTTATCGCCGTCGCTCTGGGCATTCTCGCCAGCACCGCAATAGCGGACGAGGGTTTCGTCAACACCAAGGACATCAAGTGGGGCCCTGCGCCCGCTGCGATTCCCAAGGGCGCGCAGATCGCCGTCCTGCAAGGCAATCCGTTCCAGTCGGGACCGTTCGTCATGCGCCTCAAGGTTCCGGCCGGGTACAAGATTCCGCCGCACTGGCATACCCAGGACGAGAGCCTCACGGTGATCTCGGGCTCGTTCTATTTCGGCAAGGGTGACAAAGCGGAAACGAGCAATGCGCCTACGATCACGGCGGGCGCCTTCCATTACCTCTCCGGGAAAGACCACCATTACCTGGTCGCCAAGACCCCATCGGTGATCCAGATCAATGGCAACGGGCCTTTCGACATCACTTACATCAACGCCGAAGACGATCCTCAGAAGGCGAAGATGTAAAGGTCATGCCTCATCAGCGGCCGGGCGCTTGGAGTCAGCCCCGCCGACTGCCCGAAGACAAGGAGCCACGTCATGACATCCTGGCAGATCGTCCACATGTTCGCCGGCACGATGATTCTTCTATCGCTCGCGCTCGGCGTCCCTGGCAGTCCGATTTTCATCAGCTCGTGGTGGCTCGCGCTCGCCGCGTTCGTTGGCGCAAACCTCATGCAAACCGCATTCACTCGCTGGTGTCCACTCGAGATCATGCTTCGCAAGTTCGGAGTACAGGGCGGGTGCTAGCGAAGCGGTCGCACGCTCTGCGAGATGTTTACCTCGCGTTCCCTTTGCGCCGCGGCAAACGTGGAGCTAGAGTTGGCGTGTGCTCGCCATGTCCCGTTTCTGCAAGCTCGCTGCGCTGACGATTGCTCTCGTCACGCTCGGCAATGTCGATCTGGCATGCGCACAAGTTGGAGGAGAAATCTGGAGTCAGTTCGCCGTCGCATTCGCTGAGAGCCTGCCGTCGAGCATTGGCGGCATCATCATGCCCGAGGTTGTCGCGCTGCCGAACGGCACATATCGCATGTACTTCGGCGCACAGCGGGCATCCGATGGCGGCATGGATATTTGGTATGCCGACTCCCCGGACGCGATCACATTTACGATTGGCGGCGTAGTACTTTCGGGAACGACTGATCCCTGTGATCCGGAGTTCACAGTCACCGGCGCGAGCCTCGTCCATCTGCCGGACGGTCGCTGGCGCGTGTACTATCAGGCGCGACCGGCGGGACCGCCGAACCTTCCGGCCTGCCCCAAGAGCCAATTTCAGACCTACAGCGCCATTTCCACTGATGGGCTTACGTTCACGCGCGAAGGCGTTCGCATAGCGCAGCGGGACCCTTCGTTACCTTTCGAAGCCGCAGCGCACACCCGCGTCCTGCTCCTCGATGATGGAACGTTCGCTGCCTACGTAAGCGCTGCGGGTCCGGTAACCGGACTCTTCCTGCTCACCTCGGGCGACGGCCTGAACTTCGGGTCGCCGCAGCTGCTGCTAGGCCCAGCTGGTCACGATCCGTACGTAGTAAAAATCAGTGGCCGTTACATTCTCTACGTGGACGTTTGGTCGCCAAACAGCCAGCAGCCGGCCAGCCCAACAGCGCTGATCCTGACGTCCTCGGACGGCTTGAACTGGAGCGTCGAGTCGACCGCAACGTTCCTGGACCTGCACGGAACGGTGTCCCCGTTTCCGCCCAACGGCGACATCGGCGGGGTCGTTCTTCCCGACGGAACCTTGCGTCTTTTCAGCGATACCGGCCCCGGCAACTTCGCCGTATACGAGCGCTCCATTGTCGCCGCGGTCGAGTACCACTACGCGGCCTGGAACTTTTACTTCGTGACCGCGATTCCGCAGGAGATCGCGGTACTGGATGGCGGCGCATTCGGCGGCGTCTGGCAGCGCACGGGCCAGCAGTTTAACGTCTACAGCACCACGAACCCGCCCGCGGGGTCTGTCACGGTCTGGCGCTTCTTCAGCACGAGCTTCGCTCCGAAGAGCTCGCATTTCTACACAGAGCTCGTGAACGAGTACAACGACCTGCTCGCCAATCCAAACTGGCAGCTCGAGGGAGCGGTGTTCAACACACCGATGCCGGCGCCGGATGGGACTTGTCCTGCCGGCAGCGTTCCGATCTACCGCCTGTACAACAACAATGAAGGTGGCGCGCCGAACCACCGTTTCACGACCGATCTCAACGTGCGCGCGCTGATGATCGCTGCGGGCTGGAGCCCTGAAGGGTTCGGAATCGGCGTTGTCTTCTGCTCGCCGCAGTAGCTATCGGGTGCAGCCGATCATTCGTCGACTTCGGCGCTAACGAGTCGTCGTGGCCGTCGACGCCCGGCGGGAGCAGCTGATTGCAATTTGGCCAGGCCGGCGCATACGAGCAGCGTTTTCCGATAGACTTCGTTGCCTCGCCCGCGAGGAAACCGCTGCCGTGCTCGAGACCGCGCCCCGTCCGACGATCCGCACGATCGTGGCGAGCTTCGTGTTCATGGATCTCGTCGGCTTTTCGAAGGGCACGGCGGCCGACCAGTACGCGGCGAAAGCGCGGCTCTCCTCCGTCCTGCAGCACAGTCTGGCGGCGTTGCGAGAAAGCGACTACTGGATCAAGGACACGGGCGACGGCGCGCTGATCGCGTTCGTCTCCAATCCCGAGCACGCGCTCTACATGGCCCTGGCACTCGCGCACGAGTATCCATCCGGCGACGAATCAGCGCCCTCGAGCAGCCTGCGTACGGGCTTGCATCTCGGCACGGTGAAGGTATCGGTCGACGTCGAGGCGAGGAGTAACTTCATCGGCGATGGCATCAATGCCGCGAAGCGGATCATGGATTTCGCGCACCCCGGACAGATCGCCGCCTCGCGATCGTTCTTCGAGGCCATCGCCAATCTCGATGCGGCCTACGCGGCGCTGTTCCAGCACCTCGGTGCCCCGGACGACAAGCACGGCCGCGCGCACGAGCTCTATGCACTGGCGCCGAGCGAAGCGGTCCTCGAAAAGCTGCGCGCGGATCTCGCGGCCGACCGTTCGGATGCCCCGAGTGACAGCACTGTCAGCTCCGTGCCCGAGGCTGCGAAGCCTGTCAAGGTGGTGTCGGCCCCGGCCCCGCGCGGCAGGCGACGAGCCGCGGTCATTGTGGGAGCGGTGGCGCTGGGAATCGCGGCGCTGTTGGTCGCGATGCGTGCACACGAGCCTTCACCATCGGCGGTCGTCGCGCCGCAGCCGCCACCCGCCTCAGTGGACAGTGCCGGACCTGCCGCGATGCCGAAGCGCAACTCAGCGCAGGAAGAGACTGGTGCGGCGGAAGTGCCGAAGACGGTGGCTCCGTCGCTGCCGGACGCGAGTGCCACAACGAAGTCGACGCCGGAACCGAGCGCGCCGGTTGCACCACCCGTCGCGGAGCCCGCGCGCCCCGCGGCGGCAGGCACTCCAGCCAAAACGAAAGCCGTTCCCAAGGCCGCGGTGCCGGCGAGCGGAACGCCGGAGATGCGAAGTGCCAGCGGACCGTCGAGCCCGCGCTGCAGCCATATTCTGCAGAAGGCGGCGCTGGGCGAACCGCTGACGCCGGACGAGCAAAAGGAGCTTGCGAACACATGTCGCTAAAGCACAGACCCTCGAACACCCGCGCCGCCTGGATCCTTACCCTGTTGCTCGCCGCCTGCACGGCGCCGCCGGAACGCCCCGCCGCGCCGACGTCCGAGCTCAGCTTCGATGCCGCGATCGACTACGCGGTGGACGACCTGCTCGTGCAGGCGCGGCGCTTGCCGGCCTTCGCGCCCAAGCCGCTCGCAGGTCTCGCGAAGGCCGACGAGGCCCGTCCCCTCATAGCGGTGGATCCCACGATCGACGGCAACACCGGGCAGCAGACGGTCGCGTCAAAGGCGCTCGATGCGCGGTTGCTGCGGCGCGCCGCCGAGAAGTTCGCGCAGTTCGAAGTCGCGCCGGTCACGTCCGCGAATCTCGCCAAAGCGCAATTCCTTCTCGCCGGGACGCTTACGCCGCTCGATGTCTCGGGGCCCGGTCACGGCACGTTCCGCATCAGCCTTTCTCTTACCGACATAAAAACCGGATTCATCGTCGCGCAATCCGTGGCGAGGAGCCGCGCCGAAGGCGTCGACAGCACGCCAACCGCGTTCTATCGCGACAGCCCGTCACTCACCAAGGACCGCGTCGTCGAAGGTCAGATCCGCACCGCGGAGACGCCGGCCGGTGGCACTGCAGATGAGATCTATCTCGCTCGGTTGCCCATGGCGGCGCTGATCAGCGAAGGATCGAGGCTATACGAGGCGGACAACTACGCCGAGGCGCTGCGTTACTACCAGCAGGCGGCGGCACGGCCGGAGGGGCAGCAGCTGCGCGTCTTCAACGGCTTGTATCTCGTGTATTCGCAGCTCGGTAGAAACGACGATGCCGAGAAGGCCTTTGCAAAGATTGTCGCGCTCGGTCTCGCAACCAATAGTCTCTCGGTCAAATTCCTGTTCCGGCCTGGCTCACTTGAATTCGTGAACGACCCGAAGATCAGCGGGCCCTACGCGATGTGGCTGCGCATCGTTGCCCGGGAAATCGCGTCGTCGAAGTCCTGTGTGACGATCGTCGGCCACACCAGCAAGACCGGCAGCGAGCAATTCAACGACCGGCTGTCGCTGCAGCGGGCAGTGACGATCCAGCGCCGCATCGAAGCGCTCGCCCCCGAAACAGCGTCCCGCATGCAGTCGCAGGGCGTTGGTTTTCGCGAGAACCTGGTCGGGTCCGGCACCGACGACCTGCGCGACGCGCTCGATCGCCGCGTCGAGTTCAAGGTCCGAGGCTGCTAGCGCCGGCCGGTCGTCGCGGCGCCCATAGCCAATCAGTGTATCGGCGGAATCCGCGCAGAAATACGCGCGACATTGAAGCGGGTCACCTCGGCTGCCCAGGGGGAGTCCACAGCGGGAGCGCCGACCGCGGCCTTGAGATCGAGCGTCAGGGAGTCGGAACGACAGTGTCACGCTCCAGCCAAGCAATCGTCTCGCTCATTGCCTGCTCTGTCGTGACATTGCGACCATCTGCGTAGGCAGCTTCGTAGCAGTCCTTGCCGAGCATGTGGCGCGGCTTCTTTCGCAGTTCCTCGAGGACCGCATCGTCGATGAGGATATTTCGGAGCCCACCCATCCGGTCGAGCGTTGCGTCGAAGACAGATTGCAGGCGCACCGCGCGTTCCCACTCACTGTTTGCCGCAGCGAGAAGCGCGGCAAGATCGATGCTGAGTATTGCCCGGAATTGGGAATCTAACTCGCGGGAAACGCGAATTGATTCGACGAGCGGTTGTGTCGCACGATCCAATCTGCCGCGCGCAATCGATACGCGGACAATTTGATCCAGAAGGACGTGCGACCGTTCGCGATTATCAGAATCGTGTCCCGCCAGCGCCTCGTCGAGGTAGGCGGCGGCCGCGTCGAAATCGCATTGCATCCGGCAGATCAAGGCTTTGGTCTGGAGGGCAATGCTCAGCTGTGCTGGGCCGAGGCGTCTGGCGACTGTCAGCTGTTTCTCGGCGTACTCCAAGGCATCGGTAAGATCTCCGCAGTATAGCCGCGCCCACGCGAGGTGGTTCAGGCACAAGGCGATCAGATCCTCGTCGTCATGTTCGCCGGCGATGGTGAGCGCCTCCTTGAGTGGTTCAATCGCATCGGAGACTCTGCCGGACAGGCGCTGAACCAGCCCAAGCGAAAGCAGCGCGCGAGCTTTGCTTATAGAACGGTCGGCGCCGCGTCGAGCAAGAGCCTCGGTGCAGACCTGGCGGCCCAGCACGAACAGTCCGCGATTGTGCCAGTACATGCAGATGTTGAATGCGAGCTGCAACCCTCGATCAATACCATCCGGATCATGGTTACACCATGCGTGTGCGGCCAGCAGGTTCGACAGCTCACGGTCGACACGCGCCAGCCAGCTTTTCGCCTCGCGAGCGTAGAGATTGGGACGAGCACGTTCGGAGAAGGCGAGAAAATAGGCGAGATGCCGACTCATGGCTGCACGCGCGGAACCCGATTCGACCAGGCGATCGTGCGCGTACTGCCGCACGGTTTCCAACATGCTGTAGCGCAGCTCGGCCGGTGCGCTGCGCTCGACGACTACGAGCGACAAGTCGACGAGTCGCTCGAGTCGCTCGAGGGCTTCGCCTTCATCGCCACGTTCGCCGACAACGGCGGCGGCAGCTTCCAGCGTCCAGCCCCCGGCGAACACCGAAAGACATTGCAACCATCGTTGCTCGTCCGGCGTGAGCTGCTCGTAACTCCAGTGCAGCGTAGCAAGCAGCGTCTGATGTCGTGACATGGCCCGCGCGCGGCCGGCAAGCAGGGTAAACCGGTCTGCAAGCCTGCCGCGAATCTGATCGATGGAAAGGATCTTCAGCTTCGCAGCGGCGAGCTCGAGCGCCAGCGGTATGCCGTCGAGGCGCCGGCAGATCTCGGCTACAGCCCCGACGTTTGCGTCATCGAGGCGAAACTGCGACACCACATCGGTCGCGCGCTCGACGAAGAGCTGGACCGATTCAGCGTCCCGCACAGCTTCGATGCTCTCATCTCCGGCCGCCGGCATCGCCAGCGATCGGACTGCGAAGATGCGCTCGCCGGCGATGCCAAGTCCTTCGCGGCAGGTCACGAGAATGTGCAAGCGCGGTGCCGCATGGAGCAGCGGCTCCGCAAGCGCGACGCATGCATCGAGCAAGTGCTCGCAGTTGTCCAGCACGAGCAACGCACGGCGATCGGCAAAGTGTCGCACCAGTGTCTCTTCGATCGTCTTGTCCGATTCCTCGCGCACGTCAAACGCGGTTGCTACGGACAATGCGACACGGCAGGGTTCCGCGATTGGCGCCAAGTCAACGAAACACACGTCGCCGTCGAAGGACGGTAGTAACAGCTCGGCGAGGCGGATCGCAAGGCGAGTCTTGCCACAGCCGCCGATGCCAGTCAGCGTCAGCAGCCTGACGCGCTCGAGAATCTGTGCGCACTCAGCGAGGGCGTCTTCGCGGCCAATGAACCTTGTCAGGGGGCGCGGCAGGTTGTGCTTTGGCGCTGCGGGCACCGTAGAAGTACCCGAAGCGTGCCCTTCGAGCTGCAGGGCGAACCGGTAGCCACGGCCCGGAACAGTAGCGATCGCGTCCTGGCCCAGGATCTTGCGCAAGGCCGAGACCTGCACCTGCAGGTTGTTCTCCTCGACGACGAGCTTCGGCCAAACACGGGCCAGCAGCTCATCCTTACTGACGAGTTCACCCGCGCGCTCGACCAGCGCCACCAGCAGGTCGAACGCTCGCGGGCCCACAGCCACGGCCTGGCCCTCGACGAGTAGGCGCTGTTGCCCGGGCTGCAGTTCGCAGTGCCCAAAGCGATAGCTTGCCGGACCCGCGCCGTTGCTCAATAGCACCGCCCTTTTCCCCTGGTGAATCCCACGGAACAGTTTATTACGGGGCGGCCACGCGAGATACGTTGGCACACGAGAGCTCGGGCACAAACGGTTCTCCCCGGCTCTGAAACAGCACGGTGGTCCCAATCAAGATTCCGAGGGCGATGAGCGTTGCGGCGGCGGAAGTGATAATCGTCCCGAGGCCACTATGGCGAGGAAAGGCAGAGTTGGCGCGCATGTTGATCTTCCTTGAATTGGGCGGCGTGGCACGTTGCCAACCGCATGCGGCGAACTTTGCCTTCGGCGGGGATCTTCAGTCCTTGAGCCGACCTTAAGCGTTCTGAAACTCGGCGTTCGAACGCGCCCTAACTGCTAGAGCGACGAGACGACACGAGCGGTAGCGTCACTGGTGGGGACGAGGTTATTCGATAGGCATTTGTTATGTCCGCTCTTGGCCGAAAGCGGACGTTGCTTACTACCCCGCCGTCGCGCGCTATCATGTCCTAGGGGGTAGGGAGCCAAGCGAAACAACGTACTTATAGGTCCTCTTTCTGGGAGCCACAGCCTTGATCCTTGCGCCAATTTCACGTGTCGCGCTGACCTTCGTCAGTTTGGCCGCGTGCTTGTGCGTCGCCGCTGGTGCGGGCGGGTTGCCTGATCGTCAGCGCACGCCAGGAGCCATTAACTCTGCGATTTCCGAAGAGCAGTACCGTGTCCTATGCCATACCAAAAACTGGACGCGGCCGTACCGCCCGTCGGTTAGCTTTACTGACTCGCTTAAGAAGCTACAAATGGAAGAATATGGTTATTCGCAGGACGACTTCGACAATTACGAAGAAGACCACCTGGTCCCGTTGTGCTTGGCTGGTGCTCCACAGGATCCGGCAAATCTATGGCCGCAATCACTCGTCGGCGAGTGGAGCGCCGATCGCAAGGACGCGCTTGAGGCAAAGCTTTGCCAGCTCGCGTGCGACGGAAAGGTGCGGTTGGATGAGGCGCAACGGGAGATTGCGACAGATTGGATCGCCGCATACAAGAAGTACATGAGAGCGCAAAAAAGCCAGGAGCCATGAAAGTCGGCCTAGTCGGTGTCGCAGGCGTCCCGCTCGGGAAGCACAAGGTCAAGGATCCACGCCTGGATCAGGCTGACAAACTCGTCAAGGCTGACAATAAAACCTACGCGTTCGTCGATGTCGTCGGAGAAGAGGAGGTCTCGACCGCGGATGCGATAGTCGCCTCCCCGGAGGGCCGATTCGACCTGATCGTGAAGGACCTGGAATTCGCGGAAACGCGGCTCGAGCGCAATCCGCTGGCGGCAGAAACGGCGGTTCTCGAGAGAATCAAAGCACACCTGGAGAGCGAAGGGCCCGTCGCCGAAGCCGGATTGACGCCGGAAGAATTGCAACTCATCGAATCGCACGCATTTGTCACGGCGAAACCGATAGTGGTGGCCGAGACGGCGGATTCCGCAGCGTTCGACAGCTTTTTGGTCCGCGTGGTGAGCGCGAGCGGCTACATTAGTTTTCTCACGGTCGGCGGCTCGGAGAACCGTGCCTGGCTAATTCGTAAGGGTGCTACAGCGCAGGAAGCAGGTGGTGCGATCCACACTGATATCCAGAAGGGATTCATCCGGGTAGAGATCATTGGCTACGACGACTTCCTCGCCGCCGGCGGCGAAACGCAGGCGAAGCATGCCAACAAGATGCGCGTCGAGACGAAGAACTACGTGATGCAGGACTACGACCTCGCCAACTTCCGCTTTAAGAAGTAGCGGTCGATAGCGAGGTCTTTCGGACTACGGCGCCGGCCCGTTCATCGTCGAGCAGAGATTGGTCCCGACGAACGGCTGCGCAGGCGCCGGAAACATGGCGCTCATCGAGCCGGCAAGTCCGGACGGCACGGGGCCCTCGGCAAATACCCTTATCCAATCGTCCACGCCCGCCGTCCCGCCGGCCGCTTGCGAGAAGCTGAAGGAGGTCTGCGGCGGTATCTGGTAACGCGCGATCTCTTGCCCATCGGCGTAGAGGACGCGCAAGACCTGCACGCTGCTGCTCCAATTCGACACGGTCACATAGTAGGTGAACGCCACGGCGTTTTGCGATGATCCGAGGTGCGCCGCGCACTGCGCTCCGATCTCGTTAGCTGTGGGATCGGTCCCGTCAAAAAGAGCGAAATCGGAACGGGCTCCGCCTCCAGCCGGGGTGCCGCCTGACTTACCGGCTGCCCCGCCGAATGGGATCGCAGCAAGCAGCAACAGCAGCGGAATCAGGGTCAACTTTGTCTTCATAGTGATACTCCTATGATGAACGCCTCGCCCTGCGAAACATGTTCCCACCTTTCTGGCGATTATGCAATTGTCATAATTCGGGCCACGACGTCCGCGTTGGCTAGACTGATGTCATGCGGCGCGCCCCTGCGATCATCGGGTCGGCGATCTTCTTGGTGATCGCGCCGGGCACGCTCGCCGTGTACGTGCCGTGGTACCTCACGCAGTGGCACTTCGAGCCCGCGCTGTTCCCGATCGCGCGCGTGATCGGCGGGATCCTGATCGCGGCTGGGCTACCGATCTTGCTCGATTCATTCGCCCGTTTCGCGTTGCAAGGTCTCGGTACGCCGGCTCCCGTGATGCCGCCCAAGCACCTCGTTGTCACCGGGTTCTATCGGTACGTGCGCAATCCGATGTACGTCGCGGTCACCGCGCTGATCATCGGTCAGGGCCTCCTGTTCGGCAGCGTAGCGGTGCTCGAGTACGGAGCGATCGTGTGGGCGGCCTTCTTTTTGTTCGTGCTCGGCTACGAGGAGCCGGCGCTCGGCGAGCAGTTCCCCGAGGAGTACAAGCGCTACCGCGCGAACGTGAGACGGTGGATTCCGCGCACCACACCGTGGCGCGGGGATCATTGAGCCGCGCGCGTGCCGGGTACCCCTAGCCATTTGGCCTAGTCCGCGAAGCAGTTGGTAACATGCGCCCATGAACCCGACGCCCATCAGCCGCTATCCCGTCCCGAAGCTCGAAGACCTGCCCGACGACATCCGCGCGCGCATGCTCGAAGTGCAGGAGAAGGCGGGATTCATCCCCAACGTCTTCCTCACGCTCGCGCATCGTCCCGACGAGTTCCGCGCCTTCTTCGCCTACCACGACGCGCTGATGCTGCGCGAATCGGGATTGAGCAAGGCGGAGAAGGAGATGATCGTGGTGGCGACCTCCGGCGCCAACGATTGCCTCTATTGCATCGTCGCGCACGGCGCGGTGCTGCGCATCTACGCCAAGAACCCGCTCATCGCCGAGCAGGTGGCGGTCAACTATCGCGAGGCGGCGATCACCGAGCGCCAGAAGGCGATGCTCGCGTTCGCGGTGAAGATCGCGAAGCGGTCAGCGGAAATCGGCGAAGCGGACTTTCACGAGCTGCGCGGGCACGGATTCAGCAACGAGGACATCTGGGACATCGGCGCCATCGCGGCGCTCTTCGCGCTGTCGAACCGGATGGCGGACCTGACGGCGATGCGGCCGAATGAGGAGTTTTATATGATGGGGAGGGTGGCGAAGGGGAAGTAGAAGCGATCGCGCATCCGTTGGGCCGACTTATTGCAGGTAGTAGTAACATTCGCGCGGAGGAGGCCGCACGAGGCAAAGCACAGTCGTTGGGTTGAAGCCGATGACTTTCAGTCAGCCGACGGTCGGCATGCTCCGCGGGCAATGAAGAGCTGCGCGTGCGAATGGCAACGTGATCGCCTGACCCCGCGTAGATGAACTAACAGGCGGACTACTATGCCGACGTCCAACTCAGGCCTTCGGGACAATTACACACGAGGCACAGTCGCAGACTTCCTGAAGGCGAAAATTCAGGACGGGTCAATGCTATCGGTTGTCTCGGCTTATTTCACGATCTATGCGTACGACGCGCTCAAAGAATACCTAGACCGCGTCGGTCACTTGGATTTTCTATTTGGTGAACCCTCCTATGTCAATCGGCTTGATCCGAGCAGGACCGAGCGAAAGGCTTTCGTAATTGATTCAGATGGTTTAGAGCTTGCCAAGAGACTTAGCCAAAAGCGAGTCGCGAGAGAATGTGCCGAGTGGATAGAGAAAACAGTCGATATCAAAACTATCAAACAGTCCAACTTGCTCCACGGAAAGATGTACCACGTCGCGACAAGGGGTGTGGAGGAGGCGATTCTAGGTAGCTCCAATTAACGAAATCGTTCTCGGCAAGCGGGCGATTACTGCTGACACGGCGCTTCGCCTTGCGCACTACTTCGGAACGTCCGAGCAATTCTGGATGGCGCTACAAGCGAGCTATGACCTCGAAGAAGCACGCAACAAGCTCGGTGGTCGGCTGAAACAGTTGGAACGAGTCGCCGCTTGAGCGCTCGATCATTGATCAAGATCATGGTTAAGCGAAACAAGACGATCCTCCAGGGAAAGCCAAAGCGGGTGGACCGGGAGGTGGATGAAGCGTGGGCCCACGAGGTGGAAAGGCGCATCAGCGAAATTGAGAGCGGTCGTGCGCGACTAGTCCCTGCCGCTCAGGCAATAGCGCGCGCACGTGTCGCGTTCAAATAATCATTACGCTACTTCTAGCAGTGCGCGCGGGTTCCTGGCAGCGACCATGAGCAGAGTGCGCGCTGCACCTGATGGAGCGCGGCGGCCCTGTTCCCACTCCTGCAATGTGCGCACCGATACACCAAGGAGGGATGCAAACTTTGCCTGAGATAGACCCGTGCGTTCGCGAATGACTGCCACGGGCGGAACATTGATCACGCGTCCAGCCTCGCCGCGCTTCAACTGCCGCAGACCTTCGAGAATTTCCTTTCCAATTTTTCGCTTTCCCGCAGTCTTAGCCATCGATTTCACCCTTGATTTTGTTTGAGCGTCATTATACGGCATTGACGTATATGAGGCTACTGAATCCTTAACCACTAGCTCAACCGCGCCCTCGGTTGCGCCCCCCATACCGCCATGGCATGATCGTCGGCCCTGCGCCGCCGCCAAGGCGCGGAGGATTTTACGATGGCGCAGATCCTGTTCAAGAACGCCAACCTGCTCGATCCTCGCAAGGATGCACTGCAGGGTGGCTCCTCGGTCCTCGTCGAAGGCGAGCTGATTCGCGAAGTCTCCGCGAAGCCGCTCAAAGCCAAGAACGCGCAGGTGATCGACTGCAAGGGCCGCACGCTGATGCCGGGCCTGATCGACTGCCACGCGCACGTAATGCTGTCGGAAGTGAACATCCGTTATCTGGAAGCGATCCCCTTGACGATGATGACGGTGCGCGCAGCGGCTCTGGCGCGGGCGATGATCGATCGCGGCTTCACGACCGTGCGCGATACCGGCGGCTGCGATTGGGGCATGCGCGACGGGATCGCTCAGGGGCTCCTGCCGGGTCCACGCCTGTTCATCGCCGGACGCGCGATCGGTCCCACGGGCGGTCACTCGGACCCGCGCCGCCGCACCGACACGGAATCACACTGCCACTGTTGCAACGCGATGAACTTCTGCATGGAGCTCGCCGACGGCGCTGACGCGGTTCGCGCCGCGGTGCGCGAGCAGCTGCGCCAAGGCGCCGATCAGATCAAGATCATGGTATCGGGCGGAGTGGCGAGCCCGTACGATCCGCTCGACAGCAAGCAATTCTCGATCGAGGAAATCCGCGCCGCGGTCGAGGAGGCCGAGGCTTTCGGCCGCTACGCGCTGGCGCACGCCTACCCTGCGGAAGCGATCACGCGCGCGGTCAGCCAGGGCGTGCGCACCATCGAGCACGGCAATCTGATCGACGAGAAAGCGGCCGCGCTCATGAAGCAGAAGGGTGCGTACCTGGTGGCGAATCTCGTCACTTACTATGCGATGCGCGAGCGCGCGAAAGATTTCGGCATGTCCTCGGAGATGCTGGCGAAGAACGATCTCGTCATCGACGGCGGGCTCAAGTCGCTGGAGATCTGCAAGCGCGCAGGCGTCCCCGTGGGTTACGGCAGCGATCTCCTCGGCCAGCTTCAAGTGGATCAGAGTCGCGAGTTCATGTTCCGCCGCGAGGTGCTCTCCCCGATCGAAATCCTCCGCCAGGCCACGCTCGTCGGCGCCGAGATCGTGCGCATGCCCGGCAAGCTCGGCGTAATCAAGGAGCGCGCGTTCGCCGACATCCTCGTCGTCGACGGCGACCCGATCAAGAAGCTCGAGCTGCTCACCGGCCAGGGTGAGAATTTGTCCGTCATCATGAAGGCCGGCCGCTTCCACAAGAACCGCCTCGCGGCGTAGCGATCGCATGGCCGAAGGGGCGATCGGAGCCGCGACGGATCTTGCGGCGAAGCGCGCGCCGATCGTCGATTCGCGCCGGATCGGCCGCATCGCACTCCTCGGTGCCGCGGCCTTCGGCTACGCGATCATCCTGACGCCGATTCTTTTCGTCTGCTGGCTCGCCTTCTTCGCCGGCGAGATTCCGACGTTTCCGCCGACGGGCTACTCGCTGCGCTGGTTCGCGCACATCTTCGATCAGAACAATTTCGTGAGCGGATTCATCACGAGCCTGCAGGTCGGGATCGCGGCGATGATCGGCGGATTGATTCTCGGCGTGCCGGCGAGCCTCGTCATTGCCCGACGGAGATTCCCCGGTCGCGAGACACTGAACACGCTGCTCCTGCTGCCGCTCGTGGTTCCGGGCATTGTCGCCGGCACCGCGATCTACGTGTTCCAGATCGAAGTCGAGCTTGCAACCGAATGGCCGCTGCTCGGCTCGCTCGCGGGGCTCGTGCTCGCGCACATCATGATCACGATTCCATGGACGGTGCGATTGCTGACCGCGAGCCTGATTGGCTTTGATCGCTCGATCGAGGAAGCCGCGCAGAATCTCGGCGCGACGTCGCTGCAATCGTTCATCAAGGTCACGCTGCCGGTGATCAAGCCCGGCGTGGTTGCCGCGGCGCTGTTCGGCTTCATCATCTCCTTCGGCAACCTTGAGATGACGCTGTTTCTGATCGCGCCCGGCCGCACCACTCTGCCGATCGCGATCCTTCAGTATTTGCAATGGCGCATCGATCCGACGATCGCCGCGGTGTCGGTGCTGCAGATCGCGCTGATCGCAGCCGGCATGCTGCTCACCGATCGTTACGTCAAGCTCACGCGAGTGCTCTGAAGCGATGGCGCGGCTGCAGCTCACCGGTCTCAGCAAGACGTATGGCGACGTAGAAGCGGTGGCCGATGTCGACCTCGACATTCGGCAAGGCGAGCTCGTGGTGCTCCTCGGTCCTTCCGGTTGCGGCAAGACAACGACGCTGCGCATGATCGCGGGCTTCGTCGAGCCCACCGCCGGCGAGATCCGGCTCGGCGGCAACGACATCACCAACCGGCCGCCGTGGAAACGCAACACCGGTCTCGTGTTCCAGAGCTACGCGCTCTTTCCGCATCTGAGCGTCGCCGACAACGTCGCGTTCGGGCTGCGCATGCGCAAGCTCGCTCCGTCCGAGATCGAAGCGAAGCTCGCGCGGGCGTTGAAGCTCGTGCGGCTGGAAGGACTGGCCGCTCGCTTGCCGCGCGAATTGTCGGGTGGACAGCAGCAGCGCGTCGCGCTCGCCCGCGCCTTGGTGATCGAGCCCGACATTCTCCTGCTCGACGAGCCATTGTCCAATCTCGATGCGAAGCTGCGCCACGAAGTTCGGGTCGAGATCCGCGAGCTGCAGAAGAAGCTTGGGCTCACCACGGTGATGGTCACGCACGATCAGGAAGAAGCGCTGACCATGGCCGATCGCCTGGTCGTCATGTCGCACGGCCGCGTCCAGCAGGTCGGCTCGCAGCGCGATTTGTACGAGCGCCCGGCGAATGCGTTCGTCGCCGGCTTCGTTGGTAGAACGAATTTCCTTCACGGCCGGATCGAGGCGCCGGGACTCTTCCGGACGAAGAGCGGACTCGCAATTCACTGCGACGCGCGGGTCGCGAACGGCGGCAAGACGCTTTCGCTCCGCCCCGAGCGCTTTTCGCTCACCGCCGGTCCAGTCGCGGGCGCGGACAACTGCTTTCAGGGAACCGTGGAGTTCGCTTCGTATCTCGGCGGCATCCTGGAATACTATGTGCGCCTGACGCCCGAGGACCGCGTCATGGTGCAGGCGCCCAACAAGCTTGCCGACGACGCGTTCGTGGTCGGCACTTCCGTCCATCTCACCTGGCCCGCGCAGGCCAGCCTAGTGCTCGCCGATGATGGCGGCGGCACGGGCTGAACGAATCACCATCGAAGGAGGCAGGCATGCAAAAGCACAACGCAAACGTGAAGCGGCGGCAATTGATGAAGGCTGCTGGTGCGCTGGCCGGCGTGGCCGCGATCGGCGGCTGGACACCCGCGCGGGCTCAGGCCGCAGGACGCGTGGTCGTCGGCACCTGGGGCGGCGATTATTCGAACCTCCTCGCGAAGAACATCGACACGCCGTTGATGGTGCCGCTGAAGTACGAGGTCGTGCACGACATCGGCGGCGATCCCGAGCGCCGCGCCAAGATGCGCGCCGAAGCGCGCCTGCCGCGCGGCACCAGCGACATTCAGTGCCTCTCCGCCGCGCAGATGTACGAGATGAACGAAGCGGGCCTGTGCCTGCCGCTCGACTACTCGAAGATCGCGAACGCCAAGAACCTGCTGCCGCAGTTGAAGTATCCGTACGGCGTCGGCCACATCTATTCGGGCAAGGTGATCCTCTACAACCCGAAGCTCATCACCACGCCGCCGACGAGCTTCGCCGACGCGCTCGATGCGAAGCATGGAGCCAAGCTCGGCATCATCGACATCCAGTATCAGTACACGATGATGGCGGCGGCGATTGCGTCGGGCGGCTCGATGACCAACTTCGAGCCGGGCAAGGCGCGCCTGATGGCCTGTCGCAAGGCCGGCGCCAAGATACTTCCGACCAACGAGGCGATGGCGCAGGCGCTCATCAGCGAGGAAGTCGGCATCTGCATCATGTGGAAGGCGCGTGCGGTGCAATGGCAGAAGGCGGGCGCGAAGGTGGAAACCGTCGCGGCCAAGGAGGGAGTTCCGCTGTTCATCTCCGGGTTCGTGATTCCCAAGAACGCGCCGAACAAGGACGGCGCTTACGTGTGGCTCAACGAGACGCTCGTGCCGTCGGCGCAGGAAGCGTTCGCCGAGGACATGGGCTACAACGCCTCGGTCAGCAACGCGAAAATTCCGCCGGCGACCGAAAAGCGCATCGGCTTCAGCGACGATGAGAAGAAGCGCCTGGTCGACCTCGACTACGGCTATCTCGCCAAGAACGACGCCGCGTTGAAGGAGTGGTGGGACAAGTCGTTCAAGGGCTGAAGCGCGCGGCTCGAAGGCGGATGAGCACAGTTGCAGTAGCGGGATTGCCAGCGGGTGCGCGTCGCTGGAACGCGGCCGCGGCGGTCGCGCCTGCATCCATCATAGTGACGATCGGCATCGTGCTGCCGGTCGTCATCCTCTTTCGCTACAGCTTGAATCAGTTCACGCCGGTCAAAGGGATGGTGGACGCGTTCACAGCCGAGAACTACGTCAAGTTCGTCACCGATCCGTTCTATCTCGCCGTTCTATGGAGGACGATCCGCGTGGCGGCGATTTGCACCGCGATCTGCGTCGTGCTCGCATTTCCAATGGCGTACTGCCTCGCGCGCACGCGCTCGCGCTTCAAGAATCTCTTGCTGATGGCGGTGATCCTGCCGCTCTTCGTCGGCAACGCGGTGCGCGCCGCCGGGTGGATGGTGTTGTTCGGCAACAAAGGCTTCGTTAACTCGATGTTGCTGGGGGCGGGCATCGTCCGGGAGCCGCTGCAGATCATGTACACGGAATTCGCGGTGATCGTCGGCGTCATCGCCGTGAATCTTCCGTTCGTCGTATTGACGCTTCAGGCCGTTCTCGAAGGCATCGACCGCGCGATCGAGGAGGCCGCGCTCGGCCTCGGCGCGAACCCGTGGCGGACTTTTCGACATGTGGTCCTTCCGCTCGCCATGCCCGGAGTGATCGCCGGCACGATCCTCTCCTTCATCCTTGCGATGAACGCGTACGCGACGCCGGTGCTTCTCGGTGGCCCGACGTTCCAGATGATGGGGCCGACCGTCTACAACCAGTTCGCCGGACTTTCCAACTGGCCGTTCGGCGCGGCGATGGCCTTCGTGCTGATGACGGCGACGCTCGTGCTGACGCTCACCTCGAACTGGCTCGCGCAGGCGCGGTATCGGCGCGCGACTGCGGCAGCGGTTGCTGCCTGAGAGCGGGAAGCGCCCGGCGTGAGGAGTCAGTCATCCGCCCCGATAACTTCGATCGATCCGGCAGAGATCGAATGGACCGCCATCCGCGCGCAAGGCGCAGGCGGACAGAACGTCAACAAGGTCGCGACTGCCGTGCAGCTGCGGTTCGACGTGCGCGCATCGTCGTTGCCCGAAACGGTCAAGGCGCGGCTTTGTGCACACAAAGACAGGCGCATCACCGGCGGTGGCGTGATCGTCATCAAGGCGCAGCGATATCGCAGCCAGGACCAGAATCGAGAGGACGCTCTGGCGCGGCTGCAGGAGATCGTGGACAGCGCGAGCGCCTTCCAGCGCCCGCGCAAGGCGACGCGACCGACGCGAAGCTCGCAACGCCGCCGCGTCGACAGCAAGATCAAGCGCGGACAAATCAAGGCAGCACGGCGCAGAGTCGTCGAGTGATGTCGCAGCTCTGGATGCGTCACCCGAGCCCGACCGCTTGCCCGATCAGTAGCAAACCTGCGACCACGACGACGGCTCCGACGGCTCGCGCGGCGCGTTCCCCGGCCGGTGCAAGACGTTCGACGGTGATGGCGGTCATCACGAAGGCCATCGCGCCCAGATCCATCACCCCGATGATGAGCAGGATCGCCATCAGGTTGACGCAGCAGTAGGCGCAATGGAGTCCGAGGCGCAGGCCGTGACGCCAGGCTGTGGGCGCGTCCGCGCGCAACGCGACGCCGCATGCGGGTAGCTCGCGACAGCTCGCAAGGTTATGCGACTTCCACGCGCTGAATTGCATCGCGCCGGCAATCATGACGATCACGCCGACTGCGATCGGAACGGCGCTCGCCAGGGTCGGCTGTCGCATCTCGATCGCGGCCAGCGTGACGCTCAGCGGAAAAGTGGCGATTCCGAACATCGTCCACACGAGAAAGTAACCCGCGCCCACGATCGCGGTCAGCCGGCCGAGGCGCGTGTCGTTCGTTCTCGCGACCGCCTCACGATAGCGCGACAACATCGGGACCAGCGACGGCAACATCATTGCCACCATCATCACGATCCACATGCCGACGAACGATGCCGCGGCGCCGGCCCACGTCTGCCCCGGCATCCGCATCCACGCCATCGACATCTCCCAACCGCCGGGCATCGGGATCCCGCCCACCGCCGACATCGACTTGCTCCAGACGATCGTTATCGCGGCACTCGCGGCGAAGAGCAACGCAGAGGCGCTGAAGAAAGCTCGGTCGGAAAACAAGCGCCGCGACATGATCTATTCTTTCGGCAATTCGACGATTGGGTCCACGGTTTCAGCGCTTGCCATACATGTCGTGGTGACGCCACCAGATGCCCTGCTCGTTGCGCCCCTTCGGTGCGCGATCGAGCCACTGGTACATGCCCCAGAGTCCATCCAGTCCGCGCGCATAGGCGGAATACGTGTGGTAGACGACGCCGTCCTCGAGCACGAACGCGCTCATGCCGGGCAGTTGACGCAGAAAAGTCGCCGGATCGGTTCCAGCCGTAGCGGCGATTTCGGTGAGGAATCCTTCGCCCCCGCGTGTCTGCATCGGTTCCGCGGGCCGATAGTTGTATTGGTATCCGCCCTCGCGCTGCTGCTCCTCGGTCACCGAGACGTTGAAGTCGAAGTTGAAATCACCCGCGGCCGAGGATGCCCAGGGGAAGGTCCATCCCATCCGCCGTTTGAAGGTTTGTAGTTTCGCGATAGGAGCACGCGACACCGCCCAGAACTTCACGTCATGATTCTCGAGATGAACGACGACGCCGTTGAACCCGTCCGCGATTGCCGAGCAGCTCGGACACGCCGCCGTATACTCGGGGCCGAACATCATGTGATAGACGAGCATCTGCGATCGTCCGCGGAAGAGGTCCGCCAGCGAGGCCTTCCCTTCGTCGGTCTCGAATCGGTAATCCTTGTCGATGCGAACCCACGGCAGCTCCTGCCGCCGCTGCGTCAGCTCGTCGGCGCGCCGCGTGTGCTCCTTCTCCGCATTGAGTAGCTCGAGCCGCGCTGCCAGCCATTCCTTGCGTGTTCCGGTTTTGTGCATCGTCATCGCCGTCATCTCCTTTCTTCGATTGTCGTCGTTCCTTCGCTTCACGGGCGTCGCCGCCTGCTTCCTTGCCCGGCGTCGAGTCCGCGCTCGGCCGCCGCGCTCCAGTCCTTGGCCGTCCGGTCATCGCCGTATTGGTCGTGCCAGTGCCACCACTTGTATGGCGGAGTCTGAGGATAGCCCTCGGGCGAGTCCTCCCACTCCTCCTGGCGCCCGAGCGCCGTCAGGTCGAGATAGCTCCAGGTCGTGCCCATCGCTTCGTCCCCGCGGTTATTGATGAAATAGGTGCGGAACAACATGTCGCCGTCGCGGATGAATGCGTTGTGGCCGTGCCATTCGTCCACGCCGAAGTCCTTGTCGAAGTCGTCCGTGATCGTGTACCACGGTATCTGCTCCCAGCTCATGCGCTTCTTCAGGCGCTCGATGTCCCGCTGCGGCGCGCGCGAGCAGAACACCAGCGTCGTGTCGCGCGCGTTCAGATGAGCCAGATTAGCGACGTGGTCCGCAATCATGGAGCAGCCGATGCACGCGTGCTCGGGCCAGCCATGCACGCCGGGCTCGAAGAACGCGCGATAGACGATCAACTGACGGCGGCCGTCGAACAGATCGGACAGGCTGACCCTGCCTTCCGGCCCGTCGAATTCGTACGCCTTCTCGACAGCCATCCACGGCATGCGCCGGCGCTCGGCGGCCAGCGCGTCGCGAGCGTGGGTCGCAGCCTTCTCCTTCGCGAGAAGCCGCTCGCGCGCGGCCTCCCAGTCCTTCCGGGATACGATCGGCGGCGTCTTCATTGCCCCATGCGTCTTCTGCGCCGGCTCGGCCGGCCGCGTCGTCCGCGTCTTTCTTTCGGTTGTGGCCTGTGTTGTCATCGCCTTGGTCTCCAGTTAAATCCTTCTCGTCCGGTTTGACCTGCTCGCCGGGTCGGTCGTGCGATAAATTTAGCGGCGGACAGCAAAAGGTGGGAGTGACAAATGTGTCGGGATTCGTGTGGATTCGCTGATTACGGCCGCCGCGCGCGCGCTCGCCGCCGGTGATCCCCTCGGCGCGCTGAAACGGGTCGCGCTGCGCAACGACGCGCCCGCGCTCGCCCTTCGAGGCATCGCGATGGCGCAGCTCGGCGAATTCGCTCGAGCGAAGGCTCTGTTGCGAAGTGCCGCGCGCGCCTTTGGCACAAAAGAGGTCGTGGCTCGCGCGCGGTGTGTGGTCGCCGAAGCCGAGATCGCGCTCGCCTCCCGCGACCTCGGCTGGCCTCCGAAGGCGCTCGACGCGGCGAGGGCGACGCTCGAAGCGCACGGCGATCGAGTCAATGCCGCGCATGCGCGGTATCTCGAAGTCCGGCGCCTGCTTCTGATCGGGCGTCTCGACGACGCGGAGGCTGCGCTGGACGAGCTCGATCCCGCGCCGCTGCCGCCGGCATTCAGGGCCACGCACGAGCTGGTCGTCGCAGGCATCGCGATGCGGCGTCTCCGGGCGAAGGCTGCCCGCTCGGCGCTCGCTCGGGCCGAGCGCGCTGCTCGCGACGCGCGCATCCCGGCGCTGACGGCGGAGGTCGCGAGCGCATCGATCGTGCTGGACACGCCGGCGGCGCGCCTGAGTGCGAATGGCGGCGGGCGGCTTCTGTTGCTCGAGGAAGTTGAAGCCCTGCTCGACTCGAAAGCGCTGGTCGTCGATGCGTGCCGCTATGTCGTAAGCGATGCAAGCAGCGAGGTTTCGCTGGCGCGGCGTCCCGTGTTGTTCGCGCTCGCGCGCGCGCTGGCAGAAGCGTGGCCGGCCGACGTCTCGCGCAGCGAGCTCATCGCGCGGGCATTTCGAACCAGGCACGCCGACGAATCGCATCGGGCGCGGTTGCGAGTCGAAATGGGACGTCTTCGCACACAGCTGCGGACGCTCGCCGCCGTGACCGCTACGGAGCAAGGTTTCGCTCTCGCGCCGCGCCGCGCACGCGAAGTCGTCGTGCTAGCGCGGCCGGTCGAAGAGAAGCATGCCGCCGTGCTCGCCTTCCTCGCCGACGGCGAGTCGTGGTCGAGCTCCGCGCTCGCGCTTGCGCTAGGAGAGAGCCAGCGCACCGTGCAGCGGGCGCTCGATTCGCTCGCGGCACGAAGCAAGGTGCAGTCGTTCGGCCGCGGGCGAGCGCGGCGCTGGATGACTCCGCCCGTGCCCGGGTTCACGACGACTTTGTTACTCCCCGCTCCGTTACCGAGTGATTAGGATGGAGGCAGTGACTACCCTCCTCCCCAACGAACCCAGGACGGAAACATGAAACGCGCAGCAGCTGAAATCGTTCGCGAGTATGGACCGTTTCCAGGCGTGGACCACGTGCATGGAGTCACGTACGACGGTCAGCGAGTCTGGTTTGGCGCCGGCGACAGGATGATCGCCTTCGATCCCGAGAGCGGGAAGATGGTGGGCTCGATCGACGTCGCCGCACATGCGGGAACGGCATTCGATGGAGAGCACCTGTATCAGATCGCCGATGATCGCATCCAGAAGATCGATCCGAAGACCGGCCGGGTTCTCGCCACGATCCCGGCGCCCGGCGGCGGCGCCGACTCGGGGCTCGCGTGGGCGGAAGGGACGCTCTGGGTCGGTCAGTATCGTGATCGGAAAATCCATCAAATCGATCCGCAAACCGGGGCGATTCTTCGCACTATCGAATCCAACCGCTTCGTGACAGGAGTCAGCTGGGTCGACGGAGAGCTCTGGCACGGCACGTGGGAAGGAGATGAGGGCGATTTGAGGCGAGTCGATCCAGGAACGGGAGAGGTTCTCGAGAAGCTCGATATGCCGCGCGGAGTCCACGTGTCGGGACTCGAGTCCGATGGCGGCGACCGATTCTTCTGCGGCTCGAACGGCGGGAAGTTGCGAGCCGTCCTGCGGCCGAAGCGGGGATCCACATCGAGCGGTCCTCAGGATTCGCGCCGCGTTGATCAGCCCAAGAAAGCAGCTAAAGCCTGGTCCGCGAAAGCGCGCTGAGCCGCTTCGTTGGTGATGTAGGTCATTGATCCGACGCGTTAATTATCATGTATACTCAGTTTGGGTACAATCATTCCCATTCTGGGTATGAAACCGATCGTCCGACCGAAAGTAGCGCCCGCTCGACTTAGCGCGACCCTCGCGGATGCATTGTTTACCCGCACGCAGCAACGCGTGCTCGGGCTCCTCTTCGGCCAGCCAACCCGCAGTTACTATGCGACCGAGTTGATCGCGCTGGCGGGTGCTGGATCGGGCGCCGTGCAGCGTGAGCTTGCTCGCCTGGTCGGCAGTGGACTCATCACCGTACGCCCCATCGGAAACCAGAGACACTACCAGGCCGATGCGAACTCGCCGCTCTTCCACGAGCTGTGCGGCATCGCGCAGAAAACGATGAGCGTCGCCGAATCGCATAGCGAGGCTCGTGCAAAGAATCCGCGCGCATGACCGGCTACGAAGTCGTCAAGGTATTGCACATCCTCGGCACAGTGTTGATCTTCGGCACCGGCATGGGCACGGCATTCTTCCTGCTGATGGCGTACCGCAGTCGCGATCTCGATGCGATCCGCGTGACGGCGCGCCATGTCGTCATCGCTGACTGGCTGTTCACCGCGCCGGCAGTCGTGATGCAGCCGATCACCGGCGTGATCCTGATGCGCATGATCGGGCTCTCCTTCGACTCGGGATGGTTCGCGGCGATCGTGGCGCTCTATGCGTTCACCGGCTGCTGCTGGGTTCCGGTGCTCTTCATTCAGTATCGGCTGCGCGAACTCTCGCGCGCCGCAACGACGTACGACTCGCTGCCGGCGCAGTTCCACCGCTTGATGCGTTGGTGGATGACGCTCGGCGTGCCGGCGTTTTCGGCTGTGATGGTGATCGTGGTGCTGATGGTCGCGCGGTCGCGGTTGGGCTGACTGGCGACCATTACCTCTCGGGCCCTGCAGAGATCCACGTCAGGGCGACGAGGGTGCCCTCCTCGCCGCGCCTGAAACGAAACGCGCCATTTGTCGTGGACAGATTCATCTCTTCGACCTTCTTTTCGATCCCGGCCTCGATCAGCTGCACCAGCCGACCTTCGCTCAACTCTTCGGCGAGCAGGCGCTCCAGGTCGACGCCGCGGCGTCGCTCGATGAGCCGAGCCGTGGCATGCCCGGAAAGCTGGGCGAAAACCACGAAGTTCGTGTTGGAGCTGCGCAGATTGTGGGTGACCGCGATAAGGTCGACCCAACCGGGCTTTTCGCCCGGAAGAGCAACGACGTGTATGAGCGTCCGGCCGTGGCGTTCTGTCGCCAGAAGCCACCGCCCGAATCCTTGTTCCAACGCCTCTTGGATCGCTCGGGCACGAACTTCGGGCTTCGTCGACTCGCCCTTCGATCCAAGATGGACCGCGGCGATGCGCTCGTGCAATGCGTGCAGGCGTCCGACGGCGATGCGCCGAGCGGTGCTCTCGTCGAGGCTCGGCAGCCTTTCGCTGTCCGCAGGGTCTTTCGTGCTCATGGTTGCAGTATATGCGGCCTCCCGCTCCTCCCGGCGCGTCTGGATGTGACGAGGTCGCTGCTGTTACGCTAGAGAAGTGTGGCAGATCCAACTTCTCGGCGGGCTGCGCGCGACGCGCGGTAACGCCGTCCTCGCGCAATTCCCCGGTCGCCCGGTCGCAATGCTGCTGGCGCTGCTCGCGCTCAATCCGCAACGGCGACATTCGCGCGAAGAGGTGATCGAGATGCTGTGGCCCGGCGTCGAGCTGGACGTCGGCCGCAACCGGCTTCGTCAGGTGCTCTCGACGCTGCGGCGTCTCCTCGAGCCGCCGGACGTGCCGCCCGAATCGGTGCTGATCGCGGATCGGCAGACGATCGGCCTGAATGCGGACGCAGTGTCTTGCGACGCGAGCGAGTTCGAGCAACTGCTTCGGCGCGGCGCGATCGCGCAGGCGCTCGAATGCTACCGCGGGGATTTCCTGCCGGGATTTCTCGACGAGTGGGTCGAGGACGAGCGCACGCGCTTGAGCGCACTGCACGCTCGAGCGCTCGTGCGCGGCGATGCCGCGATCGAGAAGGCGCGCGCGCAGGAACCGGCGCGAGGCGAGGCTCAGCGCACGACCGGAGCGGAACGCGCGCGCGACTCGCATAACCTCCCCTCCTACGTCAGCGTCTTCTTCGATCGAGACGACGAGAAGCGCCACATTCTCGACGCGCTCGCCGAGCACCGCCTGATCACGCTCGCGGGACAGGGCGGCTTCGGGAAAACGCGCCTGACCGTGGAATCGGCCCGCGCCGCGCAAGGATTCGACCCGGTGGCGTTCGTGCCGTTGGCCGAATGCAACGACTCCGCGCTGATCGCGGACTGCATCCGCGGCGCGCTTCGCATGGAGGTAACGCAGGAAGATGCGCTCGCGCAGCTGAGCGCCTTCCTGAGCGAGCGCGACGTGCTCCTCGTGCTGGACAATTTCGAGCAACTGGTCGACGACGGCACGCGCGTTGTCCTCGACCTGCTCGAGCGGCTGCCTCGCCTGCGCTGCCTCGTCACTTCGCGTCGCGTCCTTGACGTTCCCGGCGAGCACGTGCTCACGATCGACCCGCTGCCGGTTCCGCAGTCTTCGATGAGTGCCTCCGAAGCCGTCGCGACGCCTAGTCTCGCGCTTTTCATCGATCGCGCCCGCGGCGCCCGCGCTGATTTCGCGCTGACCGACGACAATCGCGCGGCGCTGATCGAATTGACGCGCGCGCTCGAAGGCCTGCCGCTCGCAATCGAGATCGCCGCGTCGCGCATCCGGACGTATTCGCCTCGCGAGATGCGCGATGCGCTGGCCGAGCGTTTCGATCTGCTCACCCGGCAGGGACAGGGCGGCACGCGCTACGGCCGGCACGCGTCGATGCAGGCGACGATCGAATGGAGCTGGAATCTACTAAGCGATGCGCAGCAGAGGTTCTTCTCCGCTTTGTCCGTATTTCGCGGCGGATTCGATGCCGTCGCCGTCGAAGCTGTCTGCGGAACGCGCGACGCGCGCGCGCAGCTCGAGGCGCTCGTTTCCGCTTCACTCATACGCACCGAGGTGGATCCAACCGGCGGCACGCGCTTCTCGATCCTCGATACGCTGCGCGAATTCGCGCAGGAGCGGCTCGGCGAGGCGCGGGAGCTGCGTGCGCGTCATCGCGCATATTTTCTCGACATTGCGCGCCGAGCGGCCGCGGCCGACGATGCGGTCGCAGGGCGCGAGATGCCCAACGTCAAGCACGCGCTCGTCACCGCGATGGAAGACGGCGATCCCGCGTATGCGCTCGAGCTCGGCGTGGCGCTGCGCCCGCATTGGGAAGCGCACGGAACGCTTCCCGACGAATTGCGCCTCCTCGGCGAGGCTGCGGATCGCTGCGCGAAAGATGCTCCCAGCCTGCACGCGGGCCTGAATCTGCTCGCGCAGCTCAGCCTCACTGGAGGCGACAGCGAGCGGGCGCGCAGCTACGCGCAGCGTGCGCTGAAGGAGGCCGGTAACGAGCCTGCGCTGAAGGCTGCGTCGCTAACCATGCTGGCGCGCGTCGACTGGGAGCGCGATCAGCGCGACAAAGGCGTTGTGCGCAGCCTCGACGAAGCGCTCGCTCTCGCCGCGAAAGCAGGCGCCGAGAGCGTGCAGGCCGACGCGCTGCACGTCAAAGCCACGATCGCGCTCAAGCACGGCGAGGACGATGCCGACTTTCGCGCCGCGGGCGAGTTCTGCGAGCGCGCCGAAGCGCTCTACCGCAAAATCGACCGACCGCGAAAGGCGCATCGTGTGCTTCTGTCGCGCGTTGGAGCGCTCACCGGGCTCAAGCGCTACAAGGAAGCGCGGAAGCTACTCGCCGAGTGCGAGCGCTACTTCGGCAAGCTCGATTCGGTCGCCGATCTCATCGCCGTTGCGAACATGACAGGCTTTATCGACTCCGCACAGGAACATTGGAAGGAAGCGCTCGTGGCCGGCCGCCGTGTCGTGCAACTTGCGTGGGAGCGGCACGCGCATCTGTGGCTTGCCACGGCGCTGTGGAATCTGCCGCAGCCCATGTTGATGCTGGGCGACGTCGAGGCAGCCGAGCGATTGACTTCGTTCGCGGTCGGTTTCTGGGAGCGCGGCATCGGGCCGCTGTCGGCGCACGACGTCGCAGTCGTCGAAAAGCAGCGCAAGAGCATGGCGAAGAAGCTCGGAGCTCAGGGTGAAAAGACGCTCTGGGCGGAAGGTGCGGCGCTGTCGCTGGCTGAAGCGGTGCAACTTGCGCTGACCGGGCGTAGCTAAAAGGGCACAATTCCGGGCTCGGTGTGTCACCGCAAGTGACTGTTTTCATTGTTTATTTATCGGTCCTCGTCTCGCCTCAAATCTTCTAACGTTTCTCCTAGCGTTTGCCTAACGGTCGGTTTCTAGAGTTCGCACCAAGGTGTGAGAACAACCGCACCGAGTCCAACCAACCGACCAAGGAGATTCGCCATGTTGAACCACCAAGTTTCGAAGTTCGGCCGCATCGTCGCACTCGTGCTCGGCATCGCCGCGATGTTCCCGTCTCTGGGTCACGCGCAAGCGCCGCCGATGGACATGTCGTGGGCCCTCCGCGCACAAGCGCAATATCAAGCCCAGGGTGACGCCAGGGCGCGCGCAACCGCGATGGCGTACTACCGTTACATGCAGCAGCTTCGCGCTGCCGGTTACACGGGTCCGTCGCTGCCGACGGGAGTCACCCCCGAGTCGCTGCAGCGGAGCATCAACGCCGCCAATCGGGCGGGCCAGGAATACAACGCCGCGCAGTTCGCCAACGCGCAGCGCCGCTACAACACCGCGTACGACTACGATATGCGCGCCATTCGCGGCTGCACGCGTTACGTCGATCAGTGGGGGAACGTCGTGTACGGCGGTTGCTGAGCGACTCTGCATCGCCGACGAGAGTCGGATCGAAACCGGGGCGGGCCGCGAGGCTCGCCCCGATCTATTTCATCAACGCGCAAGCGCGCGCCAGACCCTCTCCGACGTGAGCGGCATCTGCAGACCATCGAGGCGAGCGCTGGCGCGCACGAGCGCGTCCATGACCGCGTTGACGACCGCCGGCGTGGCCCCGATCGTGCCCAGCTCGCCGACGCCCTTCACACCCATCGCGTTGGCGAGGCAGGGCGTGGATTCGTCCATGGTCATCTCGAAATGCCGCACGATGTCCGCGCGCGGCAGCGCATAGTCCATGAAGCTCGCGCTGAGCAATTGCCCCGACTCGCGATCGTGCACGAGCTGTTCGCACAGCGCCTGGCCGATGCCCTGCGCCGCGCCGCCTTCGAGCTGTCCTATGACGATCATCGGATTCACCACGCGCCCCACGTCGCTCACCGACCAGTAACGGTCGACGACGACCGCTCCTGTATCCGGATCGACTTCGACTTCGCAGATGTGGCAGCCGTTGGGCCAGCTCGGCCCCTGCACCGCGCTCTTCGAGTCGATCATGATCTGTCGCAACGGCTGCCGGCGCGCGAGATCGAAGAGTCCGATGCGACGGTCGGTGCCGGCGATCGCGAACGCGCTGTCGCGATACTCGATGTCCGCGACCGCCGCCTCCATTTCGTGCGCGGCGAGCTCGCGTCCCTTGTCGACCGTGCGTTCGGCGGCCACGCGCACGGCGGACCCGACGACGAAAAGCGAACGCGAGCCGGCGCTGCCGAAGCCTTGCGCACGATCGGTGTCGCCGAAGACGACCGCGATCTTCTCGATCGGCACGCCGAACACGTCGACCGCGAGCTGAGCGAACGTCGTCGCCAGGCTCTGACCCATCGCCTGCGCTGCCGACGCGATTTCGATCGAGTCGCCAGCGCCGTCGGTGCCCGCCTTTACCGTCACGAGCACGCGCTCTTCGAACAGATCCACGCCAGTCCATTCGAGAAAGCTCGCCACGCCGCGTCCGCGGATTTTTCCTCGCGCTTTCGACGCAGCTGTGCGTTTGTCGAAGCCGTTCCAGTCGGCGAGCGCGACCGCCTTGTTGGTCACCAGCTCGAACTGACCGCTATCGTAGGTGCGACCGATCGCGTTGGTGTAGGGCATCTGCTCGGGCTTGATCATGTTGCGTTTGCGCAGCTCGATCTGATCGATGCCGGTCTTGCGCGCGGCCGCATCCATCAGGCGCTCGATCATGTAGATCGCTTCCGGCCGGCCCGCGCCGCGATACGGACCCGTCGGCGCAGTGTGCGTGAGCACAGCCTGGATGCGGATGTCGATCGTGCGGATGTCGTAGATGCTCGTCGCCACCCACGGTCCGATCAGAACTTGAATGGCTACGCCGGCGGGCGTCGCGTACGCGCCGACGTTGGCAAACGACATGACGCGCAGCGCCAGAATCTTGCCCGATCGATCGAGCGCGAGCTCCGCCTTGCTCGAGAGATCCCGGCCGTGCGACGCGCCGAGAAATTCCTCGAGACGATCGGCGCACCACTTGAGCGGGCGCCCGAGCTTGCGCGAGCCGTACGCGAGCACGATGTCTTCGGGATAAAGGTTCGTCTTCATCCCGAAGCCGCCGCCGACGTCGCCCACCAGAACCCGCAGGCTGTCGGCAGATACGCCGAGCACCTCTGCCAGCTCGTCGCGCACACCGGTCGGCGTCTGGCAGGAAAGATATAGCGTCGTGCGCTTGGTCGCGCGATCGTAACTCGCGAGCGTCGCGCGCGGCTCGATCGGACTCGGCGCCAGACGTTGATTGACGAGATCGAGCGATACGACGTGCGCGGCGCGCTCGAAGGCGTTCGCGGCAGCCTTCGCATCGCCGTAGCTCGCCTCGGCGGTGATGTTACCGGTCGCCTGCGGCCACACCAGCGGAGCATTCGACGCCATCGCGTCCTCGAGCGTCACGACCGCGGGTAGCGGCTCGTACCGGACGTCGATCGCTTCTGTTGCGTCGCGAGCCTGCGCGACCGTTTCCGCGATCACCGCGGCGACTATTTCGCCGACGAAGCGCACGACATCGACCGCGAGGGCATGGTGCGGCGGGAAAGCGGCGCGCGAGCCATCGGGCCGCTTGAAATCCGCCGACGAGGGAATCGGTTTCACTCCGTCGCGCACGAGATCCTTGCCCGTCACGACCGCGAGCACGCCCGGCATCGCGGCGGCCGCTTTGGCGTCGATCGATACGATGCGCGCGTGCACATGCGGCGAGCGCAGGAACGCGACGCGCGCCTGGCCTGGCAGTGAAACGTCGTCCGTGAAACGACCCGATCCCTTCAGCAGCGCTTCGTCCTCGACTCGGCGTACGGCCTTGCCGCTGCCGAAGCGTGCGTGCTCCGGTGCTGTGCTCACTCCTCCTCCTTCAGGACAATCGATAGGGCTCGAGCTGCAAGGATTCGACCGCGCTGCCCAGCATCACCAGGCTCCCTGAGCGTCGCGTGAATCCATCTTCGGAAAAATCGAACAGAAAGGTGCGGCGGAAGCGCGTGAGCCCTTCCGCGTCGCGGCCGAGGCGCAGACGCACCGCCTGCACCGTATCGTCGAGAAGCTGCAGGCCGTGCTCCTTGCAGGCTTGCCGTGCGAAGCGCACCGCAGCCTCACGCGCCCGTAGCGCGTCGAAGACGTACCACACCGCGAGCGCGAACAGGGTGAGCGCGAGGGCTTCCGACATCGGTCGTAAACAAGCGCCGCGTGGGACTTGTACGGCTGCTCGTCTAGTTCGGGGTTGCCCAAGGATACTTCAAGGCGCCCGCCCTAGCGATCTCGGGTGCAAAAAGAAAGCCCCGGGAGCGTGACGCCCACGGGGCCTGAACCTGCGGAGCTGAATCGAGTTACGCCTTCTTGAACGCCGGGACTACCTTGGCCGCGGCGCTGGTGATTTCATTCACGCCCTTGGTGTATGCGGCGAAGGTTTCTTCGGCCAGCGCGGTGAACTCGGATTGCGCATCCGACGCGATGCCGTAGACGCTGCGCGTGTAGCCAATCGCGTTTTGGACATTTGCTTCGGCCAACTCGGCGTTGAGCGCCATGAATGCGTTCACGTCTTTGACGCCGGCGATCGCGCTGGCGTTCTCGACGCCTTCGGCGAACGCGCTCTTGGCCGTCTTCAGGTTGAGCTTGGCGAGCCGTTCGATCTTGTCGAGGGAAAGGGTCGCGAGCTTGACGGCGGTGTCGTAGCCCGCCTTGTTGATTTCAGTAAACGATGCGGCTTTGTACATGATGTCTCCTATGGATCGAGGTTGGCTGAACAGTGAATTATGTTGCACTGCACAATTGCCAGTTTAGAGGGGAAATCCACTCCTGTCAAACGTTTTTTGTGCGTTGCGGAATCACCAAAAATCCACGTCAAATCCAAGCCTTAGCTCGGGGCGCCGGCTCGCGTGCTAACCTCGCCCCGCTCGCAACGATCGAAAAGGGATCCGTGATGCGGCCGTTCAACGTTCGCCTCGTCCTGCTGCTCGCATTGGCGTGGCCTACCGCAACGCCCGCGCACGAGAGCACTCCGTCGCCCAGCGCGGCGAGCATTGCGCTCGATCCGGGACTTGGGTCGCTGCATCACGCCGTTTCGACGCGCAACGCGCTGGCGCAGAAATATTTCGATCAGGGACTGCGGCTCGTCTTCGCTTTCAATCACGAGGCTGCTATTCAGTCCTTCCGCCGCGCGGCGGAGCTGGATCCGAATCTCGCGATGGCATGGTGGGGCATCGCGCTCTCGCTGGGACCCAACATCAACCGGCCGATGGACGCGAAGGCGCACAAGGCGGCGTACGAGGCGCTGCGGAAGGCCGCTGCGCTGAAAGCGAAAGCGTCGCCGAAGGAGCGCGCGTACATCGATGCGCTCGCCCAGCGCTACAGCGCAAACTCGGAGGCCGACGTCGCGCCGCTGCAGGTCGCGTACAAGGACGCGATGAGGAAGCTCTCGCGGCGCTACCCGGATGACAATGATGCGGCCGTGCTCTACGCCGAGTCGCTGATGGATTTGAATCCGTGGAAATTCTGGTCGGCCGATGGGAAGCCTGCGGAAGGAACGCTGGAGATCGTCGCCGTGCTCGAGCGCGTGCTCGAGCACGCGCCGGATCATCCGGGCGCCAATCACTACTACATACACGCGGTTGAAGCCTCGCCGCATCCCGAGAAGGCACTCGACTCCGCGAAGCGGCTGGAGACGCTCGCGCCGTCCGCGGGACATCTCGTGCACATGCCCGCGCACACCTATATCCGCACCGGCGACTATCTCGCCGCGGCGCGCGCCAATGTCGCCGCGATCGCCGCGGACGAGCGCCGCGCCGCGATCGAGGGCGAGTCTTTCTACATGATCGGCTATTACGGGCACAACCTCCATTTCCTCGCCATCTCGAACGCGTTCGCCGGCAACTCGCGCGATGCGATTGCCGCTGCGAAGAAGCTCTACGACGTCGAAGCACCGCGGGTGAAGGAAGTGCCGTATGTCGACGGTTTTCTCTTCACGCCGGCGCTGTTGCTTGTCGAATTCGAGCGCTGGGACGACATCCTCAGTCTGCCCGAGCCCGCGTTCGAGGCGCCGATGACCGATGCGATGTGGCGCCTGGCGCGCACGCTAGCGCTCTCGGCCAAGGGAAAAAGCATCGACGCGGAGGTCGAGCGCGCGAAGTTTCTCGAGGCGGCCAGCGCGCTGTCGAAGACGATGGACTACGGCAACAACGACGCTGCGTCGCTCGCGGCCGTCGCTCGCCCTTATCTCGACGGGAGGCTCGCGTTGATGGCCGGAAACAACGCCGAAGCCATCCGCTCTCTTCAGCTTGCCGCGAAGGCGGAGGACGCGCTCTCTTACGACGAGCCTCCGGCGTGGTACTTGCCCTCGCGCGATGAGCTCGGCACCGCGCTGTTGCGCGAGCACTACTACGCCGCGGCGGAGCAAGTCTTTCGCGACGAGCTCGAGCGGCATCCGGAGAGCGGCCGCGCGCTTTACGGATTGAGCGCAGCGTTGCTCGCTCAAAGCAAAGACAAGGAAACGCTCGAAGTAAGCAAACGCTTCGAGCGCGCGTGGCGCGCCGCGGACGTCAAGCCGCGAATCGCCAACTAGGAGGCAGGTGCTCAACCATCCTTTCAGGATGCGAAAGCGAGTGACGCAAAAGTAACGGGCCGGTCGCCCGGCCCGTTCATTTTTCCTGTGCCCGTCTCCAGCCGCGAGACGACATCAGGACAGCAGCTTTTATTCTTCTTGTTAACCTGTGCTCTTGCTTAGTGGTGTAGGGAGGAGGCCGCCAGTCAACTCTAATCCAGGTCAGTAGTTGAAGTTGCTGCTTTGTCTTCCCTACATGCGGCGCATTGTGTCGACGTGCAATGCCGGCGAAAATCAGCCATTGTCCGATTTTGCTGTAGGACGTTTCGGAAGCTTGCAAAGCGTTTCGATATCCCAAGATCGGTGATGGGAAGCCCATGAGAACGAAGGAAGCACGGCTGCTGATCGACGCTCTCGCGTTCGCCGCGGACAAGCACCGCACACAGCGGCGCAAGGACCCGGAAGCCTCCCCGTACATCAACCATCCGATTGCGCTCGCGCGCGTGCTCTCGGTCGAGGGACGCGTGCGCGACGTGAAGGTGCTCGCCGCCGCGGTGCTGCACGATACGCTCGAGGACACGAAGACCACCTACGAGGAGCTGCACGAGCGCTTCGGCCCGACGATCGCCCGCGTGGTGCGTGAGGTGACCGACGACAAAACGCTATCGGCTCCGGAGCGCAAGCGTCTGCAGATCGAGCACGCCGGCGAGCTTTCCAAGCGCGCGAGGCTGGTAAAGCTCGCCGACAAGATCTCGAACCTGCGCGATCTCACCTTGAATGCGCCGTTTGAATGGTCGCTGCAACGCCGCCGCGACTATTTCGACTGGGCGAAAAAGGTGATCGACAAGGTTCGCGGCACGAACAAGAAGCTCGAGCGTGCATTCGACGACGCGTACGCCGGGCGACCTTAGAAACGCGCGAACGGCGGGTTTCGCTACCGCGCGCAACGACCCAATTTCGTCCTTGCTAGCTCCGCGTGGCCCGATTGCCCTTGGCGTCGCGCGCGTTGTGCTGGGTGCGGTCCGCGCCCAGCCCGAACAGCTCGGTCAGGGCCTGGCGGTATTGATCCACGCCGGCGCCCATGCTGTCGCTGTGGCCGCCGCCCTCCACCAGCAGGAGTTTCTTCGGACCGGTCGCAGCCGCGTAGAGCGCCCGCGCGAAACGCGAAGGAACCTCGCGGTCGAGCGTGCCGTGAACGACCAGCACCGGCATCGCGACCTTGCTCATCTTGCTCACCGAGTCGAACTTCTGCGTCATCAGCGCGCCCAGCGGCAGCCAGGCAAAGGTCCATTCCTTGACAATATCGACCAGCGTAGTGAACGTGGATTCGACGATGAGACCGGCCGCCGCATCCTTGCTGAGCGCGGCCGCGAGATCGACTGCGACTGCGCCGCCGAGCGAATGACCGTAGATGTAGCGCTTCGCCGGATCGGGCTGCTTCAGCGAGAGCCAGTCCCACGCCGCGCGGGCATCCTCGTACACGGTCTCTTCGGAGGGCAGATCGCCGTCGCTACGGCCGAAGCCGCGATAGTCGATGGCGAACACCGAAAAGCCGAAGCCATGGAGCAGCGCGAGGCGCTGGACCTGGTCCGTCAGATTTGAGCGCGAACCGTGCAGGTAGAGCAGCGCCGGGGCGCGCGGATCGGCGGCCGGCCACCACCAGGCGTGGATGTTCTGCGCGCCCGCATCGGCGGTGATCGGCAGGGTCATTTCCTGAACGCCAGCGGGAAGGCCGCCGAACCAGCTCACTGCGTCCCTTATCGCTTCGAAGGTGAGCTGCCGCTCTTCGTGGCGAAGCGCAGTGGAACCGCCTGCCAACAGCGAGCCCGTCATCGCGGTTGCGAGGGCAATCCGCAGAGCGAAGTTCGGCCGCACACGGAGGCTATGAGTGGGCATGTCGTCAGTCCTTGCCGAGGAGTCAGCAAGGACCATGCCGACCGCTCAGTTGTTAACGACAGCCCGGCGCGTTGGTGCCCCGAACAAGACTACGGGGAGCTGCTACTGATCCGGCTTCGCGCCGGAGATCTTGACGATGCGCTCCCACTTTACGATGTCGGCGTTGATGTACTTGCCGAATTCCTCCGGCGTCATCGTCATGGCCACCGCGCCCTGCGCGGCCCACTCGCCCTTGACCTCGGGCCGGCTCACGATCTTCGAGATCTCGGCGTTGAGGCGGTTGACGATCGCGGGCGGTGTTCCCTTCGGCGCGACCAGTCCGAGCCAGATCGTCGCTTCATAACCCGGCACGCCGGCCTCGCTGATCGTGGGAACGTCGGGCAGCACGGTCGAGCGAACCTTCCCGGTCGTGCCTAGCGCACGCACCTGCCCGGCCTTGACGTGCTCGCTCATCGTGGTCACCGCGTCGAACATCATCTGCACCTGCCCGCCGATGAGGTCGGTGCGCGCACCGGAGCTGCCCTTGTACGGCACATGCACGATGTCCACACCGGCCATCGCCTTGAAGAGCTCGCCTGCCATGTGATACGGCGTGCCGGGGCCCGAGGACGCGTAGTTGAGCTTGCCCGGCTCCGCTTTCGCGAGGGCGATGAATTCGGAGAGCGTCTTCGCCTTGACCGAGGGATGCACGACCATGACCAGGTCGGAGTAGTTGATCGGCGCGATCGGCACGAAGTCCCGCGTGAGCGAGAACGGCTTGTTCGGGATGAGCGACTCGTTCACCGTGTGCGTGTTCGACATCAGGAGCAGCGTGTAGCCGTCCGGCGGACTCTTCGCCACGGCATCGGTGCCGACGATGGATCCCCCGCCCGGGCGATCGTCGACCACGAAAGCCTGCCCCATTGCCTGCTGCAAGCGCTGACCGAGATACCGCGCATAAACGTCTGCGGGACCGCCCGTGGCGAAAGGCACGACAATCTTCACCGGCCGGCTCGGATAGTCTTGCGCGACAGCCGCGCTGCAGGCGGCCGCGAGCACGAGCGCAGCGAATCCCGTTGCACAACGGCGCGCGAGACGCGTCGATTCGAAGCTCATGATTCCTCCGCAGCCCGTAGTCGAGGGGGCGTTGCGCCGCAATCTACCCCAAGCCGCGCCGCGGCAAAAGTGGGATATGATCGCCGCTGCGAATCCGCGCCGGTACGATCGGTCGCGGCTTTTCAGGGGAGAAAATTCATGCTGAGAATGATCGCGCTCGGCGTCGCGCTCGCCGCCTTCGCGGCGGCGCTCGGCGCTCAGCAGCCCGCCGGCGCACCGGCCGTATCGCCGATCAAGCGGTCGATCCTGCAGCGGACCGACGTGCCGGGAACGAATCTCGAGTTGATCTACGCCAATCTCGAAATCGCGCCCGGCTTCAGGGCCGGCAGGCATTCACATCCGGGCGTGGTCATGGCTCAGATCGTGGACGGCGAATTCTGGGTCCAGTTCGATGGTCAGCCCGAACAGATCCTGCGCGCGGGCGAATCCCTGACGCTGCCGGATCGCGCGATCCATAACGAGGGCTCGATCGACAAGCCGGTCAAGCTCGTCGTGGTCTATGTCGTCGAGAAGGGCAAGCCGCTCATAGCGCCGGCGCCGGCGAATTGAGACGATGATGCGCACTCTGTTGCTACTGGTCGTCGTGACTTTTGCATGGTCAGCCGCCGCCGAGGAAGGCTGCAAGCCGGCGCAGCTCAAGAATCCCGCGCTCACGCTCTCCGAGGTGTACGCGATCGGCGCGCAGCATGCGAAGGCCTGGAAAGCGGATGCGGTTCCCGCGCGTGTCGGCAACACTTCGCTCGGGCCGTTCCAACAAGACGGCAGCTCGATCGCGTGGAATCTGATGTTCTATTCGGAAAGCGCCAAGGCGAGCATGTCGGTCACGACTTTCCGCGGCATGCTCACCTGCTTCGTGCAACCCGGCCCTGCGGGACGCATTCCGGATTTGAAGCCGGATTTTGTTCGCGACGGCGTGAAGCTCTATGCGATCGGCAAGGAAAAGGGCGCGACGCTGCTCTCGCAGGGCTACTTCATGATGATCGATACGGCGGCGGCCCCCGGGACGCGGCACGCGACCTGGTACATCACGTATACCAACAAGGACAACAAGAACGGCGACCTCACCGTCATCGTGGACGCCAACACCGGCGCCGTCGAGAAGGTTCTCAAGTAGCGATCACGGAGGCGCTAAGCGTGCCGAGCGACGCGTGAACCAAACGCAGAGGACCCGGTCAACTCATTGCCGGACAGTAGATCGCATGGAGAAGATTTTGCATGGCGACGGGACCATCGGGCGGCTGCTCGGCCGCCGCGAGGCGCTCACGCTCCTCGGCGCGTCGGGCTTGATGCTGCTGGCGCGGCCGCTCGCCGCCGCGACGAATGCGATGCCCGCTTGCGTCGCGCGCCCGCAGCAGACCGCAGGTCCATTCTTCGTCGAAGAAGCGCTCGATCGTTCCGACATACGCTCCGATCCCGCGACCGGCGCGATAAGCGCGGGCGTTCCTTTGCGGCTTGCGTTTCGCGTCTCGCGCTTGAGCGGCGGCGCTTGCGCGCCTCTCGCGGGCGCGACGATCCACGTCTGGCATTGCGACGCGGTCGGACGCTACTCCGACATCGGCGGCTGGGGCGGTTCGACGGCCGGACAGAAATTCCTGCGCGGCTATCAGAAGACCGATGTCGCGGGCGCCGCCGCCTTCACGACGATCTATCCAGGATGGTACGAAGGCCGCGCGGTGCATGTGCACTTCAAGATCCGCGTGCCCGGCTCCAGCGGTCAGACGCGCGAATTCACGTCGCAGCTTTATTTCGACGATACGCTCTCGGATCGTGTCTTCGCGAGCTCGCTGTATCCCGCAGGCGGCGCCCGCCGGAGGATGCGCAACGAGCGCGACGGACTCTTCCGTGTTGGCGGCCGCGAGCTCATGCTGGATGCGCGCGAAGCAGAGGGCGGTTACACGGCGACTTTCGACATCGGACTGGACTTCGCATGAACGTCTCAAGCGTTCGATCAGCGAGGCTTATCGTGCCCTTTGTTGCCGCTGCGCTCCTCGGCGCATGCTCGCGGCCCGCCGAGCCTCCGAAGCCTCCGCCTTCGCCCGAGCGGGCTGTCGATAGCGCCGCCTCGGCGGCGACGGGCGTGCCGCAAGCCGAGCCCAGCCACGGGTCGATCGCCTGGCGTAAGGATGACGTCGACGCGGCTTTCGCCGATGCGCGCGTGCAGCGTGTGCCGGTGTTCCTCTATTGGGGCGCGGTGTGGTGCCCGCCCTGCAACCAGGTCAAGGCGACGATCTTCAATCGCCAGGACTTCGTCGAGCGCGCGCGCTTCTTCATCCCGGTTTATCTCGACGGCGACAGTCCGAGCGCGCAGAAGCTCGGGGCGCGATTCAATGTCTCGGGCTATCCGACGATGATTCTGTTCACGCCGGACGGACGCGAGATCACGCGCCTTCCCGGCGAAGTCGACGCCGATCAGTACATGCGTGTGCTCGCGCTGGGCATGAGCGGCGCACGGCCGGTCAAGGATACGCTCGCTGCCGCGCTCTCCCCTTCCGCAGGACGCGGGAAGCTTAATGCCGACGACTGGCGAATGCTTTCCTACTACTCGTGGGAAGTCGACGAGCAGCAGCTCGTGCCGAAGCGCGAGTTGCCCGCGACCTTGCGCCGCCTCGCGCAGGCTTGTCCCGGCGACCAGAGCGACAGCGTGACGCGGCTCGAGCTGCACGCGCTCTCCGCCGCGGCAAGAGCAAAGGGTGTCAAACCGACTCCCGATACGGCCGCGGTGTCGCGCATGGTGACTGTGGTCGGCGACGCACGGCTGGCACGCGAGAACTTCGATACCTTGGCCGAGTTTCCTGCGGAGATCACCGGATTCATCACCGCCCCAGGCTCTCCCGAACGCGCGAAGCTCGTCGCGGCGTGGACCACCGCGCTCGACCGTCTAACGAACGATGAGTCGCTGTCGACGGCCGATCGGCTCGCTGCCATCGTCGGCGAAGTGCAGCTCGCCAAGCTCGACACCAAGGGGGCGCTGCCCGCGCCGCTCCTCGACAAGGTGCGCGCAGAGGTCGCTCGCGCCGATCGCGTGACCAACGATCCTTACGCGCGGCAGTCGGTGATCAGCACTGCGGCCGATGCTCTGACCGAGGCGGGACTACTCGACGAATCCGACGCGCTGCTGAAGGCAGAGCTCAAGCGCTCGCATTCGCCGTACTACTTCATGGTCGATCTCGCGGAGAATGCGAAGAAGCGCGGCGACAAGGCCGTCGCGCTCGACTGGTACGCGCAGTCCTACGCGGCCGCGGAAGGGCCGGCGACGCGCCTGCAATGGGGGGTGCGCTACGTCAGCGCGTTGACCGAGTTGGCGCCGCAGGACACCGCGCGCGTCGAGCAGGGCGCCAGGAGCGTGATCGGCGAGCTAGAGCCGACGCCGGACACGTTCTACGAGCGAAACCTGCGCGGGCTCGAGCGCATGGGCACGAAGCTCTCGGCGTGGGGCAAGGATCCGGCGCATGCCGCCGCGCTCGCTCGCCTCCGCGGCCAGCTCTCGAGCGTTTGCGCGAAGCTGCCGCCGGGCGATCCGGCGCGCGCCAAGTGCAACGGCGCGTTGCGGCCGCACGTGGCGGCTAACGTGGCGTAGCGGCTTCGATTCCGATGGCCGATCGCTCCGCCGCGGGCGCGGGCGAGCGGAGCTTGCGCCTGGGCAGCGAGACTGCCTGCAGCGGCGATTCGTCGACGGTGAGCCCGAAGAACTCGTGCAGCGCCGCCTTGTATTCGCCGTTGCCGATGCGCATGCTGTCGTTGTGCGAAGCGCCTTTGACGAGCAGCAGCTTCTTCGGCTCGGGTGCGGCCTCGTAGAGCCTCTCGCTGAAACGAGCCGGCACGTAACGGTCTTCTTCTCCGTGCGCGATCAGCACGGGCATCTTCACGCGCGCGATCTTGTCCACCGAGTCGAAGGTCTGCGTGAGCAGCAGCTTCACGGGCACCCACGACCACGTGAGCTGGCGCGCCATGTCGGCGAGGGTGGTGAAGGACGACTCGACGACCAGCCCGCGCGCCGGAGCGGGGGCCTTGGTCTTTGCCGACTCGTCGGAAATGCGCGCGGCGAGATCGATCGCGATGGCGCCGCCGAGCGAATGCCCGTAGATGAAGCGGCGATTGGGATCGGGTTCCAGCTCGGTCAGCTGCTTCCAGGCCACCGCCGCGTCCTCGTACACGGTCTTCTCCGATGGGACGTCGCCATCACTCTTGCCGAAGCCGCGGTAATCGATCGCGAGCACGGAGAAGCCGAACTCGTGCAGCTGCTGGATGCGAAAGAGCTGGCCGGTCAGATTCCAGCGCGCGCCGTGCAGATAGAGCAGTGCCGGCGCGTGCTCCGCGGCCGGCCACCACCAGGCATGTACGTTCTGGGTCACGCCGTCGGCGACGACGGGCAGGTCCATCTCCTGGACGTCGGCGGGCAGCCCGCTGTACCAGCTCGCGGTCCCCGGAACGACGCGGAAGGTCAGCTCCCGCTCCCTGGTCTGGATCGCCGCGCAGCCGACGACAGCCAGCACGGTGACCACACCCGCGCCGATAGTCACGCGGCGGATGACAGGGCGACGCCACAGGTCGAGAGGGTTGTAGATGCTCATGCGTCTGTACAGTTCTGTTACACGTTTCTCGACTCGGATTGGGTCGAGGCAAACCCCTTCACAGACCGCTCTAGGCGTCCCCGGGTTCCGTGGACGACCCCCATTGCGCCTGCGATCACGCCCTGAAATCCGCGGGCCTGCAATCCGACGCTTGGTGCTAATCTAGTTGCTGCGTCAATCGCAATATGGCTCTCGCCGCGATGAACGCGCAGCTCGAGGCGCCGGTTGACGCGGCAGCCTTCGTCCGGAAAGGAAGCCAATGAACAAGGATCGCAAGGTCGCAGTCCTCGTCGGCAGTCTGCGCAAGGAATCGTTCAACCGAAAGATGGCGCGGGCGCTCGTCGCCCTGGCGCAACCGCCGCTCAAGCTCGAGATCGTCGAGATCGGCCAGCTCCCGCTCTATAACCAGGATTTCGACGCCAATCCTCCGCCCGAGGTGCCGGCGTTCAAGCAGCGCATCCTTGAGTCCGATGCGGTGCTCTTCGTCACGCCGGAATACAACCGCTCGGTGCCCGGTTTGCTGAAGAACGCGCTCGATGTGGGCTCGCGCCCATATGGCAAGAGCGCGTGGAACGGCAAGCCGACGGCAGTCGTGAGCGTCTCGCCCGGCGCGATCGGCGCCTTCGGCGCCAACCACGCCCTGCGGCAGTCCTTCGTCTTTCTCAACATGCCGGCGCTGCAGCAGCCGGAGGCGTACATCGGCGGCGCGGCGCAGCTGTTCAACGACAAGGGCGAGTTCGTGAACGAATCGACCCGCGATTTCATGGGCAAATTCCTGCAGGCCTTCGCGCAATGGATCGAGCGCAATGCGCCGGCGGGCTGAGCCTATTCGAACAATGACGAGTCGGGCTCTGCGGCCATCGTCGGCATCTCGCTGACGGTTTCTACCGGAGAGAGCGTGCCGATGCGCACACCGAGCAGTCGAATCCGTCTGTCAAGCGCGACGCGCTTCAGGCACTCGCCCGCGGTGCGCCGGATCACCTGCGCGTCCTGCGTTGGCACATCGATGGTCTGATCGCGCGTGACGGTTTTGAAGTCGGAGTAGCGCAGCTTCAAGCCGATCGTCTTGCCGGCATATCCGCTGCGCTGCAAATCCTCGGCGAGATCGACGCACAGCTCGGTGAAGATGCGTGAGAGCGCGGCGCGATCGCGCTTGGCGTCGAGGTCGCGCTCGAAAGTCGTCTCACGGCTGATCGACTTTGGTTCGCTCACCGTGACAACCGGCCGCTCGTCGCGTCCGTGCGCCGCGTCGTGCATCCACGCGCCGAGGGCATTGCCGAAGCGCTCGACAAGCCAGGCGCGATCGGCCTGCGCCAGCTCGCCGATGCTGCGGATGCCCAGCGCCTCGAGCTTCGCACTCGTCTTGGGCCCGATGCCATTGATCTTGCGCGCCGACAGCGGCCAGACGCGCGCCGCAATGTCGCCTCCGGTGAGAATCGTGAGCCCGTCGGGCTTGTCGAGCTCCGATGCAATCTTGGAGAGGAGCTTGTTCGGCGTGATGCCAATCGAGCAGCTGAGACCCGTCGCCGCGCGCACTGCTTCCTTGATCGCCTCCGCGACGACACGCGCGCGGGTCCACGGATCGTCCGTGTCCACGTCCGACGTGGCGCCCTCGATGGCAACGTCGGTGAGGTCGATATAGATTTCGTCGATGCCTCGGTCTTCGATCTGCGGCGCGATGGCGCGCACGGCCGCCTTGAAGCGTCGCGAGTAGAGCCGGTACGCGTCGAAGTCCGCGGGCAAAAGAATCGCATCGGGCGCGAGACGGGCCGCTTTCATCAGGCCCATCGCCGAGTGCACTCCCAACTTGCGCGCCTCGTAGCTCGCCGTCGTCGCGACACCTCGGCCGGTGTAGTCGCGAAGCGTCGCGAAGCGGCGCGTGCGAGTGCCCGTCTCGGGATCGACGATCTCTTCGGGCTGATGACGGCGGCCGCCGCCCACCACGACCGGCAACCCCGTCAATTCCGGAAAGCGCTGCAACTCGACCGATGCGTAGAACGCGTCCATGTCGAGATGCGCGATCAGGCGAGTGGCTGCGGACATTCGTCGCTGCGGCGCGGTAGCTTGCCGCAGCACAGTTTAAAGCGATGCGCAAGGCGGCGTAACCGCCGCCGAGCGACCCGATGCGCCTGGGTTTTCGGTAGACTTGCGGCATGGATCGCACGAGCCGCCACCGCTTACGATGAGCACGCCGCCCGTCGCGCGCTCGGGACGAACGCTGCTCGCGAGCATCCTGTTCGTCGACCTGGTCGGATTTTCGCGCACGACGGTGACCGAGCAGATCGAGGTCAAGCGCGGGCTGATCGCGATGCTGCGCAAGACGCTTTCGTTCGTTCCGGCGGCCGATTACCGGCTGATGGACACCGGCGATGGCGCGGCGATAGGCTTTCTCGCCGATCCCGAGCACGCGCTCTATTTCGCGCTCGCGATCGACGCGCGCTGCTGCAGCGGAAACGCTCCGGGCGGACTCGCCCGGGGCTCGCTGCGCATCGGCATCAATTTCGGTCCGGTGAAGGAAGTCTTCGACGTCAACGACCGCCCGACCCTGATCGGCGACGGCATCAACTCGGCCCAGCGCATCATGAGCTTCGCTCAGCCGGGCCAGATCACCGTCTCCCACGGCTTCTTTGATCTCGTCTCGCGGCTCGCGCCCGAGTACAGCGGGCTCTTCGAGCACGTCGGAGCGCACGACGACAAGCACGGACGCGAGCACGAAGTGTATGTCGTGAGCCCGGCGCCGCAGGTGCTGGAGAAGATCCGCGTGCGCCTCGAGTTGGCGGTCGCCGAAACCACCGGGGTCAGCGTCGTGCTGCCCACGCCGCCTGTATCAGCGGCGCGCGTCGAACCCGCGGTGAAAGCGGTGACCGCGAACGCCGCGTCGGGCGCGATCACTCCGAAGCGCGAGCACATAACGACACAGGAAGCTCTCGAAAAAGAGTCCGATTTCGAATGGCCGATCGCGCTCGGCATCGGCATCGGTGCGCTCTTGCTGCTCGGTGCGCTGGTCGCGCTGCTGCCGAGCTGGCTCAATCGCTCACCGGCGGAGCCGCCCCCTGTTGTGGACACAAATCCGGCCAAGCCGAACGTTTTGCCGGCGACGGCGAATACGACCGCCCCGAATCCAGTTGTTGTTGCGCCGGTTGTCCCTTCCGAGGCGCTCCACGCGCCAGCAGAGCGCGCGAACGCTCCGGATCCGGTTCCTGTGCGCGCGGCTCCACGCGAAACGCCGCGCGAGCGCGCCCCGGCGGCGCGGGCGGCGAGCGTTACGGCACCGCCCGCCCCTGCTTCCGCCACCCCGGCGCGCAGCGCGGCGAGCCGGCCTCTCACTCCGGAGCAGATTTGCAGTAGCATTCTGCAGAAGGCATCGCTGGGCGAGGCGTTGTCGAACGAAGAGAGACAGACTCTCATCGCATGCAAATGAGATTCGGGCTCGGGGAGGGCTCGATCTTCGAGGGAGCATGAATATGAAGAGCAACGCCGCGAAACCGCATGGGTCGCGCCGCATCGCTGTGGCGGCGCTCGCGCTGTTCACGCTGAGCTGTGGGGATCAACCAACCGCGCCTTCGGGCGCGGCCGCGAAGCCAGCGCCCGCTGCTCAGGCTGCGGCGCCCGCGCCGCCGCCGGCGCCCGCCGTGCCGCCGATCCTGCAGCAGCCGATCCAACCGCTCGACGAAGCGGTACTGCGTGCGGCGAACAATCTTTTCGCCAACGCGAAGGTTACGGCGCCGCCCGAGAAGCACGCGCTCGTGATCGACCCTCTGGTCGACGGTCTGACCGGCGTGCAGTCGAACGCCACGCTGTCCATGGAGCAGAAGATCACCAACCTCGCGCGCGCCGCGTACCCGACGTTCGACGTGCAGCCGTTCACGACGGCAACGATCGCCAAGGCTCCGGTGCTTCTGATTGGCACCTTCACGACCATCAGCGCCAAGGCGCAAACCTCGGGACAGCGCGAGGCCTATCGCATCTGCCTCGCGCTCGCAGATCTTCGCACCGGCAAGATTGTCGCCAAGGGCATCGCGCGGGCCCAGCTCACGGGCGTGGATCTCACGCCGTTGCCGTATTACGCCGACAGCCCGATCGTCGCGCCGGACAAGGTGACCGAGGGATACGTGAAGAGCTGTCAGGGCACGCGCGTCGGCGACCCCGTCGATCCGGCGTACCTCGACAACATCGTTGCCTCCGCGGTGATCAACGACGCGATCCGCGCTTACGATGCCAAGCGCTACAAGGAGGCGCTCGACATCTACAGCGGTGTGTTCGCCAGCGGCAAGGGCGATCAGCTTCGCGTCTATAACGGCATCTATCTCGTCAGCCTCAAGCTCGGGCGGCGCGACGCAGCGACCGAGGCATTCGGCAAGATCGTCGACTTCGGGCTGGCGAGCAAGCGTCTGTCGGTCAAATTCCTGTTCGCTCCCGGCTCCACGCAGTTCGTGAGCGATCCGCAGGTGAGCGGTCAATACGCGATGTGGCTGCGCCAGATCGCGACCCATACCGCGAAGACGTCGGAATGTCTCGACATCGTCGGCCACACCAGCGCCAGCGGTTCCGACGCGGTCAACGAGCGCATCTCGCTGCAGCGCGCGCAGTACGTGAAGCAGCGACTCGACGCAGATGCCGCGGCGCTCAAGACGCGCACCAAGGCAATCGGCATGGGCTCGCAGGAGAACCTGATCGGCATTGGCAGCGACGATGCGAAGGACGCGATTGACCGCCGAGTGGAGTTCAAGGTCGTCGACTGCGGCTGACACGCCGGGGCAGCGAGCCCCGAGGAGACACTCATCGCGGCGCCCGGCCGCCGCGCTAGACTGGGCCGATGTCTCTGAAGATGAGCGCGCGCGAGATCGCCGCCGGCTTCGACCTGAAGGCGCTGCCTCCGGATTTCTACGCCGATCCCTTTCCGTACTACAGGGCGCTGCGCGAGCACGAGCCGGTCAAGCGCATGCTCGATGGGTCGTGGCTGCTCACGCGCTACGAGGACATCGTCCCGGTCTACCGCGACTACAAGCTCTTCAGCTCGGACAAGAAAAAGGAATTCGGGCCGAAGTTCGGGTCCTCGCCGCTGCTCGAGCATCACACGACGAGCCTCATCTTCAACGACCCGCCGCTGCATACGCACGTTCGTCGCGCGATCGTAGGCGCGCTATCGCAGCGGCACATCGCCGCGATGGAGCCAGGTTTGCGCAGGCTCGTCGACGAGCTGCTCTCCGCGATGCAGAAGAAGGGCGACGTCGATCTCATCGCCGATTTCGCCGCTGCCATTCCGATCGGCATCATCGGCAACCTGCTGGGCATTCCTGAGAGCGAGCGTGGACCGTTACGGGACTGGTCACTGGCGATTCTCGGCGCGTTGGAGCCGGTACTGACGCCCGACCGCGCTATGTCAGGCAACGCCGCGGTCACCGCGTTTCTCGCCTACCTGAAGCTCCTCGTCGACGAACGCCGCGCGCACCTGCGCGATCCCAACGTCGACGTGCTGACGCGGCTCATCCTCGGCGAGGAAGACGGCGCGCGGCTCACCGAGAATCAGCTCTTCCATCAATGCATCTTCCTGCTCAACGCCGGTCACGAGACGACCACCAACTTGATCGGCAACGCGCTGCGCGCATTACTCGAATGGCCTGAGGAGAAGGCGAAGCTCGCCGCCGGTGGCGAGGCGATCGTCGCGAGCGCCGTGGAGGAATTCCTGCGCTTCGAAAGCCCGGTGCAGCTCGGCAATCGCATCACGACGCAGGAAGTGGTGATCGGCGGAGTCCGGATGCCACCCGACACGCGGATCAACATCGGCATCGGTGCAGCGAACCGCGACCCGGCGCAGTTTCCGGATCCCGATCGACTCGACCTCGCGCGCCAACCGAACCGTCACCTCGCTTTCGCGTTCGGGATCCACACCTGCGCGGGGTTGAATCTGGCGCGGCTCGAGGCGCAGGTCGCGCTATCGAGTTTTCTCGCGCGCTTTCCGGGTTACGAGCTCAGTGCAGAGCCTGTGCGCGGCGGTCGAGCGAGGTTTCGCGGTTTTCTGCATCTGCCGGCGCGCGTTGCCTAAAGCTCAGCGCGCCGCCGCGCGCTGCCGCGCGAGATCGATGTCCAGATACTTCCAGTAAGTCGTGTAAAGCGGCTTGTTGTATCCGAGAACCCAAGGCTGTACGAAATCGTTCTGCAGACGGAAGATTGTAGGAATAAGGGGCTCGTAAGTCCTCGCGATCTCGGACGCCGCGCGAGACGCCGCGATGCGCCCGCCTTCGTTCGGGCTGGCATAGAAGCGGTCGAGGGTGAGATCGTATTCGGCGAGCTTGAAGCGCGCTGTGTTCGCCGTAGGCGGCTCCCGGCTGTTGAGCTGATTCATTTCGCCGTCACCGAAGGGCGTTCCACCGTAACCGGCCGAGTAGATCTGGAACTTACCGGCTTCTAGTTGCTTGATGAGATCCTGGAACGGCGTCATGTTGTATTCGCTGCGCAACCCGATGACATCCAGGTTTCTTTTCCACAACGTTGCCGTTTCGCGAGAGATGGCGCCGGTGCGCAGCGACATAGTGATCGTCAGCGGTTTGCCGTCAGGCGTCGTGCGAAAACCGTCTGCGCCACGAGCGTATCCGAAGCGGTTGAGAAGAGCATTGGCGGCTACAGGATCATAAGGCAGCAGCGGGAGTGTCGGATCGTAGCCGGCAACTCCCGGCGGCACGAGCTGATTCGCGGGCAAGGCCTGCCCGGCGTAGGCGACGTCGATCAAACTCTTGCGATCGAATCCGAGTGCGATCGCGCGGCGCAGTGCGACGCGATCGTTCGTCATGCCGCCGACCACTGGATCATCCATGTTGAAGGTCACGCCGAAGAAATACGGCTCGGGGTAGACGTGACGCACTATCCCGCGCGCGGCGTATTCGGGACGAAGCTTGTTGTCCGTGAGCATGCGCGCCGCGATTTCCTCTCGCAGCACGACGATGTCCAGCGTGCCGCGCTCGAACTCTAAGAGTCGAGGCAGATATTCCTCGATGATGTTGATTTCGACGACGCCGATCTGTGGCAGCGTCTTGCCCTGCATGCTCTTCACCAGCGGCGCCAGCTCCGGATCGCGGCTCGAAGGAAAGCTCAGCTTGCGGTACTTCGGATTGGACTCCAGCACGATCCGCGATCCGCGCTTCCATTCGCGCAGCCGAAAGGCCCCGGTTCCGACAGGGCGGTCGCGGATATCGCCGTGCGCAGCCTCGACGACTTCGCGCGCTACAAGAAGGAAGTTAAGGATAAGCTGAGCGATCGGATAGTTTACGTGCGTGAACTTGAGCTGCAGGGTGTAACGGTCGAGCGCGCGCAAGCCTTCGATAGGTCTGTCGTAGTCGAGCTTGCCGCTCTTCGCTGCGGCATCAACGACTGCGCGCATGCCGACGATGACGTTTGTAGACTCCGGAGCGCCACCGCGGCGCAGATTCGGATCGAGAAAGCGAGTAATCGAGTAAACCGCATCCTGCGCGGTAAGCTCGCGCGGCTTGCCTTTGAAGGCGGGATCGTCCGTGAAAAAGATCCCTGGCTTGATCTTCACGGTCCACGTCAACGCGTCGGCGCTGATCTGGGGCGGACCGGCGGCGGTAACCGGCGATAGCGTCGGCGAGGTCGCGAGGTAGTCCCACTCGTAGAGTCCCTCGAAGATCGCGGAGATGACGTCGAACGATGGAGAGTCGTTGTACTGCTGCGGATCGAGCGTCTCGATGTCGTTCAACGCGACCCGTAGCACCTTGATCGGATCGGCGGCGCCAGCAGAAAAGCTCACGAAGAGCACTAACGAAACCACCGCTTTGAACCACAATCGAATTCTTCTCGCACACATGGCGTCGCCGAGCCGCTGGCAGCAATGCGCGCGATTATGCGCCATCGCGCTATCATTCGCCGCAAACCACAGGGAGAATCGATGAACAAAGCCATCCTCGCAGCGCTCTCCGCCGCCGCGCTCTCGATTGCCGGCGCCGCTACGGCGCAGATCAAAGTCGGCGTGACCGTTTCCGCCACCGGCCCGGCCGCATCCCTCGGCATACCCGAGAAGAACACCATCGCGCTGTGCACGAAGTCTGTGGCCGGCAAATCGATCGAGTACATCCTGCTCGACGACGCGACCGACACGACGACCGCGGTGCAGAACACCAAGAAGCTGATCAGCGAGAGCAGGGTCGACGCGATCATCGGCTCGACCACGACGCCCAACTCGCTCGCCATGATCGATGTATTCGCGGAAGGCGAGACGCCGACGATCTCGCTCGCATCCTCGATCCGCATCATCGAGCCGATGGACGCGAAGAAGGCCTGGTCGTTCAAGACGCCGCAGACCGACGTGATGATGGCTGGCGCGATTCTCGAGCATGCGGGGGCGAACGGCGTGAAGACTCTCGGCTACATCGGCTTCAACGACGCGCTCGGCGAGGCGTTCTTCGCCGAGATCGACAAGGCGACGCAGGCACGCAAGATTCCGCTCGCTGCGAGCGAGCGCTACGCACCCAAGGACACCAGCGTCACCGGGCAGGTATTGAAGCTCGTCGCCGCGAAGCCGGACGCGATCGTGATTGGCGCCTCGGGAACGCCGGCGGCGCTTCCGGCGCGCGCGCTCGTCGAATACGGCTACAAGGGCAAGCTCTACTTCAACCACGGTGTGGCGAACAACGACTTCCTGCGCGTCGGCGGCAAGGACGTCGAAGGCGCCTACGTGCCGACGAGCCCGGTGATCGTGGCGAGCCAGCTCCCCGACGGACATCCAGCGAAGAAGCGCGCCGAGGAGTACATCAAGCTCTACGAGACGGCGTACGGCGCGGGCAGCGTCGCCGCGTTCGGCTCCTACACCTGGGACGCCTGTCTCGAGCTCGCGAACGCGATTCCCGTCGCGCTGAAAAGCGCGCAGCCCGGGACCATCGAGTTCCGCCGCGCGCTGCGCGACGCGCTCGAGAACACGAAGAATCTCGAGGTCACCAACGGCGCGGTCAACATGAGCAAGACCGATCATCTCGGCCTCGACTCACGCGCGCGGGTGATGACGCGGATCGAGAACGGAAAGTGGGTGTTGCAGCGCTAGCGTTTCGCGGTCTAGCGTCGCGTTGCGGCGGCTTAGCGCTGTGGCGCAATTCAGTCGGATTCCGCCGTTTACGACCGCTTAGCTTGCAGGAGGGGGCGCACTCGGCGGCAGAGGCGCCGGATAGGGATACCCGTACGGAGGAGGCGGGCGGTAGTAACGCGGCGCCGCTGCCGCGGGTACCTGATTGCCCCTTGCGTACATGCACTGCAGGTAAGCGGAGTCGTATCGGCGCTGCACGTCGTAGCTGATCGCGCCTTGGGCATTCGCGCCCGCCAGACTACCGAAGAGCAATCCAATCCCGGCGCCGATTGCCGCGCCCGGGCCAGCCTGCGCCGTGGCCGAACCGATGGCCGCACCGAGCCCAGCGCCCCACGCAGATCCGACCAGCGCGTTCGCGCCGGCCGCGTCATTCGCGGGTTTTGCGGGATCAGGCCCCAGGTATGCCTGCGCATACTGACGACAAGACACATCGTCGGCTTGGAATTGATCGAAATTCTTCGCGCTGCCCGGAAGCGCCGTCACGCGCGGACCGGTCGGTGCGGTGACGCAACCGGCAAGCGCGATGACAGCGGCCAGTGGCAGGAGCATCACTCCCCTTCTCATACGAAATCTCCCTTGAGTCTCAGCGCGGCGCAGTCGGGCCCGGCGCATTCTGCGGAACGACCCGCAGCCAGCCCGCAGCGCACGTCGGTACCTGCGGGTAATAGCCCGCGGGATTCGGGCAGTAGTACTGATAGCCCTGCTGCTGCGGCGCGCTGAACTGATAGCTCTGCTGCGGCGCGCTCTGCGACGTGTCGCCCTGGTATCCGGCATCAGGCCGCTGCACGTAGGTACCGTAGTCGTACATCGGAGCATCAGAGGAGAAGGGGTAGTACGAGCCGTACCCATAGTACGGATAGTAGTAGGGATAGGAATACCCATACCAATATGGATAGTAGGCAGGCCACCAGCCCCACCACGGTCCGCCAATACCGATCACGACCGATGTGCCGTGCCAACCCCAACCGCCGTGCCAGTTGCTGCCACCATGCCAGCTTCCGCCACCATGCCAGCCGCCACCGCTCCAGTTTCCGCCGCCATGCCATGCGCCGGCACTACCACCATGCATTCCACCGGCCATCCCACCGCCGCCGCCGCCATGTCCGCCACCATGCTGCGCCATGGCCACGCCGGTTCCACCGATCAGCGTCGCGGCCGCCACCAAAATCATTGCAAATCGTTTCATAGATCCCTCCTTGCGGGACATTGGTCCATAGACTAGTCCTATCCGCGGGAGTTCGTCCAGACGCGCGTCAAATCCTGCGTATATCACGCCTCGCTTCGTCCAAACGCTCAAAGGGGTGAACCGGTTTACTGGAGTAAAATTCCAGCTTTGTACCGATGGAGCAAGTCATGGCCGAGCAGCCAGCGGCGCGAGCAAGCGACGCGACGATGGACCCTGCGTCGCTTTATCGCGAGGAGATATATACCGACCGCGCCGCCGGGACGATCCGCGCGCTCATTCCGGTGACGCGAGACGGCGGTCCCGATCAGACCCGCCAGACGATCTACATCGGCGAGGCGCAAATCCTCACCAACATGGGCCCGCTGCCGATCAGCTTCGAGATCGAGGCGACCAGTTTGAGCGCTGCGGTGCAAAACTACGGGGACGCGGCGAAGGAGGGGGTCGAGCGGGCCGTGCGCGAGCTGCAGGAGCTGCGGCGGCAGGCGTCGTCCTCGATCGTGCTTCCCGGGGCAGGCGCCGCGGCCGGTCTTGGCAGCGCGATGCCGCCCGGGGTCGGCGGCGGCAAGATCAAGCTGCCGTGAGCAGTTGAGCGCGGCGCGGGCAGCGCGCACGGGCCGCGCGGCGTCGATTGCCGCGCGCCTCGCTGCGCTGGGCGCGCTCGTTGGGCTGCCGGCTGTCGCTGCGCTCGACATGAGTGAGGGCCTCTGGGAGACCACGATCACTGCCGGGGGCGAGACTCGCTCGCTCGGCACCAACTGCTACACCCAGGCCGACATCGACGAGATGGAGCTGATGCTGCAAGCGAAGTCGACGCCGCCTGAAGCGACCTGCCGATACACCGGCTTCACGCAATCCGGCAACAGCGTGCGCTACACGATGACCTGCCGCAACGGCAACAACGTTCAGGAAAGCGCGGTCACGGCTGAGTATCACGGCGATTCGGCCACCGGCACGATCAGCACCGGCGGCGTCACCGTGACCACCGCGAGCCGGCGCGTGGGCAGCTGCGCTCAAAGCTCGTTCGTGCGCTAGCCCCTATGCCCGAAGAAAGACCGAGCGGCCTCGCGCGCGGGCTCACCCACTACGGGGATGCCGGCTTCGCGCTTTATCTTCGCCGCTCCTTCGCGCGCTCGATGGGTTACTCCTCTGCGCTCCTCTCGCGCCCGACGATCGGCATCTGCCATGCGGCGTCCGATCTCAACAACTGTCATCGCCACTTTCCCGAGCTGATCGAAGCGGTGAAGCGCGGCGTGCTCGCCGCAGGCGGGCTGCCGCTCGCGTTTCCAACGATCTCGCTGGGCGAAGTGTTTCTGCATCCGACGAGCCTCATGTATCGCAACCTGATGGCGATGGACGTCGAGGAGATGTGCCGCGCTCAGCCTCTCGACGCGGTCGTGCTCGTCGGCGGCTGCGACAAGACCGTGCCTGCGCAGCTCATGGGCGCGGCATCCGCGAACGTCCCGGCGATCGAGCTCGTCGCCGGACCGATGCTCTCGGCACGTCACGAAGGCGAGCGGCTCGGCGCCTGCACCGACTGCCGCCGCTTCTGGGCGAGCTTCCGCGGCGGCGCGATCGATCGCGCCGCCATCGATCGTGTCGAGACGCGTCTCGCGACGACTGCCGGCACCTGCGCGGTGATGGGCACGGCGAGCACGATGGCCTGCATCGCCGAAGCACTGGGCATGACGCTCCCGGGAACCGCCGCGATTCCGGCCGTGCATGCCGACCGCTTGCGCGCGGGCGAGGAGACCGGCCGGATCGCCGTCGCGCTCGCCGCTTCGCGCCTGACGCCCGATCGCATCATCACGCGCGAGGCAGTGGAGAACGCGCTCAGGGTTCTCCTCGCGATCGGCGGCTCGACCAACGCGATCATTCATCTCACTGCGATCGCCGGACGGCTCGGGGTTCGCGTCTCGCTGGAGAAGCTGAACGAGCTGTCCGATGCGACACCGGTGCTCGTCGACTTGAAGCCGACCGGGTCGCACTACATGGAGGATTTCTTCGCTGCCGGCGGCATGAGCGCGCTGCTGCACGAGCTGAAACCCTTGCTCAATCTCGACACCGTCACCATTACGGGCGAGACGCTCGGTCAAAGGCTCGCATCGCCGCCCGAATGGATCGATCGCGCCGTGATCCGATCGCTCGAGGAGCCGTTTCGGAAAGACGGTGGCCTCATCGCGCTATTCGGCACGCTGGCGCCGAACGGAGCGATACTGAAGCGCGGAGCGGCTAGCGCGGAGCTCTTCGAGCGCAGCGGCCGCGCCGTCGTTTTCAGCTCGCCTTCCGATCTCGCGGCGCGCATCGATGATCCCGCGCTCGACGTGCGCACGGACGATTTTCTCGTGATGCAGAACTCGGGGCCGAAGAGCGGCTACGGCATGCCCGAGGCGGGATATCTCCCGATCCCCGCGAAGCTTGCGCGCGCAGGCGTGAAGGACATGGTTCGCATCTCCGATGCGCGCATGAGCGGGACTGCGTACGGAACGGTGGTGCTGCACGTGAGCCCCGAGGCGGCGCTCGGCGGCCCGCTCGCCCTCGTGCAAACGGGAGACCGCATTCGCCTGTCGGTGCGCGAGCGCCGGATCGATCTCGAAGTCGAGTCATCCGAGCTAACCCGACGTATGGCGCAGTGGAGTCCTCCGCGGTTCCCCGCGCGCGGCTATCAGCGACTGTACGCGGAGCACGTGATGCAGGCCGAAGAGGGTTGCGATTTCGATTTTCTGCGCGGCGAATAGCATCGCTCGCCGCCGCGCTGAGACGTCTCGGACGGAGTCCTACAGCGAAATCAGACGACGACCGATTCAAACGCATTCCGATGCTGGCTAGATTTGATACACACTCACAAGCATCGGGAGCCAAGTGATGAATTTGAATTTCGCGCACATCGATTGGTCCACGGTCATCCTCGTGGCATCGGTCATCCTGCTCGTCTGCGGGGTCAGCTGGAAAATGCACCTGTCCGCCAAGGCGCCGTCGCCCGCTCCGGAGCGCGGCGGCATCGGACAATACCGTCCACAGAGCTATCACTAGTTGCTGTTAGTGCGTCACAAAATGCGTGACGCACTAACTCGCCGCATTCAACGCGGCGCTGCGCGCCGGTTACTGCGGCGCAAACCCAACGTCAGTGTAGCCGTTGGCGGTTCTTGCGCGCGGCTTCGCGCCGCTGCGCGCGGCGTTCCGCACGGTTCGGCTCAACGCGCGCCTGCTCGCGCCAGAAACGAAAGATGAGCACCGATGCGATCGGCAGCTCGTCGATCATGCCGAGCCGCTTCTCCTGCGTGTCGACCCAATCGAGGTATTCCGGATCGTGATCGCCGTAAGCGAGCGCCTCGATCGGCAGCATCCAGTCGCGCGTGGCCTCGCTTCCGTAGATCGGCTCCCATAGCTCTTCGCGCAGCAGCACGCCGGTCATATAGCCCTCGCACCAGGCGCTCGCCTCCGGTGGACCGGATTCTCCTTTGCTGCTCTTTTGCCCGCGCTGCCGTGTCTCGCCCTCCTCGGGACGATAGAGCAGCGGCTTGAATCGCGTCGGCGAGTCCATGAGCGTGCGCACGATGCTGTTCTGCAGGCGCAGGACGAGCGAGAGGATGCGCTCCGCCTGCTCGTTGTCGGTGAAGGCCGGCGAAGCGCTGCGCTGACCGTCGCTCCAGACGACCGGCAGCCACTCCGAAGGCTGAATCATCTCGGGGCCGCTCACGACCGCAGTAAGGAAGCCATCGAGCATCTCGAGATCCATGCAATCCTGCGGCACCGCATTGGAGCCAAAGAAGGCTTCCAGCGTGTCGTATTCCGCTTCGGTCAGCGGCTCGTCGAGCTTGGCGGTTTCGGACATGGAAATTTCGGTGTCAGGCGAGCCGCGAATGATCGCCCGAGACGGGCGGGAATGCAACTTCGGCGCTGGCGGTATGGTAGATTGTTGATCCTCGTGGACTGGTGCATTTTCGGATGACTCGAGCTTCGGCGCGCTGCGGGTTTCGCGGCGGCTGGCGTTCGTTCGTTGCCAGCGCCGCGTTGGTCGCGCTCGCCTGGCCGTCGCTCGGACCGCTGCCCTGGGTCGCGACCGCCGATCTACACCATCACGACGTCGCGCTGCAGCGCGCGGCCGCCGACTCCGACGCGAACGACGATCATTACGGTTCCGATGTCCCGGGCAGTCCCACGCATCCGGCCGATCACGATTGTTTCCAGTGCCAGGTGCTCAAGTATTTGGCACGCTGCGTTCTCGCGCAGCCGCCTGCGCCTGATGCTGCGCTCCCCGCGGGTTGCACCGTTCAACCCGAAGCGCGCGCGCAGTCGCAGCACGTGGGCCGCGTCGCTCTTCTTCCTCCCGTCCGCGCTCCTCCTCTGCGTTTTTCCTGACGTAGTTTCGCTCGGCTGACTCGTCGAGCGCCGTCGCTCTCAGCACGCCTTCGCTGACCGCGTACGCGGCGCCTTCGGTGCAGCCGTCACAGGCTACCTCTCGCGGAGGTTTTGCGATGACAAGAACATCAAGCAGCATAACGCTCGCGCTCTCTATCGGCTGTGCCAGCTTCTTCGCTTGCGGCCACGCGCTCGCCCACGGGTTCGCGGGCCAACGCTTCTTTCCAGCTACCATTCTCACCGATGATCCATTCGTGGCAGACGAAATGTCCTTGCCGACGGTCACCTTCAACCCAACGGCCGGCGACAACTCAAAGGAAACCGATTTCGGATTCGACCTCGCGAAGCGCCTCACGCCCAATCTCGGCCTGACCTGCACGAGCAATGGGTCCGGGTCCGCGCCGAGGATCAATCGACGGCCAAGGGCTTCAGCGCTCTGGACATGGGTCTGCAATATCAGCTTTTCATCGATGGCGCGCACGAGACCATGGCGCTGGCCGGGCTCGGCGTGACGTGGGCACATACGGGTGCGAAGTCGCTCGCTAATCCGGATTTCACTACGCTGTCGCCGACGTTCGATTTCGGCAAGGGGTTTGGCGATCTCCCGGAATCCATGAGCTGGCTGCGCCCCTTAGCTATCACAGGCAACCTGAGCATGAGCTTCCCGACCAAGGCTCATAGCAGCGACGGAACTCCCAATCCCGATGTGCTGAATGTCGGGTTCGCTTTCGAGTACAGCTTGGAATACCTGCAGCATCACGTGAAGGATATGGGGTTGAGCGCGCCGTTCGACCGCATGATTCCGCTGATCGAAGTGGCGGTGTCCTCGCCGATCAACCGCGGTCTAGCCGGTCAGACGACGGGGACGGTGCAACCAGGGATCATTTGGGCTGGGCAGTATTTTCAGATCGGAGCCGAGGCGATCATCCCGATCAATAGCCGGACTGGGCATGGGGTCGGAGCCGTGCTGCAGCTGCATTTCTTCCTCGACGACATGTTCCCAAACTCGATCGGGAGGCCATTGTTTGGGCGGTGAGAGGCGGACGACGAAGGGCGAATGTATGAGACGAGCCAAAGTGCTCGCGTTTGCGGCGACGTGCGTGTCCCTAAGTGCATCGCACGTGGGCGCGCACGCCTTCCTCGACCACGCCGCGCCGGGGGTCGGCAGCACCGTGCACGGGTCGCCTTCGCAGGTGAAGCTCTGGTTCACCCAACAGCTCGAGCCCGCGTTCAGCAGCGCGCAGGTCCTCGACAAGAGCGGCAAGCGCGTCGACAAGGCCGAAGCGAAGGTGGACCCGAGCGACCCAAGCGTGTTGCTCGTTTCGCTGCCGCAGCTCGCACCGGGAACGTACAAGGTGACCTGGCGTGTGCTGTCGGTCGACACGCACGTAACCGAGGGTGACTTCACTTTCGATGTCGCGCCCTAGCAGCCCGAGCAAGAGAGCGTCTTCCCTATGACAGGCGTGCTCGCTGCCGCGCGCGCGGCGCATTTCGCATCGACGATCCTCATTTTCGGCGAGCTCGCGTTTGCGCTGTTCGTTGCTGGCTCGCCTTGGCTGGAGCGCGAGGAGTCTCGCCGCCGGTTCAATCGCGTCCTGCGGTGGAGCATCGCAGCGAGCATCGCATCCTGGGTCGTGTGGCTTGGCTGCGAAGCGGCCGAGATGAGCGGCGCCTCTATAGCGCAGGCGCTGAGTAGTCAGACGCTTTTGCTCGTCCTTGGGAAGACGGAGTTCGGGCGGCTCTGGCTTCTGCGGGTCGCGCTCGCCGCGATCCTCTCCGCGCTGCTGTGGATGAGCATCGGGAAGCGAGCGAACGAGAGTCCTCGCGCCTCGAGCCTCGGGATATTCGCCATCGCCGGCGCGTATCTCGCGAGCCTCGCCTGGGCCGGGCACGCCGCCGCCGGTGTCCAGCGCGAAGTCCAGCTTACGTCCGACACGCTGCATCTTCTCGGTGCCGGCGCCTGGCTCGGCGCGTTGCCCAGCCTCGTTGTTCTGCTGCGGTCCGGATCGGAATGGGACGGGGGTGCACTGGCAGCTCGGCGTTTCGGCACGCTTGGGGTCGTGAGCGTGACTCTCCTGTTCCTCACCGGATTCATCAACGTGTGGTATCTCGTCGGCGACATTCCGGCACTGATCGGCACCGCTTACGGCCGATTGCTTCTCGTCAAGCTCGCTTTGTTCGCGGCGATGCTCTCGCTCGCCGCCGTCAATCGATTCGTGCTGACGCCGCGCCTGTCGCGCGGAAACGCTGCGGACGCGGCGCGGCTCAGACGCAACGCGTTCATCGAAACCGGAGCCGGAACAGCAATCGTCGCGATCGTTGGTGTGCTCGGCATCACGATCCCGGGCGCGCACCAATCGCCGGTGTGGCCGTTCAGCCGCGGGCTCGATCTCGAGCCGGCGTATCCGACGAGCTACGCCAGCCCGCCGGTGCCATACACGACGAATGTGATCGCGCGGGGCGGCGTGCTTTATGCGCAGCAGTGCACGAGCTGCCACGGCGCCCTTGGTCGTGGCGACGGACCCATGAGCGTATCGTTATCGATGAAGCCCGCGAATCTGGCAGAGCATGCGGCCCACCATCGACCGGGCGACCTGTTCTGGTTCGTCGCGCACGGCCTTCCCGGCACGCCGATGCCCGCCTTCGCCGCGCAGCTCGGCGACACCGAGATATGGAGCATCGTGCGCTTCCTGCGCGCGTTGTCGGATGGCGAAACCGTGAACGAGGCGGCCAGCGCTGCAGCACCCTCGCGACCCATCGTCGCGCCGGACTTCGTCTTCCAGAACGGAGACCAAGCCCAGGAATCACTGGCGCGCCCGAGCCGGCGCGAAATGATGCTGCTCGTCTTCTACACGTTGCCACAGTCGCTGCCGCGCTTGCGTACTCTGCAGACCCAGACACAGGAATACGACAATCACGCGATCCGCGTCATCGCGGTTCCGATGCAGGATGGCTCGAGCAGCGCGGATTTCCCGCGCACGTTCGTCTCGCCTGATGTTCCTGCGGTGTATGCGATGTTCGCCCGGGTGCCGCAGAGTGGAGCCGCCGCCGCTCACGTCGAGTTTCTCATCGACTCCCGGGGATTCATGCGCCGGCGCTGGCTCGATGTGCCAGGTGAATCCGAAGATCGGACGGCGGAAATACTGAAAGAAGCCGACACCGTCGCGCGCGCACCGCAGCTCACCGCCACCGAGAAGTCGCACGCGCACTAGCGCACGCAGCGCGTGTCGAGAATTATCGCGAGCGCGGTGGTGCCGCTCCCATCGGCTCGACGGTCACCATGGTGCGGATCGTCCCGGCGCGCTCGAAGGTAAGCATCAGAGGAAAGGTCTCGCCCGCGCGGAGCGGTTGCTTCAGCTCGACGAGCATCAGGTGATAGCCGTCGGGCTTGAGCTCGAGCCTGCCGCCGGGGCCGATTTCTACGGAGGGAATCGCGCGCATCTTCATCACTCCGTCCTCGAAGGCCATCTGATGCAGGGAAACACCCCCGGCGACGGGTGTGGATGCGCGCAGCAGGCGTTCGCTGTCGTTGCTTGCGTTGTCGACCGTGAAGTAGACGACGGCGGTTCTCGCACCGGGCGGTGTGGCACGAGCGACCGGATCAGCGATGCGCAGCGCATCGGCCCGATACTCCTGCGCGGCGAACGCCGGCAATGCGGCCAACACGGTGCTCAACACCAGCAGCAAAAATGGCCTTCTCATCGCGAGCAACTATACTCTCCTCCGACGGCCGAATGCGAGAGGGCTGCACCGCGGAGCGAAACAGCGGTCCGAGACTGGTTCGATCCGACTTCCTGCAGTAGAGTAAGCTGGATGGTGGTATCGCAATCACTTTGTTCGTCTTTCGGCGTTGCCGTCTCGGGTATCGATCTTTCGGCCCCGTGCCGCGATGCCGAATTCGCCGTGCTCGAGCGAAAATTTTTCAGCGCGCAGGTGTTGGTGCTGCGCGATCAGTCGCTGACCCCGGCGCAATTCGTTGCCTTCGCGCGCCGCTTCGGTCCGCCGGAGCCGCACGTCATCGATCAATTTCATCATCCCGACGATCCGAACATCCTGATCCTCACCAACCGGAAGAACGCCGCAGGCCAGCCGCTTGGTCTTGCCGACGCCGGCACTTATTTCCACACCGACTATTCGTACCTTCAAGTGCCAGCGCGCGCCACGATGCTCTATTCGATCGAAGTGCCGAAGTCTGGCGGCAACACGCTCTTCGCCAATCAGTACGCGGCCTACGACGACCTGCCCGATGCGAAGAAGAAGCGCATCGACCAGCTCGTCGCCATCCATCATTACGGCAACCGCAAGATCGACGACGAAACGAGCCGCGTCGCCGCGTCGCCGCTCACCGCCGAGCAGAAGGCGAAGATGCCGCTCATCACGCATCCGATCGTGCGGCCGCATCCGGTCACGGGACGCAAGGCGCTCTACGCCGTATCGGGCAGCTCGTACGGGATCGTCGGCCTGCCCGAAGACGAAGCGGTTGCGTTGCTGGACGAGCTGGCGGCGCACGCGACGCAGGCCAAGTACGTCTACAGCCTCTCCTATCGCGTGGGCGACGTCGTGATGTGGGACAACGCGTCGCTGCTGCATTCGGCGACGCTCACCGATCCCGGCGATCCGCGCACGCTGTGGCGGATCACCGTCAAGGAGCCGGCGAGCGGACTCGCCGCGCGCGAGGTGCTGGCGTCGACGTTCGCGTCCGGGACGACCTAAGCATCGGCCGTCCGGTCGATGTCGCGCAGCACGGGCGTGATACGATTGCCTCGGTTGCTTCTCCCGGCTCGCTTCAGCAAATCGTCAAGTTGCCTGTGATCCGATCGCGCCATCCCTTCGTTGCTTTCGCGCTCGCGCTGCTCGTCGTCGGCGTCCAGTACGGCGCTCAACTGCACGCGCTCGAGCACCTCGGCGAGGAGCTGAAGCGCGCACCGGATCAATCTTTCAGCACGCTGTCCGACACCGAGCCCTGCGCGATCTGTGCGCTCTTCGCCGGCGGCGCCAACGCCGTCGCAAGCGAGGCTGACGGCGCGGCCATACCGATCGGGACCGAAGCGAGCCCGCAGGTCGCGCCTGCGTCAATCGCCACACCGGCACCTTCCTACTACTCCAGCCGCGCGCCGCCTGCCCTTCTCTGAGTCTCGTGGCGCGCCGTCATCGCGACGGCGCGAGTCATGACATGACCAGAGGAGATCGATCGTGTCCAGATTCTTCCTGGCGCCGCTCGCCGTGGCGCTGGCCTTGTTTTCGCTCGCTGCGCGTGCGGCGACCGATGCGGAGCTCGCGGAGATTCGCGAGCAGATACGGCAACTGAAGGAAAGCTACGAAGCGCGCATCCAGGCGCTCGAGGATCGGTTGAAAGCCGCGGAGGCGCAGCGAAGTGCTGCCGAGCCTGCCGCGCAACCACCCGCGCCGGCACCGGTCGCTGCGACGCCCGCCCCTGCTTCAGGCATCGCCGCATTCAACCCCGCCATTTCGGCGGTCCTTCAAGGGACGTACGCGAAGCTGTCGCAGGATCCGAATCAGTATCGCTTGAGCGGGTTTCTACTCGACCCGGAAGTCACTCCCGGCAAACGTGGTTTCAATCTCGGCGAATCGGAAATCGCGTTCTCGGCGAATGTCGACGACAAGTTCGCCGGCAACCTCGTCGTCTCGCTGACGCCGGAAAACACCGTTTCAGTGGAGGAAGCTTACGGCATCTACACTGCCGCGCCGTATGGCTTGGTGCCGAAGTTCGGGCGCTTCTTCTCCGGGCTCGGCTATCTCAACGAGCAGCACCAGCATGCCTGGGACTTCGTCGACGCGCCGCTCGTCTACAACGCCTTCCTCGGCGGGCAGTACACGAACGACGGCGCGCAGCTCAAGTGGGTGGCGCCGACCGAACAGTACCTGGAATTCGGCGCCGAAGTCGGCAACGGCAACAACTTCCCGGGCACGTTCCGCAACACCAACGGCGCCAACGACGGCATCGTCTACGCACACACGGGCGGCGATATCGGCGCAAGCCACAGCTGGCGCGCGGGAGTCTCGTACTTGCACACGCGTGCGCAGGATCGCGATTCAACGGTCACCGATGCGCTCGGACGCAGCGTCGACACCGGATTCACTGGAACGAGCAATATCGCCGGCGCCGATTTCGTCTGGAAGTACGCGCCCAACGGCAATGCGCAAGACACGAATTTCAAGCTGCAAGCCGAATACTTCTGGATGCGCCAGCACGGCGATCTGACCTACGACCGCGACAGCGCGCTGGGGCTTACGCAGACCGGAGCTTATAGGTCGAGCCAAAACGGCTGGTATCTCCAGGGCGTGTACCAGTTCATGCCGTACTGGCGCGTGGGCGCACGCTACGACCGCCTCAGCCCCGGCACACCGGACTACGGCGTGAACGGCGTCTTTCTCGACGAGCCGGTTTTCCATCCGGAGCGCTACACGCTGATGCTCGACTGGACGCCTTCGGAGTTCAGCCGCTGGCGGCTGCAGTTCGCGCAAAGTAAGAATCAGCCGGGCGTTACCGACAACGAGATCTTCCTGCAATACATCCTTACGCTTGGGGCGCACGGCGCGCACAAATTCTAGGAGCCCGCGATGAAATCGTTAGTGCATTGGCTGTTCGCATTCGCGCTCGCGGCGTGGCTAGTTCCCGCGTCGGCGCTCAACGTATTCGCAACCGTACCGGAGTGGGGCGCGCTCGCGACCGAGCTCGGCGGCGACAAGATCAAGCTTTACGTCGCCACCAACGCGATGCAGGACCCGCATCACGTCGAAGCGAAGCCGAGCCTGATCGCGCGTGCGCGCGGCGCGGATCTGATCATTGCGACGGGCGCGGAGCTGGAGATCGGCTGGTTGCCGCTGGTGTCGCAACAAGCCGGCAACCCGAAGGTGTTGCCGGGCAAGCCTGGCTACTTCGAGGCCGCTCCGTTCGTCGCGCTGCTCGACAAGCCGGTGCGCCTCGATCGCGCCGAGGGCGATGTGCATCCGGGGGGAGACCCGCACATCCAGACCGATCCGCGGAACATCGCGCACGTTGCGGGCCCGCTCGCGGCGCGGCTCGCCGAAATCGATCCGGAAAATGCCTCGTACTACCAAGCGCGCTACAAAGCGTTCGCGGAACGCTGGAATGCCGCCATCGCGAACTGGGAAAAGCAGGCGGCGCCACTCAAGGGAATGCCGGTTGTCGTACAGCATAAGGCCTTCACCTATCTCATCGCCTGGATCGGCATGAAGGAAGTCGCTGCGCTCGAGCCGAAGCCCGGCGTCGAGCCGACGACGGCGCATCTGTCCGATGTTCTTGCGACTCTGCAGCACCAGCCCGCGAAGATGGTGTTGCGCGCCGCCTACCAGAGCGATCGTCCGTCGCAGTGGATCGCCGAGCGAGCGAAGATCAATGTCGTGACGCTGCCTTTCACGGTCGGAGGCGACGATGCGGCGAAGGATCTGTACGGGTTGTTCGACGACACGATGGCGCGGCTGATCAAGGGGGCGCAATGAGCCTCAGTGCGATCGACTGGACGATCCTCGTCCCGGCCTTCGTGGCGGGATTGCTCGTTATCGCGACGCACGTTCCGCTCGGGACCCAAGTGCTCGCTCGCGGAATCGTGTTCATCGATCTCGCGATCGCGCAGATTGCCGGTTGCGGCGTGCTGCTGGCCGATCAGCTCGGCTTCGAGCCGGAAGGCATCGCCGTGCAGATCGCCGCGCTCGTCGCAGCGCTTGGCGGCGCGCTGCTCCTCACCTGGACCGAGCGCGTCTGGCCGGACGTGCAGGAAGCGGTGATCGGCGTTGTGTTCATACTTGCCGCGACGGGAAGCGTGCTGCTCCTCGCTAGCAACGTTCATGGCAGCGAGCACCTGCGCGATCTCCTCGTCGGTCAGATCCTCTGGGTGAGCGCGCGCTCACTCGTCTGGGCCGCGCTCATCTATGCCGGCATCCTCGCGCTCTGGTTCGGTGCGCGTGAGCGCATCGGCCGGATCGGCTTCTATCTCCTGTTCGCGCTGGCGGTCACGATCTCCGTTCAGCTCGTCGGCGTTTACCTGGTGTTCGCCAGCCTGATCGTGCCGCCGCTCGCGACGCGGAGAATGCATCGCGGGCGGCTGGCCGCCGCGTGGGGTCTAGGCGTCGCGGGTTACGCCGCAGGCTTGGTTGTATCGACGGCGCTCGACCTGCCGACCGGGCCGACGATCGTCTGGGTGCTGGTCGTTCTGGCGTCAGTCTGGTATGCAACTTCGCCATCTTCGCAACGCCAAGTCGAAGCAGCCTCTTAGAGGAACGACTCTGCTGGCGAGCAAAGGCGCTGCTACTGTACAGTTGTACGCTGAAGCCGCGTTGACGCAAATTGGACAGGTGCACCCCGATCTACGCTCGCCCGAAGACACCGCGCAGCCGCAGATGCTGCGGCTCGTCGATCGCGATCGACCTTTGCTGAGCTTCACTCTCGATGGCGCTCCGGCGACGGCGCACGAGGGCGATACGATCCTCACCGCAGTGCTGACTGCTCGCCCTCGACTCGCGGAGGCAAGCTCGGTCGACGGACCGCGCGCCGGGTTTTGCCTCATGGGAGCCTGCCAGGAATGCTGGGTCGCGGTCGATGGTGTCGCGGTCCGTGCCTGCGGCACGCTGCTCGCCGCGGGCATGCGCGTGATGACCGACCGCCACGCCGCACGTGGCTGATCCCGTCATCGCGATCGTCGGCGCAGGACCCGCCGGCGTCCGCGCGGCCGAGTCACTGGCGCGACATCGCTTGCCGGTCGTGCTGATCGACGAGGCGCCGAAGGGCGGGGGACAGATCTATCGCCAGGCGCCGGATGCGTTTCGACGGCCGTACTCGGCGCGCTACGGCTTCGAAGCCGAAAAGGCGCGCGCGCTCCACGATACGATCGAGCGACTCGCGAGCGCGATCGACTACCGACCCTCGACGCTCGCCTGGAACGTCTGGGATCATCGGCTCGACACACTCTCTGCGGGACGAACCAGTAACGTCGAGTTCGATTTCCTCGTCATCGCCACCGGCGCAATGGATCGCATCCTGCCGGTGCCGGGGTGGACGCTGCCCGGCGTGTATACGCTGGGCGGCTCGCAAATCGCGCTCAAATACCAAGGTTGCGTTATCGGCCATCGAGTGGTCCTCGCCGGCACGGGGCCGCTGCTCTATCTCATTGCCTTTCAGTATGCGGAGGCGGGGGCGAGCGTCGTGGCGGTGCTCGACACTTCGCCCGCGGCCGCGAAGCGACAAGCGCTGCCGGGGCTGGCCGCTTCGAGCCCGCGTACTCTGGCGAAGGGCGTGTATTACCGTGCTCGACTGCGTGCTCATGGCATCCCCGTCCCGGAGGGTGTGAGCGACATCATGATCGAGGGAGACGACCGCGTGCGCGAGGTTCGCTATCGTCGCGGAGCCATCGAGAACGCCGTTACCTGCGACTCGATCGGGCTTGGCTTCGGACTCAAGTCGGAGACTCAGCTCGCCGACCTCGCGGGCTGCCGCTTCGGTTTCGACCGTACGACCCGGCAATGGCTGCCCGAGCGGAATGCCGATGGCGAAAGCAGCGTGTCTGGCGTCTATCTCGCCGGCGACGGCGCGGGCATTGGCGGCGCCGATGCTGCCGAGCTCACGGGCGAGCGGGTCGCACTCGCGATCGCAGCGCGTTGCGGAAGACCGCGTGATCCTGTGCGGATAGCGGCGATCGATCAGCGGCTCGCGCGGATCGCCCGCTTTCGCGCGAGCCTGGAGCGCGCGTTTCCGCTTCCGCAGCACGTCTCGACGCTTCCCGACGACACGATCCTCTGCCGTTGCGAGTCGGTCACCGTCGGGCAAGCCAAAGCGGCGATCCAGGACTTCGCGCTAATCGAGATGAACCGGATGAAGGCGATCACGCGCGTCGGCATGGGCCGCTGCCAGGGACGGATGTGCGGGCACGCCGCGGCCGAGCTGCTCGCGGCGCAAACCGGCCAGGACATCGCGGCGGTCGGACGTCTGCGCGGCCAGCCGCCGGTGAAGCCGATTCCGATGCCGTGGTCGAGTCCGTCGTGAGCGAGCGAGTCAAAGTCGACGTCGCGATCATCGGCGGCGGCATCGCCGGCTGCTCGGCCGCGCTGCAGCTTCGCCACCACGGTCTCAACGTATGTCTCATGGAAAAGGGCGCGCTGGGATCACAGGCGAGCGGCGTCAATTTCGGCGGCGTGCGCCAGCAGGGCCGGCATTTCGCGGAACTGCCGCTGGCGATCCGCTCGCGCGAGATCTGGGGACGATTGCGCGAGCTGGTCGGCAGCGATTGTGAATTCGTCCCCTCCGGGCACCTCAAGCTCGCGCGCAGCGAGGCCGATGTCGACGAGCTCGAACGGTATGCCGCAGACGCTGGTGAGCTTGGTCTCAAGCTGGAGACGATCGGCGAAGCCCGCATTCGAGCGGAGTATCCCTGGCTGGGGAAAGCGGTAATCGGAGCATCGCTCGCACCGGAGGACGGACACGCCAATCCTCGTCTCGTCACGCCGGCCTTCGGTCGCGCCGCACGTGCGGCAGGTGCAGACCTGCGGGAATCCACCAGGGTAGCGGAGGCCGCGCGCGACGGCGAACGCTTCAGCGTTCGCTGCGCCACCGGCCTCGAAGTGTTCTCGCGGTTTCTCGTCAACACCGCCGGGGCTTGGGGAGGCGAGATCGCTGCCGCTTTTGGCGAGCGCGTTCCGATCGCGATCCATGCGCCGGACGTGCTGGTCACCGAGCCGCTGCCGCCGGTCGTCACGCGATCGATCGGGGTCTGCGGCGGCGATGTTTACCTGCGCCAGGTGGGGCGCGGCAACGTGGTGCTCGGCGGCGGCCAAGCGTGGGCCGACCTCGCACTCGAGCGCTCGCGGCCCCAGACCGAGGTTTCAGCACGCGCGATCGGCAAGGCCATCGAGATCGTTCCCTGGCTCGAATCGGCGCTGGTGATCCGAAGCTGGTCCGGGATCGAAGGGCTGATGCCGGACGAACTGCCGGTGATCGGCTTCAGCCACACGACGCCGAACCTCGTTCACGCCTTCGGCTTTTCGGGGCACGGCTTTCAGCTCGGCCCAGTGACCGGTATGATCATCGACGAGCTGATCAGAAACGGCGTCTCGCAGAGTCCGCTTGGCGCCTTCGACATCGGTCGCTTCGGGGAAGTCGAACGGCCACGGCTTGCACCAGCAGACACTAACGGAGGATAACGATGAAGCACCTTGCGACGATGGTCGGCCTTGCCGGCGCTCTTCTACTCGCGGCGGCGCTCCCGGCAGATGCGCAGAAGGTTCTCAACGTCGGAATGGCCGCGGCGGATCTCGGCTCGCTCGATCCGCATCGCACCGCCACGACTCCCGACAAGGCGGTGATCGGCTGGATGTTCAACGGACTGGTGCGCTTCAAGCCCGGCACGATGAACCCGGATCAGATCGAGCCGGATCTCGCGCAGAGCTGGGACACCTCAGCGGATCAGCTCACCTGGACGTTTCATCTGCGCAAGGGCGTCCAGTGCAACAACGGATACGGCGAATTGAGCGCCGACGATGTGGTGTTCTCGCTGAAGCGCGCGGCCGATCCGAAGATTTCGTCGTTCTCCTCGGACTATGCCGATGTGGCTTCGGTCGACGCGGTCGATCCGGCCACCGTCAAGATCACCTTCAAGCGGCGGCCGCCCAGCGTGCTCGGCATCCTGACCAACTATCAGGGCGGCAACATCGTGTGCAAGAAAGCGGTGGAGAAGCTGGGCGACGATTTCCGCACCAAGGCGGTGGGGACCGGGCCGTTCGCGATCGAGAATTACACGCCGAGCCAATCGCTGACGCTGGTGGCCAACAAGAACTATTTCCGCGGCGCACCCAAGATCGATCGCATCGTCTATCGCTACATTCAATCCGACGCGACGCGCGATCTCGCGTACACCTCGGGCGAAATCGATCTGATCTACGGGCGCCAGGATCAGGTGTGGGCCGAACGCATGAAGTCGCTGCCGAATACCGTCGTCGACGTGTTCGGTCCCGGCGAGCTGTCCGATATGAACCTCAACATCACCAAGAAGCCGCTCGACGACCTGCGGGTACGCCAAGCGATCGCCTATGCGGTGAATCGCGCCGAGCTCGTGAAGTTCAAGGGCGCGCTGACGGCGCGAGAGGCCGTGTCGATCATTCCGCACGACTATCTGGGCACCGACGAAAACGCGCCGCTCTATCCGTATGATCCCGCGAAGGCGAAGCAACTCCTCACCGAGGCCGGCTACGCCAACGGCGTCAAGATCACTTTGATCCAGACCCAGCTGCCGACCATGCTTAACACCATGCAGGTCGTCCAGGCGCAGCTCAAGAAGGTCGGGATCGACCTGCAGCTCGACGTGGTCGATCACCCGACCTTCCATGCCCAGATCCGCAAGGACCTGAGCCCGGTCGTGCTGTACTCCGCCGCCCGTCTGCCGGTCGCGGACGTGTATCTCACGCAGTTCTACCACTCGCGCAGCATCGTGGGCACGCCGAGCGCGGTGACCAACTTCTCGCATTGTTCGGTCGCGGATCAGGACATCGACGCCGCGCGGCAAACCAACGATGTCGCGAAACAAAAGACCTTGTGGAAGGATGCGCAGGACAAACTGGTGAAAGACGTGTGCGCCGTGCCGCTGTACGAGCAGCTCCAGGTCTGGGCGCACCGGGACAAGCTCAACTACGGCTACAAGCTCGACGCATCGCTGACCCTCGGGCCGATCATCAACGAACAGAGCACGCTGCAGTAATCCGAGTCGGCCGCGGCTCACCGGCGTGATTTTCCGCTGAGACCGCGCCGATGCTGAGCTACGTCGTCAAGCGGCTGCTGGTGGCGGTGCCTACGCTGCTGGCAGTGCTGACGGTCGTGTTCTTCTTCGTGCGCATCGCGCCAGGCGATCCCGCATTCATCATCCTCGGCGATCAGGCGAGCCCTCAGGCGCTCGCCGCCGTGCGCCACGAGCTCGGCCTCGATAAGCCGATGCCCGTTCAGTACTACGAGTTCATGTCGACCGTCCTGACCGGCGACCTCGGCATGTCAATGGTGACGCATCGGCCGGTGTGGGGCGAGGTCGCCAACGTGCTGCCTTACACGATCGAGCTGACGCTCACGGCGCTGGTCATCGGCGTGGCGATCGGCCTGCCGCTGGGCATCGCCGCCGCGCGGCACCGCAACCGCGCGCTCGACTATGCGGCGCGGATTATCTCGCTGGCCGGTCTCTCGTTCCCCGCCTTCGTCTCTGCGATCATGCTGCTGCTTGCGTTCGCGATTCAGCTGCACTGGTTTCCGGTCATCAGCGAGGCGCGGGCCGGCGATCCGTGGAGCCGCGTGAGCGCGCTGGTGCTGCCCGCGCTCAACCTGGGGCTGATCATGGTCGCCTATGTCACGCGCGTCGCGCGCTCGAGCATGCTCGGGGTGCTCGGCGAGGACTACATCCGCACCGCGCGCTCGAAGGGCGTCCCGGCGCGCGTCGTGATCTGGCGGCACGCGCTCGGCAACGCGCTCATTCCGGTGGTAACCGTGGTCGGACTCTATCTCGGCGTGCTGATCGGCAACTCGGTACTGACCGAGATCGTGTTCAACCGGCCGGGACTGGGCAAGCTCATCGTCAACTCGCTCAACCAGCGCGATTACACGATGCTCGAAGGGCTGATGGTGATCTACGCCTTCATCATCGTGATCGTCAATCTGCTCACCGATCTCACCTACGGCGTGGTGGATCCGCGCGTGAGGCAGCAGTGAGCGTGGTGCCGACGCAAGCTGAACCCGGCGTCTTGGCGCGGTTGGGCACCAGCATCCGCCGTCACAAGATGGCCTCCTTCGGTGCGGCAATCGTCGTTATCGTTGCGCTCTCCGCCATCTTCGCGCCGTGGCTCGCGCCGCACGATCCGCTCGACCAGGACGTGTTGCTGCGGCTCGCATCACCGAGCGCGAACTCTCCGCTCGGCAACGATTCCTTCGGGCGCGACATCCTCTCGCGCATTCTGTGGGGTGGCCGTGTCTCGCTGTATGTAAGCACGGTCGCGGTGGCGATCGCGATCGTGGTCGGAGGCGCGCTCGGCATTCTCGCGGGGTACATCGGCGGCCGGTTCGACCGCATCGTGATGGCCGCGATGGACGTTCTGCTCTCGTTCCCGACGCTGGTCATGGGATTGCTGGTGGTTGCGATGCTAGGGCCTACAGTGGGCAACCTCATCCTCGCCATCACGCTTACCGCGATCGCACCGTTCGCGCGCATCGCTCGCGCGCCGACGCTCACGGTCAAGGAGCGCGACTTCATCGAGGCCGGGCGTGCGCTCGGATTCTCCAACCTGCGCCTCATGGCAGTGCACATCCTTCCCAACGTTCTCGACGACATCGTCGTCATGGCCGCGCTGTGGCTCGCCACCGCAATCAGAACCGAGGCGTCGCTCTCTTTCATCGGGTTGGGCGTGCGGCCGCCGACGGCGACCTGGGGCGGCATGATCCGCGAGGGCTTCGAGAACATCCTCGATTCGCCCTGGCTCGCAATTCTGCCGAGCCTAGCGATCCTGCTCGTCATGCTGGGCTTCAACATGATCGGCGACGGATTGCGCGACACCTCCGACCCGAAGCTGCGCCATGAGTAACGTTCTGGTCGTCGACGGGCTCACCACAGAATTCCGGATCGAGGGCCGCTGGCACGCCGCCATCCGCGACGTGAGCTTTGCGGTCGGCCGCCACGAGACGCTCGCGCTCGTCGGAGAATCAGGATGCGGCAAGAGCATCACCGCGCTCTCGATCATGCGGCTCGTGCCCAAGGCCAATGGACGCATCGCGGCGGGGCGTGTGCTGCTCGACGGCTGCGACCTGGCTGAGCTCGACGAGAACGAGTTGGAGAAGACGCGAGGCGGCGCGATCGCGATGATCTTCCAGGAACCGATGACTTCGCTCAATCCGGTGCTGCCGATCGGGTTCCAGGTCGCGGAGACCTTGCGCTATCACACGAAGCTCTCGAGCGCCGAAGCGCGGGCCAAGGCGCTCGCGCTGCTGGAGCACGTGAAGATTCCTTCCGCCGCACGGCGCTTCGACGATTATCCGCACCAGTTCAGCGGCGGCATGCGCCAGCGCGTGATGATCGCGATCGCGCTCGCCTGCAAGCCGCAGATCGTGCTCGCGGACGAGCCGACCACCGCGCTCGACGTCACGATCCAGGCGCAGGTCCTCGCGCTGCTATCCGAGCTGAAGGCCGAAACCGGGATGGCGATGATCTTCATCACGCACAACCTCGGCGTGGTCGCGTCGATCGCGGATCGCGTCGCGGTCATGTACGCCGGCGACATCGTCGAGACCGCGCCCGTGTCGACGCTGTTCGAGCGTCCGACGCATCCCTACACCGAGGCGCTGCTCTCGTCGATCCCGCGTGTGGACCGCGATGCGCGGGAGCTGAAGCCCATCGCCGGACAAGTGCCGCCGATCACCGCGATGCCTTCGGGCTGCCGTTATGGCGACCGCTGCCCGCTGCGCATCGAGCGCTGCGCGAGCACGCCCCCGCTCGTTCCACTCGCCGGGGATCCTCGCCACGAAGTGCGCTGCTGGGTGCGCGCCGGCGACGGAGGTCGAGTTTCATGAGCGCGCCGCTGCTCGAGGTTCGCAATCTCGTGAAGACCTTTGCAGCACGGCGCGGCTTCATGGGACGTGACGCCGGCACGGTGCATGCGCTCTCCGACATCTCGTTCGCGGTCGCGCCGGGCGAAGCCTTCGGCCTCGTCGGCGAATCCGGCTGCGGCAAGTCGACCGCGGGCCGGGCGATCCTGCGCCTGATCGAGCCGGACTCCGGACGCGTGCTGTTCAAGGAGAAAGACGTCTTCACCGCCGATTCGCGCCGGATGCGCGCGCTGCGCCGAGAAATGCAGATCGTGTTCCAGGATCCGTATTCCTCGCTCAACCCGCGCCGCACGATCGGACAGACCCTGAGCGAGCCGATGCGCGTGCACGGCCTCGGCACGGCGAAGGAGATCCGCGCCAAGCTGCGCGCGGTGCTCGCCGAGGTCGGGATGCCGGTCGATGCCGCGGAAAAATATCCGCACGAGTTCAGCGGCGGCCAGCGCCAGAGAATCGGAATCGCGCGCGCGCTCGTGCTCGAGCCGGAGCTGATCGTCGCCGACGAGCCGGTGTCTGCGCTCGACGTGTCGATCCAGGCGCAGATTCTCGTACTGCTGCGCGGGCTGCAGCAACGGCGGAACCTGAGCTTCGTCTTCATCTCGCACGATCTCGGCGTGGTGCGCCATTTCTGCCGTACCGTGGCGGTCATGTATCTCGGTCGCATCGTCGAGCGCGCGCCGGTGCCGGCGATCTTCGACCAGCCGATGCATCCCTATACGCGCGCGCTCCGATCGGCGTCGCCTGTGCCGGATCCCAAGTCCAAGGTCATCATGATGAAGCTCGAAGGTGAAGTGGCGTCTGCACTGTCGCCGCCGACCGGCTGCCACTTCCATCCGCGCTGCCCGCGCGCGATGCCGATCTGCAAGGACGTCTATCCAAGCTGGGTGCAGGTGACGCCGGACCACGGCGTCGCGTGCCACCTCTACCCCGCGCCCGCAGGCGTCGCAGCGACTGCGCAGTAGGCGATCAACCCCTGCACTCGGCCCAGAGGAAAGGCTTCATGCGCGCGCGGTCGAGCTCGACGCCGAAGCCGGGTCGATCGGGAATCGCCAGGTAGCCACTCTTGACCTCGAGCTCCGGCGCACGATCGACGATCGCGAAGTGCTCCGGCACGCGATACGGATAGACTTCCTGGATCAGCAGATTGGTGAGCGTTGCGTCGAGCTGCAGCGTCGCGGCGGTGCAGATGGGCCCCGCGCACAAGTGCGGCGCGACGCAAAGATTGAACGCTTCCGCCATCGCGGCGATCTTCTTCACTTCGAACAAGCCGCCTGCCGTCGCGACGTCGGGTTGAGGCACCTGCGCCGCGCGCAGCTCGAGCAGACGCCGGAAATCGTAACGCGTATAGAGCCGCTCGCCCGCCGCAATCGGCATCTTCACAGCTTCGGCGACGGCGCGCATGCTCTCGAGATCGAACGGATCGACCGGCTCCTCGAGAAACATCAGGTCGAACTCCTCAAGTCGACGTGCGAGCGACACGATCGCATCGGTGGTCAATTCTCCACTCATGTCGCACATGAGGTCGACGTTCGGACCGATCGCCTTGCGCACGGCGCGTACCCTTGCGACCGCCAGCTCGACCGCCTCGCGATCGATCGAGCGCTGCGACACGTGGCGGATCATGCCGTGTGGATTGTCAGAGATCGGAGTCGCCAGCGGATAGAGCTTCAACGCGGTGTAGCCGTCCTTGAGCACGCGCTCCGTCGCCCGCGCGAATTCATCCGCGGTGTTGGCGCGAAACGACCAGCCGTTGGCGTAGAGACGCACGCGGTCGCGAACCTTGCCGCCGAGGAGCTCATAGACCGGCAGCTTGAGCGCCTTGCCCTTGATGTCCCACAGCGCCTGCTCGATCGCGCTGATGCCGGCGAACACGATCGGACCTCCGCGCTTCGCCCAGAAACTGTGGTCGTACATCGCGCTCCAGACGGCCTCGATGCGAAACGGATCCTGGCCGAGCACGATCGCCTCCGCGAGGTCCTTGATCATGCCGGCGGCGGCCGTTTCGCCGACACCATAGGCGATGCCCGCTTCGCCGAGTCCGGTGACACCGGCATCCGTCTCGAGCTCGACGACGATCGGATGGCGGCCGTCGACGCGAACGAGATAAATGGCAGCGGCAGTGATCTTCATCAGGGAATCTTTCGCATCCGCCCTTTGCGCACCCGAGCTAGGCTTGTGGCTCCGTGGACTGCGCCAGCTCGAACATCCCCGTTTCGCCGACGTAGGTGAACGCCTCGGCGTAACGCGACCACGCCAGCACGGCGCGCAAGGTCGCCGCGGCCTGTTCATTGCCCATGTAGTCCTCGAGCTCTTCGCTGAAGCGACTGAACGGCGCGCGGTGATCGGGGCGGCTCTCGAGGACGCGGCGGATGTGCGCCGCCAATGGAACGTAGGCAATCAGGTGGTTCGCGAAGAGCTCCTTGCGCTCGTCGACGCCGGCCTGGGCGAAACGGCGTCCGGCATCGGTCAGCGCGATGTCGCCTTCGGCCAGATCGACGAAGCGCAAGAGCTGCAGTGTTTCCGCGATTGGCAGAAGCTCGTCGGCCTCGAGCTGCAGCGCGGAGGCGAGCGGCGGCAGATCTGCGCGTCCCTGATACGGTGGCGCGGCAAGCGTCTCGACCAGTCCCGCCATGAGGTTGGTCGAAACATCGGGAAGCACCATGCCCAGACCCGTGCCGGGGAACACTCCATCGCGCGTCCCCGCAGCTCCGGGAGCGCGCGTCGTCATACGCGTGTAGATCGTGTCCACGATGCTGCGAAACGTCGGGTCGAGCCGGTTGCGCGGATGCGGCAGCGCGACCGGAATCTCCTGCACGATCCGCCCGGGGTTGGACGCGAAGATGAGAATGCGATCGCACATCAACACCGCTTCCTCGATGTTGTGCGTCACGATCAACACCGACTTGATCGGCATCCTGCCTTCGACCCACAGATCGAGAAAATCCGAGCGCAGGGTTTCCGCAGTCAGCACGTCAAGCGCTGAGAACGGCTCGTCCATCAGCAGCAGCTGCGGGTACGTGACCAGCGCGCGCGCGAAACCGACGCGCTGGCGCATCCCGCCTGAAAGCTCCTTCGGATACGCCGCTTCGAAACCCGCGAGGCCGATCAGCTCGATCGCGGCCTGCGCCCGTCGTATCTGCTCTTCGCGCGGCACCTCCAGCGCGACGAGCCCCAGCTCGACGTTGTCGCGCACCGTGAGCCAGGGAAAGAGCGCGAAGGTCTGGAACACCATCGCCAGCCCGGGCGCGGGGCCGCGAACCCGATGGCCCATGAAGCGCACCTCGCCGCGGGACGGTGCGATGAGTCCCGCGATGATCCGCAGCAGCGTCGACTTGCCCGAACCGGAGCGCCCGAGGAGGCCGACGATCTCGCCTTCACGCAACGTCAGCTCCGCATCCTCGAGAACGACGAGTGGCTCGTTTCCGGGCGTCGTGAATGTGCGGCAGCAGTCTTTGACGGAAAGCAGTTCGGGATTGACGGGCGTAGCCATGGGTAGAAAGTTTAATTAATGCGCAAACGGCGTTCGGCGAAAGCGTACAGCGGTCGCCACAGGACGCGGTTCAACGCAACGACAAAGAACGACATCACGGCGATGCCCAGCACGAGACGCGGGTAGTCGCCGGCGTCGGTCGCCTGTGCGATGTATGCGCCGAGGCCGTGCGCCTGCAGATGCGTCTCGCCCCAGCTCGCGACTTCCGCGACGATGCTTGCGTTCCATGACCCGCCCGACGCCGTGATCGCGCCCGTGACGTAGTAGGGAAAGATGCCGGGAAGAATGACATTGCGCCACCACGGCCAGCCCGTGAGGCGAAGGCTTGCTGCCGCTTCCTTCAAGTCGCCGGGAAAAGCTGTCGTCCCGGCGATCACGTTGAAAAGAATGTACCACTGCGTTCCCAGCACCATCAGCGGACTCAGCCACACGTCGGGGCTCAAGTGAAAACGCACGATGGTGACGACGGCAACCGGAAAGAGGAGATTCGCGGGAAACGCCGCGAGGAACTGGGCCAGCGGCTGAAGCGCTTCGGCGAGCCGCGGCCGCAAGCCGATCCAGACGCCGACAGGAACCCAGATCAATGTTGCCAGCCCGATCAGAATGAGGACTCGCAACAGTGTCAGCGCCCCCAGGCCCAGCGTCTCGAGCAGATCCAGCAAACCCAGCTCGCTGAACACGAAGACGAGAACATGCCATGCCGCATACGCCGCTACTAGTGCCAGTGCCGTGTACCAGATCCAATCGACGGTGCGCGTCGACAGTCCCCTTCCCGGATTTGGCACGCGAAGTTCGGGAAACACGTTGCGCTTGCGCATGACGCGGCGCCACGCGCGCCGGATCGGAGCCGAGGTCCAGCGCACCCAGAAGGAGCGGCGCAGCAGCGTGAGGAACCACGATGTCGCGACTTCTCCGCTCGCGGTCTGCTCGAAGCGGAACTTCTCCGCCCACGCTACGATGGGCCGGAAGAGCACCTGGTCGTAGATCAATATCACGACGAGCATGGCGAGCACCGCCCAGCCCACCGCGGCAAGATCGCGCTCGGCGATGGCGAGCGCGACATACGAGCCGATGCCCGGCAGCGTGATCGTGGTCTTGCCGACGGAAATCGCTTCGCTGGCCACGACGAAGAACCAGCCGCCGGACATCGACATCATCGTGTTCCACACCAGCCCGGGAATCGAGAACGGAACCTCCAGCCGCCAGAAGCGCTGCCACGCGGACAGTCCGAAGCTGCGCGTCGCTTCATCGAGGTCGCGCGGCAGCGTGCGCAGCGATTGATAGAAGCTGAAGGCCATGTTCCACGCCTGGCTGGTGAAGATCGCGAAGATGGCAGCGCATTCGGCGCCGAGCACGTTGCCGGGAAACAAGCCCAGGAAAAAAGTTACGGTGAACGACAGAAAGCCGAGAATCGGCACCGATTGCAGAATGTCGAGCAGCGGCACGAGCAGCGCCCCCGCGCGCCGATTCTTCGCGGCGAGCGTCCCATACGTGAACGTGAACACGAGCGACAGCAGCAGCGCCGCGAGCATGCGCAAGGTCGTGCGCAGCGCGTAGCCGGGCAGCGCCGCGGGCGCCAGCGTCAGCGGTGCCGTTTCGAGCGCGGAGAGCGGCTGCGCCATCTGCCGCGCGCCGTGCCCGAGGATGACGAAGCAGACGAGCAGCAGCGGGACGACGATCAGGTCCCAGCGTGTCGGAAGCAGTCTTACCGCAACGACCGATACCGGAGCGGCGGCGATACGCACGAAGAGGCTACCTGGCTATTCGCTCGCGAGTGCTGACGAATCCGTCCATGCCGCCAGAAGCTCGAGCGCCTGCGCAGGATCGATACAGGCTCTGACTTTCTCGCGAAAGCTCCGCTCGCTGAACATGCCGGCAGCTGTCGCGAGGAGCTTCAGGTGCCGCTCGTTCGCCTGTTTCGGAACGATCAGCCCCAAAAAGACTGAGACTGGCCTGCCATCGGGCGCATTGAACGGAATGCCGAATCTCGTTCGCACGAAGGCGCCTGCCGCGGCGCCACAGTCCGCCATGCGCGCGTGCGGTATCGCGATGCCGTGACCCAACGCCGTCGATCCCAGCTCTTCGCGAGTCTTGAGGCTGCTCAACACTTCTGCTTCCGGGAGGCGACCTCGTCGCGCAAGCATGGCCGCGATCCTTTGAAGGAGCGCGCCGGCGTTCGCGACCTCCAGATCGAGGGCGATGTCATCCAGCTGCAACAGTTCGCCGACGGGATTCATCAGATGAGTTTTTTTGGAAGCGGGGCTGATTATGCCCTAGCTTGCGCTATCGGTTCATTGCAAGATGTCCTCGCCCTCATCATCGTCACCGGCACTTCCCTCATGCAGGCGAACGGTGTTGGTGTCTTGATCGAAGTCGATGAGCTCGGCATACCTCCCCCAGGCGATGATGGTATCGAGCAGCTTGGCCGGATGATCATAGGGCAGAAGCTTCGCCAGCTCTTCGAGTACGCTGTCGGCGTCGATGCGCCCGTCGGGAGCCTCGGCCAACCGCGATGTGAGCATTTGAAACAGGCGCAGCTTCATGATCGCCTGGCGGAACAGCGCCTTGCGGGCCGGGGGCGAAGCGGCTAGGAAGTACCAGCCTGCCTCGCTCATCAGAACGTCATCCTTCGGGGTGTCGACCAGGTTCAGCATCTCGGCAGCCTTGACCGTCGCGATCGTTTCGCCGAACTCCTTGCCTACCCGCGCGCTCAAGTCGAACACGTTGATTGTCTCTTGCGCATCCTCGATGATCTCGAGTAAGCCGATGATCGTTTCAACCGGTGCGTTCGGAATCGGTTCGACGCGCGCAGGCCTCGGGGCCGGCTCAGCGCCCGTTTCGACCGAGGCTGCTGCAGCCGCGCCGGCGGCTACAGCCATAGGCTCCGTAGGCTCGTCGGGCAGGACCAGCGCGGTGATGGCAGCGTGAATCTGATCGACCATCGCGGCGAACTGCTTGGAGTTAACGTCACGCGGATAAGGCAGCGGGTTGGCGATGACGTTGCGAATCCGTCCGGGATGCGACGAAATGATCACGATCCGCGTGGCCATGAACACCGCTTCGGCGATGTTGTGCGTCACGAGGAAGATGCTCTTGAGACCAGCATGCTGAGAGCTGCGCCAGAGGTCCACGACCTGCGTGCGCAGGCTCTCCGCCGTCAGAACGTCGAGCGCGCTGAACGGCTCGTCCATGCAAAGGACTTCGGGCTGGGCAATCAGCGCCCGCGCGAATCCCACCCGCTGGCGCATGCCGCCCGACAACTGTTTTGGATAAGCATGCTCGTAACCGGATAACCCGATGAGCTCGAGCGCGCGCTTGATTTCCTCGTTCTCTTGATCAGCGTGGAGGCGCCGCTGGATCAGGCCGACCTGGACGTTCTCCTGCACTGTGAGCCAGGGATAGAGCGCGAAGCTCTGGAACACGATCGACAGCCGCGGATTCACGCCGTCCAGCGATGCTCCGTGACTGAGAACAGCGCCCTGCGTCGGCACGGTGAGGCCGGCCATCAAACGCAGGATGGTCGACTTGCCGGAGCCGGATTGTCCGAGCAGCGCCAGCATCTCGCCTTCCCTCACCTCGAGGTTGATGTCGTCGAGCACGGTGACAGGCGAGCCGCCGTCCGCGCCGACGTACGACTTCGAAACGTGCCGGAGCTCGATAAGAGCCTCAGATCCTCCTACGCCTCCGCGCAAATTCTCGGCCGCGTTTTGATCGGTGACCAGGATGTCGGATGGCATTGTTCACTCGTTGGCTAGAGGTCGGATCGGAGATCCATCGCGCAATCGCCGGGATTGGACCGCCGCTCAGTCAATCGAGCTTGAACTTCCGCTCGGCGAGATCATAGAGCCTCCTCCAGAAGATCCGATTGATGACGACCACGAAGAGTGCCATGACGACGATGCTGAAATAAATCGCGGGCTGATCGCCTTTCTCGGTCACCTCAGCGATGTACGCGCCGAGGCCGTCGGCGACGAGCTTGTCCTTCCCCCATGTCGCGACTTCGGCCACGATGCTGGCGTTCCACGCGCCGCCGGTCGCCGTCAGCGCGCCGGTGACCCAGAAGGGAAAAACCGCAGGGATGATCAGCGTCTTCCAGAGACTCCATTTTCGAAGACCGAACAGCAAGGCCGCCTCGCGCAGATCGGTCGGCATCGCCATCGCGCCGGCGATGACGTTGAAAAGGATGTACCACTGCGTGCCGAGGGCCATGAGCAACACGCTGCCCGCGTTGATCGGAATGTTCGCTGAGATGAAAAACGCGACGATGAACGGAAAGGTCATGTTCACCGGGAAGGATGCGGCGATCTGCGCGAGTGGCTGGGCGATGCGCGCGACCCTTGGCCGAAGCCCAATCCAGACTCCGATGGGCGTCCAGATGAGCGTGGCGATTACGCTCATGACCACGACCCGCACCAGCGTCAGTACTCCGAGCCAGACCACGTGCAGCATCTCGCCGCCCGTCATGTCGGTCTTGATCTCGGTCACGATATCGATGGCGTCCCAGACGAGCCACGCTGCCAAAGCGAGGATCCCCGCCCATAACGCGAAGCGCAGCAGCCACTGCATGGCGGCCGGCGTATGGCGAGCGATCACGCCCGTAAAGTCGGCCCCGATTGTCGAGGCGCTCTGCGAGAACCGCCCGAAGGTGCGACCGACATGCTCGGAAAACCAGGTCAGGACGTACGAGTGGCGTAGCAGGGCCAGCACCCACGACGTTGGGTTGTCCTTGCCCTCGGTCTGCTCGAGCTTGAATTTTTCGGCCCACGCGACGAGCGGCCGCCACAAAAGCTGATCGATGACAACGATGGTGATCACCATCGCGATGATCGCGTAGACCGCGGCGCGAGTGTCGCCCGCTTCCACGGCGGTGGCCATGTACGACCCCAGTCCCGGCAGCTTGATGTTCTTGTTGAGCACCGAGATGGCTTCGCTCTGCGCGACGAAAAACCAGCCGCCCCCGAAGCTCATCATCGAGTTCCACATGAGTCCGATCGCCGATGAGGGCACCTCGACGCTGGTGAAGCGCTGCCAGCGGTTCATCCCGTAAACTGACGCAGCTTCCTGCAGCTCGGCAGGAATCGTGACCAGCGAATGATAAAAACCGAAGGTCATGTTCCACGCCTGCGCGGTAAAGATCGCGAAGATGCTGGCACATTCGACTCCGAGCAGGCTCCCCGGGAAGAGCGCGAGAAAACCGGTAACGGTGATCGAGAGAAATCCGAGCACAGGCACCGACTGCAGGATGTCGAGCAGGGGAAGCAGAACTTTGCGCGCACGCGGGCTCTTCGCCGCGACGTAGCCGTACCCGAAGGTGAAGAGCAGCGCTGCTGCGAACGCGATGAACATCCGCAGCACCGTTCGGGCGGTGTAGTACGGAATCAACGCGACGTCGAGCGAGAGCGCCGGGGGATGCAGCTCGTCGAACTGGACCCGCATGTCGCCGCTCAGCGCGATGACAAGCCAAAGCAGACCGAGGACTGCCAGGATCACGAGCGCGTCGACCCAGCCGTACCTCCAGCCGCTCGCGACCTGCTGGCCTGTTGTTTGCGGGTACGAACGTGCGCTCATGGGGGCGAACCCCTCCACCGCGTTGCCGAGCAAAGCAACAACGGCGCAGTCTTCACGCGCCGCCGGACTCGCCGCGTCAGGGACGAGCGATTATAGGCCGCGCAGCCTGTCGGTTCGCGTGCAAAGTCGAACCAGCAGTGCGGTGACCAGGCCCTCGACGAGGAGAAGGCCTATTGCGACGACGATCCAGAACGTCGCGGAGGAAGGCAAGCCGTCCACGCGAGTACTCCTACTAGAAGCGTTACGGCCGCACGCGAGCTGGGTCCATTTTCATGGAGCCTCGATTCCCGCGAGCAAGGCGTGCACCGCGGCCGCGTCGACCCGAGTGCGCAAGCTTTCGCGCAGCTTACGATCGGAGAACATTTCCGCAACCTCGGCGAGGAGCTGCAGGTGCTCATCCGCGGCCTGCGGCGGGACGAGCAGAACGAGCATTTCGCTCACCGGCTTGTCGTCCGGCGCTCCGAACTCGATCGGGGCTTTGGTGCGCAAGAAACCTGCGACCGGGAGCGAGAGTCCTGTGACGCGCGCATGAGGAATCGCGATTCCGAAGCCGAGGCCGGTGGATCCGATCTCTTCGCGCTCGACAAGGCTCGCGTGGACATCGGCCTCGATCAATCCGTGTCGCCCGGCAACAAAGCGCGCGATTTCCCGCAGGGCGCGCCTCTTGGTCGGAGCATCGACGTCGAGCAGAACGTCCGCAGGAGTCAATATTGACGCAAGCGCGCGAGGCGGCGGCGTTGCGCCTCGACGATCGGACGGTGGACGAGGCTCGGGCCCGAAATAATAGCTCGGCAACGCAGTGGAGAACCGCACTTGAGCTACTCCCGTCCGAAGAGCTGGCGAATTGCGGCGGGTTCCGTAGCCGCCGACAACCGGTTTCGAAAGTTCGCATCACCAAACATCCTTGCGACCGTCGCCAGGATCTCAAGGTGTTCCTCGGTCGCGCGCTCCGGGACAAGGATCACGAAGAGCACCGACACGGGTTCACGGTCGGGCGCGCCAAACCTGATGGGAAGCTTCGTCCGCACCAGCAATACGATTGGCTCGCTGATCCCGACGATGCGCGCGTGCGGCACGGCGACGCCGTGGCCGAGCCCTGTAGAGCCGCTCAGTTCTCGCCTCCATAGCGCGCGGAAGATCGGTGCGTGATTCAGATGGTGTCGGGTCTCGACGGCCAAGGCAGCTTCTTCGAGTGCCTCCTTTTTGTCGCGGACGTTCATGTCCAGCACGATGTCGTCGCAAGAGAGAAAGCGGCTGACGATGTTCATGATCGACTCGGCACCGAGCGGGTGCCGACCGGTGCAGTGAGCGCAATTCGCCCGCGGGTGCCGCTACGCTCAGCGATCCAGGACCATTGGCCACTTTCCCCGGTGGGTGTCTGTTCTTTACGCGGTGCCGATGCGTCAACAGGAGTCGCGCTGCGCCGGGTCTTTCGTTCAGCGCGTCGACTCAGGTGCCTATCGACTAACACGGCAACGATCAGCAATGGCCCCGCCAGAAGAAAGACGAACAGGGGTCGCAGCATCGCCCAATGATGAAATGCATCGAAGTCCATATCGACTGATCTTTGTACGAACAACAATGGAGCCAATGTACGCGCCGCCGGGAAAAGAACGCATAAATTCGGGTCGATGTCTCGCAAAGAAATTGCAAAGACCGAATCAGCCGAACTCTTCCCCAGAGCGACTTAGCACTTTCTGTACGTTCCCTCCGGAAAAATGAATAGAGCCGTAACACGCGGACCTCTATCTTTGCCGGTGACATCAGTTGAATTGTGTTTTGAACATGAACCCTTCTTCTCGCAGCTGTACGCTCCTGACCGTGGGTGTGCTCGTCGGATCGCTCGCAAACTCGGCATTTGCTCGTACGGTTGTAGCCTGGGCCGGCACGCCCGCTGCGGCCGCCGGTGCTTCGTCAGCAACGTCGCGGTTGCCGCTGGTGGTGGCGTTGTTATTGTGGTCCTTGGTGGCTGTCGTCGCTGCAACATTGGCCCGGTACGCAAAACGGAGCCACCAAACAGACGCCAAGCGCCCCGCGAGCGTCGAAGCTGCGCCGGTGCCCGCTTTGACCCGCGACGGAGCAACCGAGCGGACGCGTTAACGATGACTTGCATCCATTAAGACATGACACTCACTTCTCGCTCCTGTCCGTTGCTCGTCAGCGCCGCGCTGGGAATGCTGCTAGCCGATTCGGCTTTTGCTCAAGTGCCCACGCCAGCGGCCGAGCCGCCGAAGGCATAAGCCAAAGCGCCCGAGCCCGATTACACGCTGACGGGCAACTTCGGCATCTACAGCCAGTACATCTTTCGCGGACTGACGCAAACCGATGCGAAGCCCGCGTTCCAGGGCGGCTTCGACTACACCAACAAGAACGGTCTCTACGCCGGGACCTGGGGCTCGAACATCAGCTGGCTGCACGACTCGGGTGTGTGCTCGCACGGTTGCAGCCTCGAGTGGGACGTCTACGGAGGTTGGCGCTATGCCTTCAACGACGATTGGGGCATGGATCTTGGCGTTCTCTATTACTACTATCCGGGGAGCTACGTTGCGGGCGCGACCAATCCCGACACGACCGAGGTTTACGCCGCAGGCTCATGGAAGTGGGTGTCGCTCAAGTATTCGTACAGCGTGAACCATACCTTCGGAGTACCGGACAATGCCTGGTACCTCGATCTCACAGCCAACTATCCGATCAACGATCAGTGGACGCTCAACGCCCACGTCGGTCGTCAGGAGTATCAAGGCAGCAGCAACGGCCAATCCAGCAGCGTCCTGAATTACACCGACTACAAGCTTGGCGTGACCTACGCAGTGAGCGGGTGGAACATCGGCGCGTTCTGGAGCGACACCAACGCCAACGGCTCGGTATACACGCTGGCGGGCAAGAACATCGGCAGATCGACCGGCACGGTTTTCGTGCAAAAAACGTTCTAAGTTGCAAATATCGGTGCCGCTCGACGCTTGATTTCTTCAAGACTCGCCGGGTTCCGGTTGAGTACGATGCGGCGAGGCAGCCTGTTTTTATACGGTTTTTACACGACCGCATTATGCATTTTACGAAGTCTTGATGCAGGGCCATCTATGCTTTTCGATTTGCCGTACTTAGCTACCAAGTAGGAGCGCCCGATGGATTTGTTGATCGATGCTGGATTCGTTGCGCTGATCGTGTTGTTCTTCGCCGCGACGGCGGGTCTGGTCCGCTTTTGCGCCAACCTGCTCGGAGAAAAGGGAGGCCGGTCATGAACTGGGTTTACTGGTTGAGCGGGCTCGCCTCGCTCGGGATCTTCATCTACCTGCTGATCGCGATGTTCAAGCCGGAGGTCTTCGAATGAACTTCTCGGGTTGGCTGCAGCTCGGGCTTTACGTCGTCGTCCTGCTGCTTCTCGCGAAGCCGTTGGGCGCGTACATGGCCGCGGTCTATGAAGGGCGCGCGACGCTCGCGCAGCGCATCGGCGGACCGCTGGAGCGCCTGATCTACCGGGGGGCTGGCATCGATCCCGCCGAGGACATGCACTGGACGCGCTACGCCCTTGCCATGCTGTGGTTCAACCTCGCCGGAGGCCTTGCGGTCTACGCGATCCAGCGCCTGCAGCAATGGCTGCCGCTCAATCCTCAGGCCATGGCGGCGGTGAGCGCGGATTCGTCATTCAACACCGCGACGAGCTTCATCACCAACACCAACTGGCAGGGTTACGGTGGCGAGAGCACGATGAGCTACCTCACCCAGATGTTCGCGCTCGCCGTGCAGAACTTCGTGTCGGCGGCTTCGGGAATGGCGGTGCTGGTCGCGCTGGTGCGCGGGTTCGTGCGCAAGGAAGCCAAGGCAATCGGCAATTTCTGGGTCGATCTGACACGAACGACTGTCTACATCCTGCTTCCGCTCTCGATCGTCTTCGCGCTCGTGCTGGTCTGGCAGGGCATACCGCAGACTTTCGACAAGTACGCGACCGCGACCTTGACCCAGTCCGTGAGCTACGACAACCCGAAGACCGGTCCGGACGGTCAGCCGCTCAAGGACGAAAAGGGCAATCCGGTCACGGAAAAGGCAACGGCGACGGAGCAGACGATTCCCCTCGGGCCCGTCGCTTCGCAGATCGCCATCAAGCAACTCGGCACCAACGGCGGCGGCTATTACAACGTCAACTCGGCGCATCCGCTCGAGAACCCGACGCCGCTCACGGATTTTCTCGAGATGCTTGCGATCCTGCTGATCCCGGCGGCGCTGTGCTACACGTTCGGACGCATGATCGGCAGCACGCGCGAGGGCTGGGCGCTGCTCGCCGCCATGACAATCACGTTTGTGGCACTCCTGCCCTTCACCTACTCGATCGAGCAGAACGGCAACCCGGTGCTCACAAAGCTCGGCGCCGATCAGGTGCAGACTGCGACCAACCCCGGCGGCAACATGGAAGGGAAGGAAGTGCGGATCGGCGTCGCCAATTCCGCGCTCTGGGCAACGGCGACAACGGCCGCCTCGAATGGCTCGGTCAATTCGATGCACGACTCTTTCATGCCGCTCGCCGGCATGATCCCGATGTGGCTGATCCAGCTCGGCGAGGTGATCTTCGGCGGCGTGGGCTCCGGCCTGTACGGAATGATCATGTTCGCGCTGGTCGCCGTGTTCGTCGCCGGCTTGATGATCGGCCGAACGCCGGAGTATCTCGGCAAGAAGATCGGCGCCTTCGAGATCAAGATGGCGTCGATCGCGATCCTCCTGCCGCCGCTGTTCGTTCTCAGCGGCACGGCCATCGCGGTGCTGCTCGACGCAGGTAAGGCCGGAGCGTCAAACCCGGGTGAGCATGGTTTCTCCGAGATCCTCTATGCGTTCTCGTCAGCGAGCAACAATAACGGTAGTGCGTTCGCAGGCGTTAATGCGAATACGCCGTTCTACAACACGGCGCTCGGCATCTGCATGCTCTTTGCCCGCTACTGGCTCGCGATTCCCGTGCTCGCGCTTGCGGGAGCCTTGGCCGCCGCCAAGCGCGTACCGCCATCGGCCGGCACACTGGCCACGCACACGCCCCTGTTCGTGTTCGTGCTGATCGGCACCATCGTCACAGTAGGCGCATTGACCTTCGTGCCCGCGCTCGCACTGGGTCCGGTGGTCGAGCACCTGCTTCTCTTTTCAGCTCAGTAATAGCGTATCAAGCACCGAAAGAAACGATCATGTCGACTGTTACAGCAAGACAATCTGGGCTGTCGTGGTTCCTGAGCAGCGATCTGATGAAGACCGCGCTGATCGACAGCTTCCGTCGGATGACGCCGCGCTATCAATGGCGTAACCCGGTGATGTTCGTCGTCTACATCGGCAGCATCCTGACGACGATCCTCTGGCTGCAGGCGCTGTTCGGTCAGGGTGAAGCGCCGGCCGGGTTCATCCTCGCTGTCACGCTGTGGCTCTGGGCTACGCTCCTCTTCGCGAACTTTGCGGAAGCGATCGCCGAAGGCCGCAGCAAGGCACAGGCCGCCTCGCTCAAGAGCGCACGTCGCGAAACGACCGCCAAGAAACTGGCGAAGCCCGAGCGCGGCGCAGCTCAGACCGCTGTCCCCTCGGCTAGCCTGCGCAAGGGCGACATCGTGCTCGTCGTCCAGGGCGATCTCGTTCCGGGCGACGGCGAGGTGATCGAAGGTGCGGCCTCGATCGACGAGTCCGCCATCACCGGCGAGAGCGCTCCAGTCATTCGCGCGGCAGGCAGCGACTTCGACACCGTGACCGGCGGAACACGCGTCCTTTCCGACTGGATCATCGTGCGGATCAACGTCAATCCGGGCGAGGCTTTCCTCGATCGCATGATCGGCATGGTGGAAGGGGCGAAGCGGCAGAAGACGCCGAACGAGATCGCACTCACCATACTGCTCGTGGTGATGACGCTGGTGTTCCTGCTGGCTACCGTCACGCTGCTGCCGTATTCGATCTACAGCGTCGACGTCACCAAAGCTGGCACGCCTGTGACCATCACGGTGCTTGTCGCGCTGCTGGTGTGCCTGATTCCGACGACGATCGGCGGGCTCCTCTCCGCGATAGGTGTAGCCGGGATGGGACGGATGATGCGCGCCAACGTGATCGCGACTTCGGGACGCGCAGTCGAAGCCGCCGGTGACTGCGACGTTCTTCTTCTCGACAAGACCGGAACGATCACCTTCGGCAATCGTCAGGCCTCGGCGATCTACCCGGTAGCGGGCGTCGCGCCCCAAAACCTGGCGGAAGCCACGCTTCTGGCTTCGCTCGGCGACGAAACGCCCGAGGGCAAGAGCATCGTGACGTACCTGAAGCGTGCGTGGGGCGTGATGCCGCCGACGCTCGAGCCCGGCCAGTTCACGATCGTTCCGTTCTCGGCAACGACCCGCATGAGCGGTGTGACCTTCCGCGGCCGCGAAATCCGCAAGGGCGCGCTCGACGCGGTCAAGAACTGGGTCGGCTCCCAGGGCGGCACGATCGACGCCGAGATCATCGCGCGCGTCGAGGAGATCGCGCGTCGCGGCTCGACGCCGCTTGCGGTGGCCGAAGGACGGCACGTGCTCGGCGTGATCGAGCTCAAGGACATCGTCAAGACCCACATCAAGGAGCGCTTCGCCGAGCTCCGCAGGATGGGCATCAAGACGGTGATGATCACCGGCGACAACAAGCTCACTGCGGCATCGATCGCGGCCGAGGCCGGCGTTGACGACTATGTCGCCGAAATCAATCCAGAATCCAAGCTGAAGCTGATTCGCAGCTATCAGGCCGACGGCAAGCTCGTCGCGATGACCGGTGACGGCACCAACGACGCACCGGCGCTCGCCCAGGCCGATGTGGCGGTCGTGATGAACAGCGGCACGCAGGCGGCGAAAGAAGCCGGCAACATGGTCGACCTCGACTCCAATCCGACGAAGCTCATCGAGATCGTCGAGATCGGAAAGCAGCTGCTGATGACACGCGGCGCGCTTACGACCTTCTCCATCGCCAACGACGTTGCCAAGTACTTCGCCATCATTCCGGCAGCCTTCGCCAGCACTTATCCGGTGCTCGACGCGCTGAACGTCATGCACCTCGCGACGCCGGCCAGCGCGATCCTCTCTGCGGTGATCTTCAACGCGCTCATCATTCCGGCGCTGATTCCGCTCGCCTTGAAGGGAGTGAAATACCGTCCGGTCGGCGCCGGTGCGGTCCTGCGCCGGAACATGTTGATCTACGGCATCGGCGGGATTCTGCTTCCATTTGCGGGAATCAAAGTAATCGACATGCTGCTTGCCGCTGCAAATCTCGCTTAGAACCGAGGAATCTCCATGTTCGCATTCTCTGAAATCGTTCCTGCGCTGCGCATGCTTGTCCTGATGACAGCGCTCACCGGAGTCGTCTATCCGCTGCTGATGACGGGGATCGCGCAGGTCGTGTTCCCGAAGGCAGCAAACGGCAGCCTGATCGTCGAGAACGGCAAGACCCTGGGATCGGAGCTGATCGGCCAGCCTTTCGACGACCCGAAGTACTTCTGGAGTCGGCCGTCGGCGACCTCGCCGCAACCGTACAACGGCGCATCTTCAGGGGCGTCGAATCAGGGCGCACGCAATCCGGCGCTCGCCGACGCGGTAAAGGATCGCATCAAGGCGCTGCGCGACGCGGACCAGGACAATAAGGCGCCGGTGCCGATCGATCTAGTCACTGCCTCGGGCAGCGGTCTCGATCCTCATATCAGCGTTGCGGCTGCAGAATTTCAAACGGCGCGAGTGGCCAAGGCGCGGGGAATGGCGTCTGAACGCGTCCGGGAGCTTGTCGCGCAATCGACCGAGGGCCGCACGCTTTGGGTTCTCGGCGAGCCTCGCGTCAATGTACTGGCGTTGAACCTGGCCCTCGATCGCGCTGGCGGCAATAAGTAGAAAAGCCTTGTGACCCGGGTCGGCCGAGCGCTAGGATTGCGGCCAGCTGGGCTCGATCCTCGCAGCGCTCTGCCGTGCAGAGCGACGTCGGGGGCCACGCCGCTGACCGTCAATGGCAAAGCCGCGTCCGGATCCTGATCAACTTCTGGCCGAATTCAAGGCGCAGGAAGCGCGCGAGGCGCGCGGGCGACTGAGGATTTTTTTCGGCGCCTCCGCGGGCGTCGGCAAGACCTACGCGATGCTGCTCGCGGCGCAGGCCTTGCGTCGCACGGGCATCGATCTGGTTCTAGGCTTCGTCGAGACGCACGGGCGCACCGAAACCGCCGCGCTCCTCGAAGGTTTTGAGCAGTTGCCGCCGTTGACCCTCGACGTCCAGGGGGCTTCGGTCAAGGAATTCAATCTCGACGCGGCGCTCGTAAGGCATCCGTGCTTGATCCTCGTCGATGAGCTGGCCCACACCAACGCGCCGGGCGCTCGGCACCCGAAACGCTGGCAGGACATCGAGGAATTGCTGAACGCCGGTATTGACGTATTCACGACGCTCAACGTCCAGCACCTCGAGAGCCTGAACGACGTCGTCGGCGGCATCACCGGAATCCGGGTATGGGAGACCGTTCCGGACACGTTTTTCGACGACGCCGACGATGTGGTCCTCGTCGACATCCCGGCGGACGAGTTGCTTGCGCGGTTAAAGGCCGGCAAGGTCTACATTCCCGAGCAGATCGAGCGTGCCGCGGGAAATTTCTTCCGCAAGGGCAATCTCATGGCGCTGCGCGAGCTGGCGCTACGGCGCACGGCCGATCGTGTCGAGGAAGATGTTCAGGCCTATCGCAGCGACCAGGCGATCAAGCGCATCTGGAAAACCGAAGCGTCGCTGCTGTGCTGCCTGGGTCCCGCGGCCGGCGGCGAGCATGTCGTCAGAAGCTCCGCGCGCCTAGCCAACCAGCTCGACATCGAGTGGACTGCCGTGTACGTCGAGACGCCGACTTTGCAGCGGCTGGCCTCCACGGAGCGCGAACGCATCCTGAGGACCTTGAAGCTTGCCCAGGATCTCGGAGCGAAGACGGCGATTTTGTCGAGCGGCGATCCCGCCGCCGCCATCGTCGACTACGCGCATACGCATAACTGCTCGAAGGTCGTCGTCGGGCGCACGCCCGGGAGGAGACGATTGCCCTTTGCACGAGGCATCGCGATGCGCGTCGGTGCGCTGGCGCCGGACGTAGATGTCATCGAGATCGGACGCGGCGAAGCGACCGTGTCGGCAGCGAGCCAAGCGGCTGTTGAGGAGTCCGCCGACTTCGCAATACGGGCGCGCAAGCGGCTCGCGTACCTGTGGACCTTGCTTGCTTGCGTAGCGACTGCGTTGATCGCGATACCGCTGCTGCCGTATTTCGACCTCGCCAACATCGTCATGCTCTTCCTGTTAACGGTGGTCCTGGTCGCGGTCAAGTGGGGACGCGGCCCCGCCGTAGCGGCGGCATTGATCAGCGTGGCGAGCTTCGACTTCTTTTTCGTGCCGCCGCGGTTCTCGTTTGCAGTTTCCGATGTCCAGTATCTGCTTACGTTCGCGGTGATGCTGGCCGTCGGCCTCATCACCGGGCAGATGACGGCGGGGCTTCGCTACCAGGCGCGCATCGCCTCCTACCGCGAGCAGCGCGCCCGGGCCCTGTACGAATTCGCTCGCGACATGTCGAGCCTGCTGCAGACGGAACAAGTCGTGGAGGCCGCAACCAAGTTCATCGAAGGCACGTTTCAGGCCACGGTCGCGATCCTCGTCCCCGATGAGCAGGACAGGCTGCAGATTGCTGGCAGCGCCGGCGCGGCCCTCAACATCGACGTGCGTGCAGCCGCACAGTGGGCGTACGACAAAGGACAGCCAGCCGGCGCGGGCACTGACACCTTGCCGAGCAACGAGTTTCTGTTCATACCGTTGCGCGCCCCGATGCGCACGCGTGGCGTGCTTGCGATCAGGGCCGGGAATCGACGCCTGCTCATGATCCCAGAGCAGCGACGCCACCTCGATACTTTTGCCGCACTGGTCGCCATCGCTCTCGAGCGCGTCCACTATGTCGAGGTCGCGCAGCAGGCGTTGATCAACATGGAATCCGAGCGCCTCCGCAATTCGCTGCTTGCGGCGCTCTCGCACGATCTGCGCACTCCGCTCGCCGCGTTGGTGGGCCTTGCCGAATCGCTCGAGCTAACCAAGCCTGAGCTTGGCGGAGTTCAGCTCGATACAGCCCGTGCGATTGCGGAGCAAGCTCGGCGAATGAGCTCGCTGGTCAACAATTTGCTCGATATGGCCCGCATTCAAAGCGGTCAGGTCAAGTTGCGCCGCGAGTGGCAATCGGTCGAGGAAGTCGTGGGCAGCGCGCTCAAATCGGCTCAACCTGCGCTAGAAAAACATCGAGTCGAAGTCAACCTCCCTCGCGACCTGCCGCTTGTCGAATTCGATGCGACCTTGATCGAGCGCGTTCTCTACAACCTGCTCGACAACGCCGGCAAGTACACCCCGAGCGGGACGGTCATCCAAATCGCCGCAGAGGCTTCTCGAGGTCAACTCCTCGTGATAGTCAGCGACAACGGGCCCGGAGTGCCGGAGGGACAACGTGAAGCAATCTTCGAGAAATTCACACGTGGCTCGCGCGAGTCCGCGACGCCCGGCGTAGGACTCGGGCTCGCAATCAGCCGGGCTATCGTCGAAGCCCATCGCGGAAAGATATGGGTGGAGGAGAATCCTGGCGGAGGCGCGCGATTCTGCTTAACGTTGCCGCTCGGCACGCCGCCGCAACCTGCCGGCGAAGCGACCTCAGCGGCAGGTTCCACGATGAGGGACGAAGTGAAGTGACCGAGCCGGCTTTCGTTGCGGTACTTGTCGAGGACGAGCTGCAGATCCGGCGCTTCGTGCGAACCGCTTTGGAGGCCGAGCACTGGCACGTCTTCGAGGCCGAGACCGTCAAGCAAGGGCTCATCGAAGCGGGCACGCGAAAACCGGACGTGATCATTCTCGACCTCGGCCTGCCGGATGGTGACGGCATCGATTTCATTCGGGACTTTCGCACCTGGTCCGCAGTACCGGTAATCGTGCTCTCGGCGCGTGTCGACGAAGCCGACAAGATCGAAGCGCTCGATGCCGGCGCCGATGACTACCTGACCAAGCCCTTCGGCGTGGGGGAGTTGCTTGCCAGGCTGCGCGCGGTCCTGCGGCGGAAAGTCGGAGCGAGCGCCAAGGACGGAACTCCGTTTCGCTTCGGTGACGTGGAAGTCGATCAGGAGAAACGGATCGTCCACAAGGGCGAGGAAGAAGTCCACCTTACTCCCATCGAGTACCGCCTACTGTCGGTGATGATCGCCAACGTCGGAAGAGTCCTCACCCATCGCCAGATCCTGCGCGACGTGTGGGGCCCGTCCTATGTCGACCAGGGCCATTACGTGCGCGTGCACATGGCCCATCTGCGGCAGAAGCTCGAAGACGATCCTGCTCAGCCGAAGCACCTGGTGACCGAGACTGCCATCGGCTATCGGCTCGTCCCGTAGTCGCACCGCCTGCCGCGCGGCACGGTCTTTACACGGCGTTTACGTGGCAAGTCATCGTTTTTATCCTTTCTTTGCAAGGCAGCCCGTATGTTGGCCCGATGGGCTGCGACGCACACGGGGAGGATCGTGGGAGTGGGAGCTCCGCGCCCGCGCTGACCGATGAACGCATGCAGATGAGTTGGTGGCGTTGGCTCCTCTTCTCCGCGATGGCGCGCTTCGAGACTCCCGAAGACAGGCACTTGCGGATCCCCGGCGCAAAAACCGTTCGACAGGACGTACTTGTCGATCTGCACTCGGGGCGCGAACTCGTCGAACAGGAAGGAGGAACTATCGAGTAGAATTCGACCGCCTCTCCTTCCTGCGCCTTCTCAGCCGCCGCATGCCTCTCGCGCAATGAGTCGGACCGTGCCTTCGCCCGCGGCTGTCGACGACGTCGTTGCCGGCAAGCGCGTACCGAAGCATTCGACCGCGGTGCTCGCGCTGCTCGCGCTGGGCGTGGTTTACGGCGACATCGGCACGAGCCCGCTCTACGCCGCCAAAGAGACATTCAATCCCGAGCACGGCATTCCACTCACGCCGGACAACATCTTCGGTGGGGTTTCGGCGATCTTCTGGTCGCTGATGATCATCGTCAGCCTCAAGTACGTCTTGCTCGTAATGCGCGCCAGCAATCGCGGCGAAGGCGGCATCATGGCCCTGCTCGCGCTCGCAACCGCCGCAGTGGGCAACAGGGCGCGGCTGCGCGCGGCGCTACTCGCCATCGGGGTCTTCGGCGCCGCGCTTTTCTACGGTGACGCGGTGCTGACGCCTGCGATTTCGGTGCTTTCGGCCGTCGAGGGACTCGAAGTCGGCACCGAAGCCTTGAAGCCCTACATCGTGCCGATTTCCGCGGGCATTCTGATTGCGCTCTTCGCGATCCAGCATTACGGCACCGGTATCGTCGGCCTCCTGTTCGGGCCGATATGTGCGCTCTGGTTCATATCCATCGGCGCCGTCGGCGCATGGAACGTCATTCAGGAACCGACGATCATCAAGGCGGTCGACCCGCGCTATGCGGTTCATTTCGCGACCGCGCACGGCGTGGCGTCCTTCGTCGTGCTGGGCTCTGTGCTGCTCGCCGTTACCGGGGCCGAAGCGCTGTACGCCGACATGGGCCATTTCGGCAAGCGCGCGATTCGTGTCGCATGGTTCGCGGTCGTCGCGCCCGGCCTAGTGCTCAACTATTTCGGGCAGGGAGCGCTGCTGATCGCCCGCCCTGAGGCGCTGAAGAATCCCTTTTATCTTTCGTACCCGGATTGGGCGCTCTATCCGATGATCGTTCTCGCCACGGCAGCGACCGTGATCGCTTCGCAGGCGACGATCTCGGGCGCCTATTCGATGACCCAGCAGGCGATTCAGCTCGGCTACCTCCCGCGGCTCCCTATTCGCCACACCTCCGCGCGAGCGATCGGACAGATCTACGTTCCTGCTGTCAATTGGATTTTGCTGGTAGCCGTTTCGGCCGCGGTGATTGGCTTCGGAAGCTCCTCTCGGCTCGGTTCGGCCTACGGTGTCGCGGTGATGGGCACGATGCTGGTCACCACGCTCCTCACCTTCTTCGTGCTCCGCTACGGCTGGCGCTATCCTTTGTGGCTATGTGTTCCGGCGACTGCATTCTTTGCGTTGATCGACCTCGTGTTCTTCGCGGCAGCGATGCACAAGGTGCTCGATGGCGGATGGTTCCCACTCGCCATGGGTGCGATCGTGTTCACCATCATGGTGACGTGGCGGCGCGGTCGCGAAATGCTGCACACGCAGCTCGTGGGTTCATCGCCGCCGCTGGAAGGCTTTCTGCAATCGCTGTTCATGTCACCGCCACAGCGCGTGCCCGGCACTGCCGTGTTCCTGGTTTCGACGCCCGACACAACTCCTAACGCGCTGTTGCACAGTCTCAAGCATTACAAGGTCCTGCACGAGCAAAACGTGTTCATGACCGTGATTTTCGGTGACGTGCCATTCGTAGAGCCGGAGCATCGCATCGATTGCAAGCGACTCGCTCATGACTGCTGGCAGGTGATCGCGCGTTATGGCTTCATGGAAACGCCGGATGTCGCCCTCGTCCTGGAGCTCTGCGCCCAGCACGGACTGCTCGTCGAATCGATGGACGTCACCTACTTTCTTTCGCGCGAGAAGGTCGTCCCCGGACCGAGCGTGGAAGGCGTGGCTCTGTGGCGCGACAAGTTCTTCGCGGCGATGGCGCGCAATGCGGGTGACGTGACCGACTTCTTCAACATCCCAGCGAACCGAGTCGTGGAACTCGGGACGCGGATAGAGATTTAGCGCTACGCTGCGGCCTTTGCCTCCTCCGGCGGCCGGACCGCGCGAAACATGGCGAGCAGCGAGACATCGTAGACGATCTTGGTCACGCCGGCGATCAAGAGCGGCCAGCCGAAGGTCGAAACACCGAGCATCGCGCCGGCGAGAAGCGGGCTCACCGCGGAGGCGAGGCTGCGCGGGACCGAAGTGAAGCTTGCCGCGGCGGGGCGCTCGGCCGGCGTCACCACCGCCATGACGTACGAGCCGCGCGTGGGCACGTCCATCTGCGACAGCGCGCTACGGGCGAGCAGCAAGACGATCACCCAGGCGAGATCGGGTACGAACGGCATCGCCACCAGCATCAGGTTGGCCGGCAGATGCGTGAACACCATCGTGTTGACGAGCCCGATCCTTTTCGCGATCCGTACCGCGACCAGATACGAAACTGCGGAGAAGACGCCGCTCCAGAAAAAAATCGTCCCGGCGACCGCAGTCGAAAGATCGAAGCGCTCGAACAGCCACAGTGCGAGCATCGACTGCACGACGAAGCCACCGCCAAACGCGTCGAGGCTGAAAAGCGCTGCGAGCGTGAATACGATGCGCCGAGACTTCCCGAGCGGAGCCGCCGCCGTTCGCGCTTCGCTTGCATGACTCGCCGGCAGCTTGCGGTAGACGATCGCGCTCACAATACCGATCGCACCGTACAGCACGAACATTGCCTGCAGCGCCATCTTCTGCTCGACGTGCAGCAGCTTGACCGCGAAGTCGGGGGCGCCTGCGAAGAGCGCGCCGAGAGCGCCGACCAGCGCACCGACCAGGCTGTAGCGCGCGAAGATCGAAGTGCGCTTCGCGTCCTCGACGCTGTGCGCGAGCAGCGACTGCTCGAGCGGCAGGAACACGCTCACGTCGCCGCTCGAGGGATTCAAGGTGCCAACCACCGCAATGATGAAAAGCGGCCAGAAGTCGTTCGCCGCGGCGAAGGCGAACCCTGTCGCGGCCATGAGAACGGTGGCCGCGATCAGCAGCGTGCGGTAGCCGGCGCGATGCGCGATCATGCCCACGCCAAGCGACAGCGCGGCGGAACCGAGCAAAGTCGCCGTGGCGATCACCCCGACCCGGAACGCCGTGAATCCGAGCGAAATGAGATAGACCGGCAGCACGAGGCTCACGTAGCCATCGGCAAAGGCGCGCAGCGCGCGCACCCACAACACACGCCGGATCGTCGTGGACATCACTTGGCCGCGATCGCGTCGTAGCGGAAATCGTCGAAGACCGTGACGCTGTCGGCCTTGGTCCAGACGCCGACCGCGCCTGCGCCCGCGATGTGCGTGTCCTCGAGCTCGATGTAGCGCTTGCCGTCGAGCGCCACGCTGATGCGCGTTCCGGCGAACTCGACGCGCAGCGTGTGCCATTGATTGCCCGCCACCGGAGCGTCGACGTATTTGATCGTGATGCGCCGCCCGTTCTGCGTGTAATAGAGCGAGACGTTGTTCTCCAGTGCGTTGGCACGCGCGACATAGTAGTTGTCGCCATCCTTCCAGCGCCAGACGACACCGCCTGCCTGGTCCTCGCGGCCCGCGAGCGGCTTGAACTTCACTTCGACAAAACCGTTGGCGAGCTGCGCGTCGCGCATCACGCACCACGGAAAATCGCCGCGGCCGCTTTGCTTCAGCACGTTCGGCGGGCTTGGCGCCGTGGCGTCGGCTTCGATGGTCCAGCGCGACGCGCCCTTGCCGGTTACTCCGGCGGTCCATCCCGCAGGAAGGCTCCCGACCGCCGCGACGTTAAAGTTGGCGGTCTCGCCGATCGCGGCCGTCGCGACACCGCAGGCGAGCAGTGTGATACCGAGTTGAGTTGCGGAGGGTTTGTCCATGAACGCTCCCGTTGGGCGATTCGCCCAAAGTCAGGAGCAGAGCTTGGACGCTTAAGAACGTCTTGTGAAGGCGGGGAGTCTGCTCGGAATCCCCACGCCAGCAGTCTAGCACAGGTCCTTTGCTTGGAGTATGCGCCAGCCAAGGCAAGCGCGATCAGCCGCGGCTCAAACCGCTCGCAAGCGCGCTGAACAGCGTTACGTCGAAGGCGCGCTCGACGAGCCAGACAGCTGCGATCGTTGCGATGACCGCGGAGCCTCCGGTCAGCACGACGCGTCGATACGCCCAGGTCGAGCGCAGCAGGAACGCGAGAGGCAGAAACGCGGTGACGATCGCGAGCTGTCCGAGCTCGACGCCGACGTTGAAGCCGAAGAGCGACAGCGCGAGCGATCCGGTCGGAAGTCCCAGATCCCGCAGTGCGCTCGCGAAGCCGAAGCCGTGGATCAATCCGAACCCGAACGCGGCGAGCCAGCGCCCGTGTCGCACCAGCGGAAAGATGTTGTTGATCGCGGCGAGCACGACCGAGAGCGCGATGCCGGATTCGATCCAGCGCGACGGCGGCGTCACCACGCCCAGTGCGGCGAGCGAGAGCGTGATCGAATGCGCGATGGTGAAAGCGGTGACGATCTTCGCGACGTCGAGAAACGCCGCGCCGAAGCGCTCCGCCGGCTGCCAGTTGCGCTCGCGCAGCACGAGCACGGCGGGCAGCAGAAGGGAAAGCAGGAACAGGATGTGATCGAAGCCGAGCCAGATATGCCACACGCCTTCGCGCACGTAGGCGGTGAACTGCTCCCACCAGTTGCCGCTTCCGAGCGTGTGCGTGCGTGCCTCGGCGCTGAAGATCACGCTGTGGCTCTGCCCGCTCTCGACATACTGCAGCAATCCGCGATGCATCGGATCGAGGTCGAAGAAAAGCCGGTAGGTCACCGCGAGCGCCGGTCCCGGCCGCGGACAGACGCCGGAGAGCTTCAGCACGGCATAGGCGCCGTCGCTGTGCTGATCGATCAGATGCTTGGTAACGCTGAGAGGACAGACTTCACCGCCGCTCGCAACCTCGAGCCTCGCGAGCGCATAAGCTGCGATGTCGCTTTGTCGCGCGCGCACCTCGCCCCAGGTGATCTCGCCGTCTCCGTTGGCGTCGAGCGAGAGTGCATTCTCGAGATCGCGCAGCGCGATATCCCACTGTCCGCTGATCTGCGCGTCGTGACGCTCGAGCGTGAGGTAGGCGTCGCTCGGCTTGTGTCCGAAAGCGGCGCCGGCGACGCAAAGCAGCAGAACGAGAAACAGGCGTTTCATGCTTTCACATCGAGCAGTGCAGTGAGCGCTGCGTCTTCGAGCTTTTGCGAAGCGACCCACGCACGCGCTTCTTCGAGGGTTCGCGCATCGCGGGCGGCCAATGCGGCTTCAATGAGAATGCGCAGATCCGCCGGCTCCTTCTGCACCTGCCAGTTCGCGCGGGCAAGCTCGAGTGCCGCGCGAGTGTCGCCGGCAATGGCGAGCGTGTAACGCGCCTCCTCGCGGCGGTGCAGCGAATCGCCGCGTCGGCGCGCAGCATCAAAACGCGCGGCGAGATCGGCGCGATGCGCCTCATAGGCGGCATGCATCTCCGGCAGCCGCGCCTCGGCAAGCGCGAGCCGGAGCAGCAGGCTGTCGTTGCGGCCGTAATCCTTGACCAGCGCAATGACTTCCGCCGCTCGTCCGTGCTCGAGGAGAAAATCGGAATACGCGGCGAGCAGATACGGATCGCGCGCGTCGAGCGCAAGCGCGTCGCGGAACTGCGCGTCGGCGGCCGCTTGATCTCCGCGGCGCCAGGCGATCTCGGCTGAGAGCGTCAGCGCCCATTCACGCAGGGCCGCGTCGGCGTCGGGCTGGCGCGCGAGTGCAAGGGCGAGCGAGCGATAGGCGGGTTCCGCTTCGCCCGACAGGCTCGCCGGCGCAGCCGCGCATGCGGTCGTCACCAGCGGAAGCGTCAGCCGCGCGATGCGCGCGCAGTCGGCCCGGGCTTCGCCGTAGCGGCCTTGCACGGTGAGGACGGTCGCGCGCGTGAGCAGTGCCTGGCCGTCGGCCGGGCGCTGCGCGATCAATCGATCGAGATCGGCCAGCGATCCCGCGAAATCGTGGGTACTCTGCTTCACCGTCGCGCGCAGCAGCAATGCGGCCGGAGGCGGTTCGGGAAGGCTCCACCACGGCGCAAGCGCGGCTTGCGCCTGTCCGAGAAAACGCGGATCGCCTGCTTCGCGCGCGGCTTCGATCGAGCGCCGAGCGAGCTTCGTCGCCAGCGCGAGATCGTCGGGGCGCTGTGCGAGCGCGCCGCGCAGGCGCTTCAGCTCGGCGAGCGAGCGATCGAGCTTCTCGGGAAGACGCTCGAGGACTTGCGAATCATCGGTGGGAACGAAGGGTGCGGCAGCGAGTGGAGCGGCGCAGACGAGCGCAATCAACAGTGCCCCCATCGGGGCTTTCGCTTGCTCGAGGCGGGCCATGCCCTTTCCTGCGCTCGCAGCCATCCCTTTTCTCTCCTCGCAAAAAATGCGGCCCGGAGCGGGGAGTGCCACCGGGCCGCGAGCCCATCACCTCTTGGACTGGGCGATTGCGTTGTCGTCGTTGGGCGAGCCTTTCAGCGGCGCGTGCAGAAACGGAAACCCGTTGTGGAAGAACTGATCGCTGATGAACGCGCCGTCGGTCAGGTGCACCGTGCCGGCCGGCGCGTCGGAAGGCATGCAGCCGCCGACGTTGAGCGTGCAAAGAACGCCTACGATCACACGCAGCTCGATGTCGACGACGTCATCGCCCGGACGGCGCCCGTTCGGGAATCCCGCGTTGTCGCCGCCGATAACGCCAAGCCTGTTCTGCGAGCCGAACGGCGTAGGCGGAATCGACGTGTTGAGGCGCAGCATCTCGGAGGCGGTCACGTTGGCCGGCTGATTGAGCCCCTGGATGCCGGTCAGGAAAGTGGCGACGAGATCGGTGCGCGGGATATTGGTCGGCGCCTTCACGCCCGCGCTGCCGAACAGAGTCTCAAGCAGCGCCGCAAACGACGGGTTGGTGACGTAGTCGGCGAACTGCGCGTCGTCCTTTGGCTGGCTGTTGTTGAACTTGTTCTTGTCCTTGAGCCCGATCACCAGCTCGTTGACGAGCGGCATGCCCAGACGTGAGACCTGCACCATCGCACCCGAGGACTGCTGCGCGCCGTCCAGACCCTGCGTCGGAGCGACGAGCGCGCGATTCGCCGGCAAGCTCGCGGTCGTCCAGCCGCCGATGATGTTGCCCTTGCCCTGCGTGAGACAGGCGATCGGCGCTTCGAGAATGATCGCCGTCACATTGGCGTCGGCGAGCTTGTCGGTGGTCGCGAACTCGGCGAGAGGATTGAACTCGGTGGCCGGATACTTGAAGTTGACGAGGTCGAAAGTCTCGCCCAGGTTCACCACGAACGGATCCTTGCGCTGACCGACGAACACCCGTCCGGGTGTGGAGCAGCCGGGAATGCCGATGTCCCAGCTATGCTTGTTGGCGTAGGCGATGTAGTTCGAGATCGTCTTCGTGCCGATGTAGTCGACCGGCTTGTAGAAGGTCGTGCCGCCGAGCGTGAAATTGGTCGCCGGCATCGGCGCGCCGGTCGCTTCCGGACCATAGATCACGTTTACCGTGTAACTCTCGTGCACGTTGAGCGCCGCCGAGTTCACGGTGGCGACGTCGGCCGAGCCGTTCTGCACCAGCGGGATCGAAATCCTCTTTCCGCCGATCGTGACCGCGTTATCGTCAAGCGTGTTGGTGAACTGGAAGCGAAAGGTGATGTTCTCCACCGCCCCGCCGTCGTTGACGACATGGATCTCGTAGAACGCGTTCGGGTCGAGGTGAAAGTAATTCGGTCCACCGTACGCGTCCTGCAGCGGCAGATAGTTGGCGATCAGGACTGCATACTGGTCCCGCCCGGCTTCGTAGCTCCGAAACATGTAGAAGTCGGTGCCGTCGACCTGCGGCTGCGTCGCGATGAACGGCGCTTCGCGATGGCTCGACGCATGCGACGCGCCCGACCAGGCAAGCGGCAGCGCCGCGGCGAACAGCGCTGTCGTAACGGCGCGCGTCAGAACGGGGTGGCTCAGGGTTGCAGCGAACATGGGGTGCCTCCAAAGGTCGTTCATGGGCCGGCGCCGTTGCGGGCACGAGGCTCCGCCGCGCCGTGAGCCGTCCGCCGCGCGCTGCGTTCAGGCAATTCGCAGAGCGGTTCCGGCTGTGGACCGATATACGAGCGAGGGGAAGGAGTGGATGCGCGGAGTACGGCGGAGGCTTCGCTGCGGGCTCTGCCGCGCTGAACAGCGCGTTGATGCAGTGTTACGGAGTTCAGTGCGTCACGTTTTTCAGTGACGCACTAACAACAACTAGTAGCCGCTGCGCATTCCGCTCGAGCTGCTGCGTGCTGCCGGAGCAGCACGTGATGCGGGGGCTGCTTTTTGCGTTGGACCGCCCCAGGAGACGCCGCTCACGGAAGTCGGAGTGCCGGAAACACCACCGACGTCGGCCGCGAACGGACGCATGCCGGCGACGATCTCGTCAACGGAAGCGGGAGCGTAGCTTCCCGTTCCCGAGGCAGTCATCCAGCGGCTGCTTCCGATCGGGATGCAGTCGTCGACATAAGACACGATCATGTATTGCCCACCACGCCGCATGTCCTCGCGAACCGCGGCTGCGGCCGGGGTCATGCTGAGGTCGAAAGGCGGTTCGGAGCCCTTGTAGAGCACGCTATCGCCCTTGTCGAGGATGGTGTAACACGTGACGGCAGAAGCGGGACCGGCGAAGATCGCCGCCGCCGACAGCACGAACATCGTAATCAGTCTCTTGGCCATGACGCACTCCTTGAAGGCTCCGGGTTACCTGCCCTCGCCATTTCCCGGCATAGATTCTGCCTCGCAACCACGCCGGACGTCAAAAAATGCTGCGCGAGCGGCTACTTGCGCAATAAACCGATGCCGCGGTTGAGTCCTTCGAGCGTCAACGGGAACATGCGGGGGCCGAGGATCTCGAGCACGATCTGGGTCGAGCGCGTGTAGCTCCACGAGCGCTCGGGCTCGGGGTTGAGCCAGATCGCGTGGCGGTAGACGTCGATCAGGCGCCTGAGCCAGGCCACGCCAGGCTCGTCGTTCATATACTCGACGCTGCCGCCCGGTTGCACCAGCTCGTACGGGCTCATCGCCGCGTCGCCGACAAAGATCAGGCGCCAGTCGGGACCGTACTTGTGCAGGATGTCGAAAGTCGCGATGCGCTCGTTGCGGCGTCTCCGGTTGTCGCGCCAGACATGGTCGTAGACGCAGTTGTGGAAATAGAAGTACTCCAGGTGGCGGAACTCGCTCTTCGCCGCCGAGAACAATTCCTCGCAGACCTGAACGTGCGGATCCATCGAGCCGCCGATGTCGAGGAACAGCAGCACCTTGACGCGGTTGCGGAGCTCCGGCACGAGATGCAGATCCAGCCAGCCCGCGTTCTTCGCCGTGCCTTCAATGGTCGCATCGAGGTCGAGCTCCTCGGGTACGCCTTCGCGCGCGAACTTGCGCAGGCGACGCAGCGCGATCTTGATGTTGCGCGTGTTGAGCTCCACCGAGTCGTCGAGATTGCGGAAAGTGCGCTCGTCCCAGACCTTGATCGCGCAGCGGCTGCGCCCGCTCTCCTGTCCGATGCGAATTCCCTCCGGGTTGTAGCCGTAGGCGCCGAATGGGCTTGTACCCACGGTGCCGATCCACTTCGAGCCGCCCTGATGGCGCGCGCGCTGCTCTTCGAGGCGCTGCTTCAAGGTCTCCATCAGCTTGTCCCATCCGCCGAGCGCCTTGACCATCGCCTTTTCCTCGTCGGTGAGCGTGCCTTCGATCATCTTGCGAATCCACTCCTCCGGAATCTCGGCGCGGATGTCGAAGATCGTTTCGACACCGTGGAAGTACGCGCCGAAGGCGAGATTGAAGCGGTCGTACAACGCTTCGTCCTTCACCAGGCAGGTTCGGGCGAGGAAATAGAAATCGTCGATGCTGTTGGAGATGACGTTCTGGTCGAGCGCTTCGAGCAAGGTGAGGAATTCCCGCGTCGAGAGGGGGAGCCTCGCCGCCTTGAGATGGAGGAAGAAGTCGATCAGCATCAGGGCCTATCGCGGCCGCGAGAGTTGAAATTCCAGGTGCCGCTTCACCGCCGGCCATTCGCTTTCGATGATGCTGAACACAACGGTGTCGCGATAGGCGCCGTCCTGCCCGATCTGATGGTTGCGCAGAACGCCGTCCTGCTTTGCTCCGAGCCGGAGGATCGCCTCGCGCGAAGCGTGATTGAACCAGTGCGTGCGGAACTCCACGGCAATGCAGCGAAGCTTTTCGAACGCGTGCGTAAGGAGCAGCAGTTTGCACTGGGTGTTGATCGCGGTCCGCTGCGCCCGCTTCGCGTACCAGGTGTGGCCGATCTCGAGACGGCGGTTCGCCGCGTCGACGTTGAAGTAGCGGGTGCAGCCGACGAGCTCGCCGCTTGCCGTGTCGCGCACGACGAACGGCATCGCGCCCAGGCGCTCCCGCATGTCGAGCGCGGTGGCAACGTACTCGTTCATCTTCTCCGGTTGGGCGACCGAGGTGTACCACAGTCGCCACAGCTCGCCGTCCGCCGCTGCACGCCGCAGTCCTTCTTCGTGCTCGCGGCCGAGCGGCTCGAGCGTGGCGTGCCGCCCTTTCAAGACGACCGGGTCGACGAACCGCGCGCTCACCGTCCCGACCGCGCCATGAATGCCACACGCTCGAAGAGATGCACGTCCTGCTCGTTTTTGAGCAGCGCGCCGTAGAGCGGCGGGATGATCACTTTCTTGTCCGAGCTCCTGAGCGCCTCCGGCGGAATGTCCTCGGCGAGCAGCAGCTTCAGCCAGTCGAGCAGCTCCGAGGTCGACGGCTTCTTCTTGAGTCCCGGCACTTCGCGCAGCTCGAAGAAGACTTCCAGCGCTTCCTTGAGCAGGTTCTTCTTCAATCCCGCGAAATGCACGTCGACGATGCGCGTCATCGTCTCCTTGTCCGGGAACTTGATGTAATGGAAGAAGCAGCGGCGCAGGAACGCGTCAGGCAGCTCCTTCTCGTTGTTGCTGGTGATGACCACGAGCGGCCGGTGCTTTGCCTGAATCGTCCGCTGCGTCTCGTAGACGTAGAACTCCATGCGGTCGAGCTCGCGCAGGAGATCGTTCGGGAACTCGATGTCGGCCTTGTCGACCTCGTCGATCAGCACGACCGCCGGGGTGCTCGATTCGAAGGCTTCCCACAGCACGCCGCGCTTAATGTAGTGCGCGATGTCGGCCACGTGCTCGTCGCCCAATTGCGAGTCGCGCAGCCGCGATACTGCGTCGTATTCGTACAAGCCCTGCTGGGCCTTCGTGGTCGACTTGATGTGCCATTGCACCAGCGGCCGTCCGATCGCACGCGCTACCTCGATCGCGAGCATGGTCTTCCCGGTCCCCGGCTCGCCCTTGACCAGCAGCGGCCGCTCGAGCGTGATCGCGGCGTTCACCGCCAGCATCAGGTCCGGCGTGGCGACGTAGGTGTCGGTGCCTTCGAAGCGAATCATGGATCGTGAATGACGACGGCTAATACCCGCCGCCGCCACCGCCGTTCTTTTCCACAGTCGGCGTCGGGCTACCGGTCTCGACGAAGAGCTTGAGCCGCTGCACCTGCTCGCCGAGCATGCCGTCTGCAGCAGGCGCCATCTTCTCGAATCCGCCCTCCATGAATCCGCCGACGCTATAGGTGAGCGTAAGCTTCGTGCCGCCGAACGAGTTTGCGAACCTCCACGTGAGACTCCCGGCGAGGCCCGACTGCTGCATCGGTCCGAGCGCGCCCACCATTCGGATCACTTCGCCCGGCGCCACGTACACCACTCGCAGATGCTCGATGCCGCCCGCGCCCAGTCGTTCGCAGAAACATCCTCCGGGGCGCGCATCGATCGAAAGGTTCCTGCCGTCGTGGGAGTACGTGTGGGCCGGGTTCCACCAGGACCCGATCCGCTCGACCAGCGATTCATAGACTTTCGCAGGCGAGCCGTTGATGATCATTTCGTGCCGGACCAGGAAGCCGTTCGGCGCGACCTGGACGACGCTTGCCGACGCACCGAACGCGGCAACCGCAAGTGCAGCCGGGATGCAGAACCGAGCTCGCATGAACAATCGCTCCTTGATTGCAATGATACGGCAAGGCATGCGAACTAGCCGCCGAAATAGCGCAACCCCCACAGCACTGCCATTCCCACGATGATCGGCGCCACCGTGCTCCTGCCTTGTATCCATGCGCCGCCGTCGACCCCTTGTTTCTTCGACCACCACGCTACGGCACCGGCGACGACGGCAGCGATCAGCTTCGGGTTCTCGAGATCGAAGCGCAGTACGCCGGCCGGCACGAACACGACCGCCGGCACGACGATCGCCGTCACCATCGCGGTGGGCACGTGCTTCAACGCCTCGGCGAGAAGCGGCGGCATGTCGCGTCTGGCGAAGAGCGCGATGAAGGAGAGCCGCGCGGCGTAGGTGATCGCGCCCACGGCGAAGATCAGCAGCCAGATCGTCAGCTCTCTACTCATTCTTGAACCTGCCTGTCATCTTGTCGGCGAGAACTCCCGCTGCGATCCCGAGCAGTCCCGCGCAGATCATAGACAGCCGCAACGGCATCGCGTCGAGCGCGACCACAGCGACCGCCGCGACGGCGAACACGAGCAGCGAGACACGGTCGCGCAGGAGCGGCACCAGCACCGCGATAAAGCAGAGAGGCACCACGAACTCGAGCTGCCACGACGCCGGAATGATCTGTCCCGCGAGGATCCCAACCACCGTCGATATCTGCCAGACGGTCCACAACAGCACGCCGGTGCCGAGAAAATACGAAGCGTTGGCGGCGATATCGCCTGAATCGCGGAAGCGCTGGATCGTTCCCGCGAATGCCTGATCGGTGAGGACGTAGGAAAGAACGTTGCGCCAGCGCTGATCGAGCGGCCGCAGATAGGGTGCCATTGCCGCGCTGTACATGAGCAGCCGCAGGCTCACGACGAGACAGGAAAGCACGATCACCGCGAACGGCGCACCCGCAACGAGAAGCTGCGTGGCGACGATCTGCGCCGCGCCGCTGAACATGATCATCGACATCGCGAGCGCGGCGACGGGAGACGCGCCCGCCGCGATCGCGCCCACGCCGCACACGATACCGAAGGGAACGATGCCAAGCAGCATCGGCGACATGTCGCGGATGCCTTCGAGGAACGCGGAGCGTGAAAAATGTGTCCGCATCGGCTAGCGCTCCGGATCGAGCCCAGGCCAGGCGGCGGCACCATCTATGCAGCGTGCCAGATAGATCGCCAACCCCGGATCGCCGGTGTAGAGCGAATAGCGGCGCATGCCGTACGTCGCCGCATCGAGCTCGCTCTGCGAAATGGCGTGCATGGCAAAGGCGCGGGCGCGTTCGAGCCAGCGTCGATCGCGCGTGCGCCGATAGAGCTTGAGGAATGCATAGCCGTTCCCGGCAGTGCCATGGCAAAGCCCCGCACCTTTCGCGAGAGGACCGGCCGCCCAGATCAGCTCGCCCGCGCCGAGCAGTATCTCGTCGAGCCGTGGATCGGCGAGCTCAGCGAGGCTCGTCACGAATCCCGGCGCGCCGTGACACCATTGCACGAGAATCTTCGTGTCGGAGCGAGGATGCGAAGGATATTCGACCGGCCAGTTCGCGAAAGGACCGTCGCGGATCGCGCTTGCCTGCGCGGTTCTTGTGATCCGCTCGGTCCACGCGGCCCGCTCTGCCTTGGGCAGCAGAGCGATTCCGCGCAATATCGCCCCGGCATTCCCCGCGAAGCCGTGCGCTGCGCCGAGTTGGGTGAAGCGCCGCCCCCAAAGTGCCTGCGTCCACAGCTCGCACTTGTCGTGCCGAGAGAGAGATCTGGCCAGCGATCTCGCTCCCGACCGGTAGAGCTCCGCCCACCTCGTCTCCCCGGTCCATTCGTGCATCGCGAGCGCCGCGTGCATCGTCCCGGGCGCACCCCAGAGGAGCTCGCAGGAAGGATGTTCGGTGTTGGCGGCGATCGACTGCTCGAGCGCGTCTGCGATCTCGCGCGAAGGCGCAACGCGGAAATGCGTCAGGAGCACTCCCGAACGCCCGATGAAAAACGAGTCCGACGATCCAACCTGGCTGCGGTTGCGTTCTTCCAGTCCGTCGAGCACGTTCGCGATCCCCTTCGTCGGTGGCGCCAACCCGCGCCGCACCAGAAAGTCGAGCGCCCAGATGACGCCGGCTGCGCCCAAGTAGAACATCGTGAACGGCTCGGTCGGCGGCCTGCCCTCGAGATCGAGCGCGTGCAGCGGCCAGAGCCTGTCTGGCGAGAAGCGATCGGCGCAGTCGTGCACGATCGCCTCGATCGCGCGGCGGGCGACGGCTTCGTCCCACGGCATGCCGCGGAGGGGCTCGTGCCGACTGTGATCGAAGAGCTCCATCAACCTTTCACGCCCCCCGCCGTCAACCCGCCCACCACCCGCTCCTGGAACACCGCGATCAGAATCGAGATCGGAACGATCGCCACGATCAGCGCAGCCGAGATCAGGGGCCAGGGAAATGCGTATTCGCCCTGGTAGAGCGTGATGCCCACCGAGAGCGTGCGCATGCTCACCCGATTCATCATCGTGAGCGCGAGCAGGAACTCGTCCCAGGCGTTGACGAAGGCGAGGATCGCCGCGGTGAACACGCCGGGCGCCGAGAGCGGGATGACGATGCGGAAGAGCGCGCCGAAGCGCGAGCAGCCGTCGACCATCGCCGCGGCTTCGAGATCGGCCGGGATGTCCTGGAAGAAGCTCGCCATCACCAGGGTGCACACCGGCAGCGACAGCACGGCGTATGGGAGGATGAGCGCGAGATAGGTGTTGAGCAGCCCGAGGTCGCGCATCACCTTGAACAACGGCACCATCAGCGAGATGAGCGGGAACATCGCGACTGCGAGGAGCGCCGCCATGATGAGATCGCGCCGCGGCACGCGCAGCCGCGTCAGCGCATACGCCGCGCAGGCGGAGACGAGCACGCACAGCGCGGTCGAGAGCGTGGCCACGACGAAGCTGTTCCACAGGAAGCGCAGCAGCGGCTGCTCGGTGAACGCGGTGATGTAGTTCGCGAGCGTCGGCGCCGCAGGCAGATAGCTGATCGGGTAGGTCATCAGCTCGGTTTCGGTCTTGAGCGATGTGAACAATATCCACACCGCCGGAAAGAAGCCGTTCACGGCGACGATCGCTCCCGCCAGCCAGACCATCGCGCGGCGCTTCGGCAACTTCATCGCTCAAGCCTCGCGGCGCGCGCTGCGCCGCGTGTAGCGCAGATAACCGCTGGTGGCGATCATGCTCACCACGAACATCAGGGTCGCGAGCGCCGACCCGTAGCCGAAATCGAGGAAGTCGAGCGTCGTCTTCTGGATGTACATCGCGAGCGTCTCGGTCGAATCGCCGGGCCCCCCACCCGTCATCGCATAGGGAATGTCGAAGGTCTGGATCGCGGTGATGGTGCGGAAGATGAGCGCGACGAAGATCGCCGGACGAAGCATCGGCAGCGTGATCGAGACGAATTTCTGCCAGCGACTCGCGCCGTCGACTTCGGCAGCTTCGTAGAGCTCGCGCGGGATCGTCTGCAATCCGGCGAGCAGCATCAGCGCCATGAAGGACGACGACTTCCAGGTGATGGCGATACAGATCGACGCGAGGGCGAGATGCGGATCGGTGAGCCACGCGAGCGGCTCCGCGCCGAGCCGCGTCAGCAGGTCGTTGACGATGCCCTGCTTGTACTCGAAGAACCAGCGAAAGATGAGCCCTGAGAAGACGAGCGGCAGCGCCCACGGCAGCAGCAGCCCGAGACGCACCGGCCATTTGCGGCGGAACGGCATGTTGGCAAGGAGCGCCAATCCAAGCCCGACGAGCAGCGCGCCCGGAACGGTGACGACGGCGTAGATCGCGGTGTGGGCGAGCGACGACCAAAAGCGACCGTCCTCGAACGCGCGCCGGTAGTTATCGAACCCGGAAAACGGCTCGCCCTTCCAGGGCTCCGCGAGATGGATGTCGAAGAAGCTGTTCCAGACGAGCGTCGCGATCGGATAGACGACGATCAGAAGGAGCAGGAGCGCGGCCGGCGCCAGGAGAACGAAGCCGAGGCCGCGCTCGGAGAGGCTCTTGCCGCGCAAACCCATCGCCACCCTAACCCTCCCCTTGAAGGGGAGGGAACATCGCAACCCTCACTTATAGATCGGCGAAAGGCGCGTTTTCATATCGGAAAGCGCGGAGTCGGTCGTCTTCGTCCCGGATAGGTACGCGTTCATGTTCGACCGAATTGCATCCGACACTTCGGTGTAGCGCGGCGAGACCGGCCTCGACTTCGCGCCCTCGACCACCGGCAGCGCCTCGGCGAACCACGGATTCGCCTTGAGCACGTCCGGGTCCTTGTAGAGCTGCGGGAAGACCGGCAGATGAGAGGCCATGACCGCCATCTGCTTCGACACCTCCGGCGATGACAGCCAGCGCGCGAGCTTCACCGCTTCGGCCTTGTTCCTCGAGAACGCGGAGACCGCGAGCTGCCAGCCCCCGATGCAGGTCGCGCTCCTGCCCCCCGGATCATGCGGCAGCGTAGTGACGCCGACCTTTCCCTTCACCTTGGTGTCGGCGTCGTTCTCGACGCGGTTCCAGAAGTAGCCCCAGTTCTGCGCGAAGATCACGTTGCCTGCCTGGAAGTCGACGCGCCCGCGATCGGTCGTGATCTCGCCGATGTTCTTCGGCAGCACGCCCGTCTGCTTCATGCGCCCGAAAAGCTGAAACGGCTGGCGCGCCTGGGGCGCATCGAGGTTCAGCTTGCCATCCTTCGTGAGCTCGCCGCCCATGCCCCAGAGCGGCACTAGATAAGTGCACACCGTGCCTTCGATCGGCGCGCCGGCGGTCGAGAAGCCCTGCAGCTGCGGATTGTTCTCGCCCCTCATGACAACCTGCGCGGTCTCCATCATTTCGTCCCAGGTCTTCGGCACCGGACGCTTGTATTTCTCGAGCAGGTCCTTGCGGTAGTAGAGGAACTGCGAATCGGCGAAATACGGCAGCGCGATCACCTTGCCGTTGACCTGATCGGCCTCCGCGTACGCCTTGAGATACTGGCCCATCACCTTCGCCTTGTCCGCGCCGAGGTAGGCATCGAGCGGCTCTGCCCAGCCGGCCGCAGCCCATTGCGCCGGGCGGATCACGTCGATCAGCACGATGTCGAGCACCGAATCCCTCGCCGCGAGCACGGTGTTGAGGTACTGCTGCTGCGCCTCCGAGGTCGCGCCCCCGACCTCGACCTCGATCCTCACGCTCGGATTTTGCTTCTGGTACTCGTCGGCGATCTTTCGCATGACGTCCGGGCGCTGCTGCCCGCCGACGAAGATACGCAGCACGGTGTCGGCGATCGCGGGCGTCGCGGTCGCAGCAAGCGATGCGCCAAGCGCTGCGAACAGCAGGATTCTCAGAGCTTTCATTGCATCCTCCTTTTGGACTCAACTCGATGCGCTCGTCTGCGCGAGCCCCGCGTCGATCATCAGATTATGGCCCGTAATGCCGCGTGCGTCGTCGGACGCGAGAAACAGCACTCCCCGGGCGACGTCGTCCCCGTCCAGACGGAATTTAAGGCATTGCTGTGCGAGAAACTCGCGCTCCTTCTCCGGCCCGATCCATAGAGCGCGCTGGCGCGGCGTGTCGATGGCGCCGGGCACGATCGAATTGACCCGGATGTTCTGCTGCCCGAGCTCGCGAGCGAGCGTGCGCGTGAGACCATTGATCGCCGCCTTTGACGACGTATACGCGGCCATGCCGGCGATGCCGCGCATCCACGACACCGAGCCCAGATTGATGATCGAGCCGCCGCCCTCGCGCGCCATGCTCGGCGCCACCGCCTGCGCGGCGAAGAAGTGATGGCGCAGATTGACCGCGAGCGCGTCGTCCCAGTACTCGGGCGTCACATTCTCTAGCGCGTGCCGGTCGTCGCGCGCGGCGTTGTTCACGAGCACCGTGATCGCTCCCCATTCCTTCTCGACCGCCGCGAGCACGCTGCGCAGCGCGGCGATGTCGCGCACGTCGCAATGGTGATAGCGCAGCTGTGCCTGCGCGAGCTTTGCAAGGAGTTCCTGCGACGGTCGATCCGCTACGTCGCAGAACGCGACCTTGCAGCCCTGCTCGGCGAGGCGCGTGACGATGAACGCGCCGATGCCCGATCCGCCGCCGGAGACGAAGGCCACGCGCCCGGCCAGGCTCGGATACGAGGCGGCGTGCGCGAGCGGGGGCATATCTGTCATCCTACCATTACAATATGCAGATCCCGCCGTCTTGACCTACGCCGTCCACGAGGAGATTACCCGATGGACCTGCCCGTCAATCAATTCAAGCGCGCGATCGCTTCCGGCAAGACTCCGATCGGCTGCTGGCTCGCGAGCGGCGCGCCCTCGACCGCGGAGGCGCTCGGCTGCGCGGGCTTCGATTTTCTCGTCGTCGATACCGAGCATACGCCGATCGATCCGCCGCAGATGATCGACATCCTGCGCACGATCGCCGGCACCCCGGCTTCCGCGATCGTGCGCCCGCCGTGGAACGACATGGTGATGATCAAGCGCGTGCTCGACGCGGGTGCGCAGTCGCTGCTGCTGCCGTTCGTGCAAAACGCGGAGGAGGCGCGGCGCGCGGTCGCCTACACGCGCTACCCGCCGGAGGGCGTCCGGGGCGTCGCGGGAACGCATCGCGGCAGCCGTTACGGCACGATCCCGAACTACGTCAAGCGCGCGCACGAGGAAATCTGCGTCATCGTGCAGATCGAGACGATCGCCGCGTTCTCGCAGCTCGAGTCGATCGCGAGCGTGCCGGGTGTGGACTCGATTTTCATCGGACCGTCGGATCTTTCCGCGTCGATGGGTCTGCTCGGCGACATCGGCAACCCCGCGGTGCAGGAGAAGCTGACCGCCGCCGCGCAAACCTGCAAGAAACTTGGCAGGCCCTGCGGCATCATCGGCTTCAATCCGGAGATGGCGAAGAAGTTCCTGGGCTACGGATTCTCCTGGGTCGCGGTCGGGTCCGATCTCGCGCTGATGGTCAGCCGGGCGCAAGAATATCTCGCCGCGACGCGCAGTTGATCGAGCTTCGCTCCGGAGCACTCAGGCTTTCGCTTGCACCGGAGGTTGGCGGCGCGGTGGCAGCGTTCGAGCGCGATGGCGTGCCGCTCTTTCGCGCCACTTCGGCCGACGCGATCGAAAGCGGAGACGTGCGCGGATTCTCTTCGTATCCGCTGGTTCCGTTCTCCAATCGCATCGCTGACGCGACCCTGCACTGGGACGGCGCCACCTACGCTCTGCCTCGCTATCTCCCCGGAGACGAGAATGCCATCCACGGGAACGGCTGGCAACGCGCGTGGCAGGTGCTGGCTGTCGGGAACTCTAGAGCCACGGTCGACCTCGTGCACGACGCGAAGAGAGCGCGGGCACGTGAGTGGGCCTTTCCCTATCGGGCGCGGCAGGCATTCGTGCTCCTTCGCCACAGCCTCAAGATGACTCTCGCCATCGCCAACACCGGCACCAAAGCCTTTCCCTGCGGACTCGGCTGGCACCCGTTCTTTCCGCGCACTGCAGACACCGAGCTTTGCTTCCTCGCTCGAGCCATGTGGGAGACCGATGCGGGCAAGCTGCCGACGCGCCTGAAGCGGGTCAAGGCGACACATTATTTCTCTGCACCACGCGCGCTGGGCACGACCGCACTCGACAACTGCTTCACGGGCTGGCGGCCGCCGGCGCTCATTCGTTGGCCCGAGCGGCAAACACAGGTGGCAATCTTCGCCAACACGCCATGCCGCTATCTCGTCGTGTACGTGCCGTCCGGCGCAGATTATTTCGCCATCGAGCCGGTCAGCCACATGACCGACGCATTCAATCGCGCCGCAGCGGGAGCAAGCGATACCGGCACTCATGTGCTCGCACCGGGCGAGATGTTTTCTTGTACGATGCATGTTTCCGTGCAGCATCCCGTCTGATGCAATCCCCGTTCGAATGCGTGCTCGACGCGAAAGCGAGCCTTGGCGAAGGCCCGGTCTGGTCGGTCGACGAGCAAGTCCTGTATTGGGTCGACATCAACGCGCCGGCGCTGAACCGCTTCGATCCTGCAACCGCGATCAACACGGCCTGGCCGATGCCGCAATCGATCGGATCCTTCGTGCTGCGCGCGAGCGGCGGATTCGTCGGCGCGCTGCGCGACGGCTTCTGGCTGATCTCGCGCGTCGGCAAGCCGCAGCGCAAGCTCGCCGGCGCGCCGTACGATCCCGAGCATCATCGCTTCAACGACGGGCGCGCGGACCCTCGTGGTCGCTTCTGGGCGGGCAGCATGAACGAGAAGCGCGACGCGAATACGGCCTGCCTGTATCGCCTCGATCTCGACCTAAAGATCACCGCGATGGTCCCGGACATCATGATTTCGAACGGGTTGGCGTGGAGCCCGGATACGCTCACGATGTATCACTCCGACACGCCGGCGCGCATCGTCTGGGCGTGGGATTTCGACGCGACGACCGGTGCGATTGCCAACCGCCGCGTGTTCGCGCGCTTCCACGGCGACAAGGATCGGCCCGACGGCGCCGCGGTGGACAGCGAAGGCTGCTACTGGAGCGCGTTCTACGGCGCGGGCAAAGTCGTGCGACTCTCGCCGCGCGGCGAACGCATCGCGGAGTATCCGCTGCCTGCGCTTGCGCCGACCATGTGCGCCTTCGGAGGACCCGATCTCAAGACGCTGTACGTGACGAGCGCACGGCAGCGGCGCGAGGCGGATGAGCTCGCGCGCCTGCCGTTGTCGGGCGGCGTCTTCGCGATGCGCGTGGATGTCGCCGGAATGCCTGAGCCGAAGTTCGCCGCTTGATCCCTCGAATCCGTCCGTGGATGGAGGAAGAATAAATGCAGCTGGATCCCACCGCCTACATACGACTCAACGCGCCGAACAGTCTCGGCACGTCGGGATCGGGCGGCGAGTTCGCGACCAGCACCGGCGACGTGCTCGAGGTCGCATGTTACGGCCCAGGCGTCTTCCGCCTGCGCGTCGGGCCGAACACCAAGCCGGATTACGGACTCGTGCTCGGGCGCGCGCAGCGCTGCGACGTCGCGCAGCCCCAGGAAGGCGTGTGGACGTTCAGCTCCGCGGGGGCACGGCTCGAAATAACCGGCGAGCCGCTCAAGCTCCGGTTGTTGCGCGACGATCAGCTGTTGCTAGCCTCGATCACCGACGAGCACTTCCGCGGGTTCGCGCGGCTTCCGGTGATCGGGCGCACGCGCGACGGAGGACAATGGATCGCGAGCTTCGCGCTCGCAGCCGGCGAGCCCGTCTACGGACTCGGAGAGCAGTTCGGGCCGCTCAACAAGCGCGGGCAGCTTGTCGAGTCTCGCGTGGAGGACGCGCTCGGCGTCAACAGCGGCCTCGCGTACAAGGGGGCGCCGTTTTGCTGGAGCCCCGGCGGGAGTGCGAGCAAGGACGGCGCGTGGGGGGTTTTCGTCAACACGCCGGCCAGCGTGCTGCACGGCGTCGGCAACCCGGAGTGGTCGCATCGCTCGTATGCGATCGTGGTTGACGACGAAGCGCTCGATCTCTTCTTTTTCGCCGGCCGCGATCCGGCCGAGATCATCGAGCGCTACACCGCGCTCACCGGACGCGCGCCCGACGTGCCGCTGTGGAGCCTGGGCTTGTGGATGTCGCGCGCGTACTACCGCACCCCCGACGAAGCGCTCGAGGTCGCGGAGAGCCTGCGCGCTCACCGCATCCCCTGCGACGTGCTCACGCTCGACGGCCGCGCGGTCTGGGACGTGCAGACACGCTTCGACTTCCGCTGGGACGCAAAGCGCTATCCCGATCCCGCGGCCGCGCTCGCGCGCCTCAAAGGTCATTCGCTGAAGATCTGCGTGTGGGAGTATCCGTACGTTTCGGTCCACTCGCCGCTCTTCAACGACCTCGCCTCGCATGACTTTCTGCTCAAGACAGTTAGCGGCGAACCGTACGTGTTCGCATGGGACACCTCGCCCGCGACTTCGCCGTTCGGCGGCGTGCTCACGCCGCTGCCCGACTCCGGCATCGTCGATTTCACCAACCCGACCGCCTACGCGTGGTGGCGCGACGCCCACGAAGGATTGTTCAAGGCCGGGGTGGATGTCATCAAGAGCGATTTCGGTGAGCACGTGCCCGACGATGCTGTCGCCTCCAACGGCGATCGCGGCGCGCGCTTGCACAACGTTTATCCTCTGCTCTACAACCGTTGCGTCTTCGAAGCGACGAGAAAATTCGCGCCGCCCGCCGCGCAGCCGCCAATCGTGTGGAGCCGCGCGGCCTGGAGCGGCAGCCAGCGCTTCCCGACGCACTGGGGCGGCGATCCGCAGAGCGACTGGGAAGGGCTCGCCGCGAGCATCCGCGGCGCGTTGTCATGGGGCATGAGCGGCGGGCCCTATCATTCGACCGATATCGGCGGCTTCTACGGCTCGGAGCAGCCGTCGGCGGAGCTGTACCTCCGCTGGCTGCAGATGAGCGTGTTCAGCTCGCACATGCGTGCGCACGGGATCGGCGCGCGCGAGCCCTGGACCTTCGGCGAGGAGGCGGAAGCGATCGCGCGGCAATGGATCGAGTTTCGCTACCGCCTGCTGCCGTATTTGAAGAGCGTGATCGCGCAGGCGACGAAGACGGGACTGCCGGTGATGCGCGCGATGCCGCTCGCGTTTCCGAACAATGCGCTCACGCGTGGCTACGAGACGCAGTTCATGTGCGGGGACGCATTGCTCGTCGCGCCGATCGTCGCCCCTGGCGGCGAGGTCGAGGTCGCGCTGCCGCCCGGCGCCTGGTACGACCTCGCGAGCAAGCAACGCATTCCGGGTCGGCAAGTGATCCGCTATCGCGCTGCGCTCGACAGGTTTCCCGTGTTCGGGCGCGAGGGCCATGCGCTGCCGCTCGGTCCCGTCGTGCAGCACAGCGGAGAGATCGATTCGGCAAAGCCGCTCGCATCGCTCTATCTCTTCGGCAAGCCAGCGCTCGCGCTCGATGGATTCGCACAGGCAAAGGTCGCGGTGAGCGAGAGCGGAGCGAAGGTCGCGGTCTCGCCGGTGGTGAAGGTCGATGCCTTCGGCGACGCGAGCGGGATCGCGATCGAGACCTTGGCGGAGTGAATCCAGCCGGCCGTGAATTTATCCGCGCGCCGCCGGACATGTAACCAAGATGAACACGCTGCCGACGATCGCGGTGACATCGGGCGAGCCTGCCGGCATCGGTCCTGATCTGTGCGTTCGGGTCGCGGAGCGGACATGGCCGGCGCGCCTCGTGCTGCTGGGTGACATCGAGCTCCTGCGCGAGCGCGCGCGGCGGCTTCGCGCCGGTGTACGATTCACGCCGTACGTCGCGCGCAGCGCCTGCGCGCCGGGCGCGATCGAGGTTGCGCATTTTCCGCTGGCGGTCGCGGTGAAGCCGGGAGAACCCGACCCCGGCAACGCGAAACTGATCCTCTCCACGCTCGAGGCTGCGGTGTCGGGTTGTCTTTCAGGCGAGTACGCCGCAATGGTGACCGCGCCGGTGCAGAAGTCGAGCATCAACGACGCGGGTATCGCCTTCAGCGGCCACACCGAATTTCTCGCCGAGCGCACCGGAGCGGGTCATGTCGTGATGATGCTGGTCGGCGGGCCGAGGGAGCGGATCCTGCGCGTCGCGCTAGCGACCACACATCTTCCGCTCGCGCGGGTCCCCGCGGCGATCACGCGCGAATCGCTGCTCGCGACGCTGCGCGTGCTCGCGCACGATCTCGTGGCGAAGTTCGGCATCGCCAAGCCGCGCATCGCGGCGTGCGGACTGAACCCGCACGCCGGCGAAGGCGGACATCTTGGCCGAGAGGAGATCGAGGTCATCGCTCCGGCGATCGAGGCTGCGCGTGCTTCAGGACTCGACGTGACCGGCCCGCTTCCCGCCGATACGGTGTTCGTTCCCGCGAAGCTCGCGAGCTTCGACTGCGTGGTCGCGATGTATCACGACCAGGGGCTGCCGGTCCTCAAGCACGCGAGCTTCGGTCACGGCGTGAACGTCACCCTGGGGCTGCCGATCCTGCGCACTTCGGTCGATCACGGAACCGCGCTCGACCTTGCCGCCGACGGCGCGAGCGCGCGCGCGGCGGACCCAGGCAGCATGTTCGCGGCGGTGGAGCTGGCAGTCCGCCTCGCAGGAGAACCACATCATGCATGACGCTTACCTCGGTCACATGCGCGGGATCGTCGAGAAGATTCGCGCCGACGGCTTCTACAAGGCGGAGCGAGTGATCGGCAGCCCGCAATCGTCGCAGATCCGGCTCGCCGATGGCCGCGAGGTGCTCAACTTCTGCGCCAACAACTATCTCGGTCTCGCCGATGACCGCCGCATGATCGACGCCGCGAAGAGAGGACTCGACGAGCACGGCTTCGGCATGGCCTCGGTCAGGTTCATCTGCGGAACGCAGGACGTGCACAAGGCGCTCGAAGGCGCGTTGTCCAAATTCCTGAAGACCGACGACGCGATCCTCTATTCGAGCTGCTTCGACGCGAACGGCGGATTGTTCGAGACGCTGCTCGAGGAGCAGGACGCGGTGATCAGCGACGAGCTCAATCACGCCAGCATCGTCGACGGCATCCGCTTGTGCAAGGCGAAGCGCTACCGGTATTTGAACAACAACATGGCCGACCTCGAAGCGAAGCTGAAGGAGGCCGACGCCGCTGGCGCACGCTTCAAGCTGATCGCCACCGACGGCGTCTTCTCGATGGACGGCATCGTCGCCGACTTGAAGTCGATTTGCGACCTCGCAGACCGCTACGGCGCGCTCGTCATGGTCGACGATTCGCACGCGGTGGGATTCGTCGGCATGGGAGGCCGCGGAACACCGGAGCTGCGCGGCGTCGAAGAGCGTATCGACATCATTACCGGCACACTCGGCAAGGCGCTCGGCGGCGCATCGGGCGGATACACGGCCGGACGCAAAGACATCGTCGCTTTGCTGCGTCAGCGCTCGCGACCCTATCTCTTTTCCAACACCCTGGCGCCCTCGATCGCCACCGCTTCGCTCAAAGTGCTCGAGCTGCTCTCCGGCGCGGAAGGAGCAGCGCTGCGCCGCCGCGTGCGCGAGAACGGCGGGCATTTCCGCCATGCGATGGCCGAGCTCGGCTTCACGCTGGTGCCGGGCGAGCATCCGATCATCCCGGTGATGCTCGGCGACGCTTCGCTTGCGACGCGCATGGCCGACGCGCTACTGGCCGAAGGCGTGTACGTCATCGGCTTCTCCTACCCTGTGGTGCCGAAGGGCAAGGCGCGCATCCGCACGCAGATGAGCGCCGCGCACACGCCCGAGGAAATCGACCGCGCCGTGGCGGCATTTGCGAAGGTGGGCAAGGCGCTGGGCGTCATCAAGTAGTAATAGAGATCCTCTCGCTCCGCCCCGGGATGACAACACCCGGTTCCGTCCTCATAATCCGACTGATGAAAGCACTCGCAAAGCTCGAACGCGCGCCCGGCCTCACGCTAACCCGGCTCAAGAAACCCGAGGTCGGTCACAACGACGTCATGATCCGCATCCGCAAGACGGCGATCTGCGGCACGGACCTGCATATCTGGAACTGGGACGATTGGGCGCAGAAGACGATTCCGGTGCCGATGCAGGTCGGGCACGAGTACGTCGGCGAGATCGTCGAGATCGGACAGGAGGTGCGCGGCTTCAAAATCGGCGACCGCGTCTCCGGCGAAGGTCACATCACCTGCGGCTACTGCCGCAACTGCCGCGCCGGCCGCAGGCATCTTTGCCGAAACACCGTGGGCGTCGGCGTGAATCGCGAAGGCGCGTTCGCCGAATACCTGGTAATCCCCGCGTTCAACGCGTTCAAGATTCCCGACGACATCTCGGATGATCTTGCCGCGATCTTCGATCCCTTCGGCAACGCGACGCACACCGCGCTCTCGTTCAATCTCGTCGGTGAAGACGTGCTCATCACCGGCGCAGGCCCGATCGGCATCATGGCAAGCGCGATCGCGAAGCACGTGGGCGCGCGATACATCGTGGTGACCGACGTCAACGATTACCGGCTCGATCTGGCGAAGCGTATGGGTGCGACGCGCGCGGTGAATGTCCAGCGCGAGAAGCTGCGCGACGTCATGAAGGATCTCGGCATGACCGAGGGCTTCGACGTCGGGATGGAGATGTCGGGCGTGCCGCAGGCATTCCGCGACATGCTCGAGCACATGAACCACGGCGGAAAGATCGCGCTGCTCGGCATCCCGCCCGCGGAGATGGCGATCGACTGGAACCAGGTGATCTTCAAGGGACTCGAGATCAAGGGCATCTACGGCCGCGAGATGTTCGAGACCTGGTACAAGATGGTGGCGATGCTGCAGAGCGGGCTCGATTTGTCGCCGATCATCACGCATCACTTTCTCGCCGAGCAGTACGCGGAGGCGTTTGCCACGCTCCTCTCGGGCAAGAGTGGCAAAGTCATCCTCGACTGGACCGCGGGTTAACGCGTCCGGTCACGTCGCGCGCAAGCGCTTCGGTCAGAATTTCCTGGTCGATCGGCACTACATCGACCGCATCGTCGCCGCCGTCGATCCTCAGCTCGACGACAACCTGGTCGAGATCGGGCCGGGACTCGGCGCACTGACGGTTCCACTGCTGGAGCGCCTCGAGCATCTCACCGTCATCGAAATCGATCGCGACCTCGCCGCGAAGCTCATCGCGCAATACCCATCAACCCGCCTCACGCTGCACAATGCCGACGCGCTCGAGTTCGATTTCTCCTCTCTGGGCAACGATCTGCGCGTCGTAGGCAACCTGCCCTATTACATCTCTTCGCCGCTGCTCTTCCATCTCGCGCAGCACGATGAGAAGCTGCGCGACGTCACCGTGATGCTGCAGAAGGAAGTCGTCGAGCGGATGGTCGCAGCGCCGGCGACGCCGGCTTACGGGCGACTCTCGGTGATGCTGCAGGTCCGCTTTCGAATCGAGCGGTTGTTGATCGTTCCGGCAGGAGCGTTTCGTCCCGCGCCGAGAGTCGACTCGGCGGTAGTGCGGCTGACTCCGCTGAGTGCGGAGCGCCCGCGGCTCGCCGACAAGGCGCTATTCGCGAGCGTAGTCACCGCCGCCTTCGGCCAGCGCCGCAAGACGCTGCGCAACGCGTTGAAGACGATCGCGAGGGAAGATCAACTCGAGCGAGCACGCATCGAACCTGGCGCACGCGGCGAAACGCTAGCGGTGGCAGATTTCGTGCGGCTCGCGAATGCGCTCGCAAGAGGAGCTTAGGGGCCCCACCCGACATCCGGACGTTGTCGCGGCGCCTCGATGCGCACCGTCTTTCGCCGCCCGCTCTCGCCGCGAATGATCTTCACATTGCGCTTCGGCACACCGAACGCCTCGGCGAGAAACGCGATCAACGCCGCGTTGGCCTGGCCCTCCACCGGCGGCGCAGCAATGCGAATCTTCAGCGCATCGCCGTACACGCCGGCGACTTCGCTCTCTTTTGCGCCGGGCTGGACATGGATCTCCAGCCTGATCGACCCGTCGGCGTTCTCGCGACGCCAGGCTCCGTTGCCGCGAATACGATCAACGGAAGAGCTGGACAACCTGCTGCTCCAGCCACGCCACGGGAACGATCAGCACGAGCTGCGCGATCACGATCACGATCAGCGGCGAGAGGTCGAGCACACCGCCGACCGGCGGAATCACGCGCCGCACCGGCCGCAGCAGCGGAAAGGTCATCGCGTTGAGCACCCCGGCGAGCGGCCCGTCGGGCGCGACCCAGGAGAGAATCGCCTGCACGAAGACCGCGACGATGATGATCCACAGGGCGGCCTTGATCAGCTCGACGATCGCGAGCACCGCGATCAGACCGACGATCGCGCTCGAAACGATACCCGTGCCCAGCGCGATCATCGCCGCAAGCCACAGCGCCTGGAAGAACCACGCGAGGATGAGCGACGCCCAGTCGTAGCCGCGAAATCCGGGAATGATCCGGCGCATCGGCTTCACTGCCCAGTCGGTCAACGCCGCGACGGCCTGGCCGAGGGGATTCCTGAACGGCGCTCGCAGCACCTGCATCATGAAGCGCAGCAGCACCGCGTAGACGATGAACCCGAAGATGACGTTGACGAGAAAGCGCAGCGCGTCGGTGAGCATCAGCGAACCTCTGAATGATCTCCGCGTTTCAGAGACACCTTAGCTCTCGCCGCCGAGAATCTCGCCCAGCTCCTTCGCGCGCGCCTCGGCGGCTTTCACCGCGGCGGCGATCGCGACCTTGACCGTGGCGTCGTCGAGCACCGCGATCGCGCGCTCGGTCGTGCCCCCTTTGGAAGTTACCTGCGCACGCAGCAGCGCCGGCTCGGAGTCGCTCTGCTCGGCGAGGCGAATTGCGCCGGAGAAGGTGGCGTACGCGAGCCGGCGTGCCTCGGCCGGTGCGAATCCGAGCTCGCGCGCCGCTTGCTCGAGCGCCTCGAGGAAATAAAACACGTATGCCGGACCGCTGCCGCTCACCGCCGTGACTGCATCGAGCTCGTCTTCGCGCTCGCACCACATGATGCCGCCGGCTGCTTCGAGCACGGCGGCCGCGTTCGTTCGTCCGTCGCCGTCGACGCCAGGCAGCGCGTGCAGCGCGGCTATGCCGGCGCCGATCAGCGCCGGCGTGTTGGGCATGGCGCGCACGAGACGGCGGTAACCGAGAAGCCAGCGCGACAGATCCTTCAGGCGAATGCCGGCGGCGATGGTGAGCACGACCTGCCGCTTGAGCAGCGACGCCAGCTCGCGTGCGACGCCCCGCACCTGCTGCGGCTTCACCGCGATGACGATGACGTCAGCGTTACCCGCCGCGGGCGGCTCGATCGCGGGAAAGGTCGCCACGCCGAAGCGCGCCGCGACGGTGGCCCTCGCCTCGGGGTCCGGATCGACGACCGCGAAGGTGCCCGAGGCGTGACCGCGCGCGATCATCCCGCCGAGGAGCGCGCGGGCCATGTTGCCGCCGCCGATGAAAGTAACGTTCACGCCTGTTCCTTATCTTTCTTGATGCGTGGTCCAAAGAGCGCGGTGCCGATGCGCACCAGCGTCGCCCCTTCTGCGATCGCCGCTTCCAGATCCGCAGACATGCCCATCGACAGTGTGTCGAGCGGAAGGCCTTCCGCGCGCGCGGTGTCGAAGAGCTCGCGCAGGGCGCGGAACTGCGCGCGCTGTCGCGCCACATCGGTTGTCTCCTCGGCGATTCCCATCAAGCCGCGCAGCGCCAGCCGCGGCTGTGACGCAACGGTACGCAGCAATGCAAGCGCAGCGCCGGGCTCGACGCCGCTCTTGCTCGCCTCGCCACTGATGTTCACCTGCACGCATGTGTTGAGCGCGGGCTGATGCGCGTCGCGCGCCGCGGACAAGCGCTCGGCGATCCTGGCGCGATCGATCGTCTCGACCCACGCGAAGCGCTGCGACGCGGCGCTCGCCTTGTTGCTCTGCAGAGGTCCGATGAGATGCCATTCAATGTCGGTGAGGTCGGCGAGCGCGGCGGCCTTGGCGAGCGCGTCCTGCAGGTAATTCTCGCCGAACGCGCGCTGCCCGAGTGCGTGCGCGGCACGAATGGCCTCCGCGCTCTGACCCTTGCTCACTGCCAGCAGACGGATCGTCGCCGGGTCGCGCCGCGCCGCAGCCGCCGCCCGCGCGATCCGCGACCCGACGGCTTGCCACGCCTTCTCGTCTAGGCTCATAATCGAATGACGCCGGCATAGCGGACCCGGGGTGTAATCCACAGGTCGGTGAATCCGGTATGGTTCGCGGGCGACGGGCAGCCCATTCCCGCGCTCCGGACCACAGGGATTATAAATGGACATTGCCGAACTATTGGCGTTTGCGGTCAAGAACAAGGCGTCCGACCTGCACCTATCGGCGGGTCTTCCGCCCATGATTCGGGTCCACGGCGACATCCGGCGCATCAACCTGCCGCCGATGGAGCACGAGGACGTGCACGCCATGGTGTACGACATCATGAGCGATGCGCAGCGCAAGACCTACGAGGAGATGCTCGAGTGCGACTTCAGTTTCGGCATCCCGAATCTCGCGCGCTTCCGCGTCAACGCCTACAACCAGCTGCGTGGCGCGGCGGTCGCGTTCCGGACGATTCCGCAGAAGGTGCTGTCGCTCGAAGAGCTCAATGCGCCCAGGGTCTTCGCCGAGCTGACCGAGCGCCCGCGCGGGTTGATAATCGTCACCGGCCCGACCGGCTCGGGCAAATCGACCACGCTCGCCGCGATGACCGACCACGTGAACGAGAACGAGTACGGGCACATCCTTACTATCGAGGACCCGATCGAGTTCCTGCATGAATCGAAAAAGTGCCTCATCAACCAGCGCGAGGTCGGCCCGCACACGCTCTCCTTCGCCAACGCGCTGCGCGCCGCGCTGCGCGAGGACCCGGACTACATCCTGGTTGGCGAAATGCGCGACCTGGAGACGATCCGGCTTGCGCTGACCGCCGCCGAAACGGGGCACCTGGTGTTCGCGACGCTGCACACCAGCTCCGCGGCGAAGACGGTCGACCGCGTCATCGACGTCTTTCCCGCCGCGGAAAAGGACATGGTGCGGGCGATGCTGTCGGAGTCGATCGTCGCGATCATTGCGCAGAACCTGCTCAAGACCAAGGACGGGCAGGGCCGGCTCGCCGCCTGGGAGGTGATGATCGGCACGCCTGCGATCCGCAACCTCATCCGCGAGAACAAGGTCGCGCAAATGTATTCCGCGATCCAGACCAGCCAATCGATCGGCATGATGACGCTCGATCAGCACTTGACGGAGCTCGTCCGCCGCAACCAGGTCAACCTCGCCGAAGCGCGATCGCGCGCGGTGAACAAGGACCTGTTCGGCGGCTGAGGATCGCCGAGCCGCCACGGACGAAACTCGTCAGGGAGTCACTTCATGGAACGCGAAACCGCAACCAAGTTCATCCACGACCTGCTCGACCTGCTGGTGAAGCAAAAGGGCTCGGACCTCTTCATTACCGCCGGCTTTCCGCCCGCGCTGAAGATCGACGGCAAGATCGCTCCGGTATCGAAGACCGCGCTCACGCCGCAGCACACCATCGAGCTCACCCGCAGCGTGATGAACGACAAGCAGGCGGCCGAGTTCGAGTCGTCGAAGGAATGCAATTTCGCGATCAGCCCGCCGGGGATCGGCCGCTTCCGGGTCAACGCCTTCGTGCAGCAGGGGCGGGTCGGGATGGCGCTGCGCACGATCAACACCATCATCCCGACGTTCGAGGAGCTGAACCTCCCTCCGGTGCTGAAGGACGTCTGCATGAGCAAGCGCGGCATCATGCTCTTCATCGGCGCGACCGGTTGCGGCAAGTCGACCTCGATGGCGGCGCTGCTCGGTTATCGCAACGAAAACAGCTACGGCCACATCATCACCGTCGAGGATCCGATCGAGTTCGTGCACGAGCACAAGAACTGCATCATGACGCAGCGCGAGATCGGAGTCGACACGGAAGGCTGGGAGATCGCGCTCAAGAACTCGCTGCGTCAGGCTCCGGACGTGATCCTTATCGGCGAAGTGCGCGATCGCAACACGATGGACTACGCGATCGCCTTCGCGGAAACAGGCCACCTGTGCCTCGCCACTTTGCACGCGAACAGCACCAACCAGGCGCTCGACCGCATCATCAACTTCTTCCCCGAGGAGCGCCGCGCCCAGCTGCTGATGGACCTCTCGCTCAACATCCGCGCTTTCGTCGCGCAGCGGCTGATCGCGCGTCGCGACGGTCGCGGCCGCGTGCCGGCGGTCGAGGTGATGCTCAATTCGCCGCTGATCTCCGACCTGATCTTCAAGGGCGATGTCTCCGGCATCAAGGAGATCATGAAGAAGTCGCGCGAGCTGGGGATGCAGACCTTCGACCAGGCGCTGTTCGACCTCTACGAATCGGGGATGATCAGCTACGAGGACGCGCTGCGCAACGCCGACTCGCTCAACGACCTGCGCCTCGAGATCAAGCTGCACGGTCGCGACGCCAAGAACCGGAACGTGATGGCGGGAATCGGGAACCTCGATATCGTTCAGTAGAAGTTCCGCTGCGGTTTGCGCGGAAACCATCCGCTGCGCCATGTGCGAATGAACTCGCACCTACGGTGATGCCAGTCCCCACCGAGATCAAGCTCCATCAGGCCTCGCGCATTCTCGAGCTCGCGTTTGCCGACGGCACGAGCTTCCGGCTGCCTTACGAGTTCCTGCGCGTGTTTTCGCCCTCGGCCGAGGTGCGCGGCCACGGACCCGGCCAGGAGACGCTGCAGGTGGGGAAGCGCGAGGTGACGATCAACGAGCTCGAGCCGGTTGGCCACTATGCGATCCGGCCGAAGTTCTCTGATGGTCACGATACCGGGATCTACTCCTGGGATTATCTCTACGATCTGGGAGTCCATCACGACGAGATGTGGCAGGGGTATCTCGAGCGGCTTGCCGCAGCGGGAGCGAGTCGCGACCCCGATCCGAACGCACCGGCGCCCGCTGCCCCACATGCCTGCGGGCATGGTCATTGATGACCGAGAAGACCCACTTCGGCTACGAGCAGGTTCCGCCCGAGGAGAAGACGCGGCGCGTGCGCGGTGTCTTCGATTCGGTCGCCGACAAATACGATCTCATGAACGATCTGATGTCGGCGGGGCTGCATCGGATGTGGAAGCGCTTCACGATCGAGATGAGCGGTGTTCGCAGCGGCGCCCACGTGCTCGATATCGCCGGCGGCACCGCCGATATCACGCGGCTGTTCTCCGATCGAGTCGGACCGAAGGGAACCGTGGTGCTAACCGACGTCAATGCGGCGATGCTCTCGGCAGGGCGCGACCGGATGCTGAACGAAGGTCGACTCGTTCCCGCCGTGCAGTGCAACGCGGAGTCTCTCCCTTTTCCTTCGCGCAGCTTCGATTGCGTATGCGTCGCCTTCGGCCTGCGCAACGTGACGCGAAAGGAAGTCGCGCTCGCCGAGATGCACCGGGTGCTCAAACCCGGCGGCGTGACCTTGATCCTCGAGTTCAGCCATGTTGCCGAGCCATTTCGGGCGGCCTACGACTGGTACAGCTTCAACGTGCTGCCGCGGTTGGGCAAGCTCGTCGTCGGCGACGAAGCAAGCTACCGCTACCTCGCCGAATCGATCCGCATGCATCCGGATCAAAGCCAGCTGAAGGGCATGATGCAGCGCGCCGGCTTCGAGCGCGTCGAGTGGTTCAATCTCACCGCGGGCGTCGTCGCTCTGCACCGCGGGTACGTCTTGTGAGCATCGCCTCGGACTTCGCCAACCGCGCTCTCGAAAGCGAGGCCTGGGCGCGCGACAAGCTCGCTTCGCACGCCGGCAAGACGATGCGCTTCGACGTCGGGCCGGCGCGCATCGGGTTTGCGATCGATGCCGAAGGCCGCCTTGCCGCGAGCGAGACCACCGAGCCCGATCTCACGATCGCGATCGAACCGCTGAGGTTTCCGTCGCTCCTCGCGCAACCCTCGCGCTGGGACGAGCTCTCGAAGGCGCAAGGTGACGCCGCGCTCGCGGCCACCGTCGCCGAGCTCGCGCCCACACTGCCATGGTTCGTCGAGCGCCTGCTCGCCCGCGTGCTCGGCCCGATCACGGGGCAGCAGGTCGCGGATGCAGGACGGCGGATGCTGACGCTCCCAGAATACGCCGGAGTGCGGATCGCTGACAGCATCGCGCGCTACGTCGGCGACGAGGCCCGGCTCGCGGTGCGCAGGACCGAGAGCCTGCGCTTCGCCGCGGATGTTGCCGAGTTGTCCGCGCGAGTCGATGCGCTCGCTTCGCGCGTCGACGCGATCGAGCGCTAGCTCTTCGCGCACTCCGCGCAAACCTCGCAGCCCTGGTCGAAGACGATGCGCCAAGTGTGCGGCGCCTCGAGCCGCCATACCGAGGTGAAACGTCCGATCAGCTTTCCGCTGCGGTCGCGCACCGGTCCCGTGCTGAGCGCCAAATTTCCGGAGTCGAGGACCTGCACCTTGTCCGGCGCCCACGAGAACGGCGCGTCCGGTTGCAGATAGAAGCGCTGCCATACCGCAGCGACCGCTTGCTTTCCGCGGCGCGGCTCGGAACCCGAGAAGAAAATCGCTTCGTTCGACAGGAAGGAGTTGAACGCGGCGAAGTCGCGATCGGCCATCGTTTTCGCGAAGGCGCGCTCAGTATCGGCAACTTCGCGCTCCAGCGTACTTGGATCGGTCGCCACTTGAGGCGGCGCGCCACCGCAGGCCGCCAGTGACAAACTGACGAAGAAGAAGACGGCATCGATCGGCTTTGGCATCGCGGCTCTCCCTCAAAGTCGCCCGGCCCCGGTGCTATCATCGGCCGGGCATGGCCTCCCTGACGCTCAGGCGGTTCGCTCGTCGCGAGGATCTGGGCCTCACCCCGCGCGAGTTCGCGATTTTGCGACGACTCTCCACGCCGCAGCAAGTGCAGCTGTTCGTCAACGCGATCCCCGCCAACCACGAGATCGGCGGCGAGACGAGCCTCGCCGTGCGCGACGTGCTGCGCCAGCGGCGCGCGCACTGCATCGAGGGTGCGCTGGTCGCGGCCTGCGCGCTGTGGATCCACGGCGACCCGCCGTTGATCGCGCATCTCGATTGCGATCCGTGCGACTATCCGCACGTCATCACGCTGTTTCGGCGGCATGGGCGCTGGGGCGCGATCTCCAAGCACAACGGACCGCAGCTGCGTTTCAGGGATCCGGTCTACCGCAGCCTGCGCGAGCTGGTGATGTCGTACTTCCACGAGTACTTCGACCGGCGCGGGCGCAAGACGCTGCGCAGCTACTCGCGCCCTCTCGATCTCAGACGGGTCGATACGGCGCTGTGGGTCGTGAACGAGCGCGGTTGCTGGGAGCTGCACGACGTGCTTGACGCGCTCCCGCATTTCGCGCTGCTTCCGCGGCGGCAGGTGCGGTTGCTCTCCCGCCGCGATCCGTTCGAGCGCCGCGTCGGACGCATCCCTGAGCATCCGCGGCCCGACGGTCGCTGACAAGGGCGTGCAATGCGCTGGGTAAGGCTCGCCAAGATCTGGCTCGTCGCGCTCAAGTACGGGCTCGACGAGTTCCTCACCGGGCACGAGCGCTTCCGCTGGCTGCGTCCCGCCGCACGCGCCGTCACCTTCTGGCGTGACACTTCCGCGCCGCGCGCGGTGCGGCTGCGCCTGGCGCTCGAAGCGCTCGGTCCGATCTTCGTCAAGTTCGGACAGGTGCTCTCGACGAGGCGCGATCTCCTGCCTCCCGACATCGCCGACGAGCTGGCGAAGCTCCAGGATCGAGTGCCGCCTTTCCCAACCGAGGAAGTGCTCGCCACGCTCACGCGCGTCTACGGCCGGCCGGCCGAGCAGATCTTCAAGAGCTTCGAGCGCGAGCCGGTCGCGAGCGCTTCGGTTGCGCAGGTGCATCTCGCCGAGCTTCCAGACGGCACGCCCGCTGCGGTCAAAGTCTTGCGCCCCAACATCGCGGCGACCATCGAGCACGACCTCGAATTGATGCGTACCGGCGCCTGGCTCGTCGAGACGCTGTGGTCCGATGGCAAGCGCCTGAAGCCGCGCGAAGTAGTGGCCGAATTCGACAAGACAATTCACGACGAGCTCGATCTCGCGCGCGAAGCCGCGAACTGCTCGCAGCTCCGGCGCAACTTCCTGCACTCTCCGGTGCTGCGGATACCCGAGGTCTACTGGGACTGGTGCAACAGCGAAGTGATGGTGATGGAGCGCATGGCAGGCATTCCGATCAGCCACGTCGATCGACTGAAGGCCGCGAACGTGGACATTCCGCGGCTGGCGCGCGCGGGCGTGGAGATCTTCTTCACGCAGGTTTTCCGCGACGGCTTCTTCCACGCCGACATGCATCCGGGCAACATCTTCGTCGCCACCGATCCCGCGCATCACGGCAAGTACATCGCGCTCGACTTCGGGATCATGGGCACTCTGTCCGAAACCGACAAGGGCTATCTCGCGCAGAATTTCCTCGCCTTCTTCCGGCGTGACTATCGGCGCGTCGCCACCGCGCATATCGAGTCGGGATGGGTGCCGCCGGAAACGCGAGTCGATGAGCTGGAGAGCGAAGTGCGCGCGGTGTGCGAGCCGATCTTCGACAAGCCACTCAAGGAGATCTCGCTCGCGCGAGTTCTCATTCAGCTGTTCAAGGCGTCGCGCCGCTTCAACGTCGAGATCCAGCCGCAGCTGGTGCTGTTGCAGAAGACGCTGCTCAACGTCGAAGGGCTCGGACGCCAGCTCGACCCCGATCTCGATCTCTGGGTCACGGCGAAGCCCTTCCTCGAGCATTGGATGCAGGATCAGCTCGGCTGGCGCGCGCTCGAGCGCCGGCTGCGCGAGGAAGCGCCGTTTCTCCTGAGCGCACTGCCGCAGCTGCCGCGGCTTATCTATCAGAGACTCTCGGCGCCGCCCCCGGCGTCCGAAGCGGCGTTGAAGGACCTGGCCGCCGCGCAGCGGTCTCGCTCGATCTGGCTGACCCTGGTCGCGGCTATCGTCGGCGCGGCGGTCGTGCTGATCGTCCAGCGCTGGGCCGGCGCTTGAGCAGGCACCGGCGTTCGGGTTAGACCCATCCCTCGAAACACTTGTAATTCTTCTTAGCGAGCTGTAACGTTCGTTACATGTCCGGTCCCCCGCCGCCGCTGTTGCCACCAGCGGCGGCGCTCGAAGTCCTGCAACGCCTGCGCACGCGCTTCGATGCACTCTCCCCCGAGCTGCAGCGCGCGGCGCGCTGGATCGCGGATCACCCCGGCGAGACCGGACTGCTGTCGATGCGAGAGCAGGCACGAAGCGCCGGCGTTTCTGCGCCGACGATGGTCCGGCTCGCCCACGCGCTTGGCTTCACCGACTACGCATCGCTGCGCCGTCCGTTCCAGGAGGCGCTCACGGGGCGTCCGATCCAGTACGGCCGGCGCGCTTCCGCCTTGCAGGCATCTCCTGAAGCCAAACGCATCGAGCGTCTCGCGCACGAGATCTCTGCAGCGCAGGGCGATGACCTCGCGTCGGTGCTGGCGCTGAACCCTCCGGCGCGGCTCGAAGCGGCGGTCGGCGCGATCGCCGCGGCGAAGCGCGTGGGCTTCCTCGGCGTTCGTGCGAGCTTCGGCATCGCTTTCCAGTTTCGCTACGCCTACAACCTGATCGCGCGCAACGGCGCGTTGTTCGACGGCATCGGCGGCACCGTGCACGATCAGGTCGACTCGTTGAACCCCGGCGATCTGCTGATCGCGATCAGCCAGACACCCTACTCGACGCCTACCGTGGAAGCGGTCAACGTCGCAGCGAAGCGAGGTGTGGCTGTGCTCGCGATCACGGACAGCGCACTCTCTCCTCTCGCGCGGCGCGCCACGCACGTGCTGCTCTTCCGTGCCGATTCGATCTCTTTCTTCCCCTCTATGATCGCGCCGCTCGCGCTGGTCGAGCTGCTGATCGCATGGCTCGCGGCGAGAGGCGGCAGGAAAGTATTGCGGCGGCTCTCGGAGGTGGAAGCGCGGCTCGCCTCGCAGCGCGCCTACTGGAATCACGTACCGCGCAGGGCGCAGACATGACGCACATTCTGCATCGAAGCCTTCGGGCGAAGCTGCCGCCCGCGGCAGGCGGCCACGGCGTGCGCATCGTCGACGCCAGCGGCAAGGAATACCTCGACGCTTCGGGCGGCGCAGCGGTCTCCTGCCTCGGTCACAATCATCCCGACGTGATGCGAGCGATGCACGAGCAGATCGACCGGATCGCCTACGCGCATACCAGTTTCTTCACAACCGACGTCGCGGAGGAGCTGGCCGACGTGCTCGTCGGGCACGCGCCGGCAGGCGTGTCGCACGTCTACCTTGTCTCCGGAGGATCGGAGGCGATCGAAGCCGCCCTCAAGCTCGCGCGCCAGTACTTCGTCGAGATCGGCGAGCCGCAGCGGCGGCATTTCATCGCGCGGCGGCAGAGCTATCACGGCAATACGCTCGGGGCGCTCGCCGTCGGCGGCAACGAGTGGCGGCGGCGCCAGTTCGCGCCGCTCCTGATCGATGTCGCCCACGTCTCGCCGTGTTACGAGTACCGCGACCGCAGAAGCGACGAGACGCCCGAGGCTTATGGTGTCCGTCTCGCTACCGAGCTTGAGCAAACGATCGATCGTATCGGCGGCGATAACGTCATCGCTTTCGTGGCTGAGACCGTCGGCGGGGCGACCTCTGGCGCCTTGGCGCCGGTGCCCGGTTACTTCCGCCGCATTCGCGATATCTGCCACCGCCACAACATTCTTCTCATCGCCGACGAAGTGATGTGCGGCATGGGGCGCACGGGCACGCTGCACGCGGTGGAGCAGGAAGGCGTCGCGCCGGACCTCATCGCGATCGCGAAGGGACTGGGCGGCGGCTACCAGCCGATCGGCGCGGTTCTCGTCGGTGAGAAAATCGTCGCGGCGCTCGATGCCGGCAGCGGCTTCTTCCAGCACGGACACACCTACATCGGGCATCCCGTGGCCTGCGCGGCAGCGCTCGCAGTGCAGAAGGTCATCCAGCGCGACGATCTGCTCGCGCGTGTCCGCCGCCAGGGCGCGGGCTTGCGCGAGCGCCTTCAACGCGCGTTCGGCTCGCATCCGAACGTCGGCGACATCCGCGGGCGCGGGCTCTTCATGGCGCTGGAGCTGGTCGCCGATCGCGAGTCGAAGCGTCCCTTCGATCCGGCCCTCAAGCTGCACGCGCGCATCAAGGCTGAAGCGATGGCGCGAGGGCTCATGGTCTACCCGATGGGCGGCACGATCGACGGGCGCAAGGGCGATCACGTTCTCTTGGCGCCGCCATTCATCGTCGGCGACGCCGATCTCGACGAGATCGTGTCGCGCCTGGCCGGCGCCGTTGATGCCTCGATCGCGGCGGCTCGCGCGCTTGATTCGGAGGATCTCGAGACAACGGAGTCATAACCGGAGGAGAGAACCATGAAGCTCAAACCGATACTCTTGCTGCTCGTGCTCGCCGCGGCGATTCCAGCGCTGGCGCAGGAAAGCGGAACCTTGAAGAAGCTGCGCGATACCGGTGAGATCGCCCTCGGCGTGCGCGATGCTTCGATTCCATTCTCTTACGCCGACGACACCGGGCAGTCGATCGGCTATTCGGTGGACCTGTGCATGCGTGTCGTTGATCACCTCCGCCAAGTGATGAAGATGCCCGGTCTCAAGGTGCGCCAGCAGCTCGTCACCTCTGCGAACCGCGTGCCCCTGGTCACCAACGGGACCGTGGACCTCGAATGCGGGTCGACGGTCAACAACATCGAGCGCCAGAAAACCGTCGCGTTCAGCCTGACGACGTTCATCGTCAACACGAAGTTCATCGCCAAGACGTCGAGCGGCATTCAGAAGGTGATCGATCTCAAGAGCAAGACCGTCTCGGTCACCGGCGGCACCAATACAATGGGCAAGATCACTGCGCTCAACAAGCAGATGGACCTTGGGCTGTCGATCATCAACGGCAAGGACCACGCCGAATCCTTTCTGCTGCTCACCAATGATCGCGTGGCGGCGTTCTCGGAGGACGACATCCTGCTCGCTGGGCTCGCAGCCAACTCGCCGACGCCCAACGGCTTCCGGCTCGTTTCGATCGACGGCATGCTCGCCGATCCCTACGCGCTGATGATGCGGCGCGACGACCCGCAGTTCAAAGCCGCGGTCGACGCGGCGCTGCGCAACGTGTTCGCTTCCGGTCAGATTCAGAGCATCTACGACAAGTGGTTCGTCAAGCCGATCCCGCCGCGCAGCGTCGTGCTGAACTTCCCGATGAGCGATCAGTTGAAGCGCGCAATCGCCAAGCCGACCGACTCGGGCGATCCGCAGGATTACAAGTAGCGGCCCGAGCAGCCAGAGCGCGTCTGCTAGTCGGAGGGGTACAATAGCCGCCTCAACGACCTGATTCCGCGAGGCGTCGCGTGAAGATGGTGAATCTGCTGCGAATCATCGCGATCGCAGCGTCCGCCGCCGCAAGCACGATCGGCGCAGCCGCCGAGCCGGCGCCGGTTCTCCTGCTGCCGTTCAGTGGCGCGATCGGTCCCGCGACCGCTGACTATGTGAACCGCGGACTCGCGCGCGCCGAGAAGGAAAACGCGCAACTCGTCGTGCTGCAGATCGATACGCCGGGTGGCCTCGATACCGCGATGCGCGACATCATCAAGGGTATTCTGGCATCGCCGGTCCCGGTCGCGGTCTTCGTCGGCCCGAGTGGCGCGCGCGCCGCCAGCGCGGGCACCTATATCCTGTACTCCGCGCACATCGCCGCGATGGCGCCCGGGACCAACCTCGGCGCCGCGACGCCGATCCAGATCGGGATGCCTTCTCCGGGGTCCTCGCCCCCGAGCGGCGACAAGGAGAAGAAGGAGAAGGACAAATCCTCCGAGGATCATTCTCAGGACACGCTCACAAAGAAGCAGACGCACGACGCGGCAGCCTACATCCGCGGGCTCGCGCAGCTGCGCGGGCGCAACGCCGAATGGGGCGAGCGCGCGGTTCGCGAAGCGGTGAGCCTGTCCGCCGATGAAGCCCTTGCGCAAAAGGTGATCGATCTCACGGCGCGCGATGTTCCGGAGCTGCTGAAGAAGGTCGACGGCCGCAAGGTGACCACTGCTGTGGGAGAGCGCACTCTGGCTACCGCGGACACAGTCGCCGAGCGCATCGAGCCAGACTGGAAGAGCCGCTTCCTTGCCGTGATCACCGAACCGAGCGTGGCGCTCATCCTGATGATGCTCGGCGTGTACGGTCTGTTCTTCGAGTTCTCGAATCCGGGCTTCGTGCTCCCCGGGGTGGTCGGCGCGATCTGCCTTTTCATCGCGCTCTTCGCGCTCAACATGTTGCCGGTCAACTATGCGGGCCTGCTGCTCATCTTGCTCGGGATCGGCTTTCTCGTCGCCGAGGCATTCTTCCCGAGCTACGGCTCGCTGGGGGTTGGGGGGATCGTTGCGTTCGTCATTGGAGCGGTGATGCTGATCGATACCGAAGTGCCCGGATTCGGAATTCCCTACTGGCTCATCGGCGCAATCGCGCTCATCTCCGCGGCCTTCGTCTTCCTCGTCGGAGGATTGGCGGTGCGGTCGCATCGGCGGCCGATAGTCACCGGCCCCGAAGAGCTGATCGGCAGCTTGGGCGTGGCGCTTGAGGACGTGCAAAACGAGGGTTGGGCGCGCGTGCACAGCGAGCAGTGGCGAGTGCGCAGCGAGGTGCCGCTCAAACGCGGTCAGAATGTTCGCATCACCGGACGCGACGGTCTCGTGCTGACCGTAGCACCGCTCGAACCCGTCGACCAAGGAGCCTGAGACATGTTCGGAATCGGCTTTACCGGTTTCATCATCATCGTCCTCATCCTGCTCGCCGCGGTTTCGTTAAAGATCCTGCGCGAGTACGAACGAGCGGTCGTGTTCCAGCTCGGACGCTTCTGGAAGGTCAAGGGGCCGGGGCTCTTCATCCTGATCCCCGTCGTCCAGCAGATGGTGAAGGTGGACCTGCGCACCATCGTCATGGACGTTCCGCCGCAGGATGTGATCACTCTCGACAACGTCTCGGTCAAGGTCGATGCGGTCATCTACTTCCGCGTCGTCGATCCAGCGAAGTCCATCATCCAGGTACAGAAGTTCCTTGCCGCGACCAGCTATCTCGCGCAGACGACGCTGCGCGCGATCCTCGGCAAGCATGCGCTGGACGAATTGCTATCGGAGCGCGAGAAACTCAACCTCGCGATCCAGCAGGTGCTCGACACGCAGACCGACGCGTGGGGCATCAAGGTGTCGACCGTCGAGATCAAGCAGGTCGATTTGAACGAATCGATGGTGCGCGCGATCGCGCGGCAGGCCGAGGCCGAGCGCGAGCGGCGCGCCAAGATCATCCATGCGGAAGGCGAGCTGCAGGCTTCGGAAAAGCTGCTACAGGCGGCGCGCATGCTCGCGCAGCAGCCGCAAGCGATGCAGCTCCGTTACCTGCAGACGCTCGGCAACATCGCCAGCGACAAGAGCTCGACTATCGTGTTCCCGCTGCCGATGGATCTGCTCACCAATATCGGCGCGATCAAGCAGGCTCCGTCGACCTAGCCGCCCCGAATTCACCGGGCAGGGCGCTTAGCTCATCCGTCGGCATCGTCCGAAGGTCGGAGGCGGGAGTGCGAGCGCGATGCGACAGTCGCGGTCATGGATCTCAGCCGCGAAAGCTTTCCTGCTTCACAACACTTCTTCACCGCCGCGCTCCTGGACGAGAGCGCAAGCGCTTTGACCGAGCATGTGGATACACTGCGGCTCGCCTTTCGTGCATGCCGCGACCGCTATCCATTCGCCATGACCGCCGGCGTGATCCTGCCTGATCACCTGCACTGCATCCTCGCTTTGCCGGCGGTCGACACCGCTCGCAGCGCCCGCTGGCGATTGATCCAGGGACTCTTCGAGCGGGTGATCGGCGGACGGGGTCAATGGCGCAGCTTCGAGAAACAGCCGATCGCCGACGAGGCCGACTTGCAGCGGCGCATCGACTACATCCATAGCGACCCGGTGCGGCACGGCTTCGTGCGCGCTCCGAGAAAGTGGCCGTACTCTTCGCTGCACGCATACATCAGCCAGGGCTTGCGACCGTTGTACTGGACGGGCGACGTCGTGGGAGGCTACGGGCTGCGCGCTTACTGTTCGGCGTGATCACTTCTTCGCGGGCTCACGCCGACTTTCGTTTCGTTAAACACGATCTGCACGTCGGCCAGAGACTTGACGAAGCGCTCGAGCGCCTTCTTCTGCGCCGCGCTGCGAACGCAGCCCTGCAGGGTGACGAACTTGCGCGTCGTGGTTACCCACACGCTCGTATTTCGGAAGCGCGAGTCGGATTTGATCGCGTCGACCACGCGCGCGTTGATCTCCGGATCGCGCTTGTACGCGCCTCCACACTCGCAGGTGCCCGCGAGGCAGCACGACGTGCCGCGCTCAGCGCGGCTGTGCGCGCTGGTGCGCATTTCCTCTTCGGTGAGGACCGGGGGCGCGACGGCGGGGCAGGCCGCGTAACCTGTGCTCGCTTGAGCAAAAGGGTCGAGCTGATACGTCCGTGTCTCGGCGGCGCAGGTGCATTGCAGGCAGGCGCACGCAGCCAGCGCGAGCATGACGCGGATCGGTTTCGCGAGCACGATAAACGAGGAGAAGGCTCCTGAGCTAGACCTTCCATTTTGCTACAATCCGCGCTTTTCCGGACGCTCAAGCTCCAGCCGAGGCCTACCCGCAATGGCGCTGCTCGAGATCCAGAACGTCACCCGCCGCTTCGGCAATTTCACCGCAGTCGATCAGGTCAGCATCGGCATCGAGGCCGGCGAATTCTTCACCCTGCTCGGTCCCTCCGGTTGCGGCAAGACCACACTCTTGCGCACGATCGCCGGATTCGAGGTGCCCGATGGCGGCCGCATTCTGCTCAACGGCGAGGACCTCGCCGACCGTCCACCGGAGCGCCGCCCGACGCGCATGGTCTTCCAGAGCTACGCGCTGTTTCCGCATATGACCGTCGAGGAAAACGTGGCCTTTCCCTTGCAAATGGCCGACGTGCCGCGGGCCGAGATCCCGGGCAAAGTGCGCGAGGCACTGGAGGACGTGCGGCTCACCGGCTTCGGCAAGCGCTATCCGCACGAGCTTTCCGGCGGACAGAAGCAGCGCGTGGCGATCGGGCGGGCGCTGATCACCCACCCGAAGGTGCTGCTCCTCGACGAGCCCCTCGCCGCGCTCGACGCGAAGCTGCGCGAGGAGATGCAGCTCGAGCTCATCAATCTGCAGAAGGAAGTCGGCATCACTTTCGTTTACGTGACGCACGACCAAACCGAGGCCCTGGCGCTCTCGCACCGGATCGCCGTAATGAACAAGGGGCGCGTCGAGCAGCTCGACGAGCCTTCCAAGATCTACGGTTTTCCGCGCACGCGTTTCGTGGCGGATTTCATCGGGCATTGCAATCTGCTATCCGGTCCGGTCAAGGAGCGCGCGAACGGCGTGGTCACGGTCGACGTGCCTTCGCTAGGCCTGGTCCGGGTGGCGACCGATTCGGCGCTTGCACCCGGTCGGTCTGCAACCATCGCGCTGCGGCCCGAGAAGATCCGCATCGACACGGCCGCACCGCCGGGGACGCCGGACAATCACTATCGCGGAAGCGTGCAAGAGCTCCTGTACATGGGAGACGTCACGGTATACAAGGTCGGAATGCCCGGAGGGATGCAGATCGAGGCGCTGCTTGCCAATTCGCAGAGCGGGCGCGCTCGATTTTTCGAAGTAGGCGATGCCGTCGAGGTGAGTTGGGCAGTCGGCGCCGGCCACTTCATCGAGGAGTAAGCGTGGCAACGCGTGCGGTGCGCAAGCTGGGCCGCTGGCTGGTAAGCGGTCCGCCCATCTTGTATCTCATCGTCTTCTTCGCGATTCCGTCGCTCATCATGGTGCTCGCTTCGTTCCGAACGCCCGGCGAGTTTGGCGGGCTTGCGCCGCTATACGAAGAAGGTCAGCTCGACCTTAATCTGGACAGCTACGCACGATTCTTCGAAGAGACGATTTACGCCCGGATCTTCGTGAAGTCGGTGGTTTACGCGCTCGCAACGACGTTCGCCTCTCTCATGCTTGCCTACCCGCTGGCTGCGTTGATCGCGCGAAGCGGGAAGCGCTACAGGGATCTGCTCCTCCTCGCCGTCATCCTGCCGTTCTGGAGCAACTTCCTCATCCGCATCTACGCCTGGATGATCATCCTCGGACCCACCGCGGCGCTTGCTCGCGCGGTGAACGGCGTGCTGGCCTGGTTCGGGCACGAGGCCGTGCCGCTGCTCTTCAGCTCCTTCGCGGTTCTCGTCTGCCTCGTTTACGTGAGCCTGCCGTTCATGGTGCTGCCGCTCTACGCCAACCTCGAGAAGCACGATCCTGCCCTGCTCGAGGCGGCGCAGGACCTCGGTGCGAGCGCATGGCGACGCTTCTGGCGCATCACCTTTCCACTTTCGCTGCCGGGCGTGTACGCGGGCGCGGCGCTGGTGTTCATCCCCGCGCTGGGCATCTTCGCCATTCCGGATATCCTCGGCGGCCCCCAGGACAGCCTCATCGGCAATGTGATCAAGCAGCAGTTCCTCGAGACGCGCGACTGGCCGTTCGGCAGCGTGCTTTCCATTGTTCTCACCGTGGCCGCGCTCGTGATCGCCGGTCTCGCCGCGTGGGTCGCTCGGCGCAATCTTTCCACGCCATCGAGCGCGAAGGAGACGGCGGCGCATGCGTAAGCGCAGCATCGCGCTTTGGATAGCCGCCGGCGCCGGCTATGCGTTCCTCTACGTGCCGCTTGTCATCGTGATTGCCTATTCGTTCAACAATTCGCGGCTCAACGCCGAGTGGGTGGGCTTCACGCTTAACTGGTACGAGACGCTCTTCCACGATCAGGACATGATCTTCGCCGCAGGCAACTCGCTCGCGATCGCTCTGACCGCGAGCCTGGTCTCGACCGTGCTCGGCACGGCGGCCGGCGTGGCCATGTACCGCTATCCGACCAGGCTTCTCTCGGTGCTGGTGCTCGCGCCGATCGCGATTCCCGAGATCCTGATGGGAGTGAGCCTGCTCATTTTCTTCGTGCTCCTCAACTTCACGCTCGGGCTCGTCTCCGTTGCGCTCGCGCATATAGCCTTCTGCATCGGCTTCGTCGCGATCGTGGTGCGCGCCCGGCTCGCCGGCATGGACGAGAGCCTGACCGAAGCGGCGCGCGACTGCGGCGCGTCGCCATGGCAGACCTTCCGCTACATCACCCTGCCGCTGATCATGCCTGGCGTGATCGCCGGCGCGCTCATGGCCTTCACGCTCTCGATCGACGACTTCGTGATCACCTTCTTCACGGCAGGCGCAGGGACCGTGACCTTGCCGCTCCAGATCTACTCGATGATCAAGATCGCGGTCACGCCAGAGGTCAACGCAGTATCCAGCCTGTTGATGCTGCTCACGCTCGCGCTTATCATCATCGCCTCCCGAGTTTCACCGACCCTGCTTCGCTCCCAGGAAGAACCGTCATGAAGAAGAGACTCTCGTGGCTTTTTGCTGCAGTCGCCCTTGCCATGTTCTCGCCTTCGGCTTTCGCCAAGGACGAATTCCATCTGTACAACTGGAACAACTACATCGCGCCGGAGACGATCAAGCGCTTCGAGGATTCCTGCAAATGCGAGGTCGTGCAGACCTACTACTCATCCAACGAAGAGCTTCTGGCCAAGCTCGCGGCCGGCGCCAAGGGCTACGACATGCTCGTGCCTACCTCCAACGCGGTCGACGCGCTGATTAAGGGCAAGCAGCTCAAGCCGATCGACAAGTCGCAGCTCCCCAATCTCAAGAACATCGATCCGCGCTACCTCAACACGGCTTTCGATCCGGGCAACAAATACTCGGTGCCCTACGCGATGTCGACGACGATCATCGGGTACAACGACGCGAAGATGAAAGAGCTGGGACTGCCGACCGATACCTGGGCGGTGATCTTCGAGCCGAAGTACCTAGAGAAGGTGAAGGGCCGGATCACGGTGCTCGACGACGCCAACGAGCTGTTTGCCGCGGCACTGAAATATCTCGGCTATTCGGTCAACGACGTCGACGAAAAGCACTGGAAGGAGGCGCAGGCGCTGATCAACAAGGCGAAGCCGTACTGGGCCGCGTTCAATGCCTCGTCGTACATTAAGGAGCTGACGGTCGGTAACATCTGGCTGGTTCACGGCTACTCCAACGACATTTTCCAGGCCAACCTCGATGCGCAGGCGGCCAAGCGTCCCTTCCACATCCTGCAGGGCATGCCGAAGGAGGGCGCGGTGCTCGCGGTCGACAACATGGTGATCCACAAGGATGCGCCGCGGCCGGATCTCGCGCTCAAGTTCATGAACTTCATGCTCGAAGGCAAGAACTCCTCCGAGCTCACCAACCTGATCGGTTCCGGGAATCCGAATCTCGACGCGGTGAAGTACATCAAGCCCGAGATTCTCAAGAACCCGGCGATCTTCCCGGACAAGGAGGTCGCCGCGAAGCTCGAGCAGTTGAAGGAGCTGACCGTTGCGCAGCGGCGCTTGCGCAACAAGCTATGGACGGAGATCAAGGCGGGCCGCTGATCAGAGCCGAAGCACTGACACTGCGGTTGTTGACCGGGCGGCCGGCAGAGATGGCCGGGTTGCAGTGCGTGTTCGAAGCTGCACCGGACTATTTCGCGCTCGTGAATGGAGCGCCGCCAGGCCGCGCGGAAGCGCAAAGCACATTCACAGCGCTGCCGCCGAACAAGACCTATGAGGACAAGTTCGTGTGGGGCCTGTACGCGGGTGAGGCGATGATTGGCTGCGCCGACGTGATCCGCGGCTATCCGGTGCGCGAGAAGGCGGTGATCGGACTGCTGCTGCTCGCTCAGCCCTGGCAGCGCCGCGGGCTGGGACGCGCGTTCGCCCAGCTCGTCGAGCAGGCGATCGGGGTGTGGCCAGAAATCGAGCGGCTGCGCATCGGCGTCGTCGCGGTGAACGAGGGCGCGCTCGCCTTCTGGCGCAAGCTCGGCTACCGTGAAACCGGCGAGATCAAGGCGAATCCCGAGTTCGTACGCGAGGTCGTCGTGCTCGAGAAACCGCTTGCGCGATGAGCGAGCCGTATCGCACGCGCCTGCCGCAATACCTCGCCGCGCTCTACGGCCTGATGATCGTCTATGCGAGCCTCGAGCCGTTCTCCGGGTGGATGGCGCCGCTGCCCGATACGCCGTTCTTCCTCTTCGCGCCCTGGCCGCCTCGCATCCGGCGCTTCGACGTCGTGATCAACGTGATCGCGTACGCTCCACTCGGATTCTTCCTTGCCTTGATCGGCAGGCGCAGAAGCGCGTACGCGCGATTCGCTACCGGCGTGGGCGTCGCGGCGATCCTCTCCTTTGCTATGGAGACCACGCAGGCCTTCCTGCCCACACGCGAGTCGGACATCGTAGACTTCGTCTCAAACACGATCGGTGCGACGATCGGCGCAGCTCCGGCGCTCGCTTTCAATCGCGCGCCGGGATTGCGCCAACGCGTTGCTGACTGGCGCTATCGCGTCTTCCTCGCGGATCGGAGCGGCGACGTCGGCCTCGCGCTTCTATTCATCTGGCTGCTGTCGCAGCTGAACCCCGGTATTCCGCTGTTCGCGGCGACGTTCGACCCGTCGCGCGAGCTCACCCCCGACCTCGCGGGGACGCTGCTCCAAGCGGCGCAGAGCGCATTCAACGTCATCGGCGTCGGGCTCTTTCTCGCTTTGCTGCTTCGGCGCAGGCACGACTTCGGCATCGCCGTATTCACCCTGATCGCTCTGGCACTGCTGCTCAAGATCGCCGCGGCTGCGCTGTTGCTGAAATCTGCGGCGTTGGATTCGTGGTTCAAGCCGGGTGTTTCGCTCGGAGTCGCGGTCGGAGCACTCGTGCTTCTCGCCGCGATCTGGCTGCCGCGCCCGTTGCGCACGACGCTTTGTGCGATCGCGCTCCTGTCCTCGCTCGTCGCGCCGCTGCTCGCGCCGGATTTGTGGCAGGCCCGCGCGCCGATCGCGCTCTTCGACTGGCCGTACGGACAATTGCTCAACTTCAACGGCCTCACGCACGCGGTGCTCGTGATGTGGCCGCTCGCAGCGAGTGGGTATCTGCTGTGGCTGGCGGGACAGCCGGAGTGGGGCGCCCGCGATCGCGTAAACTAGCCGCAAAGGGCGTTAGAACATGAAGCGAATGAGCGAGGGCAAGCTCGATCGCGAGGTACGAAGCGCGCATGCGCGGCTCTGACATGTTATGAGCTATTACAAGCGCCACGTTTTTTTCTGCTGCAACCAGCGCGAGCCGCCCGAGGCCTGCTGCAACAACCATGGCTCGGCGAACATGCAGGCCTATGCAAAGCAGCGCATCAAGGAGCTGCATCTGGACGGCAAGGGAAAGGTTCGCATCAACAAGGCCGGGTGCCTCGACCGCTGCACGGAGGGTCCGGTGCTCGTCGTCTACCCCGACGCGGTCTGGTACACCTACGTCGACAAGCACGACATCGACGAGATCATCGACTCGCACATCGTGCACGGGCGGATCGTGGAGAGGCTGAAGATTTGAGCCTGCGTGGTGAACGGCGCAGCGTGATCGCGGGTCCCGCCGGCGCGCTCGAAGTCGCTGTCAACGAGCCTGGAGCCGAGCCGCGCGGAATCGCGCTCGTCGCACACCCACATCCACTGCAGGGCGGCACCCTGGATAATAAGGTCGCGCATACGTTGGCGAGAACCTTCACCGGGCTCGGCTACGTCAGCGTGCGCTTCAACTTTCGCGGCGTCGGAAAGAGCGAAGGCGTGTTCGACGAGGGCGAGGGCGAAACCGACGATGCGCTCGCGGCGCTCGGGTTCGCGCGCAGCGAATATCCGGCCCTTGCCGAGCGGCCTCCGGCGCTCGCGGGGTTCTCCTTTGGCTCGTTCGTGCAGTCGCGCGTCGCGAAGATGGTCGTGCCCGAGCGCGTGGTGCTGATCGCGCCGGCGGTGATGCGCTTTGCGGTCGAGAGCGTGCCTTCGGACACGATCGTGGTCCACGGCGACGAAGACGACGTCGTCGCACTCGCCGACGTTCTGGCCTGGGCGCGGCCTCAACACCTGCCGGTGATCGTCTTTCCCGGCTGCGGGCATTTCTTCCACGGGCGCCTGGTGCAGCTGCAGCGCCTGCTCACCGACATCTGGCGGCGATGAATCCGCTCGACGCGCCCGTTCTGTCGGTATCGGGCCTGAGCAAATCCTATGACGGCAACGAAGTCGTGTGCGGGCTCGACTTCGCGATCCGCCGCGGCGAATGCTTCGGGCTCCTCGGACCCAACGGTGCCGGGAAGACGACCACGCTGCGCTGCTGCCTTGGATTGATCGATTCCGACGCGGGGACGATCACGATGGTCGGCGAGCCGGTGCCGAAAGCCGCGCGCGAGGCGCGCATTCGGGTGGGCGTCGTGCCACAGATGGACAATCTCGATCCTGACTTCACGGTCGTCGAGAACCTTCGTATCTACGGCCGCTACTTCAGGCTGTCCGATCGGCTGATCGACTCGCGCATTCCGCGCCTCCTGGAATTTGCAGGGCTCGCCGGCAAGGGTGATGCAAGCATCCGCACGCTCTCCGGCGGCATGAAGCGGCGGCTCATCCTCGCCCGGGCGCTCGTCAACGATCCCGAATTGTTGATGCTCGACGAGCCGACGACCGGGCTCGATCCGCAGGCGCGGCACCTGATCTGGGACGGACTGCGCCAGCTTCTCACGCATGGCAAGACGATCCTGCTCACGACGCATTTCATGGACGAAGCCGAGCGCCTATGCACTCGGCTGGCGGTGATCGACCGCGGCAGGATGATCGCGAGCGACAGCCCGCGCGCTTTGATTGCGGCGCACGTCGAGCCCGAAGTGATCGAGGTGTATGGCGACGAGGCGCGCAACTGGGCGAACCTGCGCGGGCGCGCGCTCGCGGACCGGCTCGAGCTGGCCGGCGAGACGGCGTTCTGCTACGCGCGCGACGCAGCGCCGCTGCTCGCCGAACTCGCGCACGCGAACGGCGTGCGCTATCTGCATCGTCCCGCCAATCTCGAAGACCTGTTCATCAAGCTCACCGGCCGCGAGCTGCGCGATTAAGCGGCCGCGCCGCGGGGTGACGGCGACGGAGACCACGCCGCGGCATCGGCGGCGAGCGTGCGCCGCGGAGTGAGGGCGCGATGTGGCGCAGTCGTCGCTAAGCGGGTGATTTGTGCGCAAATCGGGTACCCGCTCGACGACCGAATTGCGCCACGGCGTCCGAACCCGCGGCGCGCGCGTTACGCCTGTCGAGATCGTCGCTGCGCGGCAGCCGCCACCAATCCGAACACCGCCAGCGCCGCGAAGCCGACCATCGCCTCGGTGTAAAGCATCGCGCCTTCGTTCCAGCGCGTGCGCGCCCAGCCGTCGACGACCGTCATGTACGCGATCGGGATGTTGGAGAGCGATGCGTAGACGTTGTATTTCGTCGCCGCCGCGCCGCGCCCAATCGCTTCCAGCACGACCGCCGAGAAAGCGGCATAGGTGAGCCCGGTGATCAGCGCGTACGCGAGCGTGAACTCGATGTACATAAGCTCCGTGCGCGGCGCGAGCGCCATAGCGACCGCGCACAGCGCCTGCAGGATGCCGTAAACGACGTACGAGAGCTTGCGATCCATCTTGTCGCTCAAGTAGCCGCCGAGCACGCAGCCTAGTGCGGAAACGACGCCGCCGAAAACGCCGTTGGCGAGCGCGACCGCGTTTGCGCTCGCATGCCAATCGTCGGCCACCGCGGACCACAGGTTCGATGCCGCGCCGGTGCCGATCGGCAGAAAGCAAATTAGCAGCCCGAGAAATCCCCGGCGGGAGCGCGCCACCGCCCACAGGTCGTGCCCGACTGCGGCCAGGTTGCGCGCGAGATTCGCCTCGTGCCGCACCATCGCTCCTTCGGCGATGAACGGCAGCGCGAAACAACATAGCGCGCACGCGGCGCCGATGAAGACGCCCGCTATCCATGGCGCCGACAGAGACTGCGCCAGCCACAGTGCCGCGCCGCCGCCCACGCCGTAGCCTCCGAGATTGCCCGCCTGGTACCAGCCGCCGGCGCGCCCCTTCTCGGTCTCGTTGGTAGCGTACGCGATGAGTCCGTCCGCCGCGATCGCGACGAACGTGTTGGCGAGGCTGACGACGAACACGATCGCAGTGAGAAGCGGCAGCCCCGCTTCCGTCGCGGGCGCCGCACCCATCACCACGCAGCCGACAGCCGTGGCGAGCGTGCCCAGCGCATACCAGAGCTTCCGGTTGAGGGTCGTATCGGCGAGCGGCGACCATGCGAACTTCCAGGTGTTGGGAACCACGCTCAGCGCAACCAGCGTGCCGATCTCCTCGGCGCTCACGCCTCGCTCGGCAAGCAGATACGCGATCGTTACCGTGATGTAGCCGCTGAGCGCGCCAAAGGGAACGTTGAGAACGACAAATACCGCCGGATGCGCGCCGCGTTTTCCGGTCGCGGTCGCGATGTCGGAGCGCGCGGTCACCGCAGGACGTGCACGTTCTCTGCGTCCGGAAAACAACCGGTGTCGCGAGCTGCAACCTGAAAAGCGAGAAAGTAGCTAAGGGTGTCGCGACTCGGAGGCTCCTCAGGATTGACCGCGGTCTCCGTGACGACGACGCGCTTGAAGCCTGAGAAGCTACCGCTCTTGTCCTTGGCATTGTATTCGGCGCACATGCCGTTCTTCTTCGGAGCGAACGCGGCGTTGCGAAGCTGCATGCTGGCGGGATCATTGACGAACGCCCGCAGCCGGTCGTTGTAGCGGCGCATCGCTTCCTCTCTTTGCAGAACTTCGGGCGAAGGCTGCTGCCGCTCGCGCTCTTCCTCGAACTCGGCGGTCGACTGCTCGATGTGCTCGGCTGCCTCAGTCGCCGCGGACTGGTGCATCGCCTGGTCCTTGGCGCGCTCCTCGGCAAGAGAAGCCTCGATCGCCTGCTGCAGCGCTTCGGCGCGAGCGGCGTCCTCTTTTTCGATGTCCCTGCTCGATTTGCTGCAGCCGGCGAGCAACAAAAGACCGAGCGCGACGCAAGCGAAACGACAGTCCACCTGATGATCTCCCTGAGGCGCGAACGCCTGCTCACCAATGCAAGTGTCGTGCCAGGGGTTATACTCGCCCCGAGGACCCGCCGCAACGCCGCATGTACGCCACCCTGCTCCATACGCCGGAAATCTCGCTGCGCTGGGTTCCGGTGTGGCGCAGGAATCTCTTGGTCTGGCGCAAGCTCGCGGTGGCCTCGGTGCTCGGCAACATCGCCGATCCGCTGCTTTACATGCTCGCGCTCGGCTACGGTATTGGCGCCTTCGTGCCGGAAGTCGGCGGCATGAAATACATCGCCTTCATCGGCACCGGCATGGTATGCCAAAGCGCGATGTTCACTTCTTCCTTCGAGGCGATGTACTCGGCGTTTTCGCGCATGCACGTGCAGCGCACCTGGGAGGCGATCATCAACGCGCCGATCTCTCTCGACGACGTCGTGCTCGCCGAATGGTTCTGGGCCGCGACCAAGAGCGTGATGTCCGTGGCCGCGATCCTCGTCGTGATCCTTGCGCTTGGCTTCGGACACTCGTGGCTCGCGCTGTGGGTGCTGCCGCTCGGATTCGTTACCGGACTCACCTTCGCCGGATTCGGGCTGGTGATGAATGCGCTGGCGCGCAACTACGATTTCTTCACCTATTCGCTCACCTTGTTCCAGACTCCGATGCTGCTGCTCTCGGGCGTGTTCTTTCCCGTCGACCAGCTTCCGCCGGCGCTGCAGGCCGTCGCCGCCCTGCTGCCGCTGTCGCACGCGATCGACATGGCGCGGCCGCTGCTCGCCGGCCGAATTCCCGATGCGCTCGCGCTGCACCTTGCCGTGCTTCTCGCCTACGCCGGCGTGACCTACTACATCGCGCTGGTGCTGACCCGGCGGCGGCTTCTCAAGTAGCCATGCTCTGGGTCAAGTCGCTGCACATCGTCTTTATCGTGAGCTGGTATGCGGGGCTGTTCTACCTGCCGCGGCTCTTCGTCTACCACGCGATGGCGAGCGACGCCGTCGGCATCGAGCGCTTCAAGCTCATGGAGCGCAAGCTCTTCTACGGCATCATGACGCCGAGCGCGATCCTGACCGTCATCTCGGGGCTTTGGCTGTGGCTGGGCTACGGCATCAGCGGCGGTTGGTTGTACGCGAAGCTTGCGCTAGTCGCGACACTCGTCGCACATCATATCTGGCTCGGCAAGCTGATGCGCGACTTCCGCGAGGACCGCAACCGGCACGGGCACGTCTTCTATCGCTGGATCAACGAGATTCCCGCGCTGCCGATCCTGATTGCGATCGTGCTGCTGGTTCTGTTCAAGCCCTCTTTCTAAGTGGAGCAATATTTCGCGCCTTGTCCGCGCGGGCTCGAGAGTGCGCTCGCCGCCGAGTTGACGCAGCTTGGCGCAATCGACGTCGGAGCCGTCGACGGCGGCGCCGCGTTCGCAGGCGCGCTCGATCTGGCGTACCGCGCCAATCTCGAGAGCCGCCTCGCGAGCCGCATTCTCTGGCGCGTCGGCACCGCGCCTTATCGCAATGAGCGCGACGTCTACGAGGCCGCTTACGCGCTCGACTGGCCGCGCTGGTTTCGCGCCGAGCGGACGCTGCGCGTCGACGTCAGCGCGACGCGCTCGCCACTGAAGAGCCTCGAGTTCGTCACACTGCGCATAAAGGACGCGGTGTGCGATCGGCATCGTGCCGCGAGCGGGATCCGCCCCAGCGTGAGCAAGGAACGGCCCGACGTGCGAGTGCAAGCCCATCTCACGGCCGATCGCGCAACCTTCTATCTCGACACTTCGGGTGAGGCGCTATTCAAGCGCGGCTACCGACGCGAGTCCAGCGAAGCGCCGCTGCGGGAAAATCTCGCCGCAGGGCTTCTCCGCCTCGCGGGATGGACCACGGACATTGCGTTGCTCGATCCGATGTGCGGCAGCGCCACCGTCGCCATCGAAGCGGCGCTGATCGCGCTCGACATCGCGCCTGGGTTGAAGCGGACCTTCGGCTTTCAGAAACTCGCCTGGTACGACGGCCCGACCTGGCAGCGGATCAAGCAGGCGGCGCAGCGGCGCATCCGTACCGCGGCGTCGGTTGCGATCCATGCGAGCGACAACGACGCGGGAGCCGTCGCGCGCTCCCGCGCGAACGCCGCGGCCGCCGGCGTATCGGCGGCGCTCGCCGTCGAGCATGGCGACGTGCTCGCGCGCGCGGCGCCGTCACCGTCAGGCTTGATTGTCAGCAATCCGCCTTACGGAGTGCGCGTTGCCGACGCCGAACGGCTGCGCGCGTTCTATCCACGACTGGGCGATGCACTCAAGCAGCATTTCGCAGGCTGGACAGCGTACCTTCTGAGCGGTGACACCCGGCTGCCGAAGCTGATCGGATTGAAGGCGAGCCGCCGCACGCCGCTCTATAACGGCGCGCTCGAGTGCCGGCTCTACGAATATCGCCTGGTTGCCGGATCGGCGCGCGGCGCGCGGGCGATGATAAAATAAATGATCTCCTTCGCGTCGACGGTCACGCCATGATGCTTCCCAGCCGCGGCTACGTTTCCGAGCACACCAAGTTCATGCGCGAACTGATGAAAGAGAAGCCCGATCTCTTGCAGAAGCAGCGCGAGGCGCGCGCGATCTGGTGGGACAAGACGCCCGGAGAGCTGGCCGAAGAGCGGCGCATGGACGAAGGTCGCATCCCGCAGTCGCCGTACGTCTATTCCAGCAAGTAAGTCGTAAACCTCTCCTGCCTACGGGGACGAGGGCGTTTTGTCGAGCTCCCGAAGCGGGATCAATCGATCGGCCGCGCTTCGCCGTAGATGAAATACTGCGGTGTTTGCCGGATGTCGGATGCGAAACCGACCCCTTCGAGCTTGGCCGAAAGCACCGCGGGCTCGTAGAAAAACTTCACGATACGAAATTCGCGCCCGTCATTGAGCTTGCGTGTCACGATCCCGGCTTCGCGTTCGGGTAGCGCGTGGTCCTTCGCGGTCGAAGTTGGATCGAACGCCGAATCGATGAGATACGCCGCGCCGCCCGGCGCCAGCGCCGCCGCGACGAGCTGCCAGAACGCGGCGAACCGCTGGTCTGGCACGTGCGAGAGCCAGAAACTGAAGAAAACGATGTCGTAGCGCTCTTGCGGCCGCCAGGCGAAGAGATCGGCCTGCACGTATTCTACGTTGCCCGCGTTCACGCGCCCGCGATTGATCGCGAGCACTTCCGGTGACGCGTCGACCGCGGTGAGCCGCCCGATCTTCGGCGCGAGGTGGCGCGTGAAAAGTCCAGTGCCACAGGCGAGCTCCAGGGCCGTCTGCGGCCGGCGAGCGTCGAGCCAGTGCTCGAGCGTGGATTGCACTTGGTCGGCGTCCTCGCGCCAGCGCGCGTTCCATTCCGCGCCGCGGTCATAGCGGCCGGTGCGAAACCACCATTCGTCGTACTCGCCGGCACGCGCCCGGTAGTAATCGATCTGCTGGTCGAGAATGCTCCGCTCGCTCATGGCTTGCGCAGGATCACAAGATCGTGATGCAGGATGTACCCAGGAAGGACGTGAAGAACCTCGAACGTCCGGCCCCAGACGCGCCGCACGTAGTCCACGCTGTGCAGCACGTTGACGTACTCGCCGCCGTGCTCGGCATGGCCGTCGAGCTGTGTGTTGTCGCCTGTGAAGACGATCCCTTTCTCCCTGACTTCGTCCTGCAGGCGCGCGTATTCCGAAGGCGGCTGGCGCGAGAAATCGATCGCATTCTGGCCATGAATGGTGGTGAGCAGCAGAGCGCCGCGCTTCATCACGCGCGAAAGCTCCTCGAGCCAGCGAAACTGCATCGGCTCGCGCAAATGGGTGAAGACCGAAACGCTGTAGATCAGATCGAAGCTCGCGTCCTCAAAAGGCAGCGGCGGCGACATGCTGCAGCCGACAAAGCTGCCGGCCAGATGCTCTCTGCACCACGCGATGTTGTCATGATCGATGTCGCAGCCGGTCAAGGTTGCGGCGGCGCGGTCTTTCGGAAAGTGTCGCGCCAGCCGCCCGCTGCCCACGCCCCAATCGAGCACGTGGTCGAACTCGTTCACGTGGTGCCCGGTGATACCAAGAACGGCGCGATCGATGCGGTGATAGTCGGTGGCGCCGGACATCAGAAAGCGCTCGGCGTCGCGATCCGCGATGACGCGGAAGCGACGATCCTCGTCGGGCAGATCGACATGCAGCGCTGGATCGGGCTTGAACCACGAGTCGCGCCCGCGCTCGAGCGCGGGCGTGTCGGAGCGCGTGCGGCGGATCTCGAGGAGCCCGTTTGGATACGGCTCCGCCAGGCGCTGGATCACGCCCTCGAAGCCGCACAAGCCGGAGCCTTCGCGCATCCAGAACACGGCCCCGACATCGGGACGCGGCAACGGATAGCGAAGCTCGTCGAACGAATGACCGTTGACCGTGAAAGCGCCATTGGCGGGCGTCCCGGCGGATTCGACCAGCATCGACCAGCCCGCCGCATGCACGTGATCGCCGGAAACGTTGAGACGATCCACGTACCACGGCTCCGCGACGAGCCTCGGAACCGTTCTCGACGCAGGATCAGCTTGGGCCGATATCGTCGGCTCGACTTTCGCTCCGCCGCGCAGACGTTCTCTGAGACGATGGAGCAGCGCGAAAGGCATGACTAGAATCGACGGCGGAACGATTTCCGGCCTACCGTTCGTCGAGACGAACCTCCACATAGGCGCGGTCGCGCGTCTGGCGCACCCAGTCGTCGAAGGCTTCGTCGGATTTGCGCTGGCGGATCGCGAGCTGCGCCTGTACGCGCTCGCGATCTGCGGTCACGTCCTGCTTGCGCCGCTCGAGCACTTCGATCAGATGCCAGCCAAAACTCGTGCGCACCGGCGCGGAGACCTGCTTCAACGGCAGACGGTCCATCGCCTGTTCGAACGCAGCGACCACATCGCCCGGATTGAGCCAGCCAAGGTCGCCGCCCTTGGCGGAGGTCGCGTCTTCCGAGTAAAGCTTAGCGATGTCTTCGAACTTCGCGCCCGAGTCGAGGCGGTCCTTGAGCCGCTCGATCTTTACCTTCGCATCGCTCTCGGAAGTGATCTCGTTGACGCGGATGAGGATGTGCCTCGCGTGAGTCTGGTTGACGACTGCTGGCTCGTTGCGGCTGCGCTTGTCGAGGAGCTTGAGGATGTGAAACCCCGCCGCGCTGCGCAGCACCGGTGAGACGTCGCCGACCTTCATGTTGCGCACCGCTTCGACGAATATCGTGGGCAGCCGCGCACCGGAGCGCCAGTCGAGGATGCCGCCCTGCAGGGCATCGCTGGCGTCGGAGAAGGTGGCCGCGACCTGGCTGAATTCGCCGCCGCTTTTGAGACTGCGCAGCGCCTCTTCGGCGCGGCGGCGCCTCGCCTCGATCTGATCGGGATTCGCCTGCTCCGGAACCAGCACGAGAATATGCGCGATATGATACTCGGCTTCGCCTCCGGACTGCGTTTTCAAGGTGGCGAGATAAGCGGCGACTTCGGCGTCGCTCACCGTGACTTGGCTATCCACCTCGCGCTCGCGCACCCGCTGGACAATGATCTCGTTGCGGATGTCTTCGCGGTAGCGCGAGTACGGGATGTTGTCCCGAGCGAGCGCCTTGCGCAGGTCGTCGACCGACATCTTGTTGTCCTCGGCGATGCGCTGAATCGTGCGCTCGACCTGCGCGTCGTCGACCTTGATGCCGTTGTCCTTTGCGTACTGTAGGATCGTGCGTTCAGTGATCAGCCGCTCCAGCACCTGCTTGTCGAGCACGTCACTCGAGGGCACCGCCACTTTCTGCTTCTTGAGCGTCTCCAGCACGACGCGTTTGGCGTCGTCGAGTTCGTATTGCGTGATCGCGTCGTCGTTCACGATCGCCACCACGCGATCGAGCGGCTGCGCTCGAACCGGCGCCGGGCGCGCTTGCGCCAGCGCGTGCGTCGTGGCCAGCGCGGCCAGAAGTGCAATAAAACCGCGAAACTGAAGCTGCATTTCAAAATCCCGGAAAGTAATCGCTCGGCGTCGCGCCGACCGGCGCCACGGTTGGATCGTTGACCCTCTGATAGCCGGGGACGCTGCGCCTGAGCACGTCGATCGGATTGGTGCCGATGCGCGCCAAGCCGTTCAGCTCGAACTGCACATAGACTGAGTTGCTGACCTGCTGAGTATTCGTTTGCAACCGTTGCGCGGCGAGGCGGAAAACCCAGCACCCGCCATTGTACTCGAAGCCAACCACCCCCTCCAGCGTCTTGCGATCGACGATCGAATAATTCCAGCGTCCGATCACCGACCAGTTGGCTCCTGCCGGCCACTGTCCCGAGAGATCGACCTGCTTCAACTGCGTGAGGTTGCCGCTGCTGTCGAGCACCTGGCGGTCGTAGCGGAACGCTGCATTGAGCACGCGGCCGAAGCCGGGTTGCCAGCGCACGCCGAAATCGAAGCGCTCCGTGAGCTTGGTGCTCGGCTGGTAATCCCAGAACGTCGCCGCCGACCATGTATCCGTAAGGCGGTTCTCGCCGAAGACAATGATGTCTGAGCTGTTGGACGTCCGCGGCGGCTCGTTCAGCGTCACCTGCTGGCGCTGGAAGTAATATTGCTGGCCGATCCCGAAGCGCAGCTTCTCCGCGCCCGACTCAGGCTCGAGAAAGCGCGTGCTCACCGCGAGCGTGAGCTGGTTCGCATCCCCGACGCGGTCGTTGCCGAGATAACGGTTGGGCGTGAACAGATGCGAGAAGTTGAAATCGTCCAACGCGGTGTCGAAGTTCGGGAACGTGCTCTGATCGCGAAACGGAATGTAGACGTAGTAAGCGCGCGGCTCGAGCGTCTGGATGAAGTCGCGGCCGAGCCACTCGGTGTCGCGCTCGAAGAAGAGCCCGCCGTCGAGCGATGAGATCGGCAGCGTGCGGTTGAAGCTCGCCGGCCCGGCCACCTGGTTTTCGAGGTCGTAATGGGTCATGTGCAACCCGGTCTGCGCGGTGAAGAACCACGCGTTGCCGCGCTGGGACCAGGCGACCGTCGGATAAAGAAAAGCGCGATCTCCGGTTGGCACGAGTGCGGGCTGGGTGAAGCGCACGTACTCGCCGGTGCCCGCGAAATCCAGCCCGTGCCACTCGACCGGATTCATCGTCGCCACCACCTGCGGCTCGCGAAAGTATGGCGGCGTGATCGGGTTGTTCGGATCCTGCAGTGTCTGGAAGGTCTGAACGCGCGTGAGGACGCTGAACGGCTCGTGGTTGTAGGCGAGGCCCGCTTCGCGCGGAAGGATGTTTTGCGAGGTCAGCGCCAGCCGGTCCGAAAGATCGGCGAAATAGGTGTCGTCGGAAACCCTCTGCAGATTCAGGTATCCGCCGAGACCTCCACCGAAGTCCTGGTTGTGCTTCAAGGAGAGCGCGTAGCGATCGGTATTCGCGATGCGGTCGTGATTCAGATACTCGACATCGGCCTCGCCGGAGGATTGCGGGAAAAGGTAGCGGAACTGTCCGCCGAACTGGAGGCCGCGCCGGCTCATCGGTCGCGCGAGCAGCGTCGCGTCGTAATTCGGCGCGATGTTCCAGTAGTACGGGATCGCAACCTCGAAGCCGCGCTGGTTGCTCGATCCGTAAATCGGCGTGAGAAAACCGGACTTGCGGTCGTTCGAGAGCGGAAAGCTCAGATACGGCGAGTAGAGAATCGGCACGTCCATGAAGGTAATGTGTGCGTCGTGCGCGATGCCGACGAGCCGCGAGCGGTCGAGGTCAAGGTCGTCCGCGGTCAGATACCAGTCGTTGTTTCCCGCTACGCAGGTGGTGTAGCGCGCGTCCTTGACGTCGTAGCGGTCGGGGCCCACGAAATAGAGGTTGCTCGCGTCGCCGCGCGAGGAGTTCTCGCCGACGTGAAATTCCGGCGAGGTGAAGTATCCCGATTCGTCGTCGCGCTTGAAGCGCGCCTCGGGTCCCGTGATCCAGTCGATGCCGCGCCGCAAAGTCACGTTGCCCTTGGCCCAGAACTCGTCGGTTGGCTGGTCGTAGCGGAGCCAATCCGCGAGCACCGTCTGCCGCCGCGAGCGCAACTCCACCTTGCCTTGCGCCTCTATCCAGCTCTGGCCCTCACCCTCGAGCTTGTCGGCGCGCAGGAAGATCGCTTCGCGCTGGGGCGTAACGATCGTCGTTTCCTGAGGCGGCTTGAGCGGCGGCGGCTCGAGCGTGGGCGCGAACTTCAGGCGCGGCGGCGCGAGCGCGGGCTCGTCCTGGGAAATCTGGGCACGCGCTGCTCCCGAGCACAGCAGCAGCAGGAGGACGCAGGCGAAGCCGGCGCGACGAGACATCGAGGCTGACCGGGAACTGACAAGCCGGATGCTAGAATTTTGCATTCTAGCCTAAACGCAGATCCCGCCCGCTCGATGACCGGCGCGCATCGCGACGTTCGTCTCGACGCACTGACCGCATGGCTCAACAGCGTGCTGCCCGCGCCGATGGCGTCGATCGCACCCGCATCGAGCGACGCGAGCTTTCGCCGCTACTTTCGCGTGAAGCTGAGCGAGCCGTCGGCGGTCGCCGATCGCGCGGAGCCCGCTAGCAGCTTGATCGCGATGGACGCGCCTCCGCCGCAGGAGAATTGCCGTCCTTACGTAGCGGTGGCGCAGCTCCTCGCTTCGGCCGGCGTGCACGCGCCGGCGATTCTCGCCGCGGATCTCGAGCGCGGGTTTCTGCTGACGACCGACCTCGGCACGCGGATGTATCTGGACGCGCTCGACGACGAGAGCGCGCCGAAGCTGTATCGCGACGCGTCCGCTGCGCTCGTGCGCTGGCAGCGCGCCAGCCGCGAGGACGCGCTTCCGCCGTACGACAAAGTGCTGCTCAGGCGCGAGCTCGATCTGTTTCCCGACTGGTACGTCGCAAGGCATCTCGGCGTGGCGCTGAGCGAGCGGCAGCGCATGACGCTCGAAACCGCATTCGAGCTGATCCTTGCCAACAATCTCGCGCAGCCACGCGTGTTCGTGCATCGCGACTACCATTCACGCAACCTCATGGTCGCAGAACCGAATCCGGGCGTGCTCGATTTCCAGGACGCCGTCTTCGGACCGATCACCTACGATTTGGTTTCTCTCTTGCGCGACGCTTACATCGAATGGGACGAAGCGCGCCAGCTCGACTGGGCAGCGCGATACTGGGCGCAGGCTCGCGCAACGGGCTTGCCGGTCGCTTCCGATTTTGCCGAGTTCTGGCGCGACTTCGAGTGGATGGGAGTGCAGCGCCAGCTCAAGGTGCTAGGCATCTTCGCGCGCCTCTGGCATCGCGACGGAAAGGATGCGTACCTCAAGGACATGCCGCGGGTGATGCGCTACCTTCGCGCAGCGTGCGCGCGCTATCGCGAATTCTCGCCGTTGCTGCGGCTGATCGATGAGCTCGAGCAGCGGCAGTCGGTCGCGGGGTATACGTTTTGATGCTTGATCCATCGCGTCGCGTTGTTGTTGCGCCGCTGTCGCTCGGGCGCCGTGGCGCAAGTCGGTCGTCGAGCGAGTCCCGGTTTGCGGCGGCGACTCAACCCACGAGTCGCCGCGCACAAACCACCCGCTTAGCGACGACTGCGCGACATCGCGACCCTCGCGACAGCGGCGCAACAAGCCCGAGACTGCAGCCGATGAAAGCCATGATCCTCGCCGCAGGACGCGGCGAGCGCATGCGACCCTTGTCGGATGCGACGCCGAAGCCGCTACTGGAAGCGGGCGGGAAGGCACTCGTGGTGTGGCAGGTCGAGAGACTGGTCGCGGCAGGCTTCAGCGAGATCGTCTTGAATGTTGCGCACCGCGCCGAAGCAATCGAAGCGGCGCTCGACGACGGCGCGCGCTTCGGCGCGAAGATTCGCTACTCGCGGGAGCCCGAGCCTCTGGAAGTCGCCGGCGGTATTGCCACGGCGCTGCCGCTGCTTGGCAACGGCGTCGTGCTCGTCGTGAGCGGCGATCTGTACACCGACTACGATTACGCGACGCTCGTTGCGCGCGCTCACGAAATGTCCGCAACAACCGCGCCGCCGCACGCGCACATGGTCATGGTGCCGAATCCGCCTTACCATCCGGGCGGAGACTTCGCGCTGGTCGACGGCGAGCTCGCGTTCGATGGCGCCGCGGCTTCGACCTTCGGGAACATCGCGTTGTATCGCACCTCCCTCTTTCGGGAACTGCCCCGCGAGGAAAAGCTCAAAATCTTGCCGCTCTACCTCGACTGGATCAATCGCCGGTGGGTCTCCGGCGAGCTTTATCGCGGCACGTGGTTCAATGTCGGCACGCCCCGCGATCTCGCCGAGCTGGATGGGGCGCTAAAACGAGGGTAAGAAATTAGCCATGACCCCGAATGAACTCGCCAAGTCCAATCCGCTCCTCGACTTCAGCGGCCTGCCGCGGTTTTCCGAAATGGGACCCGAGCACGTCGCGCCCGCGATCGACGCGCTGATCGGCGAGGCACGCGCGACGATCGAGCAGATCGCTTCGGTCGCAGCTAATCCTGCGTGGGAGAACTTCGTACAGCCGCTCGCGGATGCCGAGGATCGCCTTGAGCGCGCCTGGGGCCAGGTCTCGCATCTGAACGCCGTGGTGAACACGCCCTCGCTGCGCGAGGCCTACAACGCGGCCCTGCCGAAAGTGACGGCGTTCCACACCGAGCTCGCGCAGGACGAGCGGTTGTTCGCGGGTTATCGTGCGCTCGCCGGCGCGACCAAAGTCGCGGCGTTCGATCAGGGTCAACGCAAGCTGATCGACAACGCGCTGCGCGACTTCCGCCTCTCGGGCGTCGAGTTGCGGCCGGAGCAGAAGGCGCGATTCAAGGCCGTGGACGAGGAGCTTGCCAGCCTTGCTTCGCGCTTCGAGGACAACGTGCTCGACACGACCAACGACTACGCGCTTTACGTCGAGGCTGCAACCGAGCTGACAGGGGTTCCGCAAGACCTGCTTGCCGCCGCGGCCGATGCTGCCGAAGCCGACGGGAAGACTGGCTGGAAGCTCACGCTGCGCATGCCTTGCTATCTGCCCGTCATGCAATACGCGACGAACCGCCGCTTGCGCGAGACGCTCTATCGCGCGTTCTCGGTTCGCGCCAGCGAATTCGGCCTGCCGCAATGGGACAACACTGCGCTGATCGCACGCATTCTCGAGCTGCGCCGCGAGCACGCTCGGCTTCTCGGCTATCGCAATTATGCCGAGGTATCGCTGGTCCCGAAGATGGCGCGCACACCCGAGGAAGTGCTCGCCTTCCTGCGCGATCTCGCCGCGCGCGCAAAGCCCTTCGCCGAGCGCGACATTGCGGAGCTGTCTGCCTTCGCGCGCGAGAAGCTCGCGCTCGGCGACCTCGCCGCGTGGGATATCCCGTACGCTTCCGAGCAGCTGCGCCAGTCGCGCTACAGCTTCTCCGAGCAGGAGGTGAAGCAGTATTTTCCCGAGGATCGCGTGCTCGTCGGAATGTTCCGCGTGGTGGAGACGCTCTTCGGAGTGCGGATTCGCGACGGCAAGGCGGCGGCATGGCATCCCGACGTGCGCTTCTTCGACGTCGAAGACCGCGAGGGCGCGCTGGTCGGGCAGTTCTACCTCGATCTCTACGCGCGCGCCGGCAAGCGCGGCGGCGCCTGGATGGACAATGCCATCAACCGACGCCGCCACGGCGCTCGCGTGCAGCATCCGGTGGCCTACATCACCTGCAATTTCTCGGCGCCCGTAGGCCGGAACGGCAACCGGCGGCCCGCGCTCTTCACGCACGACGAGGTACAGACGCTGTTCCACGAATTCGGCCACGGACTGCACCTGCTGCTGACGCGCATCGACGTTCCAGGCGTGTCCGGGCTCGAAGGAGTGGAATGGGACGCGGTGGAGCTGCCGAGCCAGTTCATGGAGAACTTCTGCTGGGAATGGGATGTGCTCGCGCACATGAGCGGACACGCCGACACCGGCGAACCGCTGCCGCGGGCGCTCTTCGAGCGCATGCTGGCGGCGAAAAACTTTCAGAGCGGCATGCAGATGGTGCGGCAGCTCGAGTTCGCGCTCTTCGACATGCACCTGCATTACGATTTCGATCCCGCAGCCGGTGCAGACCCGCTCGATCTCCTGCGCAGGATTCGCAGCGAAGTCGCGGTCGTCAAGCGTCCGGACTACGATCGCAGCCCCCACACCTTCACCCACATCTTTGCCTCGGGCTACGCCGCCGGTTACTACAGCTACAAGTGGGCGGAGGTGCTATCGGCTGATGCCTACAGCCTGTTCGAGGAAGAAGGCGTCCTCTCGCCTGCCACAGGCGCCCGCTTCCAGGACGAGGTGCTCGCCCGGGGCGGCAGCCGGAGCGCACTCGAGTCTTTTATCGCCTTCCGCGGACGGCCTCCCCAAATCGACGCGCTCTTGCGGCATAATGGTATGTCAGCGTCATGAGAAGCCGCGACCGAAGGAGGCCGTCATGAGCACCGCACCGAGCCGGATCCCGCGCCAAGCCGCGCTGGCGCTCGTAGCATTCTGCGTGAGCAGCGTGGCTTTGGCGCAGCTCCAGCAGGTCTATCGCTACGTCGATCCGGAAGGTCGAGTCGTCTATTCCGACAAGCCGCCGCCGCCCAACGCACGGGATGCGCAAGCGAAACGGATCGGAAAGAACACGATCGAGACCAGCAATCTCTCTTATACCGAAGCGCTCGCACAGGAGCGCTTTCCGGTGACGCTATACACCTTCGGCTGCGGCACGGTCTGCGACACAGCGTCGGCGCTCCTCAACAAGCGCGGCGTGCCGCACGCAGTGGTCGACGTCGGCGCGGGCGACGGGGCCGAGAAGTTGAAGCGCCTCACCGGCGGGCTCGACGCGCCGGCGCTGCAGGTCGGCGATCAGTTCACGACCGGATTCAACGAGAATCGCTGGCAGAGCATGCTCACCGACGCGGGCTATCCGCAGACCCCGCCGCCGCGCAACGCACCTGTTGGACGCGCGCCCACGCCGGCTCCCGCCCCCGGTCCGACCGCACAGCAGGCCCCCGGCGCCGCCGCGCCCGGCGCAGCGCCCAAGGGCGATTACCCGCAGCAATAAAACGCGGTCAGGCTAGAATACGCCGCGTCAAGACAACAGCGCGACGCGGCGGCAGCGATCGCGCACGATCCTACCGTTTGGAGGAGGCTCACATGGGCAAAATCGGATTTGCGCGCGCGCTGGCGGCGCTCACCCTCGTCGCGCTCGCGGGCAGCGCAACCGCGGCGACTGTATTGCGGGCATCGCACCAGTTCCCGGGCGGCAAGGGCGACGTGCGCGACGAGATGGTCCAGATCATCGCGCGCGACGCCAAGGCGGCCGGCGTGGACCTCGAAGTGCAGGTGTATCCCGGAGCGTCACTGTTCAAGCCCAACGAGCAGTGGAATGCGCTCGTCAACGGCCAACTCGACATCTCCTCTTTTCCGCTCGACTATGCAAGCGGTAAGGAGCGCGCATTCGGCGCGACGCTGATGCCGGGGCTCGTGCGCAGTCACGAGCGTGCCGCCAAGCTCAACGATTCCAAGTTCATGAAGGAGATCCGCGGGAAGATCGAAAAAGCGGGCGTCATCGTCCTCTCCGACGCATGGCTCGCCGGCGCGGTTGCCTCGAAGAAGGCCTGCATCCGCACACCTGCAGACATCAAAGGGCAGAAGCTGCGCTCCGCAGGGCCGACCTTCGCTGCGATGTGGCAGGCCGCCGGCGCATCGATCGTGTCGATCCCGAGCAACGAGGTCTACAACGCGCTGCAGACGGGCGTGGCGGATGCCACCGACACCAGTTCCGGAAGCTTCGTATCGTTCCGGCTCTACGAGCAGGTGAAATGTCTCACGGCACCGGGCGACAACGCGCTGTGGTTCATGTACGAGCCGGTGCTGATGTCCAAGAAGAGCTTCGACCGCCTGAACAAACAGCAGCAGGACGTGCTGCTCAAGGCGGGCAAGAAAGCGCAGGACTATTTCGCCAAGGAAGCGAAGGGGCTCGACGACGAGATGGTCAAGGTGTTCAAGGACAACAAGGTCGAGGTGGTAACGCTCACCCCTGCCGAGTACGACGCCTGGGTCAACGTCGCCAAGCAAAGCTCGTACACCGAGTTCGCCAAGGAAGTGCCGGACGGGAAGCAGCTCATCGACGACGCGCTGAGCGTCAAGTAGAGACGTGCCGCGAACCGGCGCGCCGGCTCGTCTTCCGCGCGAGATCACTCTCGCAGCGGCCTCGAGCGGCTTCGTCCGCGTCGTGCGCCTGCTGTCGCTGATCAGCGGATACGTCGCTGCCGCGCTGATTGGCGCCAGCGTGTTCGTCGTCTGCGAGATGGTCTTCGTGCGCTACGCGCTCAACGAGAACACCATCTGGCAGACCGACTTCGTGACCTACAGCCTGGTCGCCGCCACCTTCGTCGGCAGCCCGTACGTTCTGTTGACGCGCGGACACGTCAACGTCGACGTGCTGCCGCACTATCTCGGCAAGGTGAGCCGCCGGTGGCTCGCGCTCTTCGCCTCCGCGCTTACGCTTGCGTTCTGCCTCACGATCGCGGTGCTGACGTTCCAGTTCTGGAAGGAAGCCTGGGACAACAAGTGGGTCTCCGACACGATATGGCGGGCGCGGTTGTGGATTCCGTATTCGTCGATGCCGATCGGCCTCGGCCTGCTGTGCCTGCAATGCATCGCCGATTTCGTCGGACTCGTGACCGGGCGCGAGCCGCCCTTTGGCATCGGCGCCGAGCGAGTGAAATGAGCCCGACCAGTCAAGGCGCGATCGTGCTCGTCGTCACGCTCGCGGTATTGCTCTGCGGTGCGCCGGTCGCTTTCGGGCTCGGCGCCATCGCGATTGTGTTCATCCTCATCTTCCAGGGCTTCGACGCGCTGCACGTCGTCGCCGAGACCTTCTACTCGGGGCTCAACGACTTCACGCTGGTGTCGATCCCGATGTTCGTGATGATGGGCGCGGCGATCGGCTCCTCGCCCGCGGGCAAGGACTTGTACGAAGCGCTCGACCGCTGGCTCTATCGGCTGCCGGGCGGACTCGTGATCTCCAATCTGGGGGCCTGCGCGCTCTTCGCAGCTCTTACCGGCTCCTCGCCCGCGTGCTGCGCAGCGATCGGCAAGATGGGCATTCCGGAAATGCGGCGCCGCGGCTATCCGGACGACGTCGCCACCGGGTCGATTTGCGCAGGCGGCACGCTGGGTATCCTCATCCCGCCGTCGATCACATTTATTCTCTACGGAATCGCCACCGAGACCTCGATCGGGCGGCTCTTTCTCGCCGGCGTGCTGCCCGGGCTGATGCTGACGGGGCTCTTCATGCTGTGGACGCTCTTCATCATCTGGAAGCGCGGATTCCACGCGCACGCCGCCGATTTTCGCTACAGCTGGAAGCAGAAGTTCGGGTCGATTCCCAAGGTCGCGCCTTTTCTAGCCATCGTGGCAGGCGTGATGTACGTGCTCTATGGCGGCGTGGCGACGCCGTCCGAGGCGGCGGGCGTCGGCGCGGCGCTCTGCGTCGTGCTCGCGGTAATGATCTACCGCATGTGGAAGCCCGAGCGCTGGTGGGTGATTCTGCGCGACACCACGCGCGAGTCGGTGATGATCCTCATGATCATCGCGGCGGCCGTGCTCTTCGGCTACATGCTCACTTCGCTCTACCTCACGCAGACGCTGGCGCAGGCGATCGCCGACTCGCACGTCAACCGCTGGGTGTTGATGGCGCTGATCAACCTCTTCCTTCTCGTCTGCGGGTTCTTCATCCCGCCCGCCGCGATCATCCTGATGACCGCGCCGATCCTCTATCCGATCATCAAGGCGGCGGGGTTCGATCCGATCTGGTTCGGCGTGATTCTCACCATCAACATGGAGATCGGCCTGATCCATCCGCCGGTGGGCCTGAACATCTACATCGTCCAGGCGATCGCGCCGGACGTGCCGGTCACGCGCGTCATGTGGGGCACGATTCCCTACGTCGTCTGCATGATGCTCGCGATCGTGATCCTGTGCATATTTCCCGAGATCGCGACGTGGCTGCCCAATCGCCTGATGGGCGGCCCGCATTGAGTCCCTACTTCTTCGGGTCGAGCTTCAGCTCCTGAATCTTGCGCGTCAGCGTGTTGCGCCCCCAGCCTAGCCACTGCGCCGCCTCCATGCGGTGGCCACCGGTGTGCTGCAGCGCGCGCAGGATAAGCGTCTTCTCGAATTCCCTTTCGAGCCGCTCGCCGACCGCGCGCTCGCCGCGCGCGAGCGCCTGCGCGAGCGCAAGGTCCAGGGCCTGTTGCCAGTTGCCGTCGGCCTCCGAGCTGGCTTCCATCGATGCGCGCAGCTCGGGTGGAAGGTCGCCGACATCGATGCGCGCGCCCGGCGCCATCACCGTGAGCCAGTGACAGATGTTCTCGAGCTGGCGGACGTTACCTGGAAATGGAAAGGTCGAGAGAACGCGCAAGGCGGCTTCGGAGAGCGTCTTCGGCTCGACTGCAAGCTCACGCCCGCTCTTGCGCAGGAAATGCCGAGTGAGGGGAGCGATGTCTTCGGAGCGTTCGCGCAGCGGCGGCAGGCGCAGCCGCACGACGTCCAGCCGATGCAAGAGATCCTCTCGGAAAAGGCCCTGCCGAACGCGCTCGTCCAGATTCTGATGCGTGGCGGCGATGATGCGCACGCTCGACTTGAGCGGGGCGTGACCGCCGACGCGGTAATACTCGCCGTCCGCGAGTACCCGCAGCAGGCGCACCTGCAGATCGGGTGGCATGTCGCCGATCTCGTCGAGAAAGAGCGTGCCGCCTTCGGCCTGCTCGAAGCGGCCGCGCCGCGAGCTTTGCGCGCCGGTAAATGCTCCGCGCTCGTGACCGAAGAGCTCGGACTCGAGCAGATCCTTCGGGATCGCCGCCGTGTTGATGGCGACGAACGGGCCGCTCGAGCGCGGAGAGTGCCGATGCAGCGCGCGCGCCACCAGTTCCTTTCCGGTTCCAGATTCGCCGGTGATGAGTACGGTCACGTTCGACTGCGACAGCCGGCCGATCGCACGGAAGACTTCCTGCATCGCGGGCGCCTGTCCGAGCATCTCCGGCGATTCGCCTGGGCTCGCCGTCGTTGCCGGAGCTGGAGGGCTTTCCGCGCTTGCGCGGCGGATGAGCGCAATCGCGTGATCGACGTCGAAGGGTTTCGGAAGATACTCGAACGCGCCGCCCTGGAAGGCCGCCACCGCGCTGTCGAGGTCCGAGTATGCCGTCATGATGATCACCGGCACCTCGGGAAAGCGCTGCTTGATGTTGGAGAGCAGCACGAGGCCCGATTCGCCGGGCATGCGGATGTCTGAAATCAGCACCTGTGGTCGGCTCTGCTGCAGCGCCAGGAGCATTTCGTTGGCTGAAGCGAAAGTGCGGTACGCGATGCCTTCCCGCGCGAGCGCTTTCTCGAGCACCCAACGGATCGAGCGGTCGTCGTCGACGATCCACACCGGTTTCATTGGATCGCCTTGGAAGGATGAACGGTCGTCATAGGCATGCATCTCGAAATCTCACTCTACGCGCCGACGCGGCTGAATTCCAGCGGCAGCAGGATGGTGAACTGGGTGTGGCCGGGCGCGCTTTCGCACTCGATCGTTCCGTTATGTTGCGCAATGAATGTTTGCGCGATCGTTAAACCGAGGCCGCTGCCGCCTTCGCGCCCGGACACGAGCGGAAAGAAGATCTTGTCGCGAATGGCGTCCGGAACGCCGGGACCGTTGTCCTCGATCGTCACCGCGAGCGCGAGTTGGTAGCGTCGCTTTGCCATGGTGACGCTGCGCGCGACTCGCGTGGTGAGCCGGATCTCGCGCGGCGGGAGCACGGTTTGCAGCGCCTGCGCTGCATTGCGCACGACGTTGAGCATCGCCTGCGTGAGCTGCTCCGGATCGGCGTCGAACTCCGGCAGGCTGATGTCGAAGTCCGACGCGATCGCGACGTCCGGGAATTCCGCCTGCACCACGCTCGACACGCGAGCGAGAAGCTCGTGGATGTTGGTGCGGCGATAGCTCGGAAGCCGATGCGGCGTGAGCAGGCGGTTGACCAGCGATTGCAGGCGGTCCGCCTCGCCGATGATCACCTGCGTGTATTCGATCAGCGGCGGCCGGTCCAGCTCGCGCTCGAGAAGCTGTGCGGCGCCGCGGATCCCGCCGAGCGGATTCTTGATTTCGTGCGCGAGGCTGCGGATCAATTCGCGATTTGCCTGCTGTTGCTCGAGCAACCGTTCCTCGCGCGCGATCCTCAGCTGCTGATCGATGTGTCGGAACTCGAGGAGCAGCGTAGCTTCGCTCTCGACTACCGACACCGTGCACGACAAATGCAACTTCTGCTTGCCGTTGACGCTTAGCTCCAGCTCCTGCTCCGTGTACGAAGCTCCGGTCGTTAGCGCCTTGTCGATCGCCTGGAACAGCGCCGGCGCGTCGGGAAAAAGCGTCCGCGCCTCGCATCCGATGAGCTGCCGCCGCGACAATTCGAAGAGATTCTCCGCGGCCGGATTGGCATAACGCACGACACGATCCTCGCCGAGCAGCAGCACCGCGGTCGCGAGCAGCTCGAGTCCGGGATAGGGCCCGACGCCTTCGTCGGTGGGCAGGTAAGGCGGTGGGCTGAACATGCAGTCGCTGGAGCAAGGCAGCGACGATAGTAGCAAGTTCTGCGCCGGATAAGACTCCGTATTAATGCGTCGCGGCCAGCTCTTTCTTCAGCGCCTCGACGTTCTTTTGATGCAGCGCTACGGCTTGCCTGAGCTTGGCGACACGCTCCGCGTACTTGTGCGGCACCTCTCTTTCTTCCGCAGTGGCCGGAGGCGCGCCGTCGCCGTAGGCCACCTTCGCCTCCGCTAGCGCCTTCTCCTCGACGGCGAGCTCGTCGGTGAGAACCTTGCGCCGTACGCTATCGCGACCCTTCTGAGTCGCGGCGTCGACTTTGGGAAAGCCTTGCGGCGAAGCGGAGCCGCCGCGCGCAGCCGCGGCGGCGCCCTCTCCGGCCGGTGCCTCGAGGTTGAAGTAGTGCATGCCGCCCTGCGTTTTGCACTTGTAAAGGTTCGTGCCCTGGACGACGGTCGCTGGGCTGGTACAGCCCTCGGCCCTCGCCTTGGCTGCGAGCGTTGCAGCTTGGGCGTCGACCGCAACCAGAAGCACGCACCAGACGATGACGCGTGCACATCGAAAGAGGGCGAAAGCTCGCTGAAAACACGGCATCACGAAACGAGTTTAGCAAATGCCCGGGGCAGGCCGTCGCCGGCCTGCCCCGCTCTAACGCCTCAGCTACAGTTACGATGACTTAGAGGCTGTAATACATCTCGAACTCGATCGGATGAGTGGTCATGCGGAAGCGTGTGACTTCTTCCATCTTGAGCCCGATGTAGGCGTCGATAAGATCGTTCGAGAACACGCCGCCGCGGGTAAGGAATTCGCGGTCGCGGTCGAGGTTGTCGAGCGCCTCGTCGAGCGACGCGCAGGGATGCGGCACTTTTGCTGCTTCTTCCGGCTCGAGATCGTAGAGGTTCTTGTCCAGCGGGTCACCCGGATGGATCTTGCTCTGCACGCCGTCGAGTCCCGCCATCAGCATGGCCGAGAATGCGAGATAGGGATTCGTCGTCGGATCCGGGAAGCGCACCTCCACGCGACGGGCTTTGGGATTGCTGACGTAAGGGATACGGCAGGCCGCGGAGCGGTTGCGCGCGGAATACGCGAGATTGATCGGGGCCTCGAATCCCGGGACCAGGCGCTTGTACGAGTTGGTTCCCGGATTGGTGATCGCGTTCAGCGCCTTGGTGTGCTTGATGATCCCGCCGATGTAATAAAGCGCGAACTCGGAAAGACCGGCGTAGCCGTTCCCGGCGAAGATATTCTGCCCGCCCTTCCAGACCGATTGATGCACATGCATGCCCGAGCCGTTGTCGCCCACGATCGGCTTCGGCATGAAGGTCGCCGTCTTGCCGTAGCTATGTGCGACCATGTGCACCGTGTACTTCAGGATCTGCATCCAGTCAGCACGCTTCACCAGCGTGTTGAACTTGGTGCCGATCTCGTTCTGGCCGGCGGCGGCGACCTCGTGGTGGAAGACTTCGACTTCAACACCCTGCTCCTCGAGCGCCAGCGCAATCGCGTTTCGGATGTCCTGCAGCGTGTCGATCGGCGGCACCGGAAAGTATCCGCCCTTGACCGGCGCGCGGTGTGCCATGTTGCCGTTCTCGTATTCCTCGCCCGACGACCACGGCGCTTCCTCCGACTTGATCTTGACGAAACAGCCGGACATGTCCGCGCCCCAGGTTACCGAATCGAAGATGAAGAATTCCGGCTCGGGCCCGAAGTAAGCGGTGTCACCGAGTCCGGTCGACTTGAGATAGGCTTCGGCGCGCCGCGCGAGCGAGCGCGGATCGCGGTCGTAGCCCTTGCCATCCATCGGCTCGATGACGTCGCAGGTGATGTTGAGCGTGGTCTCGTCGGTAAAAGGGTCGATGCGCGCCGAGTCGGGATCGGGCGAGAGCAACATGTCGGAGGACTCAATGCCCTTCCAGCCGGCGATCGACGATCCGTCGAAGGCATGTCCGTGATCGAACTTGTCCTGGGTAAAGATCTTCGCCGGCACCTGCACATGCTGCTCCTTGCCTCGCGTGTCGGTGAACCGGAGGTCGACAAACTTGACCTCCTTGTCCTTGATCATCTTGAGAACATCGGCGGCTGCAGCCATGTAATTCTCCTGTCGAGAGGTGGGCGAAGCGAGGAAATTGAAGCGGGAGCGGGTTTCCGCTCGAGAACTACGAAGAGCAGAAACTATGCCATAAATCCCAGCGCGCTGACACAGGGTTTCCGAGCGATTCAGGAGGGTCGGAAAGAGTTGCTTGAAGCTGCGTCGCACCGTTCCTGGGCATTCGCGCTTGTCGCTGTAGCACCGTGGTGCAGCAGGCCCGGTCGAGCCGAGATTTTCGGAAGAGTCACCCGGTCTATACTAGGTTGTCGCGAGCTTCACCCATGAAAGAGAATTGACGGTAAGGCTATCCCTGAGTCGCCTGGAGTTTGATGTGCCATGGGTACCAACCCCGGTTCGACGGACGAGATACTTGCTGCGGCGCAGAAGCGAGCCCGCGAAGAAGGTTTGTCCTATTTCGGTGCGCTGACCCCGCTCGAGGCTTATGCGCTTCTGGCCGCCAATCCGAGAGCGCATCTCATCGATGTCAGGACGCGTGCGGAATGGGACTATGTAGGGCGTGTTCCGGGTAGTACTTTGATCGAATGGAACAGCTATCCGTCCGGAGCGCGCAATCCCCAGTTTCTTGAGCAATTGCAGGGTGCAGTCGAGGACCTGCAGGCGCCGCTGCTGTTCATTTGCCGGAGCGGGCAACGCTCGGATAGCACTGCCCGGGCCGCCGCCGCCGCCGGCTACATTATGGCTTTCAACGTTCTAGAGGGATTCGAAGGGCCAAAGGACAGCGAAGGCCATCGCGGAACGCTCGGCGGCTGGCGAAAGGCGGGCCTGCCCTGGGTCCAGGGCTAGCTCACGGGTAGAAGACGTAGACCTGGTAACCCGCCTGGGTGGTCGCGCTCGCGTCAATGAACAGCTTCACGTTCAGCTCGCCATTGCCTGGAATCCCGCTCGCAAGATCGACGGTGCCGCCGACATATTCCTGCGGCGTGAACACGCGCCGCACGACCACGACGTCCTGCTGCGTTTGTTTCTGAACGTCAGAGAGCGTCAGCTCGAGATAGGGATAGGCGAGTGGATATGGAGCGCGATTGCGTATCGTCGCCGTGAGGATCAAAAGACCGCGATGGGCAGGATCGGCCTGCAGCTCCGAGCCCTCGATCAGCAGCAAGTCTTTATCGCGAAGGGGACGCACGTCACAACCCGCCGCAGCGCAGAGCTGGATGAGCGTTGGCTTGGTCACCGGCCAATAGGAGGCAATCGCGTCGCGATAGTGGAACAGTGCTTGCGCCGCGAGCGCGAACAGAAGCACCGGAACACTGGCCGCGTACAGCCAACCCGGAACGACGCGCCGGGTCTTTTTCTCCTGCCATGCGAAGCGGGCCGCGTAGTTGGCCTCTGCAGCGGAGGGTTCCGTTTCAGCAAATGCCGAGTCGATCGCGGGCTCCGCATTCACTCCGTCCTGCTCGTCGGCGCTAGGCGCCGGCTCGAGCGCGTGCGCGTTGCGCAACGTTACAGTGGGCGGGCCGAGCGTCTCCTCGTCGAACTCCGGCTCTTCGCGCCGCCGCGGCGCGAGCGAAAGGAGCTGGGCTACGCCGTCGAACACCGCGTGGCAATGGCCGCAGCGCACTTGGCCGGCGCGCATAGCAAGCTGCGCCGAAGTGACGCGGTAGATCGTCTTGCAGATTGGACAACGGGTGAATTTTTCTTCTGCCATCAGGGCACCGATCGCTCGCCGTTCAAGCTTTGAACCGCTCGCCTGTCAGCGCCACCCAGGCTTCTTCCTTGGACCATACGTCGATATTAAACCATCGAGAATAAACGGCGATCAGTCCCGGAGCCTGCGACTCGAGAATCCCGGACAGGCAGATGCTGCCGCCGTTGCGCACACGCGCGGCAAGAAGCGGCGCGAGCAGCTCGAGCGGATCGGCGAGGATATTGGCGATAACGACATCGAACAGGCTCGCCTCTCCGATCTGCTCGGGCGCACCGAAGCTTGCGCTTACGCCGTTCGCCTCGGCGTTCGCGCGACTGACCGCGATCGCCTGTGCGTCGACGTCGACTCCCGTGACCGTGGCGGCGCCGAGCTTCGCGGCGGTGATCGCAAGAATGCCCGAACCGCAGCCGTAATCGAGCACTTGGGCGCCGCGCGGAGGCCGCTCGGCCAGCCAACGCAGGCAAAGATGGGTCGTCGGATGGCTGCCGGTTCCGAAGGCGAGTCCCGGGTCGATGCGGAGGTTGAGCGCACGCGCGTCGACGGGCTCGCGCCACGACGGGACGATCCACAGATCGCCCGTCACGTGCAGCGGCTCGAACTGCGCCCGGGCCACACGCACCCAGTCAGCGTCGGCAATCTCCTCGATCGAGTACGGAGGAACCGCCTGACCGATGGCGCCAGCAGCCGCGCCGAGCGCGCTCCTGACGTTGCAGCCGCCGGCGAAGAGCGCAGTCAGGCGGCTCTTCGCCCACAGCCGCTCTTGCTCTGCCGCGGGCGCGCCATAGGGCGCAAGCTCCGCTTCGGTCCCCGTGCTCGAATCGGCGAGATCGACCGAAAGCGCGCCGGCGGCGATGAGCGCGTCGCTCCAGCGCTCCGCGTCATCCGAGTCGGCGTCGAAGCGCAACGCGATAAACGCCATCGAATCCGGGGTGGCGTCAAGCCGCCTGCTTGCGCTTCGTCATGCGCTGCTCGAGATAATGGATCGAGGTTCCGCCGCGCAGGAACGAGTCGTCGAGCAGAAGCTCCTGATGCAGCGGGATGTTGGTCTTGATGCCCTCGATGATCATCTCGGAGAGTGCGATTCGCATACGGGCGATGGCCTGTTCGCGCGAATCGCCGTATGCGATTACCTTGCCCAGCATCGAATCGTAGTGCGGCGGGACGAAGTAGTTCTGATACACGTGAGAGTCGACGCGAATGCCGGGTCCGCCCGGGGCGTGATACGAAGTGATGCGTCCTGGCGACGGCACGAAGGTCTCGGGATCCTCTGCGTTGATGCGGCACTCGATCGCGTGGCCGCGGCGCACGATGTCGCGCTGGCGAAACGGCAGCTTCTGCCCGGCAGCGATACGTAGCTGCTGCTGCACGAGGTCGATTCCCGTGATGAGCTCGGTCACCGGGTGCTCGACCTGAATGCGCGTGTTCATCTCGATGAAAAAGAACTCGCCCTCGTGATAGAGGAACTCGAAGGTTCCCGCGCCGCGATACTCGATCTTGCGGCAGGCCTCCGCGGCGCGCTCGCCGATGCGCGTGAGCGCGCGCTCGGGAATGGCCGGCGCGGGCGCTTCCTCAATGATTTTCTGATGACGCCTTTGCACCGAGCAGTCGCGCTCGAACAGATGCACCGTGTTCTTGTGCTCGTCGGCGAGGACCTGGATTTCGATGTGACGCGGGTTCTCGAGATACTTCTCCATGTACACGGTGCCGTCGCCGAACGCGGCTGCAGCCTCGGCGCGAGTGAGGCTCACTGCTGAAAGGAGCGCGGCTTCGGTATGCACGACGCGCATGCCGCGTCCGCCGCCGCCGCCGGCGGCCTTGATAATGACCGGGTATTTGATCTCGCGGGCGAGCTTGACCACGTCCTTGCCGTCCTCGGGGAGCGCCGTCTCGGAGCCCGGAACGCAGGGAACCCCCGCCTTGGCCATCGCCGCCTTCGCGCTCACCTTGTCGCCCATCAACCGAATCGTCTCGGGACGCGGACCGATGAACACGAAGCCGCTCTTCTCGACCTTGTCGGCAAAATCCGCGTTTTCAGAGAGGAAGCCGTAGCCCGGATGGATCGCCTGCGCGTCGGTCACCTCCGCAGCGCTGATGATCGCTGGAATGTTGAGATAGCTCTGCGCGGACGGCGCGGGTCCGATGCATACCGATTCGTCGGCGAGGCGCACGTACTTGGCATCGGCGTCGGCCTCAGAGTGCACGACGACGGTCTTGATGCCCAGCTCGCGGCAGGCGCGCTCGATGCGCAGCGCGATCTCGCCCCGGTTGGCGATCAGCACCTTGTCGAAAAGTTGCCCCGTCTTGGTGGCCACGGTCGATGCGAGCTGAGATCTCGGACGGAACCGGCGAACCGGTCAACCGATCACGACCAGCGGCTGACCGTATTCGACCGGCTGGCCGTTCTCGACCAGGATCGCCTTCACGACCCCTGCGCGATCGGCCTCGATCTCGTTCATCAGCTTCATGGCCTCAATGATGCAGAGCGGATCGCCGGCTTGCACCTCGTCGCCGACGTCGACAAACGGCTTCGCGCTAGGAGAGGCCGCGCGGTAGAAGGTCCCCACCATCGGCGACTTGACGGTATGTCCCTCGGGCTCGGCGGGCAGCGTCGAACCTGTCGTTGGCGCTACGCGCTCGCCTGTCGTCAGCATCGTTGCCTGCCCGCCTGCGACCGCGGGTGAGGGCGGGGTTGCGGGCGCCGGTAGCGAGCGCGTGATCCTGACGCGCTCCTCGCCCTCAGAGATTTCCAATTCAGCGATACCCGAGCTTTCGACCAGCTCGATCAGGGTCTTGAGCTTGCGCAGATCCATCAGGGCCTTTCTCGGAGTCAGCGCGAGCTCATGCGCCGCAGCGCGTAAGCGAGCGCTAACTCATAGCCTTGGGCGCCCAGTCCGACGATCGTGCCTACGGCTTTATCCGAAAAATACGAGTGATGCCGGAAAGGTTCCCGGGCATGGATGTTGGAGAGGTGGATTTCAACGAAAGGGATCGCTACGCCCGCCAAAGCGTCGCGCAAGGCTACGCTGGTATGCGTGAAGCCGGCCGGATTGATAAGGATGAACCGGACGCCTTCGGCCCGAGCCGCTTGTATGCGATCGACCAGCACGCCTTCATGATTGCTTTGCAAGGCGGTCAGCTCGACCCCTGCTGCCTGCGCCTGCGCGACCAATCGGCGGTTGATCTCGGCCAGGGTGTCGCGGCCGTAGACGGCCGGCTCGCGGGTTCCAAGCAAATTGAGGTTGGGTCCGTGGAGGACCAGGATCTTTCGCCGCGAACCTTTCCTCGCGGCGCTTGCCCGAGGGCGCCGCTGCTTTTTCAACACCATCTCCCCTTGCCCGTGTAGTTGGTTTAGTGTTTTACCGCGAAGTTTGCCGCAGATAGCAGCTAATTGTCCAGCGTTGCAAGGATTTCGAGGGACTGCTGTCAAAGACCGAGAACGTAGCCTACCGCTCGTGCAACCCAACCGTCAAAGTTCGTGCCAGCCTCAAAGACCCGCCGAAACAATCTACGGGCAGCTTGAGCGACTTGGCCGAAATTCAAAGCAATTCCTGCAGAGTTGCGCGGAATTGCTCCTTTTTAACGGGACCAAGATGGGTCTGTGCCACCCGCCCTTCGCGGTCGATCACGATCGTGAAGGGAAGCGCAGCAAGGCGATTACCCATGCCTGCGGACAATTCGACCGCTTCATAGCCGCCGATCAGCGCCGGATAGTTAAGCTGCAGCTCCTTGGCGAATCGATCGACTTTGTCCGCTTGATCGACGGCTATACCGACGAACTGGAGACCGCGCGGACCCAGCTCCCGCTGCTCGCGCACGAATTCCGGCATCTCCTCGCGGCATGGCTCGCACCAGGTTGCCCAGAAGTTGACTACGATGACCTTGCCTCGCCACTGACTGAGCGGCTGCTTCGTCCCGTTCGTATCGGGCAGAGAAAGCGCGAGCAAGGCATCGGCCGAAGCCGGGGTTCGGTCCCAGATCGCCAGAGCGACCCCGGCCGCCAGGGCCATCACTGCGACCGTGCCTGCGATCCAGCGTTTTCGATGCTTCATGGCCGGGCCCCGCGAAGAAAGCGGGGACACACTTCAGAACATCAATTGAACCACGGCTTCTTGGCGTTGGTACCTTGTGCGCCAGGAACCACGCTACCCTCGGGAAGGGCGAGCGTTACCCGCTGCACGGTCGGCGGGTAGCACAACCCGATGTCCGCGCAACCCTGCGATTCGGCGGCGATCACCACCCGCTGTCCCGGCTTCGCGTCCTTCAAGGCCAGATTGACCACCACGTCTCCGCGATAGGTCTCGACCCGGCCGAAAAACTGATCCTCTTTCACCTTGCCGCTCGGCAGCGCCGGCACCGACAAACCCGCCGATACGGGCTCCACGGTGAAGTGGACCTTGTCGCGATAAAGGTAGTAGCCGTTCGCGATGACAAACCGGGCTTCGACAGTTTGCGCATCGACGAGCCGCGCACTGAAGCGGAAGGCCTTCTCCGGCGGAAGAGGGTTCTGTGCCGTAGCAGGCACAGCGATCGCGAGCGCGACGGCCGCGAGCACAAAGCGCCATTCACGCCGTGGCCGGCGTGGTCTCGGCGACGATCCAGTCGAGGTAGGCAGACAATCCATCGGTGATGGGGACAGCGACGATTTCCGGAAGTTCGTAGGGATGGCGGCTTCGAATCGCCTCCTCGACGCGCGTGTACAGCTCTCCGCGCGTTTTGACTGCAAGCGGGGTTTCCTGAGCCGTTTCGATTTCCCCGCGCCAGTGATACAGTGACTGCAGCGTTGCGCCGATCTGAACACAAGCCGCGAGTCGCGACTCGAGCAACTCGCGCGCAAGCGCTTCAGCACCCGCGCGATCGGGCAGCGTCGTCAGTACCAGCAATGCTGTTGATGTCGTCGGAGAGCTCATGCGTTTTGTCGTGCTACTGATTGTACTGAGTTTCCCGGTTCTCGACGTACTGGCGACGATTCGCCTCGCGCGCTGGACCGGTGTACCGACCCTGGTGTGGCTCGTCGCGTCTGCATTGGCAGGCATGGCGCTTCTACGCCACGAGCGCGTGGCATTTCGTGCGCGCACGCTCGCTGCACTGCGCGGTGATCGCCCCTTGTTGCGTGGCCAGCTCGACAGCGCACGCAAGATTCTCGCTGCACTGCTGTTGATCCTTCCCGGGATCATCTCCGATCTTCTGGCGCTTCTGCTGCTGCTGCTTCCCTTCAATCTAGGGGGGCCATTCGCGCCGCAGCCTGCAGGGATCGGGCGTACCTCGCTCGACGGCGAATACGGCCGCGTCGATTAGCGGCGGCCAGAAACACCCTCGTTTTTTGCCTAAGGCCCGAAGAGGGTCGGCTGCGGTTTTCGCGCCCGCCAGTAGGACCACAGCAGCAGCGCAGCGCCGGCCACGATCATCGGCAGCGACAACCACTGGCCCATCGACAGGCCGAGCGCGAGCGTGCCCAGAAAATTATCGGGCTCGCGTGCATACTCTGCGAGAAAGCGAAATGCCCCGTATCCGAAGAGAAATAGACCCGAAACGGCGCCTACGGGCCGACGCCGTCGCCCGTACACCCAGAGAATCACGAACAGCACGATGCCTTCGAGCGCGAACTCGTAGAGTTGCGAAGGATGGCGCGGGATCAGATCGACCTGCGGGAACACCATGCCCCAAGGCAGGTCGGTGGGGCGCCCCCACAGTTCGCCGTTGATGAAGTTGCCGACTCGCCCCGCGGCGAGCCCCAGCGGACACAGCGGCGCGACGAAGTCGGTCACCTCCAGCCAGCGCTTGTGACGCCGGGCCGCGAAGAGTGTCAGCGCGATCAGTACGCCGATGAAGCCGCCGTGGAAGCTCATGCCACCTTGCCATAGCGCGACGATCTCCACCGGGTGCGCGAAGTAATACAGCGGCTTGTAGAACAGCACATAGCCCAGGCGGCCGCCGATGATCACGCCGAAGACCCCGTAGAAGAGCATGTCGTCGACGTCGCGCGGATGCCAGCCCGTGAGCAGATTCTGCCGCGCGCGAATCTTGCCCAGCACGACGAAGAGCACGAACCCGATGAGATACATGAGCCCGTACCAGCGAATGGCGAGCGGACCTACGTGCAACGCGACCGGATCGAACTGCGGATGAACGAGCATCGAGGAAGACCGCGCCTCTCCCGCGCGCAAGACCTTTGTTAGAATCGATCGATTATACGAGAGAGGTAGCGCGATGCCGAGCAACAAGCGCAGCCGCATCATCACTCAGGGCGTGGCTCGCTCGCCCAACCGCGCGATGTTGCGCGCTGTCGGATTCGGCGATGCGGATTTCGACAAAGCGATCGTCGGGGTCGCGAACGGTCACAGCACGATGAATCCGTGCAATGCCGGCATCCAGCCACTCGTCGACCGCGCGATGGCGGCGATCAAGGATGCGGGTGCTATGCCGCAGGTTTTCGGCTTCCCCACCGTCACCGACGGCATCGGTATGGGCACCGAAGGGATGAAATACTCGCTCGTGTCGCGCGAGGTCATCGCGGACGCGATCGAAGTCGCGGTCAACGGTCAGTGCATGGACGGCGTAGCCTGCATCGGCGGCTGCGACAAGAACATGCCGGGCAGCATGATGGCGATGGCGCGCATGAACGTGCCCGGCATCTTCGTCTATGCGGGCACCATCAAGCCGGGCTTCTGGAAAGGCGAGAAGCTCACCATCGTCAGTCCCTTCGAAGCGGTCGGCGCGTTCAGCGCCGGCAAAATGGCGAAAGATGATTTCGACGGCATCGAGCGAAACGCCTGCCCCACCGTCGGCGCATGTGGCGGGCAATACACGGCGAACACCATGTCGTCTTCGTTCGAGGCGCTGGGGATGAGTCTGCTCGGCAGCTCGCAGATGGCCTCGCCGGATCCCGAGAAGGCCGATTCCGCGGCCGCTTCCGCGCGCACTCTGGTCAACGCGATCGAGCGCGATCTCAAACCGCGCGACATTATCACGCGCAAATCGATCGAGAATGCGATTGCGCTGGTGATGGCCACCGGCGGATCGACCAATGCCGTGCTGCATTACCTCGCGATCGCCGCCGCGGCCGAGGTCGAGTGGAACATCGACGACTTCGAGCGTGTGCGCAAGCGGGTGCCGGTCTTGTGCGAGCTGAAACCCTCGGGGCGTTTTGTTGCTACCGATTTTCACGCCGCAGGCGGCGTGCCGCAGGTGCTGAAGATGCTCCTCGATCACGGCCTCGTTCACGGCGAATGCATGACGATCACCGGACGCACGCTGGCGGAGGAGCTTGCGTCGGTTGCCGCCGAGCCGCGTCGAGATCAGGAAGTGATCCGTCCATGGTCGCGCCCGGTTTATCCACAGGGGCACCTCGCAATTCTGCGCGGCAATCTTGCGTCCGAAGGTTGCGTAGCGAAAATCACCGGCTTGAAGCAGCGCTCGATCATCGGCCCGGCGCGCGTGTTTGATTCAGAGCCGGCCTGCCTGGAAGCGATCATGGCCAAGAAGATTCGCGCCGGGGATGTGATCGTGATCCGCTACGAGGGGCCGCAGGGTGGACCCGGCATGCGGGAGATGCTCGCGCCGACTTCAGCGCTCATCGGGCAAGGGCTCGGCGAGAGCGTTGGGCTCATCACTGACGGGCGCTTCTCGGGCGGCACCTGGGGTATGGTCGTAGGACACGTGGCGCCGGAAGCCTACGTTGGCGGGACCATCGCGCTGGTCGAGGAAGGCGACTCGATCACCATCGACGCCGATCGCCAGCTCATCCAGCTCAACGTCGCCGATGCCGAGCTCGGGCGGCGGCGAGCGCGCTGGAAGGCGCCTCCACCGCGTTATACGCGCGGCGTGCTGGCCAAATACATGCGGCTTGTCTCGACGGCGAGCATCGGCGCGATCACCGACCGGCGCTGAGCGGGAAGGAAGTCACTATGGGTTCTGTTTGCCTCTGAAGCCACACGATCGAACGGAGGCCTCGATGCGCATCACCGCGAGCGTCAAAGCAGCATTCCTTCGATGGCTCTTCGCGCTCGCCTCACTTGGCCTCGCGGCCTGTGGCGGCGGAGCCAGCGCGCCGGTCGGCATCGGCTCTCCGCTAGGCGCCCCAACCGGCCCGGTCATTCCCGCGCCGGCGTTAGCGGTCGGCGATCACTGGCAATACCGCATAACGGACAACCTGCGCCGCGGCGTGGTTACCATGCTCGATGCGCAGGTCCTGCGTATCGCGAACGGCGTGGCGACACTCAAGCTCGTCTACGCCGATCCGCAAGGCGGCAACAGCGAACGCAGCGAAGAGATCGACGCGAACGGAGGGCTGGTCTTCGGTACGCTGAAGGAGGAACCGCCACGACGCTACCCGACCCCGATCGAGCTTTACGATTTTCCGCTGCAGGCGGGCACTAGCTGGCGGCAGACGGTGAACACGACGAGTCCGGACACCGGACTCCCCGCGCAGATCCTCGTCTACGGCACCGTGCAGGGTCCCAGCCAGGTGAGCGTGCCGGTGGGCAGCTTCGAGGCTATCTATCTCTACCGGGTGCTTCAGCTCGATGACGATCAGTTCTTTCGTTCGCGCACCGATCGGCGCGACTTCGTGTGGTACTCGCCGCAGGTGAAGGCCGCGGTGCGCGAGACGCATGATGCCAGCTACATCCTGCGCGGTGCCGGCGCGAATTCCGTGGTCCGCACCGAGAACACGACGCGCGATCTCGTCTCGTTCCAGCCGGGAACTCGGTGACCGACCCGGAGGAATGTGCATGCCTTCTACAAGCCGCGAATCGCTTTTCATTCTGGGATGCGCGCTCCTTCTCGCTGGCGCCGCCGGCTGTGCGTCGGCTCCGGCAGGGCCGCCGGTCGAGGCGCCCAGATTGGTCGTCGGGGATCACTGGCAGTACCGCGTCGTCGACCAGCTTCGCCGCGGCGCGGTTTCGACGCTCGACCTCGAGGTAATTTCGGCAGCGGCGGAAACGGCGCGGATTCGCGTCGACTACGACGACGGCACGACGCGCGGCGAATGGGTCGACGAAATCGATGCCCGAGGCGGACTGCGCGCCGGCATCTTGCAGCGCGAATTGCCGCGCCGGCTCGATGCGCCGGCGCAACTGCTTGCTTTCCCGCTCGAGCAGGGAAAGACTTGGCGGCAGACCATCGAGACTTTCAGGAAAGATCTCGAGCTGACGGATCACATCCAGATCTACGGCCAAGTCGGCGAACGTCGCATGATCACGGTTCCGGCAGGTGGATACGACGGAATCTACGTCTACCGCATCCTGCGGCTCGATGACGCGGAATTCTGGCGCACACGAACGACGCGCCGCGACGCGATCTGGTATGCCGCGGAGGTCAAGGCTCCTGTGCGCGAAGCGCGAGAGGCGGAATATACCGAGATCGGCGGCCCAGACGTTGCGACCGTGCGCACCGAGTCGACTGTGCGCGAGCTCGTTTCCTTCCGTCCGGGGGCGCGCTAACTACGACAAGCCGAGCCGGCGCCAGATCACAGTCGTCAGCGCGGCCTGATTAAGCGTGTAGAAGTGCAGACCTGGCGCGCCGTGCGCGAGGAGATCGGCGCAGAGATTGGTAACGACGTCGAGCCCAAACGCACGGATCGACGCCGCGTCATCCCCGAAGCTTTCCATCTTGCGGCGGATCCAGCGCGGGATCTCCGCGCCGCAGGCGTCCGAGAAGCGCGCGAGCTTCGAGAAGCTCAAAATGGGCATCACGCCCGGAACGATCGGCGCGCGAACGCCGAGTGCCTGCGCCCCGTCGACGAAGTGGTAGTAGCTTTCGGCATTGAAAAAGTACTGCGTGATGGCCGAATTCGCTCCGGCATCGAGCTTGCGCTTGAAGTGGAGCAGGTCTTCGCGAGGATTGCGCGCCTGAGGGTGATATTCGGGATAGCAGGCAACCTCGATGTGAAACCAGTCTCCCGTGGTCGAGCGGATGAACTCGACCAGCTCGTTCGCGTAGTGGAATTCCCCGGCGTCGGCCGTCCCAGAAGGAAGATCGCCGCGCAGCGCAACCAGATGCCTGATGCCGTGCTCGCGATAATTCGCGAGCGTGGTGCGAACGTTTTCTCGCGTGGATCCGATGCACGAAATATGCGGCGCGGCGCGCTGGCCGGCCGCCTGGATCTCGAGCACGGCGGCGAGCGTGCGATCGCGCGTCGATCCGCCCGCGCCGAAAGTGACCGAGAAGAATTTCGGTCCCAACTCGGCGAGCTGAACGCGCGTCGCCGCGAGCTTCTTCGCGCCTTCGGGCGTCGCTGGCGGAAAGAATTCGAAGCTGAAGACGCGGTCCGGCGCGCTGGTCACGGCGCCCCTTCGCAGAACGGCTTGAGCGCGGCGTAAATGGTCGCGTTCACCGGTGCGGCGAGGCCGCGCTCGCGCGACATCCGAGCCACGGCGCCGGAGAGCCATGGCGCTTCGAGGCGCCGCCCTGCCTCCAGGTCGTGGAGCATCGAGGACTTCATCTCGGCCGGCAGGTTGTCGGCAAAGGCGAGCTGTTTCGCCGCGAAGTCGCCGGGCAGCTCGATGCCGCAGGCGCGCGCGAGCTCGCAGTTCTCGGCGATCGCGGCAGCAAGCCCGGCGCGCATGTCGGGATCGCTGCGAATCGGGCCGATCGGGCACCGCGTGATGCTCGTAAACCCGGACATCGCGGCCAGAAAGACGAACTTCTCCCACACGATGCGGCGCACGTCGTCGACCAGCTCGGCGTCGATCTTCGCCGCGACGCAAGCCGCATGGAAGGACTTGATCCGATCCGCCTGCGAAGCGAGAAGCGCACCGAAGCGGAGCCGCGCCATCGTGCCCGTGTGCAGGATCGTTCCGGGCGCTGAGATCGTCGCAGCGATGTAGGCAGCGCCGCCGACAACATGCTCGGCGCCCACGACGTTTCCGATCCGCTCGATGCTCTCCACACCGTTCTGGAACGGAATGATGACGCCACCTTCCGCTACGAGTGAACGCGCCGCGGTGGCTGCGGTCTCGGTGTCCCAGAGCTTGACGGCGAACATGGCCACATCGGCGCGGCCGAGCGTTCGAGGATCATCGCTCACTTCCGACTTTTCGAGATGAATGTCGCCCAGCTCGCTCTTCACTCTGAGCCCGCCGCGGCGGATCGCTTCCAGATGCCGCCCGCGCGCGACGAATGCTACGTCGTTGCCCGCTGCGGCGAGCCGCGCGCCGAAATAGCCCCCGACGCCACCCGCGCCGAAGACGACGATCCTCATGCTCCGCTCTCCTGCGTCCTCACACCTTTGCTTTGTCGCGGCGCAGGAGCAGAACTGACAGCGCCCAGGAGATGATGCTGTACAGAATCGCCCCGAAGACCGCTGACCAGAACCCCGCGACGTGGAAGCCTTCTATCCAGGACCCGACGGCCCAGAACAAGAGCCCGTTGATGACGAAGATGAATAGGCCCAGCGTCAGCAGCGTGGCCGGCAGCGTGAGCAGAATCAGGATCGGCCGGATGAAGGTGTTGATGAGGCCGAGCACCAGGGCAGCGATGAGCGCCGAGACGAACGTATCGACGCGGATCGACGACATGAGATACGGCAGCGCCAGCAGCGCTGCCGTGTTGATCAGCCACGCGAGCAGTAGTCGCATCGGCCCTCCTAGTAGCGATACGTCTCCGGCTTGTACGGCCCTTCCCGCTCGACGCCGATGTAGCGCGACTGCTTGTCGGTGAGCTCGGTCAGCATCGCGCCGAGCTTCTTCAACTGCAGCCGCGCAACCTTCTCGTCGAGATGCTTGGGCAGCACATAGACTCCGACGGGATACTTCTTCCCGCCGCTGCGCGCATCGCTCCACAGCTCGATCTGCGCCATCACCTGGTTGGTGAAGGAGCTCGACATGACGTAGCTCGGATGCCCCGTCGCGCAGCCGAGGTTCACCAGCCGCCCTTCGGCGAGCAGGATGATGCGCTTGCCATCCGGGAAGATCACGTGATCGACCTGCGGCTTGATGTTCTCCCACGGATATGTCCGCAGCGCCGCGACGTCGATCTCGTTGTCGAAGTGGCCGATGTTGCACACGATGGCGTTGTGCTTCATGCGCTTCATGTGCTCGTGGGTGATGACGTCGATGTTGCCGGTCGCGGAGACGAAGATGTCGGCCTTGTCGGAGGCGTAGTCCATCGTCACGACGCGATAGCCTTCCATCGACGCCTGCAGCGCACAGATAGGATCGATCTCGGCGACCCAGACCTGCGCCGAGAGCGCCCTCAGGGCTTGCGCCGAACCCTTGCCGACGTCGCCGTAGCCGTTCACGACCGCGATCTTGCCGGCGATCATGACGTCGGTCGCGCGCTTGATGCCATCGACGAGCGACTCGCGGCAGCCGTAGAGGTTGTCGAACTTCGACTTGGTGACCGAGTCGTTGACGTTGATCGCGGGAAAGCCGAGCCGACCTTCCTTGTGCATCTGGTACAGGCGCTTCACGCCGGTCGTCGTTTCCTCGGTGACGCCCTTGATGTTCGCGCCGATGCGCGAATAGAAATGCACATCGGTCGCCAGACGTTTGTGAATCGCTGCGAACAGCGCGTACTCCTCGTCGCTCGTCGGGTGCGAGATCGCGCCGCGATCGGTCGCGGCTCGCGTGCCCAGATGCACGAGCAGCGTCGCATCGCCGCCATCGTCGAGAATCATGTTCGGCGTGCCGCCGTCGGCCCAGGCGAAGATGCGGTGCGTGAACTCCCAGTATTCGGCAAGCGTCTCGCCCTTGTAAGCGAACACCGGAGTGCCGGACGCAGCGACCGCCGCCGCAGCGTGATCTTGCGTCGAATAGATGTTGCATGAGGCCCAGCGCACTTCTGCCCCGAGCGCCTTCAGCGTCTCGATCAATACTGCGGTCTGGATCGTCATGTGCAGCGAGCCCGCGATGCGCGCGCCGCGCAGCGGCTGCTCGGGCGCGAATTCCTCGCGGATTGCCATCAATCCGGGCATCTCGGTCTCGGCGATCGCGATCTCCTTGCGGCCCCAATCGGCAAGCGCAAGCTCTGCCACCTTGAAATCGGTGAAGTTCTTCGTATCGGCTTCAGCGTTCATCAGTCGCTCCTTGTTGGGCGACTCGACGCTGCGGGAGATCGGTCTCGTCATCCCGCGCGCAGAATCGCGGTTCAACGAGCGCCGTTGCAAATATCGGAAGGTCCCCAAGCCTGGCAGGCGGCTGATACCTCTCCCACCGCCTGTTGCAACGCTCCTCGGGGCGAACGCGCATTATAGCGCAACCTGGCCTGTTCCTCCCTTGCGAAAGAGGCGGGGGTGAGGACCACGTGTTGCGCGGCTACTATCAACGACCGCCGGGTGCGGAGCCCACGTCGCGAGGCTGCGCGAGCAGCGCGTTGACCAGGCTCGATTCGCGCTTGTAGAAACCCTCGGTGTGAAACGTTTCCTCGAGCGAGAAAAGCTCGTAGTCGAGATGATGGCAAAGCTCGTGGATCAGCGTGCGCAGGAAGGTCCGGAAAGCGACCACCTGCAGGCGCTGCGCCGTGCGCATCCAGACCGTGATGCGGGCGAGCGCCCCTTTCTCGCCAGGTTCGTAGAGGCCGTGCAGTTCGCCGTAACCGTCCGCGGGCCGCTTGGCCAGCACGCGCACCGTCACGCCCGGAACCCGATAGCCGCGGACCAACGCATCGATGAGCTGCGCGCAACCGCGCTGCACGGCCGCGCGATCGTCGGCGAGAAGCGCGGCTTCGATCGCTTGCACCGTCGGGCCAAGCTCCAGGCCGCGCGGTAACCCGAGCGTCTCGATGGCATCGCTCTTGCGGTAGATTTCCTTGTTCGCTCGCGAGAGGCGATCGTAGTAGCCGAATCGCATGCTGTTGCCGCCTGCTAAACTTGCGCGAAGGAATGCTGACGATGATCGTCCTGCAACCGCATCTGCGAGACCTCGGCGAGTTCAAGGTCCGGCGACTCCTTCCGGCCTTTCCGAACAAGATGGTCGGCCCGTTCATATTCTTCGATCATTTCGGGCCGGTCTCGTTCGAGCGCGGCAAGGGCGCCGACGTGCGGCCGCATCCGCACATCGGGCTCGCCACCGTCACCTACCTTTTCGAGGGCGCGATGATTCATCGCGACAGCCTGGGGTCGATTCAGCGCATCGAGCCGGGAGACGTCAACTGGATGACCGCGGGCCGCGGCATCGTGCACTCGGAGCGCACACCCGCCGAGGAGCGCCCGGGCGGGCAGCGGCTGCATGGGCTCCAGACCTGGGTCGCGCTGCCGGTAAAGGACGAGCAACGCGAACCGTCGTTCAACCATCATCCGAAGGCAAGTCTTCCGCTCATCGAGCTGCGCGGCGCGACGATGCAGCTCATCGCAGGATCCGCATTCGGCGAACGCGCCCCGACGCCGACCTTTTCGCCCATTTTTTATCTCGCGGTCGAGATGCACGAAGGCGCCGCCTTCGATCTGCCGCCGGAGCACGAAGAGCGCGGCGTCTACGCTATCGAGGGCGAGCTCGGCGTCGGCGACGCGGCAGTAGCGCCGCACCAACTCGCGGTGTTGCCGCAAGGCGAGACGGTGCGTATCCGCGCCGCGAAGCCCTCGCGGCTGGTCCTTCTCGGTGGTGCGAAGATGGACGGCGACCGTCTGATCTGGTGGAACTTCGTCGCCAGCTCGCGCGCGCTGATCGATGCGGCCAGCGCGCGGTGGCGCGAGCAGGCCTTTCCGCCCGTTCCGGGCGAAACCGAGTTCATTCCGCTGCCGGAACCCTGACTGGCGTCGCAAGTCCCGCCGCGGCCTTGAGCTGCTCCACCCGGTCGATCGCCTCCCAGGTGAACTCGGGCTCGTCGCGACCGAAATGGCCATACGCGGCCGTCTTGAGATAGATCGGGCGCAGGAGATCGAGCATCTGGATGATGCCTTTCGGCCGAAGATCGAAATGCTCCTTGACCAGCGCCGCGATCCTTTCGTCCGGAATGCGCCCCGTGCCCTCCGTGTAGACGGTCACGTTGATCGGCTGCGCGACGCCGATCGCATACGACACCTGCACCTGGCATTGCTTCGCGATGCCGGCGGCGACGATGTTCTTCGCGACGTAGCGCGCGGCATATGCGCCGGAGCGGTCCACCTTTGACGGATCCTTCCCGGAGAACGCGCCGCCGCCGTGGGGCGCCGCTCCACCGTAGGTGTCGACGATGATCTTGCGGCCGGTAAGCCCTGCGTCGCCATGCGGTCCGCCGATCTCGAAGCGTCCGGTGGGGTTCACGAGATAGCGCGTGTTGACGAGCATCGACTTCGGCAGCACCGGTTTGATGATGTCCTCGATCACCGCCTCGGCGAGCTCCTTCTGCTTGTGATTCATGCTCGGATGGTGCTGCGTGGAGAGCACCACTGTGTCGATTGCCTTCGGGCGGCCGTCCACATAGCGCACGGTGATCTGCGACTTCGCGTCGGGCCGCAGCCACGGCAGCCGCCCGTCGCGCCGCACTTCGCTTTGCCGCTGCGTGAGCCGATGCGCGTAGTAGATCGGGAATGGCATCAGCGAGGGCGTCTCGTCGCAGGCGTAGCCGAACATCAGGCCCTGGTCGCCAGCGCCCTGGTTCATGTACTCCTCGGAGCTGCGATCCACGCCGCGCGCGATGTCCAGCGACTGCCGGCCGTAGCACACCATGACCGCGCAGCTTTCCGCATCGAAGCGAAGCTCCGGATCGGTGTAGCCGATCTTGTGGATCGTGTCGCGCGCGATACGCGCGTAGTCATGCTTGTGATCCGTGGTGATCTCGCCGGTCATCACGACCAGTCCGGTCGATACCAGGGTCTCCGCCGCCACCCGGCCGTGCGGGTCCCGCGCTAGAATCGCATCGAGGACCGCGTCGGAGATCTGGTCGGCCACCTTGTCGGGATGGCCTTCGGAGACCGATTCCGATGTGAATAGAAAGTCGCTCATGAATGCCGGCGCGGCGTGGTGAAAGGTGCGAAGTTTACCAAATTGAACTCGCGCACGTGATTCCGTTCGACCGCGAAGCCCGTGTGGGCTAGCGCCCATCGCTTCATCGATGATTGTCCCACCAACCGCCGAAAACATCGACCGCGCCGCAGCTCTGCTGCGCTCGGGCAAGCTCGTCTCGTTCCCGACCGAGACGGTGTACGGCCTCGGCGCGGACGCGCGCAACGCCGATGCCGTGCGCCGGCTGTTCGCGGCGAAGCGTCGCCCGGTCGAGCATCCGCTGATCGTTCATTTGCCCGACGCTGCGGCGCTCCGGCGTTGGGCGCGCGCAGTTCCCGGGCAAGCTCAGGCGCTCGCCGCGTCCTTTTGGCCCGGCCCGCTGACCCTGATCCTGCCGCGCGCGGTCGGCGTCCCGGATGCTCTCACCGGCGGACAAGACAGCGTGGGCTTGCGCGTACCGGCGCATCCTATCGCGCATGCTCTTCTCGAGCGATTCGCCGCGCTCGGCGGAGACGGCGTAGCCGCGCCATCGGCGAATCGCTTCGGTCGCGTGAGCGCAACGACCGCCCTGCACGTGACCGAAGACTTCGGCGACGAAGTTGCGCTCATCCTCGACGGCGGAGCATGCGCGCACGGCATAGAGTCGACCATCGTCTCTTTCGCCGGCGACGCGCCCGAAGTCCTTCGCCCTGGGGCGATCACAGTCGAGGAACTGGCGCGCGTACTCGGTCGCGAGCCGCGAATCGGCGGAGCGGGGGCGCCGCGGGCAGCCGGCTCGCACGCGACGCACTATGCGCCGCGCACCCCTGCGAAGCTTCTGCCGCGCGACGAGCTGTTGGCTTCGCTCGGTCGCATCGGCGGCTCGACCGGGCACATTGCCGTGCTCGCCCATTCGGTCGCGCAGCCGCCGCTCTTCGAGGGTACTTGGTTCGATGCGCCGGAGCGGGGCGGGGCATACGCACACGAGCTCTATGCGAATCTTCGGGCACTCGACGCTCGCGCCGCAGACGAGATCTGGATCGAAGCGCCGCCCGACGGTCCCGAATGGAGCGCGGTGCGTGATCGCCTGCGGCGCGCGACGCATCGAGGTTGAGTGTGCTCGTGCCGCCTCCTGTCGTCGTCGTAGCGCCCAACTCGTACAAAGGCTCGGTGAGCGCGACTGCCGCGGCCGCGGCGTTGTCGCGAGGACTTGCCCGCGTGTGGCCGGACGGCGAACGGCGCATCTGCCCGATGGCCGACGGCGGCGAAGGAACCCTCGATGCAATATTCTCGCGCGGTGGGCGCCGCGGCAGCGCTCGCGTGTCCGGCGCATCGGGCGCGCCGATCGATGCCGCGTTCGGGCTGATCGAAGGCGACGCGATTGCAGTGATCGAGAGCGCGCAGGTGGTCGGCCTCACCGAGGCGAACGGCATCGCGACCGCGGTCGAGCAGCGCAGCACGCGAGGTCTGGGCGAGCTCGTTCGCACTCTGCTCGACGCCGGCATCCGCAAGTTCATGATCGGACTCGGTGGGAGCAGCACCAATGACGCCGGCGCGGGCATGCTCGCCACGCTCGGCGTGAAGCTCGTCGACGGGAAGGGTCGCGACGTCGAGCCGACGCCGCTCGGCCTCAAGGCGCTCGCTCAGGTCGATGCGAGCACGCTCGACCCAAGGATGGCCGAGGCGCAGATCACGATCATGTCGGACGTGACCAATCCGCTATGCGGCGAGCGCGGCGCGACGGCCATCTTCGGGCCGCAGAAAGGTGTGGCTACTGAGCGCGTCGCCGAGATCGACGCAACGCTGGCGCGATTCGCCCCGCTTGCCGAGCGTGCGATCGGGCGCGGCGTGAAGGATCGACCCGGCGCGGGCGCCGCCGGAGGTCTCGGCTTCGCGCTGCTGCTCCTGGGCGGCGAATTGCGCTCGGGCGCAGAAGTCGTCGCCGATTTGCTCGGTCTCGATGCCGCGCTCGATGGCGCACACTGGCTTATCACCGGCGAGGGCCGAACGGACCGGCAGACGCTCCTCGGCAAGGCGCCCTTCGTGGCGGCGCGTCACGCGGCGGCGAGAGGCGTCCCTGTGACGCTCGTTTCCGGCAGCATCGATCGTTCGGCGCTGGCCGAGCTCAGGTCACGCTTCACGAGCTGTCACGCGCTCGCCTTCGGCCCGGCGACGCTCGAGGAATGCGTGGCGAACGCGCCGGCGCTCCTCGCCGACACGGCGGAGCAGCTTGCCCGGCTGTTTCAGGCTCGCGCGGCGTAATGATCGGTCACGTCGTCTCGTAACCGACCGTCGCGTGCTCCGCGCCGCCGGCGCTCACTCGCACCGCGCAATATTTGAACTCGGGAATCTTGCCGAAGGGATCGAGCACCGGGTTGGTGAGCAGGTTCGCCGCCGCTTCGTAATAGCAGAACGGGATGAAGATCGCGCCTTGCGGCGTGCCGTCGTCGGCGCGCGCCACAAGCGAGATGCTGCCGCGACGCGAGGCGACCGAGATCGTTTCTCCGGGCTTTGCACCCAGCGCGGCCAAATCGGCCGAATGCATGGATGCGACCGGCACCGGCTCGATCGAGTCGAGCACCTCCGCGCGCCGCGTCATGCTGCCGGTGTGCCAATGCTCGAGCTGACGCCCGGTGATGAGCACGAAGGGATAACTCGTGTCCGGCTGCTCGGCCGCCGGAATGATTTTCGCGGGAACGAGCTTGGCCTTGCCCGAAGGCGTGGGGAAGTTTTCGGTAAAGACGACGCGCTCGCCGGGGTCGCCTTCCTTCTCGCACGGATAGGTCACTGCCGATTCTTGCTCGAGCCGTTCCCAGGTAATGCCCGCGATCGAAGGCATCGCGCGGCGCATCTCCGCGAACACGTCGCGCGGGTGCGCATAGGTCCAGTCGAGCCCGAGGCGCTTCGCCATCTCGACGATGATGGCGAGATCCTGTCGTGCCTCGCCCGGCGGATCGAGCGCCTGGCGTCCAAGCTGCACCGCGCGGTCGGTGTTGGTAAAGGTGCCAGTCTTCTCCGGAAACGCCGAGGCGGGCAGGATCACGTCGGCGAGATATCCGGTCTCGGTGAGGAAGATGTCCTGCACGACGAGCATCTCCAACTCGGCGAGCGCTTCGCGGGCGTGCTGCACGTCCGGATCCGACATGGCGGGATTCTCGCCCATGATGTACATGCCGCGAATCTCGCCCGCGTGCACCGCGTTCATGATCTCGACCACGGTCAGCCCTGGCTTCGGATCGAGCGTCACGCCCCATAGCGCTTCGAAGTTCTTGCGCACATCCGCATTGTCGACGCGCTGATAATCCGGAAACACCATCGGGATCAGCCCGACGTCGCTCGCGCCTTGCACGTTGTTCTGGCCGCGCAGCGGATGCAGCCCTGTGCCGGGCCGCCCCACCTGCCCGGTCAGCATCGCGAGCGCGATGAGACAGCGTGCATTGTCGGTGCCGTGGATGTGCTGCGAGATGCCCATGCCCCAGAGGATCATCGACCCGCGTGACTTGGCGAAGAGACGCGCCACCTCGCGAATGACTTGGGCGGAAATCCCACAGATCGGCGCCATCGCTTCCGGACTGTAGGCCTGCAGGTTGCGCTTGAATTCCTCGTAGCCGCTGGTGCGATCGGCGACGAAGCTCTGCGCCACGAGCCCCTCCTCTACGATCGTGTGCAGCATGGCGTTCAGCAACGCGACGTCGGTGTCGGCCTTGAACTGCAGGTAATGCTTCGCGTGCCGCGCGAGCTCGGAACGGCGCGGATCGGCGAGGATCAGCTTGGTGCCGCGCTTGACGGCGTTTTTCATCCACGTCGCGGCCACCGGATGGTTGACGACCGGATTGGCGCCGATCAGGAACACGACGTCCGCTTTCATCACGTCCATCACCGGATTCGAGACCGCGCCGGAGCCGATCCCTTCCAGGAGCGCCGCGACGCTGGACGCGTGGCAGAGACGCGTGCAATGGTCCACGTTGTTCGAGCCGAAGCCGGTGCGCACGAGCTTCTGGAACAGGAACGCTTCCTCGTTCGAGCCTTTGGCCGAGCCGAACCCCGCGAGCGCTTTCGCCCCTTCCTGGTCGCGGATGCGCTTGAGCGTTCCGGCTGCGAGATCGAGCGCTTCGTCCCAGCTCGCTTCGCGGAACACCGCAAGCGGATTCGCCGGATCCATGACGAAGTCGGCGGTCTTCGGAAAACCCGGCTTGCGTATGAGCGGCTTCGTCAATCGCTGCGGGTGATGCACGTAGTCGAAACCGAAGCGACCCTTCACGCACAAGCGCTCGTGATTCGCGATGCCATCGCGCCCTTCGACCCGGACGATGTGGTTGTCGGCGACGTGATAGGTGATCTGACAGCCGACTCCGCAGTACGGACAAACCGATCCGACCTTGCCCTCGACAGGCTCGAGGTAGGCGTCGTGCGCCGGCGCGAGCGCGCCGGTGGGACAGGCCTGCACGCATTCGCCGCAGGCGACACAGGTCGATTGGCCCATCGGGTCGTCGAGATCGAAGACGATCTTCGAATGCGCGCCGCGGAAGGCGTAGCCGATCACGTCGTTCACCTGTTCCTCGCGGCAGGCGCGCACGCAACGCGTGCACTGGATGCAGGCGTCGAGGTTGACCGCCATCGCGGGATGCGAAACGTCAGCTGCAGGCTGTTTGCGCGGCGCGAATCGCGGCTTGTCCACGCCGAGCGCTCGCTGCCAGAACGCCAGCTCGGAGTCGTTGCGATAAGCCTTCGCCGACATGTCGCTCGCGAGAAGCTCGACGATCATCTTCTGGGCGTGCACGGCGCGAGCGCTCGTGCTTGTCACTTCCATGCCTGCGGTCGGGCGTCGGCAGCAGGACGGCGCGAGTAGCCGTTCGCCTTTGATCTCGACCATGCAAGCCCGGCAGTTGCCGTCGGGACGATAGCCGGGCTTGTAGCAGAGCCGCGGGATCGGCACGTTGAGGCGATCGGCAGCCTGGATGATCGTCTCGTCGCCGAGCGCTGTCACGCTCACGCCGTTGAGGCTGAACGAAACCGAACCAACTTCCTTCGGATCGATCTTCATTGGATCTCGTCCGAAAAATACTTGATCACGCAGCGAATCGGGTTCGGCGCCGCCTGCCCGAGCCCGCAGATGGAAGCGTCGGCCATCGCCTGCGAAAGCTCCGCAAGCAATGCTGTGTCCCACTGCTTTTGTCCGAGCAGTCCTACGGCCTTCTCGGTGCCCACGCGGCAGGGTGTGCACTGGCCACAGGATTCGTCAGCGAAAAAGCGCGTCAGGTTCAACGCTGCGTCGCGAGCGCGATCGTGCCGCGAGAGCACCATGATTGCCGCCGAACCGATGAAGCAGTCGTAAGGCTGGAGGCTGTCGAAGTCGAGCGGGATGTCGCCCATCGACGCCGGGAGGATGCCGCCCGAAGCGCCGCCAGGCAGATAGGCGTAGAACTCGTGGCCGGGCAGCATCCCGCCGCAGTACTCGTCGATCAGCTCGCGCACGGTGATGCCGGCCGGGGCGAGATGCACGCCGGGATCGTTGATCCGTCCCGACACGGAAAACGAGCGCAATCCTTTTCGTCCGTGACGGCCGTGGCCCGCGAACCATGCCGCGCCCTTTTCCAGGATGTCGCGAACCCAGTAGAGCGTTTCCATGTTGTGCTCGAGCGTGGGCCGACCGAACACGCCAACCTGCGCGACGTAGGGTGGGCGCAGCCGCGGCATGCCGCGCTTGCCCTCGATCGACTCGATCATCGCCGACTCCTCGCCGCAGATGTACGCGCCCGCACCGCGTCTAAGCTCGATCGCGGGGAGCTTGCATGGCGGATTTGCGGAGAGCGCGTAGAGCTCTTTGGTGAGGATCGTGCGGCAGCCCGCATACTCGTCGCGCAGATAGATGTAGACCGATTCGATGCCGACCGCCCATGCGGCGATCAGCATGCCTTCGAGAAAGCGATGCGGGTCACGCTCGAGGTAGTACCGATCCTTGAATGTTCCCGGCTCGCCCTCGTCGATATTCACCGCCATGATTCGCGGCGCCGCCTCCGCGCGCACGATCTTCCACTTGCGGCCGGCGGGAAATCCAGCGCCGCCGAGACCGCGCAGCGCGGAGCTTTCCAGCTCGGCGATCACCGAATCGACCGAGCGCTCTCCGTTAACGCAGGCACGCAGGGTCTTGTATCCGCCGCCGGTCAGATATTGCCGAAGGGTGATGTGTGAAGACGCCTCCGGCTCGATGCTTCCTGCACCGACCGCCCTCGCCACCTTTTCGGTTGTCGCCTCATCGATCGGGCGCCGGCCGACCACCGCTGCCGGCGCATGCTCGCAGCGGCCGATGCACGGCGCGGAGATGACGCGAACGCGTGGCCCCAACCGTGTCTTCAACTGCGCCAGCAGCTCGTGGCTTCCCGCCATCGCGCAAGAGAGCGTTTCGCAAACGCGCACGGTGAGCGGCGGAGGACCTGCCTCGCCTTCCTTCACTACATCGAAGTGATGATAGAAAGTGGCGACTTCGTAGACCTCGGTGAGCGCGAGCTTCATCTCCTGCGCGAGCGCAGCGATGTGCGCGGCCGCGATGCAGCCGTATTTGTCCTGGATCCGATGCAGGAACTCGATCAGCAGATCGTGCCGGCGCGGCGTGTCGCCCAGCAGCGCGCGGACTTCTGCAAGCGCGACCGCGTCGACCTGCCGTCCCTTCGGCATCGCGCGCGCTCCGCGCTTGCGCCCGAGGCGGGAAACGTCGACGACGGAGCTGGACGGCATCGGGCTCGTTCTTTAGTCGAGAAAATCGCAATATTTCTCGACGTGCGCGGCGAGGTTGAGCGAGTGCTCGCGCACCAGCCGCTCCGCGAGCTCGGTGTCGCGGTGCTCCAGTGCCTCGATGATCCGCATGTGATCGACGATCGATCGAGCAGCCCGGTCGCGCTGCGATATCGTCATCTTGCGTATCGCGCGGACGTGGATGAACAGATTCTCGATCGTCTTCCCTATCAGATCCGACCCCGAGAGACCGATGATCGCCTGGTGAAAGGCGATGTTGGCGTCGGAGTACTCGTGGATGTGCTCGGCGGGAGCTGATGTCGCGAATTCGTCGAACATGTGGCGTAGCGCACCGATGTCCTTGTCGGAGGCGTTGAGCGTGGCGAGCCTCGCCGCCATGCTCTCCAGCGCCGCCCACATCTCGATCATCTCGACGATCTGCTTCTTGGTCTTGCGCACGATGAAGACGCCACGCCGCGGCACGGTGCGCAGGAATCCCTCCTGCTCGAGCAGCGACATCGCCTCGCGAATCGGCGTGCGGCTCACGCCGAGCTGCTGAGAAAGCTGCCGCTCGTCGAGGCGAATTTCCTCGCGATGCGCGTAGATGTCGGCGTTCATGATCGCCTGTTTGAGCGCGGCATAAGCGCGCTCGCGCAGGCTTACGCTGGTCGCGAGCGGCTGAAGATTGAGCTTCGGCGAAGCCGCGACGGCCTCGACCGGCGGCCTCTTCTTCTGAGCCTCCTTGCGAGCGGTGCGTGGCGAGACGTTCGTTGTCATTGCAGCCGCGCGCTTCGAGCGCGCTGTCTGATGAGTGCGAGAACGACGTCGATCGTCGGTGTCGGCATGTCGAGAAGCCGCCCCAGTTCCTGCACGACGCCGACCAGCGGCTCGAGCTCCATCGGCCGACTGCGCTCCAGATCCTGCAGCATCGACATCTTGTGCGTTCCGAGGGCGCCCATTCCGTCGATGCGACGATCAGCGTCGACGCGCAGCCTGAGCCCGAGGCGCTCGCCGATCGCCTGGGCTTCCGCCATCATGGCGCGGCAGATCGCGCGCGTCTGCGGGTCGCTCGCAATCGCGTCCACGGTCGAGTGCGTGAGCGCGCTGATCGGATTGAAGCAGAGATTGCCCCAGAGCTTAAGCCAGATCTCGTCGCGGATGTCATCGCGGATCGGTGCGTCGAAACCCGCATCGATCAGCAGCCGATGCAGCGTTTCGATCCGCGCGCTGCGTCCTCCGGCAGGCTCGCCGATCGGTAACTTGCGGCCATGTTCGTGCCGAACGACACCCGGAGCGACCACTTCGGCGGCCGGGAAGACGACGCAGCCCACGGCGCGCTGGGGCCCGAGGGTGTCCCACTGCCTGCCGCCTGGATCGACGGTCTCCAGATTCATGAGTTTCGGAGTACGATCCACATCATAGAAGTACCAGTAGGGCAGTCCGTTACTCGCAGTCACCACGCAGGTTTGCGGACCCAGCAGCGGCCGCATCGATTCGACCGCGTCGGAAATGCCATGCGCCTTGAGCGCGATGATCACGTAATCCTGTACGCCCAGCTCGGCGGGAACATCGGTGCAACGCGGGCGCACGCGCCGCTCCTCGCCATCGATCTGCAGCCGGAGGCCCTGCGCGCGCATTGCCGCGAGGTGCGGCCCGCGCGCCACCAAAGCCACCTCCACACCGGCGCGGGCCAGCTCCGCGCCGATCAAGCCGCCGATCGCGCCCGCACCGAAGATGCAGACCTTCAAAGCTACTCCTGGACGGCCGCTCACTATGCTGCGCCGCCTTCAACCGTCTTTCATGGTATACCACTATTGACTTGGCGTGATATACCACATACGTTATACAGATAATCATAACCCGGTCCGGGTTCCCGGCCGGCCGCAGGGACAACACGTTGGACGCCTAGGAGGAATTTCGATGGCCACGACCGCAGCAGAACCGAGCAAGTCCGCCTTTGCCAGTCCGTGGATCCAGCTCGTCATCGGCATCGTCTGCATGGTGATGATTGCCAACTATCAATATGGCTGGACCCTGTTCGTCGGCCCGATCGATAGCAAGTACCACTGGGGCAGGGCTTCGATCCAGGTGGCGTTTACTATTTTCGTGCTACTCGAGACCTGGCTCGTTCCGGTCGAGGGCTGGCTTGTCGACCGCTTCGGCCCGCGCTGGGTGGTCGTCGTCGGAGGGGTCTTGTGCGGGATCGCCTGGGCGATCAATTCGATTGCCGATTCGCTGCCGTTGCTCTACTTCGCTGCCGCGATAGCGGGGATCGGGGCCGGTGCGGTCTACGGGACATGTATCGGGAACGCGGTGAAATGGTTTCCGGGCCGTCGCGGTCTCGCGGCAGGATTGACCGCGGCTGGATTCGGCATGGGCTCCGCGCTCACGATCATTCCGATCGCCGGCATGATCAAGGCGAGCGGCTACGAGCAGACCTTCCTTGTTTTCGGTCTGGCTCAAGGGATCGTAGTGGTCGTCCTGGGCTTTTTCTTGTTCGTGCCTCCGGTCAGCATAATGAACGCGTCGACGAAAGTCGCGCCGGGAGCGGGTCGCATGCACGCGACCTGGACCGACATGATCAAGACGCCGGTCTTCTGGGTCATGTACGTGATGTTCATTCTGATGGCCGCCGGCGGACTTATGGCAACCGCGCAGCTCGCGCCGATCGCCAAGGACTTCAAAATCGCTGACATACCCATGAGCCTCATCGGCATCACCCTGCCTGCGCTGACCTTCGCGTTGACCATCGACCGCATCATGAACGGCATCACGCGTCCGTTCTTCGGCTGGGTATCCGATCACATCGGCCGCGAGAACACCATGTTCATCGCCTTCCTGATCGAGGGCCTGGGGATCTTCGCGCTGTACAACCTTGGCACTGATCCGGTGATGTTCGTGATCCTGAGCGGGCTCGTCTTCTTTGCCTGGGGCGAAATCTATAGCCTGTTTCCGGCCACGGTCACCGACACGTACGGCTCCAGGTATGCAACGACCAACACGGGGCTGATGTACACCGCGAAGGGTACGGCGTCGCTGCTCGTGCCGCTCGCCAACGTGCTGACCACGATGACGGGCAACTGGCACGCGGTGTTCCTGACGGCCGCGATCATGAACATCGTCGCGGCGGTCATGGCTCTCGTAGTGCTCAAGCCCATGCGCAGCGCTTATACGCGGCGGGCGGAAACCGTGGCGGCGCAGCCTAGGCCCGCAACCTGATCGTTGAAATGGGAGGGCGCGGGAGGGGACCGCGCCCTTTTTATCTCGGAGTAGAACATGCTCGAAACATCTTCCAAACCGGCGGCCAAGTCGGCAACCGGGACCGTCGAAGACTCGTCGAAACCCAACAGCGGCGAGATCAACGCCCAAGCACAAGCTGAGACCGATGGCTTCACTCTGGTCATCGATGCGCTGAAGCTCAACGGCATCGACACGATCTTCGGCCTGCCCGGAATCCCGATCACCGATCTGACGCGCAGGCTGCAGGCCGCGGGAATCCGCGTGATCTCCTTCCGCCACGAGCAGAACGCGGGCTACGCCGCTTCGATCGCCGGATTCATGACACGGAAGCCGGGCATCTGCCTGACGGTCTCCGCTCCCGGCTTTCTCAACGGGCTCACCGCGCTCGCCAACGCCACGACCAACTGCTTCCCTATGATCCTGATCAGCGGCTCGAGCGAGCGGGAGGTCGTCGACCTGCAGCAGGGTGACTACGAAGAGATGGACCAGCTCGCCATCGCCAGGCCGCACGCCAAGGCCGCATTTCGTGTTCTGCATGCCGAAGACATCGGCGTGGGCGTGGCGCGCGCGATTCGTGCCGCGCTTTCCGGTCGCCCGGGAGGTGTGTACCTCGATCTGCCAGCGAAGCTCTTCCCGCAGACGATCGACGCGGAAGCCGGCGAGAAGTCGCTCATCAAGGTGGTCGATCCTGCCCCGCGCCAAATTCCGGCGCCGGAAGCCGTGCAGCGCGCACTGGATTTACTCAAGGCGGCAAAGAAGCCGCTCATCATTCTCGGCAAAGGTGCCGCCTACGCGCAGGCCGACGCGGATATTCACGCGCTCGTGGAAAAGACCGGCATACCCTATCTGCCGATGTCGATGGCCAAGGGCCTCATCCCCGACACGCACGAGCAGTCGGCATCCGCGGCGCGCTCGTTCGTGCTGCCGGAAGCCGACGTCGTGATGCTGATCGGTGCACGCTTGAACTGGCTGCTCTCGCACGGCAAGGGCAAGACCTGGGGTGGCGCGAGCGCCAAAGCGTGGGGCGGGCAGAAGTTCATTCAGCTCGACATCTCGCCGCAGGAAGCGGACAGCAACGTGCGCGTCGACGCGCCGGTGGTCGGCGACATCGGATCGTGCGTTTCGGCGTTGCTCGCGAAGATCGGATCGAATTGGCCGAAGCCGCCGGCCGAATGGCTGAACGCCGTCGCCGACCGGAAGAACAAGAACATCGCCAAGATGGCGGAGACGCTGGCGAAGAATCCGTCGCCGATGACTTTCCACAGCGCCTTGAATGTCGTGCGCGACATCATCAAGGCGAACCCGGACGCGATCCTCGTTAACGAAGGCGCCAACGCGCTCGACTTCACGCGCAGCATCGTCGACATGTACAAGCCGCGCAAGCGGCTCGATGTCGGAACCTGGGGCGTGATGGGCATAGGCATGGGCTTCTCCGTCGCGGCGGCAGTGGTGAGCGGCGAGCAGGTGATCGCGATCGAGGGTGACAGCGCCTTCGGTTTCTCGGGCATGGAGGTCGAGACGATCTGCCGGTACAACCTCCCGGTCTGCGTCGTGATCATGAACAACAACGGCGTGTATCGCGGTGACGAAGTGAATCCGACCGGTGGGCGCGACCCCTCGCCCTTGGTGTTCGTCAAGGGCGCGCGCTACGAGAAGCTGATGGAGGCATTCGGCGGTGTAGGCGTGCTCGCCACGACGCCCGCGGAACTGCGCGGCGCAATGGAAGCAGCGATCCGCTCGCGCAAGCCGACACTGATCAACGCGGTCATCGACGAGAAGGCCGGCACGGAAAGCGGCCGCATCACGAGTCTGAACCCGGCTGCAAAGAAGAAAGGAGCTTAATGGGCAAGGCATTGGACGGGGTGCGCATCCTCGACTTCACTCATGTGCAGTCGGGACCGACTTGCACGCAGCTTCTGGCGTGGCTAGGTGCGGACGTGATCAAGGTCGAGCGCGCGGGAGAGGGCGACATCACCCGCGGGCAGCTGCGCGACATCCCGAATGTGGACAGCCTCTACTTCACGATGCTCAACCACAACAAGCGCTCGATCACCATCGATGCCAAGAACCCGAAGGGCAAGGAGGTCCTTGAAAAGCTGGTCAAGCATTGCGACGTGCTGGTCGAGAACTTTGCACCGGGGGCGCTCGATCGCATGGGGCTCACCTGGGAGCACATCCAGTCGCTCAACCCGAGCATGATCGTCGCGTCCGTGAAGGGGTTCGGGCCGGGGCCGTACGAAGACTGCAAGGTCTACGAGAACGTCGCTCAGTGCGCCGGCGGCTCCGCGTCGACGACGGGATTCGACGACGGCCCGCCGCTCGTCACCGGCGCGCAGATCGGCGATTCGGGAACCGGACTGCATCTCGCGCTCGGCATCGTCGCCGCACTTTATCAGCGCAAGACGACCGGACGCGGACAGAAAGTGCTCGCTGCGATGCAGGACGGCGTGCTCAATCTGTGCCGCGTGAAGCTGCGCGACCAGCAGCGGCTCGACCGCACGCACGTCATGGAAGAGTACCCGCAATATCCCAACAGCCAGTTCGGCGACGCGGTTCCGCGCGCCGGCAATGCTTCAGGCGGTGGCCAGCCCGGCTGGATCCTCAAGTGCAAGGGCTGGGAGACCGATCCAAACGCATACATCTACTTCATCACGCAAGCGCCGGTGTGGAAGGACATCTGCGAAGTGATCGGCAGACCCGAGTGGCTGACCGATCCCAGATATGCGACGCCGAAGGCGAGGCTTCCGCATCTGATGGAGATCTTCGGCGAGATCGAAAAATGGACCATGACCAAGACCAAGTTCGAGGCCATGGACATCCTGAACAAGCGTGACATTCCCTGCGGCCCGATACTCTCGATGAAGGAGATCGCCGAGGAACCGTCGCTGCGCAAGACGGGAACCGTGGTCGAGGTCGATCATCCCAAGCGCGGCAAATATATTTCGGTGGGCAACCCGATCAAGATGTCCGACAGCCCGTCCGAAGTGAAGCGCTCGCCGCTCCTGGGCGAGCACACCGACGAGGTGCTCGCCGAGCTTGGGTACGGCAAGGAAGCGATCGCGGCGCTGCGCGCCGAGAAAGCAATCTGAAAGACAATTCAGTTGCCGCGTTGAACCGTCGTTGCCAACGGCGTGGGCTTCGGCTGACGTCAGCGCGCCGATGGTTAACGCGGCTAGTCGGACGATCCAACGGGACATACGAAGCGAGAGGATGACGATGGCGAAGAACAAGAGCGAGGTCCGGAAGATTCTCAACGCGGCGAAGGCGGAAGGACGCAATTCGCTCACCGCACCTGAGGGCAAGCTCGTCTGTGACGCTTACGGCATTCCGGTGCCAAGGGAAGGCGTGGCCACGAATGCGGCGGGAGCCGCGAAGCTCGCTTCCGGCACGGGTTTCCCCGTGGTGCTCAAGATCGTTTCGCCCGAGATCCTGCACAAGACCGAAGCGGGCGGCGTTCTCGTCGGACTGAAGAACGCAGCCGAAGTCCGCAAGGGCTTCGACACGATCATGGCCAGCGCGAAGAAGTACAACCGCAAGGCGAAGCTCCTCGGCGTCCAGGTTCAGCAGATGCTCTCCGGCGGGCAGGAAGTGATCGTCGGTGCGGTCACGGATCCGTCGTTTGGCAAGCTTGTCGCGTTCGGATTGGGCGGCGTGCTGGTCGAAGTGTTGAAAGACGTGACCTTCCGGCTCGCCCCGGCATCCAAGGCCGACGCGCTTTCCATGCTCGACGGCATCGCGGCCGCGCCGATCCTCAAAGGTGTACGCGGCGCCGCCGCGGTCAATCGCGACGCCTTGGCCGCGATCATTCAAGGCGTCTCGCAGCTCGTCTCGGATTTCCCCGAGATCGCGGAGATGGATCTGAATCCGGTGTTTGCGACGCCGAAGGGCGCGATCGCCGCCGACGTGCGCATCGTCTGCGACTGGAATCCGCAGCCGGCGCGCTATCGTCCGAGCCAGGACGAAATCCTCAAGCAGATGAACCGCATCATGAAGCCGGACGCGGTCGCGGTCATCGGCGCCTCGAGCGAAGACGGCAAGATCGGCAATTCCGTGATGAAGAATCTGATCAACGGCGGCTATGCGGGCCAGATTTATCCGATCCATCCTTCGGCGACCGAGATCCTCGGACGCAAGGCGTACAAGAGCGTGAAGGACGTGCCCGGCAAGATCGACGTCGCGGTGTTCGCGATTCCCGCCAAGTTCGTCGCGCAGGCGCTGGTCGAAGTGGGTGAGAAAGAGATTCCCGGCGCAGTGCTCATTCCTTCCGGGTTCGCCGAAACCGGCAACGTCGAGGGCCAGAAGGAAATCCAGGCGATCGGACGCAAGTACAACGTGCGGCTGATGGGACCCAATATCTACGGCTTCTACTACACCTGGAAGAACCTTTGCGCGACGTTCTGCACCGCCTACGATTACAAGGGCGGCGCGGCGCTTTCCTCACAGTCGGGCGGTATCGGCATGGCGATCATCGGCTTCTCGCGCTCCGCGAAGATGGGTGTTTCGGCCATCGTGGGCCTGGGTAACAAGTCTGATCTGGACGAGGACGATCTGCTCACCTTCTTCGAGCAGGACGACAACACCAAGATCGTCGCGCAGCACTTCGAGGACCTCAAGGACGGGCGCTCGTTCGCGGAGGTCGCGAAGCGCGTGTCGAAGAAGAAGCCAGTGGTCGTGCTCAAGGCGGGGCGCACCGCTGCGGGAGCGAAGGCTGCGAGCTCGCACACCGCTGCGCTCGCCGGCAACGACAAGATCTACGACGACGTGCTCCGGCAGGCCGGCGTCATTCGCGCGATGGGATTGCGCGATCTCCTCGAATACGCGCGCGCGATTCCGATCCTGTCGACGCCCAAAGGTGAGAACGTCGTGATCATCACCGGCGCCGGCGGATCAGGCGTGCTGCTTTCCGACGCCTGCGTGGACAACGGGTTGAAGCTGATGCCGATGCCTGCCGACCTCGATGCCGCGTTCCGCAAGTTCATTCCGCCCTTCGGCGCCGCGGGCAACCCGGTCGACATCACCGGAGGGCAGCCGCCGAAAACCTATCAGGACACGGTGCGCCTCGGATTGGAGGAGCCGCGCATTCACGCTTTGATCCTCGGATACTGGCATACCATCATCACGCCGCCGATGGTGTTCGCGAAGACGATGGTGGAAGTGATCGAGGAGATGCGCGCGAAAGGGATACACAAGCCGATCGTCGCCTCGCTGGCCGGCGACGTCGAGGTCGAGGAAGCCTCCGAATATCTCTTCGATCACGGCATCCCCGCGTATCCGTACACGACCGAGGTCCCGGTGATGGTGCTCGGCGCGAAATATCGCTGGGCGCGCGCCGCCGGACTGATCAAATAGGCGCACGGAGCCGCTAGAATTGCGTGCGGACCCTCCGCACGCATGAATGCCAACCTCTACGCGCTGCTGCGCGATCACTTTCCCGAGGAGGCCGAAGAGCCCTGCGTGCTGATCCCCGGCGGACGGGTGATCCACTACGACGAGCTGGATCATTGGTCGGGGCGCATAGCGAATGTTCTAGTGGGCGCGGGCTGCTTGAAGGGCGACCGCGTCGCGGTCCAGGTCGAAAAATGCTGGCAGGCGCTCGCGCTCTATTTGGCGTGCCTGCGCGCGGGGCTGGTTTATCTCCCGCTCAACACCGGCTACAAGAAGGCGGAGCTCGATTATTTCTTCGGCGACGCCGAACCGCGGATCATCGTCTGCCGCCCAGAGAGCGAGGGTTTCACGGCGGCGCTGCGTCCCAAAGCCGCGGTCCTGACGCTCGCTGAAGACGACGGGACGCTGCTCGAGCGCGCGGGCGACACCTCTCCGACGTTCGAGACGGTGACGTCCGCGCCCAACGATCTCGCGGCGATCGTCTACACCTCGGGCACAACCGGGCGCGCCAAGGGCGCGATGCTGACGCACCGCAACCTCGCGAGCAACGCGCTGCGCCTGGTCGAGCACTGGAGCTTCACGCGCGGCGACGTGTTGCTGCACGCGCTGCCGATCTATCACGTGCACGGGCTCTTCTTCGCTTGTCATTGCACGCTGCTCGCCGGAAGTCGCATGCTGTGGCTCCCGCGCTTCGACGCCCACGAGGTCATCAAGCAGCTACCGCACGCGACGCTGATGATGGGCGTGCCCACTTACTACACGCGACTGCTTGCGGAGGAGGCGTTCGGTCGTCCGGCTTGCTCGTCGATGCGGCTTTTCATGTGCGGCTCGGCGCCGCTGCTCGCCGGCACCTTCGAGGCGTTTCGAGAGCGCACCGGTCATGCGATCCTCGAGCGCTACGGCATGAGCGAAACAGGCGTGATCACTTCCAACCCGCTCGACGGTGAGCGCCGTGCAGGCAGCGTCGGGCGGCCGCTGCCGGGCGAGTCGGTGCGCGTGACGAACGAGAGCGGCGCAACTTGCGCGCCGGGCGAAGTCGGCAGCATCGAGGTGAAGGGACCGAACGTCTTCCCCGGCTACTGGCGCATGCCGGAGAAGACCGCGGGGGAATTCACCGCCGACGGCTACTTCAGGACAGGCGACATGGGCGCGCTGGCGCCCGACGGCTATCTCTCGATCGTCGGCCGCGCGAAGGATTTGATCATCAGCGGCGGCTTGAACGTCTATCCCAAGGAAATCGAAGACCGGATTGACGCAATGCCGGGCGTGGTCGAAACGGCGGTGATCGGCGTGCCCGATGCTGATCTTGGCGAAGCGGTGACGGCTCTCGTCGTCGCGGCAACCGGTCACAAGCTGACCGAAGCATCGATCATCGCTTCACTGAAGGCCGAGATCGCCGGCTTCAAGGTGCCAAAGCGCGTGCACTTCGTCTCCGATCTCCCGCGCAACGCGATGGGGAAGGTGCAGAAGAACGTGCTGCGGTCGCGCTACGCGTAGCTCAGCGCATCATCTTTTCAGTGATGTACGTCCACTCTTTGGGATCCACCGGCGTGATCGACAAGCGGTTCGCCCGCTGCAGCACTCGCATCTTGGCGAGCGGGGGTTCCGTTCGGAGTTCCGCCAGTGGAACGAGCCGCGTCTTCTTCACCAGGGTCACGTCGACATTGAGCCAGCGCGGCGAGTCGCGCTTCGACTGCGAATCGTAGTAGGGGCTCTTCTTATCGAACTGCGAGGCGTCGGGATATGCAAGCCTGCTCACGCGCACGATGCCGGCGATCCCGGGCTCGGGGCAGCTCGAGTGGTAGAAGAAGGCGAGGTCACCGAGCTGCATCTGGTCGCGCATGAAGTTGCGCGCCTGGTAATTGCGCACGCCGAACCAGGCGGTCGACTGTTTGGGTGCGCGGGCGAGATCGTCGATCGAGAACTCGCTCGGCTCGCTTTTCATCAACCAGTAGCGCATTGACCGGCCATCGCAAAAATGATTGCGGCGGCGCCGAAGCGCCGCCGCATGAATGGGACCCCCGCCTGTGCCGTACCGACCGTCATCTTGAACCTGGGTTCAAGAGGGTCGCCTGCCGGGACCATCAGGCACTTCCGCGTAGGGAGCGCACACCGGTCCGCTTTTGGCGCGGCAACCGCGCTAGTAGCATTGGTTCGAAGAATATATGGCCGGCTCGAACACCGCAGGGGATGGTTAGAAGAGCTTCTCCTGATCGGCCATCGCACGATCGATGGCCGTCTGCATCGCGGAAATTCTACGCTGCAACGACGCGCTGTCAAAGGCCGCCGTGCCGCCGGACGCGGCGGCACCCGCCCTCGCGCGCAGCAGCTCGTGCGCGATGTTTAGCGCGGCCATCACGGCGATGCGCTCCGTGCCCGCAATCTTGCCCGAATCGCGGATCTCGCGCATACGCTTGTCAAGGAACTGCACCGCCTGTTGCAGTTCCTCGCGCTCGCTTTCCCTGCAAGCAACGCGGTATTCGCGGCCGAGAATTACGACGTCCAGCATGATCGAGCGATCGTCCATGGCCGCCTCGATCTCAGTTGGCCGACTCTGGCAGCTGCTGCATGAGCGAATCCAGGCGGGCGCTGGCCGCCGCCATGCGCGCGGCGAGCGTGCGCTGCTGATCGAGGGCGCGACCAAGCTCGCGCTTGAGAGATTCGTTCTCGGCGCGCAGCCGGTGATAATCGGCGAGCAGCGCCGCGAGCTTTTCCTCCAGTCCGCCGAGCATGGAATCCATGCTTCGACTATAGGCGGAAGCTTCGCGCGGCGTCAACCGGTCTGGAAGAAAATGCGGCTTCCTCGGGATGACGGGCCCGACTACGTCGCGAGCGGCTCGTAGCGCACTTCGACGATGTCGAGCTGCTCGATGCCGCCGGGGGTCGCGAGCGTGACGGTATCGCCCTCGCGCGCCTTGATGAGAGCGCGCGCCATCGGCGACACCCAGCTGATGTAGCCGCGGCTGGTGTCGATCTCGTCGACGCCGACGATGCTTACCGTGCGCTCCTCGCCTCGGGCGTTCGCCACCGTCACCGTCGCGCCGAAGAAGATCTGATCGGCGTTCTCTTCATCGCGGCGAGCGAGCGGATCGACGACTTCGGCGCGATCGAGACGACGGATCAGAAAGCGGATCCGGCGATCGATCTCGCGCAAACGCTTCTTCCCGTAGATGTAGTCGCCGTTCTCGGAGCGGTCGCCGTTGCTCGCCGCCCAGGCGACAGTGGCGACGACTTCCGGGCGCTCCTTGTCGACCAGGCGGTCGAGCTCGCCCTTGAGGCGAGCGAAGCCGCCCGGCGTCATGTAGTTGCGCGCGCCGGCGGGAATGGGCGAGGGCGCTTCGAGATCCTCCTCGAGCTCGCTCGTTTCTTCGCGCGTGAAAGCCTTGTTCATCCTGCCTTCGACCATGCGGCCGCGCGCGCGTTGCATTCCGGCGCATCGTTCCGCTCGAGAAAATTATAAGCCACGCGGACGCTATAATCCCGAGCGCCTCTTCCGAGCGTACCATTGCGGTCCACGGCCGCCATGTCCCGCAAGTCCCCATCACTCGTGCTGGCGAGCCTCGCCGTTCTCGCGTTGGCGTGCTTCGCATTGGCTTTGTCCACCGGCAGCGTGGCGCTTGACCTCGGCTCGATCGCGCGCGCGCTCCTCGGCTTCGGCGACGAAACGCAGCAGGCGATCGTGCGCGAGTTGCGCCTCCCGCGCGCGATCGCTGCGTTCGCCACCGGCGGCGCCCTGGCGCTCGCGGGAGCGCTGCTTCAGGTGCTGCTCAAGAATCCACTTGCCGATCCATACGTCGTTGGCGTCTCCGGCGGCGCCGCCGTGGGTGCGCTCGTTGCGATCCTGCTCGCCGTTACGCCGTGGCTCGTGCCCTTCGGTGCATTCTCCGGCGCGATCATCTCGACTGCGATCGTGTTCGGACTTGCGCGCGGACGCGGCGCATGGTCGCCCACGCGGCTTCTGCTAACTGGCGTAGTCGTCGCGGCAGGCTGGGGCGCGATCGTTGCGCTGATCCTCTCGCTCGCGCCGGAAACGCAGCTTCGTGGCATGCTGTTCTGGCTGATCGGCGATCTCTCCGCGCCGCCGCTCACCTGGACGCCGCTGCTCGTTGTCGTCCTCTCGCTCGCGCTTGCGCTCTTCTTCGCGCGCGACTTCAACGCTCTTTCGCGCGGCGAGATGCTCGCCGCGGCGGTCGGAGTCGACATCGCGCGGCTGCCATGGCTGCTCTTCGCGTTGTCGGCGCTTCTGACCGCAATTGCTGTCACAGTGGCGGGCGCAATCGGCTTCGTCGGACTGATCGTGCCCCAGGCAGTCCGCCTCGTGCTCGGCAACGATCAGCGTGTCGTGCTGCCTGCCTCCACGCTGGGCGGCGGCGTGCTGCTCCTCGTCGCCGACACGCTGGCGCGCGAGATAGCGGCGCCGGCGCAGCTTCCAGTGGGTGTGATAACCGCGATCATCGGCGTCCCGCTGTTTCTGGTGCTTCTCGCGCGCGAGAAAACGCGGTGACAGCCACGCCGATCCTTGCCGTGCGCGCGCTCGATGTGAAGATCGCGGGCATCAACATCTGCACCGCACTCGATTTCACCGTCGAGACGGGACAATGCTGGGCGATACTGGGGCGCAACGGCGCAGGCAAGACGACACTGCTCGCGACGCTCGGCGGATTGCGCTCTGCAAGCGCTGGCGTTGTCGAGATCGAAGGGCGCGCCTTGTCGAGCTTCACCCCGCGTGAGCTCGCGCGCCTGCGCGCGCTATTGCCGCAGGATGACAGCGATCCGTTTCCCGCCACTGCCCTCGAGACGGCACTCGTGGGACGCCATCCGCATCTCGGGCGCTGGCAATGGGAGGGCGCCGAGGATCTCCGCATCGCGCGCGGGGCGCTCGCCGCGGTGGACATGGCGGACGCCGAGACGCGCGACGTACGCACGCTTTCCGGCGGCGAGCGACGGCGAATAACTCTCGCCGCGGTGCTGGCGCAGGAGCCCCGCCTTTTTCTTCTCGACGAGCCCTCGAGCCATCTCGATCTCGCACACCAGGTCGCGGTCCTCGATAGCCTTGCAGGGCTCGTGCGAAGCGAGGGTCGTGCCATGATCATGGCGCTGCACGACGTCAATCTCGCCGCGCGCTACTGCGACCACGTGCTGCTGCTCGATCGCGGAATGGCGAACACGGGTCCCGCCGAAGAGTTGCTGACGAGCGAACGCCTCTCGGCGCTCTACGGTGTACCGCTCAGGAGTCTGCGCGAGGATGGGCGCAGCATCTTCGTGATCTAGCCCGCGAGCCAGGTCGCGACGTCGCGCTTGAGCTTGCGCATGTCCGTCTCGCGCGTGTACATCATGTGCCCGGCGTCGTAGTAGTGGTGCTGCACGCGACTCATGACTTCCGCCGGCACGTCGAGCTGCGCGAGCGACCAGTCGGTTGCGCTGTACGGCGTACCGAGATCGTAATGCCCGCTGGCGACCAGCACTCTCAGGTGCGGGTTGCGCCGCAGCGCGCGCGAAAGATCGTTGCTCGTGGACGCGAAGCCGTTGCCCTTCTCCTCGCCCCGGTTCCAGTTCCACGCCTTGTGCGCCTCCATGTTGAGGACCTCGTAGCGCTCGGGAATGTCGACGCCGAGCTGCTCGCTCATGTAGGCGTGCGCCGCCATCGTGTATGGGGCGGCAATCGCCTCGATGCCCGGATCGAATTCCCACTCTCGCGTGCGGCTCGCGGCCATCGGGCCTGTTACGCGCGCTTCGAGGCGGCCGACGATCTGGCCGCGGTCGCGCAGCAGATCGAAGAAGAAAGTCTGATCGCTGATGCGGAGATTCTTCTCTTCCACCAGCGCGGCAGGTAGCCCGGTCAGCTCGGCCACGCGCTTGACGATCTTGCGCCGCGTCCCGTTCGACAAGCGTGCGCCGGCGTGCAGTGCGGCGACATAATCCTCGTTCACGAAGTTCTCCGCAGCCGCTCGCGACGCCGCGGGCGACTCGCCGATCGCCCCGGACAATTTGCCGTGATACTGCGCGACGCAGGCGAATCCCGGCAGGAACAGAGCGTACGGCAGATCGTTGCGCGGCGAGAAGACGATGCTCTGCAGGTCCATGGCGCAGGAAACGAGCACGAGCCCGGAGAGCGCGACGCCGAGCTGCTGCAGCTTGTCCGAGAGCGCCGCCACGCGCGTCGTGCCGTAGCTCTCGCCGGCGAGGTAGAGCGCGGAGCCCCAGCGGCGGTGCCGCACGAGCCAGGCGCGAATGCATTCGGCGAGCGCATCGACGTCGCCGTCGACGCTCAGCATCTTCTTGCGTGCCTCTTCGCTGACCGTGATCGAATACCCAGTATGGGGTGGATCGACGAAGACGAGGTCGAAGTGCTCGAACCACGAATCGGCGTTGTCGACCACCGTGTACGGCGGCTCGGGCATCGTGCCGTCCTCGCGAATGGCAACCCGCTTCGGGCCCAGCGCACCGAGATGCAGCCAGATCGATGCCGATCCCGGTCCGCCGTTGAAGACGAAGCACACGGGGCGCTTGGTCGCCTGCGCGTCATCGAGAAGATAGGAGGTCGTGAACACCGCGGCCTCCGGCTCGCCTCGCTTTTCGTCGAGCCCGCCGGCGGCCACCGGGACGAACGCAGCTTCGGCGCGGTACTTCAGCGTGCGCCCGTTCAGCACGATGCTGCCCGCGCTCTTGCAGGCATCCTTCGCGAGGAGCTTCTCCACCTTCTCTCGCAGGCGCTTCTTCGCTTCTTTCGCTTCCTCGGTCGGCGCAGCAGCGGGTGTCGGTTCGCTCATGGCTCGCTCGCGAAAAAGGCGTGATTTTAGCAGGCTCAGCGATGCAGATTCGCTCGTGCCTGGTCGAGCGCGGCACAGAGCTGCGCCACGCCGTCGGCGAAGCGAGGACCTGCGCGGTGCAGCAGATTGGCGTCGACCACGAATAGATTGCCGTAGAGAACAGCGGGCAGCTCCCGCCACCGCTTCCATTCGTCCAACCATGGTGGACGGAACGCGTCGTCAGTTCCAGCGATGATCGCGTCGGGTGCGGCGGCGAGCACCGCCTCGACGCTGACCTGAGGCGCGGGAAGCGCGAGCCAGGCGAAGACATTGCTGCCGCCGCAGAGCTCGAGCGCGGCAGTGATGAGATGCTTCCCTCCGATCGTATAGAGCGGGTGGTTCCAGATCTCGTAGAACACGGGCAGTTTGCTTCCGTCTCGCGGTGTTGCGAACAACGCCGAGAGCTTCGCGCGAAACGCTGCCGCGCGCGCTTCGGCCGCGTCGGCGGTGCCTGCTAATGCGCCGAGCCGCTCGATGTCCTCGGCGATCGCCTCCGGCGTATGCGGATCGCTGATGTAGATGGGGACACCGAGCGCGCGCAGTCGCTCGATCTGTGCCGGCGCGAGATATGGCCAGGCCACCGCGAGATCGGGCTTGAGCGCGACGATATGTTCGAGGTCGAGCGAGCGGGCGTCGCCGACTCGCGGCAGACGCGCCGCTTCCGGAGGCCAGTCGGCGGGCGAGAGCACGCCGACCACGCGACTCCCGGCGCCCGCCGCGAACAGGAGCTCGGTCGCGTGCGGCGCGAGACTGACGATGCGATGCGCTGGCGCGGCGAGCGCGATACGCGTACCCGCCGCGTCGGTGACCGCCACCGGCGCCGCGAGTGCAGCGCTCGCGCTTGCGAAGAAGAGCGTAATGGCGAGCCGAGCGACGACACCGAGCATCGCTCAATACCGGAAACGCACGCCGCCGAAAACATTCGCGTGCGCGGTGTTGTAGTCCGCGGCCAGCTCGTAGCGCTTGTCGAACGCGTTGTTGAGCTGCCCAAAGAGTGTCCAGCGCGGCGCAAACGCGTACTCGGCGACAAAGTTCACGACTGCGTAGCCGCCCATGCGGCGCGTATTGGCCTCGTCGTCGAAGCGCTCCGACGACGCCGAGAGCTGGACGCCGAGCTGCAGCGGGCCGAAGCTCTGCGTGGCCTCGAGCGCCCCGTAGCGGCGCGCACGCCGCGGCAGCAGCTTGCCGGTCGCGTCGTCGAGCGGTCGCGCGAAATCCAAGCTCGCCTTCACTCCGGTTGCCGCGAACACGCCCTGGAATTCGAGCGTCACGCCTTCGAGCGTCGCATTGGCAACGTTCTGCGGCGCGCAGTTGAAATTGGCGTCGCACTCGAATACGATCAGATCGCGCACGCGGTTGCGATAAGCGACGATCCCGGCATTGATCTCGCGATTTGAGTAGCGCAATGCCGCCTCGAAGTTGCGCGCCTTCTCCGGTTGCAGATTCGGATTCGAAAAGCCCGGGTAGTAGAGGTCGTCGAAGGTCGGCGCCTTGAAACCTGTTCCGTAGCTTCCGCTGGCGCGAAGCCCCGGCGTGATCGTGTAAGCGTACGCGATCGCGCCCGAGGTTTCGCCGCCGTATTGCGTGCTCTGGTCATGGCGCAGGTTGGCTTGAATGGCGTGCGGCCCCTCGTGCAAGGAATAGACTCCGACGACCGCGTTGGTGTTGCGGGAGGTCACCGCAAACCCGGCGTCGCTGTCGAGGTGCTCCACGCGGCGCACCGCGGCCACCGACAACGCTCCGAGAGGAAGCGTGAAGTCGTTTTGCCACTGGTACAGGCGCTGCAGGGTGTTGAATCGCGACGGAGGAAAGCCCGTCTGCGAAATGCTGTCGTCGCGCGAAGCGCCTGCTTCGAGCGTGCTCGTCCAGAACGAAGCGAGCCGGTTGCGGCTCGCCACGTCCCAGGTCTCCAGCGTGGTGAAGGTGCGGGCGTCGAAGTCGGGGCCGGCATCGAACTGGGCGTTCAGCTTGCTCTTGAGGTATTGCGCCGAGAGCTGCTGCTCGGGAGCGAAGGCGTAGGAGACGCTGGCGTTGGCATTGTCGTTGGTGTAGCCGTCGCGATCCGGGTTGTAGCTGAAGTTGGCGGGATTCCAGATCGCATTGAAGCCAGCGCTCTGGCGATGCCCCGCCTGCAGCACGAACCGCCACGGCCCGGTCCCCACGGACGCGCCGCCGGAGAAGAGGCTCGTCGCGTAGCTTCCGTAGCCCGCACTGGCGTTCGCCGCGAGACCGCTGCCGGCGCCGCGCGTGAACACCTGGATCACGCCGCCGATCGCATCGGCACCATAGAGGCTTGCCGCGGGCCCGCGTAGGATCTCGATGTGATCGATGAGATCGAGTGGTATCGCCTCCAGCGGCGCGGTGCCGCTCGATGAAGAGCCCACGCGGAGTCCGTCGATCAGCACCAACGTCTGGTTGCTGTTGGCGCCGCGCAGGAAGGCGTCGCTGGTCGAGCCGGGCGGGCCGTTGACGACGATCTGCACGCCCGGCTGGCGCTGCAGCAGCTCAGCGAGGCTCTGCGCACCGGCGCGCGCGATCTCATCGGGACCGATCCAGGTCACGTCGGCGATCAAATCGGTAAGCAGCTGCGGCGAGCGTGAAGCAGTGACGATCATCGGATCGAGCACCGAGGGGCGCTCCTCGACCTGCGCTTCCGCAAACGAGATCAACAGCGCGCCGAAAAGCGCGGCGCCGTTCCTCAATGAAAGGAAAGCCATGACGATTCTCCCGCCTTGACCGTGCATCCCCGCACGGGGGTGAATCGAGTTGCAAGCGCGGCGCGATGCCTTGCGCCGGACGCAGGCCGGTCTCCGGGCTCGTCAGCGAGGTGACTTCACTTACCTTGCATCGCCCGCCTTCCCGTCCGTCTCCGGACAGTGGCTTCGTGGGCGACACGCTGACCTACCGTTGCGGGGGCAGCGCCGGCTTGGCTCGCGGCGTTTCCGATACGAGCGCTACCGGCTTCCCGTTTCATCCGCCACTCGATCGACGCCAAGCGGCGGACACCTGCTGTGCGGCGATTATAGCGCCCTCGAAGGCGGCGACCCGGGCGCAGGCGGGCTGCTATAATGCCCGCCCCCTTTCACTCGCCCCCGCATCGGGTTTTCCCCGCGCCACCAGTGACCGGCAAGCTGTACATCCGCACTTTCGGTTGCCAGATGAACGAGTACGACTCGGCGAAGATGGCGGACGTGCTGCGGGAGTCCGAGGGGCTCGAGCCGACCGATCGGCCCGAGCTGGCCGATGTGATCCTCTTCAACACCTGCTCGGTGCGCGAGAAAGCGCAGGAGCGCGTGTTCCACGACCTCGGCCGCGTGAGGGCGCTGAAAAAAGCGAAGCCCGAGCTCATCATCGGCGTAGGTGGGTGCGTCGCGAGCCAGGAAGGCGCGACGATCGCGCGCCGGGCACCGTTCGTCGACGTCGTGTTCGGCCCTCAGACGCTGCACCGCCTGCCCGATCTCATTGCGCGCCGTCGCGAAACCGGGCAGACGCAGGTCGACGTGAGCTTTCCGCAGATCGAGAAGTTCGATCACCTGCCGCCGGCGTGCGTCGAAGGCGCGAGCGCCTCCGTGTCGATCATGGAAGGCTGCAGCAAGTACTGCAGTTTCTGTGTGGTCCCCTACACGCGCGGCGAGGAAGTCTCGCGGCCGTTCGAGGATGTGCTGACCGAAGTGGCCGATCTGGCAGATCAGGGTGTGAAGGAAGTCACGCTCCTCGGGCAGAACGTCAACGCCTATCGAGGCCGCATGAGCTCCGATGGTGAAGCTGACGAGACCGCCGACCTAGCGATGCTCCTCGAGTATCTGGCGGAGATTCCCGGCCTCGAGCGCATCCGATTCACGACCTCGCACCCGAAGGAGATGAGCGGGCGGCTGATCGACGCCTATGGCAAGCTACCCAAGCTCGTCTCGCAGCTTCATCTGCCGGTGCAGTCGGGTTCCGACCATGTGCTCGCCGCGATGAAGCGGGGTTATACCGCGCTCGAATACAAGTCGATCGTCCGCCGGTTGCGCTCGTTGCGTCCCCAGCTTTCGCTGTCGACCGACTTCATCGTCGGCTTCCCCGGCGAGAGCGATCGCGATTTCGAGCAGACGATGCACCTCGTGGACGAAGTCGATTTCGACGGCTCGTTCAGCTTCGTCTACAGCCCGCGCCCCGGAACACCCGCTGCGGAGTTTCCCGATCAGGTCGCTCCCGCGGCGGCGCAGGCAAGGCTCGGACGCCTGCAGGCGGCGATCGACGAGCGTTATCGCGCGCATAGCGAGCGCATGGTCGGCGCCACCGAGCGGGTACTGGTGACCGGCCGCTCCGCGAGAGGCGCAAGCGAGCTTGCGGGTCGCACCGAGAACAATCGCGTGATCAATTTCCGCGGCGATCCGGCACTGATCGGCTCCTACGTCGACGTGCGGGTGAACGCCGCGATGCCGCATTGCCTGCGCGGTGAACTAAGACTCAGCTAGGCTGTCTTTGTCGCGGCCCGTTTGCGCGGTGATTCTTTTCAAGATGACGAGGTGTTGACGATGCACAACTTGTCCAGACTCCCCCGATCCTTTTCACAGCGGCGCACGACATACGCGATCGCTGCGGCGTTCGCCCTTGCCGGCTGCGCCAGCGTTCCCGAGAGCAAGGCGCCCGATGTCGCGGCCGCGCAGGCCGCGGCGACTGCCGCAGCACAGGCCAGCGCAGCTCCAGCCCCGGCTGCGGTCGCACCCGGCGCGGCGCCGGCGCCAAGCGCGCCCACGGTAGCTGCAGCGGCAGCCGCCGCGACCGCCGCAGCCGCAGCAGCGCAGTCGGCCAAGCCCTTCGCGGAGGTGATCAAGGATGCCCAGGAGCATCCGGGACTTTTCCCGCTCTGGACCAAGGAGGACAAGGTCTGGATCGAATTGAAGCCCGATCAGTTCGACAGGCCCTACTTCATGTCCGTGAACCTGAGCCGGGGCCTCGGCGAGAAGTTCATCTTCGGCGGGCTGATGGGCCACAGTCACATCGTCGAATTCCACAAGGTCGGTCACAATGTGCAGCTGCTCGCCAAGAACACTGAATATTTCGCGAGCACTGGCAAGCCACAGGAGCGCGCGGTCGCAGAAGCATTCACCGACAGTCTCCTCGGAGCGGTACCCGTGGCGAGCCAGCCGCATCCTGAGCGCAAGAGCGTGCTGATCGAGGCGAACGCGCTGCTCTTGACCGACATTCCAGGGGGCAACGGGCTGCTCGAGCGCACTTACAGACAGTCGTATAGCTTCGACGCCCGCAATTCGAGCATCGTCAAGAGCCGCGCGACCGGAGACCTCGACGCGTTCGAAGTGAGCGCGCATTACTCGCTGTCGCGCGTCTCGCAGCCCCCGGTGATGCCCGGCTCATCGCCCTATACCGCGCCACCGGCGACAGTGCCTGACATCAGAAGCCTCTTCCTCGGCTTCTACTACAACTTCGCGACGCTCCCGGACGTTCCCATGCACCCGCGCAAGGCAGACGACCGGATCGGCTACTTCATGACGACGCGCTTCGACTTCGCGGACGACGAAAAGCTCACGCCGCGCGTCAACTACGTCAACCGCTGGCGGCTGGAGAAGAAGGACCCGACGGCGGAGCTTTCGGAGCCGAAGCAGCCGATCGTGTTCTGGCTCGACCGTAACATTCCGGAAAAATACCGGGCGACGATCATCGCGGGCGTGCTCGAATGGAACAAGGCCTTCGAAAGGATCGGCTTCAAGAACGCGATCGAGGCCAAGATCCAGCCGGACGATGCCGACTTCGACACGCTCGACGCGCGGCACGCCTCGATCCGCTGGATGACCACCGCGCGGCCGATGTTCGGCGGCATCGGTCCGTCGCAGGTCGATCCGCGCACCGGCGAGATTCTCGATGCGGACATCGGCATCGATCCGGTGCGGTTGCGCAACCGGCGCTTTCAGCGTGTCGAGCAGGTGCGCGATCCATCGACGATTCCCGAGCTGATCGCGCATCCGGAGATGCTCTGCCAGCGCGCGGACTTCGCCGCCCAGGAGATGGACTTCGCGCTCGACGTGCTCGAAGCGCGCGGAGAGATCGATCCCGACAGTCCCGAGGCGGAGCAATTCGTGCTCGACGATCTCAAGGACGTCGTGATGCACGAAGTCGGTCACACGCTAGGGCTACGGCACAACTTCCGCGCCTCTACCGTGTACAGCGTGAAGCAGCTCGACGACCCGGTGTTCACCGCCGCCAACGGGATCGCCGGCTCGGTGATGGAATACAACGCCGTCAACATCGCGCTCAAAGGAGAGAAGCAGGGCGCCTACGGGATGAAGACGCTCGGGCCCTACGACTACTGGGCGATCGAGTACGGCTACAAGGAGATTGCTCCCGACCAGGAGAACAAGGAGCTCAAGCGCATCGCCGCGCGCAGCAACGAGCCGCTGCTCGCCTACGCGACGGACGAGGACAACGCCTTCTCGATCGACCCCGAGGCCAACCAGGGCGACCTTGGCAACGATCCACTCGAGTTTGCGCGCCGCCGGTTCATCCTGGTGCAGGAGATGTGGGACCGGTGGCAAGCGCGCAAGCTCAAGCCCGACGACAATTACACGGTGTACCGACGCGTGGTCGAGCGAGGGCTTATCGCGATGACAGGCACCTCGGCCAATGTCGCGAAATACATCGGCGGCGTGACGACCCTGCGCGATCACGTCGGCAGTCCGCGTGCGCCGCTCACTCCGGTCGATCCGGCCAAGCAGCGGGCAGCGCTGAAGATCATCGCCGACGGGCTTTTCTCCGCCGACAGCTTCCACTTCAAGCCGGAGTTCATGCGCCGCGTGCAGGTCGACTGGATGGATCGCAACGATCAGTACGACCTCGGACTCTCGACGCCGGACGTCGACTATTCACTCAACACGCAGGTCCTCAATGCGCAGCGCAAGGTGCTTGGCCAGCTCATGAGCGACTCGGTCGCCCAGCGTATTCTCGACAGCCAGGTCAAGGTCGACGATCCTCGCAAGACGCTGCATCTTTCCGACGTCTACGACACGCTCAAGGCGTCGATCTGGAGCGAGCTCAAGACCGGCCGCGAGATCACGCCGCTGCGACGCAATCTGCAGCGCGAGCACCTCACGCGCGTGGCGGGCGCGTTGCTGCGGCCGAGCGGCTCGATGCCGGCGGATGCGCGGGCGCTCCTGCGCGAGGAAGCCAAGGAGCTGCGGCGCGACATCGCCGCGGCCCAATCCAAACCCGCGTATTCGAAGGAAACGCGGGCGCACCTCGACGAAGCCCTGACTCAGCTCGACGAGGCCTTGAAAGCGCCAATCGTTCGGCAGGGCGTCTAGGTTCAGGAGAGGCATAGCGCAGCTTGTCAGCGTCCGAGGGCAGCCGCAATACAAGAACCGCGCGGCGCGGCGAGATCACGGTTTCGCTCGCGCCGCTCGACAACCGCGCGCTCGCCAACCTCTGCGGTCCGGTTGACGCGAATCTGCGTCAGATCGAAGCGGCCTACGACGTCGCCATCGCGCGCCGCGGGGCGAGCTTCACGCTGCGCGGCGCGCATGCTCAAACCGAGCTGGCCGCTACCGCGCTCGAGCGCTTCTACGCGCAGGCGGGCGAGCCACTCACCGTCGACGACATCCAACTTGGCTTGATCGAACTGGGCGCGCAGCGCGGCGCGGCCGCGGCCGAGGAAACCCCTCTCCTGCGCACGCGCCGCGCCGATCTGCACGGGCGAACGCCCAACCAGATCGCCTATCTCAGGAACATCCAGGAGCACGACGTCACCTTCGGCATCGGCCCTGCTGGTACGGGCAAGACCTATCTCGCGGTGGCCTGCGCCGTTGACGCGCTGGAGCGCGACGCGGTGAAGCGCATTGTGCTCGTGCGCCCCGCGGTGGAAGCGGGCGAACGTCTCGGATTTCTCCCAGGCGATTTTGCGCAGAAGGTCGATCCGTATCTGCGCCCTTTGTACGACGCGCTTTACGACCTGATGGGCTTTGACCGTACCGCGAAGTCCTTCGAGCGGAACACGATCGAGATTGCGCCGCTGGCCTATATGCGCGGCCGCACGCTGAACCACTCCTTCATCATCCTCGACGAGGCGCAGAACACCACGCCGGAGCAGATGAAGATGTTTCTCACCCGCATCGGCTTCGGCACCAAGGCGGTAATCACCGGCGACGTCACCCAGATCGATCTCGCGCGCGGTCAGAAGAGCGGATTGATCGAAGCGCGTCGCGTGCTCGCCGACGTGCGCGGCATAGCCTTCACCGATTTCACCAGCGCGGACGTGGTTCGCAACCCGCTGGTGCAGAAAATCGTCAACGCCTACGAGACGCACACGCGCAGCCAGCGCGTCGACGCGCCCGAGTCCGGCCGTCAGGGCGGACGCTAAGCCTCCCGATCGCGATGAAGCGCCGACGCGCGCGGCTTGCGCTCAACGTGCAGTACGCGGTGTCCGGCGACGACCTGCCGAAGCCCGCCGCGCTGCGGCGCTGGGGGCGCGCCGCACTCACACGCAATGCGAGGATTACGCTGCGCTTTGTAGGAGAAGCGGAAGGAAGGGCGCTTAATCGCCGCTACCGCCGCCGCGACCGCGCTACCAACGTGCTGGCGTTCGTGTACCATGAAGGGCGTGGGACGCATGGCATCGAAGGCGATGTGGTGCTCTGCGTTCCGGTCTTGCGGCGCGAAGCCGGGGAGCAAGGCAAGTTGGTGGCCGCCCATAGCGCGCATCTCGTCGTCCACGCGATGCTGCATCTCCAAGGTTACAACCACGCCGGGGCCGCGGACGCGGCCCGGATGGAAGCGCGAGAAAGGTCGATCCTCGCGCGCTTAGGCTTTCCCGATCCGTACGCCGCTCCAGCGAGCAAGCGCCCGCGGCGCGATTCGCAATGAGCCAGAACACGGCTGACCGCCAGACGCAGCGTCCGACGCTGCTCGAGCGCCTCTCGGCGTTCCTGGTCCGCGAGCCCGAGGACCGCGAGGAGCTGCTCGCCGTACTACACGGGGCGTTCGAGCACCGACTGCTCGACGCCGACGCGCTGTCGATCATCGAAGGCGCGCTGCAGGTTTCCGAGATGACGGTGCGCGACGTCATGATCCCGCGGGCTCAGATGGACGTGGTCTCGATCGACGACGATCCGGCCGAGTTCATTCCCTTCGTGCTGGAGACGCGCCACTCGCGTTTTCCGGTGATCGGCGAGAACAAGGACGACGTGGTGGGGATCCTTCTCGCCAAAGAGCTCCTCAACTACTACGCGAGTCCGGAATCCTTCAACCTGCGCGACACGCTGCGTCCCGCGGTGTTCGTGCCCGAATCGAAACGGCTCAACGTACTCCTGCGCGACTTTCGCGCCAACCGCAACCACATCGCCATCGTCGTCGACGAATATGGCGGCGTGTCGGGGCTGGTGACCATCGAGGACGTGCTGGAACAGATCGTCGGCGACATCGAGGACGAGTACGACTTCGACGAAGCCGAGGACAACATCATTCCCGAGCCCAACGGCCGCTTCCGGGTGAAGGCGCAGACCGAGATCGCCGACTTCAATGAGGCGCTGAAAGCCGATTTCGCACACGAGGAGTTCCACACCGTGGGCGGGCTTGTATTGCAGGCGTTCGGACGGCTGCCCAAGCGCGGCGAGGCGACCACGATCGACAGCTTCCGTTTCCGCGTCGTGCGCGCCGACAGCCGCCGCATCTACACGCTCGAGGTCGAGCGCCAAGCGCCCGAGCCCGCGAAAGAATCGAGCACAGGCGCCGCCTGATGCGGCTCGCGCCCTCCGTCGTGGCGGCACTGCTGCTCGGCGTGGCGACCGTGCTCGGCTTCGCGCCGTTCGGCTTCTCCGAGCTGACGGTGCTCACGCTCGCGGCTTTGTTTCTGTTTTGGCGGCAGGCCCAATCGGCGCGCGCAGCGGCATGGATTGGCTACGCGTTCGGCGCCGGTTTGTTCGGCGCCGGCGCGTCCTGGGTCTATATAGCCCTCGCGCTATTCGGCGGCATGGAAGGCGTGCTGGCCGGGCTCGCGACCCTTGCTTTCTGCGCTTATCTCGCGCTCCTTCCTGCGCTGGCAGGGTTGGCGACGGCGCGCCTCGTGCCACAGCCATCCAACTTCCGCTTCATCGCGGCGGCCTCGTGCTGGACGCTCGCCGAATGGCTGCGGAGCTGGCTCTTCTCGGGCTTTCCCTGGCTGTCGGTGGGTTACGCGCACGTCCAGACGCCGCTCGGCGGCTATGCTCCTCTCGGCGGCGTGTTCCTCACCAGCCTGGCGGTCGCAACTTCGGGCGCGCTCGTCGCCTACGGCGCGGTGTGTCTGCGCTCTGGAATCTCACGGCGCGCAGTGTTCGCGGCTGTTGCGCTCCTTGCGCTGTGGCTCGCCGGACTGGGCTTACGCGCGATCCCGTGGAGCGATCCCGTGGGTGCGCCGGTCACCGTGAGTCTGGTGCAGGGCAACATTCCGGAGGAAATCAAATTCGATGCCGCGTACCGCGATCAGACGCTCGCCACATACGCGGAGCTCGTCGCGCAGGCCAAGGGAAGACTCATCGTCTTGCCCGAATCCGCCTTGCCGATGTTCGCCGACGAAGTACCGGCGGACTACGTTGCGAAGCTGCGCAACGCCGCGCTCGAGCGACAAGGCGACCTTCTGCTCGGGCTCTTCTTCTTCGAGCCGCGTCAAGCCGGCGAAGACGAGGACCATTACTTCAACAGCGTGGTCAGTCTCGGCACGGCGACAACGCAGCGCTATCGCAAGCACCACCTGGTTCCGTTCGGCGAAACGATCCCCCTGAAGTCGCTCTTTGGCTGGTTCATCCGCGGTGTTTTGCACATTCCACTCGCCGACCAAACCCCAGGAGCCGCGAATCAGGCCCCGATGCAAGTCGCCGGTCAGCGCGTCGCGGTCAACATCTGCTATGAGGACGCTTTCGGAGGCGAGCTGCTGCACGCGCTTCCCGAAGCGACGCTCCTCGTCAACGTCACCAACGACGCGTGGTACGGCCGCTCGCTCGCCGCGGAGCAGCACGAGCAGATCGCCGCCATGCGCGCGCTCGAGACTGCGCGCCCGATGCTGCGCGCGACCAATACCGGCATCACCTCGATCATCGATCACCACGGCGCTGAAATCGGGCGGCTGCCGTGGTTCATGCGCGGCATCCTCGAGAGCGCGATCGCCGGGCGCCGCGGTACCACGCCCTATGTGCGCTTCGGCGATTTTCCCGCGATCGCTTTCGCGTTCCTGCTGGGGGTTGGCGCCGCGCTTGCCTGGCGCAAGTGGCGTGGCGCGCCGCTCATCCAGTAAGATCGGGCTCCATTGCGCCCGGCGCCACGATGCTCACGTTTCAACAGGTGATCTCCACGCTCCAGGACTATTGGGGCGCGAGGGGCTGCGCACTGCTGCAGCCGTACGACATCGAGGTCGGCGCGGGGACCTCGCATACGGCGACTTTCCTGCGCGCGCTCGGACCCGAGCCGTGGCGCGCGGCCTATGTGCAGCCGTCGCGGCGCCCGAAGGACGGGCGCTACGGCGAGAATCCGAACCGGCTGCATCAACACCATCAATTTCAGGTCGTGCTCAAACCTTCACCCGCGGACATTATCGACGTGTACCTCGGCTCGCTCAGAGCCCTCGGCCTGGACCTGAAGCAAAACGACGTGCGGTTCGTCGAGGACGACTGGGAAAATCCGACGCTTGGCGCATGGGGTCTGGGCTGGGAGGTCTGGCTGAACGGGATGGAGATCACGCAATTCACGTATTTCCAGCAGGTCGGCGGTCTCGATTGCGATCCGGTCACCGGCGAGATCACCTACGGGCTCGAAAGGCTGTCGATGTACCTGCAGAACGTCGAGTCCGTATTCGATCTACAGTACGTCGAGGGGATCTCGTACCGCGACGTTTTTTTCCAGAACGAAGTCGAGCAATCGAAATACGCGTTCGACGAATCGAACGCTCCGAGGCTCTTCGAGCAGTTCACCTTCTTCGAGAGCGAGGCCAAGCGTCTGCTCGAAGCGAAGCTCCCGCTGCCTGGCTACGAGATGATCCTCAAGGCGGCGCACATCTTCAACCTGCTCGACGCGCGCGGCGCGATCTCGGTCACCGAGCGCGCTGGCTACATCGGCCGCATCCGCACGCTCTCGAGGCTCGTCGCGCAGGCCTACGTCGAGTCGCGCCAAGCGCTCGGCTTCCCGATGCTGCCGCCCGGTCTTGCGCGAACTTCCGCATGAGCACCGGTACGCGGCCGCTGCTGATCGAGCTCTCCACCGAGGAGCTGCCTCCCAGGGCATTAAAGCAGCTCTCGGAAGGGTTCGCGCAGAGGCTCGTCGCCGGGTTGAAGAGTCGCGATTTCCTCGACCCGAAAAGCGAGGCGATTGCATACGCTACGCCGCGCCGGCTGGCGGTCGCGATCAGCGACGTCCGGGCGATTGCGCCCGACAAGCCGTTCAAGGAGAAGCTCCTTCCCGTGAGCGTCGCGTTCGACGCCGAGGGCAAGCCGACTTCTGCGCTCGTTGGCAAGCTCAAGGCGAAGCAGCTCTCGCACGTCGACCCGCTGTCGCTTCCGCGCGAGCACGACGGCAAAGTCGACGTGCTTTACTACGCCGGCGTCGCCAAAGGCGGCTCTCTCGCGGACGCATTGCAGAGCGCGCTCGAGGACGTGATCGGAAGGCTGCCGATCCCCAAGGTGATGAGCTATGCCGCGGGCGGCGCCTATTACAACAACGAGAAATTCATCCGGCCCGCGCACCGGCTCCTAGTCCTGCACGGCGCGGAGACCGTCGCGGTGAAGGTGCTCGGTCTCGCCGCCGGACGCGTCACGAGCGGGCACCGCTTTCTCGGCAGAAGCGATGTGGAGATCGCCAATGCCGATGCCTATACTCCGACGCTCGAAGCCGAAGGCAAAGTCTACCCGAGCTTCTCGGCGCGTCGCGCGCGCATCGTCGACGAGCTGACTGCTGCGGCCGCGGGCGCCACCGTGCTCATGCCCGAGGAACTGCTCGACGAAGTCACAGCCCTCACCGAGTGGCCCAAGGTTTACACCGGAGGATTCGCCGAGTCGTTTCTCGAAGTGCCGCACGAGTGCCTGATCCTCACGATGCAGCACAACCAGCGCTACTTCGCCCTCGCAGGTTCCGGCGGGAAGCTGCAGAATCGCTTCCTGCTGGTGGCGAACATCGACCCACGCGAGCCGGAGGCGATCATCCGCGGCAACGAGCGCGTGCTGCGCGCCCGGCTCGCCGATGCCAAGTTTTTCTTCGACCACGACCGCAAGCAGCGCCTCGAGTCTCGGATCGCGAAACTCGACGCGATCGTGTATCACAACAAGCTAGGCAGCCAGGGACAGCGGGTCGTTCGCCTGCGCATCCTGGCACGCGGGATCGCGGAGGCGATCGGCGCCGACGCGCCTCAGGCGGAGCGCGCGGCGCTCCTCTGCAAGGCCGATCTCGTCACCGACATGGTCGGCGAGTTTCCCGAGCTGCAGGGAACCATGGGTCGATACTATGCGCTGCACGATCGCGAGCCGGCCGCCGTCGCTGATGCGATCGCGCAGCACTACTGGCCGCGCTACGCAGGCGATGCGCTGCCGGTGAGCCCGATCGCGCAGTCGCTCGCGCTAGCCGACAAGCTCGAGGCGCTGGCGGGACTCTTCGGCGTCGGCCAAGCACCGAGCGGTGACAAGGATCCATTCGGATTGCGGCGCGCCGCGATCGGCGTGGTCCGCATCCTGGTCGAGAAGAAGCTCGCAGTCTCGCTGCCGAAGCTCGTCTCGCTCGCCTTCGAGGCCTTCTCCGGCAGCTCCGCCGTACGGAGCGCGCAGGAAGAGGTCGAGAGCTTCATCTACGAGCGCCTGCGCGGGTACCTGCGCGAGCAGGGCTACACAGCGAATCAGGTCGCCGCGGTGGTCGATTCGCGCCCCGCTGAGATTCACCTCGCGCCAGCGCGCCTGGAAGCGGTCCGCGCCTTCGAGCAGCTGCCCGAGGCGCAGGCTCTTGCCACGGCCAACAAGCGCATCGCTAACATCCTGCGCAAGTCGGAGAGCGAAGCCGCTCCTGCCATCGACCGCGCGCTGCTCGGCAACGGCGCGGAGCACGATCTATATGCCAAGGTGCAATCGCTGCTGCCCATCGTGCACGCACACGTCGATCGCGGCGAATACACCGAGGCGCTGTGCGCGCTCGCTTCCGCCAAGTCCAGCGTCGACCGTTTCTTCGACGACGTGCTGGTCATGGCGGAAGATCCCGCGCTGCGCGCGAACCGTCTCGCCCTGCTGCGTGGGCTCGCCGAGGCGATGAACGGCGTCGCCGACATCTCCAAGCTCGCCGTCTGAGGGGCAAAGTGGTCCAGTTCGCTTCCGAACCCGCCCCGCACACGCGCCAGGCGAAGCTCATCATCCTCGACCGCGATGGCGTGATCAATTACGACAGCGACCAGTTCATCAAGTCGCCTGATGAGTGGCGGCCGATTCCCGGCAGCCTGGAGGCCATCGCGCGCCTCAATCACGCAGGCTTTCGCGTGGTCGTGGCGACCAATCAGTCCGGGCTTGGACGCGGATTGTTCGACATGGCGACGATGGTCGCGGTCAACGAGAAGCTGCACAGGGCGCTCGCGCACGTCGGAGGGCGTATCGACGCCGTGTTCTATTGTCCGCACGCCGCCGATACCGACTGCGATTGTCGCAAGCCGAAGCCGGGGCTGCTGATGGAGATCGGTCAGCGCTTCGGCGTCGATCTGACCGGAGTGCCCTGCGTGGGCGATTCGCTGCGCGACCTGCAGGCGGCGCAAGCGGTGGGCGCGCAGCCGATCCTGGTGCTCTCCGGCAAGGGCGAGAAGACGCTGCGCGAAGGCAAGTTTCCGAGCAATACGGTGATCTTCCCGGATTTGGCCTTCGCGGCGGCGGCGCTGCTCGCCGGCGACTGATTCGGCAGCGATGTCGGACCTGCGCTCGCTCGCGTTCACGCTGTTCCAGGCCGTCGTAACACCGATCTACGCCATTCTGGTCTTGCTCTCCTTCTGGCTGCCGCCGCTTCCGCGCTTCAAGTTCATCACCGGTTGGTGCTGCATCGTCCTCGCCGCCGCGCGCTGGATCTGCGGCATCCGCCACCGCGTGGTCGGCGCCGAAAACATCCCGCCGCGCCGTGAGCCCCACGTGGTGATGTCGAAACACTCTTCAACCTGGGAAACGTTGGCTCTGAATTTCCTCTTTCCGCCGCTCGCTTTCGTCGCCAAAAAGGAATTGCTGTCGATACCGTTCTTCGGCTGGGCCTTCACGCTCGCCTCGCCGATCACCATCGACCGCAAGGCCGGCAAGGACGCGATGGAGCAGATCGTCGAGCAAGGACGCGAACGCATCCGCCAGGGCTTCTGGATCGTGGTCTATCCCGAAGGCACGCGCATCCGCGCCGGCACGCGTGCACACTACAAAACAGGCGGTGCGCGGCTCGCCATCGCGTTGGGCTTGCCGATCGTCCCCGTCGCGCACAACGCCGGTTACCTCTGGCCGAAGGGCGTGCGCGGCAAGCGACCCGGAACGCTAACGGTGTCGATAGGCCCGTCGATTCCATCCGCCGGGAAGGATATGCAAACGCTCACGAGCGAAGTGGAAACCTGGATAGAAAACGAAGTGGCCCGGCTCGGGAGTCCGCTGGCGGGCCGCGCGGCCTCCGGCTGATCAGGCGGCAGGCAGCGCTCCGAATTCGATCGCGACGCCGCTCTGCTCCCGAAGCAAACGCGTAAGCAAGGCTCCAAGCTCCTCGCCGCCGCGCGTGTCGCCCCAGCGCGCATTGTCGCTCCGGAAGTGGAATCCGCCGGAGCGCGCGGCAACCCACAGCTCGCGGTTAGGCAGATGGCGGTTGACGATGACGCGGCTGTCATCGGGGCACTCGATGGTCAGCACCCCGTCATTCTCCGACCAATCGAGATCCTCGCCGCTTGCATCGATGGCTGCGCCGACCGCGCCGAGCACGCGATCGGTCAGCGCGACGAATTCGCTCTCGCTCAAGGGAACGCTCCCCGTGAGCGTGATAGACTTTGCCGCATTCGCTCTTCGCAACGCACGTTCTTGCGATGTTACGCCGTTGCCTGATCGCTTTCATTGTGAGCGCAGTCGTGCTCTCGATCGCAGCCTGCGGCATCAAGGGACCGCTCAAGCCGCCGCCGGGCACCACTCCGCCGCCCCTGACTGGGGCTGCACCGGGCGTGGTCCCGCCCGACTCATCGGTAGCGCCCGGAAGCACCGGAGGCGAGGCCGCCAAGGACAACAAGCAGTGATGGTGGGTGCGGATCGCGACGGCGCGCTGCGCGTCGAAGGCGTCCTGCTTGCGGAGGTCGCGCGGCGTTACGGCACGCCCTGCTACGTCTATTCGCGCGCCACGCTCGAGTCTGCATTCCGCGAGTTCGATGGCGCGTTTGCCAACGTTCCGCATCTCACCTGCTACGCTCTCAAGGCCAATTCGAATCTGGCCGTGCTCGACGTTTTCGCGCGACTTGGAAGCGGGTTCGACGTCGTCTCCGGCGGCGAGCTCGCACGCGCGCTTGCGGCGGGCGGAGATCCCGGCCGGATCGTTTTCTCAGGCGTCGGCAAGACCGAGGACGAGTTACGCCAAGGTTTGGAGCTGGGCATCCTGTGCTTCAACGTGGAATCGGCAAGCGAGCTCGAGCACCTCGATCGCTTGGCCGGACGGCTGGGCAAGAAGGCGCCGCTCAGCTTCCGTGTCAACCCGGACGTCGATCCGCGCACGCACCCTCACATCTCGACCGGATTGAAGGAAAACAAATTCGGCGTCGGCTTCGAGGAAGCGCTGCCGCTGTACCTGCGGGCGGCAAAGATGGCGAACATACGGCTGACCGGCATCGACATGCATATCGGGTCGCAGATCACTGCGCTCGAGCCGTACCGCGAGGCGGCCGCGAAGCTGCTGCGACTGGTCGATGCGCTCGCGGAAGTAGGCATCCGTATGCAGCACATCGACTTCGGCGGCGGACTCGGCATACGTTATCGCGACGAGACGCCGCCTTCGCTCGCCGAGTACTCGGCGGCGATCCTTGCGCTCGTGCGCGGCCGCCCCGAATCCCTGCTGCTCGAGCCTGGCCGGCGTCTTACCGCCAACGCAGGACTGCTGCTCACGCGAGTGACCTACCTCAAGCCCGGTCAGGAGCGAAGCTTCGCCGTCGTCGATGCGGCGATGAACGATCTGCTTCGCCCTGCTCTCTATGATGCCTGGCACGAAGTCCGTCCCGTGCAGCCACGCCGCGAGCCAAAGCGTCTCTGGCAGATCGTCGGTCCGATTTGCGAGAGCGCCGACTTTCTCGCGCTCGACCGCGAGCTGGCGCTCGGCGAAGGCGACTTGCTCGCGCTGCTCTCTGCCGGTGCCTATTCGATGAGCATGAGCTCCAACTACAACTCCCGGCCGCGCGCTGCCGAGGTCATCGTCGACGGCGAGACGACGCATCTCGTTCGCGCGCGCGAAACGATTCCGCAACTTTTCGCGAGCGAATCGCGGCTTCCGCCGTCGCGTTGAAGCGCGATCGCGGGCATTTGCATGCAGGTTTCGCCCATCGTCTTGGCGCAGTTTTCGGTTGAAATCGCGATTTGCGAAATCGCAACACTGACGCTGCGCGTCACCCGAATTTGCACTTATATCTTGTAATTCAAGAAAATTTGGCTAGAATTCAGGCAGCAGGTGGTGATGGATTTGTCAAGAGCTTCAGTTAGTCGATGACGAAACCGGCGCAACCTGCGATGAAGCAAGAGCAGTAATAACAGTTATCGGTAACTCAGACAGGAGACTGAAGATATGGCTGATATGATGACCATGGCGTCGCCGGCAATGCCGCCTGCGCCGAAGAAGGCTGCAAAGAAGAAAGCCAAGAAGAAGAAATCTGCGCCGAAGAAGGCCGCGAAGAAGAGAAAGGCGAAGAAGAAAGCCAAGAAGACGGCGAAGAAGAAAAGCAAGAAGCGCAGGGCGGCGAAGAAGAAGGCGAAGAAGAAAGCCAAGAAGAAAGCCAAGAAGCGGACCCGCAAGGCGAAGAAGTAGTCTTCGGCCCGCACGGCCGTGCCGGCGACGGTGACGGCCCGCAAGACAGGCGACGCGAGAGCGTCGCCTGTTTTGTTTTGCTCAGCTCGCTGCTAAGAGGCGTCTGGGCCGCGCTTGAGTAGCCCCGGGGTCAGGGCTTCGCGCTGGCGTGCTGGACCGGTTGGTTCGAGGACGGAGTCGCGTGCTTGCTCTTCGAGCCGGTTTTCGCGGTAGTGGCCCGCGCCTGGCGCGAGCGCTTCGACTTCTTGCCTGCTGCGGGAGCCACATCGCTCACTACGCGCAGGCGCTGTCCTGCGACGAGCGATGTGCCAGAGGTCTTGTTCCAAGACTTCAAGTCCTGGGGCGTAACCTCGTAGCGGGCCGCGATCGATTGCAGCGTCTCGCCCTTGCGCACGCGATGATAGAAGCTCCGGTTACTGGGAACCGCCGTGAACACGGTGTTCTGCAGACTCGCCATGGTTGCGTCTGTGGGCGCCTGCGATGGAACGAGCAGCGCGTGTCCAACCGGAACTTTCGCTCGCGGGCCGATGCCGTTGACGGTGCGCAGTGTTTCCAGCGGCAACCCGAAGCGCGCGGCAACCTGCGCCAGCGATTCGTTGGCTTTGAACTTGTAGGCCTGCCAGGTGACCATCGGCTGGTTCGTCAGCTCGAGCTTGGCGGCGAAGAGTTCGGCCTTGTCGTAGGGCAACAGAATCGTCGTCTCGTCGCCACCGGCGATGACCGGGCGGTTGTGCTGCGGGTTGAGCGACAGGAAATCGTCGAGCGGCATCTCGGCCAGGTCCGCGGCGACCTTGACGTCCATCTTCCTCGACGTACGCACGACCGTGAAGTAGGGCGCATCCGGGATCTCGGCAAGCACCAGATCGTAGTGGCCCGGATCGCGAACTATGTTCTTGACCGCCTGCAGCTTGGGCACGTACTCGCGCGTTTCGGCAGGCAACTTGAGGCTCAAATAGTCCGTCGGCTTGCCTCGCTTCTGATTGACGGCGATCGCCCGGCGCACCGTCCCCTCGCCGCAGTTGTACGCGGCCAATGCGAGGTACCAGTCGCCGAACTCGCCGTAGAGTGTCTGCAGATAGTCGAGCGCGCTGCCCGTCGCGGCGAGAACGTCGCGGCGTTCGTCGAACCACCAGTTCTGCTTGAGCCCGTAGAGCTTGCCGGTCGAAGGGATGAACTGCCAGATGCCGGAGGCGCGGCTGCGCGAATACGCCATCGGATTGTAGGCGCTCTCGATCATCGGCAGCAGCGCGACCTCGAGCGGCATGTTGCGCTTCTCCACCTCGACTACGATGTAGTAGAGATAGCGGCGGCTGCGCTCAATCATGCGGGCGACGTAGTCCGGGCGGGCCTCATACCAGTCCTCGGCTTTGGTGACGATCGGACTCTCAAGATCAGCCAGCACGAAGCCCTGCTGGATTCGCATCCACAGGTCGCCGTACTCGGAGCGAAGCTGCAGCGTGGCATTGGTGACCGCGTCGGGATCGCCGCCGGTTGCGCGTAGCGCGAGCGCATCGAGCTCGTCGGGTTCCGGCGCACTCTGGGCGATGAACCACGACATCTCGCCCGGATAGTCCTCGGGCGACGGAATGAATGCCGCGGCTCCCTGCGCGGGCGGCGAGCTTCGGGTCGTCGGAGAAGGCGCGGTCGCACAGGCCGCCAGAGCGAGCACCAGCGCCGCGCTCAGGCCGAGGCGCAGACGAAACAAGAAGCAGGGCGCGTTTTTAGGCAAAACGGCGGGATGGTAGGGGGCGGGCCGCTCAAGAGTCAAGCCGGGTTGTCGGAGAACGCATGGATGGGGATAATCGATGACATGGCGGAATTTTCGGCAGCGCCGGCTCCCTTTTCGACGGGCACGCTCGGCGAATGGTTCGCGACCCCGCTCGGCCGCTACTTGCTAGAACGCGAGCAGAGCTATTTCGATCAGACGCTGGCCGACATCTTCGGCTTCCATGCGCTGCAGATCGGATTGCCCGAGTACCCGCTGCTGAAATCCTCGCGGATCACGACCCGACTGACGGTCGATCTGGAGGAACCGGCGCAGGTCCTGGCCGATCCGCACTGGCTGCCTTTCGATGAGAACGGCATCGATCTGGTCGTCCTTCCCCACACGCTGGAATTCACCGACGAGCCGCACCAGCTACTGCGTGAGATTCATCGCGTGATCCGGCCGGAAGGGCAGCTCATCATCGCGGGCTTCAATCCCTACAGCCTGTTCGGCGTCAAGCGCTATTTCGGCCGCGAGCAGACGATGCCCTGGACCGGCAATTTCATCTCGCTCTACCGGTTGAAGGACTGGCTCTCTCTGCTCGGCTTCGAGGTCGCCGGCGGCCGGCTTGACTGCTATGTCCCGCCGTTCCATCAGGAGCGCTGGCTGCAACGATGCCACTTCTTCGAGAAGGCGGGCGACCGCTGGTGGCCGATCGCCGGCGGCGTTTACTTCCTGCGCGCCATGAAGCGCGTTCTCGGGATGCGCGTGATTACGCCGGCATGGTCGCGGCGCGTGCGCAAGAAGGCGCTCGCTCCGGCTGCGCGACAAGTGCGCGAGTGCGCCGACATGCGCGAGTGAGCGCCGCATGACGGCGCCGCCGCTCACCATCTACACCGATGGCGCGTGCAAGGGCAATCCGGGGCCGGGTGGCTGGGGTGCGCTTCTGCAATACAAGGATCGCGAGCGGGAGCTCTACGGCGGTGAAGCGAACACCACCAACAACCGCATGGAGCTGACGGCTGTGATCCGGGCGCTCGAGGCGCTGACGCGCCCGAGCCGCGTCGCGATCTACACCGACTCCCAGTACGTCAAACACGGCATCGAAACATGGATCCACGCCTGGAAGAAGAACGGCTGGAAGACCAGTGTGCGCAAGCCGGTCAAAAATGCCGACCTCTGGCTCGCGCTCGATCGTCTCGCTGCAAAGCACGACATCGTCTGGCACTGGGTGAAAGGGCACGCCGACACGCCCGGCAACCACCGCGCGGACGAGCTGGCGAATCTTGGGGTCGATACCGTCCGCTGATAATTCGGGTGTGCCGCTGAGGCTCGGCGTCGTGGCGCAATTCGGTCGCCGAGCGGGTCCCGGTTTGCGGCGGCGACTCAACCCACGAGTCGCCGCGCACAAACCACCCGCGTAGCGGCGACTGCGCCACATCGCGCCACCGCACTCAGCGGCACACCCGATCGCAGCGTTGTGCTTCGCAGCCCCCTCACAGCTGCATCGGCAAGATCACCATCCGCATCCCGTTCAGATGGAGTTGCCGTTGCAAGGCCAGCGCCGTCTGGTTGTGAAGAAGGCGGGTCACCTAGTTCTCGTTGCGGAAGACGAGCTTACTGGTGAAGAAGACGCAGTTCGTGAACTCCTTCTGCACTTCCTCGGCGAGCTCGACGAGCTCGTCGGATGACAATCCGTCCGCGCCCAAGCCGACCCACGCGATAAAAGCCGCGAGTGCGATGTGCTGACGCGTGCTTGCGCTCAACGGGTCGAGCGGCTTCCCGATCACCAGATCGCGCAGCTTTTCGTACGTAGTCATGAAAGGCTGCGGCGTGCGCCGACAGCGGCGCGGGAACCGCGCCGTGAAACCGAAAGTGAGGGGATTGACGGCGAAAGGATCGGAGGCATGCGCGATCCAGACCGCTCTGCTGCATCGCAGCAAACGGCTACTCTAGTCTTGCCCGCGCTCCTTCGCAATCCGGCGCGCAAATACCTGCATCTCTTTCATCGCCTGCTTGTCGCCCTTGCGCTCGGCTGCGGCGATGCCGTCGCGCCAAGCCTTCAGTGCTTCGTCGCCGCGCCCGGCGGCAAGCAAGGCTTTGCCGAGCAGCTTCCAGGCAGCCGAGTAACTAGGATCGAGCGCGACTGCCCGCTGAAGATGCTCAGACGCCCGCGCTGCGTCGCCGGCCTTCAGGCACTCGTTGCCGAGACCGAAGCGCAACAGCGCGCCATCCTTGCCCGATGCGAGTATGCGTTCGAAATTCTCCAGAGTGGAAGACGGCATGATTGAACCCGCATTGCGCTGCTATTTGCCGAGGGGCTCTCCCGATAGGCAGTCGACATGCTGCATCGGATAGGTGACTTCAGTCGGACGCGCCTGGTTGGCGGTCTTTCCCGAAACCTTGGCGAAAAGCCAGCCTTCCCTGCCGCGCATGTACACGATCTGCTGCGGAAATTCGTCGCCGCTCTTCGTGAAGCTGTACGCCTGGCGCCCAAGCTCCTCTCCTACCGAAGTGAGCTTGAACGCAGACTCCTTCTTGCCGGACGGAACCGCTACGTAATACACGCCATCGGCACGTTCTTCGAGGCGCAAGTACTGGAAATCCTGAGTCTTGGTCTCGCTTGACTTGCGGTCCCGCGCGATCGACTGGCCGATGCCAACCATCATTCCCCCTCGAGCCGGCAGCCAGTTCTCGGCAAACTCGAAGCGTTCAACCTTGCCGGCCCAGCAGCCGCGCAGCCATGCAAACTGATCCAGAGCCGAGGCCGCGCTCGTGGGAGCTGCCTTCTGCGGCGCTGTCTGTGCAGGCGCACTAGGTGCGGGCGCGGCCGGCGCGGGCGCGGTCTGTGCCGAGGCGCTCACGGCGATCCAGGCAGCGGCCAGCGCGGTCACCCAAAGCGCCAGCGCATCGATTTTCTTTCGATCCATTCGCTTCTTCTCCTCGTTGCAGTTCATTGGAGTTGCAATAAAGGCAGATTCAACAACAGGTTTTGGGGCTTGAGCTTGAGCTGTCGCTCGTTGTCCATTGCCATACCGAGATAGACCGGGCGGCCGGCGATCGCAGGCCGCATGGCCGCCGGGTCGGCGAAGGCAAGCTCGAACAGGCACAGCAGACGTTCCTTCCGCTCGTCGGCAACCTCGGCGCGATTGTACAGGTCGTTGAGCAAAGCGCTCGCCTCCGCGTCGAGTCCCACGTGCCACACCCAGCGTGCGTCGTTGATTTCCCGCTGCGGGCGGATCGAAACCTCGACCGATAGAAAATGGGCGATCCAGCGTTCCAGCACTGCGCAGAGCGCCTCGAGCACGGCGCCTCCGCGATTGAGGCTGACCGCGAAGTCGTAACGTTCACTGCGTTCCCAGTAGGTCTCGGCATTGTCATGCGACAGAACGTCGAGCTCGATCGTTCGCGCCGGCGTGCGGTTCTGCGCCAGCAGCTCTCCCAGGCTTCCGAAGGCGCCGGGAGTGGCGAGGGCTTCGATCGTTTGGAGGTCGGCGGCCATCACCGCGCCGTCATCGAGCACGCTCACCTTCTGCGGGCGGAACAGCAGCTCGGCCGCTCGCGCATCGAATGGGCTCGCCATCTCGCCGAGAATGTGGCGAAGGAGGATCTGTGTGAGCTCGTGGACGAAGAGCGGAGGCACGTCCACGCCTTCTCCGCGGAATAGCGTCGCGTAGGCGGACTCCAGATCGACAGCGCCGGTAAGCCGTTCACGGAATCGCAACCAGATGCGGTAGTTTTCCCGCGCATCCTCGTCACCGACGGCAGCAATCTCCTCCGGCGCCACAAAGCGGCGTGGATCATCGAGCAGCCCTTGATGCAGCGCGAGCTCCGCAGCGTTCGATTCCGAGACCGGTGCAAGCTCCGGGCGCAGCAGGTAATGCTTAAGGAAATCGGTCGTGAGCGCGAGGCGCCCTTCCGCCGTGGACCGGAGCAGGCGATAGCCACAGGACGGCCAGAAGTCGGGCATGCGCGGCGGACAGCCTGAACTCTGGTGAGGCCGATCAACCGCCGAGCAAGGCCTGCTTCAGGTCCGCCTGCACCGGTTGGTCACCGAGCCAGATCTTGGTCAACGCCCGATTAAACGCTTCGCCGGGAATGCGTCCCCGCGATCTGCCTTTCCAACCGAGCAAGGTCCCACCATCGACGAAGTCGAGGGTTATCACATCGCTCCTGCCGACCTGCTTGAACGGCCTGATGAGCGAGACCAATTGATCGGACTCCTTCTTCACCGCTGCCATCTCGGCCGGCGTGTTGTTGTCCGCCATGGTGTCGAGGATCGCCTTGATGATCTCCTCGGAGGACGCCGACTGCAGCATGTTGAGCTGGATGCGCCTAGGCGCTTTGGCGAACACTGCAGACACCTCCTTCGCGTGCGCCGGCAGATAAAGGCTCACGACGTAGAGCTGGACAAGAACCTTGGCACGCACGCCGGCACCATTGAGGACCAGCGGCCGTCCGGCGACCGAAACTCTGTCGGCGAGGCTGACGCCACCGACAACGGCGCCCATCGCCGCGCCCGAGGCCAGAAGCGCCAGCAGAAACACGAGCGTCGAATTACGCAGGGTATTCACCGTCGGATCTGACCTCAGCGAAACGCGAACGGAGCCGCGCTCAGGAGCGAGGCGCGACCTCGCTCATCAGCGCAAGCTGGTTCCCATACGGATCGACGAATTCTGCGAGCCATAGTTCCGTGCCGGGCGCGCGATGCACGACGTGAGGCTCAGCCTTGAACTCGACTCCCTTCGGTTTGAGCGAGGAGTGGACTGCGTGAATGTCGGCAACCCGGAAATAGATCGCGGATCCTCTCTGCGCTTTCTGTCCCGCGGGCACGACGCCCACGAGCAAGCGTACTCCGCCGCAATCGAAAAAAGCCATCTGCGGCGGCGCGGAGAAGAGAAACGGAATCCCCAGCGTGTCACGGTAAAACGCGACACCGCCCTCGAAATCGTCTACGGGAATGAGCAGTTGCGCTACCCTGGCGTCGGCGAGGTTCATCCCGATGACGGATGGCTGTCCCTTAGACAAACGCGCCGCCGGTTTGGCCGACGGCGCGTTGGATTCGATACCGCGACTAAAGCGTCCTTACTTCCATGCGTAGGTGAACTGCACGGAGGCGAGGTTGACATTGGTCTTGTAGTCGCCGTTGATCAGACCATTCTGTGCCGTGTTCCCCTCGTTCTGGTTGATGCTCGGCTTCTTGATGTAAATGTAGGTATAGCCGAAATCGAGCCAGGCCTGCGGCGTGAACTTGTATTGCGCTCCAATCGAGAACCAGGTTCGGTTCTCGTCCGGCAGCCGCGGCGTGCGATCGGTGTTGTTCACGGGGCTCTCGTCGTAGGCGATACCGCCCCGGAACAGCCACTGATCGTTGTAGTGATAGTTCGCCCCGATCGAACCGCGCCAGGTATTCTTGAAGTTCTCGGGTGTGCTCTCCAGCACCGCTCCGGTGCTGCGCACCACCGTCAGGTCGTGGATGGAGCTCCAGTTGGTGAACTGCAGGTCGGCCATCCAGTCCCAGCGGTCGATCGCCTTGAAGAACGACACGTTGGTGGTCGACGGCAGCTTGATGTCCAAGCTCACGTCACCGTTCGCGAGCGGAGTTGGATTGGGACAACCAAGCCCTGCATTGACGCAGGCAGCCAACGCGGTGGCGATCGGAACGAGCGCTGGGGGCAGGCTCGACGGGATACCAGGGTTGTTGAATTCGACCGAGCCTTTCACCGTGTACTTGAGTGACGAACGATAGTGCACGCCGAGTCGCGTGCTCTTGTCGAATTCGAAGAGCGCGCCGACGTTCCACCCCCACGCCGTATCGTCTCCGTGCACTTTGGCGAATGACTCCGAGCCGGCGTACGCACCGATGATGGGGGCTACGGTGTCCGGTGGAATCAACCCCGCAGCCGCTGCACCTTGCGCAGCCTGGGCGATCCCAGCTGCGTAATTCACCTGGTTGGTCAGCGTAGCCTTGAGCCGCTGCCAGTTTGCGCCGGCGCCGATCGTAAGATTGTCCGTCGGCTTCCACGAAACACCAGGATTGACATTGATCGTCTCGACCTTCGATTCGACCGCCTGGAAGCGGCCGATCCAGTCGGAGTCGTACTTGGTCTTCAACCCGAATGGCACGTTGACGCCGATGCCGAACGCCCACTGCGGGTTGACCGGCACGACAAGGTATCCCGCCGGCACGACGTTGCAATTACCCGCATCGCCGCCGTTGCCCCCGAGCGGCTGAAGCGCAGCCGGCTGAGAGTTGTGGTCGTTGAATTTCGCCGTCAGGCAGATGAGGCTCGCAACGCCCGCCGCCTCGATCCCGGGCATGCGCGACATGCCCGCGGGGTTCCAGAAGACCGTGCTCGCATCTTCGGCCGCGGCCGCGCCGCCAGCGAAGGCATTGCCCAATCCGCTGCCGCTCTGCTCCTGCAACGCAAAAGCCGAACCGAAGGCCTGCCCGCCTGCGAGCGCCAGTGCGGCGCCGGCGAGCGCTGCGGCGACACGCGTGCGTCGGAACGGATGCGATCTCATTTGCTCCCTCCTCTTGATGTGGAATGACGCCTTGTTGCTTCGATTCTTCGGCCTGCCGGGGTCCCCCGACGGCGTGGCGGACCAACTATACACCGGCACGAAGTGCGGCGCATCGTTACCGACCCCGCGCTGGCTCATCGGGCGGGAGCTCGCGCGGCCGTCTGTCCGCCCCGGTCGCAACATAAGTCAGCGATGCTTCGGTCACCTTGACGCAGATCACCTTTCCGGGGTTGCGCTGCGCGTAGACCTGCACGTCGACGGTGATCGAAGTGCGCCCGACGCGCGTGATTTCGGCGAAGAAGCTCACCACGTCGCCGACCAGCACCGGCTGCTTGAACACGAATGCGTTGACCGCGACCGTTGCGACGCGCCCGCGCGCCCGGCGCGCCGCCACGACGCCGCCGGCGATGTCGACCTGCGACATGACCCAGCCGCCGAAGATGTCGCCGTGCTGATTCGCATCGGCCGGCATCGGCACGACGCGCAGCGTCGGTTCCTTGTTTGGCAGCGTCAGTTCGTCGTCCATGTTCATGCCGCTTGCTTCCTCGCCTCGTCGCGCAACTCTCGGCGCAGAATCTTGCCAACGTTCGACTTCGGCAGCTCCTTGCGGAACTCGACCTCGCGCGGACACTTGTAGCCCGTGAGCTTGGCACGGCAATGCGCGAGCAGCTCCTCCGCGCTCAGATTCTCGTCGCGCTTCACTACGAAGAGCTTCACAGCCTCGCCCGACTTCGCGTCGGGAACGCCGATCGCCGCGCATTCGAGCACGCCGGGATGGGTGACCACCACCGCCTCGATCTCGTTCGGATACACGTTGAATCCGGATACGAGAATCATGTCCTTCTTGCGGTCGACGATGCGCACGAAGCCGTGCTCGTCCATCACGGCGATGTCGCCCGTGGCAAGCCAGCCGTCCTTGTCGAGGACCTTTGCTGTCTCGTCCGGGCGTTGCCAGTAGCCTTTCATCACCTGCGGACCTCTGATGCAGAGCTCGCCGCGCTCGCCGAGCGAAACGTCCCGCCCTTCATCGTCGCGCAGCACGATGTCGGTCGATGGGATCGGCAGACCGATCGAGCCGTTGTAATCGGGGAGATCGAGAGGATTCATGGTGGCGCCAGGCGAGCTTTCGGTGAGGCCGTAGGCTTCGATCAGCGGCACGCCCGTCACTTTCTTCCAACGCTCGGCCACCGCCTGCTGCACGGCCATGCCGCCTCCGAGCGACATGCGCAGCGTGGAGAAATCGAGCTTGGCGAACTCAGGATTGTTGAGCAGCGCGTTGAACAGCGTGTTGACGCCGGTAAACGCGGTGAACCGGTGCTTCGCCATCTCCTTTACGAAGCCCGGGATATCGCGCGGGTTGGTGATGAGCACGTTCTCGGCCCCAAGCGTCATGAAGATGAGGCAGTTCGCGGTGAGCGAGAAGATGTGATACAGCGGGAGCGGCGTGATGATCACCTGCCGTGCATCGCCGAGGAAGGGCTTCACCCACGCTGCCGCCTGGAGCAGGTTGGCGACGATGTTCCGGTGCAGGAGCATTGCGCCTTTGGCCACGCCGGTAGTGCCGCCGGTGTATTGCAGGAAGGCGATGTCCTCGTGTCCGATCGGACGGCGTTCGAGCTTTCGCTTCGCTCCCTCCTCGAGCGCTTCGGAGAGCCGGATCGCGCCGGGAATGTTCCACGCCGGCACCATCTTCTTCACGTAGCGCAGCACGAAGTTGACGACCATCCCATTGAGGCCCATCAGCTCGCCGATGCTGGTCACGACGACGTGCTTCATTTTCGTGCGCGCGATGACCTCCTGCAGCGTGTGCGCGAAGTTCTCGACCACGACGATCACTTCCGCGCCACTGTCCGCGAGCTGATGCTCCAGCTCTCGAGCGGTGTAGAGCGGATTTACGTTCACCACGGTGCAGCCGGCGATGAGCGTCCCGAACAGGCAGACTGGATACGGCAAAATGTTGGGCATCATCAGCGCGACGCGAGCACCTTTGGCAAGCCCGCGGCCCTGAAGGAAGGCTCCAAACGCGGTCGAGCTCGCGTCGAGCTCCGCGAAAGTGATCGATTTTCCCATGCAGGTGTACGCCGGGCGTTCGGCGAATTTCGCGACAACCTGATCGAAGACGTCCCTAACCGACGCGTAGACATTGACGTCGATCTCGGCGGGTACGCCCTTCGGGTACGATTTGAGCCAGACTCGATCCACGTTCCTCCTGCCTGTCGCGGCCGCTCTCGGGCGACTCGACCTTCTCGATGCTAGCAGAGCAAGCTCATACCCCGGAACTCGCCGCGTAGTTGAGTGGCCCGCCGCGGAACGGCGCGAAGCCGGTGCCGAAGATTGCGCCGGCGTCGACGAGATCGGCGTCGGCAACGATGCCCTGTGCGAGCGCCGCCTTGGCCTCGTTCACGAACGGATCGATGAGACGTTTCGTCAAGCCGTTCGGCGGCGACGCGGACGCGTTCTTCGCCGCCTTGCCGCTCGACCAGTCGTAGAACCCGCGCCCCGTCTTGCGGCCGAGATGGCCTGCCGCGATCAACTCGGAGAGCTTCTTCGGTGGCTCCGCGCTGTCGCCGAGCATCTTGCCGACGGCAAGGCAGATGTCGAGGCCAACCTGATCTGCCAGCTCGATCGGCCCGACGGGCATCCCGAAGGAGAGTGCCGCCTCGTCGACCGTCTCCGGTGCGATGCCTTCATCCACCGCACGCATCGCGGCCATGAGATACGGTGCGAGCACGCGATTGACGAGAAAACCGGGCGCGCTCTTTACCGGCAACGGCAGCTTGTCGATCTGGCGTGTGAACGCTGCTGCGCGGGGAACAAGGTCGCTCTTCGTGCTCGCGCCGACCACGACCTCCACCAGCATCATGCGCGGCACGGGGTTGAAGAAATGCAGCCCGATCAGGCGCGACGGATCCTTCAACGGCGTCGCGATCTGCTCGAGTGGAATGCTCGAGGTGTTGGTCGCGAGCAAGGCCGCAGGCTTTGCCTTGGCTTCCAAGTCAACGAAGAGCTTCTGCTTGGCTTCCAGGTTCTCGAAGATCGCCTCGACGATGACATCGGCGCGCGCGACGCCGTCTCCGGCAACGTCCGGGATGAGCCGATCGAGCGCGTCGCGCGTTCGGCGCGGATCCTTCAACCGATCGGCGAAGAGCTTCGCCGCACGCTGCATCGCCGGCTTCAGCCGCTCCGCGTTCTGGTCCTGCAGCGTGACGCTCAAGCCTCGCAGCGCGCACCACGCGGCAATGTCTCCGCCCATCGTGCCCGCGCCGACCACGTGCACATGTGCCGCAGCGGTCGCCGAGTCTTCGCGCCCGAAGGATTTGAGACGTTCCTGCAGCTTGAAGACCCTGATCAGATTCAAGGCGGTGGGCGTGGAGAGCAGCTTCGCGATCGAAGAGGGATCGGAAGCCGGCACGGCGAGCGCATCACCGTCGTGCTTCACCCAGATGTCGAGGATGGCGTACGGGGCCGGATAGTGCTCGCGCCTTGCGCGTGCAGCCACAGCTTTCCGCGCTTGCGCGGCGATGATCGGACGCACCCACGGATGTAGGGTCAGCGAAAGCGGAAAGGGGAGCGTGCGCGCCGGAGGCGGCGCGAGAAGCATCCCTTTCGCGGTGTTCATCATGATCCGAGGCGGGACGCATTCGTCGGCCACACCCATCTTCTTCGCGCGCCTCGCGTCGATCGTGCGGCCCGTTAGCAGCATGTCGAGCGCCGCCGGCGCGCCCGCCACGCGCGGGAGCCTCTTCATGCCGCCCCACCCGGGAACGATGCCGAGCATGACTTCAGGCAATCCCAATCGCGTGCCAGGCTCGTCGACGACTACGCGATAGCGGCAGGCGAGCGCCAGCTCCAGCCCGCCGCCGAGACAGAAGCCGCGGATGAGCGCGAGGGTCGGATAGGGGGTTGCGGCCAACTCGTTGAACGCGTCCCAGCCGCGCTTCACCAGCGCGATGGCGTCGTCGACCGTCTTCAACTGCGTGAACTGGTCGATATCGGCGCCGGCGATGAAGCCGTTCTCTTTTCCGGAACGGATGACGAGTCCTTTGGGCGGCGACGCCGCAAGCTCGCCGAGCGCGGCGTGCAGCTCGTTGAAGACTTCCGCCGAGATCGTGTTAGTCGACGAGCCTGCCTTGTCGAAGACGAGCCAGGCGATCCCGTCGTTGTCGCGCTCGAGCGTCCAGTGCGTCATCGCGCTCATGCGCGACCTGCTTCGACCAGCATCGCACCGCCTAATCCGCCGCCGATGCAAATCGCGGCCAGTCCGCGCCTGCCGCCAGTGCGCTTGAGAACGTTCAAAATGTGAAGCACGATGCGCGCGCCCGAAGCCCCGACCGGATGTCCCAGGGCGATCGCGCCGCCATCGACGTTGAGCTTCGATTCGTCCAGTTTTCCGAGCGCTCCATCGAGCCCGAGCTCGCTGCGGCAATAATCGTCGCTCGCCCAGGCGCGAAGGCAGCCGAGTACTTGGGCCGCGAAGGCTTCGTTGATCTCCCACGTGTCGATCTCGTCGAGCTTGAGACCGTGTCGGCGCAATAGGGGCGTCGCAGCGTGGACGGGACCGAGTCCCATCTGCGCGGGATCGAGGCCGGCCCACTCGCTGTCGAGGATGCGTCCGAGCACCGGGAGCTGATACTTGTCGAGCGCGGCTTCGGACGCCAGCACAAGCCAAGCCGCGCCGTCGGTGATCTGCGAGCTGTTGCCCGCGGTCACGTTACCGTACTTGCGATCGAAGAACGGTTTGAGCTTGGCGAGATTCTCGACCGTGGAATCCTCGCGCACTCCGTCGTCGGCGTCGTAAAGATTCCCCTTGTTGTCGAAGAGCGGCTCGATCTCGCGCGCGAAGCGTCCTTCCTTCTGCGCAGCGAGCACGCGCTGGTGGCTGCGCGCCGAGAATTCGTCCATCTCGCACCGCGTGATGCCAAAGCGGAAGGCGACGTTCTCGGCGGTCTGGCCCATGAGGAGCCCGACCATCGGATCAGTGAGTCCCTTCATGATGCCGATGATCGGGGTAAGCGCCGCCGCGGGGTTGAGCTTGAGCAGCGCCGCCGCCTTGGCGCCGATGCTCTTCGCGCCGGCGAAGTCGGCGAACCACAGCACCATCTTCTCCGAGTAGAGAAGAGGCGCACGCGAGAGCGCGTCTACACCGCCGGCGAGCACCAAGTGCGAGCGCTCGCCGCGGATGTTGGCGATCGCCGAGTCGAGCGCCTGCATGCCCGAAGCGCAGTTGCGCATCACCGTCCACCCGGGGACTTTCTTGCCGCAGCCCATGCGAAGCGCGACGACGCGCCCGATGTTGACCTCGTCCGGCGACGGGCTCGCGCAGCCCAGGATGACTTCGTCGAGATCGGTGGGCTCGAAGCGCTGGCGCAGCAGCAACGCCCGCCCGGCCTGCACCGCGAGATCGGAAGCCGCGAAAGGCCCCGGCTTATTGCGCGCCTTCAGAAACGGCGTGCGTGCGCCGTCGACGACGAACACGGGTTGAGCCATGCTTTCCTCGCTCGTTCGATTCGAATCTAAGCCGCCTCGCGTCGCGGCATCGGCGCGGCGCCGGTCACCGCCGGCGGCCGCATCTCGGACACGCCGAGATCCTGCGCGAAGTCGTCCACGCGCACGATCTGATCGAGGAGCCGCTTCGCACGGCGCACGACGGTGAGCTCCTCGGCGTTGATCACGCCTGCGGCCTGCGCCGCCGCGGGACGGTCCTCGCCGACCTTGATCTTGAGCGTTCCGCTCTTCTGCGCGTCGCGGATGCGCGCCTCGATCGGCTCGGCGGCGAGCGTGGCTTCGACCGCCGCTTCGATCGCGCCGATGACGTCGCTCTCGGATTTCGGCAGATACACCCCGGCGGTGAGCCGGTCGCGCGTGGCCGACGGCTCGATCAAGAGTCGCGCCACTTCATGGCCGCACCTGTCGGAGGGAACGACGTACGGACGTCCGAGCGGAAACACTGTGCGCCACATGATTGCCGCGATGATGCGGTTGGGAAAGTTGGAGATCACGCCCTCGAGCGCGTTCTGCGCCTTGAACATCGCGTCCCAGATCGCCCAGTGCATGAGCGGCGCATCGGCGGGATGCGCACCTTCGTCCTGATAGCGCTTCAACACGCAGGAGCACAGGAACATGTAAGAAAGCACATCGCCCAGACGCGCCGAGAGCTTCTCCTTGCGCTTGAGCGCGCCCCCGAGGACGCCCATCGAGACGTCGGCGAGAAAAGCGAGCGCGGCCGAGAAGCGCGTGAGTTGCTGGTAGTAGCGGAAAGTCTCCGGCGCGACGTCGGGGCAAGGCGCGATGTGCGAGCCGGTGACCCCCAACACGAAGGTGCGCGCGAAGTTCGAGAGCACGAAACCGATATGGCCGAACAGCGCCTCGTCAAACGCGAGCGAGGCGCGCTCGTGGTCCTCGTCGCGCGTGGCCGCGATCTCCTTGAGCACGTAGGGATGGCAGCGGATCGCGCCCTGCCCGAAGATGATCAAGCTGCGCGTCAAGATGTTGGCGCCCTCGACCGTGATCGACACCGGCACCTGCATGTACGCCGCGCCGAGGAAATTCGACGGTCCCATGCAGATGCCCTTGCCGCCGGCCACATCCATCGCGTCGGTGACAATGCGTCTTCCGCGCTCGGTAAGATGGTACTTGGCGATCGCCGAGAGAACGGCAGGCTTCTCGCCGAGATCGACCGCGCCGGCGAGCAGGCGGTGCGTCGCGTCCATCGAATAGAGGAAGCCACCCATGCGCGCCAGGGCTTCCTCGATGCCTTCGAACTTGCCGATCGGTGTCTTGAACTGGCTGCGCACGCGAGCGTAGCCGCCAGTCGCGCGCACGATCATCTTGCTCATGCCTGTGGAGAGCGACGGAAGCGAGATGGCGCGCCCCGCGGCGAGGCACTCCATCAGCATGCGCCAGCCTTTGCCCACCATCGGCTTGCCACCGATCACCCAATCGATCGGGATAAAGACGTCCTTGCCCCAGTTGGGTCCGTTCTGGAACACGGCGTTGAGCGGCATGTGGCGGCGGCCGATGTTCACTCCCGGATGATTGGTCGGGATCAGCGCGCAAGTGATCCCCAGGTCTTCCTTGTCGCTCAAGAGATGCTCGGGATCGAATGCGCGAAAGGCGAGACCCAGAATCGTCGCGACCGGCCCCAGCGTGATGTAACGCTTCTCCCAGGTGAGCTTCAGGCCGAGTGTCTGCTTGCCCTGGTACTCGCCCATGCACACGATGCCGTGATCCGGAATCGCTGCGGCGTCCGAGCCCGCGTGCGGATTGGTGAGTGCGAAGCAGGGGATCTCGAGACCCTTGGCGAGGCGCGGCAGGAAGAAGCGCTTCTGCTCCTCGGTGCCGTAGTGCATCAGCAGCTCGCCGGGCCCCAGCGAATTGGGAACCATCACGGTCACCACCGCGGCGCTGCAGCGCGAAGCGAGCTTGGCCACGACCTGCGAATGCGCGTACGCGGAGAAACCCAATCCCCCGTACTGCTTCGGGATGATCATGCCGAGGAAGCCCTTGTCCTTGATGAACTGCCACACCTGCGGCGGCAGGTCCTTGTAGATGTTGGTCGTCTCCCAGTCGCTCACCATGCCGCACAACTCGTCGCATTCCTGATCGAGGAAGCGCTGTTCTTCGACGCTGAGCTTGGGCGCGGGCGTCGCGAGCCACTTCTCCCAGTCGGGGCGGCCCGAGAAAAGCTGGCCGTCCCAGCCAACTGTGCCCGCTTCGATCGCCTCGCGCTCGGTCGCGGTCATCGGCGGCAGGATCCTGCGGAAGGTCGCGAGCACCGCGTCGCTGACGAGCTTGCGTCGAAGCGAGCGGACGTTTAGCGGAATCGCCACTACGGCGGCGGCGATCGCGAGAAGCAGCACGAGCACGGTGGGCAGCGCGTGCGTAGCGAACGCGATCAACAGGGCCACCGCGATGCCCGCGCCCCACATCCGTCCCGTCGCATCCACGTACGCCAGCGCGAGAAACCCGATGAACACGGCCACAAGCCAGACGAAAGTCAGCATGAAGGACTCCTATCGGGGCGCGAGCCTGCCGGCGCGATCGCCGTCGAATTCGTTGAGCTCCGAGACGTCGGGCAGCGGGGCGCGCAACCCGGCGATGAGGAACGGGGCGAGCCGGCGCAGCAGCAGCTCGTCGTTGTCGGCTTCGCCCGGCGAAAGCGCGGCGATCAGCTTCAGCGTGTCGGTCCCAGCAAGCGTGTACGAGAGCGCGCCCATGATGAAATGCAGGCGCCAGGCCAGCTCTTTCTTCGGGAGTTGCGGCAGCGCGCGGCGAAACGCGGCCTTGAAGCGCGCGATCATCACCGCGTACTGGTCGGAGAGAAAGTGGCGGATGAACGGCGCCGGATCCGCGTACGCGCGTCCCAGCAGTCGCAGGAAGTTCTTGCCGCCGCGTTCGCGGTCGCGTGCGAGCCTTAATGCCGGAATGAACATCGCCGCAAGGATCTTTTCGCAGGAGAGCGGGTGCGGGGCGGCCGCGTGCTCGAAGCGGGTCAGCAGTGCCACGCGCTCCTGGTTCATCGGATCGAGTCGCCGTGTAAGCACTGCTTCGAACAATTCTTCCTTGCTGCCGAAATGATAGTGCGCTGATGCGAGATTGACGCCGGCGGTGGCCGTGATTTGCCGCAGCGAGGTCGCCTCGAAGCCGTGCTCCATGAATAGCTCTTCGGCCGCGCCGAGAATTCTTTCCTTGGTGATCGAGCTTTTCGGGGCGTCGAAGGGAATGACCCGTCCTCCCATCGGATGCTCCTCCCAGAGATTTTTCCGCGGGGCAGCTCGCGTCTCGTAGCGAGCCTAAATCAAACGTTTGTTTGAATCTTAAAGAAGTTGGCGCCAAGCGTCAACGCGCGCCATCCTACGCCTTCGACTCTGCAGCGTACACCTGGTCGAGCGCGTCCTTGAATTTCGCCAGCACCAGCGGCCGCTTGAGCTTGAGCGTCGGGGTGAGCAACCCGTTGTCGATGCTCCATGGATCGCGCGTCGCGATGCAATGCCGGATGCGCACCCAGCGCGGGAAGTCCTTGAGCCGCTCGTTGGCGTGCGCAAGCAGCGACTGCTCGTCGCCTTCCTGCGTCACCGCGAGCAGGGTGAGGAAGGGACGTCCCTCGCCGACCAGCATCACCTGCTCGAACATCGGATCGTGCAACAGCGCGAACTCGACGTCCTGTGGCGGCAGCTTCTCCCCGTTCGACATCACCAGGATGTCCTTCACGCGCCCACGGATGTAGATGCGTTTGTCGCGAATCTCCGCGATGTCTCCCGTGTGGAGCCATCCATCGGTGTCGATCGAAGCGCGGGTCGCCTCCTCGTTGCGCCAGTAGCCGAGCATCACGTTGCCGCCGCGCGCGAGGAGCTCGCCGCCTTCGCCGATCTTGACCTCGACGCCAGGCAGCGGTGGCCCGACCGAGTCCGGATCGTTGTCGTCGTCGCGGTTGACCGAGATCACCGGCGAGGCTTCGGTCATTCCGTAGCCCTGCAGCATGGGCAGGCCCAGGCCGATAAAGGTGTGCGCGATGTCCGGATCGAGCGCGGCGCCGCCGACGACCGTCAAGCGCATGCGGCCGCCAAGTCGCGCGAGGATCGGCTTCGCCACCAGCGCACGAAGAAACGGCGTGAGCAGCCGGTCGAGCACACTGCCCTTTCCACTCTCCAACCGCCAGCCGCGCTCAGAGCATTGGGTGAAGAGCCAGCCTTTGATCGACGACGCTGCGAGCGTCTGATCGATGCGCATCTTGAATTTCTCGAATATGCGCGGCACCGCGAACATCACCGTCGGCCCCTGCGAGGCAAGGTCCTCTGCAAGCTGCGCCACGCTGCGCGCGTAGACAACCTTGGCGCCGAGCGAGAGCGGCAGATAGTAGCCGCCGGTGCGCTCGAACATATGCGATAGCGGCAGGACGGAGAGGAAAAGATCGACCGGCCGAGCCATCCTGCATTCCTGGCAGGAGGTCACGTTGGCGATGATGTTGCCGTGCGAGAGCATCACGCCTTTGGGTCGGCCGGAGGTGCCGGAGGTGTAGCAGATGGTGGCGAGCGCGTCGCGGTCGAGATCGCGAAACTCGGGCGCGCCTCCTCCTTGCGACAGCAAGCGTTCGACCGACGCCGCTTCGTCACCAGCATCAGGGCGCAAAATGTACATCGGCGGAAGCGAGAATTTCGAATCCCGCAACGCCTTCGCCATGCGCGTGCTTTCGACGACCAGCAGCTTCGCTTGTGCATTGTCGACGCACCACGCCGCGTTGTCCGGATTGTCCTCAACGTAGAGTGGAACGACGACGAGCCCCATGCCCAAAGCGGCGAGGTCGGCCGCCGCCCAGTTGATGCCGTTTTTAAGGCACACCGCGACGCGATCGCCTTGTGCGAGCCCGAGCCCTTTCAATCCGGCCTGCCAGCGCGAAATGAGCGCCGCGATTTGCGCAACGCTGACGTCGCGCCAGACGTCGTCTTCGGCGTGGCGATAGAGAACCTTGTCCGGTGTGGCGAGATGCTGCCGGAAATACTCGCCGACGTTGGCCACGCTGCCCTCCTCCATGCGAGCTGTGCGCCTCTTTCGCGCCGCGCGCGCGAAGCGACTCCGAGCGCGTATTCCGCGCGAAAGCTCGGGGTGGATTCTGCCCACTTTGCGCGAGACGGTCTACGGCCGGGCCTGTTGCGCCGCCCACACGCAGCGCTTTGGTTATACTGATCTCGCTCAACTGAACGACCAGACCTGATCCATGCCGAGCATCTCCATCAAGCGCCGCCACAAGCTCCCGCACAAAAAAGCGAAGGAAGCCGCGCAGAAGATCGCGCGCGACTTGAACAAGCGCTTCGATCTTGCCTGGGAGTGGCAGGGCGACAATGTGGCGTTCGAGCGCCCGGGGTTGTCTGGAACGCTGCACGTCGGCAAGACCGAGGTCCGGCTCGACGTGGAGCTGTCTTTTCTGCTCACGGTGCTCAAAGCGCCGATCGAGCAGGAGATCAACAAGGAGCTGGACTCGCTGTTCGGGAAAGCTTGAGCAACCCGCCCATCCGCTGCCCCATCTGTCCTCGAAGGGCAGGAGGGTTGGATTCAGGGCTCGGGGAACGGTGCGCGATCACCGTCGAAGATCGCGTCGACGAGCGCGGTTTCCCGGGCCTCGACGGTGGCGAGAAACTCGCCTGCGCCATGCATGCGGCCAAACGCCGCCACACCGCGCTCGAGAAACGTCTGCAGGGCCCCGAAGCCCGCGGCGCGCGCAGGAGTGCGCATCGCCGCGAGTGCGGAACGCAGTATCGGCTTCGCCACATAGCGGTCGAGAGCGCGGCCGACTTCAACGATCTGCTTGATCTGCCGCAGGCGCTCCTCCCGGTTCGCGAGCGCGAGATAAGCGTCGCAGTAGGCCGCCACCGAAATCGGGGTGTCCGGATCGAGCTCCTCGATCATCCTGCGATCGAGCTCGATCGATAGCACGGACAGCTCCATCGCGCGGGCGACGGTCGCGAGCAGACCCTGCGGAAGCACACGGGTCATCACCGGGACGACCCGCGCCAGATCGGCGTCGCGGCGGCTGTAATCGCCGGGACCGTAGAGATCCGACCGGAAGAACTCGATCGCCTGCGTGTAGCGCGGTTGCCGCGCGAGATCGGCATAGGTCGCGTTGAGTCGGCGTGCCTGCCATGCCGCTAGCCGGTCGAGTTGCGCGGCGAGACCCGGTGAGGCGGCACGCGCTTTGTGCAGGACGCGAGCGCGCGCGAGCTGGCGGACGAGCTCCGAAGCAGCCGAGGCTGGCATGGTTGTGAATCTTAGATTGTTTTCTCTAAAACCCGGGGCTAGAGTGCGCGCAGAGTTGCTGCGCAGAGACTCACGCTTGACGAACGCCGTTCCGACTTCAATCCGCATGACGCGCCGCACGCTGCTCAAGGCCGGCGTGGTTGGTGTTGCCGGGCTCGTGCTGCTGCGCTGGCTTTACACGACGACATCAGCCCCGGCCGCGACTGCAAGCAAGGACAGGCCGCTCGACAGCGACGCGAGGACGGTTCTCACCGCCGTCATTCCGGTGATCCTCGATGGCGCATTGCCCGCTGGAGAGGATGCCGCCAAAGCACGAGACGAAGCGCTCGACGGCGCGGCGGAGGCGATCGCGGGTCTGCCGCCTGCGGTGCGCAAGGAGCTCGATCAGCTCTTCGCGCTTCTTGCTTTCGCGCCGACGCGATGCCTGGTAGCCGGCGTCTGGTCACCGTGGCCCGAGGCCTCGCGCGAATCGATCGCTGCGTTTCTCCTGCGTTGGCGCGACAGCCGCTTCGCGCTGCTCCGCTCGGCATACGACGCACTGCACCAGATCGTTCTCGGCGCGTGGTATGCCAATCCGCGCGCGTGGCCGGCGATCGGCTACACGGGACCTCCTTCGCTGGAGATCGGCTGATGGCCGCCGAGATCCTGCGCCAGTCGAAGCCGCCCGATCCGTTTCGCGTCGGGCTCGCGAGCGGCTGGAAGGTCATCGATGCGTCGATGCTCGCCGAGGATCGTACGATCGAAGCCGACGTCGCGATTGTCGGCACGGGCGCGGGCGGCGGAACCGCAGCCGAGATTCTGGCGAATGCCGGTCTCAACGTCGTGATGATCGAGGAGGGGCCCCTAGCCACCTCCTCGGATTTTCAGATGCGCGAGTCCGAAGCCTATCCCGAGCTGTATCAGGAATCCGCAGCACGCAAGACCAAAGACAAGGCGATCAACATCCTGCAAGGACGCTGCGTGGGCGGCGGCACTACGGTCAATTGGACCTCGATCTTTCGCACGCCCCTGTCCACGCTCGAATACTGGGCGCGCGAGTTCGGGCTCGAAGGCTTCAGCGCAGCCGATCTCGCGCCGTGGTTCGAGCAGCGCGAACAGCGCCAGAACGCGATCTCCTGGCCGGTCGTGCCGAACGAGAACAACGATGCACTTCGTCGCGGGGTGCAGGCGCTCGGCTTTTCCGTCGGCGCCATCCGCCGCAACGTCAAGGGCTGCTGGAACATCGGCTATTGCGGCATGGGTTGCCCGACCAACGCCAAGCAGTCGATGCTGGTCACGACGATTCCGGGCGCGCTCGCGCGCGGCGCCACGCTGCTGACGCGCACGCGGGCATGGAAGTTCGAGCATGCAAACGGCCGCGTGAGCTCGCTCGAGTGCCTCGGTCTCGACGCGCACGGCACCGACCCCACGTTAAGGCGCATCCGCATCCGCGCCAAGACCTTCATCGCCGCCGGCGGCGCCATCGGCACGCCGGCGCTGCTCAAGCGAAGCAAGACGCCCGATCCGAACGGCATCGTCGGCAAGCGGACTTTCCTGCACCCGAGCCTCGTGTCGGCCGCATTGATGCCCGAGCGCATCGACGGCTTCTCGGGTGCGCCGCAGACGATTTATTCCGATCAATTCCTGGAGCCTGGCTCGCCCGACGGCCCGATCGGTTTCAAGCTCGAAGCGGCGCCGTTGCATCCCGTTCTGGGCTCGACAACGCTCGCGGGGTTCGGGCAGGCCCATGCGCGCTGGATGCACGCGCTTCCCTACGCGCACTGCGCGATCGCGCTGATGCGCGATGGATTTCATCGCGAGAGCCCGGGAGGAAGCGTCGAACTTCGAAGCGACGGCACGCCCGTGCTCGACTATCCGCTCAACGATTACCTGTTGGAGGGCGCGCGGCGGGCGCTCGCGACGATGGCCGAAATCCAGTTCGCCGCCGGTGCGAAGGAAGTCATGCCGGTACGTCCCGCCGGTCTCAGCTACACGAGTTGGCGCGACGCGCGCGAGGCGATTGCCGCGCTGCCGCTGGGCCCTTCGACCGCAACCGTCGTGAGCGCGCACGTGATGGGTGGCTGCCCGCTCGGTCCTGATCCGCGACGCGCGGTCGTCGATCCGTCCGGCCGCTATCGCGAACTCGAGAACCTTTACGTCGTCGACGGCTCGATCTTTCCGACCAGCATCGGTGCGAATCCGCAGCTGTCGATCTACGCGATCGCGGCCAAGCTCGCGAGCGGGCTCGCGCAGAAACTCAAGGTCCCCTCCTAGCCTCGCGCGCGCAGGTTGGCCGGATTAGTGTGATTGCTCTAAAGAGAGTCGCTACAGTGGCTTCCGCATAGTCAATCGTATGACTCTTCATCCAAGGAGCAAGAACATGTTGAAACCGACTGCCGAAAGACTCAACGCCGGCCGCTTCGCGGACGCCGCAATCGCCGCTTCGCGCCAGGTGTGGCTCGCCGGGCTCGGCGCCGCCATGGTCACGCGCGACTGGGCGCGCAACGACGCCAGCCATGTATTCCGCGCGCTCGTGAAAGAAGGCGCCTCCGTCGAGTCGCAGGCGAAGCGCGTGATCGGGAAGCAGCTCGATCTCTCGATCGCCACCGCGACCAGCGTCGTGTCCATGGCGCGCACGACCGTCAACGGACTCGTCGACACCGCGGTCGCTGCGCTGCCGAAGTTCAAGGCCTATGCCGCTGCGAAGCCTGTCGCGCCCGCGAAATCGAAAAACGCAAAGCGGCGCATCGCGCGCAAGACGCGTCACGGCAAGGGCGCGAGCAAGGCCTAAGCGCACGCGCTTGTAGTACCATCGCGGCCACTCTTGTACGTCAGGGGGCCGCGATCAACGACTTGACCCGAGGCTCACGGAAGAAGCATTCCGCCCGCCCGCGCATAGGCCTTGCGCTTGCGGGCGGAGGGCCTCTCGGCGCGATCTACGAAGTGGGCGCGCTGCTGGCGCTCGCCGAGTCGCTCGAGGGCATCGACTTCAACGAGCTCGACGTCTACGTCGGCGTGTCCTCGGGCGGCTTCGTCGCTGCGGGGTTGGCGAACGGCATCTCGCCGGCGCAGATGTACCGGCTGTTCATCGCGGAAGATCACGAGACTGCGCTCTCGCCGGCCCTCTTCCTGCGTCCGGCATTCGGTGAATTCTTCCGACGCGCGCTCTCGCTGCCGCTCCTCGCGGCGTCGTCGAGCATCGAGTTCCTGCGCGCGCCGCTTCGCCGCGGTGCGCTTTCCTCGTTCGCGGCGCTCGGTCGCGCGATGCCGACCGGGATTTTCGACCAGCGTGCGATCCTCGCCTTTCTCGAGCGACTGTTCCAGAGCGGCGGGCGCAGCAACGATTTCCGGGCGCTTCACCACAAGCTCTTCATCGTGGCGACCAACCTCGATACGGGCTCCGCGGTTACCTTCGGCACGCCCGGGTTCGATCACGTCCCCCTTGAGAAGGCGATCGCTGCCTCCGCAGCGCTGCCGGGATTGTTCCCGCCGGTTGAGATCGACGGCGAGCATTACGTCGACGGCGCGCTGAACAAGACGCTGCACGCGTCGGTCGCGCTCGATCGGGGAATCGATCTCCTGCTTTGCGTCAATCCGCTGGTGCCTTTCGATGCGACCGCGGCCGCTCAACGCCGGCGGCTCAGCGTTACGAAGCTCGACCACGGCGGCCTGCCGCTCGTTCTCGCGCAGACATTCCGCGCGATCATCCATTCGCGGATGAAGGTGGGCATGGAGAAATACCGCAGGCAATATCCTCGCGCGGACATTCTGCTTTTCGAGCCGGATCGCGAGGACGCCGACATGTTCTTCGCGAACATCTTCAGCTACGCGCAGCGCGCGCGCCTTTGCGAAACGGCTTACCGCAACACGCGCGCGCGTCTCCTCGCGCAGAGCGAGTCGCTCGAAGCGATGTTGCGTCGGCATGGCATACGGCTGCATCTCGAGCGCCTGACCGATCACAAGCGGCCGATCCACGCGGCGATCGACGATCCGCGCCCTGTCTTCGTCGAGCCGCCGAGCGTCAGGTCCGCTGCGCGTGCGCTCGAGCGCACGCTCGATTCGCTCGCGGCCTGGCTACAGCCGGCTCTCACGCGCTAGGGCACGCATGGCGGAGCGCAAGCGCCCCCGCCGGACCCGCGAGCGCATCCTCGAGACCGCCCTCGCGCTCTTCAACGGCGCCGGTGCGCCGAACGTCACGACGGCGCACATCGCCGACGAGATGGAAATCAGCCCGGGCAATCTCTACTATCACTTCCGCAACAGGGACGAGATCATCGGCGAGCTTTTTGCCGCCTTCGAACGGCGCGCCGACGAAGTGCTGGCGGCGCCGGGCGAGCGCGCCGTGTCGATCGAGGACCTGTGGCTGCTCCTGCACCTGCTGTTCGAGGCGATGTGGGATTACCGCTTCATCTTCCGGGACCTCGACCAAATCCTGTCGCACAACCGTCTGCTAGGCTCGCGCTTCGCGCTCATCATGCGGCGCGGCACCCGCACCGTGATAGAGTTGTGCCACGGGCTGGTGCATGCCGGCGAAATGCAGGCATCCGAGCGCGAGATCGCGGCGCTCGCGGAGAACATCGGGCTCGTCGCGACCTATTGGATTTCGTATCAGCGAATCTCGGGCGAGCGCCCGCAAAACACGGTGAGCCTCGACCGTGCCGCGTACCAGGTTCTGTCGATCATCGCGCCGTTCCTGCGCGGGGACGCGCGAGCGCTGGTTGAACGGCTCGGCCGCGAATATCTCTGAGCTGACGGAGACACGCGATGGCGAAGAAGTGGGTGAAGTTTCCGCACGCCGACAAGGCTTACGTCTACGACGGCGCTAGCCTGAAGCAGCACTGGGCGCGTTTGCACCGCGGCGACTGCGAGCCGTTTCCGAAGGACGCGGGCGCGGCGGAGGCGTGGCGGCTTTATCACGCCGGCAATTTCGAATCCGCGGTCGAGGCAGGCAGAAAGGCCGGCGGCGCGGCGATGAACGCAGTGATCAAGGCGCAATCGATCTACGCCAACTATCTCGAAAAGCAGCAAAAAACGAAGCTCGATCTCTTCGAAGAGGCAGCGGAGTGGGCGAGCGAGCGGCGCAGCGAGGCGGCGAAGGATGCCAACGCGCACTATCTCTACGCCTACGCGCTCGGTCGCTATGGTCAGGGCATTTCGGTCGCCAAGGCGCTCGCTCAGGGCTTCGGCGGCAAGATCAAAGACGCGCTCGCGACCGCGCTCAAGCTCGCGCCCTCGCACGCCGACGCGCACACGGCCTATGGCGCGTACCAGGCCGAAGTGATCAACAAGGTCGGAGGGCTCGTCGCCGGCGTGACCTACGGCGCCAAAAAGGAATCCGCTCTCGAGCATTACGAGAAGGCGCTGAAGCTCAATCCCGATTCCGCGATCGCGCGCATCGAGTACGCGAACGGTCTCATCCTGCTCTTCGGAAAGGACAAGATCGCCGAGGCGACAAAGATCTACGAGCAGGCTGTGAAATGCAAACCGGCTGACGCGATGGAGCGGCTCGACGTCGAGCTGGCGAAGTCCGAGCTTGCGTAGCATTCCATCGAATAAGCTTGCATGTTCCGGAGCCGCGATCCGTTCAAGCCCGAGTCGAGCAGCAATCAGCGCCCGGCGCAGGAACTCGTGGACCGAGGCATTGCTGCGGAAACCTCCGGGTCGCCAATGGAGGCGCTGCATTGTTATCGTGCAGCGATCGAGCTTGATCCCGAATGCGCGGTGGCGCATTACAACCTTGGTATGGCGCATGTCAATCTGAAGGACTACCCGAACGCAGAGGGAAGTCTTCGTACTGCCTTACGCTTCAGAAGTCCGTTTCCTGAAGCCTCGGTTGGATTAGCTACCGCGCTGGAAGGTCTAGGTCACGACGAAGAGGCGCTCACGGTACTTGAGCGCGCAATCGCCGAGCGCGGCGACTATGCAGGTGCTTTGATCAAGGCCGGCCTGCTGGCGAAAAAGCTGCGGCGCGTCGATGCAGCGATCGCATATGAACGCCGCGCACTGGAAGTGGAACCCGAACATTACCTCGTGCACTTAAGGCTTGGCCAAACGCTGCACAGCTTGGGTCGATTCTCCGAGGCGGAAGCGAGTTTCCGAGCAGCGCTGACTCTCAATCCGGGCCTGACGGAGGCACTGCTCGATCTAGCGTCAGCGCTGCAGGCGCAGGGACGCAATCCGGAGGCGCTTCAGTTCCTCTTCGATGCCGTTGCGCGCCATCCGGATAGCCTCCCAGCGCGACACGCCTTGGTAAGCGGTCTCGTTGACGTTCGGCTCCCTTCTGCGGGAGAGAAGATACGAGAGATCATTTTGAGCCTTTGCCGGGACGACAAGGTCTCGGTGCGGCTTCTCAGCGTGCCGCTAATCGCGTTGTTCGAGGGCACCGGAGCCTTTCGCCAGCTGCAGAACAGCACGGAATCGGGCGAAGACCCGTTTGCCCGCCCCGACTTCACGCTCCGAGCCTTTCTGCGCGATCCGCTTCTGCTTGCGGCGTTGCCACGAATCCAGGTCCTCGACCCGGCGTTGGAAAAGGTCCTTACCCATCTGCGTCGCTGCATCCTGCTCGGATCGATCGTTCAGCGAACAGACGAGTCGGCTGTTCCGTTGGATTTCGTGTGTGCTCTAGCCGCGCAATGCTTCTTCTCGAGTTATGCATTCTTTGCCGCCGACGATGAGCTGGAGAGAGTAGCGACTCTGAGACGAAACGTCGAAGCTGCGCTCCGCGGATCCGCGATGGATACCGGGACCCTTGAGCCGTTGCTGCTCATGATCGCCATGTATGGGTATCTCGACACTCTGGTTGGAAGCGAGCGATTGCTGAAGCAAAACGGAACAGGTTGGAGTCCGGCATTTCAATCCATTCTCGAAGAGCAGATCGAGCATCGGCAACGAGAGCGGGAAATCGCCGAACATCTGCTGACACTAACCGTGATCAATGACGCGGTATCCCAGGCGGTGCGTGACCAATACGAGCAGCATCCCTATCCGGTCTGGGCCGGCGGTGTACAGCATCTGCCTCCCGATACCTTCGAAGAACTCTGGCTGCGTCTCTGTCCCAACCAACCAGTCCGCTTTCATGCTCGCCCAGTGCCGATGCTGGTGGCGGGATGCGGCACTGGCGAGAATCTGATTCTGCTCGCAAGAAGATACCCTGAGTGCGCGATTCTCGCAGTCGATCTGAGCCTCGCGAGCCTGGCATACGCTGCACGGATGAGCGAGCAGTGCCGTGTTTCGAGCGTCAACTTCGCCCAGGCCGATATTCTCAAACTCGGTGATCTGGATCGACGCTTCGCCATCATCGACTGTGCCGGTGTGCTCCATCATCTACGAGACCCGATGGAGGGATGGCGGGTATTAGTTGACCTGCTGGAGCCCGACGGGCTGATGCGCATTGCGCTGTACAGCGCCAAGGGACGTAAGGAAATTCAACCCGCCAGGGAATTTGCGGCGTCCCTTGGACTGCCCCGCACATCCAACGGGGTTCGTCGCTGCCGAAGCGCGATTCTCGCTCTCCCGAATGGACATCCAGCGAAAGAAGTAGTTACTTCCGGGGACTTCTTCACGCTCAACGGGTGTCGCGACCTCCTGATGCACGTCCAGGAACATCAATTCACGCTGCCTCAAATCGCCGATTGCCTTGATCGGCTGGGACTGCGTTTCCTCGCAATGCAATGCGCATCGGAGACGCGACGGCGCTTCGCCGAGATGTTCGGGAACCAAGCCGCCCTCGGTGACCTTCGAGCATGGGATAGCTTCGAGGCGCGCTACCCGTCTGCCTTCAGGGCAATGTATTCGTTCTGGTGTTGCAGGAAAGCTGCTTGACAGTCAATCCAGCTTCATCTCGAAGTACAGACTGAACGGATCTTCGCGATACTCGCCAAACGGCGACCGGCGCCGAAAGCCGAACGATTCGTACAGCGCAATCGCGGCGTCCTGATAGATTCCCGTCTCCAAGCGCAGTGCCGCGGCGCCGCCGCGGCGCGCATGATCCGCGAGGTGATCCAGTATCGCTCGCCCGAGGCCCAGGCGGCGAAACGAGGGACGCACGTACATGCGTTTGAGCTCCGCATACTCGGTGCCGTAGAGCTGCACGCCGCCGCAGCCGGCGGCCATCCCATCGCAGCGGACGACGAAGAACGCCACTGCTTCGCGCAGCAGCTTCTCGACCGAGTAACCGTGCTGGCTCGCCCGCGGGTAACCGTGCGAACCGAGCTGCGCGTCCAACTCGGCGATGAGTGCCGCGGCATCCGCGCCATCGGGTTTCGCTTCGATGATCTCGTGGTTCACTTGCCGCTACGTGAACGCCATTTGCTCGATCGCTTCCGCGCTCGGCGCCTTCTCCCACGGCCACGGCGCCATAAGAGTCGCGAGCACGAGCTTCTCGAATTCCGGTGCGAAGCGCTCGATCACGCGCTCCGGGTCCGGACAGAGGCTGCGATCGGTGATCAATCCGAACTGCACTTCGCCGGCGTAGGTGATGATCGAAACGCCCACGCCGATGTTGCCCGACTGCGGCACCCAGAACATGAGCCGATCTATCTTCGCGCCGGCGAAGTAGAGCGGTTGCTGCGGACCGGGGACGTTGGTCATCACCGCGGTCGCGTTCTTAGCGAGCATTGCGAGAAGCTGCTCCTGAAGCACCTGAGGACCCGCGCCCATCGCCGCGAGAATGCCGAGCGCGATCACCGGCTGGAACGACCCTTTCAGCGAGCGCATGTTCTGGCGCACGGCGTAGAGGCGCGCGACCGGATTCTCGATGCCGATCGGCAGATCGAGGAATACAAGGCCGAACTTGTTGCCGAGCCGATATGCTTTTTCCGGCGGGCGCAGATTCACCGGCACGAGCGCACGGATCATGACCTGATCTGCCTCTTCGCCGCGGCGCGCGAGATAGGCGCGCAACGCGCCGGCGACCGACGAAAGCAGAACATCGTTTACCGAGCAGCCAAGCGCCTTGCCGACGGCTTTCACGTCGTCGAGCGGAATCGGATCCGCCCATGCCACGCGCTTGGCGACTCCCGGCTCGCCCTTGAAGCGCGTGCGCGAGTCTTCGTCCATCAGCGCGAGCTTCGCGATCTCGCCGACCAGCGCGCCGCCCTGCTGCGCGAGAGCCACCGCCTGCAGCGGATCGCGCCACAGCCCGCTGCCCTTGTCGAGCAGCGTCGCGCCCGCGTTCGACGCCATTTTGAGCATCCCGGAGACCGGTGCGAGGAGTTGCGCGATGGGATCGTCTTCCGCGTCGTCGGGCTTTTTGGGTGGCGCCGGCCCAGGATCTGCGATTTTCCCGCCGCGATCGGCGTCGGTCATCGACAGCAGCACCTGGATCAACGCGATGCCGTCCGCATAGCAGTGATGAATGCGGATGACGACCGCGCTGCCACCCTTGTAGTTGGCCACGAGATGGAATTGCCACAGCGGATGCGCGCGGTCGAGTGGCGTGCTGACTAGGCTGCTCACCAGGGCCTCGAGCTCGACGTCGCCCGCACCACGCGGCAGCTCGACGCGCTTCACGTGGCGCGCGAGATCGAAGCGCTCGTCGGTTCGCCACTGATAGCCGGCCGCGGAAACGACGGGCCGCTGGCGAAAGCGTGCAAAGCGAAGGAAGCGCTTGGCGACCGTCGAGCGGAGCCGTGCGATCGAAACTCGCTCGTCCAGCACGAGCACGCCGCAGATCACCATCAGATTGCTAGGCCGGTCCATGCGCAGCCAAGCAACGTCCACGCTCGACATGCTTTCGCGCTTCTCGGACACGGTTAGCCTGCGGGGCGATTTGCTGGCGGGTCGCGGGTCGCGCTAAAGTAGCACAAGAAGCGGGGCGCTCGAAACGAAGGGCGACGGAGCGAGTCGAGGAGGAACCATGGCGGCTGCACCGAAGGACCTCAAAGCGAAATTCGAAGCTGCCGCCGCGGCCGCGAAGCAGACCAAGAAGCGCCCGGACAACGCGACGCTGTTGAAGCTTTATTCGTACTACAAGCAGGCAACCGACGGCGACGTGAAGGGCGATCGGCCCGGAGGCTTCGATTTCGTCGGCGGCGCGAAGTACGACGCGTGGGCCAAGCTCAAGGGGATGAGCAAGGACGACGCGATGCAGAATTACATCAAGCAGGTGGAGCGGTTGAATCGCGAATAGAGCTTCAGCGCGACTTCGCGGTTTTTCTTGCGCGGGGAGCGCGCTTGCCCGCGCCGCCCTGCGTCTTCAGCAGTGAGTTGACCGCTTTCGACAACTCGTCGACGCGCTCGCTGAGCTTCTGTACGTCCTTCGCCGAATAAACGCCGAGCCGCCCCAGAGCGCGCTCGACGCGTTTCTCGAACACCTGCTCGAGCTTGTCCCAAGTGCCGCCGGCGATAGCCTGCATCTCCTTGGCCTTGGCTTTCGCTGCGCCGCGCGCGGCCTCCGCCGTTTGTGAAGCCATGTCGCGCGTTTTCGCTTCGAGCCCCTCGCCCTGTTTCACCAGCGCATCGAAGACCTGTGCGCCGCCCTGCTGCGCCTTGGCGAACGCGCCTAGGCCCGCGAGCCAGATCTGACGCGACGAATCGAGGACCGCTTGCGCGAGTCCCTTGGCGCTATCGCCCTGCTGTGAGCCGAGCCCCGCCTCGGCTTCTGCTTTCGCTTTCTTGAGCATCGTTTTCTCCTCCGGGTCCCATCACCGATCGATGAGGGATTGTATGCGCTCTGCCTAGAGCAATCATACTAAAGCGGCGATAATGGTGTATCCATTGGGGGAGGAATCGCGATGGCCTATTTCGTCACCGGCGGCACCGGTTTCATCGGCCGTTTCCTGATCGCCAACTTGCTCAAGCGGCGCCAGCCGGTCTACGTGCTCGTGCGCAGGGGCTCGCAGAAGAAGCTGGCCGCGCTGCGTGCGGAGTGGGGCGCGAGCGAAGCGCAGGTGATCGGCGTGGTCGGCGATCTCGGCAAACCGATGCTCGGCATCGCGGACGCCGATCTCGTCAAGCTCAGGGACAAGGTGACGCACTTGTTCCATCTCGCCGCCATCTACGATCTCGCGGCGAGCGCGGAGGCGCAGCAGCGCGCCAACGTCGAAGGCACCCGGCACGCGATCGAGTTCGCCGACGTGGTGCACGCCGGCTGCTTCCATCATGTCAGCTCGATCGCCGCCGCCGGTCTTTACGAAGGCACCTTTCGCGAGGACATGTTCGAGGAAGCCGAGGAGCTCGACCATCCCTACTTCAAGACCAAGCACGACTCCGAGGGCGTCGTGCGCAACGAGTACAAACGGCCGTGGCGCGTCTACCGTCCGGGGTTCGTAGTCGGACACTCCAAGACCGGCTACATCGAAAAGATCGACGGCCCTTACTATTTCTTCAAGCTGATCCAGAAGATGCGCAAGATGCTCCCGGCCTGGATGCCGACGATCGGCATCGAAGGCGGGCGCATCAACATCGTGCCGGTCGACTTCGTCGCCGACGCGCTCGATCATCTCGCGCACAAGAAGGGCCTCGACGGCAAGTGCTTCCATCTGACCGACCCGGCGCCGTACCGCATCGGCGAAGTGCTCAACATCCTCGCCAAGGCCGCGCATGCGCCGCAGATGACGATGCGCATCAACGCGCGCATGTTCGGATTCATCCCGGCGCCGATCCTCTACGGCATCGGCTCGCTCGCACCTGTGAAGCGGATGATCCGCGCGGTGCTCAAGGACCTCGGCATCCCGAAGGACGTGTTCCAGTTCGTCAACTGGCCCACGCGCTACGACAACCGCGAGGCCGCGAAAGCGCTCAAGGGCTCCGGCATCTTGGTGCCGCCGCTCGACAGCTACGCGGCGAAGCTCTGGGACTACTGGGAGCGCAACCTCGATCCGGATCTATTCATCGATCACAGCCTCTCGGGACGAGTGACCGACAAGGTGGTCGTCGTCACTGGCGCCTCCTCGGGCATCGGCAAAGCGACAGCGGTAAAGCTTGCTGCAGCCGGTGCCAAGGTGATGCTGGTCGCGCGCGGCGAGGAGAAGCTCGTCGAGACGAAAAAGGAGATCGAAGCCGCGGGCGGGAAGGCGTGGATCCACACCTGCGACGTCTCGGACATGGCCTCCTGTGATGCTCTGGTCGCGAAAGTGCTCAGGGATCACGGCACCTGCGACTATCTCGTCAACAACGCGGGGCGCTCGATCCGGCGCGGCATTGCCAACTCCTTCGACCGCTTCCACGACTTCGAGCGCACGATGCAGCTCAACTACTTCGGCGCGCTGCGGCTGCTGATGGGATTCCTGCCGAAGATGCTCGAGCAGAAGAGCGGCCACGTCATCAACATCTCGTCGATCGGCGTGCTCTCCAACGCGCCGCGGTTCTCGGCCTACGTCGCGTCGAAATCGGCGATGGATGCGTTCTCTGCCTGCGCGGCCTCCGAGTTCCTCGACCGGGGAATCAACTTCACGACCATCAACATGCCGCTGGTGCGCACGCCGATGATCGCGCCGACCAAGATGTACGAGAACGTGCCCACGCTCTCACCTGAGGAAGCGGCCGATCTCGTGGTCGAGGCGATCGTGTACAAGCCGGTGCGCATCGCGACGCGGCTCGGCGTGTTCGGAGCGGTAGCCCACGCTATCGCGCCGAAGCTCACGCAGATCCTGCTCAATACGGCGTTCAACATGTTCCCCGACTCGGCCGCGGCTGCGGGCAAGAAGGAAGGCGAGCCGCAACCGCTTTCCGCCGAGCAGATGGCCTTTGCGGCGCTGACGCAGGGGATCCACTGGTAGCTCGACGCCGCCTCTTTCTGTCACCCTTACGAGGGCTTGGTGAATATTCGCCAGGGTGGCGGCTGAGCATTCACCTCGGCTTCCGTCGCGCACTTGCGTAATCTGGCGACGGGTGAAGCGAGCGGTGTTCACTCGATGCCGCAAGTGAAGCCCTGCTTGGAGCAGTCGCTCCGGGCAAAATGGTCAGCAGGAGATTGCCGTGGACAAGAGGACCCATTACTGGATTCTGGATTGCATCCTTGCTCTCACCGCCATCGCGCTGGGCACCGCCGCCCTTTGCTCCTTCGCAGGCGTCGCGATGCCCCCGTCGGGATGGTTGTCGAGCATCGAGGTGCTGGTCTGCGTCGCGGCCTTGGTAGTTGGTGCGCTTTTCGCGGAATTCGTGTGGCGCGAACAACGCCAGCCTGGCCGTCGTCATGCTGTGCGTGCGCACCAGGAGCGCCACGCTCTGATGATGAGGCGTGCCTCGCAACAGTTGCCGGCGATCGGCGTGGGCGAAGCCGTGCCAGCCGCGTCCGCCGAGACCAAGGACACGCCGGAGACGCTGCTCGTCACGTCACTCACCGATGTCGAGGCGGAACGCCGCGTGCAGCATCGGCAGCGGGCACGCCGAGCCGAGGAAGCAGTCGCAACCGCTGCGTAATCCGTAAACTTTGAGCCGGCCCGCGTTTTTTGCGGGCCGGTTTGCTTTTGCGCAAGGTTCTCGCAAACTTCGATAGTAGTATAGGAGGTTGATCCACCCGCTTAGCCGCAACGACCCGAAGAAGAGCGCTCGGAAGCGCATCGACATGCCATCGGCCCGCGTCGTCACTTTCCTCTTCACCGACATCGAAGGCAGCACCCGATTGTGGGAACAGGAACCTGAGCGGATGCGACCCGCCCTGGCGCGACACGACGCGCTCGCGCGTGCCGCGGTCGAAAGCAACCGCGGCATGGTCGTGAAGATGAGCGGCGACGGCATTCACGCCGCGTTCGACGATCCGCTCGACGCGCTAACTGCGACGCTGGACCTGCAACGCGCGCTTGCCGATCCGGAATCGACGCAGGGGATTTCGCTGCGGGTGCGCTGCGGTCTTCACGCCGGCGTCAATGAGCGCCGCGACAACGACTTCTTCGGGCCCGCAGTGAATCGTGCAGCTCGCATCATGAGCGCGGCGCACGGCGGACAGATTCTCCTTTCGGAGGCCGTGGCTGCCCTGCTTCGCAACCGCTTGCCGGAAGAGGTGTCCTTGAACGATCTGGGCTCCGTGCGGCTGCGCGATCTCGAAAGCCCGGAACGCATCCACCAGGTCACGCACCCAGCGCTACGGCGGGAGTTTCCAGCGCTGCGCTCGCTCGAAGCCACGCCGAACAATTTGCCGCAGCAGCTGACTTCGTTTATCGGCCGTGAGGGCGAGCTTGCGGAGGTCAAAGACCTGCTCGCGAAGACGCGCCTTGTGACACTCGTTGGCGTCGGCGGCATCGGCAAGTCGCGCCTGTCGCTGCAAGTCGCGGCCGATGCAATGGATGACTTTCCCGACGGCGTATGGCTCGTCGAGCTCGCGCCGCTGACCGACGGTGAGCGCGTGGCGCAGACGGTGGCGTCGGTGCTTGGTGTTAAGGAAGAAGCCGGACGACCGGTGATAGAGGCGCTGCTCAAGTATGTAAAGGATCGGCAGCTTCTGATCGTTCTCGACAATTGCGAGCATCTCGCGCAGGCATGTGCCGAAGTCGTGCGACAGCTGCTGCAAAGCACGCCGAAGCTCAAACTGCTCGCTTCGAGCCGCGAGCATCTTCGTACGGCCGGCGAACAAATCTATGCCGTCCCTGCGCTTTCGTTACCCGAAGCGCGAACCGCGGTTACCGGCGATGCGCTTGGTCAATTTGCAGCGACGCAGCTTTTCGTGGAGCGAGCGGTCGCAGCGCAACCCGCGTTTCAGGCAAGCGACACCAATGCTGCCATCATTGTCGGGGTCTGCCGTCAGCTCGATGGAATCCCGCTCGCGATCGAGCTTGCAGCGGCACGCGTTCGAACGCTGTCGGTGGATGCGATTGCCGCGCGATTGAGCGACCGTTTCCGCTTGCTCGGGGGTGGCGATCGCGCGGCACTGCCGCGACAACAAACGCTGCGCGCGCTGATCGATTGGAGTTATGACCTGCTGGGTGAATCTGAGCGCGCCGTTTTGCGTCGTCTTTCAGTTTTCGCAGGTGGTTGGTCGCTCGAGGCGGCGGAAGCAGTGATTGCATCGGAGGATGTGACTACGGGCGACGTACTCCATCTGCTCATGCAGCTCGTCGAGAAGTCGCTAGTCATAGCAGACCCAGCAGGCAGCCGTTATCGGCTGCTTGACACGGTTCGCCAATATGCCCAGGAGCGCCTAGACGAAGCGCGTGAAGGTAGCGGAGTTCGTGATAGACATCTTGAGTTCTTTGTGGCTCTTGCTGAAGAAGCCGGAAGGGGCCTCACAGGCCCTGAGCAGCCTGGCTGGCTCACGAAACTCGATGCAGACCTCGACAACTTGCTCTTGGCGCATGCGCACTGCTTAGGCGGCCCACATTTTGTGGAAAACGATTATCGACTGGTGCACTCGATCAAACTCTATTGGTTCATGCGTGGCCTGCTCAATCTCGGTTACCGCGTAACCGTTGAGGCCGTGTCAACGCCAACTCGCGAGCGTTACAACTTGCGTCGGGCCGAAGCGCTTTGGGTTGCAGGCCAAATCGCGAGTTACATGGGCTATTACGTTGAGGCTCAGAAGTTTCTATTCGAAAGTCTAGAGATTGCTCGATATCTCGGCGACAAACGTTTGATTGCGTCTGTATACACTTACCTGGCCCTAGCCACACTTGGTCAGGGGGACAGACGGACAGCGCGAAGTCATGGAGCAGAAGCCCTCGCTCTGGCACGTGAACTGGGTAACAAGCGAGAAATTGCCGTCGCGGCCAATGCGTTGGCGCAGTTACACCGTCTAGATGGCGGGCTCGACAGCGCCGAACCTCTCTACCAGCAGGTCGTGACGCTCGCGCGCGAACTGCGCGATCACGAATTCGAAGCTATCGGAATCATTGAATTGGCAATGGTCGCGATCGAACGTGGCACCGCCGTGGAGGCATATAGCCTTCTGCGCCAAGGGCTGACTATCGCACGGCAAACCGGCTCCATGACCGCTGGGCAAAGCGCGCTCGACGTTTCTACGGGCCTCGCCGCGCTGGAAAAAGATTGGGAGCGCGCAGCGCGGTTCTACGGTGCCGCAGAGACGCAGACCGAGCGCGCAGGAATTCACAGAGATCCAGCGGACCAGGCATTTCTCGAGCCGCTGGTCGTCCGCGCACGCGAGGGGCTTGGAGAGGCGTCTTTCGCGCGCGCAGAAGCGGTGGGCCGCGCATTTTCATTCGAACAGGCGATCACAGAGGTCTTCGCCTGGCTACAGCAAGATAACGATTGATAGATGCACAGCGCAGGCGCCGGCGGGTCTTATTGCAGGCTGGTGTCAGCTTATAAGCCAAGGATCGAGTAGCTCGCAGTAATCCCTGCCGCCAGACGCGTTTAAAGTTGTGCTTCGCAGTTGAATGCCATAGGTATATTGGCCAGGACTGGGGTTTCCTTTGAGGTAATCGATGCTAAGGGATCTACCGCTATTAGTAATGCGGGCATTCGAAAATTCGTCGCCCGGATCGCTCTTGATCAAGATTCCGTATTTGAACGACTCCCTGGCGAATTCATAGCCGGTTGTCGCGATGTTGAATGTGATCGTCCGCTTCCGCGACGCATCGCCATGCGATAAATCGATGTCGGGACCGGCACTCATATCGGGGTTCGTGACCTGGATGCCATCGCTGGCCGCGCAGTTTGTGACAGTCACAGTCAACGTGCATTGTGTGTCGTCGCAGCGCACCTTCCTCCCCAAGAAACTCTCAACGTAAAGAGGGTGCCGCTGGAAATAGTACGATCTTGGTGTCGCGCAGCCGATAAGGACTACGCACGCAACCGCTGTCAGACACAGCGTTCTGCTTCGCATTTGAATTCTCCCCTGGTAATGCCGACGCTGCGCGAAACGGTCGGCCCTGCTCTCCGGCGAAAGCACCGAATGATCGGTGAATTCGTCCTCCCGAAGAGCATTGTCGGTCAATGCTTCGGGCTACGCAAGTAGTAGCCTACACAATCGACCGGCGATGAATGATCGGTTAGTTTTTCGCAAACTAGGCAAGGGGCACCTCTCGGAATACGCGTTCCAATACTCGCTCATCCCCCAGCATTGCATTGTGACCCACACCGAATAGGGCCACGTTCTCCGCGCACGCCAGCACCGAGCTCGCCTGCGGCGCGACCATGCTGTCGTGCCGCGACCAGATCGAAACGATCGGCACTGGCGGGGACTGATTCTCGTTTCGATTTAGCTCGACGAGCCACGGGTTCCCCGGATGCATCTGATTCAGCGGACGGCCGGGCCAGCTCCACGCGAGCACGCTGCCGTGATGCGGAGTGCCGATGGTGACGAGCTTCGAAACGCGATCGCTTCCAAATCGTCGCAGATACGCGCGCGACACTAAGCCACCCATGCTGTGCCCGATGAGCACGACGCGCTCGGCGCCGGTCGCCGCGCGAACCGAATCGATCTTCGATGCGAGTTGCTCCGCGAAGTGCTCGATGTCGGCGTACGGCGGCCCGTAGTTCATCGTGTACACCGGCGTGATACCGCGCCGCGCGAGCGCGCGACGGAATCGGAACCACATGCCGTCGTTCACCAGCACGCCGTGAACGAGTAACACCGGTCGACTCGCGCCCGCTGCGGGCGGACCGTGCATAAACAAGCGGTGCAGCGCCATCAGCGGCCACGACAACCCGAGCGCCCATACTTCTTCGAAGAAGAGCCGCAGCGTTCCGCCCAAGCCAAGACGCGCCTCGGGTGGGCGCGGCGTGCGCCAGATCCAGGTCACCACGAACCAGATTGCGACGAGAATAATCGCCGGCGCGAAATACGCGATCGGAGCGCCAGCGACGAACCACCAAGCGGCAGCGCCGTGTGCGATGTGGTGCTCGGCCCAGGAGACGTATCCGACGAGACCCGCGACGAGCAGGATGAGCAGAATGAACGCGGTCACGCAGTCATCGCTTCGACTCGCCCGCTTCTGCGCGCCAGCTCTTCAGCGCTTCGAGGGCATCGCTGAGCTCGGGCAGCAACTGAACGCCCGGCAGGCTCTTGCGCAGCCGGCGCAGATTCTCTCCTCCCGCCCAGAGCGCGATCGTCGACGGCAACTGGCGTCGCAGAAGTGCGAGCGCGTCTCCCGCCTGACGCAATGGAAACGCGGACGAGAAAGACAGCGCGATGATATTCACCTTGTGCGCAGCCGCCGCGCGGCGGATGTCCTCGAAGGGCGTCTGCGTCCCGAGCGAGATGCACTGCGCGCCCTCCGGAGTGAGAAGCGCGTCGGCCATGAGCAGTCCGAGTCCGTGCTGCTCGCCGGGGACCGTGGTGAGCAGCACTCGCGGCGCTCCGCCCTGACGCGGAAACGCGCCCACCGCGCTGCGTAGCGCCGCGTGAGTGAGCTCGGTGTACAGATGCTCTTCGAACACTTGCAACTCGCCGCGCATCCAGGCTTCGCCGACCGCGCGGTTGAGGGGCGCGATCGTCTCGATCACGAATCGCTGCACGCCCTGCCGCAGCAAGCCGTTCGCAAGCATCGCTTGCAGGCCACCCACGTCGTGACTCTTGAGCAAGGCGAGCACTTCGCGCTCGATCGGAGGCGCGACTGCATCGCGGCGCGGATGAATGCGCTTTTCTGCGAGCGCGTTCAGTTCCTCGAGCGACTGGCGGATGAGCTTGCCGGGGCGAAGCCCCGTGTCCATCAGCCGCTTGATGGCCCGGAGCTTCGCCACGTCGCCCGCCGCGTATTGCCGCTCGGCGTTGTCGTCGCGGCCCGGGCGCGGGAAGCCATAGCGGCGCTCCCAGATTCTCAGCACGTCTTTCGACAGCCCGGTCTCGCGCTCGACCGCGCTGATGTTGAGCGATGCGTCGGGATGCTCCACGGTCCGGAATGCGTCGAGAAACGGGCGAATGGCGGCGCGGAAATGCTAGCCGCTACGCAGCGGCGTGTCCACGGCAAAGCGCGGTGCTATACTCGATTTTCAGTCGGCAGAATAAATTTGGCCCGGAGCATTCCCGATATGCTCATTCGCCTTCCGATATCGATTGCTACCATGGTTTCGGCGCTGCTGTTGAGCGCAGCGGCATACGCCCAGCAATCACTGGCCCCGCAGGCAAATGCCTGCCCTCAGCTCCTCGATCATGAATTTAACCGGCTGCAGACGGGCAAGGCCGAGTCGCTGTGCCAATACCGCGGCAAGGTGCTCTTGATCGTCAACACCGCGAGCTATTGCGGCTATACGCACCAGTACGAAGGCCTCGAGGCGATGTACCGCAAGTACAAAGACCGGGGCCTGGTGGTTCTCGGCTTTCCGTCGAACGATTTCGGCTCGCAGGAGCCGGGAAGCAACAAGGAAATCGCGGAGTTCTGCCGGCTCACCTACGGCGTGCAGTTTCCGATGTTCGAGAAGTCGAGCGTGACGACCCTGAGCACGAATCCGCTCTATGCGGAGCTGCGCGAGAAGACCGGCCAGGTTCCGAAGTGGAACTTCTTCAAGTACGTGCTCGATCGCAACGGCAAGCCGGCTGGAACTTTCGCGAGCGCCGTCGAGCCCGATAATCGCGATCTCGTGTCGCTGGTCGAGAAGCTGCTCGCCGACAAGCCCGCTTCGTAAGCGCTATTAGGGTCCAGCTTCGAAGCTGCGTTTGCGCACGGTATAATTGCGGTCCTTCGGCGAGCTAGCTCAGCTGGTTAGAGCAGAGGAATCATAATCCTTTGGTCGGGGGTTCGAGTCCCTCGCTCGCTACCAGATTCCCCTGCTACGGCCGCGTCCTGCGGCCGTTTTGTCATCCGCAAAAGCCCGAGTGTGCGGGAACCCGCCATCGGGCAGCGCGCTCTATTGGATTAGACGAGGAGGGATATTGACGAAAACACGAGTCCAAGGCTCGTCAACTTCATGGAGCGATCAACATGACAAACTCGCTCGCTAGGATCTCCGGCGCCGCGGTCATCGGCGCGTTTGCTCTCAGCATTGCCGCAGGAGCGACATCTGCGCCAACGCCCGCACCGCCGGTGATACCACCCCAGGAGCCCGATAAACCCGCAACCTCCGCACCCGAAATTTCAGCGCCCCCAACGCCGAGCATTGCAGCGCCGAATGAGCCTATGCCAGCGCCCACTGTGGAACAAAGCTTCCCGACGCCCGCGAAGCCGTCGTCGAGCGATTCACCGCAACTTACTACGAACGCTCCCGTCCAGGCACTCGCCGAATACGACGCTTCGAAGGCGTTCTGCATGAAGCAGGCGGAAGACAAGCGCGACGCGTGCTTAAAAGAAGCCGAAGAGGGTTATCTCCGTGCGTTGAGAGGTGATAACCCTGGGCAGCAAGGCAACCCGGGCAGCACCGTAGGAGAACGCGGCACGCCGAGGGCATAGAGCCGCATCATGCCGCTGGAAGAAGTGCTCGAGCGCGGTTACGGTGTCACCACCGTCGATGCGGTCGTCGACTGGGCGCGAACGGGCTCGATGTGGCCGATGGCTTTCGGGCTCGCCTGTTGCGCGGTCGAGATGATGCACGCGGCCGCATCGCGCTACGATCTCGACCGCTTCGGACTCGTCTTCCGCCCGAGCCCGAGGCAATCAGACCTGATGATCGTCTCGGGCACGCTGTGCAACAAGATGGCGCCTGCCTTGCGCAGGGTCTATGACCAGATGGCCGAGCCGCGCTGGGTCATCTCGATGGGCTCCTGCGCCAACGGCGGCGGTTATTATCACTATTCGTATTCGGTGGTTCGGGGCTGCGACCGCATCGTGCCGGTGGACATCTACGTTCCGGGCTGTCCGCCAACGGCGGAGCAGCTCATCTACGGAATCATCCAGCTGCAAAACAAGATCTGGCGCAGCGGCTCTCGCGGCGGCAATACCATCGTTCGCTGATCGGGTTTGCATTTCCCTGCGAACCGACAGCTTGACCCAGTCGCGCCTACAACAGGAACAGACAGCGTCCGATAGCGAGCGCTGGGCCTCTGGGCCACGATAGCCCTGTGCTGGAGCAAGCCCGTGCCGTGCAGCGCGGAGTTGGCGCATATCGATGCGAGCTTGCACTGACAGCGTTCCAGAAAGGACGCCCCATGTTGTACTACGCACTCGTCTTCTTCATCGTCGCAATCCTAGCGGCGATCTTCGGCTTCGGCGGTCTCGCCGCCGGCGCTGCATCGATCGCGCAGGTGCTGTTTTTCATTTTCCTGGTCTTGTTCCTTGCGTCGCTGATCGCGGGTCTTATCCGCCGCGGCGGTCCGTAACGGGTTCTCGCCAGGCGCGGCGCGTGTTCGAGGAGAAGTTGCGGCCGCAGCACGCGGCGGGCAGCTCCCGAGTCGCGCCGCAGTTTTGATCCGCCGAGTTGCTGCGCAAGCTTCTCGCCGGCGCCAGCCTCTGAGCGGCCCGAACGATTCAGAGCAATGAGTCGCTACGCGGCGGCGAACGAGATCTTGTTCACCGGATGTTGCCGAGCGACGTCGGCGAGCGCCTTCTCGTCGGTGAGATTGAGCCTCAGCGGAGTCATCGAAACATAGCCCTGCTCGATCGCCCAGCGATCCGTTCCTTCCTCGACCGCCTCGATCGGCACCACCGTGAACCAGTAGTTGGTGCGGCCCATCGGATCCTTGCCGGGCACGACCTTGCCGTCGTAATGGCGCACCGATTGCCGCGTCCAGAGCACGCCGCGCGGCGCCTTCGCGGGAAGATTGACGTTGAGCAGGCAAAGATCGCGTGCGGGCACCAGGATTTCGAGCACGCGTGCGGCCCAGGGCTTGAGCATTTCGAAGTCGGGCTCGGTTTCGGCTGCCGGCATGCTCACCGCGATGCCGCGGGCACCGAGAAGCGCCGCCTGCTGTGCACCGGCCAAGGTACCGGAGTGCCAAAGCGCGTTGCCGAGATTGCTGCCGAGATTGATCCCCGAGAGGACGACGTCGACTTTCTCCCAGTGATACATGCCGAGCGCCACGCAGTCGGCGGGCGTGCCGTTGACGCGATAGGCCTCGACCTGCGCGTCGCGCAGTGGCGTGCGCTTGTACGTGAGCGGGCGGCTCGCCGTGATCGAATGCGCCGCCGAGGACATCTCGACATGTGGCGCGACGATGCGCGTCTGCCCGAACTTGGCCGCGACCTGAGCCAGCGCCGTAATCCCCGGGCTGTAAACGCCGTCATCGTTCGTGACAAGAATGCGCATAATCCCTCGGGCTCGATTGAGGTCAACCGATCCCGTAATCGTTTGGTCGAAGGAACATGCCGAGGTTCCCGCCAATCCACGCCCCATGCGGCTGCGAGCACGATTTCAGCGAAACCTTGACTTGCATCCGAGACACTCCTGGCTGCCTCTTAGTCCTACAGGCAAATCGGAGCCCGGCTGATAGCCGCTGCTGCGGCCCGGCCGCACACTCTTTGCATGTCACTGGTGTCGCGGACGAAGGGCGCGACAATCGAGGAGATTTGCACATGGCGAAGTACGGAAAAACTGCGCAAAAGAAGGTAAGGCGCGCGATGCAGGAGCGAAAGCGCGGCACGCTCAGGAGCGGCCGCTCCGGCAAGCGCGTGACCAGTCGCAAGCAGGCCATCGCGATCGGGCTGTCGGAAGCCCGTCGCGCCGGCGCCAAGGTTCCGAAGAGGAAACGCAGCCGTCAGCGTCAGCGTTAGCGCCCGCGTTCAAACGATTTACTAGGAGTCCCGCAATGAGCAAACGATTTGTCCTGCCGCGCCTTCCCTACGGGGAAGATGCGCTGGCGCCCGTGATTTCTGCGCAGACTCTGAGCTTCCATCACGGGAAGCACCACAAGACCTACGTCGATACGCTAAACAATCTGGTCGTCGACACCGAATTCGAGGACGAGGCGCTGGAGCTGATCATCACCGCGACCGCCGGCAAGGCGGACCGTGCTGCGATCTTCAACAACGCGGCGCAGGCGTGGAATCACACTTTCTACTGGAACAGCCTGACGCCCAAAGCGCCCAGCCAGCCGAAAGGCGAGCTGGCCGACAAGATCGGCGGAGCATTCGGGAGCTTCGATAGCTTCAAGAAGGAATGGTGTCGCGCTGCCGCGAGCATCTTCGGGAGCGGCTGGGCGTGGCTCGTCGTCGACAACGATGAGGTCAAAATCGCCAAGACCCGCAACGCCGAAGTGCCGTTCACCAAGGGTCAAGTGCCGTTGCTCACGATCGACGTTTGGGAGCATGCGTACTACCTCGACTACCAAAACCGGCGCGCGGATTACCTGAAGGCGGTGATCGACAAGCTGCTCAACTGGGAATTCGCCGCGGCCAATCTCGAGAAGGGCGAGGTCTACCACGCACCGGCGCCGGTAGAGGTTCACTGAACGCATACTGCGCATAGTGCGGGGTCGTCGATGATCCGAAAGCTTTCCTCCGGCGAATACCGACTCTACTCAATCAAAACAGATCCACGCACGGGCCGCCGTCGCAACCTCGGCACTTTCAAGACGCTTGCGGCGGCGAAGCAGCACGAGCGCGAGGTACAGTTCTTCAAGCGCCAGCACTGACACGCGTCTCTGCGACTAGAAGGACCGGAAGCGGCGATCCCAGAGGCTTATGCCTCCGGTAATGCCGGCTTCGTTGGACACGATGGTCACGTCGGCAGGCAGCTCGAAGTCGATCTTGCGCGCGTTGCCGCCGCCGAGATAAAGGTGATCGAAATTGAGCAGCGTCCGCACGATCACGAGCATGCGCTTCACTCTTCGGTTCCAGCGGATGCGCCCTTTTCTCTTGAGCGCCGCGGCGCCCAGATATTGATCGTAGGTCTTGCTCTTCCAGATCGGATGCTGTCCCAGCTCGAGATGCGGCATGAGCTCGCCGTCGCGATAGACAGCGCTGCCGAAGCCCGTGCCCAGCGTCAGCACGCATTCGAGTCCCTTGCCCGCGATGACGCCGAAGCCCTGCACTTCGGCATCGTTCAACATGCGGGCAGGTTTTTGCCAGCGCTGCTCGAGGCGCGCCACCAGCGGAAAGTCCCGCCAGTAGCTCGTCCCGAGATTCGGCGCCGTGATGGCGCGGCCGCGCTTCACCACCCCCGGGAAACCAATCGAAATGCGGTCGAAGGCAGGAACCGAGCCGATCATCGATTCCAGCAGTTTGAGAACTTCGGCGGGCGGCGCGGGATGCGGCGTGGAAACCTGGACGTGCTGCGTGATCTCAGCCCCAACGCGATCCAGCACGGAGGCTTTGATGTGCGTGCCGCCGATGTCGATCGCGAGGGTGTGCGGCGAGTTTCCCCTGCGCCCTCGCTTGGGTCGCTTCTTCTTCATGGTGTTGGCCCGGTCGAAGGAACGTGCCAGCCGCCGCCGCCGCCGACGATTCCCTCCGCATCCTCGGGGCCCCAGCTTCCAGGCTCGTATTCGACGACCGGTCCCGCCGCACGCAACGCGGGATCGACGATGCGCCAGGCCGCTTCAACCGCGTCCTGGCGCGCGAACAGCATTCCGTCACCACGCATCGCGTCGCCGATCAGGCGCTCGTAGGCGTCCATCTCCTGCCCGCGCTCGTTGCAGCAATACAGCTCGATGTCGCGGCCGGTCATCGCGGTACCGGGCGCCTTGGTCTTGACGCCGATCGCGATCGCCACGCGCTCGGGCCCGAGCTGGAAGCGGATATAGTTCGAGTGTCGATCGACCGGCTCGGCGAAGAGATGCCGCGGCGGACGACGCAAGTCGACCACGATCTCGGTCGCCGTGACCGGCAAGCGCTTGCCGGCGCGGATGTAGAAGGGCACGCCGGCCCAGCGCCATGCGTTCACGTGCAGGCGCATCGCGGCGAAAGTCTCGACCTCGGAATCGGGCGCGACGCCCTGCTCGGCGCGGTAGCCGCGATACTGTCCGCGAACGATCTCCGCTTTCGCGAGCGGATCGATGGAGCGCAGGAGCTTCACTTTCTCGTCGCGCTCCGCATCGCCGGCGAGCTCGTTCGGCGGCTCCATGGCGAGGAGCGCAGTAACCTGCAACAGATGGTTCTGCACCACGTCGCGGAGCGCGCCGACGCTTTCGTAGAATGCGCCGCGGCCTTCGACCCCGAAGCGCTCTGCCATCGTGAGCTGCACGCTCGAGACGTAATGGCGATTCCAGATCGGCTCCAGGAAGGAATTGGCGAAGCGGAAATAGGCGAGGTTCTGTATCGCTTCCTTGCCGAGATAATGATCGATGCGGAAGATCGCCTCCTCGGAAAAGCCGCGGTGCAGCGTCTCGTTGAGCGAGTGCGCCGAGGCCAGATCGCGGCCGAAGGGCTTCTCGATCACGACGCGCGCGCCTTCGGTGCCGCCCGATTGCTCCAGCGCCGCAACCACCTCCGGGAAGGCGTCGGGCGGGATCGCGAGATAGTAGAGCGGGCGCTTCCGCCCGCGCAGCGCCTCACGCAACGCGCGAAAGGTGGCTGGATCTCCGTACTCACCTTGCACGTAGACGAGCAGCCTGGCGAGCTTCTCGAAGGCGTCCTTGTGCGCGTCGGCTTGCGGGAGATTCTTGCGCACGAAGTCGCGAAAACCATCTGCGCCCATCGGAGTGCGCGCCACCGTGATCACCGGCGTGCTGAGATGGCCGCGCTCCACCATCGCCAGCAAGGCGGGGTAGATCTTCTTGCGGGCGAGGTCGCCGGTGCCGCCGAAGAGCACGAGCGCATCGGAGGAGGCCGTAGCCGGAGGCGCGTCCGCGGCGTTCGAATTTTTTTTCATTCGCTCCTCAAAGCCGGAGCCCAGTTGTCCGACCGGCATCGAGCCACCAGGGTTCCTTGTCAGCGGTTGTAGGAAACACTCCTACGGCACTCGCGCTCAAGTCCGAACGCGAATGAGACGGGCGCCGATGGCAGGTCGCGGTGGAGCAACGCATCATAGGTCATGGCCAGACCTTTGTGGACAGGGGCGATCTCGTTCGGGCTCGTGAACGTGCCCGTATCCCTATATCCGGCGCAAGACCGGCACGAGTTCGAGTTCGCGATGCTCGACAAGCGCGACCTCTCGCCCGTCGGCTACAAGCGCGTGAGCAAGCGCACGGGCCGGGAGGTCAAGTGGAGCGACATCGTCAAGGGTTACGAATACGAAAAGGGCCGCTATGTCGTTCTGTCCGACGAGGACTTTAAGCAGGCCAACGTGAAGGCGACACAGACGATCGACATCCAGGCCTTCGTGCCGCTTGAGGAAATCCCCACGCAGTTCTACGACACGCCTTACTACCTGGCCCCCGGCAAGCGCGGCGAAAAAGTGTATGCACTGCTCCGGGAAACGCTGCGCGAGACCGGTCGCGTGGCAGTGGCACAGGTGGTGATTCGCACCACCCAGCATCTGGCGGTTGTGTATCCGCTGGAGCGCGCTCTGATGCTCAACACGCTGCGCTACCCGGAGGAGCTGCGCGATCCGGACGAGCTGCCGCTGCCGAAAGCAGGTCTCAAGGGATCCGGAGTAACCGCGAAGGAAGTCGATCTCGCCAAGCGCCTGATGAGCGACATGGCCGGTCACTGGAAACCCGAGGCCTTCAAGAACAGCTACCACGCGGATCTGTTGCGACGGATCGGCGAGAAGATCAAGCACGGCCAGACCAAGGAGATCACCGAGCCGGAGCGCGCGACGGAAGGACCACCGCAATCGGCCGAGGTGATCGATCTCGCGGAGCTGCTCAAGAAGAGCCTGAAGGGCGAAGGGCGCGCGCGCAAGGCTGCCAGGACTGCTGCGCCCTCAGCGCACAAGCGAAAGCGAGCCTGACGTGGCCGCCTCGCGCCGACGGCAACTACTGCGCACGCCGCAAGGCCGTTACGGCGGGCGCAGGGAATCCTGGCTGCTGCTGAAGCACGACGATGAATTCGCGCGGCGCACGCGGCGAAATCGTCGTGAGCGCGCCCGACAGCGTCGTCTCAGGCAAGAGCCTCAAGAAGATCCGCGCGAAGCGCGCGGGGACGAACCGGCGGAGCTCACCATGAACCGTTCTGTCGAGAATCCGGTTGCGCGCGTCGCTGGCAAGAAGAAAGCGAGAATTGAATGACCGTCATCGCAGCGAAGTCGGCTGGTGCTTCACGCGCTGCAGGGCGCTTGGCCGAGCACAAGGAAACTTCCAGCGAGGTCGCGGGCATCGCGATCTCAAGCCCGGGCAAGCTTTTCTATCCCGAAGCCCGCCTGTCCAAGCTCGATCTCGCGCGCTATTACGCCGCGGTGGGCGCGCGCATGTTGCCGCATCTTCGCGATCGGCCGCTCTCGCTGCTGCGTTGTCCGGACGGCCGGGGCAAGGAATGTTTCTTCCAGAAGCACGCGCAGCCCGCGGTGCATCGGGCGGTCGCGCGCATCGAGGCGCCGGAAATGCGCGGCGCCGCAACCTATCTCTCGGCGAATTCGGTCGGCGCGATCGTCGCTCTCCTGCAATGGGGCGTGATCGAGCTGCATCCGTGGGGCGCACGCAAGCACGCGCTGCATTGCCCGGATCGGTTGATCCTGGATTTCGATCCAGGCCCGGAAGTGCCCTGGCACGATCTGGTCTCGCTCGTGCGCTCCTGCCGCGAGCTGCTCGAGCATCATGATCTCACCGGATTTCTCAAGACGACCGGTGGCAAGGGGCTGCACGTCGTGGTTCCGATCCGGCCTACACTCGATTGGTCTGCGGCGCGAGCATTCACCAAAGCGATCGCGGAGACGCTTGCGCGGGCAGCGCCCGACCGCATCGTGACGAGTGCGGCGTCGAAGTCGACTCGCATGGGCAAGATCTTCATCGACTATCTGCGCGCGAGAACGCTCCAGTTGCAACCCCGATCGAGTGGGAAGAGCTTGCGAGCGACGTGCGCTTCGATCACTTCAATCTCAAGAACATCGGGGCTCGCCTCGCGCGCTTGAAACGCGACCCGTGGGCCGCAATGGCCAGGAGCCGCCCTTTCGTGAGCCCTGCGATCCAAAAGAACATTAGCAACCAAGCGGAGTGAGTTGCGGCATGCTATCGTCGCGACCGTGCCGCCGATCATCTCGGTCTCCGATCTCTCCAAGACCTACGCCTCCGGTTTCCAAGCGCTGAAGCACGTCAGCCTCGATATTCGTCGCGGCGAGATCTTCGCACTGCTTGGCCCGAACGGGGCGGGCAAGACCACGCTCATCAGCATCATCTGCGGTATAGTCAATCCGACTTCGGGGCGGATTCTCGTCGACGGGCACGACATCATCACGGAGTACCGCGCGGCGCGCTCGATGATCGGGCTGGTGCCGCAAGAGCTCACCACCGACGCATTCGAATCCGTCTGGGGCACGGTGTCCTTCAGCCGCGGGCTCTTCGGCAAAGCACCCCATCCGGCGCATATCGAGCGCGTGCTCAAGTCGCTTTCGCTCTGGGACAAGAAGGACAGCAAGATCATCACGCTCTCGGGCGGAATGAAGCGAAGGCTCCTGATCGCCAAGGCGCTCTCGCACCAGCCACAGATACTTTTTCTCGATGAGCCCACCGCAGGCGTCGACGTCAACCTGCGGCAGGACATGTGGCAGCTCGTGCGCTCGCTGCAGGCGAGCGGCGTGACCATCATTCTCACCACGCACTACATCGACGAAGCGGAGGAGATGGCCGATCGTGTTGGCGTCATCAGCAAGGGCGAGCTGATCCTGGTCGAGGACAAAGTCGAGCTGATGCGAAAGCTCGGCAAGAAGCAGCTCACGCTCCATTTGCAGCGCGCGCTCGAACGAATTCCGCCCCAGCTTGCCGGTTATCGTCTCGAATTGGCCAATAGAGGCGGCGAGCTCGTCTATACCTACGACTCGCAAGGCGAGCGCGGCGGGATCGCCGCGTTGCTCAAGGATCTCGACGCGGCGGGCATCGCTTTCCGTGACCTGCAAACGACCGAAACCTCGCTCGAGGAGATCTTCGTGAGCCTGGTCCGGGAGAGCGCATGAACATCCACGCCATTCGCGCGATCTACCGCTTCGAGATGGCGCGGACGCGGCGCACGTTAATGCAGAGCATCGTATCGCCGGTGATCTCGACCTCGCTCTACTTCGTGGTCTTCGGCGCGGCGATCGGCTCGCGCATCCAGCACGTCGAAGGGATCAGCTACGGCGCCTTCATCGTTCCCGGGCTGATCATGCTCTCGCTGCTGACGCAGAGCATCTCGAACGCCTCGTTCGGCATCTATTTCCCGCGCTTCACCGGAACGATCTTCGAGCTGCTGTCGGCCCCGGTGTCCTATTTCGAGGCCGTGCTCGCCTACGTCGGCGCCGCGGCAACCAAGTCGATCATCCTGGGACTCATCATCCTCGCGACCGCGTGGCTCTTCGTGCCGCTGCACGTCGATCACCCGGCATGGATGGTGCTTTTTCTTGTTCTGACCGCGGTCACTTTCAGCCTGCTCGGCTTCATCATCGGCATCTGGGCCGACGGCTTCGAGAAACTGCAGATGGTGCCGCTTCTGATCATCACGCCGCTCACCTTCCTCGGCGGCAGCTTCTATTCGATCGACATGCTGCCGCCGTTCTGGCAGACCGTAACGCTCTTCAATCCCGTGGTCTATCTCGTGAGCGGCTTCCGCTGGAGCTTTTACGGGCTCGCGGACGTGGCCGTGGGAGTGAGCCTTGCGATGACCTTCGTCTTTCTTCTCGTCTTCATGGTTATCGTGGCGTGGATCTTCCGCACCGGCTACCGCCTGAAAACCTGACCGTCGCCGGTCGTTCCGAGCAGCTAACGCGACGATGAATCTCCATCTCGCTCTGCTAAGATAGCCGCTCCTATGAGCGACTCAGACTTCGCTGCGCGCTGCAACAGCCATCGCGGTTATCTTCTGCGCGTCGCGGTCCTGCAATTGCGCGACAACGACGTCGCGGAGGACGTCGTCCAGGACACGCTCCTCGCCGCGCTGCAGGGCGCGAGCGGTTTTTCCGGACGATCGAGCCTGAAGACCTGGCTCACGGGCATCCTCAAGCACAAGATCGTCGACGTCATCCGGCGTAAGGGCCGCGAGCCAGCGTTCGCGTCTCTCGACGAGGAAAGCCAGCTCGAGGATCTCGACGCGCTCTTCGACGAGACGGGCCACTGGGAGAATCCTCCCGCCAACTGGGGCAATCCCGAGAGCGCGTTGTCGCAGCAGCAGTTCATGACCGTCATGCAGATGTGCCTGGAAAAGCTGCCGCCCAACACCGCGCGCGTATTCATGATGCGCGAAGTGATGGAGCTCGAGAGCGATGAGATCTGTAAGGAACTCGCCATCACCTCGACCAACCTCTGGGTGATTCTCTACCGGGCCAGGATCGCGCTCCGCCAATGCCTGGAACAGAGCTGGTTCACCTCGCCCGGCCGGGCCGCGTGAGGTTCGGAGTCATTACACCATGGGCATACGGATCTCCTGCAAGGACGCGAGCCGCCTGATCTCGCAGCTGCAGGATGGCGACATCCCGCTGGCGCAGCGGCTGCGGGTCCGCCTGCATCTTATGTTGTGCGACGCGTGCACGCGCTTCGAGCAGCAAGTGCGCTTTCTGCGCGCGGCGTTGCGCAGTTATCGGTGACCGCCATGCCGGAGCCGGAGATCTTCTGCCCACGGTGCGCGTGGCGCCCGAAGGCAGAGAGCCGCTGGCAATGCATGCCGAGCTGCGGTACGGTGTGGAACACTTTCTGGACTCGCGGCGTGTGCCCCGGCTGTCATTACAAGTGGGACGTGACGCAGTGCCTGGAGTGCACGGAGATCTCGCCGCACGCAGACTGGTACCACAATCCAGAGGACAAGAGCCGCAGCGAGGATGAACCCGCGGTGAGTATTGCCGAGGCCTGAAATGTCGAAACTTCGCGTCCAGAGCTTCGCGATTTCGATCGATGGGTTTGGCGCCGGGCCGAATCAAAATCTGCAAAATCCGCTCGGCGTGAGAGGTCCCGAGCTGATGGAGTGGTTCTTCAACACGCGCGCGTGGCGCACGACGCACGGACTCGGGGAAGGCGAGACCGGCGTCGACAACGCGATGGCGGAGCAGGGCTTCGAAAATATCGGAGCCTGGATTCTCGGACGCAACATGTTCGGCCCGGTCCGCGGGCCGTGGCCCGACGAGAGCTGGAAGGGCTGGTGGGGCGACGAGCCGCCGTATCACGTCCCGGTCTTCGTGCTGACGCATCACGCGAGAGCGCCGGTTCCAATGGCGGGAGGCACGACGTTCCACTTCGTCACCGACGGCATTCACGCCGCGCTGGAGCAGGCAAAGGCTGCGGCGGGCGCCCGCGACGTCCGGCTCGGCGGCGGCGTTGCAACGATCCGCGAGTATCTCTCCGTAGGTCTCATCGACGAGCTGCATCTCGTCATCCGGCCTGTGCTGCTCGGCTCGGGTGAGCTGCTGCTGCACGACCTCGACACGCGCAGCCTTGGCTACGAATGCTGGAAGCACGTCGCGGGCGAACGCGCGATGCACGTCTTTCTGCGCAGGCGTCAGTGAGGCATCGAAGCGACGCCTCGTTCGAGGCGCGTGAAGGCTACGTTCCGGTCCCTGGGGCACAACTCTATTTCCGCGAAGTCGGCAACGGGCGGCCGATCGTCGTCCTGCACGGCGGGCCGGATTTCAATCACAACTATCTGTTGCCCGAGCTGGACCGGTTATCGAGCACGTATCGCCTGATCTACTACGATCAGCGAGGTCGCGGCAAATCTTCAGCGGGTGTGGCCGCAGAGGACGTCAGCGTCGATTCCGAGCTGGAGGGCCTCGACCGTCTCGAGCGTCCCGCCGAAGTCCGCGCTGCGATAACCGGCTTTGTCGCATAGCGCCGGACGAGCCTGCGCGCCGCGCGCGGCGTGTTAAAATATTGCACCGTTTTGCCGTGGTTTTGCTGTGTTGTCGATCGTCCTCAACGGCTCGCCTCATCGCTGCGACGATACGCTGACCGTCGCCGATCTCGTGCGCGAGCTCGCACTGCAAGGGAAGCGTGTCGCCGTGGAACGCAACGGCGAGATCGTGCCGAAGGGCCGCCATGGCGAAACGCGGCTTGCCGCCGGCGACCGGATCGAGATCGTCGCCGCAGTCGGTGGAGGCTAGACTCCAAAAAAGCAGATTCCTCGCCGCTTGCGCTCCTCGGAATGACACTTATCGAAATATGAACACCGTTACCGATCCGCATCTCCTCGGACTCGACGATCCGCTGGTCATCGCAGGCCACGCGTACCGCTCGCGGCTTCTGGTCGGCACGGGCAAGTACAAGGATTTCACGGAGACGCGCGCGGCGATCGACGCTTCGGGCGCGGAGATCGTCACCGTCGCCATCCGCCGTACCAACATCGGCCAGAACCCGGACGAGCCTTCCCTGCTCGATCACCTGCCGCCCTCGGAATTCACGCTCCTGCCCAACACCGCGGGGTGCTACAACGTCGAGGATGCAGTGCGCACACTGAAACTCGCGCGCGAGCTTCTCGATGGTCACAAGCTCGTGAAGCTCGAAGTGCTGGGCGATCCGCACACGCTTTTCCCCAACGTGCGCGAGACGATCCGCGCCGCGGAGATTCTGGTCAAGGACGGCTTCGAGGTAATGGTCTACACCTCCGACGATCCGATCGTCGCGCGCGAGCTGGAGGCGATCGGCTGCGTGGCCATCATGCCGCTCGCCTCGCTCATCGGATCCGGGATGGGTATCCTCAATCCGTGGAACCTCAAGCTCATCATCGAGCAATCGAAGGTTCCGGTGCTGGTCGACGCCGGGGTTGGCACGGCTTCCGACGCGGCGATCGCGATGGAGCTCGGTTGCGCGGGCGTGCTCATGAACACGGCGATCGCGCTGGCGCAGGATCCGGTGCTGATGGCGGCTGCGATGAAAAAAGCGGTCGAAGCGGGACGCGAGGCCTTCCGCGCCGGCAGGATGCCGCGCAAGCTCTACGCCGCGAGTCCGAGCTCGCCTACGACGGGTCTGATCGGCTGACATCGCAGACGCACACGATGCTGCGCCTGCGCGCTCTCGCTGCTCTTTTTTGTTGCGCTCCATTCGCGGTCTTCGCCGCTCCGCTCAGTGACGGCGAGATCAGGGAGCTCTGCGCGCAGGCCGAAGACGCATCGCACTGCGGACGCCTGATCGAGCAGGTGCAGCTCAAGCGTTTGCCGGGACTCGCGCGGCGCGACCGCGACCAGCTCCTGGTCACGCTTTTTCCGCAGGGAAGCGCCACCTTCACCGACAGCGAGGACCCGGTGAAAGGCCGCTCGTACAGCCTGTGGGATTATCTCGACGGCATCAACGCGGTCCTGCTGTACACGACCGCGGGTGAGAAGACGACCTTCACCTTGCTCCAGAGAACCACGAATCGCCGCTTCGAGTTGCCGACCGAGCCGCAGCTCTCTCCGGACCGGCAGCGGCTGGTCACGGCGGACATCTGCGGACCGCGCTGCACGCAAGAGGTCGCCGTGTGGCGCGTTACGCGCGAGGGCATCCGCAAGGAGCTCGCCTGGTCGCCCGCTCCGGAATGGATCGACGCTTCGGCGAAGTGGAAGGACGACGAGACGATCGTGCTCGAGTACAGCGTCGGTGAGGCGGCGCCGCGAACTGTCGAGCGCAAGCTTGGTGACGCTACGTGGAAGCGCATTCCCTGAACCGGCGCCCCATTCGCAGCTTCGTCCTGCGCCAGGGGCGCTTCTCGCCGGCGCAGCAGCGCGCGCACGAGACGCTGCTGCCGCGGTTCGGCATCGGCTTCGCGCGCGAGCCGCTCGACCTCGAGCGCATCTTCGCGCGCAGCGCGCCGAAAATTCTCGAGATCGGCTCCGGGATGGGCGAGACGACGGCCGCGATTGCACAAGCGATGCCCGAGTGCGACTTTGTTGCAATCGAGGTGCACGCGCCCGGAGTCGGCAGCCTGCTCAGGCAGATCGACGAGAACGGTCTCGCGAACCTGCGCGTGATCCAGCACGACGCGGTCGAAGTCGTGCGCGAGATGATCGCGCCCGGTGCACTCGCCGGAATCCACGTCTTCTTTCCCGATCCGTGGCCGAAGCGCCGGCATCACAAGCGCCGCCTGCTGCAAAGCGCCTTCGTGCGCGCGCTGGCACTGCGACTCGCCAAGGGCGGCTACCTGCACGTGGCGACCGACTGGGAGGATTACGCAGGCGCGACGCTCGCCACACTGGCCGCGGAGCCTCTGCTCGTGAACACCGCGCGCGATTACGCGCCGCGGCCCGCGTACCGCCCGCTCACCAAGTTCGAGCGCCGCGGCATCCGGCTCGGGCACGGTGTGTGGGACCTCGTGTTCCGCCGCCGCGGCCGGTAGCCGCGCTCCGGCGCTCAGAGGCAATCGATGATGGACTTCGTGAGCCCGATCTCGTGTCCCTGATCGCGAAGGCCCGGGCGCGATTCGCGTGGCGGCGCAATGACAGTCGCACGGGCCACGATACTCAGTTGATTGCGTTTCGCTGCAACGTTTGCGGCGGCCATTGCCGCGCGCCGATGGCGCAGTTGCAGCGCGAAATCCCGTCCTGCCTGGGATGCGGCTCGACGGTGCGCATGCGCGGAATCGTCTACCTGCTCACCAGCGAGCTCTTCGGCACGAGCCTCGCGCTTCCCGAGCTGCCGATCCGCCGCGATGTCACCGGGATCGGACTCTCCGACGCCGAGGCCTATGCCTCGCGGCTGTCCGCAAGGCTTGGCTATCGCAACACTTTCTTCCATGCCGAGCCGAGGCTCGACATCGCCGAGGTGCCGGCCGATTCGCCCGAGCGCTACGATTTCGTGATAGCGAGCGATGTCTTCGAGCACGTCGCGCCGCCGGTCTCGCGCGCGTTCATCAACGCGAGACGTCTGCTCAAGCCCGGCGGGCTTCTCGTCTTCTCGGTGCCGTTCTCGCTCGACCCGGACACAGTCGAGCACTTTCCGGATCTGCACGATTACCGGCTCGTCGAGGCCGACGGCGGCTGGCGGCTGGAGAATCGCACAGCCGATGGACGCGAGCAGACTTTTACCGATCTCGTCTTCCACGGCGGGCCGGGCAGCACGCTGGAGATGCGGCTCTTCTCGCGCGCCGGGCTCGAGCGCGAGTTCGCCTCCGCCGGCTTCACCGGCACGCGTTTCGCAAACGAGCCTTATCTGCCGTTCGGGATCGTCTGGCCCGAGCCATGGTCGGTGCCGATCGTCACCCGCGCCGCGCGATGAGGGATCCGGCGAGCCTCCGACAGCGCGAGCAGCCGCGTGAGCGCGGCTCTCGCCACATCACGCGAGAAATGTGCGCGGATGTTTTCGAGACCGCCGGCCGATAGCCTGGTCCACAAGGTTTCGTTCTTGTAGGTCCGCACGATCGCGTCGGCAAGCGAGTCCGGGGTATCTCCGATCACAACATTGCTCTCGGGCGTGAGGTACATTGCTTCGATCGAAGGCGTGGTCGCGACGACCGGGAGTCCGTAGCTCATCGCGAGGTTGATCTTGCCCTTGACCCCCGCGCCGTAGCGCAGCGGCGAGATCGAGACACGGCATCCGTCGAGGTAGGGCGTAATGTCGGGAACGTATCCGGTGATGACGAGATCGTCCGCCGCGAGCGACTTGATCGTCGCCGGCACGTCGCCGCCGACGACGTAGGTCTTCACGCCGGGCAGGTGCTGGCGGACGAGCGGCAGGATCTCGCTCGCGTACCAGAGGATCGCGTCCGTGTTCGGGGGATGGCGGAAGCCGCCGACGAAAAGCAGTCCCTCGCGTGCGGCGAAGGATTTGTCACTCGCCTGCGGCTCATGGACCGTGGACAGGATCATCACGCGCGCCTCGGGGACCAGCCGCGCGAGCAACTCCTGCTCGACATGGCTCACTACCAGTGTCACGCCCGCCTTGCGGATCAGCGCCAGCTCCTCCTCGCGACGCGCGGCGGCAGCGAGCCTCGCCGCGCGGCTGTTGTTCAGCTCGGCGAGCCTCTCCTCGCGCAGGAAGTGCAAATCGACGGTGTCGAATACGACGAGTGCGTCGGGGGCGAAGCTCCTCACCGCGTCGATATGTTTCTCGGCGATGTAATGGCGCGAGAGGATGACGATGTCGAACTCGCGTCCGTGCCGGCCGAGAAAATCGGTGATCGACCGGGTGTAGGGATGGAACTGAACCTCGACGCCCGCGGCCTGCAGAGCGGCGACGTAGGGCTGCCGGTATTCGAGATTATCGGCGATGAAGGTCACTTTGCAGGAAAGGCCGACCAGCATCTGCAGCACCTCCTGCATCCGCAGCGACCCTGCGTCCTGATCCGGGGTGAGCATGCAAGCGTCGATCACCAACACGCGCTGCCGAGCCCTTCGATCGCGTTCGAGTCCGGGCTCGAGTCCGTTGGGGCGATGCTTCACGAGGCCGTCGGCCCATTTGAGCAGGAACTCGCCTTGATTGATGACCTGGTGATGCTTGATCCCCGCCATCGGATCGGTGCCCGCGGTCAAGCCCTCGAAGTGCACCACCGTCGAGTGCGGCTGATAGTAGACCTTGCGCCCCGCGGCTCGCACCGCGAACGCGAGGTCGGTATCCTCGTAGTAGGCAGGCGCGAAACGCGGATCGAAGCCGCCGATTTGCCTGAAAAGTGCTCGGTCGATCGCGATGCATGCGCCGGAGCAGTAATCGACTTCGCGCAGATAGTTGTACTCCGGCTTCTCCGGGTCGTCACCGCGGCCGAAATTCCATGCCGAGCCGTCGCGCCATACGATGCCACCCGCTTCCTGCAGCGTTCCATCGGGATAGATGAGCTTCGCGCCCACGAGGCCCGCGTCCGAATTGCGTTGCAGCACGTCGATCAGAGCATCGAGCCAGCCTGGCGTGACGATCGTGTCGTTGTTGAGAAACACCAGAATGTCGCCGCGCGCCATTTCCGCTCCGCGGTTGCAGCTCGCGACGAAGCCTAGGTTCTCATCGTTGCGCGCGAAGCGCACACCGGTGACGGGCACCAGTTCCCTTGCGGCCGGCTCGGGCGAAGCATCGTCGATCACGACGACTTCGTAGCTGCCCATCGCCGTGTTGGCGTGGATGCTCGTGAGACAGGTGTACGTCAGGAGCGGCCGGCCGAACATCGGCACGATGATCGTGACCCGCGGTGCGGGGCACTCGACGAAAGCGAGCGGCCGAATCTCCGTTTCCTGCGCATAGGCAGCCGCACGCGCGGAGACGAAGCGGTGCGTCCGGCGAAGCCGCCGCCACACGCGCCGCGCGAGCGCTCGCGACCCTTCGTCGCGCAGAATGGTTCCGGCCCGCCCAAGGTAACGCGGCCACTGGCGCAGCATCGCCCAGCTCGCACCCAGCCGCGCCGTGGCGAGCTTCGCGCGATGGCCCGCGTCGCGCACTACGGCGGTCGCGCGCCACGCCACGCTCGACTCCAGCTCGTCGATGCGCGCTGTGGTCGCATCGAGCATCCCCTCCAGGCTGGCGATGCGCATCTTCGCGGAAAGGAGCTGGTTGGCAAGCTGCTCTCTATCGTTTCGGGCGCGATCGCGAATGGCGGAGAGCTCCGCCACGGTGTCGTCGACGACAGCTGCGCGGCGCTTCAATTCAGCTCGTGCTTCAGTCTGCCCGCACTCCACTCCGGCCCTGAACAAGCGCGAGAGAGACAGCTCTGCGCTTCCCGCCAGCGCATTGGGGCGAAGGTAGTGTCTGTCCGCCAACCCCAGTGCCTCCGGGACGCTTTGACGCCGGCGGGGACCCGGCGGGATTGGCGCAAGATAAAAGCTGACGTAGCTCTTCGCGGGACTCATGAGAGCGCGAGCCTCGCGGGCGCAAGCAGCGCATCGGCGTGCTCACGCTCACCAACGTTGGACAGGATGTCGTTCCATCGCTCGGCCGGCGCGTTCCAGGGAACGATGATGGCCTGCGGGTAATTTGCAAGCCGCTCAGACAGCGCGCCGAGATCCGAAGCAACGATCGGAAGCCCGGTCGACATCGCCACGGACAGCGTGTACGAATACGTTTCGGGGACCTGCGCGGGGAACCAGATGACATCCGCGTTCTCCGCTGCGAGCAATCGTGGCAACTCGCCATCGGGATACTCGCCATGCACCGAAATCGGGGCTGACGGCCATTTCGGCACCGGTTCCGTGGTCGGGCCGAGAACGCGGAACGAGAGCGCCAACTTGCGAGCCTGCGCGTCGTTCGCGCACGCTGCGAGGACCCCGAGCCCTTTTTGCGGAGAGAGGCTCCCCAGAGTGACGATGCGCACGAATCGCGGCCATGGCGGAACGGGCTCCTCGGGATGCGGTAGCACCGCGATCTTCACGTCGGGAAGGTAGCGGCCGATTCGACGCGCGACATCGCGCGAAGGCGCGATCACGCGCTCGGCGCCGCGCAGGATTTGCCCGAAGACGCCGCGCCAGCTGACGATGTCCAAGTCCCATTGCCCAGGACGTTTGGCGAGGCACGCGGCGCAGCCCGCAGCGTCGGGCTCGCCGCAGTAGTGGCCGTGTTCGGTCACGAGGTGATATTGCGGGCAGATCGCGTAGTAATCGTGCAGCGTGCAGTCGTAGGGAACGCCAACGAGCCTCGGCAGCTCGAGGACAGAGCGCGGCAACGCATGAACGTGGTGGATATGGATGCGCGCCACGCCGAGCGAACGCAGGAGCGCGGCAAGGACCTCCATCTCGTCCGGAAGAGAAAACCAGGCGCTGAAATCCTCGCCGGCCCCGAACCAGGAGAGCTTCACGCTGTCCTTCAGCGCCGGCTCGAGGAGCAGAACGTTGCAGCGATCGGCGACGAGCTTCGCCAGCTCGGCCATGTGGCGGCGGATGCCACCGCCCCAGGCGAGCGCGATGAACAAAATGATGTGCTTCGGCGATTCCGCGAGGCGCAGGAGATCCACGCGCCGCCGGAACGGCCGCGAAGGATCGGTGGCCAGGAACTCGGCGCACTGTTGCGAGTACTGCGGATAGCGTTTGTCGAGCGCCTCTCGACCGCCGGACCCCTGTGACGCGCTCCTGGCAAAAGTGGATGCGTCGTCGCGTCTCACGAAGACATCGGTGGCCAGCAGATGCCGGAAACCGGCGCTCGAAGCGCGCAGACCGAATTCCTGCTCGACCTCGTCGCCATTGGCACTCCGACTTCCGTCGAAAACGCCGGCCGCCCGGAGACACTCGCGCCGCAGATAGACGCAGGGTCCGCGAACAAACGGGACCGGCATCGAAATTCCGGTATTGGCGCGCTTGAAAAGAAGGTCGAGCGAAGCAGCCGTATGTCCGTCCGGCATCGTGGTGCTGCCGCGTACCTGCGGATATCCGGCGACACTGCCATCGCCGGTAAACGGCATTACGGCGCCGACGTCGCGCCCCTTGCCCGCATGGGTGGCGAGACGATCCAGCCAGTCGCCGGCGACTTCGACGTCGCCGCCGAGCACCACGACGTCGCGATCGGGATGCAGCGAGAGCGCCTGGTTGACCGAAGTGGCGAACCCGTCGTGGGAAGGCCGCTGCAGCAACGTCAGCCGGCCGCGATCGCGCTCGCTGCGCAGCCAGTGCACGAGCTCGGGCTCGGGGGAAGCGTCATCGACCACAACGACCTCGAAAGGCGTCTGCTGCGCAGACGACCACACGCTCTCGATGCACCGCTTGAGGGCGTCGAATCCCCGATGGGCCGGAACGATGAGGTCGAGCATCACTGCGACGGCCCTCCGGCTGCGACGGGCTCGCGCGTCCGCCGCGTGAATTGCCGCAACCGCGCCAGCGGCCAGCGCCACCAGCCCTCCCACGACTCGCGGAAGCGCAGCCGCGCTTCCGTTTCGGCGAGCGCCGCCGCAGCGCGCTCCGCTTCCACGAGCGCGCCTTCCATAGCCGCCACTCTGCCGCGCAGAATCTGCTCTCGCTCACGCGAGCCGGCGAGCTCATTGACCGCGGCGATCGCCTGCTTGAGCCGCTCGTCTGCGATATTGCGCGCGTCGACAAGATCGTAATGGTGATGCTTCTCGGCGAGCACTGCGCGCTCGTACTCCCGGACGAGCGACTGGGCGCCGTCGTCGAAGATCGACAAAGCCGGCAGCCTGGGCAACGTGATACCGGGGCCGCCGCAAACGACGACGAAATACAGGGGAGGCGCGGGTACTGCGAGCGAGCGCACGCGCTCGCCGGAGAGCGCCAGCAGCTCGACGGCGCTGAGCGACGCCTGCTCCTCCGCCCACAGCATCGAATGCGCGAGCACGCGCTGGGCGTACCACGCCTGCTGCGGGAACGGACCGTCGAGCATCACTTTGAGCTCCTCGCGCGCAAGCTCCCTGACGTGGTATTCGTTTCTGCCGCCGGCGCCTAGCTCCGAGTAGACCAGCCGATTCGGCGACGAGACGACGAGCACGCCTTCGGGTGCGAGCACGCGGCGAAGCTCCGCGATCAGAGCATGCTGTTCAGTGAGGTGCTCGATGGTCTCGAACGAGATCGCGAGATCGATGCTGCCGCTTGCGAGCGGCAGCGCGATGCAGGAGCTTTGCACGAAACGCAGATTCGGCCGCTCGGCGTAACGCGCCGTCGCATGACCGATCGTAGCGCCGTCGATGTCCACCCCGGTCACTTCCGCGGCGACGCCTGCGAGCAGCGTGCTCCCGTAACCCTCGCCGCAGGCCGCATCGAGGACTCGCTTGCCGACGGCCGCAGGAAGCGCGGCGCAGTAGCGGTGCCAGTGCTCGTACCAGATCGCGCCCCCGATTTCGGGCGTGAAGCGTTCACCGGTGAATGGGAGCGAGGCGCTCACTGGCGCGAAGGGCGCGTCGAGGCTGACGCCGCAGGCAACCGCGACTGGCTGTCAGCGGTTCCGGGCCATGCGCATTTTACCCGAGTTCCAGGACTACCGGCTGATGATCCGAGGCTAGAGTCTTCTGATCGACGCGCACCGCACGCACGCGCGGAGTTAGATCCGAGGAGACGAAGATAAAGTCGCAATGCTGTTCGGGCTCGTCGGGGATTTCCTTCTCGTAGATCTTGAAGGTCGACGGGTGCGGTTCGCCCGGATGCGCGACTTCCCATGCGTCGGCGAGCGAGGGTGTGCCGTCGTCGAAGGGCTCGAGCATGCGCGCGTGCAGCGGATCGCCGGGCTCGAGGTTGAAATCGCCGGTGATGATCGTCGCGGATGGCCGCAGGTAGGTATGGAACGGGCTTCCGTCGGTGTCGACGATGCTGCCGAGCCGCGCGTGGCCGCTGCCCTCGGCGTAGATCGTACGCAGGGCTTCGACCTGCGCGCTGCGTTTCTTGCGCCCGTAGTATTCGAGATGCGTGGTGACGACGCGCAGCTCGCCGAACGGCGCGCGAACGACTGCTTCGAGCGCGATCCTTGGCATCCCGTTGACACCCGGATCGACGGGGTACGGCAGAAGATGCCGGAACACCTGGCCGACCGGATAGCGCGACAGGATCATGTTGCCGAAGTGGCGCCGTCCGCTCTCTTCGGCCGGCACATCGACGGCGACGCCTGGCACGGGTTGGTAGCGGGGAAGGAGCCGCGAAATCTCCGCGAATTGATTCTCGCCGCGGCTTCCGGCAAGGCGCGGATCTGGAAAATTGTTCGCAATCTCCTGCAGGCAGAGCACATCGAAATCGGCGAGCTTGCGTGCTTCCTTCACGATCCGTGCCGGGTCGACCTTCGTATCGACGCCGCGGCACCATTGAACGTTCCATGTGATCAGCTTCATTGACCCCTCGACTTACCCTTCGCCGCGCTGAAAACCCTCTTCCTTCATTTGATGCCGGCTCGCATGAACGATTGGACGAACTGACGCTGAAAGAGCAGAAATGCAATGAGCAGCGGCGCCGTGGTGAGGAGCGTCGCGGCGGTAATGATCGACCAGTCGATGCCCTGATCGGTAGCGGAGAACACCTGCAAGCCGACCGTCAGCGGCCGCGACTCCACCGAGTTAGTTATGATCAGCGGCCACAGGAAATTGTTCCAATGGTAGGCGACGCTCACCAGCGCGTAGGCGAGATACACGGGCTTCGCGAGCGGCACGTAGACTCTCCACAGCACCTGCAACGGCGAGCAGCCTTCGACCCGCGCCGCCTCGTCCAGCTCCTTCGGCACCATCTTGAAGGTCTGCCGCAGCAGGAAGATGCCGAACGCGCTCGCCATGTAAGGCAGCCCGATGGCGACGATCGTGTCGCGAAGGCCCAGCGCGCTCATCGTGCGGTAGTTCTCGACAATCAGCACATCGGGCGTGACCATCAGCTGCATCAGCACGAGCGCGAAGAGGAGCCCGCGCCCCGGGAATGCGAAGCGCGCGAAGGCGTACCCCGCGAGCGTGCACAGCACGAGCTGCATCGCGAGGATCATCGCGCACAGGATCACGGTGTTGACGAAGTAGCGAGCGAAGGGAGCGGCCTGCCATGCCCTGACAAAGTTGGCGAGCGTCAGCGGTGCGTCGATCGCGAAGCGTGTGGAGAACTCGCCTGGATGAAACGCCGTCCAGAAGGCATAGGCGAGCGGCAGGACCCACAGCGCACCCAGCAGCCATGCGCCGGTAGTCTCGAGGCCGCGGGCGATGCCGGTTGCTCGATAGACCGCGCTCACTGGTAGTGAACCTTTCGATCGAGAAACCAGAACTGCCCGAGCGCGACGAGCGCGAGCACGACGAGCAGCACCATCGTAAGCGCAGCGGCGTACGCGGTGTCCCAGAAGCGAAAGCCGATCTCGTAGATGTAGTAGAGCAGGATCGCCGTCGCATTGTCGGGACCGCCGCGAGTCATCACCACGATGTGATCGACCAGGCGGAAGGCGTTGATCACTGCGTTGACCAGCACGAAGAGTGTGGTGGGCATCAGCAGAGGAAACGTCACGCGGCGGAAAAAATACCACCGCGACGCGCCCTCGATCGCGGCGGCTTCGGCGAGATGCGGTGAGATCTGCTGCAGGGCGGCGAGGTAGAAGATCATGAAGAAGCCGGCTTCCTTCCACACGGTCACCGCCATCAGGCAGCCAAGCGCGGTGTTCTTGCTGCCGAGCCAGTTGTGCGCGGGAAAGCCCAGCGCGCCGGACAGCTTCTCGAGCAGCCCATACTCCGGCGTATAAAAGAAGAGCCAGATGTTGGCCACCGCGATCATCGGCAGCACCGTCGGCGTGAAGTAGGCGAGCCGCAGCAGGCCGCGGCCGGCTAATTTGCCGTTGACCCACGCAGCCATCAGCAACGCGAGCGCGATCGACAGCGGAATCGTACCCGCCGCGTACCACAGGTTGTTCGACAGGGCCTGCCAGAAGATCGGGTCGTCGACGAGCTGCGCGTAATTGTCGACGCCGACATACGCGGGCCGCCGCGCGCCCCTCGGGGTGGAGAAGAAGCTGTGCCACGCGGTCGCAACGGCGGGATAGTGCGTGAAGAGAGCGAGCAGCGCCGCGGCCGGCAACAACAGCAGCCAGCCGTAGAGCCATTGCGCTGTGCGCGTCACTTCATCCCCCTCTCCCCATCGGGGACGAGGGAGTTGAGCGGCCCATGTCGCTATTTCCGATACGGCCGCAGCAGGCGATCGGCCTCGCGCTGCGCGTCCTTCATCGCCTGATCGGAGGGCTTGGTGCCGGTGAGCGCAGCCTGCAGACCGTCGTTGAGCGCTTTGGTGACGCGCTGATTGTCATGCGTGGACAGCTCCGCCACCGCATACTGCAACTGGTCGCGCGCCACCGCCGCCGCGGGGAACTCGCTCACGTACTTCTTCATCGCCGGCGTTTCCCAGGCGTCGGGTCGCACCGCGACGTATCCGGTGTCGATGCCCCACTGTGCCGCGCGCGCGGGCGACGTGATCCACTTGATGAACTTGAGCGCTGCGGCTTGCTGCTCCGGCCTCGCCTGCCTGAAGAGATAGAAATTCCCGCCGCCCGTCGGGCTGCCGCGGCGCTTGCTCGCCGGCAGCATCGCGACCCCGAAATCGAACTTCGCATTGTTGCGTACATTTGTGAGGTTTCCCGTGGTGGTCCACATCATCGCGATCTTGCGCTCGAAGAAATCCTTCGGCGTCGTGCCCCATTCGACGATGCCTTCCGGATGCACCTTGTACTTGTTAACCAGGTCGAGCCAGTATTGCAGGGCCTCGATCACTTCGGGTTTGTCGTAGTAAGTCTCGGTGCCCGCGGGATTCATCAGGATCGCGTTGTTCTCAGTGGTCAGGCCCTGGAACAGCCAATATGGAAATCCCGACGATGGGATCTGCACACCCCACTGCGTTACCTTGCCCGACGCGTCGCGCTTGGTGAGCTTCTGCGCGTACGCGGTCATCTCGGCCCAGGTCGCGGGCGGCTTGTTGGGATCGAGCCCAGCCTCCTTGAACATTTCCTTGTTCCAGTAGAGCACGATGGTCGAGCGCTGGAACGGAATACCCCAGGTCTTGCCGCCGGTCTGGCTGTTTTCCATGAACGCGGGATAGAAGCCCTTCACCCACGTCTGCTCGTCGGGCGTCTTGATCAACCCGTCGTAGGGGACGATCGCGTCCTCATCGATCAGGGTGTACATGTCGGTGGAGAGCAGCACCGCCGTGGTCGGTGCGTCGCCGCCCTTCACCGCGGTCAGCGCCTTGGTAAGCGACTCCTGGTACGAGCCTGTGTAGATGGGTCGGACCTTGATCCCCGGATTTTCCTTCTCGAAGTCTGCAGCGAAACCGTTGATGATCTCCGGGACCCGCCCGCCGACCGCGACCGGGTAGTAGAACGAAATCTCCACCGGCGCCTGTGCGAAGGCGAGTGCCGATACCGCGGCGGCGGCGAATCCTGCCAGCGTGCGCGCGAGTCCCCTGCGTCCCATCATTGTCTCCTCCTCGAACAAGTCCGGAAATTCTGTTACGCGAACATCGTTGCGCCGCGATGACTGTGCTCGACTTCACGCCGCGCTCCCGTTGCACCGTCGAAGAAATGCTGCGCGCCTTCCGCCCACGAGAGACGCGCATTGTCGCCGGCCGAGAGCCCGACCCGCCCGCCGATTCGCACTGCGAGCGCCTGTGCGCCTACGCGACATTGCAGCAGCGAATCCGCGCCGAGATACTCGACGCTCTCCAGGCGCGCCTCGATGCCGTCGCCTCCGAGTTTTATGTGTTCCGGACGCACGCCGAGCTTCGCTCCCGCGAGCTCCATTGATCCGACTACGGGGCCCGACGTCCCGGCGATCACTGCGCCACGCGCACCAGCTTCCAGCGCCAGCAGGTTCATGGGCGGCGTGCCGATGAAGCGCGCCACGAAAATGTCGGCCGGAGCTTCGTACAGATCGACCGGCGCGCCGTTCTGCACGATCTTTCCACCCGAGAGCAGGATCACGCGATCGGCCATCGACATCGCTTCGACCTGATCGTGCGTCACGTACACCATGGTGATCTTGAGCGCGCGCTGCAGATGGCGGATCTCCTGTCGCATCTCGGCGCGAAGCTGCGCGTCGAGGTTCGACAGCGGCTCGTCCATCAGGCACACCGGCGCCTCGGCGATGATCGCGCGCCCCAGCGCCACGCGCTGCTGCTGGCCGCCGGAGAGCTGATTGGGCTTTCGGTCGAGCAGTTTCGACAAACCGAGGAGCCCTGCGACGCGCTGCAGGCGCTTCGCACGGTCGGCGGGCGCGACTCCCCGCACTTTCAGCCCGAAGACGATGTTCTCCGCCACGGAGAGATGCGGAAACAGCGCATACGACTGGAACACCATCGCGATGTTGCGCTGCGCCGGCGGCAGATGCGTGACGTCGCGCCCGCCGATGGTGATGCGCCCGGTGTCTGCTGCTTCCAGTCCGGCGATCAAACGCAGCGTCGTCGACTTGCCGCAGCCTGAAGGACCGAGCAGCACGTTGAATGTGCCTTCGTCGAGCGAGAAGGAAAGCGCGTCGACCGCGCGGACCTGACCCTCGGCGGTCGTCCAGTGCTTGCTGACGTTCTCGACGGCGATCGCCGACACGCGAATCCCCCGGGCGCGGCGAATGCCGCCTTCAGCCCCGGCCGGGAATGATACCAGCGGGCGCGCCGTGCGGCGCGCGCCTCAGCGAAACAGCGCCGCGAGCGCGGCTCCCGGATCCGCGGCGCGCATGAACGCCTCGCCGACGAGGAAGGCCTGGACCCCGGCCCCGCGCAGCCGCGCGACGTCGGCGGGCGCGGCAATGCCGCTCTCCGCCACGACCAGCCGCTCCGGCGGCACCTGCGGCAGAAGGTCGAGTGTCGTCTCGAGCTTCACCTCGAAGCTCCTCAAGTCGCGGTTGTTGATGCCGATGAGCGGCGCGCCGAGCTTCAGTGCCCTCGTGAGCTCCTCCGCGTTATGAACCTCGACGAGCACCGCCATGCCGAAGGACGAGGCCGTCGCCTCGAGTGCCGCGAGCCGCGCGTCGTCGAGCGCGGCGACGATCAGCAGGATCGCATCCGCGCCGAGCGCGCGCGCCTCCGCGATCTGGTAGGGATCGATGATGAAGTCCTTGCGCAACAGCGGCAGCTTGCATGCCGCTCGGGCGGCGCGCAGGTGCTCCGGCGCACCCATGAAGAACTCTCGATCGGTGAGCACCGACACACACGCGGCTCCGCCCGCTTCATACCGCCCCGCGATCGCTCCCGGATCGTAGACCGGCCGCAAGACGCCTCGGCTCGGGCTCGCTTTCTTCATCTCGGCGATTACCGCCGGCTCGCCTGCCGCGTTCTTCGCTCGCAGCGCGCCGACGAAGTCGCGCGGCGGTGTCTGCCGCCGAGTCTCCTCCGAGAGGAGCGCCAGCGGCCGCGCCTGTCTTGCTGCGGCGACCTCCTTCGTTTTGGCGGCGAGGATGCGCTCGAGGACGTCGGACACGACGTTCAGGCCTTGGCCAGCTTCTGCGTGAGCTCGACGAACTCGCCCAGCTTCCTCTTCGCGGCGCCGGAGGCGATCGCTTCACGCGCACGCGCAATGCCCTCGGCGATCGACGGTGCGATCCCGCCGGCGTAGAGCGCCGTGCCGGCATTGAAGACCACGATCTCGCGCGGCGTGCCGTCGACATTCGACAGGGCTTCGAGCACCATCTCCTTCGATTCGGCCGCGCTGTTCACCTTGAGTCCGCGGTTCGACTTCATGTGCAGCCCGAAGTCCTCGGGATGGATCTCGTACTCGCGCACCTCGCCGTCCTTGAGCTCGCCCACCATCGTCGCGGCGCCGAGCGAGACTTCGTCCATCCCGTCCTTGCCGTAGACGACGAGCACGTGCTTGCCTCCGAGCCGCTGCAGCACGCGCACGTGGATGCCGACGAGGTCCGGATGGAAAACGCCGACGAGCTGGTTCGCCGCGCCCGCGGGGTTGGTCAGCGGACCAAGGATGTTGAAGATCGTGCGCACGCCCAGCTCCTTGCGCACCGGCGCGGCGTGCTTCATCGCGCCGTGATGATTGGGCGCGAACATGAAGCCGACTCCGGTCTCCTCGATCGAGCGCGCTACCTGCGCCGGGGCGAGCATGATGTTCGCGCCCAGCGCCTCGAGCACGTCGGCGCTGCCCGACCTGGAAGACACCGAGCGGTTGCCGTGCTTCGCGACGCGCGCGCCGGCGGCGGCGGCGGCGAACATCGCCGCGGTCGAGATGTTGAAGGTGTGCGTAGCGTCGCCGCCGGTCCCGACGATGTCGAGGAGGTTGTCGCGGTTGGCGACCTCGACCCGGGTCGCGAACTCGCGCATCACCTGCGCCGCCGCAGTGATCTCGCCGATGGTCTCCTTTTTCACGCGCAAACCCACGGTAAGCGCGGCGATCATCACCGGCGTGGCCTCGCCGCTCATGATCTTGCGCATCAGCGCGAGCATCTCGTCGTGGAAGATCTCGCGGTGCTCGATCGTGCGCTGGAGCGCTTCCTGCATGTTGATCGTCATGATCGTCTCGCTGTCAGGGCCGGATTCGCCGGCCGTCAGTGCTTCAGAAAATTCGCGAGCAGCTCGTGTCCCTGCTCGGTCAGGATCGCTTCGGGGTGGAACTGCACGCCCTCGACCGCCGCTTCGCGATGCCGCACGCCCATGATTTCGCCATCTTCGCTCTCCGCCGTAACCTCGAGACAGGCCGGCAGGCTCGCGCGCTCGATCACCAGCGAATGATAGCGCGTGGCGGCGAGCGGGCTGGCGAGTCCAGCGAACACGCCCGCGCCACGATGCGTTACTTCGGAGAGCTTGCCGTGCATGACGCGGGACGCGCGCACGATCCTGCCGCCGAATGCCTGGCCGATCGCCTGATGACCCAGGCACACGCCGAGTATCGGGATCTCGCCGGCGAAGCGCTTGATCAGCGGCACGCAGATGCCTGCCTCGGAAGGCGTGCAGGGCCCGGGCGAGAGCACGATCCTCTCCGGTTTCCAAGCGGCGATCTGCTCCAGCGTGAGCGCGTCGTTGCGATACACCTGCACGTCCGCCCCCAGCTCGCCCAGGTACTGCACGAGGTTATAGGTGAAGCTGTCGTAGTTGTCGATCATCAGGAGCATCGTCCCCTCCTCAAGCTTCGTCGAGCCCGGCCTGCACCATCTCCGCCGCGCGCAGGAGCGCGCGCGCCTTCGAGAGCGTCTCGCGCCATTCGTTTTCCGGCACCGAGTCGTGCACGATCCCGGCGCCGACTTGTGCGTAAAGCATGCGGTCCTTCACGACCGCGGTGCGGATCGCGATGGCGAGGTCCATGTCGCCCTGGAAGGAGATGTAGCCCACCGCGCCGGCGTAGATGCCGCGACGCGAAGGCTCCAGCTCGTCGATGATCTCCATCGCGCGGACCTTCGGCGCGCCGCTGACCGTGCCCGCTGGAAACGAGGCGCGCAGCACGTCCAGCGCGGTTAGCCCGGGCCGCAGCGCTCCATCGACGTTGGAGACGATGTGCATCACGTGCGAGTAGCGCTCGATCACCATCTGCTCGGTGACCTTTACGCTGCCGATCGCCGCGACGCGCCCTACGTCGTTGCGTCCGAGGTCGAGCAGCATCACGTGCTCGGCGATTTCCTTCGGATCGGCGAGCAGTTCCGCGGCGAGGCTTTCGTCGGCTTCGCGTGTCACGCCGCGCGGCCGCGTTCCCGCGATCGGCCGCAGCGTAACGGTCTCACCCTCCTTGCGCACGAGAATTTCGGGCGATGCGCCGACGACATGGAAATCGCCGAAATCGTAATAGAACATGTACGGCGAGGGATTGAGCGAGCGCAACGCGCGGTAGAGCGACAGCGGAGACTCGGCGAAGGGCATCGACATGCGCTGAGAGAGCACGACCTGCATGATGTCGCCGGCGGCGATGTATTCGCGGGCACGCGCCACCGCTGACTGGAAGGCTTCGGCGCCCGATTCGCTCTCCGCTTCGCTCTTCGAAGTCGCCGGCTGCAGTGGAATGTCGACCGGAGCGCGAAGCTTTAGCCGCAGCTCCTGCAGCCGCTCCTGCGCGCGATGGTATGCGTCGGGTTCCGCGGGATCGGCGTAAACAATCAGCGAAATCTTTCCCGCGAGATTGTCGACGACCGCGAGCTCCTCGGTGAGCAGCAGCACGATGTCCGGAATGTCGGCGAGCGCCTCGATCGGCGTCGGCGCGGAGGCTGCAAGCTTCGCCTCGATGTGGCGCACCGTGTCGTAGGCGAAGTAACCGGCGAGCCCGCCGCAGAAGCGCGGCAAGCCCGGCACCGGCGCGGCGCGATAGCGGCGCTGAAATTGCGCGATGAAGTCGAGCGGATCGCCCTCGTGCCGCTCGGTCGCCCCGCGCTCATCGACGACCTCGATCGCCCGGCCGCGGGCGAGGATGCGCGATTGTGCGGGCAGGCCGATGAAGGAATAGCGCCCGAAGCGCTCGCCGCCGACCACCGACTCCAGCAGGAAGCTGAAAGGCGCCTTGGCGAGCTTGACGTAGAGCGAGAGCGGGGTGTCCAAGTCCGCGAAGGACTCGAGCACGAGAGGAATGCGGTTAAATCCTTGCGCGGCGAGCGCGCGGAACTGGGCTTCGGTCATGGTGCTTCGACTGCTGCAACGGTTTAAGGGGTGCGTCGCTTAAAGCGCGCGACGCGAGCGCGAGCTTACGAGCGGCGCCACCAGCGCCAGTCGTCGTCGCGCGCCTGGATTGCCCAGGCGTGTCCGTTGCGGTTGAAAGCGTCGAAACTCATTGCATGCACACTATAGCATCGGGTCTCAGCAGGCGGCAACGGCCGCCCGCATCGCGGTGATCGTCGCCGCATAATCGCTGGTTCCGAAGATCGCCGAGCCGGCAACGAAGGTGTCGGCGCCTGCCTTCGCGATAGCGCCGATGTTGTCGACCTTCACGCCGCCGTCGACCTCGAGCCGGATGTCGCGCCCGCTCTTCGCATGGACGGCGTCGATCCTCTGGCGGGCGAGCTTGAGCTTCGCGAGCGCCTCGGTGATGAAAGACTGTCCCCCGAAGCCCGGATTCACCGACATGATCAGTACAAGGTCGAGCTTGTCGAGCACGTGATCGAGCCAGACGAGTGGAGTGGCCGGATTGAAGACGAGCCCCGCCTTGCAGCCGCAGTCGTGAATGAGCCCGATCGTGCGATCGATGTGCTCGGAGGCTTCGGGATGAAAGCTGATGATCGACGCGCCCGCCTTGGCGAAATCAGGGACGATGCGGTCGACCGGCTTCACCATCAGGTGAACGTCAATCGGCACCGTGACGTGCGGCTTCAGCGCCTGGCACACTTGCGGCCCGACGGTGAGGTTGGGGACGTAATGATTGTCCATCACGTCGAAATGAATCATGTCCGCGCCCGCCGCGATGACCGCGCGCACCTCCTCGCCGAGGCGCGAGAAATCCGCAGAGAGAATCGACGGTGCGATCAGGCAGTTCACCACGGCGCTATAATCTCACGCGATATCCGAGAGTATCAGTTGAGGATGGCGCGATGGCGGAAGCCAAACGCTACGAGGTGACGGTCGTTCCCAAGTCGAGCTACGTCGAGGAGCAATCCGACCCGGCGAAGAACCAGTACGTGTTCGCCTACACGATCAATATCACCAACACCGGCAACGTTCCGGTGCAGCTCGTGAGCCGTCACTGGGTCATCACCGACGCCAACAGCAAGGTGCTCGAAGTAAAAGGACTCGGAGTCGTGGGGCAGCAGCCCCAGCTCAAGCCCGGCGAGAGCTTCGAATACACGAGCGGGACGCATCTCGAGACTTCCGTGGGCACGATGCGCGGCACCTATCAGATGGTCGCCGACGACGGCAAGCATTTCGACGCGCCGATTCCTCCGTTCACGCTGTCGGTGCCGCGGGTTCTGCACTAGCTCTTCTTCTCCGTATCGCCGCCCGGCGGCTTGCGCTTCCAGCCCATCGTGAACCAGACGATGAAGACGGCCAGCGCGAGCGCCACACCCGCCTCGATCAAGAACCAGACCATCGCGCCGCTATTCTCCGGGTTCCCCCGAGGCTGATCAACTGCCGCCAGCGGCGTGGACCGACGGAAAGAAAAGCTCCTTCCAGTCCGTCGGCTTGGCCTTGATCGTTCCGACGCGCGCCATGAACTCGGCGTACTTCATCGTGCCCTGGGGAACGGTCGAGAACTTTGAATTCGGATCGGAGAGAATCTTCACGATCTCGTCCGCGGTCGCCTTCTGCTTCGACACGGTGAGATAGATCTCGGCTGCCTTCCTGCTGTCCTTGGCGATCAGCAAATTCGCCTCGTTCAGCGCGGCAATGAAAGCGGCGCAGAGCTTCGGATTCGCCTCGAAGAAGCGCCGGCTCGCGTAGGTCATGTCGAGCGTGATGTTGCCCAGCACGTCGACCGAGTTGAAGACGCGATGCAGTCCCGGCGTCGCATCCTCGACATAGGAAAACGGCGGCGAGGCCATATGGCTGTCGATCTCGCCCTTGCCGGAGAGCATGACGGTCAACGCCTCGGGATGTGGCAGCGAGACCGTGATCGGATCGAGCTTCGAGTAATTTGCATCGCCGAATTCCTTCGCCGCCGCCATGTGCAGCAGCACCGCGGGAAGCGAGGTCTTGATGCCGGGCACCGCGATGCGGTCCTTGTCCGTAAAGTCCTTGAGCGACTTCACCGCGGGATTGCGCGTCATCAGATACATCGAAGACGAGGAGAGGCCTGACAAGCCGCGAATCTCGAGCGCGGGATTGTCCTTCGCCTTCGCCCACAGCGTAAGAAAGCCGGGAACACCGATGGACGCGATATCGAGCGCGCCGGAGAGCATCGCGTCGTTGATCACGTTGCCGCCGTCCAGCACGCGATAGCTTGCCTTGATCTCGCCGAGACCCGACGCCTTCGCCTGCTTCTCCATGAGCCGCTCGCTGTCCATGATCATGAGCGGCAGGTAGAGCACGCCGTAGCCGTAGGAGATCCGAACTTCGGAAACCTCGGCGCGCGCAGTCCCCGCGACCACGCACGACACGAGAATCAATGCTGCGCGAGCGAGCGCTATGCGCATCCTGTCTCCGCGATCGTCGCCGGGCGATGCGTCGCGGCGAGACGTCTAGTCCGCAGCGAGCACGCCGTGCGCCTGCTGGTCGGCGTGATAAGAGGAGCGCACCAGTGCGCCGACCGCGGCGTGTCTGAATCCGAGCGCGTAAGCCTCGCGCTCGAACGCCGCGAAGGTATCCGGATGCACGTAGCGTGCGACCGGCAGATGATCCCGTGTCGGCTGCAGATACTGGCCGATGGTGATCATCTCGATCGCGTGCGCGCGCATGTCGCGCATCACGGCGAGAATCTCCTCGTCCGTCTCACCCAGCCCTACCATCAGCCCGGATTTAGTCGGAATTTCAGGAAATCGCACTTTGAACTCGCGGAGCAGCCGCAGCGAATGCGCGTAGTCCGATCCGGGCCGCGCGATCCTGTACAGTCGCGGCACCGTCTCGAGGTTGTGATTCATTACATCGGGTGGCGCTTCAGCCAAAACCTCCAGGGCACGCTCGAGGCGCCCGCGAAAATCCGGCACCAGGATTTCGATCTGCGTTCCGGGCGATCGCTCGCGCACCGCGCGAATACAATCGACGAAGTGTTGCGCGCCGCCGTCGCGCAAGTCATCGCGATCCACGCTGGTGATGACGACGTAGGCGAGCTTCAATGCAGCGATCGTCTCCGCGAGATTGACCGGCTCCTCGGCGTCGAGCGGCAGCGGACGTCCGTGGCCGACGTCGCAGAAGGGGCAGCGCCGCGTGCAAATGTCGCCCATGATCATGAACGTGGCGGTGCCTTTGCCGAAGCATTCGCCGATGTTCGGACACGAGGCTTCCTCGCACACCGTGTGCAGGCGGTGCTCACGCAGAATCTTTTTGATCTCGTAGAAGCGCGGACTGGAAGGCGCCCGCACGCGGATCCAGTCCGGCTTGCGCAGCGGCGGCGCGGCGACCACCTTGACCGGAATGCGCGCTGTCTTCGCGCCACCCTTGTGCTTGACGCCAGCGGCGTTCGAGAGCGCGTCGTGTGAAAGCTCGCTCATATTGAACGCGGTGCGGTGAGACCCCTCACGAGCAACGGAGCGAGCTCGGCGCCGGCTTCGTCGACGGTTCTCGCGATGTCCAAGTCCATGAGCTGCGTCACTGCGAGCCCGGGGTATCCACAAGGATCGATGTCATCGAATGGCGCGAGTTCCATCGCGATGTTCACCGCAAGGCCGTGATAGCTGCACCCGTGGCGTATTCTCAAGCCGAGCGCTGCGATCTTCGCTTCGCGGTCCTGCACGACGGTGTAGACGCCCGGCGCGCAAGGCTTGCCGTAGGCTGCGATGCCCAGCGATTCGAGCCATAGTATCACGGCGATCTCGAGGTGCCGCACCATGTCGCGCACGCTCAAGCCCGCACGCGCGAGATCAATGAGCGTGTAAGCCACGAGCTGGCCGGGACCGTGGTAGGTCACCTGACCGCCGCGATCGACTCTCAGCACGGGGATGCCGTTCTCACGCTTCAAGTGTTCGCGCCGTCCGGCGAGCCCCAGGGTGTAGATCGGTGCGTGCTCCGTCAGCCAGATTTCATCCTGGGTGCCGGCGTCGCGTCGATCCGTGAAGTCGCGCATTGCGCGCCAGCAGGTTTCGTAGTCGCTGCGGCCAATCGCTCGAACGGCGATCTCGCCGGCCTCGACTCTGGTCGCTGCCTCGGCGCCGCCTCGCGCGGGGGATTTTGCGTGGAGACTCATCTTTTCCTGCGTCTTCTCGCGCTCGGCCTGCGCGACGCCGGCGGCGCAGGCAATCCGGCCCACATCTTCGCGGGAAAGGCGAGCTCGATCTGCCTGAGCACGCCGGTGCGCTGCCAGACGACTTCCTCGCGCGAGACTGAAAGCATCCAGCTCTGCTGCTCGACGGGCGAATGCCTCGCGAAAGCCTCGGGCGCGAGCACGGCGCAGCATCCCGCGTGCTCCGGGTCGCGCACCGACTCATAGCGGATCGCGCCGATTCTCGCTTCGCGGGCGGTGCGGGCGAAGCTCTGGCATCCACTGTAATCGTCCGGCCAAGCCCACACGTTGCGCTCAGCGACGAAAGGCGCCCGGCGAAGATCGATGCAGGACGCGGCGATCTCGGCGCGAAACACAGTCTGAGGCTTGGTCGGCATCGCGCTTAATGCCGGCGTGTCCAGGAGATGCTGCCAGCGCCAGAAACCCAGCTCGGCGCAGGCGGTACGAATTTCGTCGGCGCCGTAGAACACCCCCGCATCCCCCGGGCTGCGAAAACGCGATCCACCGGGCGGCGGCGGATAACGAAACGGTGTAAAGAGGAGCCAATGGAGCTTGCGCGCCGGCGCCGGAACGGGTGGCTTGGATTCCTCGAGAAGCCGCTCGAGCAGGTGCTGCTCGGCCACGCTGTCGACCAGAGCCATGGTCGAGGACACGTGCTGTGCCTCCACGGCGCGCCAGAGATCGAGGCGCGCCCGCTTCGCCTCAGAGGCGACCGCGGGCGCTGTCCAGATACGAGACGACACGCACCAGCCCCTGGACTGAATGCAGAAGCTCCGCCGGCGGCGCTCCGAGCGCGGTGTTCTCGCTCGCAAGCCAGGTGCGCGCGCTGTCCTCGTGGCCCCAGAGGGCGTCGAGGGAGCGGAAGAAACGCACGAACAGCAGCGCCAGTTCCCATTCCTTGGACCGTTCGCGCGAAAGCGAGTACTTACCTGCGAAAAGACGAGACGCGGTGGCTTCGGAGATGCCGAGAATACCGGCTACGCTTCGCTGCGAAAGTCCCAGGAGCCTCGCCGCCCGCACCACCGACTTGCCGAGAACGGCCGCCTCGTCAGCGGCGCGCGGTGCGCCTGCCACCGCGGGTGTCGCGGCTGGCATGGCTCAGTTTGCTTCCTGTAGCAACTTCATGGTTCACATCTTGCCACAGGAACCAAGCAGCATCAACCGCTACAGCACCATCGTCACCATCGGATGCGAGGAAAGCTCGCGATAAAGCGCGTCGAGCTGCTCGCGCGACGTCGCGTTGAGCGTGCAGGTGAGCGAGAGGTACTTGCCTTCGCGCGACGCGCGCATTTCCATCGACGCGCTGTCGAAGTCGGGCGCGTGGCGGAGCACGACGCCGAGCACGGCCTGCGCGAAGCCGTCTTCGGTGCGCCCTACGATCTTCATCGGGAAGCTGCAGGGGAATTCGAGGAGGGACTCGGCCATCTGCTCAATATTAGGCCGCGTGAGCTTATGCGCAAGCCCCCAGCGCGGCGCGACAGCTCAATGATTTCTGGTGGACTAAAGCTGTTAGTGCGTCACAGAAGACGTGACCCACTAACTCGCCGCATTGAACGCGGCGCGGACGCGCCGGTTAATGCGGTGGAACCTTGATGCCGCCTCTACTAACGGTAGATGTAATCGCGTGTCAGCGGGTGCGGCAGGCGCCCATCGGGCCAAGGCTTGCCAGCAAGCAGCTGAAAGATCGACAGCCAGCCTCGGTCGAAAGCGTGCGCCGAGCCGGCGAGATAGATCCGCCAGACGCGATATTTCTCTTCGCCAACCTCGCGCCGCGCGGCCTCGGAATTGGCCTCGAGACGCTCGACCCAGTGCCAGAGCGTTCGGGCGTAATGCTCGCGAAGTGCCTCGGCGTCGATCAATTCGAGCCCTTCGGAAGCGAGTCCCTCGATCACGCGGCCTGCGTGCGCGAGCTGTCCACCGGGGAAAACGTACTCCTCGACGAAATCGCCGATGCCGCTGCCGAGGCTCGCACCGCCGCCGATCCAGTTGTGCGTGATGCCGTGGTTGAGCACAAAGCCGCCCGGCTTCAGGATGCGCTGGATCTTGCCGAAGTAGCGCGGATAGTTGCGGACGCCCACGTGCTCGAACATTCCGATGCTGGCGATCTTGTCGTAGAGCGGGTCCTCGGGCAGGTCGAGATAGTCGAGTAGCTGCACGCGAACGCGGTCGCCAAGCTTGAGCTCGGCGATCTTCGCTTTCACGTGGTCGTGCTGGTTCTGCGACAGGGTGATGCCCGTCGCCTTGACGCCGTAGGCCTGCGCCGCATGCAGGATTAGCGCGCCCCAGCCGCAGCCAATGTCCAGAAACTCTTCGCCTCGCGCGAGCATGAGCTTGCGGCAGATATGATCGAGCTTCTGCAGCTGCGCCTGGTCGAGCGTATCGGCATCGCTGCGAAAGTAGGCGCAGGAGTACACCATGCGCTGGTCGAGCCAGAGGCGATAAAACGTATTCGAGACGTCGTAATGATGCTGAATGTTCGACTTGTTGCCATGGCGCCGATGCAGCCATTGCCGCATGCGTGCCGAGACGTGCTCGCGCCCGTGCGTGAAGCGGCCTACGAGGGTCTCCGCGAGGCCAAGGATGCGCCGGGCGCTGCCGCTGAAGTCGATGTCGTTGTGCACGTAAGCGCGCGCGAGGCGTCCCATCTCGGGCGACGCCAGCGCCTTGAGACCGTTCCAGGTGCGCGCGTAGACATCGACCTCGGTGGTCTCCGACAACGGCACGCGTCCGCCGTCGGGCAGCACGAGCGCGATCGGCAGATTGTGATCGCGATAACGGCGGGCGATGATCTGCTGCAGCGGAGGTTTCATGCAAAGGCGGGGACGGGAAGCAGGCGATTCATTTTAACAGCCCGAGCCGGACCTCGCGCTTCGACGCGCCGGCGTGCCGTGCCCGAGTCGGTCGGTGTTTGCCATTGGACCAGTCTCGCAAGAAAATCGCGCCTGGCCCAAGCCTGAAGCAGCAGGCGCCTCCACGATGCCGACTTCCGAAGCGCACCCCTTACGCCCTGCCGCTTCCGAGCGAGACTTTAGGGACGCGCTGGCCCAGTTCGCCACCGGCGTGACGATCGTCACTGCAACCAGGTCGCACGGCAGCTTCGTGGGCTTCACCGCGAATTCATTCAACTCCGTTTCGCTCGACCCGCCGCTCGTCATCTGGAGCCTGGCAAGAAGGTCGCGAAGCCTGGCAGTGTTCGAAGGCGCGGAGCGCTACGCGATCAACGTGCTCGCGCACGATCAGGTCGAGCTGGCGCGTCGCTTTTCGCGGCCGCACGCGGATCGCTTCGCCGGCGTAGCGCATCGTGCGGGAAAAGGCGGCGCGCCGCTCATCGAGGGCTGCGCCGCATGGCTGGAATGCCGTCACCACGCGCTGCATCCCGCAGGCGATCACATGCTCTTCATCGGCGAAGTCGATGCCTGCGCGCACCGGCACGTGCCGCCGCTGCTGTGGTACGGCGGACGCTATCGCAGCGTTCACCCGGAAGCAAAGTAGGTCTCAGGCCGCGCTGCGCGCCTTGGGCTTCGCCGCCTGAAAGAGCGCGTGCATGCGCTTGAACATCGGACCCGGCCGCCCGCCGGCGAATGGCTTGCCGTCGAGTGTGGTCACCGCGAGCACTTCCTTCGTCGACGAGGATAGCCACATCTCGTCGGCCGCGAGCGCTTCGTCCCTTGTTACGGGCCGCATCTCGAACGGCAATCCACCCTCGCGCGCGAGCTCGATCGTCGCATCGTATGTGATCCCGGGAAGGATCAAGTTGTCCTTCGGCGGAGCAACGATCTTCCCTTGGCGCACGACGAGAACGTTCGACGCCGAAGCCTCGCTCAGGTAGCCGTCGCGAAACATGACCGCTTCCACGGCACCGTGATCCGCGGCGAATTGCCGAGCGAGCACGTTGCCGAGCAGCGAGATCGTCTTGAGATCGCATCGCAGCCAGCGCTCATCGGGCGCGGTAATGGCAGCGACGCCGCGCTCGATCAGCTCGGCCGGGGGAGTCGCCAGCGGGTTGCTCATCATGAACACGGTCGGCTGAACGCCGACGGGAAACGCGTGATCGCGCTTTGCCACGCCTCGGGTCACCTGGAAGTAGACGCCTTGCTGGTCGAAGGGCTGGCGCGCGATCAGTTCGGCGATGATCGCGCTCCACTCGGCCTCCGTATGCGGATTGACCAGACGGATGCCGTCGAGGCTGCGCTGGAGGCGCGCGAGGTGCTGCGCCAGTCGGAACGGCTGGCGATGATAGACCGGGACGACCTCGTAGACACCGTCGCCGTAGATGAAGCCGCGGTCGAGCACGGACACCTTGGCGTCCTCGAGCGGTAGAAACTTGCCGTTGAGATAGACGGTCATCGTCGTGCGTCCTTCATTGTTCGTCCGGCATCACTTGAACCACAGCCGAATCGTATCCCACATGCGCCCGAGGAAATTGGCCGGAGGCACCTCCGCCAGCGCCACGAGCGGGAACTCCCCGATCGGCGCGCCCTCGAGCGAAACCTTCACCACGCCGACGCGCTGGCCCTGCGACACCGGCGCGATCAGCGGCTCGACGGTCTCCATCGTGAGCTTGAGCTTCTGCGCCTGGCCCTTTGGCAGCGTCACGTACTCGTCGGCCATGAACCCTGCCTGGACTTCCTTCTCCGCGCCTTTCCAAACCCGCACGGAGTTCACTGATTGGCCGTTCTGATAGAGCTGCACCGTATCGTAGAACTGGAAACCGTAGTTGAGAAGCTTCTGCGATTCGCTCGCCCGCGAATGATCCGACGCGGCGCCGAGCACCACCGAGAGCAGCCTTCTCGGACCGCGTTTCGCCGAGGCCACCAGGCAGTAGCCGGCGGCATCGGTGAACCCGGTCTTCATGCCGTCGACGTACGGATCGGTCCACAGCAGTCGGTTGCGATTCGATTGCGAGATGCTGTTGTAGCGATACTCCTTGATCGAGTACAGCGGATAGTACTCCGGGAAATCGCGGATGATCGCCGCCGCGATGCGCGCGAGATCGGCAGCGCTCGACACGTGCTGAGGCGCGCTCAACCCTGTCGCGTTGACGAAGTGCGTGGTCTTCATCCCGAGCCGCGCGGCTTCCCGGTTCATGCGCTCGACGAACGCGCCTTCCGACCCAGCGACCGTTTCGGCGAGCGCGATCGCCGCATCGTTGCCGGATTGCACGATCTCCCCGCGCAGCAGCTCGTCGACCGACACCGCTTTTCTAGGTTCGATGAACATGCGTGATCCCTCGGCGCGCCATGCGTGCTCGGAGACGTTCACGGCCTGCGATGGCACGATCTGCTTGTCGCGCAACGCGGCGAAGGCGAGATAGGCGGTCATGAGCTTGGTGAGCGAGGCCGGCTCGCGCGGCTCGTCGGCGTTCTGCGCCGCAAGCGTCTGCCCGCTCAGAACGTCGACCAGGATGTAGGCCTTGGCGGCAATCGTCGGCGGCGGCACCGCGGCGGATGTCACTGGCCCTGCTGGTTGCGGACCGGCGCCGGCGGCGATGCAATTCGAGGCGCCAAAGGCAAGCAGCAACAGAACGGAGGGAAAACGGGACATCCGGAACCGCGGCGGAGAGATGCAGATTATACGTGGATGCGGCGACAGCGCATCGCGTACTACGCGCGCAGCTCGGCATCCGCCGGACGTGTCAGCTTTCGAGAAAGCCAAACCCGATCTCCGGCCGACGACCGGAGACGATCTCCGCGAGCGCCTTGCCCGAGCCCGCGGCCATCGTCCATCCGAGCGTGCCGTGTCCGGTATTCAAATACAGATTCGGATGGCGCGTTCTGCCGATCAACGGCACGTTCGACGGCGTCGCCGGCCGCAAGCCGGTCCAGTAGCTCGCACGTGTCGCGTCGATCGCGGCGCCGAACCATTCGATCGCACGCCGGGTGAGTGCTTCGCAGCGAACCGGGTTGAGCTCCAGGTTGTAGCCCGCGAGCTCCGCGGTCCCTGCGACGCGCAAGCGGTCGCCAAGGCGCGTGAAGACGATTTTCTTCGCATCGTCGGTGATGCTGATCATCGGCGCCGTCCTCGCATCGACGATCGGGAGCGTGGCCGAGTAGCCTTTCGCCGGATAAACGAGCGCAGTCACTCCGATCGGCGCGAGAAGCAATGGGCTGTGGCTCGACAGACATACGACATAAGCATCCGCGGTGAGCTCTTCGCTGCGATCCTCTTCTCCGCCCTCGTGCAAGCGCACGCGCACTGCGCTGACCGCGTTGCCCGAGACGTTCAGCGCTTCGATCGTCAAGCCGTAGCGAAATACGATCCCGCGCTCCGCGCCGCGCGCAGCTAGCGCCTGCGTGAACTTGCGCGCGTCTCCCGTCTCGTCGCTCGCGGTGTAGGTTCCGCCGACGATCCAGCCGCGCCTAGGAGCTAGGGCGGGTTCGAGCGCGACGCATTCGTCAGCCGTCTTCACCTCGCGTGCGATCCCGTATTGGCGCACCAGCTCGGCGGCACGCGCCGCCTCGTCGAATCCTTCGCGCTCGGTGTAGATCTGCAGGATGCCGCGCTGCAGGTCGTCGTAGGCAAGCCCGATCTCGGAGCGCATTTCGCGCAGCGCCGTCCCGGAATACTTGCTGATCGCGAGAATCTGCAACATGTTGCGCCGAGTACGCGAGGGCAGGCACTCGAAGAGGAACTGCAGGCCCCAGCGCCACTGCCGCCAGTCGAGCCGCGGCGTGAAGAGCAGCGGCGCGTCGGGCTGCCCCAGCCAGCGCAGGATCTTGATCGGAGCCGAAGGATTCGCCCAAGGCTCGACATGCGACACCGAGATCTGCCCGCCGTTGGCGAAGGAGGTTTCCTGCGCGGCGGAGTCCTGCCGGTCAACCACCGTCACATCATGCCCGGCCGCGCGAAGATACCAGGCCGTCGTCGTGCCGATGACGCCTGCGCCTAGAACGAGAACCTTCATCTACGCCTGATAGTCCTCGACCGGCGGGCAGCTGCAGAAGAGATTGCGATCGCCGTAGACGTTATCGGCGCGACCCACCGGCGGCCAGTATTTGTTCTGTCGCAGCGAGGCGAGAGGATACGCAGCTTGCTCGCGCGTGTAGCGGTGCGGCCAGCTGTCCGCAAGCAGCGCGCTCGCCGTGTGTGGCGCGTGCTTAAGCGGATTGTCAGCGCGATCCATGCGGCCCGCCTCGACCGCGCGAATCTCCTCGCGTATCGCAATCATCGCCTCGATGAAGCGGTCGAGCTCGACTTTCGACTCGCTCTCGGTCGGCTCGACCATCAGCGTCCCCGCGACAGGGAAGCTCATCGTAGGCGCGTGGAAGCCGTAGTCCATCAGCCGCTTCGCCACGTCGTCGACCGCGATGTCGGCCGATTCCTTGAGCGGCCGAAGATCGAGGATGCACTCGTGCGCGACGAGCCCGCTAGGACCGCAGTAAAGCACCGGGTAGTGAGGCGCGAGACGCTTCGCAATGTAGTTCGCCGCGAGGATCGCGGATTCGGTCGCCGCTCTCAGCCCGTCGGAGCCCATCATCGCGATGTACATCCACGAGATCGGCAGGATGCCCGCGCTCCCATAGGGCGCGGCGGAAACGGAGCCGATGCTCTTTTCGTCATCGATCCGCGGCAGGTAGCGATGTCCCGGGAGGAATTTAGCGAGATGCGCCCCGACCGCGACCGGCCCCACGCCTGGTCCGCCGCCGCCGTGCGGAATGCAGAAGGTCTTGTGCAGGTTGAGATGCGAGACGTCGGCGCCGAATTCTCCCGGCGCCGCGAGCCCGACTAGGGCGTTCAGGTTGGCGCCGTCCACGTACACCTGGCCTCCGTGCGCGTGCACGATATCGCAGATTTCGCGGATGCCCGATTCGAATACGCCGTGGGTCGAGGGATAGGTCACCATGATCGCGGCGAGCTTTGCCGCGTGCTCCTTCGCCTTGGCGCGCAAATCGGCGAGATCGACGTTCCCCTGCGTGTCGCAGGCAACGACCTCGACGCGCAAGCCGGCCATCTGTGCGGAAGCAGGATTGGTTCCGTGCGCGGAGGCCGGAATGAGGCAGACATCGCGCTGGCCTTCACCGCGGCTCGCGTGATACGCCCGGATCATGAGGAGTCCCGCGTACTCGCCCTGCGACCCCGCATTGGGTTGCAGCGATACCGCGGCATAGCCAGTCGCGGCGCATAGCATGCGCTCCAGCTCGGAGATCATTTTCCGATAGCCGCGCGTCTGGGCGGGCGGCGCGAACGGGTGGATGTGCGCGAACTCGCGCCAGGTAACGGGGATCATCTCGGCCACTGCGTTGAGCTTCATCGTGCAGGAGCCGAGCGGGATCATCGAGCGGTCGAGCGCGATGTCCTTGTCAGCGAGACGGCGCAGGTAGCGCAGCATCTCCGTTTCCGAGTGGTAGCGGTTGAAGGTCGGATGCGTCAGGAACGTCGACGTGCGGCGCAGCGCGCGTGGATACGCATCGTCGACCTTCGCCTCGATTGTGTCGAAGTCGGGCAGCGCTGCGCTGTGCGGTGCAAACATGCGCCACAAGTGTCTTATGTCGGCGCGCGTCGTCGTTTCATCGAGAGAGACGCCAACGTGCTGCGTATCGACGTAGCGCAAATTGGCTCCGAGATCGACCGCGGCTGCGTGCACCGAAGCCGTACGCGTCGCGCTTGCAACGGTCAGCGTATCGAAGAAGCTGTCGTTGACGAGCGTGAGCCCCAATTGCTTGAGCCCTGAGGCGAGGATTGCGGTGAGGCGGTGCACGCGCGCCGCGATCGTGGCGAGACCGACCGGACCGTGATAACCCGCGTACATCGCTGCGATCACCGCGAGCAGCACCTGCGCCGTGCAGATGTTGGAGGTCGCTTTCTCGCGGCGAATGTGCTGCTCGCGGGTCTGCAAGGCGAGGCGGTATGCGTGGTCACCGTTCGCATCGACGGTGACGCCGACCAGGCGTCCGGGCAGGCTGCGCTTGAACTCGTCGCGCGTGGCCAGAAATGCGGCATGAGGACCGCCGAAGCCCATCGGCACGCCGAATCGCTGGCTCGATCCGACCACGACGTCCGCGCCCCATTCGCCGGGCGGCTTCAAGAGCGCAAGCGCCAGCAGATCGGTCGCGACGATCGCCACCGCGCCCTTCGCATGCAGCGCCTCGACGAGACTGCGGTAATCGCGCACGTCGCCATTCACACCCGGGTACTGCAGCAACGCGGCGAAACAATCGACGCCGGCTGCATGGTCCGCGGGCCCGACCGCGACTTCGAGGCCGAGCGGCGCCGCGCGGGTACGCACGACGTCGATCGTCTGTGCCAGCACGTCGTCGGCCACGAAGATCGCCGCGCTTTTCGCCTTGCCCACGCGATGCGCGAGCCCCATCGCCTCAGCGGCGGCGGTCGCTTCGTCGAGCATCGACGCATTGGCTATGGCCATGCCGGTCAGGTCGCAGACCATCGTCTGGAAGTTGACCAGCGCCTCGAGCCGGCCCTGCGATATTTCCGGCTGGTAGGGCGTGTACGCCGTGTACCAGGCAGGGTTTTCGAGCAGGTTGCGCAGAATCACTCCGGGCGTAAGCGTTCCGTAGTACCCCTGGCCTATGTAGGACTTCATCACCTTGTTCTCACGCGCGACCGTCTTCAGCTCGTCGAGCGCCTCCTGTTCGCCCTTGGCCGCGGCGAGCGCGAGTGGCCGATGCGTGCGGATCGACTTCGGCACCACAGCGTCGATCAGCTCCGCGCGCGAGGGGTAGCCGAGGACCTTGAGCATCTCGTCCTGATCCGCCTCGCTGGTCCCGATGTGGCGATCGACGAAGCCGCGATGCTGCTCCAGCTCGGCGAGCGATCGGCGCGCCGCATGCGCGGCGTTCTTGAGCTCATTCATTTTCATACTGCGCCCTCAGGCTTCCGCGACGAGCTTGGTGTAAGCCGCAGCGTCGAGGAGCTTCGCGAGATCGGCTGCGCTGGCCGGCTTCAACTTGTAGAACCAGTTCGCATACGCGTCGGCGTTGACCTTCTCGGGCGTCTTGACGACCTCATCGTTCGCCGCCACGACTTCACCGGCGACCGGCGCGTAGACGTCGGATGCAGCCTTCACGGATTCCACGACTGCACAGGCTTCGCGCGCAGCGACCTTGCGGCCGACCATGGGCAACTCGATGAACACGAGATCACCGAGCGCCTCCTGCGCGTGATCGGTGATGCCGATCGTGAGCGTGCCGTCCGTCTCGGTGCGGATCCACTCGTGGCTTTCGGTGTACTTGAGCTCTGCGGGAACGTTCATCTTGGCTCCATCACGTAACAAGACTCTTGCCGTTGCGCACGAAGGGCGGCTTGATGACGCGCGCCGCGAGGCGCTTGTCGCGAATCTCGACTTCGACGTGGTCGCCTGCGTTGACGCCGACCGGCAGGCGCGCGAGTCCGATCGAAGCGCCAAGCGTTGGCGAGAAGCTGCCGCTCGTCATCTCGCCTTCGCCCGCCGAGCTGTGCACCTTTTGATGGCTGCGCAGCACGCCGCCTTTGTCGATCAGCAGGACTCCGACGAGCTGCCGCTTCGCGGGCGCGGTGAGCGCGGCTTTGCCGACGAAGTCGCGTGCGCTCTTCATGTCCACCGTCCACGCGAGCCCGGACTCGAGCGGGTTCTCGGCTTCGGTCATGTCCTGACCGTAGAGATTCATGCCCGCCTCGAGCCGCAGCGTATCGCGTGCGCCGAGCCCGCATGGCCGGACACCCGACGCGGCGAGCGCGTGCCAGAACTCGGCCGCGTGCGTTGCGGGCAGCATCACTTCGAAGCCGTCCTCGCCGGTATATCCGGTGCGCGCTATGAAATACTCGTCGAGCTCCACTGCCGTAAACGCCTTCAAGGCTTCCGAAACCGCGCGGCTTCCGGGCAATACCTGCCACACGCGCTCGCGCGCATTCGGTCCCTGCACCGCGATCATGGCGAGATCGCGCCGCGGCGCGATCGCGAAAGCACTCGAGCGCTCGGCGGCGAGTGCCGTGAGCCACGCGACATCCTTCTCGGCGGTGGCCGCGTTCACGACGAGCCGGAACCAGTCCTCGCTCAGAAAATAAACGATGAGATCGTCGAGCACGCCTCCGTCGCGCCTGAGCAGGCAGGAGTAGAGCGCCTTGCCGGGCACGATCAGCTTGTCAACGTTGTTGGCGAGCGCATTGCGCAGGAAGGCGCGCACGTCCGAGCCGCGAAGATCGACTGGAAGCATATGCGAGACGTCGAACATACCGGCGTCGCGACGCACCGCGTGGTGCTCCTCGATCTGCGAGCCATACGAAACTGGCATGCCCCAGCCGCCGAAGTCGACCATCTTGGCGCCGGCGGCGAGGTGTACGGCGTGAAGCGGAGTTTCTCGAAGCATGGCTCTCATGGACGACAAAAAGGGCGAAGCGGTCACGCCGTCTTCGCCCCGTCTGTCCCTTTTACCTGAGAGATTGCGGCGCGCTCGGTTTGACAAGACCCGTGCGCCGTATGCCCCTTCGGTGGACCGCCCAAACGCTTGCGGTCGCTCTCCAGATTGCCTGCCTCCCGTGCAGTCCTCGTTGCCTGAGCGGTTGCGGGAGTTACGCCTTCGGCGGCGGCCCGGCAATGTCACTTGCTCGAGCCGCGCTCTCCTGCACGGGAAACGATAGGTTACCCACGACTGTGCGCGAAGTCAAAGCGCACCGCATCAATGAAACGCGATAACTACTTCTTGAGCGTGAGAATCCAATCGACCAAATTCTTGATGTCCGCATCGGATACCTGCGCATTCGGCGGCATCGGAATCTGTCCCCAGGTGCCCACACCGCCTTTCTTGACCTTGTCGACCAGCATGGCCGCAGCCTTTGCATCACCCTTGTACTTCGCGGCAACTTCCTGATACGCGGGCCCTACGATCTTCTTGTCGACGGCGTGGCAGGCAGCGCAGCCGTCCTTCTTCATCAATTCGTCGGCGGCCTTGTTATCGAGTGCGGCGTGTGCGCTCGACGCGGCAAACACGCCTGCGGCGAGCAACATCCAAGTGCTTTTCATTTCTTTTCTCCGAGGCGGATGGGAAAAATCGCCCGCCATGGTACCCGAAGCCGCGCTCGCGCGCCATCGCGCGATTGCGATCAAGCGCTCGTTGCGAGCGTAGCCTCGAGCTGATCGAGCGCGTGAATCGGCGGCAAGCACCTGGTCCCCTTGCACACCCACGCCGTGGCGGCGCCGCTATCATGCGACTTCGCAAGGGCTCCGGGCAGCTCGTCTTCGCGGGAAAGATCGAGCGTGCGCTCAGCGGGACGATAGCGCCGCTCGAGCATGCGTTGCCACCCCGCCGACGTCGCGGCGTCCCCGCGCAGCAGAACCGTTGTCGGCGGATCGAGGCAGTCTTCGAGCGCAATCAGGAGCGACGCGCATCCGGCGGGACGCTCGGAAAGCTCGCGAGCGAAAGCCCGCACGGCGCGCTCTGCGGCATCGAGATAGCGTGCCTCTCCGAGCCAGTGCCCCAGCGTGGTCAGCGCCTGCGCAGCGATGCCGTTGCCGGAAGGCGTTGCGTTGTCGTGTCCCGGCTTCGGCCGATGAATGAGCGGCTCGTGATCGTGAGCGGTAAAGAAGAACCCGCCGTGCGCGGCGTCTTCGAAGCGCGCGAGCAGGGCATCGGCGATCTCTCTTGCCCATGCGAGGTCTTGTGCGCGAAACGAGGTCTGCATCAGCTCGACGAGCGCGGCGAGAAGATAGGCGTGATCGTCGAGATAAGCGTTCAAGTGGGCGCGACCATCCTTGTACGTGGCAAGGAGCCGCCGGCCGTCTCGCCACATCGCGTGCCGCATAAAATCGACGGCGAGCTGCGTGGCAGCGAGCCACTCGGCTTCATCGAAGATGCGTCCGGCCCGTGCGAGCGCGCCAATCGCAAGCGCGTTCCATGATGTGAGCAGCTTGTCGTCGCGACCGGGACGCACGCGTTGCGAGCGCAGCGCGAAGAGCTTTGCCCGAGCGGCTTGGAGACGTTCTTCCGCGCTCGCCAGCGCGATGCCTTGCTCGCGCGCCACTTCGGCAAGTGGCAAGGCGATTCGAAGATGCCAAGCCTTGTCTTCGAAGTTCGGCGAGCCGTCGAGACCCCAATGCCGCGAAGCCACCGTCCATTCGTCGGTGTCGAGCGCAGTGCGCACCTCATCCACCGTCCAGACGTAGAACTTTCCCTCCTCGTGCTCGCTGTCGGCGTCGAGGCTTGAGTAAAAACCACCCTCGGGCGAGCGCATCTCGGAGAGCATCCAGCGCACGATGCCTTTCGCCGCATTCGCGAACGCGCTTTCGCCGGTCGCGCGCCAGGCGTCCGCATACAGCGCCAGCAACGCCGCGTTGTCGTAGAGCATCTTCTCGAAATGCGGGATCGACCACTCGGCGTCGACGCTGTACCGGCAGAACCCGCCGCCGAGCTGATCCTGGATGCCGCCCTCGGCCATGCGGGAGAGCGTCGTCATCACGATCTGGAGCGCGCTCTGATCGCCGCGCAGCGCAAAACGGCGCAGACAAAGCTCGAGATCGGTGGCGTGCGGGAACTTCGGTGCGCCGCCGAATCCGCCCCAAGCCGGATCGAAGGCGCGGGCGAGCGAAGCGAACGCGATGCGCGGCGCCTCCGAAGGCAGCGCAGTGTTCGCGGCCGGCGGCTCGGGATTGGTGAGCGTGAGCGCAGCCTTGAGCCGCGCGTTCTGCTCCGCGATCGCGCTTCCCTGCTCGCGATACGCGGCCGCCACTCGGGGCAACAGATCGGCGAAGCCGGTGAGGCCGTAGCGCGAGGACTTCGGGAAATAGGTGCCGCCGAAGAACGGCTCCTGCGACGGCGTCAGGAACATCGTGAGCGGCCAGCCGCCGCTCCTCTGGGTGAGCATCGCGTGCGCGGTCTGATAGACCTGATCGAGGTCGGGCCGCTCCTCGCGGTCGACCTTGATGTTGACGAACAGATCGTTCATGAGGTGCGCGACGCTCTCGTCCTCGAAAGATTCGTGCGCCATGACGTGGCACCAGTGACACGCCGAGTAACCGATCGAGAGCAGGATCGGCTTGTCCTCGCGGCGCGCGCGCTCGAGCGCCTCGTCGCCCCAGGGATACCAGTCGACGGGATTCGCTGCGTGCTGCAGGAGATAGGGGCTCGTCTCGCCCTGCAAATGGTTGGGCACGGAATTGCAATCAGAACACGACGGTGCTTGGCCGCTCGAGACGCGGCAGTCTTGCTCGGGAAACCTCAGTCGCCCGTTTCCTCGAAGGCGACCCGCTCGAAGTCCGCGCCGCGCTGGATGAGCTTCGTCAGACGGAAGCGACGCTCGGGGCCACTGTCCATCGAGCGCAGCGACCGCCCTGGGTTGAAGGTTCGCGGCGGAACGATCATCGACGCCTTCTCGTCCTGCGTGTGCCCGAGGATGATCACGGGAATCGGCGGGTCCTCGGCCAGCATCGTGGTCAGCGGCCGCACGGCCACCGCCGAGGGTGGGCCAGCCCACAGCCGCAGCCGCACGCTGAGCTCGCCCCGCGAGTCGAGCGCCACCCGCGTCACGCTGCCGCAGCGCACGCGTTCGTCGTCGCGCAAGATCACGAGCTGCTCGAGATGCCAGCGATGCGAACCGCTCCCGATGCGCCGCACGCTCGCCTCGTCCCAATCGTAGGTTCCCTGCCAGTGCTCCCACGCCCAACTCTTCTCGGCTTCTTCCTTGTTGCGATCGTAGTCGGTGAGCGCGGCCAGCGTAGCCAAGTGCTGGGTGCCGTGATACGAAAGCCGGCCAAGCGGATCCTGGCGGTTGAAGGTACGGCCGGCGACGCGGAAATAGGCCGCCCCCAAGCTCCCGACGCACAAGTCGAGCGAGGTCTGCGCCTCGTTGCCCGTCTTTTTCGGCAGCGCGTACCACTGTTGGTCGAGATGCGTGAGGAGCGCCGAGCACGCTTCGACGGACACATCGTGCCCGAGCTGCAACTCGGCCGGGTTGCCGCCGGTGGCGAGCCGCTTGAGCCGCCCACGCACGCTGGTCGCGAGCTTGGCGGGATACCCGAAGCGCATCGACTCGCTCACGTGGCGCGGGGCGACAAGCGCGAGCGTCGCGCCAGCCGGCGCATCAAGATCAGTCACGATCACCGGTCCCTCGGTCTCGCGCTGCTGTGTGTAGGGGAAAATCTTGCGCGCCCACATGGCAAGCCAGCGGTCGGTCAACTCGATTTGGCGCACCGTAAGCGCGCAGGGATCGGCCAGCGCGAGCAGCAGCGCGTGCGAATACGTTGAATAGCAGGACACGCCGATCGCATTCGGCATCAACTCATCCGAGACCGCAGTGACCGCACACTCCAGGATCTCGGCGAGACGGTAATAGGCGTGCAACTCCTGCCAGACGGTGGTCGGTGGGACGCGGCGTGCGAGGCCGTATACGAGGACGACCTGCTTGCCCACCCAGAGACCGCGCTGGAGCAGCTTGGCCTTGACCCCCTGCAGCTCGGGTTCGCCTTCGAGGAGCGGTTTCAGACAGGCCGAGTACTGCGACCACAGAGCTTGCCAGAGCGCGAGGGCCTGCTCTGCCGCTTCGTGCTCGCGCTCGGTGGCCGGGTGCGGTTTACCCGCGTAGCGGCGTGCCAGCTCGGTATGCAGGTAGACGATGGGTTCGCGCAGCACCTCGGCGATGCGGGCGCGCTCCCTTGGGTGCACGTCAGCCTCGGCAAGCTTCTGCAGCTGACCGAGGACGGCGTCGTAATGCTTGGGAATATTGGACAGCGGCTGCGCGCGCAGCCAGCGGGCGCAGGCGTCTGCGTCGGCGAAGGCCAGCGCCGTCTGCTCGGCGCCGGTTTGCGTGAGCGTGAACTCGTTGGTCACCGGATCTCCACGCGGCCGGAACGTTCGCCGTCCCCGGTCGGCCAACGCGGGTTTCGGGCCGCTCTGCCCTTATAGCACAAACGGCGTCGTGCCCGCCGACCCATCCGACGTGCCGTGGCATCGGGCGTGCCAGGAGCCGAGCCGCAGCGTTGTGAATATTCGGCAAAGTGCGCGGAGTCGCCATCGGTCTTGTGAATATTCGACAAGGAACCGGTGGATTGTTCCGGCGCGCGCGAATGCCCGATCCGCCAGACTTCACTCCAACGAGGCGGCCATCAAGCAGCGCCTCCGAGGAGACAGCAATGAATGCCCCGACGCAACGCTTTTCGACCCCTTCCGCGGCGACGCATCTCGATGTTCCGGCGCCCGCGGCCAGCTTGCCTCCAACCCGCGCTGCGCGCCAGGCGCGCAGTCGCGGGGCCTTTTTGGCAGGGCGTGGCGAGCGCGGCCTCTTTCGCGGGTTGGTGCCGCTTCTCTGCGTCGCGGTGACCGCCGTGTCTCTGCTGGCGTTTGCGCCGCGGGTGATCGATGCGGCTGTCGTGGCGGCGAATCCTGCGCTCGAGCTGGTCGCGACGACCTCACAGCTTCCCGCCGCCGTGTCGCATCCGAGGCGCTAGATCCCCGCGAGGCACACCAGCACGTTCACGGCACCCAGCCCTTATTGTCGCGGCGTTCGCACCGATACCGCTGGCGCGGATTCAAAGTTGCTGCGGAAGGGATTGATGTCGATGCCTCCGCGACGCAGGAAGCGCGCGTAGACGGTGAGTGCGTCCGGCCGGCAACGTCTGAGGACATCGACAAAGATGCGCTCGACGCAACTCTCGTGAAACGTCGCGTGCTCGCGGTAGGAGACCAGATAGCGAAGCAGTCCCGCGCGATCGATCCGCGGCCCCCGATAGCGAACCAGCACGTCCGCGTAATCCGGTTGACCGGTCACGGGACAATTCGAACGGAACAGGGCCGAGCTGAGCGTCTCTGCGACCTTCGCGCCGCCCGCTTTGAGCATGTCCGGCGCGGGTTCATAGAGATCCATCGAAATTTCCAGCCGATCGAGCGACTCGCCCGGCAACGCCTTGAGCGCCAAAGCGCCGAAACGCGCCGAAGGAACCAGCGCGATCTCCACGTGGGCGCCACAGATATGCTCGAGATCGTCTGCAATCTTGCGCTTCAGGGCTGCGATGCCCGGCAATCGTTCCTGCGCGAACGAGCCTAGATACAGCTTGAGCGACTTCGACTCCACGATCGCGGGCGAGTCGGCGGGAACGGCGACGCGCCCTACTGCGAACTGCGGCTTGCCGCGATCGTCGAGCCAGGAGAGCTCGTAGGCGGTCCACAAATCGACGCCGTGGAACGGCAGCGCGCCGGCGAGACCGATCGCTTCGCGTTGCTCCGACCTCGTGATTCGAAACAACAGCGAAGGATCATAGCGATCCGGATAGTCGGTCGCCTTGCCGAGCGGCGAGCGGTCGAGAAAAGCCATCATCCTCGTAGCGAAGTCGTTGGCGGGATACGAGCCGTCAAGGTCAGCCCAGACGAAATTCCAGCTTCTGGTTCGCGACGTCGATGACGTCGCCATGCGCCAGGGCACGCGCCTCCTCGCCGATCGATTGCCCGTTTACGCGCGCATGGCGCCAGCCACGCACCTGAGTGATGAAGTAGCCGTGCGGGCGCCTCGCGATGACCGCGAGTTCTCCGTCGGCTCGTCCGAAGGTCGCGATAACGCGGTTCAGCTCGATGGTGCGGCCGACTTCGTCGCCTGCCAGGACGGTCACGCTGCCCTTCGGAAACCTAACCTTCGTCAAATGCGCGGCGGGAATGTGTGCTTCTTCCGCAGCGAGCTCGGCTCGCGCACCGTCGCCGGGCAGGCGCAGCCCGGAGATCAGCATGGTGCGCTCGAGATCCATCTCCGCCGAGGCCCGCGGGTTCAGATAGCGCAGGTAGAACGCGCCGAACTCCATCACATCGCCGTGCTGAAGAATGTGCCGCGACACGCGCGTGCCGTTCACGAAGGTGCCCGTTTCGCTTTGCAAGTCTTCCAGGATATGGTCGTTGCCGACGGGGGTAATCGCCGCGTGCTCCGGCGCGACCGCAGGGTCTTCGATGACGACCTGATTGCCGGGATCTCTTCCCACGCTCAGGCGCTCCTTGTCGAGGAAGCACTGGTGAACGATCGAGCCACCCGAGCTCAAAACCAGTTTTGCCATGCGTGATCTCGCGCTTCGCTCATCGCAGCCAGCCCAACAGCCGATTGAACCAACGATGATCATTCGCTGCGGGGAAGAGCCGGAGCACCTTGACCAGGATGACGGAGACGTTGTCGTATCCGCCGTTGTCCTTCGCGGCCTGCACGAGGTGCTGGGCGGCGAGATGCAGATTCGTCTTGAGCGAACGCACGATCAGCTCGATGTCGGCATCGTCGACGAGGTCGCTCAAGCCGTCGGAGCACAGCACATAGACGTCTCCTGGAACGACTTCGTCCTCGCGCAGGTGCGCAGCCACGCTCGCCTCGATTCCGAGCGCTCGGGTGACGAGGCTTCGATTGTGCGACTCGCCGGCGTCGGCGACCGCGATGTAACCCAAGTCGATCTGATCGCGCAGCAGCGAATCGTCGCGCGTGAGAAGCTGCAGCGCGTCGTTGCGCAGGCGGTAGATTCGAGAGTCGCCGATGTGCCCCAGAGCGGCACGATTGTCGTAGAAGAGCGCCAGCGCGAGCGTGGTGCCCATGCCCTGATACGCTGCATGGCCTTGTGCAGCATCGAAAATCGCCTTGTTGGCTCGGTTTATGCTCTTGTCGATGGCTTGCACCGTGGAGTGCCCGCGTGCGTTAGACCGAAAGCCGGCGAGCTCGGTCTGGAGGCTGCCGAAGATGATTTGCGTGGCTATGCCGCTGGCAACTTCGCCGGCGTGGTGACCGCCCATGCCGTCGGCGAGCACTGCAACGCCGATGTCCGGGCCGGTAACGATGCTGTCCTCGTTGAACTGGCGCACGCTGCCGGCATCGGTTATGGCGGCCATTTCGACGAAATTGCGCGGCATTTGCGGGCAGACTGCTTGACCAAGGGAAAACGAGAATCTACCGTTGTGCAATACCCGCGCCAAGGGGCGCTGTCAGTCGGATGCAAGATTTGTAGCTTATGACACCGGAGCGAATCGGTCGCTACGAGATACTCGAGGAAATCGGCCGCGGGGCGATGGGCACCGTGTACAAGGCCCGAGACCCGCTGCTCGACCGCGCGCTTGCGCTGAAGACTGTCAGCGTCGATCTCGAAGGCGACGACTTCGAGTCGTTCGAGCGGCGCTTCTACCGCGAAGCGCGATCGGCAGGGCGTCTTTCCCACCCGAACATCGTCACGATCCACGACGTCGGCAAGAGTGACGGGCTCGCTTACATCGCCATGGAGTTCCTGCAGGGCAGGTCGCTGCGCACCATGCTCGACCTCGGCATCGTTTTTCCTCCCGACCGCGTGGCCGACATCGCCGCCCAGATCGCCGACGGCCTCGCCTTCGCACACGATCACGGCGTGGTTCATCGCGACATCAAGCCCGCCAACATCATGGTGCTGGACGCGGGGCCGATCAAGATCATGGATTTCGGGATCGCGCTGCTTCCAACGGGATCCGCGACGCTGACCGGCAACGTTTTCGGTTCACCGAAGTACATGTCGCCCGAGCAGATTGTCGGTCAGCCGGTGAATGGACGCGCCGATATCTTCTCGCTCGGCGCGGTCTTGTACGAGATGCTGACGGGCTTCGCGCCGTTCTGGGGGAGCGACCTCGACACGGTCTTCTACCAGGTGATCAACGAAATGCCGCCCGCGCCGAGCACTCGCAACAAGCGCATTCCCGCTGCGTTTGACATGATCGTGGCGAGAGCGATGGCCAAGCATCCCGAGGATCGCTACACGGATGCCCGAGCGATGGCTTCCGATCTTCGCAACTACCGGGAGCTCAAGCCGGTGTCACCGCTTGCGCTGGAGACCCGCACGCTGGAGCGTCGGGCAATCCGGCGGCGCAAGGGCGATGTCCCGCCCGCCGCGCCAGCGCAGCCTGCCACGGAATCGGGGACGGCCGAAGCGCAACGACGCAGACTTCTGCTCTGGGGCGTGCCTGTGGCGGTTGTCGTGCTGTCCGGCGGCGCCTGGGTCGCCGCCCACTTCGTCCGAAGCGGGCAAAACGCAGACGCCGCCGAGACGCAGCTCGCAAGCAACGCTCCGGCAGTACCGCCACCGGACGCGGATGCGGTTTCGAAAGGACCTGCCACACCCGAAAAGGCAGCCCCTCCAGTGAATGCATTGCCGGCAGCTCCTGTTCATCCGGCTTCGGCGAATCCCAAGCCGAGCGCAGCAGCCAAGCCAACGGCGCGTGTCGCCGTCCAAGTAAGCCCTTGGGGGGACATTTACGTCGACGGCGCGAAGAAAGGGCGCTCACCTCCTCTGACCGAGTTGCACCTGGCGCCAGGCAAGCACCGCATCGAGATCCGCTACACCAACTTCAAGCCGTACGTTGAAACCGTCGTGCTCGACTCCACGGCCTATCACAAGATAACGCACACTTTCCGATAGACGCACGCAGCTTCTCACGTCGGCGCGTGCGGCGCCGATTTACGTCCGGTCGAGCCTGCGATACCCGATCGCCTCAGCGACATGGCCCGCAGAGAGCGAATCCGAGTCCGCGAGATCGGCAACCGTGCGCGCCACCTTCAGGATGCGGTGATATGCCCGTGCTGAGAGCGACAGACGCGCGAATGCGCTTTTGAGCAGAGCCTCGCCCTGAGCATCGGGCACGCAATAGTGCTCGACCTCTTTCGGTTGCAGGTCGCCATTGGGCTTGCCCTGGCGCTCGCGCTGACGCCGCGCTGCGACTTCGACGCGTGCCCGCACCGTTGTGCTCGACTCCGCAGTCTCTCGACCTCGCGCCGGCAACGCGTCCACCGGAAGCGCCGGCACTTCGATCTGCAAGTCAATGCGATCGAGCAACGGTCCGGAGATTCGCGCGCGATAGCGGGCGATCTGCTCCGGCGTGCAGCAGCATTTTCCGCTCGGATGGCCGAGATAGCCGCAAGCGCAGGGATTCATGGCACCAAGGAATTGAAAGCGCGCCGGGAAAGTTGCTTGCCTTGCCGCTCGCGAGATATGGATTTCGCCGGTTTCGAGCGGTTCGCGCAGCACCTCGAGCACTCGCCGGTCCCATTCCGGAAGCTCGTCCAGAAAGAGAACGCCGTGGTGGGCGAGTGAAATCTCACCGGGCCTCGGGTCGCTCCCACCGCCGACCAGCGCCACGGCCGAGGCCGTGTGATGCGGCGCGCGAAGCGGACGCCTGCCCCAGTCCCCGCGGCGAAAGCTGCCGGCGAGCGAATGAATCGCGGCCGATTCGAGCGCTTCGTCTTCGTGCATCGGCGGCAGCAGACCGGGCAACCGGTGCGCGAGCATCGACTTTCCGGTACCCGGGGGTCCAAGCATGAGCACGCTGTGCCGTCCCGCTGCGGCGACTTCGAGGGCGCGCTTCGGCAGCGCCTGGCCACGCACGTCGGCGAGATCGGGCGCGGTCGGCTCGACATCGAGCTCGCTTCGCGCGAGAAAGCGTGGAAGCTCTTCGCGCCCGGTGAGATGCGCGCACACGGCGAGCAGGCTGCGCGCGGGATGCACGACCGCGTCTTTCACGAGCGCTGCCTCCTCCGCGCTGCCGCCGGGAAGCACGAACGCGCGGCCGTCGCGATGCGCCTTGAGCGTCATGGCAAGCGCACCGCGAATCGGGCGCAGATCGCCGGAGAGCGCAAGCTCCCCCGCGAACTCGTATCGCGCTGTCGGCGCGGCAGGCAGCTGTCCGGTCGCGACCAGAATGCCCAGAGCGATGGGCAGATCGAATCGTCCCGATTCCTTCGGCAGGTCGGCGGGAGCCAGATTGACAGTGATCTTGCGCGCAGGAAATTCGAATTGTGCGTTTTGCAGCGCCGCGCGCACGCGATCACGGCTCTCTTTCACTTCGGTTTCCGGAAGACCAACCAGGTTGAAAGCGGGCAGTCCGCCCGAAAGATGTACTTCGACCGCTACCGGCAGGGCGTCGAATCCGGAAAGAGCGCGACTGTGCAGAACGGCGAGCGGCATGATGCGAGGTAGTCTGCCGCTCGTCGCAAAGGCGACGGCTATGGGAAGCTACGTCCCTCGCTTGACAGACGACGCGCGCGCCTCGAGCTCGGCGACCCGCGCCTCCAGCGCCTCGAGCTTTTCTCGCGTGCGCAGAAGGACCTGCTCCTGCAGCTCGAACTCCTCGCGCGGAACCAGATCGAGTCGCTGCAGGCTCGCCTGCAAGAGCGCCTTGATGTTCTTTTCGACGTCCTTGGCCGGTGAGGCTTCGATCGCCCGGCTGATTCTCTTCGCCAGCTCGTCGAGGTTAGCGCTGTTGAGCATCTTCATTCCTTCGCGTCTGCCGGATCGCAACACGCGGTCCGCACCAGCGTTTCGAGTCTAGCAAAGCATCTTCGCGATCGTTTCAGCCGGATGGCCGAGGCGTCATCGGCATCGCGTTTCGTTACGCGCCATTTTCGTGCCTGAGCACCGAAATGTCGCCCGGCATTGGTGCTGCAGCCTTCACGAACGCTCGGGGCGATGCACCGAACCGCGCGCAAGCATCTGAGAAAAATCGTTTTTGTGCAATGGCACAAGAAATGCTGACGACAGGCGAGCGGTCCCGACCACCTCCTTCACAACAGCCCGGATGGATCCCGACATGAACGGCTCTCGCCTTCCTGCCTCGCGCTTGCTCGCGAGCTTGATCACAACGCTGCTCGCTTGTGCTGCCCTCGCTCAGACTCCACCTCCGGCGGCTCCAGACCAGAAGCCGACTGAAGCAGCTCCTGCTGCCGCTCCCGCACCGCCATCCTTGTTGCCGTCGATGGCCGGGCCGCTCACGGTAAACGCGAAGCCCACGAGTTTTGACCTCGGACCCCTCGAGAAGGTGTATGTCACCGGTGTCGTCAGCGGTTTGGGGCTCACTCAAAACAACACATCCCCCGGCGACAAGAGTAGCAACCTGGATATAAGCAACGCCCAGGTTTTCATAAACAAGCCCGATGGCGTGTTCCAGTTCTTCATTCAGGCCGGCGCGTACTCTCTGCCCGACCTCGGTGTGCCATACCTGCGCTCGGTGGATGCGGCGAATGCTACGTACGGGAATTTTCCTCAGGGGTACGTGAAGCTCGCTCCGTCCGACAGCTTCTCGGTCATGGTGGGCGCTCTACCGACGCTCATCGGCGCTGAGTACACGTTCTCGTTCGAGAACATGAACATCGAACGGGGACTCCTCTGGAACCAGGAGAACGCAGTCAACCGCGGTGTGCAGGCGAATTACACCGCAGGACCTCTTGCTTTGTCGTTCTCGTGGAACGACGGTTTCTACTCGAAGAAATACAGCTGGGCCTCGGGCTCTGCCACTTACACGATCGATGATTCCAACACGATCGCATTCGTGGGCGGCGGCAACACGAAGCACACCAGTGTATCGACCACTGCGACACCGCTATTCCAGAACAATGGACAAATCTACAACCTGATCTACACGCACACCGGAGGGCCGTGGACCATTCAACCGTACCTGCAATACACCCACGTGCCTGCGCTCCCGGAGTTCGGTGCGCCTGCCTCGGCCTCTACTTGGGGAGTGGCGCTGCTCGTCAATTACAACTTCGATTCCGATGCCACTCCCGCGGGTTGGAGGGTCGCCGGCTTCAATTTGCCGGTCCGCGTGGAATACATCTCCAGCAACGGCAGCGGCTCGAACGGCGCACCCAATCTGCTGTACGGGCCGGGAAGCAAGGCGTGGTCGATCACGATCACGCCGACTTGGCAGTACAAGATTTTCTTCGCCCGTGCCGAGTTTTCGTACGTCAAAGCGAGCAGCACTACGCCGGGATCCGCCTTCGGCTCGAACGGCACGGACAGTTCGCAGGCTCGTGGGCTCTTTGAAGTGGGGTTGCTGTTCTGATTAGCGCGCGTGCTGGATCGCTTCGGTCCGCGCAAACATCGAGGGGCGACAAATGAAACTGGTAACTGCAATCATCAAGCCGTTCAAGCTCGACGAGGTCCGCGAGGCCCTGTCGGCCATCGGCGTGCAGGGCATCACGGTCACCGAAGTCAAGGGTTTCGGCCGGCAGAAAGGTCACACCGAGCTCTATCGGGGCGCCGAGTACGTGGTCGATTTCCTGCCCAAGGTAAAGATCGAAGCCGCGATCAAGAGCGAGTTGCTCGACCGCGTGATCGAAGCCGTCGAGAAGGCTGCCAATACAGGGAAGATCGGCGACGGCAAGATCTTCGTTTTCGACCTCGAACAAGTCGTGCGCATCCGCACCGGCGAGACCGGCGCGGACGCGCTCTAAGGGGAACGCCATGAAGACATTGCTCGCGTTGATCGCTCTTGTTGGCGTCTTCAGCCTGGCCACGTCCGCGCCCGCGCAGGACAAGGCCGCCGATCAGAAGACCGCGACGCCCGCTGTCGCACCTGCGGCACCAGCCGCTCCGGCGCCGGACGCTAAGAAGGAAGAGGCGCCCAAGGCGGAGGGCGCAGCGCCCGCTGCCGCGGCGCCGGCTGCCGCTCCTCCGGCGCCCGACAAGCCGGTATTGATCGGCGTCGACAAGATCAACAGCGGCGACACAGCTTGGATGCTGACATCGATGGCGCTCGTGCTGATGATGACGATTCCGGGCCTCGCCTTGTTCTACGGCGGCATGGTGCGCAAGAAGAACGTGCTCGCCACGGTAATGCAGAGCTTCGCGATCACTTGCCTCGTCACCGTCCTGTGGGTGATTGTCGGCTACGGCATAGCGTTCATCCCCGGAAACCCGTTCATCGGCAGCTTCGTGGACCGGTTCTTCTTAAGCGGCATGCTGTTCCAAAACGAGGCGGGCAAGATCACCGTGAGCCACCTCGCTCCGACCATCCCCGAGTCGGTGTACATGTGCTTCCAGATGACCTTCGCGATCATCACGCCTGCGCTCATCGCGGGAGCGTTCGCCGACCGCATGAAGTTTTCGGCGATGCTCTGGTTCATGGGCTTGTGGTCGGTGCTCATCTATTCGCCGATCGCGCACATGATGTGGGAATCGACAAGCGGTTTCTGGGCAACCAAGGGCGTGCTCGACTTCGCGGGTGGCACCGTCGTGCACATCAATGCGGGCATCGCCGGTTTGGCTTGTGCCTTGGTGCTGGGCAAACGGATCGGCTACGGCAAGGAAGCGATGCCGCCACACAACCTGACCTTGACAATCATCGGCGCTTCGCTCCTTTGGGTCGGTTGGTTCGGCTTCAACGCGGGATCGGCGGTTGCCGCTGACGGGCGCGCGGGGATGGCAATGACTGTGACGCAGCTCGCCACGGCAGTCGCCGCGCTCTCCTGGATGTTCACCGAGTGGATTGTCAAGGGCAAGCCTTCGGTGCTGGGCATCGCCTCCGGTGCAGTCGCGGGTCTCGTGGCGATTACGCCAGCATCGGGCTTCGTCGGGATCACCGGCGCCTTCGTGATCGGCATCGCGGCGGGGGTGGCCTGTTTCTTCGCGGCGACTTCGGTGAAGAGAGCCTTCGGCTACGACGATTCGCTCGACGCATTCGGCGTGCACTGCATCGGCGGGATCGTCGGCGCGCTTCTGACCGGCGTGTTCAACGTAAAGGAGATCAGCAAGTCAGACGGTGATTTCCTCGTTCAGCTCGGCGCGGTTCTCACCACGCTCGTCGTGAGCGGCGTCGGCAGTGTGATCATTCTCAAGATCATCGACTGGACCATCGGGTTGCGCGTCTCCGAGGAAGAGGAGCGCGAGGGTCTGGACGTGAGTCTCCACGGCGAACGCGTGGAGTAGCAGGGCAAGCGACGTTCGACGTTTCTCCTCAGTGGCTTCGGGGCGCGCCATGCGCCCCGTTTTTTTGCAGCGATCGACTGATCAGCTCTTCTTCCGCGCCCGCGGATGCGCCTGGTCGTAGGCCTTGGCGAGATACTGGAAGTCGAGATGGGTATAGACCTGCGTGCTGGCGATCGACGAGTGCCCGAGCATCTCCTGCACCGCGCGCAGATCGCCGGAGGACTGCAGCAGATGCGACGCGAACGAGTGCCGCAGCATGTGCGGATGCACGTGCCGCCCAAGGCCGCGCCTGATCGCCCACGCAGCGAGGCTCCTCTCGATGGCTCGCGCCCCGATCCTTCGACCCGATCGCGACAGGAAAAGAGCCTGATTGTTGCGCGCCGGGAAGCTCGCCCGCACCGTTAACCAGACGCGAACTGCCCTGAGCGCGGGAGCGCCCACTGGAACGATGCGCTCCTTGGCGCCCTTGCCCAGCACTCGCACTTCGCCTGTCGCGAGATCGACCGCGGTGATATCGAGACCGGCGAGCTCCGAAAGCCTCAATCCCGATGAGTAAGCGAGCTCGAACATCGCGCGGTCGCGCACTGCCAGCGGATCGTCTTTGTCGATCGTGACCAGCTGGACGGCCTCGTCGGGAGATAACGCTGCCGGCAAGCGGCGCTGCGATTTCGGCGCCTTGAGTCCCGCGCAGGGATCCTCGGTGAGCGCCGAGTCCCGATCGAGCGCATAGCGATAGAACGCCCGCCAGCCGGAGAGGATGCGCGCAAGGCTTCGACCCGACAGGCCGCGCGCGTGCAATGCAGAGAGAAAGCGGCGCAGGCTCGCGGCGTCGAGCCGCATGAGCGGCGTGTCCCCCGCCAGCGTCTTCAACAGCTCGAGATCGTAGAGATAGGCTTCGCGCGTGCGCGGGGGCCGCGTTGCGAGGTGTTCTTCGTAGGCTCGAAGGAGCGCAGCGTCGGCGCGCGACGCCGTCTTTTCGACTGAGCCACGCGCTTGTTTCACGGTTTCGTCAGGATTGCGGCAGGAAGCGCGCGGTGGCGACGCTCGCCAACTCCGCCAAGCGCGTGAGGTACATGGTCCCCATGCCGGCGTAGAAGCGGCCCGGCGTCTCGCTGCCGAGTCCGAGCAGGCCGAAAGTGTGATGGGTGCGCAGCGGCAGGAAGGCGAAGGACTTCAGCGTGGCGTGCGCGTCGAACCAGTCGCGCGACTCGAACGGCGCCTGCGTTCCGCAATAGGGGGTGCCGAGGCCCGCCGCGTATTCGCGCAGCTCCTGACTCGTCGCCGCGAGCTCCGGCATGTACGACTGCTCGGGCACCCTGCCCCAGAGTCGGAGCGCAACCTGCGGCACGCGGAAATCATCCTGCAAGCTGTGGTAGAGCACGCCCAGCGTCGTCTCGAGATCGGGCGCCGCGAAAAGCGCCAGCGTGGAGCGGTGCAGCTTCTCGCTGATCGCGTCGTTCTCCGTGCCATACTGGATCAGCTCCTGCAACTTGGTTTCGAGCTGCGTGTTCTTCTCGCGCAAGGTGACGATCTGGCGCTCGGCGATCGGGATCGCCCGCCCGCCGTGCGGGTGCGGCACGAAGATCTCGGCGAGCAGATCCGCGTACTGCTCGAAGAATCCCGGGTTCTCTTTCAGATACTCCGCGACCGCGCTTGCGTCCATCGCCTCATCCCTCGCCTTCGTTGTCATCGCTCAAGGAACGCTCCATTCCCCCTCGAACACAGTCTTGGCCGGACCGGTCATCCTGACCGGCGAGGTTCCGCCGTCCCAGGCAACCGAGAGCGCGCCGCCGCGCGCCATCACCTGCACGAGCGAGTCGAGAAGTCCGCGCCGCATCCCCGCGACGACGGCTGCGCAAGCACCCGTGCCGCAAGCAAGTGTTTCTCCCGCGCCGCGCTCCCACACGCGCAGGTGAATGTTAGCGCGATCGACGACCTCCATGTAGCCAGCGTTCACGCCGTGTGGGAAGCGCGGGTGTGCCTCGATGCGCGGACCTTGGCTCGTTACCGGTGCCTCGTCGATGCGCTCGACGCGCTGCACTGCGTGTGGATTGCCGAGCGAAAGAGCGCTGATCATCAAGCTTCTTCCGTCGACTTCGAGGGGCTCGATGGGTGCGCCCGTGCCGCCAATGAACGGAATTGCGTCCGGTTCGAAGCGGGGTACGCCCATGTCGACCGTCACCTCGCCGCCGGCAGCGAGCGATGGCTCGATGATTCCGCCCAGCGTCTCCACGCGCAGCCTTGTCTTGTCGGTGAGGCCGTGCTCACGCACGAAGTGCACGAAGCAGCGGGCGCCGTTGCCGCACTGCTCGACCTCGCCGCCGTCGGCGTTGAAGATGCGGTATCGAAAATCAGCGCCCGGGATTCGCGCCGCCTCGACGAGCAGGATCTGGTCGCACCCCACCCCGAAGTGTCGGTCCGCGAGCGCCCGAAGTTGCGTCGGCGCGAGGTCGATCTTCTCGCGCACGCCGTCGAGCACGACAAAGTCGTTGCCGAGCCCCTGCATCTTGGTGAAGCGGAGCCGACGCTTCATCGAGGAGGCGTGCCGAATGCCGAGTCGAATTTGGAGATCTCGATCTTGCCGCTGCGCGAGAAAGGGATGGGCGCCCAGTCCTGCACCGTGACGCTTCCTTTGATCGTATACGCGACCGGGAGCTGCGGTCCGAGCACCATCATCGCCACGGCGACTGCGCCCACATCCACGCGTCCGGCCAGATCCACCTTGGCCTCGCCGCCGGCCGGCAGCGTGTCGACGCGGACGGTGTGGCCACTCGCCGCCGGGCGATTGTCGAGCGTGATCTCGTAGTCGACCGCCTTGATCGCCAGCGCCGAAGCGTTCGGATTGCCGAGGCGCAGCCCGACCGAGAGCTCGGCCTTCCCGTCGACGATGCGAGTAACGCGCACGCTCTCCAAGCTCACTTGCGGCGCTTCGATCCGCGGCGCGGGAGTGGCGCAGGCGGTGATGATGAGGATCGCGGCGACAGCGAAGGCGCGCGGCAGCGCTTGAGCGGACGTTTCTGCCCTTGCGCCGAGTCGATCCTTCATTGCAAGCATCCGACTCGGCGTCACACGTTGAAGCGGAAATGGATTACGTCGCCGTCTCTCACCACGTATTCACGTCCCTCCAAACGCATCTTACCGGCTTCTTTCGCGCCCTGCTCGCCGCCACAGGCGACGTAGTCGGCATAGCTTGTAACCTCGGCGCGAATGAATCCACGTTCGAAATCGGTGTGGATCTCACCCGCGGCCTGCGGTGCGGTGCTTCCGTGATGGACTGTCCACGAGTGCACTTCCTTCGGGCCGGCGGTGAAGAAGGTATCGAGCCCAAGCAGCTTGTAGCCGGCATGGATCATCCGGTCGAGCCCCGGCTCGGTAAGACCCATGTCTGCGAGAAAAATTTCCTTTTCTTTTGCGTCCAGGTCGGCGATCTGGGCTTCGAGCGATGCGCATATTGCCACGACCGGCGCGCCCTCGCGCCTTGCGAGCGCTTCCACGCTCGAGAGCAGCGCGTTGTCGACGAAGCCGTGCTCATCGACGTTGGCCACATACATCGTCGGCTTCATCGTTAGCAGAAAAAGCGGCTCGAGCAGTGCCTTCTCCTCGGTATAGAGCTCCGCCGTGCGCGCAGGCTTCGCTTCGTTGAGCACCGTTGCAACTTTTTCCAGCGTAGCCACGAGGCGCTGCGCCTCCTTGTCGCCGCCGGCGCGCGCGACTTTCGCGTACTTCGCGAGCTGCTTATCCACGCTGGCGAGGTCGGCGAGCGCGAGCTCGGTGTTGACGATCTCGATGTCGGAAACCGGATCGACGCCGCCTCCGACGTGCGCCACGTTCTCGTCCTCGAAGCAGCGCACCACGTGTGCGATCGCATCGGTTTCGCGGATGTTGCCGAGGAACTGGTTGCCGAGCCCTTCGCCCTTCGAGGCGCCGGCCACCAGGCCTGCAATGTCGACGAATTGCACCGTCGCCGCGACGACGCGTTCCGGCCGCGCGATCGCTGCGATTGCTGAGAGGCGCGGATCGGGCACCTCGACGATGCCCACGTTCGGCTCGATGGTGCAGAACGGATAATTCTCCGCGGCAATGCCGGCCTTGGTCAGCGCATTGAACAGCGTTGACTTGCCGACGTTGGGCAGCCCGACGATGCCGCAGGAAAGACTCACGAGGCAGGCCCTTTGCTGCCGCCACGGGTGGTCTTCTCTGGCGCTGACGCCTTTTCCTCGGATGGCTGAGCGCGCGTATGCAGCTCAAGCATCGCGCGCTCGGTGTCCCCGGCGGCGAGCCTGGGCCACACTGCAAGCGCCCGGGCAATCGCGTCGTCGATCGCCGCGCGCTCCTCCGCTCGCGGCGGATGCAGCACGTAATCGACTACTTCCTGCTCACTTAGCACCGCGTCGCGCGGATGCCCGATTCCGATGCGCAATCGCCAGTAGTCGCCGGTGCCGAGCTGCGCGAGGATGTCCTTCAATCCGTTGTGCCCTGCGCTGCCGCCGCCGAACTTGAGCTTCACGCTGCCCGGCTTCAAATCGAGTTCGTCGTGCGCGACCAGGATCTCGGCCGATGCGATTCGATAGAAGCGCCCCAGCGCTGCCACCGCGAAGCCGCTTTCGTTCATGTAGTTCTGCGGCAGAGCGAGTCGAAGATCGGCTCCGTCGCTCGCCGCAGTACGTCCCACCAGGCTGTGGAAGCGCCCTTCGGATTTGAGCGCGACGCCGAGCTTCTGCGCCAGCCGCTCCACGAACCAGGCGCCGGCATTGTGCCGCGTGCTCGCATAGCTGCGCCCCGGATTACCGAGGCCAATGATCAGGCGCAGAGGTGTTGGCATGCTCGTTCAGTGCAAGCGAGCCGAACAAAAAAGCCCGCGGGGCGAAACCCGGCGGGCTTCTTCGCGCGTGCGGCCGCTTACTTCTTTTCTTCCTTCTTGCCGCCGGAGCGCTCGGCGCCCTTTTCGGCGCCTCTTTCGGGAGCCTTCTCGGCGCCCTTCTCTCCGGCTGCTTTCTCGGCCGTCTCGGAGGCCGCCTCCTCGACCGGCGCGCCTGCTTCGGCTTCGCCTTCGGCGGCCGGCGCGGCTTCCGGCTCCTCCTCGACGATGACCTTCGGAATCACCGCCGATGCGACCACGGGATCGAATCCGGCGTGCGTGACCGCCGTCACGCCTTGGGGAAGCCTGAGATCTGAGACGTGAATCGATTGGTTGAGCGTCAGCTCGCCCAAATCTACCGTGATGAACTCGGGCAGATCCTTCGGCAGACAGGAAATGTCGACCTCGGTGAGCACGTGGCTGATGATCGCGCCCGAGAGCTTGACCGCGGGCGCGTTCTCGCCGTTCTCGAAGTGCAGCGGCACCTTCATGTGGATGCGCCGGTTCGCATCAACGCGCTGGAAGTCGACGTGCAGAACCTCTCGCTTGAACGGGTGCATCTGCACCGCCCGCAGCAACACCTGCTGCGCCGACCCGTCGAGCTTCATGGTCAGAATCGAGGCGTGAAAGGCCTCGTTCTTGAGCGCGTGGATCAGCGCGTTGTGATCGAGTTCGATCGCCTGCGCCGCTCCGCTTGCACCGTAAACCACTCCGGGCGCGCGGCCTGACCGACGCAGGCGCCGGCTAGCGCTGCGACCGTGGCTCCGCGCGTCGCGCGGAAAAGCCGTGAATTCGTATTGCATGCCAGTCTCCGCTTGATCTTCGCCGGCACTGCTCGCCGGCGAAAGCCTTGAATTATAAAACGAAACAGCGCACCTGCGCTACTCGGTGAAGAGCGAACTCACCGACTCCTCGTTGGAAATCCGAGTCATCGTCTCCGCGAGGAGCTGCGCACAGGGGAGAGCGCGGATGCGCTTGCAGGCGCGGGCCTCTTCCGACAGCGGAATCGTGTCCGTGACCACGATCTCGTCGATCTCGGACTCGGCGATGCGTTGCACCGCGCCACCCGACAGTACCGGATGCGTGCAGTACGCCAGCACCTTCTGTGCGCCGTTCTCCTTGAGCGCCGAGGCTGCCTTGCACAGCGTGTTCGCGGTGTCGACGATATCGTCCATGATCACGCAGCTGCGTCCGTCGACGTCGCCGATGATGTTCATGACCTCGGCCACGTTCGCCTTCGGCCGTCGCTTGTCGATGATCGCAAGATCGGAATCGAGGCGCTTCGCGATCGCCCGAGCGCGTACCACGCCGCCGACGTCGGGCGAGACCACGAGCAGATTGTCGTGGTTTTGCTTCCACAGGTCGCCGAGCAGAATCGGCGTGGCGTAGATGTTGTCCACCGGGATGTTGAAGAATCCCTGAATCTGGTCGGCGTGCAGGTCCATCGTCATCACGCGGTCGACGCCTACCGAGCTGAGCATGTCGGCCACGACCTTGGCGGTGATCGGGACGCGCGCGGAGCGGGGGCGGCGATCCTGGCGCGCATAGCCGAAGTAGGGAATCGCCGCGGTGATGCGTCCCGCGGAGGCGCGCTTCAGCGCGTCCACCATCACCAGGATCTCCATCAGGTTGTCGTTGGTCGGCGCGCAGGTCGATTGCAGGACGAACACGTCTCGCCCGCGCACGTTCTCGAGCAACTCGACCATCACTTCCCCGTCGGAGAACCGTCCGACGACGCAGCGGCCGAGGCTGATGTTCAAGTGCCGGACGACCGCCTCGGCGAGCTTCGGGTTCGCCGTGCCGGTGAAGACACGCATGCGCTCAAACGCCATGATGAGAGCCTGGCGCTGCGCCGGGCCGGCCACCTGCGTCGGCGGCCCGCCCAGTGCAGCAGATGGCTGGGGAGGTAGGGATCGAACCTACGAATGCCGGAATCAAAATCCGGTGCCTTACCACTTGGCGACTCCCCAAGAGAATTCGTCGCGTCGGCAAATTTCAGGGCGCTGCAAATCCCCACAACGGGTGACGGTCGAGCGCCCGCGCCACAAACCCGCTGAGCTGGCACGCCCTTGTTGCCCGGGACAGGACCTGCGCCGCGACTTCTTCCGCGGCAAACGCCGCGAACACGCTCGAACCTGACCCCGACATCCGCACCGTGGCCCGCGCCGTCGCTGCCTCTCGCGCCAGCGTTTCGAGACAGTCCGCGATCGCCGGGAATCGCGCGGCCGCAACTCCCTGCAAATCGTTGCGGCCGAACCCCTCGGGAAAGACGGTTATTTTCGTGGACGCGCTATTTCGTGTCAATTCAGGCGCAGCGAAAATCGTCGCGGTGGCCACCGCGATGCCGGGATTGATCACCGAGAACCACGTCGGCGGAAGACTCACCGGCGCGAGCAACTCTCCGATGCCGCGCCCGAGCGCCGGCTCGCCGAAAACAAAGAAGGGAACGTCCGCGCCGAGCTCGAGCGCCAGGCTCATCAGGCTGCGCCGGGAGTAGTTCAGTTGCCACAGCCGGTTCAGCCCGAGGAGGACCGTGGCCGCGTCCGAGCTGCCGCCACCCAAGCCCGCGCCGAGCGGCAATTTTTTCTCCACCGAGATCGCAACGCCGCGCGTCGTGCCGGATTCGCTTTGCAGAAGGCGCGCCGCTCGCACGGCGAGGTCGTCTTCAGGCGCCACGCTATCCGCGCCGCATTCCCTGACGATAGCGCCGTCGCTTCGCTCCGCCAGCGTCACGAAGTCGCCGTATGAAATCGGCACGAAAAGCGTCTCGAGCGTGTGATAGCCGTCGCCGCGACGGTCGGTGACGTGCAGGAAAACATTGAGCTTCGCCGGCGCTGGAAGCTTGAGAAGACTCTGCGCGATCATTGCCATGAATCGACCGCAAGCCGCAGCTCCACGTCGGGATAGGAGAGCGTCATTCGCGAGGGTCGCTGCACGGCGTTCCTGTCCGGCGCGTGGGCGAGGTAGACGATCGTCCAGCCATCCTGCATCAACAACGCTGCCCTGCCGTCTTCGCCGGCTTCGCCCTTGAACGGCGCCCCCGCGCGCGGCGCGCCCTGGATCCAAGACGCGAGTCCATCGACCGGCAGACGCCAGCCCAGTCCCTTTTCCGTGAGCGCGACCCAGTCGCCAGCGGTGAGCACGCGGCCATCCGCAGCCTGCAGCCGCACACCTTGCGCGTCACCGGAGAGCATCGCCACGGTCTGACCGAGCGGCGAAGCGAACTCGAGCTCGTCGCGCTCACCCGCGTGATGCCAGCGAAAATTGGCGCTGAATGCGTCCGTGCCGTGGCGCGCGCTCAAGCGGCCGGCTACATCGAAGCTCGTCGCGAGCACCGGAAGCTTGATGCTTGCCGTCGTGTCCGGTCGAATTCCTGCGGGAGCGCATGCGGCAAGCGCGAGTACGAAGCACGCCTGGACCAGCGCGAAGAAGCGTCGGAGGTGCGTCCCGCCGTCAGCCGCGGGCATCAAGCTTCAGCGCGAGAGTCGACGGACCGTTTCCAGGAGCACGGGATTGTCCGGCGTTTCCTTGAGCTGCGCCTGCCACACATCCCGAGCGCTCGTGCGCTCGCCCTTGGCCCACAGGACCTCGCCGAGATGTGCTGCAATCTCGGGATCGGGCCGCTCGGCGAGCGCTCGGCGGAGGAATTTCTCCGACTCGTCCAGATTGCCGAGGCGGTAGTTGCCCCACCCCATGCTGTCGAGAATGAACGGATCATCGGGCGCGAGCGTATGCGCCTTCTCGATGAGGCTCATGCCTTCCGCGGCCCGCTGCGTGCGATCGACCAGTGTGTAGCCGAGCGCATTGAGCGCCTGCGCGTTGTCAGGCTTGAGCTCGATCACGCGCTTCAGCCGCGATTCGACCTCATCCAGCCGGTCGAGCTTCTCCGCCACCATCGCTATGTCGTACAGAAGGTCAACGGAGTCCGGGTCTCCCGCCAATGCGTCATTCAACACGGCGTATGCGCCCTTGTAATCCTTGGCATCCTGCAGGAGCTGCGCGTCGGCTTGCTTGAGCTGAATCTCCTGCTCGGCTCCGTCGGGCTCAAGATTGGCGAGGAAGCTCCGCGCCGCCGCGGTCTTGCCCTGCTTGCTCATTACTGCGGCGATGCGCAACTTGGCCGCCCAGACCCGATCGCCCTCCGTGATCTCGCGATAGCGGGCGATCGCATCATCGTAACGGTGCGTCTCTTCGGCTATCTCGCCCAGGTAGAAGCTCACCGCGCCAGGTTCACCGAAGCCCGCATCCTTGAGCTTGAGAAAGCCGCGCTCGGCGGCGGGGTAATCGCGCATCTGAAAGGAAAGTGCGGCCACCGCATACTCGAGCTCGCGATCGGTCGGATCCGCGTCGAGCAGGCGCTGGAACACGGCACGCGCGTCGCCATAGCGCTTGTCCTCGGTGTAGAGCTGCGCGAGCGCCCCCGCCGCTGGCCGCGACTGCGGCGAATCGGCGAGGAAAGCGGTGAGGTAGCTGATCGCGCTTTCGCGCGAATTCTTGGCGAGCAGATCCGCCTTGAGGAGCACGGCGCGCTCCCAGCCGGGATTGAGTTCCAGTGCACGGTCGACCGCGCGCATCGATGCCGAAGCGACTTCGACATCGTTGAGGCCCGTGTTGTAGCCGGCAAGCGCGACCGCGAACTGCGCTTCCGGAACGCCCGGATACGGTTGGGCGAGCTCGGTCACGAGCTTGTAAACCGCGGTCTTGTCCTGCTGTCCCGAGAGCGCACGATTGAGCTGCAGAAAGGCCTCGCCTAGCGTGTTGCCCTTGCCCGCGGCATCGGCGAGCAGCTTCGCGAGATCGGCCTTGAGGTCGGCGCCACCGCTGGGGAGCGCAAGCATACTGGCCATCTGCCGCGCGCGGTCGGAGCTCGGATCGAGCTTCTGCCAGAGCTGCGCAGCCTGCAAGGCGAGACTGCGCTGCCGCGCGAAGAGCGCCACTTCCGTAGCGCGCCGCGCGAGCCCTGCGTCCTGCGCCTCGCGCGCAGCTTCGTAATAGGCGCGGGCGGCGACTCCGGGCTCGCCTCGCTGCAAGGCGATGTCGCCGACGAGAATCTTGTACATCACGTCCGGACTGAATGAAGGCGACGCAGGCGCCTCGGTCGGGGCGGGGGCCGGCTGCGCGAACGCCGTGCCGATCGCGAGTCCGACGATCGACACAGCAATGCGGGTGAAATTCAGAAGGCTGAAAGGATGCACGCTGGAAACCGCTTGATCTCAAAGGGAGCGCGCTCGCGAGCGCGCGGAATATCGAACATCTTAGGGTATAGTCGCCTTGCCCACAAACACGCTGATCGGGCGCCGGAGCGCGTGTGCCAGAACTTCCCGAGGTCGAAACGACGCGTCGCGGCGTCGCGCCGCACGTCGAGCGCCAGAAAGTCACGGCCGTAAGAGTCTACGATCGCAGATTGCGCTGGCCGGTTCCCCGCGACCTGTCGCGCAGGCTCGTCGGCCGCACCGTCGACCGGATCGAACGGCGAAGCAAATACCTGCTATTTCGCCTCGGCGAGGACACGCTCATCGTTCATCTCGGCATGACGGGGAGCCTGCGCGTGTTCAACGTCGCGCCGCCCAGGCAAGCGCACGATCACATGGACCTCGAGTTCTCGAGCGGGATCGTGCTGCGGTATCGAGACCCACGGCGCTTCGGGGCTGTGCTGTGGGCTCCTGCCTCCAAGCGCGAGCATCGGCTGCTTGCCGCGCTCGGCCCCGAGCCTTTCTCCCCCGAGTTCAACGCCGACTATCTTCATCGCGCGACTCGGGGCAGGCGCGCGGCGATCAAGCTCGCGCTGATGGACAATCGGCTGGTCGTGGGCGTAGGGAACATCTATGCGAACGAATCATTGTTTCGCGCCGGCATTCGTCCCGCGCGGGCCGCGAACCGCATATCGCTGCCGCGATTCGCGCGCCTGGTCCAGGCCGTTCGGGACACTCTGACCGAGGCGATCGCCAGGGGCGGCAGCACGCTTCGCGACTATGTCGACAGCCGGGGCGAGCGCGGCAACTTCCAGCTTGCTTGCTTCGTGTACGGGCGCGAGGGCGAACCATGTCGCGTGTGCGGGACGAGCATTCGCTCTGTCCGCCTTGGAGGCAGAGCGAGCTATTTCTGCCCGCGCTGCCAGCGCTAATCGCGCGACTCCCGACCGCTGGTCCGTGTGATCGGCCTCGTTCGGCCCGATTGGTGCGGTTCGTGCTAGGTTCGTGCTAAAGTCCGGCGCGAATCATCGCGCACCCTAGGGAGCTTGGGGCAATGATGCAATCGAGAGAGCTTGCTGCGCGCTTCGAGGCGTACAGCGATTGGCGGCGGCGGCTCTCGGCCGGCATTTCCGGGCTGCACGAGTGGCTTTCGCAGCAGGAGCTCGCCGACGCCCAGACCGATCTGCAGGTGCAGCGGCTGCTCGAGCGGCTGCATCAGGACAAGCTCGTCGTGGCCTTCGTCGCGGAGTTCTCGCGCGGCAAATCCGAGCTGATCAACGCGATCTTCTTCGCCGACTTCGGCCAGCGGCTGCTCCCCTCTTCCGCCGGACGCACGACGATGTGTCCGACCGAGCTGCTCTACGATCCCACGCGACCGCCGTCGATCCGGCTACTGCCCATCGAAACGCGCGCTCGAGACGGCTCCGTTGCGGAGTTCAAGAATTACGCCGACGAGTGGGTGACGCTTGGGCTCGACCTGTCCTCTCCGGACAAGATGAGCCAGGTCCTCTCGCAAGTCTCGCAGACCAAGCGAGTCCCGATCGCGCTCGCACGCAAATATGCGCTCTACGAAGACGGCGACGTGCTCGCCCCGCTGTCGCAAGCAGACGAGATTGCGGTGGACATCCCCTGCTGGCGGCACGCGGTCATCAATTTTCCGCATCCGCTGCTGCAGCAGGGCCTGGTCATTCTCGACACGCCCGGACTGAATGCGATCGGGACCGAGCCCGAGCTGACCTTGAGTCTTCTTCCCAACGCGCACGCGGTGCTGTTCGTTCTGGCCGCGGACGCGGGCGTGACCAAGACCGACATCGAGGTCTGGCAGAATCATCTGGTCGGCGTGGACCCTGCGAGCAAAGAGGGCCGGCTCGTCATCCTGAACAAGATCGACGGGCTGTGGGACGAGCTCAAGAGCGGCGCCGAGGTCGACGCCGAGATCACGCGCCAAGTGAAAAGCTGCGCGCAGATTCTGCGCCTGCCTCCGTCGCAGGTGTTCGCGGTTTCCGCGCAAAAGGCGCTCCTCGCCAAGGTGAACGGGGACGACGCGCTGCTCGGCCGCAGCCGCCTTCCGCAGCTTGAGCAGGCTCTCTCCAAGGAGCTGATTCCGGCGAAGCGCGAGATCGTCGGAACCGCAACGCGAGCCGAGATTCGCGCGCTCGCGCTCACCGTGCGCGCGATCCTCGACGCGCGCGCAGCGGGCATCCGTGAGCAGCTCGCCGAGCTCAGGGGCCTGCGCGGCAAGAATCAGGACGTGGTCGAGCACATGATGGAGCGCATCAAGCAGGAGAAGGAGCTCTACGAGCGCGGCATGCAGCGATACTCGGCGCTGCGCAACGTTTTCACGCAGCACACAACCGGGCTCTACGAGACGATCGGGCTCGAGGCTCTGCGCGAAACGGCGGGCCAAACGCGCCGCCGCATCGAAGACAGTCCGTTCACCAAGGGTGTTCGCATGGCGATGAGCGATTTCTTCGCCACCATCCGCGCCAACATCGAGCAGAGCGCCCAGAAGACGAGCGAAATCCACGACATGATGGAGGCGATGTACTCGCGCTTCGCGAAGGAGCACAACCTGGAGCCCTTCAAGCCGCCCCCGTTCTCGATGCTGAAATATCAGAAGGAGATCGACCGCCTAGAGCGTGCCTTCAACGTGCACTTCAACACGCTATGGAACATGGTGAGCAAGGCCAAGTTCGCGCTCATGAAGAAATTCTTCGAAACGATCGCGATGCGTGCCAAGCACGTCTTCGATATCGCCAATCGCGACCTCGAAACCTGGCTCAAAGCAATCATGGCTCCGCTCGAGACCCAAGTGCGCGAGCACCACATCCAGCTGCGCCGCAGGCTCGAAAGCGTGAAGCGGATCCACCGCGCGAGCGAGGAGCTCGAAGACCGCATCGCCGAGCTCGAGCAATCGGAGGCCGGCATGCGCGCGCAGCTCGACGCGCTCAAGAGGGAGATTGCGGCGATCGATGCGGTGATCGATCAGCCCGAGCTGGTACCGTTGGCGGCAAACGCCTGAGGGCGCGTCAGCTCCTGTGCGGGGCGGCGGCCTTGGCCGCCATCAGCCCCTCGTACTTCAACCTCAGCTCGGCCTTCGTCTCGACGTGGTCCGGGTCGACCGGAATGCAGTCGACGGGGCAGACCTCCACGCACTGCGGCTTGTCGAAGTGTCCGACGCATTCCGTGCACTTGGCGGGATCGATGACGTAGATCTCGATTCCCTGCGAGATCGCGTCATTGGGGCACTCGGGCTCGCAGACGTCGCAGTTGATGCACTCGTCGGTGATCATCAGCGCCATAGCTCTTACTCTTTCCCCACCCGCTTCTGGGGACGTCCCGTGAACTTGGCAGCCAGCCGCGCAGCCACGCTCGGAGCGACGAAGCTCGACACGTCGCCGCCGAAACGGGCGATCTCGCGGACGATCGAAGATGACATGAACAGGTATTGCTCGGAAGGAGTGAGAAAAAGAGTTTCGACCTCCGGATAAAGGTTGCGGTTCATGCCGGCCATCTGGAACTCGTATTCGAAATCAGACACCGCGCGAAGACCGCGCAGGACGATCCGCGCGTCGACCGAATGCACGAAGTCCATCAGCAGGGAGGAAAAGCCCATGACCCTGACCTTGGTGATTGTCGCAAGCACCTCGCGGGCCATCGCGATGCGCTCGGCGGTGGTAAACAGCGGGCGCTTGCTCTCGCTGTCGGCGATCGCGACGATGACCTCGTCGAACATGCGGGCGGCGCGGCGAACGAGGTCCTCGTGACCGCGCGTGAACGGATCGAAGGTGCCCGGATAGACGACCTTGAGCATTGTTGTCATTCCGTTCGGCCGGCGTGGCGCAGCAGATGATAATGCACCTTCCCAGCCTTGTCCCGGCGCCAGATCGCAAGCCCCGGCGGCGGCTGGACGGCCGAGGGCGCCTCGACGTAGAGCGCTCCGCCGGGAGCGAGGCGGGCCGCAGCGAGAGGGAGCAAGAGTGGCCAGACTTCTCGCGCGAAAGGCGGGTCGAGGAAGACGACGTCGAAGAGGCGTTTCTCGCGCGCCAGGAACACCAGCGCATCCGCGCAATGAACCTCCAGCGCGGAGGTTCCGATCTCCGCGGCCGCTCCGATGATTGCGCGACAAAGCTCCTTGTTGTGCTCGAGCGCCACCGCATGGTTCGCGCCACGAGACAAGGACTCGAAGGAGAGCGCTCCGCTGCCGGCAAACGGGTCCAGCGTGCGTCGCCCCGTGAGATCCTGGCCGAGCCAGTTGAAAAGGGTTTCGCGGACGCGGTCCGGCGTCGGGCGCACGCCGATGACGCGGGGAAAGCGCAGTTTGCGGCCGCGCCACCGCCCGCCGATGATGCGGATTTCGTTCGCGAGCACTTGAAGCCGGTCGGGTCAGCGCGCAACGTTAAAATTATATCTTCCGTCTTCCAGAACTTTCGGTCATCGGACAAAGCATGCTCGAACTGTTCAAGCGCAGCCCGGGCGACGAGCGCCCATGGACCGAGCGGCTCAGGTCCGGACTCGGCCTGTCGCGCGAGCGCCTGGCTCGGCCCTTGGCTGCCATTCTCGGTCAGAAGGCGCTTTCAGAAAGCTCGCTCGAAGAGCTGGAAACGGCCCTAATCGGCGCGGACGTGGGCGTCGCGGCGACCGAGCGGCTGCTCGCCGACCTGCGCGCGAGATGGAAACGAGCCGGCCCGACGGCCGATGCGCGTGCGCTGCTCAAGGACTCGCTCGTCGAATTGCTCGCCCCGCTCGAACAACCGCTCGTGATCGGCGAAGCACGGCCGTTCGTTGTGATGCTCGCGGGCGTGAATGGCGCCGGAAAGACCACCTCCATAGGCAAGCTCGCCAAGTATCTGCAGGCACAGGGACACTCGGTGTTGCTCGCCGCCGGCGACACTTTTCGCGCGGCTGCTCGCGAGCAGCTCGAGGCCTGGGGTGTCCGCAACGGGGTCCATGTGATCGCCCAAGAAAGCGGCGATCCAGCGGCGGTGGTGTTCGATGCAGTCGGCGCGGCGCGAGCGCGCGGTATCCACGTTGTTCTGGCTGACACCGCCGGCCGGCTTCCCACGCAGCGTCACCTGATGGAAGAACTCAAGAAGATCCGCCGCGTCATTGCCAAGGCGCAGGAGGGGGCGCCCCATGAAACGCTGCTTGTCCTGGACGCCAACACCGGACAGAACGCGCTGGCGCAGGTGGCGGCCTTCGATAATGCCCTTGGCCTCACCGGGATCGTGCTAACCAAGCTCGACGGCACGGCGAAAGGCGGGGTAGTTGCCGCCATGGCGGGCGACCGGGCGGTCCCGCTCAAATTCATCGGCGTGGGAGAGGGCCCCGATGACCTTCGCCCGTTCCGGGCAGCGGAGTTCGCAGAGGCTCTCGTCGGCTGACCGGCGGGGAACGCCTCCCTGCCGCGGCAGGGCTGTAAGCGTACACTCACTTTCTCGTGATGCATTGCCCATTGGCCATTCGTTTCCTCGGACCTTGAAGGCTCTGGGAACTTATGGGCCCATTAGCACTCTGACGTTGCGAGTGCTAAGATTAAAAATCCAGAAGGAGCGAGAAATCCGATGACGGGCACCAGTTTGGCGTTTCCGACCCCAGCATCGCTGGGGAGCATCGATCATTACATCCAGGCCGTAAACCGATTTCCCCTGCTCTCGGCCGAGCAGGAGGTAGCGCTCGGGCGGCGGCTGCGCGATCACAACGACCTCGATGCCGCACGGCAACTCGTGCTTTCGCATCTTCGGCTTGTCGTCGCCATCAGCCGCAATTACCTGGGCTACGGCCTGCCACAGGCTGACCTGATCCAGGAGGGCAACGTGGGGCTGATGAAGGCCGTTCGCCGGTTCGATCCGGAGCGCGGCGTTCGCCTAGTCTCGTTCGCGCTGCACTGGATCAAGGCAGAGATCCACGAATACATCCTGCGCAACTGGCGGCTGGTGAAGATCGCCACCACGAAGGCGCAGCGCAAGCTCTTCTTCAACCTGCGCAGCATGAAGTCGGGGCCTGGCTCTCTCAGCCGCAATGAGGCGGCCGGCATCGCGCGCGATCTCGGCGTGAAGCCAGAAGAGGTCTTCGAGATGGAGACCCGCCTTTCCGGGCAGGACGTCGCGCTCGAGCCTCAGCCGGGCGAAGAGAACGAAACATTGGCGCCGATCGGATATCTGACCGACGCCGAGTCCGAGCCGGCGCCGCTTCTCGAACGCGCCGAGAGCGCTCGCAATCGAAGCGACGGGCTCAAGCGCGCGCTTGCCAAGCTCGACAGCCGCAGCCGCGAAGTCATCGAAGCGCGTTGGCTGCGCGAAGACGACGAGCATGCGACTCTGCAGGAGCTTGCCGACCAGTATGGGGTCTCTGCGGAGCGCATTCGACAGATCGAAAGCAAGGCGCTCAAGACAATGCGCGGCCAGATGAACGGGCTGTAACAAACCCGAGCCGCGAAGCACGCAAAGCCGGCGTCGAGCCGGCTTTTTTTCTGCCTATAGCTCGATCTGAGCCCCGAGCTCGACCACCCTGTTGGTCGGAATGTTGAAATACTCGATCGCGCGGGTCGCGTTCTTCGACATCGACACGAAAAGCTTCTCACGCCACAAAGCCATCCCGGGCACCGCCGAGGCGATCAGCGTTTCGCGCGACACGAAGAAGGACGTGTCCATCATGTCGAAAGGCGCACCGCGGCGGCCGCATTCCTCGAGCAGCGTCGGGATGTCCTGATCCTCCATGAACCCGTAGGAAGCCTCGATCTGGCGAAAGTCGCACCCCGGCTCCTCGATGCGCAAGCGCTCCGCTAGCGGCACCCTTGGCACGTCGCGAGTCTTGAGAGTCAGCAGGACGACGCGCTCGTGAAGCACTTTGTTGTGCTTGAGGTTGTGCAGGAGCGCGGGCGGAACGCGCCCCTCGGCGGTAGTCAGGAAGACCGCGGTCCCTGGAACTCGCGGCGGCGGCGCGGCCGAGATGCTCGCGATGAAGACATCGAGCGGTATCGTCTCCTTCGCCAGGCGCTCGGCGAGAATCGCGCGACCTCGCTTCCAGGTCGTGAGCAGCGTAAACACGACGATGCCGATGGCGATGGGGAACCACCCGCCCTGAGGAATCTTGAGCGCGTTCGACCCCAGGAAAGAAAAGTCGACGACGAGCAGCGGCACGACGATGGCCAGCGCGACGAGCTTGTGCCAGTGCCACAGGCGCGTGAGCACCACGTAGATAAGCAGAGAATCGATGGTAAGTGCCATCGTCACCGCGATGCCGTACGCGGCGGCGAGATTGCTCGAGCTCTGGAACCCGACTACGAGCAGGATCACCGCGGTAAGCAGGGTCCAGTTGATGAACGGCACGTAGATCTGCCCGATCTGGCGCTCCGAGGTATGCGTGATGGTTAGTCGCGGGCAATAACCCATCTGTATCGCCTGGCGCGTGAGCGAGAAAGCACCCGAGATCACCGCTTGCGAGGCAATCACCGTCGCGCATGTCGCGAGCGCGACCATCGGCAGGAGCGCCCACTCCGGCGCGAGCAGATAGAAGGGATTCTTGATCGCCGAGGCATCATGGATGAGCAGCGCGCCCTGTCCGAAGTAGTTGAGCACCAGCATGGGCAGCACGAAAATGAGCCATGCCCGGCGGATCGGGTCGGCTCCGAAGTGCCCCATGTCGGCGTAGAGCGCCTCGGTCCCGGTGATGGCAAGCACCACGGCGCCCAGTGCAAGAAACGCCGCCAGCGGATTGCTGACGAGGAAGCCGATCGAGTACGCCGGATTGAGCGCCGCGAGTACACCGGGGTTGCGTGCGATCTGCAGCGCGCCAAGGACCCCGATGGCGATGAACCAGACTGAGGTCACGGGGCCGAAAAGCACGCCCACCCTCGCCGTGCCGTGCCGCTGGATCGAGAAGAGCGCGATCAGGATCATGAGCGTTACCGGAACGACGTAGGGCTTGAGCACCGGCGCCATCACGTCCAAACCCTCGACCGCGGAGAGCACCGAGATCGCCGGCGTGATCATGCCGTCGCCGTAGAACATCGCGGCACCGAAGATGCCGAGGCCCATAAGCCACCAGCGACTCCGCCGATCGGTAAGACCGCGCCCGACGAGCGCAGTGAGCGCCATGATGCCGCCTTCGCCGCGGTTGTCCGCGCTCATGATGAGCGTGACGTACTTGAGCGTCACGATGATCGTGATCGCCCAGAAGATGAGCGAGAGCACCCCGTAGATGTTCGCTTCGGTCAGCGCGAGGCCATGCGGGCCGGTGAAGCATTCGCGCAGGGTGTAGAGCGGGCTGGTGCCGATGTCGCCGAACACGACACCGATCGCCGCGATGACCAGCGGCGGGAACCGTCGATGACCGGGATGAGACGCCGCGATGGCCTCGCGCCGCAGCCTCGATGCTCTAGCAGGCGCCCTCGTCGGGCCGCCGGGAGAATCGGATGTTCAGCTGCTTGAGCTTGCGATACAGATGCGTGCGCTCGAGTCCGGCGCGCTCGGCGACCCGGCTCATGTTGCTCTGCTCCTTGCCCAGCAGCTGCTCGAAGTAGATGCGCTCGAAAGCTTCGCGCGCCTCGCGCAGCGGCAATTCGAAGAAGCGCGCAGTCAATTCCGGCGCCACCGCGGCCGGGGGCAGCAGCGCGCTGTCGCCGAGCAGCCGCCGCACGTGCTCGGCGGTGATTTCGCTGTTCACGGTGAGCGCGAGGTTGGCGATCACGCTGTGCAGATGATCGAGGTTCCCCGGCCAGTAGGCTGCCGCGAGCGCGCTCACCGCGCCGTCGTGCATCGTGGCCTGAGTGCGCTGGCTCGCGGAAATCTCACGCCAGTAGCGATCGACGAGCGCCGGAATGTCCTCGCGGCGCTCGCGCAAGGGCGGCAGCATCACCGCGCCGACGGAGAGCGAAGCGAGGAGCGCCGCATCGAACCGACCATCGGCAGCGAGGTTGGCGAGCTGCTCGCTGCTCGTGCAGACCAGAATCGTGTTGTGCTTTTCGAGCTTCGGCAGGAGGAAAGCCAGACCTTTCTGCTCGGCGCGCGAATACCCTCCAATCTCGCCGCAGTACAGCAGCCCGTCGCGCGCGTCCTCGAGGAGCTGCATCGGGTTCGACACCAGTCGCGATCCGTTCTGCAGCGCGACGAACGGCGTGTCGGGCACGTGAATCGCGCGAGCCGCAAGCTCGTGCCCGGTCCCCGATTCGCCAACGAGCAGGATCGGGCGAGTCGCGCGCAGCAACTGCTCGATCGCACGCTCAGCCTCGATCACCGGAGTGCTCGTTCCGAGCGCGGCCAGAGAGACGCGGCGCGGCGTCTGTCCGGCTCCTGTCTTGAGCGCGCGTGTCACTGTGGCGAGCAGCTTCTGCAAGCCGACCGGCTTCTCGAGGAAGTCCACGGCGCCGATCTTCGTCGCTTCGACGGCCGTCTCGATCGTTCCGTGGCCCGACATCATCACGACGGGCATCGTGAGCTGGCCGCCGGCCGCCCATTCCCGAAGCAACGTGACGCCGTCGGTGTCGGGCATCCAGATGTCGAGCAGCACGAGCGCCGGCTGGCTGCGCGCGCGGTAGCTGCGAGCCTCGCCCGCGTTCTCGGCCAGACTCACGCGATAGCCTTCGTCCTGCAGGATCTCGGAGAGCAATTCGCGGATGCCGACCTCGTCGTCGACGATCAGAATCTCCTGCGGCTGCGCCATCACGTCTTGCTTCCTTCCAGCGGAAAGTGGAGGGTCACCGCTGCACCTCGCGGCTGACGGTTTTCGACCGTCACGCGCCCGTGGTGCTCCTCGACGATTTTCTTCACGATTGCGAGCCCGAGGCCGGTTCCTTTCGCCTTGGTCGTCACGTAAGGCTCGAAGGCACGCCGCATCATGTCCTCGGGAAAGCCCGCACCGCCATCGGCGAGCGAGAGCACGACCTCGTTGACTCGGCGCTCGACCGCAAACTCGTAGGCGGGCTCGGCGACGTCGGCCTGCGCGTCGACGGCGTTCTGGATCAGATTATGAAACACTTGACGCAGCCGCGTGGGTTCGCCATGAATGACGGCGTTGTGGTCGGCCAGCTTCACCGAGACGTGGGGCCGCAGATTTTCGTACAAGGCGAGCACATCGAGCAAGAGGGCGCCAAGATCGACGGCCTGCATGCGGCCGGGTCGCGGCTGGCGGGCGTAGATGGCGAAATCGTCGACCATGTGCTTCATCGCCGTCACCTGCGCGATGATCGTCTGCGTGCCGCGGGTCAGCGTTTCCTCGTCGCTGCCTTCGAGCTTGCCCGCGAGCTTCACCGCCAGCCGCTCGGCGGAAAGCTGGATCGGGGTCAGCGGGTTCTTGATCTCGTGCGCGAGACGCCGTGCGACCTCCGCCCATGCCGCATCGCGCTGGGCCTGCACGAGGTCGGAAACGTCGTCGAACACGACAACGCAGCCAGGGGCCGACTCGCCGGGCAACCCCGATCCGCGCATCAGCAGCACGCGAGTGAGGCTCGAAACGGATAGCTCCGCCTGCCGCTGCCACTGTCCATCGCGTCCTTCGCGAAAGCCTTCGGCGACGAATTCGGCGAACGCGGAGAGCGCCGGCAAGCGCCGGCCCCAATCGACCAGCGGCACACCGACCAGATCGGCGAGCGGCTGCTGCAAAATTACGGCCGCGCTCGGATTCGCCGTGCGCAACCGGAAGGCGTTGTCGAAGACGAGCACGCCCGCGGAGAGATTGGCGAGCACGCTCTCAAGATAGGCGCGCGTGGTCTCGATCGCGTGTCGATCCTCCTCTTCCTTCTGCTGTGCCTGCGCGAGTCGAGCCGTCATCGTATTGAACGATTCGGTGAGGACTCCCAGCTCGTCGCGGCTTTGCACCGGATGGCGGCGGCTGAAGTCGCCCTGCGCGACCGCGCGCGTGCCTTCGGCAAGCAGTCCTAGCGGCCGGCTGAATTGCTCCGACAGCACCACGGCCAATCCCAGCGCGGAAAGGAGCGCGAAGAGGAGCGTCAGCGTAAGCGTCAGGCCGTAAAGGCGCTTGAGCGCGGTGCGCGAGAAGGAGAGCTCCTGATAGTCCTTGTAGCCTGACTGCACCTGCTCGGCATCCTGCTGCAATTGCTTCGGCACGGGCTCGACGACCTGCAGCACGCGCAGCGGGACCGTCGGATCGTTGCTGTTCACCGACACGACCACACGCAACATCAGTCCCTGATCGCCCATCTGCTCGACCTTGGCAAAGGTTTGCTGCAAGCGGGCGCTGCGCATCGCCTGCGCCGAGGGTGGCTCCGGCGTCAACGTCGACCCCGACACCCCCGCCACTGCGAGCACGCTGCCAGACGCCGAGAAAAGCGCCGCCTCATACACGCCTGCCTGCTCGCTTGCGCGATTGAGGCGCATCGTCATGCTGCCGGCGTCGGCTTCCTGCAGCGTGAGCGCGAGCTGGGTCGCCTTGTTCGTCGTCTCCTTCAGAAGATAGTCGAGCGCGTTGCGCCCGAGGTTGAGCCCGCCTTCGAGCGCGCGATCGACGCGCACGTCGAACCAGGATTCGATGCTCTTGCCAAGGAACGACAGCGACACGCCGTAGAGCAGCGCCCCAGGAAGCACCGCCACCAGAGCAAAGAAGAGCACGAGCCGCAGCGCAAGCCGAGACCCGAAAACGCCGGTCCTGAGGCTGCGCCTGAGCCGCGCGAGCTGATAGCCGACGAGTCCCGTCAGCATCACAACCATCGCGACGTTAAGCACCAGCAGCAGGTCGTAGCTGCGCGCGAACAGCGCGGTATTCGCGCTCGCGGTGGCGAGCAGGAACAGGAAGATCACGCCAAGACAAGCGCAGGCGAGCAACACATAGCGCACGACACGCGAGGCGCGAATGCCTTTCATGGCGTAAATCCAAAGCGGTACCAGTCCGACTGCAGCGACCAGTCGCGCGAAGCGAGCGCATTGATCTGGAAAGGCTTCGGCAGAAGCGTGACGTCGAGCCTGAGCCGCACGCCCGCATCGTAGCGGGTCCCCCGGGTCAGCTGATCGAGCTGCGCGACCGGGCGCGAAACGACACGGGAGAGCTGGTGCTCGACCTCGTCCAGGGAGTTGAGTTGCTGGCCCAGCAACCCACTCTTCACCAGATACTGTCGCGTCAGCGCCGAATAAGTGATGCGGTACTGCACCGACTGCTGGATGATCTTTTCATCGAACCAGTACCAGCGCGGGCGCGCGAGCTCGAACTCCTGCACGAAGTAGAGAACGACTCCCTTCTGCAGCGCCTCCTCGAGCGTCGGATTGAGCACGACGTCGAACTGAGCATTGAGCACGACCTCCTCGTCTTCGACACGCAGCTCCGCCGAAGTGACGGGGATCGTGTCGGCGATCGCATCCGACGCGAGCGCGAGCGAGGCGGTCAGGCACAGCAGGCCGAGGAATCGGTTCGTTCGCGACATGCCTCTCGCGGCGGCAAGCCGCGCAGTCCCGGTCGGGCGAGGTCACTTCTTGGTGAGACGGGCGTAAAAAAACCCGTCGTGATTGTGCTCTGCGCCGCGGGCCGATGGCAAGAGTTGGCCGCCAAGCGCAGCCGCCGAAGGCAACCGCATCGACATTGCGACCGCGTCGTCGTGGCGCGCGAGAAACGCCTCGACCTGTTCCTCGTTCTCCGAGCGAAACACCGAGCAGCTCGCGTAGAGCAGGACGCCGCCTTGCGCGAGTGTGGGCCACAGCGCGTTGAGGAGCCGGCTCTGCTGCTCGGCGAACGCGGCGATGTCGCTTTCGCGCCGCAGCCACTTGACATCGGGATGGCGGCGCACGACGCCCGACGAGCTGCACGGCACGTCGGCGAGTATCCGATCGTAGGGCTTGCCGTCCCACCAGCGATCGCGCTCGGCGGCATCTGCGGCCACGAGCTGCGCCTCGAGCTTGAGACGCGCGAGATTTTCGCCCACTCGCGCGAGGCGATCCCCGTCGATGTCCAGCGCCGTGAGGTCGAGGGCGGCGAGCTCGGCGAGGTGCGTGGTCTTGCCGCCCGGCGCCGCGCAAGCGTCGAGGACGCGCATTCCGTCGCGTACCTCGAGCAGCGGCGCCGCGAGCTGAGCGCCGGCGTCCTGCACCGAGACGAGACCATCGGCAAATCCCGGCAGCTCGCTGACGGGGCGCGGCTTATCGATGACCACGCCTGAATCTCCCACCGCCGTAGCGGCAATTCCGAGCGCGGCGAGCTTAGACACATATTCGTCGCGCTCGACACGCTGCTCGTTCACGCGCAGGGTGAGCGGTGGTCGTGTGTTTCCTGCATCGAGGATCGCTGCGGAGCGCTCGCCATACTGCGCTTCGATGCGCTCGATCCACCACGGGGGATAAGAGAAGCGTGCTTCGGGATCGTGCGCCAGGCTCGCGAGTAGCGCTTCTCTGCGGCGAAGAAATTGTCGCAGCACGGCGTTGACGAGGCCGCGCGCGGAGCTTCGCCTGAGGCGCCCCGTCGCGCGCACCGCGCAGTCGACCACCGCATGAGGCGGCGCGGTGGTATGCGCGAGCTGATATAGCGCGACCCAGAGCAGCGCCTCGACGTTCGCATCGGCGAGCGGCCGCTCGGCGAGAAGGCGCACGATCGCGCGCAGTTCGCCGAGGAAGCGCAGCGTGCCGTAGGAAAGCTCGCGCACCATCGAGCGAGGGCCTCCGCCCTCCTCCGCTTCCGCCAGCGCGGCAGGAAGCGCCGCGCCCGCAAGCACCCGCCGTACTGTCTTCGCCGCGCTTCGCTGTGCCTGCTCCATCGCGGCCAAGCCGTCGGCTCAGCCGACCATTGCGAGCAGGCGCTCGATGCGTTCCTCGGTCCGAGGGTGCGTGCTGAAGAGTCCGGAGATGCCGCCGCCAGAGAGCGGGTTGACGATCATCATCTGCGCGGTTGCCGGATGAGTTTCGGCCGTTTCGAGCGGCGTACCGCGTGCATAGCGCTCGATCTTGGCGAGCGCATCCGCGAGCGCTTTCGGATCGCCGGAGATCTCAGCACCGCCTCGATCGGCCTCGAACTCGCGCCCGCGCGAGATCGCGAGCTGGATCAGCACCGCCGCGATCGGCGCCAGGATGAGCACAAGAACCGCGAGAACGGGACTGCGATTGTCGTCGTCTCGGCCGCCGAAGAACATGCCGAACTGTGCGAGCGTGGAGATGGCTCCGGCGATGGAAGCCGTGATCGTCGAGGTCAGGATGTCGCGATGCTTGACGTGCGCAAGCTCATGCCCCAGCACGCCGCGCAGCTCGCGCGTCGTGAGAAGCTGGAGGATCCCGGTCGTAGCGGCGATTGCCGCGTGTTCCGGATTGCGGCCGGTGGCGAACGCGTTGGGTTGCGGCTCATCGATGAGATAGACCTTCGGCAACGGCAAGCCGGCGCGCTCGGCAAGCTCCCTCACCGTGCCGTAGAGTTGCGGCGCCGACGCCTGATCGACTTCCTGCGCTCGGTAGAGCTTGAGCACCATCGTGTCCGAGAACCAGTACGCCCAGAGGTTCATCGCCGCGGCGAGCCCGAGCGCGAGCAGCATGCCCTGGCCGCCGCCGAGCAGCATCCCCACCGCGCCGAAGAGCGCCGTGATCGCGGCCATCAACAATCCTGTCTTGAACCAGTTGCCCAGCATTTGCCTGTTCTCCGCCCCGGTTATCGAGCGGGGTCTGTAGCCCTTAGATGACGGTCGCGCCCCCGCGATTCAACCGTTGGCCGGACCGAATCGTGCGCGGCCGGCAAGCGGATGTCCGGTCAGAAACGCGGCGACGGGCATGCGCTTGCCGCTTGCGCGCTGCAGCTCGCGCACGAGGAGCGCGCCTTCGCCGCAGGCAACGACGATCCCGTTGGCATCGGCACGAACGATGGCTCCCGCCTCTCCGAATCGGCCTGGTCCGGCCTCGGCCTCCCAGATCTTGATCAGTTCCCCGTCGAGCGTCGTTCTCGCACCCGGCACTGGATTGAAAGCGCGAACCGCGCGATCGACCGCATGCGCGCTCGTTCGCCAGTCGATCACGGCTTCCCGCCGATCGATCTTCGGCGCATGGGTCGCCTCGGCGATCGACTGCGGGGTCGTCTCGAGACGCCCTTCCCGCTCAAGGCGCGCAAGCGTCTCGACGATCGCCTTCGCGCCGGCTCGCGCGAGCTTCTCGCGCAGCGCGCCCGCGGTATCGCGCCCTGCAATCGGCACTGGGTAGCGTGCGATCACCGGGCCGGTATCGAGACCCGCGTCCATCTGCATGATCGAAATGCCGGTCTCATCGTCGCCCGCGAGCAGCGCGCGCTCAATCGGCGCCGCGCCGCGCCATCGCGGGAGAAGGGATGCGTGAACGTTGATGCAGCCATGCACCGGCCAAGCGAGGATCTCCGGCGGAAGGATGAGTCCGTAGGCCGCGACGACGAGCAGGTCGATGGGAATCGCCGTCACTGGCGTTCGCGCTTCGGCTGTCTTGAGGCCTTGCGGCTGAAAGAGCGGGATGTGCTCGGCGCGGGCGAGGGAGGCTACCGGGCCCCATTCGGTCGCCATCCCGCGTCCGCGCGGGCGATCCGGTTGCGCGAGAGCGAGCGCCACCGGCCTGCCGGCGTCGAGCATTGCTATGAGCATGGCCGCCGCGAAGCCGGGGGTCCCGGCGAAGCCGATGCGCATCGCGGGACCCGACTGCAGACTCGTCACGCTGCGCGTTGCTTCTTCTTGAACTTGGTCCTTAAGCGCGCGCGCTTGAGCGGCGAGAGGTAGTCGACGAACACCTTCCCGACGAGGTGATCCATCTCGTGCTGGATGCACACCGCGAGCATGCCTTCCGCGCGCAGCTCGAATGGCTCGCCGCGCGCATCGAGGGCGCGCACGTGGACTCTCGCGGCGCGCCGCACCGTGTCGTAATAGCCGGGGACGGAGAGGCAGCCTTCCTCACCTTCGGCTTCACCCTCGGCTGAAACGATCTCGGGATTGATGAACACGTTGAGCTGATCGTGGGTCGGGCTCACGTCGATCAGGATGACCCGCTTGTGGACGTCGACCTGCGTGGCGGCGAGGCCGACACCGGGCGCCGCGTACAGCGTTTCGGCCATATCCGAGACAAGCTTGCGGATTTCCGCAGTAACCGCGGGCACCGGAGCGGCAACCTTTCCTAGCCGCGGGTCGGGGTATTCGAGGATCTTCAATACCATAATTGCTTGCAAAATGCAGACTCGGGATGCAGAATCACATCTAAGCCCTTATTTTGCGGCGATTTAGGACGATAGCAAGGCCCCGCTCAATCACGCTTTGGGGAGAGGCGTCATGCGCGTCAAGTCTATCACGGCGTTGTTCGTTTCGGCCTGCGTGCTGCCGCTCATTGCCGCGTCCGCGATCGCACAAGCTCCGGAAATCCAGCTCCAGGAAAATCATCCCGACCGCTACACGGTGCAAAAGGGCGACACGCTCTGGGACATCTCGGGCAAGTTCTTGAAGCAGCCATGGCGCTGGCCCGAGCTCTGGCGGATGAACCGCGACCAGATCAAGAACCCGCACTGGATCTATCCCGGAGACGTCCTCGTGCTTTCACGCGTCGACGGCCAATGGCAGCTTAGCGTAGATCGGCCGGCCGGCGCCGTGCGCGTGGCCCCCACGACGCGCGTCGAGCCGCTCGCCGCGGAAGCGATTCCCAGCATCCCCGCGCAGGATCTTGAGCCGTACCTCACGCGCCCGCTCATCACCGGTCCGGAGGGCCTTCCCAACGCCGCCAGGATCGTGGCCGGACGCGACAGCCGCGTGGTGCGCGGCCGCGGCGACAAGGTCTACGCGGTCAGCATCGATCCGGCCGCCGGCACGCAGTGGTTCCTGTACCGTCCGGGCCGGGTTCTCCGCTCCTATGACAGCAAAGAGCTGCTGGGCTACGAAATGCGCTTCCTGGGCACGGCCGAGGTCGAGCGTTTTGGCCGCGTCGGTGAGGTAAGCACCGTAACCATCACCAACGCGCGCGAGGAGATCGTTATCGGCGATCTGCTCGTTCCCGCTCCGCGCGAGGAGCTGGTGAATTACGTGCCGCACGCTCCGGACCGCGCGGTCGAGGGACGAATCATCGACCTGGCTGGCGATGCGCACGAGGCCGGGCGGGGAGCGATCGTCACCGTGGACCGCGGGGCGGGAGATGGACTCGAAGTCGGGCACGTGCTTGCGGTCTATCACCCGCAGCCGGTGATGGTCGACCCCAGGCCTTATCAGGGAGGCGATGTCACCGCCAAGGGTCCCGAGCCAACCAAGATTCTTCTGCCGCCGACCCAATATCTCAATATTCCTCCCGAGCGCTCCGGTCTGCTCTTCGTGTTCAGAGTGTTCGACCGGGTCGCCTACGCGGTGGTCCTGAACACGACCGACCCGGTATTTCCCGGCGACGTCGTGCGCAAGCCTTAACGCATCGCCCCGGCCGAGATGGACGTCGACGCCCGCGTCGCGGCCTGGGCGTCGCTGCAGTTGCTGCCCAGCTTGGGCACGCGCACCCTCGTCACCCTGCTCAGACACTTCGGCGGCGCGGTGGAGTTACGCGCCGCCTCCCGGCAAAGTCTGGCGAAGGTCGCGTCCCCCGAGCATGCCGCCGCGATCGAGCGCGGCCCCGATCCCGCAGTGCTCGAGGCCACCCTCGCCTGGCTTCGAGCGCCCGATCATTCACTCGTCGCGTGGGACGACGCCGACTACCCTCGCACGCTGCTCGCGATCGGCGATCCTCCGCCTGCGTTTTACTTCGTGGGACGGCGCGAATTGCTCAATCGCCCGGCGCTCGCAATCGTCGGCAGCCGCAATGCAACGCCCCAAGGACTCGAGCAAGCGGAATCCTTCGGCGCGGCGTTGTCGGCCGCGGGGCTGACCATCGTCAGTGGTCTGGCGACCGGGATCGATGCGGGAGCCCATCGCGGCGGACTATCTGCAGATGGGCGCAGCGTGGCCGTCGTGGGCACGGGACTCGATCGCTACTATCCCACGGCGAATCGCTCATTGCAGCAAAGACTCGAGCGCGAAGGGGCGATCATCTCCGAGTTTCCACTCGGCACGCCGCCGCTGCCGGAGAACTTTCCGCGTCGCAACCGCCTGATCAGCGGCCTCTCGCGCGGCGTTCTGGTGGTCGAGGCCACGCTCAACAGCGGCTCGCTCATCACCGCGCGCTTCGCAGTGGAGCAGGGACGCGAGGTATTCGCGATCCCCGGCTCGATCCACTCTCCCTTTTCCAAGGGAGCTCACCGACTGATACGCGATGGCGCCAAGCTCGTCGAGACGGCGCAGGACGTGCTCGAGGAGCTGCAGCTTGACTCAGCTGCCTCACGCACCGCGCCTGCGCGCTCCGCACCACCGGCTGCTCCGAGCGAGCCGGCGGAGCGCGTGCTTTCCGCTCTTGGGCACGATCCGGCGGGCATAGACCAGCTCACCCGGCGCAGCGGGCTCGCCGCCGACGCGATTGCCGCGGCCCTCGTCGAGCTGGAAATCGCGGGTCGTGTGGCGGTGCTTCCGGGTGGACTCTATCAGCGCCGCAGCTAGCGTTTCGGCGAAGCCGTCACTCACTTCCGCGCCGAGGCCTGCGACATATCGAACCGCAACGCTCGGAAAGCTGCAGCTTGTGCCGATGGGCGGTCCCTGCTTATCATCACGGTCCTTTTTCGGGTCCGCTCCCGAATCACACAACAAGTTGCAATGGCGAAGCGCCTGATCATTGCCGAGAAGCCGTCGGTCGCCGCGGACATCGCCCGCGCGCTCGGCGGGCTCGCGCGCCACGACGACTACTTCGAGGGCGAGCGCTATCTCCTTTCCTCCGCCATCGGGCACCTGCTCGAGATCGGGATGCCCGAGGACGAGGAGGTCAAGCGCGGCAAGTGGACCTTCGGCCATCTGCCGGCGATTCCGTCCAAATTCGCGCTCAAGCCGATTGAAAAGACCGAGGCGAGGCTCAGGCTGCTGCTGAAGCTGATCAAGCGCAAGGACGTCGCCGAGCTGATCAACGCCTGCGACGCGGGCCGCGAAGGCGAGCTCATCTTCCGCTACATCGTTCAATTTGCGAAAACGCCGAAGCCGATCCGGCGGCTGTGGCTGCAATCGATGACGCCCGGCGCGATACGCGATGGCTTCGGCGCACTGCGCAGCGACGAGGCCATGCGTCCGCTCGCCGATGCCGCGGTGTGCCGCTCCGAGTCCGATTGGCTGGTAGGGATCAACGGAACGCGGGCCATGACCGCGTTCAATTCGAAGTCCGGCGGCTTCCAGCTCACGACCGTCGGACGCGTGCAGACGCCAACGCTCGCGATCCTGGTGGAGCGGGAAGAAAAGATCCGCGCCTTCAAACCGCGCGCTTACTGGGAGCTCCACGCCACCTTCGCGGCGAAAGGCGGAAGCTACGACGGCCGCTGGTTCGACGAAGCGTTTCGCAAGTCCGAAGAGGACCCCGACGCCAAGGCCGAGCGGGTCTGGGACGAAGCGCGCGCGCAAGCGATCGCCAGGGCTTGCGAGGGCAAGCCCGGGATCGCCACCGAGGAAACGAAGCCTTCCTCCCAAAGCTCCCCGCTGCTCTACGACCTCACCAGCCTGCAGCGCGACGCCAACGGCCGCTTCGGTTTTTCGGCGCGCACCACGCTCTCGCTCGCACAAGCGCTCTACGAGCGGCACAAGGTGCTCACCTATCCCCGGACGGATTCGCGCGCCTTGCCCGAGGATTACCTCGCCACGGTCAAGCAGACGCTCGAAGCGCTGAGCGCGGCGAAAGCCTACGCTCCGTTCGCCCAGCAAGTGCTGAACGCGAAATGGGTGAAGCCGAACAAGCGCATTTTCGACAATGCGAAGATCTCCGATCACTTCGCGATCATCCCGACGCTGCAGAAGCCGAAGGCTCTGACAGAAGCAGAAGCCAAGCTTTACGACCTGGTCGTCAAGCGTTTTCTCGCGGTCTTCTACCCGCCGGCCGAATATCTTCTGACGACGCGAATCACGCGCGTTGACGAGTACGCCTTCAAGACCGAAGGCAAGCTGCTGGTGAGTCCGGGCTGGCTCGCGGTTTACGGCAAGGACGTGCCCTCGGGCGAGGAGCCGATGCTCGCCAAGGTGCTTCCGAACGAACAAGTCGCGACCGAGGAAGTCCGCGTCGTGGCGAATCAGACCCGGCCGCCCGCGCGCTTCACCGAAGCCACGCTGCTCTCGGCGATGGAAGGGGCCGGCAAGCTCATCGAGGACGACGAGCTGCGCGAAGCGATGCGCGAAAAGGGCTTGGGGACGCCGGCCACGCGCGCCCAGATCATCGAAGGCCTCATCCAGGAGAAATACGTTCTGCGCGAGGGTCGCGAGCTTACTCCGACCGCGAAGGCGTTCTCGCTCGTGACGCTGCTGCACGGGCTCGGCGTTCCGGAGCTCTTTTCGCCGGAGCTCACCGCGGAGTGGGAGTTCAAGCTCGCGCAGATGGAGCACGGCAAATTGAAGCGCTCGGAGTTCATGCGCGAGATCGTGCGCATGACCAGACACATCGTGAGCCAGGCGAAGAACTACGAGAGCGACACCATTCCCGGAGACTTCGCGACGCTCTCGGCGCGTTGCCCGAAATGCGGCGGGGAGGTGCACGAGAAATACAAGAAGTTCCAGTGTCAGTCCTGCGACTTCGGGATGTGGAAGATCATCGCCGGCCGCCAGCTCGAGGTGCCCGAAGCGGAGACGCTCCTTCGCGAGCGCGGCGTGGGCCCGCTCGACGGTTTTCGCAGCAAGCTCGGCCGCCCGTTCGCGGCGCGCCTGAAGCTCAACGACGCGAATGAGGTCGAGTTCGACTTTGGCGACTCTGCCGACACCGATGAAGCTCCGGATTTCAGCGGCCAGGAGTCGCTCGGCGCTTGTCCGAAGTGCGGAGGAAGGGTCTTCGAGCTCCCCGCGGCCTATGTGTGCGAGCGCTCGGTCGGGCCCGACAAGACCTGCGACTTCCGCTCCGGCCGCATCATCCTGCAGCGGCCGATCGAGCGCGCTCAGATGCAGAAGCTTCTCGCCTCCGGCAAGACCGATCTCTTGCCTTTCGTCTCGGCGCGCACGCGCCGTCCGTTTTCGGCTTATCTCGTGCGGCAGCCCGATGGCAAGGTCGGCTTCGAGTTCCAGCCGAAGGCCGACTCGAAGTCGCGTGGTGCGCGGTCGGCGCGCGGGTCAGCGGCGCTTCGCGTGTTGGGTCCGCATCCGAAGGACAAGCAACCCGTCGAGCTGCACGCGGGTCGCTATGGTCCCTACGTGAAGCACGGCGGAATCAACGCGACCCTGCCCGACAAGGACAAGGTCGAGTCGGTAACGTTGCGCGAAGCGGTAGCGCTGCTCGCGGCCAAGGCCGGCCGCAGCACGGCCCGGCCCGGAAAGCCTGCGCAGGCGAGAAAGCCCCTCGCTCGCAACTCGACGCGCAAGCGCGCGGCGTAAGGCGCTTCAGCCGAGGTCGAAGCGGATGCCCTGCGCGAGCGGCAGCTCGCGGCTCCAATTGATGGTGCTCGTCTGGCGGCGCATGTAGGCCTGCCAGGCGTCAGAGCCGGCCTCGCGGCCTCCGCCGGTCTCCTTCTCGCCGCCGAACGCGCCGCCGATTTCCGCACCGGATGTTCCGATGTTCACGTTAGCGATCCCGCAATCGCTGCCGGCCGCCGAAAGAAAGGTTTCCGCCTTGCGCACGCTCTGCGTGAAGATCGATGACGAAAGCCCCTGCGGCACGGCATTTTGCATCGCGATCGCCTCGGAGAGCTCGCGGTAGCGCATCACATAGAGGATCGGTCCGAAGGTTTCGCGCTGGACAACCGGCCATTCGTTCTTCGCGGCCCGCACGATTGTGGGTTCGACGAAGAATCCAGGGCCTTCGCGAACGACGCCGCCACAAACGATCTCGCCTCCGGCCGAGCGAACCTCCTCGATCGCGCGGCGAAAGCTCGCGACTGCCATAGCGTCGATCAAGGGACCCATCAGCGTGTCCGCCGCGAGCGGATCGCCGATGCGCATCTGCGCGTAAGCCTTGTTCAGGCGACGCAGGACTTCGCCTTCGATCGATTCGTGCACGATCAAGCGTCGGGTCGACGTGCAGCGCTGTCCCGCGGTGCCCACCGCGCCGAACACGACCGAAGGCACGACAAGGTCGAGATCCGCGTCCTCCGCGACGATGGTCGCATTGTTGCCGGAGCATTCGAGCAAGCAGCGGCCAAATCGTCCCGCGACGCTCTGCGCGATCTGACGTCCTACTGCCGAGGAGCCTGTGAACGAAACGAGCGCGACACGCGGGTCGGTGGCGAGGTGCGTAGCCGCGTCTCGCCCGGCGTCGATCAGCAATGTGAAGATCGGCGGCAGCGAGAGCTCTTCGAGGATCCGGTTGCAGACTCTTTGCACGGCGATTGCGGCGAGCGGCGTCTTCGGCGAAGGTTTCCAGACCGTCGCGTTGCCGCAGACCGCGGCGAGGAGCGCGTTCCACGCCCACACCGCCACGGGAAAATTGAACGCGGTAATGACGCCCACGACGCCGAGCGGCTGCCATTGCTCGTACATGCGATGCGCCGGACGCTCCGAGTGCATGGTTTTGCCGTAGAGCATCCGCGCCTGTCCGACGGCAAAATCGGCGATGTCGATCATCTCCTGCACTTCGCCGTCGCCCTCAGCCTTGATCTTGCCGTTCTCAAGGGCGACGAGCGTGCCGAGCGCGTCTTTGTGCTCGCGCAGCAGAAGCCCTAGCCGTCGGACCGCTTCGCCGCGCTTCGGCGCGGGGACCTCGCGCCAGGCAAGTGCCGCCGCTGATGCCGCCGCGAGTACAGTTTCGATATCTGCGGCGGAAGCGGTCGCGATCGTTGCGAGCTCGGATTCGTCAGTGGGGCTGTGCGAGACGAGGCGCGTTCCGCTGCCACTCCAGGCGCCGGGTCCTGCGCAGGCGCCGGGGTTCTCGGCTCCGAGCCCGAGCCGCGCGAAAACGGCGCGGCGATCAATCGTCATGGCGCCAACGTGGGAGTGAATCTCTTGTTGCGGCTCGTCAGACGTCGAGGTTGCGCACGCCGAGCGCGTTGCTTTCGATGAACGCACGGCGCGGCTCCACCTCCTCGCCCATGAGCGTGGTGAAAATCTCGTCGGAGGAAATCCCGTCTTCGATCTGCACTTTGAGAAGCCTCCGCGCCGCCGGGTCCATCGTGGTTTCCCAGAGCTGCTCCGGATTCATCTCGCCCAGCCCTTTGTAGCGCTGAATCGTGACGGTAGCTTGCGCCTCCGCGAGAAGCCACTCCAGCGCCTCGCCGAAGGAACGCGCCGCAGCAACACGCTCGTCACGACGCACGCTCGCTCCCGTGTGGATGAGCCCGTGCAGCACGCCGGCCGCCGCCTTGATCGGGGCATAGTCGCTGCTCGCGAGAAATTCGGCATCGAGCGAGGTCGTGTGCGGAGTGCCGTGACGCGTGCGCACGACGAACAAGCGGTGCAGTTCCGTGTTCTGGTCGTAACGCGCCTCCACCCGCACTTCGGCGTCGGCGATTGCGCGCTCCATGGCGGAAGCGCTTGCGGCGGCCGATCCGGCGTTGGAAAGATCGACGCTCACTCCCGAGAGGAGCGCGCGCAGCGCCGCAGCGTCGATCACGCGCGAGAGGCGCTCGATGACCGCTTCGGCAAGCAGATACTGGCGTGCCAAGTTGGCGAGCGCCTGACCGGACAGCGCGGGAAGATCGGTACCCGGGACGAGCTCGGCGCCTTTGAGCGCGACCCTGAGCAGGTGCTGCTTGAGATCGTGATCGTCCTTGAGATAGACCTCGTTCTTGTTCTGCTTGACCTTGTAGAGCGGCGGCTGCGCAATGTAGATGTGACCGCGCTCGACGAGCTCAGGCATCTGCCGGTAGAAGAAGGTGAGGAGCAGCGTGCGGATGTGCGAGCCGTCGACATCGGCGTCGGTCATGATGATGATGCGGTGATAGCGAAGCTTCGCCACGTCGAAGGCGTCCTTGTCCTCCTTGTCGCCCTCGGACTTCCCGAAGCCGGTGCCAAGTGCGGTAATCAGGGTGACGATCTCCTGCGAGCTCACCAGCTTGTCGAAGCGCGCCCGCTCGACGTTGAGGATCTTGCCCCGCAGGGGAAGGATCGCCTGGAACTTGCGATCGCGTCCCTGCTTCGCCGAGCCGCCCGCGGAGTCGCCCTCGACCAGGTAGAGCTCGCATTGCGCCGGGTCGCGCTCCTGGCAGTCGGCGAGCTTGCCCGGCAACCCCATCCCGTCGAGCACGCCCTTGCGGCGCGTGAGCTCGCGCGCCTTGCGCGCCGCTTCGCGCGCACGCGCGGCCTCGATGATCTTGCCGCAGATGATGCGCGCATCGTTGGGGTTTTCGAGCAGGAACTCGCCCAGTTTGCCGCCGACGATCTCCTGCACGATTGGCTGAATCTCCGAGGAGACGAGCTTATCCTTGGTCTGCGACGAGAACTTCGGCTCGGGAGCCTTCACCGAGAGCACGCAGGTGAGCCCCTCGCGCATGTCGTCGCCGGTCGTCTCGACCTTGGCTTTCTTGGCGAGCTCTTCCTTCTCGATGTAGTTGTTGAGCGTGCGCGTCATAGCCTGTCGCAGTCCGGTCAGATGCGTGCCGCCATCGCGCTGCGGAATATTGTTCGTGAAGCACAGCACGTTCTCGACATAGGAATCGTTCCACTGCATCGCGACCTCGACCGTGACGCCGTCCTTCTCGCCGCTCGCGTAGAAGATCTTCGAGTGCAGCACCGTCTTGCTCCGATTCATGTACTCGACGAAACCCTTGATGCCTCCGGAGAAGGCGAAGTTCTCGTTCTTGCCGTCGCGCTGATCGAGGAGCTCGATCTTCACTCCGTTGTTGAGGAAGGAGAGCTCGCGAATGCGCCGGGCGAGGATCTCGTAATGAAACTCGACCTTGCCGAAGACGGCCTCGGAAGCCTTGAAATGCACCTCGGTCCCGCGCCGCTCCGTGGGTCCGATCAACTCGAGCGGCGCTACCGGCGCGCCGTCCCGAAACTCCATCTGATAGGCCTTGCCGTCGCGCCAGATCTTCAGCTTGAGCCATTCGGAGAGTCCGTTCACCACCGAGACGCCCACGCCGTGCAGGCCGCCGGCCACCTTGTACGAGTTCTGGTCGAACTTGCCGCCGGCGTGGAGCTCGGTCATCACGATCTCCGCAGCGGAGCGCTTCAGCTCGTCGTCCTCCTTGATGTCGGTGGGAATCCCGCGTCCGTTGTCGAGCACGGAAACCGAATTGTCCGCATGGACGACGACCTTGATTTCGTCGCAATAGCCCGCGAGCGCCTCGTCGATCGCGTTGTCCAGCACTTCGAACACCATGTGGTGCAGCCCGGTGCCATCGGAGGTGTCTCCGATGTACATCCCGGGGCGCTTGCGCACGGCCTCGAGGCCCTTGAGCACCTTGATGCTGCTGGAATCGTAGTCACTGCCGTTGTCGGCGGGTCTGGAATTGGCGTCAGTCATCGAAGCTTGGCGTGGTTTCTGGGATCGTCAAAAACGGCGACGCCGACTCTTCAAGTCGGCGCCGCAGACGGCTCGGACAGTCGAAAGCGCTCTCAAATTCGCATCGGCATGACGACATATTTGTAATCGCCGCGGTCGTGCATGGTGATGAGCGCGCTCGAGTTGGCGTCGCCCAGCGAGACGACCACCTTGTCGGTAGCGAGGTTTTGCAGCACGTCGAGTAGGTAGGTGATGTTGAAGCCGATGTCGAGTCCCTCGCCCTTGTAACCGACTTCCAGCTCCTCCTCCGCCTCCTCCTGCTCGCTGTTCGTGCAGATGATCTTGAGCTGATCGGGACCCAGAACGAGCCGCACGCCGCGGAACTTCTCGTTGGAGAGAATCGCCGCGCGCTGCAGCGCCTGGAGCAATTCGCCGCGGGAGAGTTCGAGCCGCTTCGAATGGCCGGTCGGGATGACGCGGTTGTAATCGGGAAACTTTCCATCGACGACCTTGCTCGTGAGCTCGATGTTGGAAAAGCGGAAGCGCACCTGGTTGGCGAGGATGTCGATGGCCACCATGGCGTCGCTGTCCTCGAGCAGCTTGCCAAGCTCAAGCACCGTCTTGCGCGGCAGGATCACTTCGTGTCGGGGATAATCACCCGGCACCGAGATGCTAGCGTAAGACAGGCGATGGCCATCGGTGGCGACCGCCTGCAGCGAGCCCTTGTCGATGACCAGCAACATTCCGTTGAGGTAATAACGGATGTCCTGCTGCGCCATCGCGAACTCCGCGAGCTTGAGCAAACCGCGAAATTGTTTCTGCGGCAGGTTGATCGTTTGTTGCTGTTCCTGTGCGAGGCCCATGCGCGGGTAGTCAGCTGCGGGCAATGTCTGCAGATTGAACCGTGAGCGAGCGGCTCGCACTGTCATCTTGCCGGACGTGGTTTCCACCGTCAGCGCCGCGTCCTCAGGCAGTGCTCGTAGCAAGTCTTGCAGCTTGCGTGCGCCAACAGTGACGGACTGATCCTCCTTTCCCGCGAGCTCGCTATGCGCCGTGATCTGCATCTCTAGATCGGTCGCAGTCACGAACAGGCGCCCGTTTTTCTGCTCGAGCAGGACATTGGCCAAGATCGGCAGCGTGTGCCGGCGCTCGACGATTCCGGATACAGCCTGCAGGGGCTTGAGCAGCGCGTCTCGGGGTATCTGCTTTAGTTGCATTGTTTAAACCTGATAATAACTAATAAGAGCGGGCAGAAATCCGGGACAAGACCTAAAAGCGCAGCGCAATCCTCGACTTGGCGGGTGGCATTCACCGCGCAAAAGGCCTGCGTTCTCTGTGTATCGATTGGGGACAAAAACGTCAGCGGCCGGATCGACCGCCTAATCCACAAATTATAAACTGCTTCGCGTGGTTTTCCTACCATTTCGACCCGAAAAACGCGCTAGTTCCGAAGCACCTGAAGCAGAAAATTCACGTCGTGGCTGATCTCGGGGACTGCGTCTCTTAGCTTCGCGATCTGACGGCAAGCGTGGAGCACGGTAGTGTGGTCCCGTCCACCAAAATTGCTGCCGATCTCCGGCAGCGATAGCTGGGTTAGCTCCTTCGCGAGCGCCATGGCGACTTGCCGCGGTCGCGCCACGGCGCGCGATCGCTTCTTCGAATGCATATCCGAGACGCGGATCTTGTAGTAGTCCGCGACCGTCTTCTGGATGTTCTCGATCGAGATCTGCCGGTTCTGCACGGCGAGCAGATCCCGCAGCGCATCCTTCGCGAGCGCAAGAGAAATCTCCTGGCCGTGGAAGCTCGAGTAGGCGAGCACGCGCTTGAGCGCTCCTTCGAGCTCGCGCACGTTGGAGCGAATGTGCTTGGCAATGAAGAACGCAACCTGCTCGTCGAGCCGGATGCCGGAAGCAGCAGCTTTGGAGAGCAGAATGGCCACGCGCATCTCCAGCTCCGGCGGCTCGAGCGCGACGGTGAGACCCCAGCCGAAGCGTGAGATGAGCCGCTCCTCGATACCGGAAATTTCCTTGGGATAGGTATCGCAAGTGATGACGACCTGCTTGTGTGCCTCGATCAGCGTATTGAAGAGGTAGAAGAACTCCTCTTGGGTTCGCGTCTTGCCGCTGATGAACTGGATGTCGTCGATCAGCAGCAGATCGAGCGAACGATAGTAGCGCTTGAAGTCGTCGAAAGCCTTGTGCTGATAGGCGCGCACTACATCCGAAACGTAGGTTTCGGCGTGGATATAGCGAATCTTCGCGCTGGCGTTGGCGTCGAGGATATGGTTGCCGATCGCCTGGATCAGGTGCGTCTTGCCGAGCCCGACTCCGCCGTAGACGAACAACGGATTGTAGGAAGTCGGATGCTCCGCGACCTGAAGGCCGGCCGCACGAGCGAGTTGATTGGCTTTCCCGGCTACGAAAGCGGCGAAGGAGAACGCAGGATTGAGACTTGCCTGTTCCGTGCGGCGACCCGCCGCCTGCACGTCGGTCGCGCTCGCGGGCGCAGCCACCGTCTGGGCTCGCTCCGGTGTGTCAGCAACGGCGAGCCCCAGCCGCAGAGGACGCCCGACGGCAGTGGCGGCCAGCTCCTCGATGCGCGCGGCAAAGCGCTCCTTGACCCATTGCAGGACGAAGCGATTGGGCGCGATCAGCATCAGGCCATCGCCCGAGAATTCCAGTCGGAGCGGCCGAATCCAGGTGTTGAACTGTTGCGGCGTCAGCTCTTGCTTGAAGGCATCGAGGCAATTCGCCCAGAACGACGGCGTCGACATGGTGCTTCAGGGTGTCCGCAGCGGATGAAAAAGGAGGGCGCCATCGCGGGCACCCGATACCGCTGCCATTGTACTCACAACCGTAGCAGGTTATCCACAGCAACAAAGACCGTTTCGCGACGGCCCTTGTTCTGCGATTACGGGAGCGCATTTACCTTGACAGCGGAAGCGATAGAACGCTCTAATACAAGGCTTTTTTGTGAGCAGAGCTTCCCATGAAACGCACCTACCAGCCTTCCGTTATCCGGCGCAAGCGTACCCATGGATTCCGCGCGCGGATGCGCTCCGTCGGCGGCCGCAAGGTCCTTCGCTCGCGCCGCGCCAAGGGCCGTACGCGGCTCGTCGTCTGAACGCTTTGCGCGAGCGCGCGGCGCCATCCGCCCGGCGCTTGCGCCTTTGCGGCGTGCCTTGTTCGACAGCCTATTTCGCGCCGGCCGACGGCTGGACTCGCCTAGGGTCCAGGTGATCGTCGCGCCCGCGTCTGACCCGCCCGGACGGATCGGTTACGTGATCGGCGCAAAGCAGATGCCGCGCGCGGTGGATCGCAACCGGCTGCGGCGCGTGCTGCGCGAGGCGATGCGCAGCCGCCGTGCCACCCTCGTCGGCCTCGACGTCGTGATCCGGTTGCGCCGCGCTTGCGCACGCTCTGAGGTCGAGGCCGTCGCAAGCGAAGCGGTTGCGCTGCTCGACAGGCTCGATCACGCCAACAGCCGATGAAAACCCTGCTCGTCTTTCTCGTGCGCGTTTACCAATACACGCTGCGACCGCTGCTCGGAGCGCATTGCCGCTTCTACCCGAGCTGCTCGGAATACACCTGTGGGGCGATTGAGCGGCATGGCGCGATGAGAGGCCTTTTCCTCAGCGCGCGCCGCGTCGCGCGTTGTCACCCGTATCATCCGGGAGGCTACGACCCGGTCCCTTGACTGGCTCTCCTCACGCCCGCTCGAGCTGGCGTTCGTTCATGGACACCCAACGTCTGATCCTCTTCGCGATCTTCTCGTTCTCGCTGCTCTTCCTCTGGGAGCGCTGGCAGGCGGAGCAGCGTCCGCCGGCGTCGCCCGCCGCGAAGGCCAGCACTGAAGCAGCCGCGCCTTCGGCGACCAAGTCTGCGGGCGTTGCCACCACGCCGACAGCCGCCGTGCCGAGCGGCGCCACCGTTGCCGCCTCGGGCGAGCGCATCGGGATCAAGACCGATCGTTACGTGGCCGTCGTCGATACGCTTGGCGGAGTCATCACGCAGCTCTCCCTCACCGATCACCGCGATACGGAAGACGCGGCGAAACCGTATCGCGTGCTGCAGCAGAACGAGAATCGGACCTTCATCGCCCAGGCGGGGTTGATCGGCGAGGGGCTGCCGACCCATCGCACACTGTGGCAGGCATTGCCCGGACCGCGCGAGCTGGCGCCGGGTGCGGACAAGCTCGAGCTCAGGCTTGCCGCGACCGCCGCCAGCGGCGACAAGGTCGTGCAGACGCTCGGCTTCCACCGCGGCAGCTATATCATCGATGTCGCGTTCGAGGTGACCAATAGCTCTTCGTCCGCGGTATCGCCTTACGCGTACTTCCAACTCACGCGCGATACCAAGACGCCGGTGCAGCAAAGCTCATGGGCCCCCTCGTCGTACACCGGACCCGTTCTCTATAACGAGGCCGACAAGTACAAGAAGCTCGACTTCTCCGACATCGACAAGGGCAAGGCCAGATTCACCGAGAAGACCGACAACGGCTGGATCGGCATGGTCGAGCACTACTTCGTCGCCGCGTGGCTGCCGCCGGAGGCCAACAAGGCTACCCGCGAGTTCTATGTGAAGAAGCTCGACAACGGGCTCTACTCCGACGGCGTGATTCTGCCGATGGGCACGATCGCGCCGGGATCGACCGCGAGCGTCATGGTCCCGCTTTACGCCGGCCCGCAGGAGCAGGACATTCTAAAGGGCCTTGCACCGGGGCTCGACCGCGTCGTCGACTACGGCGTCTTCACCGTGATCGCCGAGCCGTTATTTCTGCTGCTCAAGTGGCTGCACTCGCTTATCGGCAACTGGGGTTGGGCGATCATCGCGATGACCATCATCATCAAGAGCGCGTTTTATCCGCTCAACCATGCGAGCGCGCGCTCGATGGCGAAGATGAAGGTCGTGGCGCCGAAGATGAAGGCGCTCCAGGAGCAGTACGCCAACGACAAGCAGCAGCTGCAGATAAAGATGATGGAGCTCTACAAGGCCGAGAAGATCAACCCGCTCGGCGGCTGCTTGCCGATCCTCGTCCAGATTCCGGTGTTCATCGCGCTCTACTGGGTCCTGCTCTCCGCCGTAGAGCTGCGCCACGCGCCATGGATAGGCTGGATACACGATCTCTCCGCGCCGGACCCGTACTGGGTGCTTCCGATCGTCTACGCGGTGACCGCGTACCTGCAGGTGAAGCTCTCGCCCACGCCGATCCAGGATCCGGTGCAGGCGAAGGTGATGCAGATCATGCCGATCGCCTTCTCGGTGATGTTCATCGTGTTTCCGTCGGGCCTCGTGCTGTACTGGCTCATCAATAACGCGATCCAGATCTTCCAGCAGTGGCACATGAACCGCGTGCTCACCCGCGAAGCAGCGGCTGCGGCTGCAAAGCGCCGCTAGCGTTTCGCGGCGACCATGCGCCCGGCCGCTGACACGATTGCGGCCGTCGCGACTCCCGCGGGACGCGGCGGCATCGGAGTGGTGCGCGTTTCGGGGAGCGAGCTCGGGCGATTGATCGCGGGAATTCTCGGGTCGACGCCGCCGGCGCGCAGCGCAACGCTCACGACGTTTCGTGGTGCGCACGGAGAGGCGCTCGACCAGGGGATAGCGTTGTACTTTCCCGCGCCGGCCTCCTATACGGGGGAGAGCGTGCTCGAGCTGCACGGCCACGGTGGCCCTGCGGTGCTGGCGCTCGTTCTCAGCCGCTGTCTCGATCTCGGTGCGCGCATTGCCGAGCCCGGCGAGTTCACGCGCCGCGCCTTTTTGAACGGGAAGCTCGACCTCGCGCAAGCCGAAGCGGTGGCCGATCTGATCGACGCCGCGACGACGACCGCGGCGCGCGCCGCGGCGCGAAGCCTCACTGGCGCTTTCTCCGAGGAAATCCACGTAGCGGTCGACGCCTTGGTCGAGCTTCGCAGTTTCACTGAAGCCTCGCTTGATTTCCCGGACGAGGATATCGAGTTCATGCGCGCGATCAACGCGGCCGGGAAGCTTGCCGCGCTGCGTGAGCGCATTGCTGGAATCGTCGGCCGCGCGCGCCAAGGGAACCTCCTGCGCGAAGGACTCGATGTTGTGCTGATCGGGCAGCCGAATGTCGGCAAGTCGAGCCTTCTCAATCAGCTGGTCGGCGAAGACGTGGCTATCGTCACGCCGGTCCCGGGCACCACGCGCGATGCGATTCGCGGCCGGATCGAGATTGGCGGCATACCCTTGCATGTCATCGACACGGCGGGATTGCACCCCGCCGCCGATGCGGTGGAAAGGATTGGTATCGAGCGAACCTGGAAGGCGATCGCGCGCGCCGATCTTGCGCTCGTGGTCACCGACGCGCGCGATCCGGAGCACGCGGAGGACGCCGCCATCGTCGCGCGGCTCGAACGCACGCTGCCGCGCATCGTCGTGCGCAACAAGATCGACCTTGCTCGGATCGGCCCTCGCTCGAGCCGCGACGACGGCGTGACCGAAGTATGGCTCTCGGCGAAGACGGGTGCGGGGCTCGATCTACTACGCGAGGCGATGCTCCACGCGGCTGGCGCGCACGACGACATGGAGGGAAGCTTCCTCGCGCGCGAACGTCACTTGAGGGCGCTCGACGCGGCAAGCGCTCATCTCGCCGCCGCTGCGGAGCATCTCGCTGCCCAAACTCCCCCGCTCGAGCTTTTCGCCGAAGAGCTGCGCGAGGCGCAGGAAGCGCTCGGCTCGATCACCGGCGAATTCACCGCTGACGATCTTCTCGGGGCCATCTTCAGTCGCTTCTGCATCGGCAAGTAGGAACGCGTCCGACAGGTCGCGCGAGCACATTGTCGTAAGATAGGAACGCTGCCCGCGGCTCTGGGTCGTAACACATACTTACAACTGGCCGCGAACGGCGCCATTAGAATCAAGCCAGAAGAAGAATCAATCGCCCGCGAGCCATGGCCGCGCCGGAATCCTTTGCCGATCCCCTATCGCGTGAGCGCGATCAACGCGCCTGGTACGCGCGCCGCAGCGCATGGCTCACCGGGGCGATCGTGCTCGTCATGCTTATCGTGGGTCTCTGGTGGTGGCTTTCACGATCTTCGCAAGGGGCAGGCGGATCGAGCCGCGGCGGTCTCGATCCAAACGCACGCGGGCTGCCGGTCGTCGCCGCGCCAGTGACAACGGGCAGCATCGACATCTATCTCAGCGCTCTCGGCACCGTGACACCGCGCAACATGGTGACGGTTCGCTCCCGCGTAGACGGCCAGTTGATGGAGGTCGCCTTCCGCGAAGGGCAGCTTGTCAGAGCGGGAGATCTCCTCGCGCAGATCGACCCGCGGCCGTTCGAAGTCCAGCTCACGCAAGCGCAGGGGCAGCTCGCCAAGGATGAAGCCCTGCTCAGGAACGCGCAGCTCGACCTCGAGCGCTACCGGACGCTGCTCTCGCAAGACTCGATATCGAAGCAGCAGGTGGACACGCAGGAGTCGCTTGTTCACCAGTACGAAGGCACGGTCAAGTCGGACCAAGGGCAGGTCGACAACGCCAAGCTCCAGCTCACCTATTCGCGCGTTACCGCGCCGATCGGCGGGGTGGTGGGTCTGCGCCAGGTCGACCCGGGCAACATCATCCACGCGTCCGACACGAACGGGCTCGTCGTCATTACGCAACTGCAGCCGATTACGGTGCTCTTCCCGATACCGGAGGACGACCTGCAGCAGGTCGTGAAACGAATCAAGTCCGGGGCGTCGCTTCCCGTCGAAGCCTGGGATCGCGCGCAGAAGGTGAAGCTCGCGACCGGCAAGCTCCTCACCTTGGATAACCAGATCGACACAGCGACCGGTACGGTCAAGCTTCGCGCCGAGTTCCCCAACGACGACAGCGCGCTTTTTCCCAACCAGTTCGTCAACGTGCGCATGCTCGTCGACACGCGTACCGACGCGACGCTCGTGCCCAGCGCTGCCATCCAGCGCGGCGCCCCCGGGACGTTCGTCTACGCCGTGAGCGATGACAAGAGCGTCAGCGTGAAGCCGCTCAAGCTCGGGCCGGTGCAGGGCGAGATCACGGCAGTGGAGAGCGGCATCGCGCCGGGGACGCAGGTGGTGGTCGACGGCGCCGACAAGCTGCGCGAGGGATCGAAGGTCGAGTTGATCACGCGCGAGGCGCGCAATGCGCCCGCCGCGGCGCCACAGCGTCCCAGCAAGAGCGGCGGCGAACGCCGCAAGAGCGGAAGCTGAATCGGTAAGCGCGGCGCCGACGCGACCGCGAGCGAGCGATGAACCCATCCCGCCCCTTCATCCTCCGGCCGGTGGCGACCTCGCTCCTGATGGTCGCGATCCTGCTCGCGGGGATCGTCGCTTATCGTGTGCTGCCGCTCTCGGCGCTGCCACAGGTCGACTATCCGACGATCCAGGTGGTCACGCTTTACCCCGGCGCGAGCCCGGACGTCGTAACCTCGTCGATCACCGCCCCGCTCGAACGCCAGTTCGGGCAGATGCCGGGACTGAACCAGATGTCTTCGACCAGTTCGGGCGGAGCCTCGGTCATCACGCTGCAGTTCAGCCTTCAGCTCACGCTGGATGTCGCCGAGCAGGAAGTACAAGCCGCGATCAACGCCTCGAGCAATCTGCTGCCGAGCGACCTGCCGACGCCGCCGATCTACAACAAGGTCAATCCGGCCGACACGCCAATCGTCATTCTCGCGCTGACCTCGAAGACGCTACCGTTGCCGAAGCTCTACGATCTTGCCGACACGCGCCTCGCGACCAAACTTTCGCAGCTTCCCGGCGTTGGATTGGTGAGTCTCTCCGGCGGGCAGCGCCCGGCCGTTCGGGTGCAGGCGAACCCGCAGGCACTCGCCGCCGTGAACCTCTCGCTCGACGACGTACGCACGGCAATCGGCAACGCCAACACGAATCAGGCGAAAGGAAGCTTCGACGGCCCGACGCGTGCTTCCACGATCGACGCCAACGACCAGCTCAAGAGCGCAGACGAATATCGCAGCCTCATCATCGCCTACCGCAACGGCTCGCCGATTCGTCTGTCCGACGTGGCCGACGTCGTCGACGGCGCCGAGAACGCGCGGCTTGCCGCGTGGGCGAATCAGTCCCCGGCCATCATCATCAACATCCAGCGCCAGCCCGGCACGAACGTGATCGAGGTCGTCGACCGCATCAAGCAGCTCCTGCCGCAGCTGCAGGCATCGCTGCCGAGCGCGGTCGAGGTGACCATGCTCACCGATCGCACGGTGACGATCCGCGCCTCGGTGCACGACGTGCAGTTCGAGCTTATGCTCGCCGTCGCGCTGGTCGTGATGGTGATCTTCATCTTCCTGCGCAGCCTCTCGGCCACGGTCATTCCGAGCGTAGCGGTGCCGCTTTCGCTCATCGGCACCTTCGGCGTGATGTATCTCGCGGGCTTTTCGATCAACAACCTCACGCTGATGGCGCTCACGATCGCGACCGGCTTCGTCGTCGACGACGCGATCGTGATGATCGAGAACATCACGCGCTACATCGAGGCGGGCGATCCGCCGCTCGAGGCGGCGCTGAAAGGAGCCGAACAGATCGGGTTCACGATCATCTCGCTAACGTTCTCGCTCATTGCGGTGCTGATTCCGCTCCTGTTCATGGGCGAAGTCGTCGGGCGCCTCTTCCGCGAATTCGCCATCACGCTCGCGGTGTCGATCCTGATTTCCGCGGTCGTCTCATTGACGCTGACGCCGATGATGTGCGCGAAGCTACTCCGCCGCATTCCGGAGTCCGAGCAGGGCCGCTTTTATCACTGGAGCCAGCAGGTCTTCGATCGCGCGATTCGGCGCTACGGCGAGATGCTCAACTGGGTGCTCGACAGGCAGCCCACCACGCTCATCGTCGCGATCGCCACGCTCGTCCTCACCGTCCTGCTCTACATCGTGATTCCGAAGGGCTTCTTCCCGATTCAGGATACGGGAGCGATCCAGGGTATCTCCGAGGCCCCCGAGACGGTGTCGTTCGCGTCGATGGCCGAGCGGCAACAGGGCCTTGCGCGAATCATCTTGCAGGACCCGGCGGTCGAGAGCCTCTCCTCCTTCATCGGCGTGGATGGAACCAACACGACGCTCAACAGTGGTCGCATTCTGATCAATCTGAAGGCTCTCGGCCAGCGCGACGCGAGCGCCGCGCAGGTGATTCGCCGACTGCAAGCGAAGCTCGCCGACGTCGAAGGTATCTCGCTATACATGCAGCCGGTCCAGGACCTCACCATCGAGGACCGCGTGAGCCGGACGCAGTATCAATTCACGGTCGAGGACACCAACCCCGATGAGCTGTCGCAGTGGGTTCCACGACTGGTCGAACGGCTGCGGCGTGAAAGCGTCATTGCCGATGTCGCGAGCGATTTGCAGGACAACGGACTGCAAGCCTACGTCGAGATCGATCGCGCGACGGCGAGCCGGTTCGGCATTACGCCGGCGGTGATCGACAACGCGCTCTATAACGCCTTCGGGCAGCGGCTCGTCTCGACGATCTTCACTCAGACCAATCAATATCGTGTGGTACTCGAGGCAGGACCGGAATTCCAACTTGGTCCGGGCGCCCTCGACAACATCTATGTTCCCGCGACCAACGCCGCAAATGCGCCCGCGAGCGGCGGCACGACCAGCGCCAGCGGCTCCGCCACCGGGACCGGCACCACAACGCCGAGCAGCGCGAGCGGGCTCGCGAGCGGCGCGGCCACGGCCACGACGTCAAGCGCCGTCCCAAGCGGCGGCGCGGGAACGCAGCAGGTGCGGCTTTCCTCGATCGCGCGCGTCGTCGAGCGCTCCGCCCCGCTGGTCGTGAATCACATCGGGCAATTCCCTGCGGCGACGATCTCGTTCAATCTCGCTCCCGGCGCGTCGCTAGGCGACGCCGTGACGGCGATCGAGGCGGCGCAGCGCGAGCTCGCGATGCCGGCGAGCGTGCAAATCCGCTTCCAGGGCGCTGCGCTCGCATTCCGCGCTTCGCTCGCAAACGAGCTGTGGCTGATCCTCGCTGCCATCGCCACCATGTACATCGTGCTCGGCGTTCTCTACGAGAGCTACATCCATCCGGTCACGATCCTTTCCACGCTGCCATCCGCCGGCGTGGGCGCCCTGCTGGCGCTGATGATCGCCGGACAGGACCTTTCGATCATCGCGATCATCGGCATCATCCTGCTCATCGGCATCGTGAAGAAGAACGCCATCATGATGATCGACTTCGCGCTCGACGCAGAGCGCAACGAGGGCCTCGCGCCGCGCGACGCGATCTATCAGGCCTGCCTGCTGCGATTCCGTCCGATCATGATGACGACAATGTCGGCGCTGCTCGGCGCGCTGCCGCTCATGATCGGCTGGGGCGTGGGCTCGGAGTTGCGCCACCCGCTCGGGATCACGATGGTCGGCGGACTGATTCTTTCCCAGGCGCTCACGCTCTTCACCACGCCGGTCATCTACCTCTACTTCGACCGGCTTGCCCGACGCGTGAACGAGAGGCGCGCGCGCCGGCTCGAGGGTCGCGGCGCCGAGGCCGCGGGCGAATAGCTGCAATCGCGGACGCCATGAACGTTTCGAAACCACTCATCGAACGTCCCGTCGCGACGACGCTGCTCACGATCGGCGTTGCGCTTGCAGGCGCCGCGGCGTTCCGTCTTCTGCCGGTTTCGCCGCTGCCCCAAGTCGACTTTCCGACCATCTCGGTGCAGGCCTCGCTTCCGGGTGCGAGCCCGGAGACGATGGCGGCCACCGTGGCCACGCCTCTGGAACGTTCGCTCGGCCGTATCGCGGGCGTCACCGAGATGACTTCCAGCAGCGCGTTAGGCTCGACGCGCATCACGCTACAGTTCGATCTCTCGCGCGACATCGACGGCGCGGCGCGTGACGTGCAATCGGCGATCAACGCCGCGCGCACGCTGCTGCCCTCCGGGCTGCCCAACAACCCGACCTACCGAAAGGTGAATCCCGCCGACTCACCGATCATGATTCTCGGGCTCACCTCGGACACGATGACGCAGGGCCAGATGTACGATGCGGCCTCGACCATCGTCGCGCAGAAGGTCTCGCAGGTTATGGGCGTCGGGCAGGTGACCGTAGGCGGCAGCTCGCTGCCAGCCGTGCGGGTGGAGCTGAACCCGAAGGCGCTCAACAAATACGGCATCGGACTCGAGAACGTCCGCACGGTGCTCGCTGCGGCGAACGCGAACCGGCCGAAAGGCGTCGTCGAGGATGGCGACCGGAACTGGCAGATCTACGCCAACGATCAGGCGAAGACGGCGGTCGAGTACATGCCGCTCGTCATCGCGTATCGCAACGGCTCGGCGGTGCGGCTCACCGATGTCGCTGACGTCGTCGATTCGGTGCAGGACGTGCGCAACGCCGGCTCGGCCAACGGCAGGCCGTCAGTTCTTGTGATCGTTTTCCGCCAGCCGAACGCCAACATCATAGAAACGGTCGACGCAGTGACCGCGCTCCTGCCCGAGCTTCAGGCCGCGATCCCGAGCGCCATCAACCTGCAGGTGATGATGGAGCGCACGACGACCATTCGGGCATCGCTGCGCGACGTCGAGCGCACGCTTCTCGTCTCGGTGTCTCTCGTGGTGCTTGTCGTGTTCCTGTTCCTGCGCAACGGCCGCGCGACGCTGATTCCGAGCGTGGCCGTGCCGGTGTCGGTGATCGCGACCTTCGGCGCGATGTACCTCTTCGGCTACAGCCTGAACAACCTTTCCTTGATGGCGCTTATCATCGCGACCGGATTCGTCGTCGATGACGCGATCGTTGTGCTCGAGAACAGCTCGCGGCACATCGAGGCCGGGATGGCGCCCAAAGAAGCGGCGCTCATCGGCGCACGCGAAGTGGGCTTCACGGTCCTGTCGATGAGCCTCTCGCTCATCGCAGTGTTCATCCCGATCCTGCTCATGGGGGGCATCGTCGGGCGCTACTTCCGCGAGTTCGCAATCACTTTGTCGGTGGCGATCCTCGTCTCGCTCGCGCTATCGCTCAGCACTACGCCGATGATGTGCTCCCGGCTCCTTCGGCCCAAGAGCGAGCGCCGACAGTCGCGCCTGTACACGTGGAGCGAGCGCGGGTTCGGCTCGATGCTGTCAGGCTACAAAAAGAGCCTCGCCTGGGTTCTCGAGCATGGGGGAGTCGTCATGCTCATCCTGCTCGCCACGATCGTTCTCAACGGCGTCCTCTACTACTACATCCCGAAGGGCTTCTTCCCGCAGCAGGATACCGGGCGGCTGATCGGCAACATCCAGGCCGACCAGGCGATCTCGTTCCAGGCGATGCGCTCGAAGCTCGCCGATTTCGTGGAGATCGTGCGCAACGATCCCGCCGTCGACAACGTCGTCGCCTTCACGGGCGGACAGCAGCGCAACACCGGATCGATGTTCGTCGCCCTGAAGCCGCTCTCGCAGCGCAAGGAGAGCGCAGACCAGGTTGTCGCGCGGCTGCGGGTAAAGCTCGCGAAGGAGCCGGGCGCCAATCTCTTTCTCAACCCGGTGCAGGACATCCGCGTTGGCGGCCGTCAGTCCAATGCCACATATCAGTACACCCTGCAGGCCGACGATCTCGCGGATCTTCGCGCCTGGGAGCCGCGCATCCGCCAGGCGATGAGCGAGCTGCCGGAGCTCGTCGACGTCAACACCGATGCCCAGGACAAGGGCCTTCAGACCTCGCTCATCATCGACCGCGACACCGCGTCGCGGCTGGGCATCAGCCCGCAGCTAATCGACGCGACATTGAACGATGCCTTCGGCCAGCGGCAGGTTTCCACGATCTACGCGCCGCTCAACCAGTATCACGTTGTGATGGAGGCGGCGCCGGAGTACTGGCAGTCGCCCGAGGCGCTCGACAGTGTGTACGTGACGACTTCGACGGGAGCTCAAGTGCCGTTGTCGACATTCGCGCGCTACGGGCCGACCAACACGCCACTCGCCGTGAATCACCAATCGCAGTTCGTCGCGACGACGATCTCGTTCAATCTTCCCGACGGCGTGTCGCTGTCGCAGGCAACGCGCGCGGTCGACGACGCGCTCATACGTCTCGGCGTGCCGAACACCGTGCACGGAAGCTTCCAGGGCACGGCGCGCGCCTTTCAGGAATCGCTGAGCAGTCAACCCTGGCTCATCCTCACTGCGCTGCTCGCCGTGTACATCGTGCTCGGGGTGCTCTATGAGAGCTATGTTCACCCAATCACGATTCTGTCCACATTGCCGTCGGCTGGGGTGGGCGCCCTGCTCGCGCTGCTGGTGTTCCGCAGCGAGTTCAGCATCATCGCGCTGATCGGCGTGATTCTCCTGATCGGCATCGTGAAGAAGAATGCGATCATGATGATCGACTTCGCGCTCGAGGCGGAGCGCAGCCACGGCCTCAGCACGAGGGACGCGATCTACGAGGCATGCAGCCTTCGCTTCCGCCCAATCATGATGACGACCTTCGCCGCCATGCTGGGCGCATTGCCTCTGGCGATCGGCTTCGGCGAGGGGTCGGAACTGCGGCGCCCGCTGGGAATTTCGATCGTCGGAGGCTTGCTTGTCAGTCAGGCGCTGACGCTCTATACGACACCGGTCGTCTACATCTACCTCGATCGATTCCGCTTGTGGTGCCAGCGGCGCTGGGCGGCCAGGCCCTGGCGCATGAACTTGACCGCAGGGCCGGCAGACTAATTTTCATGATCGGTACGCAAAGAGCTTTTGTGCATCGATTGGCCGCGCGGGCCGCGCTCGTCTCCGCAGCAATGCTCGCGGGCGGGTGCACGGTCGGGCCCGATTATGTGAAGCCGGCCGTCGAGACGCCCTCGGCGTTCAAGGAGGCGCAGAACTGGAAGGTAGCGCAGCCGCGCGACAATCTACCTCGCGACCGATGGTGGGAGGTGTTCGACGATCCGCTGCTCAACGGCCTCGTTGCCCAGGTCGAGATCAACAATCAGAACGTCAAGTTCGCCGAGGCTAATGTGCGCCAAGCGCGCGCGCTCACCGATCAAGCCCGCTCCGCCTTCTTTCCGACGGTAACCGGCAACGCGTCGGCGACGCGCGCAGGCGGCCAGCGCGGCGGTGGCGCGAGCAGCGGCTCGAACGCTACTGGCGGCGGTGGCGGCGTCGTCGCAAATCTCTACAACGTTTCGCTCGACGCAACCTGGGAACTGGATCTGTGGGGGCGCGTACGCCGCAATGTCGAGTCGAGCGAAGCGGCGGCGCAGGCGAGCGTCGCCGATTTGGGTGGCGCAACGCTCTCCGCCCAGGCGCTGCTCGCAACCGATTATTTGTTGCTGCGCGTGCAGGACGCCGACATCGATTTGCTGCAGAGGACGGTGACGGAGTACGAGAAATCGCTCCAGCTCACGCACAATCAGTACGCCGTCGGCGTGGCTGGACGAAGCGACGTCGCCCTTGCAGAGACACAGCTGAAGTCGACTCAGGCTCAGGCGATCAACGCGGGCATACAGCGCGCGGCGCTCGAGCACGCCATCGCCGTGCTGATGGGCAAGCCGCCGGCGGGATTTTCCATTGCGCCCATTCCGCTCAAACAAACATTTCCCGACATTCCGGCCGGCCTGCCGTCCGAGCTTCTCGAGCGACGGCCCGACATTGCTGCGGCGGAACGGCGTGCCGCTGCGGCCAACGCGCAGATCGGCGTCGCGGAAGCTGCGTTCTTCCCGACGGTGACGCTCTCGGCGACCGGAGGATTCGCGAGCTCCACGATCGCCAATCTGTTCTCTGCGCCGGCGCGCTACTGGTCGGTCGGAGCAGCGCTTGCGCAGACGATCTTCGATGCGGGTTTGCGCAAGGCGCAGACCGAGCAGGCAATCGCGGCCTACGACGCGAGTGTGGCGACCTATCGGCAGACCGTGCTCGGGGGTTTCCAGGAGGTCGAAGACAATCTGGCGGCGCTTCTCATCCTCGACGAGCAAAACACGGTTCAGGATGAAGCGGTCAAGGCCGCCCGCGAATCGGTGACGATAACGTTGAATCAATACCGCGCGGGAACTGCGAATTATCTTGCGGTCGTCGTAGTGCAGGCGGCACTTCTCAACAACGAGCGCGCCGCTGTAACGATTCTTGGCCAGCGCTACGCGGCAAGCGTTGCGCTGATCAAGGCACTAGGCGGAGGCTGGTCACCGGAAGAAGGCGCGGCCCGGACGGCATCCTCCGCAGCAGGGAGGTGACATCGACGCAGACAATCGCGCGCCCGCATGAGATGGCCGTCGACCGCACGGTTCTCCAGCGTCGGCGGGCTCGCCGTCGGATTTCTCGGCGCCTCGCTATGTGCGGTCGAGCGGGTGACGCCAGTGTTCGCTTCGCTGCGCCGCTATCGAGCCGAGTGCCTGTCGCGCAAAGCCGGCCGCGGCCCAGTGGCCTGACCGGTTCTACATTCGCGCGCGGGTCGCGACCACGTGTTAGAGTGAAAAGTAATTCTCAATTTGCCTGTGCGGGCAATCCGGACGCATACGGCCCGCTTTCCCCCTCTTTGCGATCGCCATGAATCAATCCGAACTCAATTTCGCTCACGCCGCCGCCGCCGTCCAGGCGCCCGAATGCGTGCGCCATGCGGGGCTCGTCTCATGGGTGCGGCATATTGCCGAACTGGCGCGGCCCGAGCGCATCGTCTGGTGCGACGGCTCGCAAGCCGAGTACGACCGGCTCTGCGATGAAATGGTGGCGAACAAGACCCTCATTCGCCTCAATCCCGAGAAGCGTCCAGGTAGCTTCCTCGCGCGGTCCGACCCTTCGGATGTTGCACGCGTCGAGGATCGCACCTTCATCTGCAGCGAGCGCGAAGAGGACGCAGGTCCGACCAACAACTGGATCGCGCCGTCCGAGGTGCGCTCGACGCTGCAGCGCCTCTTTACCGGCTGCATGCGCGGGCGCACGCTCTACGTCGTTCCATTCTCGATGGGGCCGCTCGGAAGCCCGATTGCGCATATCGGCGTCGAGCTGACCGACAGTCCGTACGTCGCGGCAAGCATGCGCATCATGACGCGCATGGGACGCGCAGCGCTGGAAGTGCTCGGCGCCGACGGACCGTTCGTTCCTTGCGTGCATTCGGTCGGCGCCCCGCTCGCTCCGGGTGACAAGGACGTGCCGTGGCCGTGCAATCGCGAGCACAAATACATCGTGCACTTTCCGGAGACGCGCGAGATCTGGAGCTTCGGCTCCGGGTATGGGGGCAACGCCCTGCTCGGCAAGAAGTGCTTCGCGCTGCGCATCGCCTCGGTCATGGGCCGCGATCAGGGCTGGCTCGCCGAGCACATGTTGATCCTGGGCGTGACGCCGCCCAATGGCGAAAAGATCTACGTGACGGCGGCTTTCCCAAGCGCCTGTGGCAAGACCAACTTCGCGATGCTCATTCCGCCACGCGATCTCGCGGGCTGGAAGGTGACGACGATCGGCGACGACATTGCGTGGATCAAGCCGCACGCCGACGGGCGCTTCCATGCGATCAATCCGGAGTCTGGCTACTTCGGCGTCGCGCCGGGGACCTCCTACGAGTCCAATCCGAACGCGATGGAGATGCTCAAGGCCAACGTGATCTTCACCAACGTCGCGTTGACCGAGGACGGCGACGTTTGGTGGGAGGGCATGACGCGAACAGCCCCCGCGCGATTGACCGACTGGCAAGGGGAGCCATGGACGCCCGAGATTGGTAAGAAGACAGGTCGCAAAGCTGCACACCCCAATGCGCGCTTTACGGTCTCTTCCACCCAATGCCCGTCTCTCGATCCCGAATGGGACAACCCGGATGGCGTTCCGATATCGGCTTTCATCTTCGGCGCCCGCCGCAGCGATACCGTTCCGCTGGTCGTCGAAGCCACGAGCTGGGAAGACGGTGTTTACAAGGCCGCGACGATGGGATCGGAGACGACCGCTGCCGCGAACGGCAAGGTCGGCGAAGTAAGGCGCGATCCGTTCGCGATGCTCCCCTTCTGCGGTTATCACATCGGCGACTATTTCGAGCATTGGCTCGCGATGGGCAAGGCAGTTGCGCATCCGCCGCGCATCTTCGGGGTCAACTGGTTTCGCACCGACGATCGAGGCGCCTTCGCCTGGCCGGGTTTTGGACAGAACATGCGCGTGCTTAAATGGGTGGTCAATCGCTGCCGCGGCAGCGCCCACGCAGTTCAGACCGCGTTGGGCTGGCAGCCCGAGTACGACGATCTCGATTGGCACGGTCTCGACTTCGGTGCTGAACGCTTCGGTCGAGTCATGGGGTTCGAGCGCGAGATGTGGCAGCGCGAGCTCGCCGCCCATGACGAGCTATTCGCCGAAATCGGATCGAAGACGCCCAAAGCGCTTGCTCATCTGCGGCGCGATCTGGGCGCGAAGCTCTCGGCCTGATTTTCTTGTAACCGGGTTTTTCTTAGGCTACATTCCAATCATTGGAGTAAGCGGTTGCTGAGACCGCTTACGGAAACCGTTATCGGCAACCGATTCCACACGCCTTCTGGCTACCAGGATCCATCGTCCAACTCCCGAGCAAAAGGTTCGACTCCGCGATGTCGCGCGCGCAGCCGGCGTTTCGACTGCATCGGCCTCGCGGGCCCTCAATTTTCCCGCACTCGTAAGCGAAGCCCTTAGGACTCGCATTACCGCTGCGGCAAAACGCCTCGGCTATCTGCCTAATCATGCCGCACGGGCGCTCGCAACCCGACGCTCCGGGCTGATCGGGGTTCTGCTGGAGTCGTTGGCCGACCCTCTGACCGCGGCCTTGGTCGATGCCGTGGAGAAGACACTCCGGCGCGAGGACTTTAGCTTGGCGCTTGCCTTGGTTGAGCACCCCGACGATGGCCTGGCGAGCGTTGCCGAGTTGCTGGGGCGAGGCGTTGACGCCGTGCTTTCCTGGGAAGTTGCCGCTTCGGCCGAAGCGGCCGGCTTGGTCGCCGCGCATGGCAAGCCGTGGCTCGCGCTGGATGCTGCCGAGGGAAAGCGCGGGGACGCAATGGGCCGCAGCGCCGGGACCTCGCTCGCCTGTCGCTACCTGCTCTCGCTTGGACATCGGCGCATAGGCGTGGTCGTGGGAAGGCATCGGAGCATCGAAGCAACGCTTCGGCCGAGCTTGGCCGGCACGGGAGCTGCGCTCCTCATCCCGGAAGTCGCACCGGCCCCGGATGTTTGGGCTGACCTGCAAAGAGCCTGCGCGGTCCTTCTCGACCGCGAGGATCCTCCTACGGCGATCGCCTGTGTTAGCGACCTCGACGCCCTGGCTGTCATGCGCGAGTGTCGCGCGCGCGCCATCGATGTGCCGAGCCAGGTTTCGGTCGTTGGCTTCGGCGATACCGAACTCGCTAGGCAGACGTGGCCGTCATTAACCACCGCGCGTGTAGCGATCACGGACGTTGCAGCCGCGGCGGTTGCGACGCTCTTGGGAATGCTTGCGGGGCAGCCGGCGGCAATCCTGGAGCCTTCCGTCAAGCTGGTCGCAAGGGAGTCGACCGCTCTCGCTCCTTAAGGAGCGCACCTGGGCTGTGGTGCGTGTTCCACGTGAAACCGGGACTGGGGATGTTCCACGTGGAGCCGCCCGAAGATTGCTTTCTGCAGTCCGCACGTTTGCCGTATCATCGGCGCAGTTTGTGCAGCGCGATTTTCGGGGTCCTGCCATGTTGTTTCCCACCCGTTTCGAGGTCATCGTCGTCGGCGGAGGTCATGCCGGGACCGAGGCTGCGCTCGCCGCGGCGCGGATGGGCAGACGTACGCTTCTGCTTACGCACAGCATCGAAACGCTGGGGCAAATGTCCTGCAATCCATCGATCGGGGGCATCGGCAAAGGCCACCTCGTCAAGGAGATTGACGCGTTGGGCGGCGCGATGGCGCTCGCCACTGACGAGGCCGGGATCCAGTTCCGCGTGCTTAACTCGAGCAAGGGTCCCGCCGTGCGTGCGACCCGCGCGCAAGCCGACCGACTGCTCTACAAGCAGGCCATTCGGCGCCGGCTCGAAACGCAGCCGAACCTGACACTGTTCCAGCAAGCGGTCGACGATCTGACGCTCGACCGGGACCGGGTCACCGGAGTGATCACGCAGATCGGTGTGCGGTTCGAAGCCGATAGTGTCGTGCTGACCACTGGGACCTTTCTCTCCGGGCTGATTCACATCGGTCTTGAGCACTACGAAGCGGGCCGCGCCGGCGATCCTCCGGCCAAGACACTGGGCATGCGGTTGCGCGAGCGCAATCTCCCGGTGGGGCGACTCAAGACGGGCACGCCGCCGCGCTTGGATGGGCGCACGATCGACTTCTCGCAACTTGAGATTCAGCCGGGCGATTATCCCGTGCCGGTGTTTTCCTTTGTCGGTGAACGGTCGATGCATCCCCGGCAAGTGCCGTGCTGGATCACCCATACCAACGAGCGCACCCACGACATCATTCGCGGCGGTCTCGATCGCTCGCCGCTCTACACGGGCGTCATCAAGGGCGTCGGGCCACGCTATTGCCCGTCGATCGAGGACAAAGTGGTTCGCTTCGCGGAACGAAAGAGCCATCAGATCTTCCTCGAGCCGGAAGGGCTGACAACGAACGAGATCTACCCAAACGGGATCTCGACCTCGCTCCCGTTCGACGTGCAACTCGCGCTCGCGCGCTCGATCAAGGGTTGCGAGCAGGTCCACATGCTTCGGCCTGGATACTCGATCGAATACGATTACTTCGACCCGCGGGCACTCAAGGCCACGCTCGAAACCAAGGCCGTCGCGGGCCTTTTCTTTGCCGGGCAGATCAATGGCACGACCGGCTACGAGGAGGCCGCGGCGCAGGGGCTGCTCGCGGGCGTCAACGCGGCGCGCTTCGCGCGCGGCGAAGAAGGGTGGTGGCCGCGGCGTGACGAGGCCTATCTGGGGGTGCTCGTCGACGACCTCATCACACGAGGCGTGAGCGAACCTTACCGGATGTTCACGAGCCGCGCCGAATACCGGCTACAGCTGCGTGAAGACAACGCCGACCTGCGGCTCACCGAAACCGGCCGGCGCCTCGGCGTCGTGGACGACGCGCGCTGGGACGCCTTCTGCCGCAAGCGCGACGCCGTGACGCGCGAGCTCGAGCGGCTGGAGTCTACCCACATCGGGCGGAACGTGGATCGCGAGCAGATCGAAGGGATTCTGGGGCAACCGCTGGAGCGCGAGAGCTCGCTCGCGGAACTGCTTCGCAGGCCGGGCGTAAGCTACGCAAGCCTGATGCAGATCGAAGGCGCCGGGGCACCGGTCGAAGATGCCGCCGTCGCCGAGCAAGTCGAGATCTCGACCAAATACGCGGGCTATATCGAGCGCCAACAGGAGGAGATCGCGCGGCGCGCGGGCCAGGAAACCCAGCACCTCCCATTCGATATCGACTACCGGAGCGTGCGCGGGCTGTCGATCGAGGTGCAGCAAAAGCTCAATCAGCATCGGCCGGAGACCGTTGGCCAGGCTGCGCGCATCTCGGGCGTGACGCCGGCGGCAATTTCACTCCTTCTGGTGCACTTGAAGCGGGGCTTCCGGCCCGTGACGCCCGATGCGGAGAAACGAACGGCATGACGGCTGGCGAGGCGCTGGCCGCAGGCGCGGCCGCGCTTGGCCTCGACTTGGACGATGCGATACGGGCGAAGCTCCTTGACTACCTGACGCAGCTCGAAAAGTGGAACCGCACGCACAACCTCACCGCCGCGCGCAGCCGCGAGCGCATGCTCAGCCATCATCTTCTCGATTCGCTGGCCGTGCTGCCGCAGTTGCCGGCTCGATCGGGGATGCGCTTGATCGATGTCGGAAGCGGCGGAGGGTTGCCGGGCATTCCGTTGGCAATCACGCGGCCCGACTGGCACATCACGCTTCTCGACAGCAACCAGAAGAAATCCGCGTTCCTGCGGCAAGCTGCGGCCGAACTGAAATTGGCCAACGCCGAGGTCGTGACGGCTCGCGCGGAAGCCTATGTGCCCGATAAACCCTTTGACGTGGCTATCGCCCGCGCTTTATCGGAGCTGGCGCGCTTCGTGAAACTGGCGGCACACCTTGTCGGGGAGGGAGGATGGCTGCTGGCCATGAAGGGCAGCTATCCGGAAGCCGAAATCGCCGTGCTCCCGCCCGGCGTTCGGGTGGTCGCAGTGCCGCGGCTCCGCGCTCCTGGGATCGAGGGAGAGCGCCATCTGGTGATCCTGGAGAAGCATCCGGGATGACCAAGATCATCGCGGTCGCCAATCAGAAAGGCGGCGTGGGAAAGACGACGACCAGCGTCAATCTTGCGGCGAGCCTAGCCGCGATGAAACGACGAGTCCTGCTGGCGGACCTCGATCCGCAAGGCAACGCCACGATGGGCGCCGGTGTTGATAAGCGAGCACTCACTTACACCGTATACCAAGTCCTGCTTGGTGAAAAAAAGATCGCCGATGTGCGACTTACCTCTCCCTCCGGAGGTTTCGACCTCGTCCCGTCAAACCGGGACCTGGCCGGCGCGGAAGTCGAGCTCGTCGATTTACCGGAGCGCGAGATGCGGTTGAAAGGCGCGCTCGCCGAAGCCTTGTCGCAGATTCGCGCCGCGATCTCCGAGGTCGTGCACGACTACGACTTCATCCTGCTCGACTGCCCGCCGTCGCTTTCGCTGTTGACCTTGAACGGCTTGTGCGCCGCCGACAGCGTGCTCATTCCCATGCAATGCGAGTACTACGCACTCGAGGGCCTGTCCGATCTCGTGCAGACGATCCGCCGCGTGCGCGCACACCTCAACCCCAAGCTGGAGATCGAAGGACTGCTGCGCACAATGTACGACCCGCGCAACACGCTCGCGCTCAACGTCTCTGCCGATCTGCAGAAACATTTCGGCGAGAAGCTCTATCGCACGGTGATCCCGCGTAACGTCCGACTCGCGGAAGCGCCGAGCTACGGTATTCCGGCCCTGCATTTGGACCGGACATCGAAGGGCGCGCAGGCTTATCTCGCGCTCGCGGGCGAGATGCTGAGGCGCGAAGAGGCGGGCGGGGTTATCTCCGCGCAGGCCCTCGCTGCAGCCAATGGCTAAACTCAAGGGTCTCGGCCGCGGACTTGACGCGCTGCTTGCGGGCACTGACGATTCGCCCGCGCGCGACGCCCTGCATTCTATCGCGATCGACAAAATTCGCGCGGGCCGCTACCAGCCGCGCACGCGTAGCGACGAGACTTCGCTTGCGGAGCTCGCCGAGTCGATCAGGGCCCAGGGCGTCGTGCAGCCGATCCTCGTGCGTCCCATCGACGGCGGACGTTTCGAGATCATCGCCGGCGAGCGCCGCTGGCGCGCCGCGGAGCGCGCGGGACTAAAAGAGATTCCGGCTCTGGTGCGCGCGGTCCCCGATCAGGCCGCGCTTGCGCTCGCGCTGATCGAAAACATCCAGCGCGAGAATCTCAACCCGCTGGAGGAAGCGCAGGGACTCGAGCGCTTGATCGAAGAGTTCGGACTCACGCACGAAGCCGCGGCGCATGCGGTCGGCCGCTCGCGAAGTGCTGTCACGAATCTATTGCGGCTCACGCAGCTCGCCAAGCCGGCACAGGAATATCTGCTGGCAGGCAAGATCGACATGGGTCACGCGCGGGCGCTGCTCGCGCTTCCCGTAGCACAGCAGGGCGCGGTGGCCGCGCGCATCGTCGCGCAGGGACTCTCGGTGCGCGACACCGAACGCCTTGCGCAGTCCGCGCAGGGCGCGGCGGCACGAAGGCGAAGATCAGCGCGCGCCAAAGGTGCCGATGGCGATCTGCGGCGGCTCGAAGAGGAGCTCGCCGACGCGCTCGGCGCGCGGGTCCGGATCGAGACCTCACGCGGCGGCGCTGGCCGCATCGTTATCGGCTATTCGAGCCTGGAGCAGCTGGACGGCTTGCTGGTGAAACTGAAGCGGTCCGTCTAGTGCTCGCGCTCAGAAAAAGAAACGGCGCCTGCGGCGCCGTTTTCTTTTCCAATGGAGGACCGATGATCAGCCGAGCTGGGCAAGTATCGTTTCCGCGCCGGACACTTCGTATTTGCCGGGCGCTTCAATGTTGAGGTTTTTTACGACGCCGTCTTCGACGAGCGCGGAAAAACGCTGGCAGCGAACGCCGAGGCCGCGTGCAAGGAGATCCAGCTCGAGCCCGAGCGCTTTGGTGTACGTGCCGCTGCCATCGCCCATCATGCGCACCTTGCCCGCGGTCTTCTGGTCCTTGGCCCAGGCTCCCATGACAAAGGCGTCGTTGACCGACATGCACAGGATGTCGTCCACGCCCTTCGCCTTGAGCTTGTCGTAGTTCGCCACATAGCTCGGCACATGCTTGGCCGAGCAGGTCGGAGTGAACGCTCCGGGCAGCCCGAACAACACGATCTTCTTGCCACGCGTCAAGTCGCCAACCTTGAATTCGTTGGGACCGAGCGTGCATCCGGCGGTTTCAACTTCGATGAACTCACTCAGGCTACCGGCGGGGAGCCGGTCGCCAATCTTGATCGTCATGGGGATTCTCCTCTTGCGAAACGTGCTGGCCAATCTTGCGCCGCGACCGAGGATTGTAACGGAAACGCGACGCGATGCACGCGATCGTGGTGAACTTCACCTGCGCTCTTGTCGATGCCGCTGCGAAAGCGTAACTTTGCAGTCCGCTTCAGGCGCGAGGGGAGGAGGAGACCAAGAATGAAGGCAACGAAAAGCGCTCGCGATCGCCGCACGACGCTGCTGGTTTCCACGCAGAAGGGATTGTGGCAATTGCAGAGCGACCTGGCGCGTAGGAGCTGGCGCGTGAGCGGGCCCCAGTTTCTCGGTCACGTTGTTCATCATTGCGTGGCTGATCCGCGGAACTCCAAAGTAATGCTCGCAGCGGCGCGAACGGGACACCTGGGTCCGACCGTGTTTCGTTCGGCGGATCGTGGACGGACATGGCACGAAGCGAAGCAGCCGCCGGCGTTTCGCGAGGGATCCGGCCGCGTGGTCGATCACACGTTCTGGCTAACCCCGGGCCACCCATCGACGCCGGGAATATGGTTTGCGGGCAGTTCTCCGCAGGGCCTGTTTCGCTCTGATGACAGCGGCGTAACGTGGCGCGGCGTCGAGGGCCTCAACGAGCATCCGCAGCGAAAGACATGGTGTGGCGGCGATCAAGACGGTACTCCGGACGGGCCCAAGTTGCACTCGATCCTGATCGATCCACGCGACGCGCAGCACATGTACATCGGCATGTCGAGCGGTGGCGTGTTCGAATCAAACGACGGCGGCGCGAACTGGCGTCCGCTCAACCGCGGCGTGCGCGCAGACTTCCTCCCGGATCCGGATCCCGAGTACGGACACGATCCGCATTGCGTGAGGCTCCATCCCGTCCGGCCCGACCGCCTGTATCAGCAGAATCACTGCGGCATCTATCGCATCGATCGGCCGGCCGAGCGGTGGCAGGAGATCGGAGTCTCGATGCCGAAGAGCGTGGGCTCAATCGGTTTCCCGATGGTGCTCCATCCTCGCGATCCAGAAACGCTGTGGGTATTCCCGATGGACGGCTCCAAGGTGTGGCCGCGCGTATCGCCCGGCGGCAAACCGGCTGTCTATCGCTCGGTGAATGGCGGGCAGACGTGGCAGCGACATGCCACGGGTCTGCCGAAGACTCAGGCGTGGCTCAACGTCAAGCGCCAGGCAATGACTGCCGATGCCTTCGATCCAGTCGGTGTTTACTTCGGCACATCGAGCGGCGAGATCTGGGCCAGCCGCGACGAAGGACGAAGCTGGAAATGCGTCGCGGCGCATCTTCCACACGTCTATGCGGTCGAGGTCGCATGACGCGGCGCCGTTGCGATTAAGTGCGCGTGCTCATTCCCAATCCGCTGCGCTCGTACACTGCCGATGCTGGGGTCGTGAGCGCGCACGGCCGCACGCTCGACGAGCTGACCAACGATCTCGACCGGCAATTTCCTGGACTGCGCTTCCGGATCATCGACGAGCAGGGTTCGATCAGGCGGCACATCAGATTCTTCGTCAACCGGCAGCAAAAACACACGCTGGCGGAAGCTGTTGCGGAGGATGACGAGGTGATGATCGTATGCGCGCTTTCGGGCGGCTAGCCGAGTCGCTGGACATGGCGACGGGAAGTCGGTTGTCGCATCGCAACATTCGTTGACGCAGCGGGACAAAGGCCCCTACAATTCAAAAGTTTGCTTGGCCTCCGGTGTCTCTTCCCGCCGCGCCCGAATCCTCGCCGCGCTACCCTGCATTTCGGATCGCCGGCTGGCAACTCGTCGCGACGGCGATGGTGGCGGCGATGGGAGGCTGGGCCGCGGGCTGGCACGGCCTCTTGTCCGGGCTGCTCGGGGGGATTATCAACGTTTCAGCGGGCTTGGTGTTCGCGGTGCTGGCGCGCTCCGGCAGTCCGCCCACGGCAGCTGGAACGGTGCACGCGATGATCCGCGCGGAGGCGGCCAAGATCACCGTCATCGTGCTGCAGTTGTGGTTCGTGCTGTCGATGTACAAGGACGTGGTGCACGAAGCTTTCTTCGCGGCTTTCGTCGTCACTTTACTGGTAACGCAGGCGGCGATACTTTTTCGCGATCGAGGACGTTCTAGGACTTAGCGATGGCTGCGGAAACACCACAGGACGCCTCGTCCTATATCCAGCATCACCTCACGTTCTTCGCCGAGCCGATCAAGGAGCAGGGAGGATTCTGGACCCTGCACTACGACACGATCATCACTTCGGTCATCCTCGGCGTCCTGGTTCTGGGCTTCCTCTGGCTCGTGATTCGCAAGGCGACCTCGGGCGTTCCCTCGAAGACGCAGTCCTTCGTCGAGCTGACGGTGGAATTCGTGAACGAGCAGGTCCGCAGCATGTTCCATCACGACTACCGGATCGTCGCGCCGATCGCGCTCACCGTTGGCTTGTGGGTACTTTTGATGAATCTCGTAGACCTTCTTCCAGTCGACATCATGGCCTGGATCTACGCCAACGTGTTCCATCTGCACGCTTGGCGCCACGTCGCTACGGCAGACGTCAACACCACCTTCGCGCTTTCGCTGTCGGTGCTTGGGCTGATGATTTTCTACAACATCAAGAACAAAGGGCTCGGCGGCTGGCTGCACGAGCTCTACGGAACGCCATTCGGGATGCGGCCGTGGTGGGCGGCGCCACTGCTGATTCTGTTCAACCTGCTTTTCAATGCGATCGAGTACATCTCCAAGCCCCTTTCGCACTCGCTGCGGCTGTTCGGCAACATGTATGCGGGCGAGATCATGTTCCTGCTGATCGCACTGCTCGCGTCAACCGGCATTGCCGGCGCGATCGGCGGCGGCTTGGCGCAAGCACTGTGGATCGGCTTCGACGGCTTCATCGCGATACTGCAGGCGTACATATTCATGATGCTGACAATCGCCTACATCGCGATGGCGCACGAGCACCACTAGGCGCTCTATAGCACGATCGGCTCACCATCTAATCTCGTTTGAGAAAGGGAAAGCGAAATGGATAAGTTGCAACTGGTCGCGCAGATCCAGGCGTTCACTGGAATCGGCATCGGGCTCATGATCGGGCTCGGCGCGCTCGGTGCCTGCGTAGGCATCGGCATCATGTGCTCGCGCTTTCTCGAAGGCGCGGCGCGTCAGCCGGAGATGATCCCGGCGCTCCAGGCCAAGGTTTTCCTGCTCCTCGGCCTGATCGACGCCTCGTTCATCATCGGGCTAGGTATCGCCATGCTGTTCGCCTACGCCAACCCTCTGATCCCCGCCGGCCTCAAGTAGGCCGCGCCGGCCGCGTTTAGAAGGACGATCAATGAACATCACGCTGACGCTCTTTGTCCAGGCCGCGATCTTTTTCCTCTTCATCTGGTTCTGCGCGGCGTTCATTTGGCCGGTGCTCATGCGCGCGATCGGTTCGCGCCAGCAGCAGATCGCCGATGGGCTGGCAGCGGGCGAAGAAGGCCGCCAGAGCCTCGCACGCGCCGAGAAGGAGATCGCGAAGATGATGAACGAGGCGAAGACGCGCGCCTCGGAGATCGTCGCGCTGGGCGAGAAGTCGAGAAACGAAACGATCGAGCAGGCGCGCAGCGAAGCGAAAAACGAGGCCTCCCGCATCATCGCCACCGCAAAGGCAGAGATCGAGCAGGAAGTGCATCGGGCGAAGGACAGCCTGCGCGATCAGGTAGCGGAGCTGGCGGTGGCGGGCGCGCGAAAGATTCTCGGCCGCGAGGTCGACGCCAAAGCGCACGCCGATCTGCTCGCAGCCCTGCAGAAGCAGCTCTAGGAAGCATGGCCGAGTCGATTACCGTCGCCCGACCTTACGCCGAAGCCGTTTTCTCGCTCGCCCGCGAGACGAACTCGCTTCCGGTCTGGTCGGAGATGCTGCGGGTCACTGCGGCGGTCGCGGAAGACGAGAGCATGCGCTCTGCGCTCGACAATCCGAGGCTCTCTGCCAGCGACAAGGAATCGCTGTTTCTGTCGATCTGTGGCGAGCGGCTCAACGCTGATGGCAGGAACTTCGTGCGTGTGCTGATCAGCGCGGATCGCGTGGGGTTGCTCGGTGAGATCCGCACGCTCTTCGATGCAATGAAGGACGAGTCTGAGGGAGTTGCGCGCGCGAGCATCACCAGCGCGTTTTCCGTCGGCGAGGATCAGCTCGCAAGCCTGAAGTCGGCCCTCGAGCGGCGCTTCGGCAAGAAGGTCGAGACGAGCGTGACGGTGGACTCCGCGTTGATCGGAGGAGCGCGCATCGTCGTCGGCGACACGGTGATCGACGGCTCGGTAGCGGGCGAGCTCGCGGCGATGGCTAGCCACTTGCGAAACTAAGACGAAACCGAATCGAAACTGACGCGCGTCCCGCCGTGCCGGCGGTTCTAGCGCAAGGAAAGAAACCATGCAGTTGAATCCATCCGAGATCAGCGAGCTGATCAAGAGCAGGATCCAGAACCTCGACACCGGGGCGGAAGTCCGAACGCAGGGAGTCGTCGTGTCGCTGACCGACGGCATCGCGCGGATTCACGGGCTCTCCGACGCGATGCAGGGCGAGATGCTGGAGTTTCCGAATGACACCTTCGGGCTCGCGCTCAACCTGGAGCGCGATTCGGTTGGTGCGGTGATTCTCGGCGAATACGAGCACATCTCCGAGGGCGACACCGTAAAGTGTACAAGTCGCATCCTTGAGGTGCCGGTCGGGCCGGAGCTGATAGGGCGCGTGGTCAACGCGCTCGGCCAGCCCATCGACGGCAAGGGCCCGATCAATGCGAAAGAAACGGACGTCATCGAGAAAGTCGCCCCAGGCGTGATCTGGCGCCAGAGCGTGAGCCAGCCGGTGCAGACGGGACTGAAGTCGATCGACTCCATGGTGCCGATCGGCCGCGGCCAGCGTGAATTGATCATCGGTGATCGGCAGACCGGCAAGACTGCGGTGGCGATCGACACAATCATCAATCAGAAGGGCAAGGAGCTCACCTGCATCTACGTCGCGATCGGGCAGAAAGCTTCCTCGATCATGAACGTCGTCAAGAAACTCGAGGAGCACGGGGCGATGGACTACACGATCGTCGTGGCTGCCTCGGCTTCCGATTCCGCGTCGATGCAGTACATTGCTCCTTACTCGGGATGCACGATGGGCGAATATTTCCGCGACCGCGGCCAGGACGCGCTCATCATCTACGACGATCTGACCAAGCAGGCGTGGGCGTACCGGCAAATCTCGCTCCTGCTGCGCCGCCCGCCGGGGCGCGAGGCGTATCCCGGCGACGTCTTCTACCTGCACTCGCGCCTGCTCGAGCGCGCCGCCCGCGTCAACGCGGAATATGTCGAAAAGTTCACCAAGGGCAAGGTCAAGGGGAAGACCGGATCGCTCACGGCATTGCCAATCATCGAGACCCAGGCGGGCGACGTCACGGCGTTCGTGCCGACCAACGTGATCTCGATTACGGACGGTCAGATCTTCCTCGAGACGGATCTGTTCAACGCGGGGATCCGGCCGGCGATCAACGCGGGCATTTCGGTCTCGCGCGTGGGCGGAGCCGCGCAAACGAAGGTGATCAAGAAACTTGGCGGCGGCGTGCGCTTGTCGCTCGCGCAGTACCGCGAGCTCGCCGCCTTCGCGCAGTTCGCGTCCGATCTCGACGAGGCGACACGCAAGCAGCTTGATCGCGGTAGGCTCGTGACCGAGCTCATGAAACAGCCGCAGTACGCGCCGCTTTCGGTCGCCGACGAGGCGCTGACGCTCTTCGCGGTCAACAAGGGCTATTACGACAACGTGCCGGTTGAAAAGGCCCTCGCTTTCGAAGGGGCCCTCCGCACGTTCATGAAGAGCAAGTATCGCGCACTCGCGGACAAGATCGAGAGCGCGAAGGACCTCGATACCGAAGGCGAGAAGGCACTGGCCGCCGCCATCGAAGACTTCAAGAAGAACGGGACTTACTAGATCCTTCCGCGATGGCTAGTCCAAAAGAGATCCGCAACAAGATCAAGAGCGTGCAGAGCACGCGCAAGATCACCAAGGCGATGGAGATGGTTGCGGCCTCCAAGATGAGAAGGGTGCAGGATCGCATGCGCGCCTCGCGGCCCTATGTGAGCCGCATGGTGGCGATCGCGCGCCACCTTGCTCGCGCGAATCCCGAGTATCGCAACACGTTTCTTCTCAAACGGCCGCAGGTGAGGAACGTGGGCCTGATCGTGGTCACAACCGACAAGGGCTTGTGCGGTGGGCTCAACACCAACGCCCTGCGCGTCGCGTTTGCTCGCATCAAGGAGTGGCAGGAGCAAGGCGTCGGCATTGCGGTTACGGCAATCGGCAACAAGGGCTTGGGCTTCATGCTTCGGCACAAGCTCAACGTCGTGTCCCAGGTGACCAACATCGGCGACAGGCCGCGCCTGGACGCACTGATCGGACCGGTCAAGGTCCAGCTCGATTTGTTCTATGACGGAAAGATCGATGAGCTCCATGTCATCGCGTCGCGGTTCGAAAACACGATGAAACAGACTCCGGTTGCGTTGCACATTTTGCCGATTGCGGATCTCGGCGACGACGTCACGGACAAGCGCGAATATCCGTGGGACTACATCTACGAGCCCGACGCGAAGACGGTGCTCGACGAGCTTCTCAAGCGCTATATCGAGGCGATCATCTACCAAGCGGTCACGGAAAACATCGCCTCCGAGCAGAGCGCGCGGATGGTTGCGATGAAAGCGGCGTCCGACAATGCGGCGACCATCATCGACGAGTTGCAGCTCATCTACAACAAGCAGCGCCAGGCGGGGATCACCAAGGAGATCTCCGAGATCGTCGGCGGCGCGGCGGCGGTTTGACGATTCTCAAGGACCAGAAGATGACCGAAGGAACGATTGTCCAGTGCATCGGCGCGGTAATCGACGTAGAGTTCGCGCGCGAGGAGCTGCCCAAGATCTACGACGCGTTGATCCTCGAAGGAAGCGATCTCACGCTCGAGGTACAGCAGCAGTTAGGCGACGGCGTCGTGCGCACGATTTGCCTTGGAAGCGCCGAGGGCCTGCGCCGTGGCATGAAGGTCCAGAACACGGGTGCCGGCATCTCGGTGCCGGTCGGCCCGGCGACGCTGGGCCGGATCATGGACGTGCTGGGAAGGCCGATCGACGAGCGCGGCCCTGTCAAATCCGAGCAGAAGATGCCGATCCATCGCGAAGCGCCGACGTTCGAGGAGCTCTCCCCGTCGACGGAGCTGCTCGAGACCGGGATCAAGGTGATCGACCTGGTCTGCCCCATTGCTAAAGGCGGCAAGGTCGGACTGTTCGGCGGCGCTGGCGTGGGCAAGACGGTAAACATGTTGGAGCTCATCAACAACATCGCCACCCAGCATTCAGGCCTGTCGGTGTTCGCCGGCGTGGGTGAGCGCACCCGCGAGGGCAACGACTTCTATCACGAGATGCGCGAAGCGAAAGTGGTGAGGCTCGACAATCTTTCCGAGTCCAAGGTCGCCATGGTCTACGGTCAGATGAACGAGCCGCCGGGCAACCGGCTGCGCGTGGCGCTCACCGGTCTCACGATGGCGGAATACTTCCGCGACGAAGGCCGTGACGTTCTACTCTTCATCGACAATATATACCGCTACACGCTGGCCGGCACCGAGGTGTCCGCGCTGCTGGGACGGATGCCCTCCGCGGTGGGCTATCAGCCGACGCTTGCGGCGGAGATGGGCGAGCTGCAGGAACGGATCACGTCAACCAAGACCGGATCCATCACTTCGATACAGGCCGTCTACGTTCCCGCCGACGATCTCACCGACCCATCGCCAGCGACAACCTTCGGGCACCTCGATTCAACGCTGGTCCTTTCCCGAGATATCGCCTCGCTGGGCATCTATCCGGCGGTCGACCCGCTCGACTCGACGTCCCGACAGCTCGATCCGCACGTCGTCGGCGAGGAGCACTACACGACGGCGCGGCGCGTGCAGCAGACGCTGCAGCGCTACAAGGAGCTGCGCGATATCATCGCGATCCTCGGCATGGACGAGCTCTCGCCGGAGGACAAGCTGGTCGTATCCCGCGCGCGCAAGATCCAGCGCTTTCTCTCGCAGCCGTTTCACGTCGCCGAAACCTTCACGGGCTCGCCGGGCAAGTACGTGGCGCTGAAGGACACGATCCGCGGCTTCAGGTCGATTGTGGACGGAGAGTACGACCAGCTCCCCGAGCAGGCTTTTTACATGATCGGCACCATCGAGGAAGCCACCGAGAAAGCGAAAACGCTGCAATAGCGCGGGCGCTGTCCAAATGGCGAACACCATCCACGTCGACGTCGTCAGCCTCACCGAGTCGATCTACTCGGGCGACGCGGAGTTCGTCGTGCTCCCCGGCATAATGGGCGAGCTCGGCATCTATCCGCAGCACGCCCCGTTGATCACGCAGATCAAGCCGGGAGAAGTGCGCATCAAGATTCCAGGACAAGACGAGCCGCAGATTGTTTTCGTGCAGGGCGGCTTCCTGGAGGTTCAGCCGAACGTGGTCACGGTGCTCTCCGACACCGCGATCCGGGCGCGCGATCTCGACGAGGCGAAGGCGCTCGAATCCAAGCAGCGCGCCGAGGAAGCGTTGCAGAACAAGACGTCGAAGGAAGAAATCGCCGCAGCGGAAGGCGAGCTCGCCGGGGCGGTGGCACAGCTTGCCGCCATCCGGCGGTTGCGTGGCCGCCGGTAGGGCTCAGTCAGCCGGCGGTATCACGACCCTAACGCTTCGGAAGCTGCTGCTCCGCGAGCGTCACCCAGTAGCTCGCCCCGATAGCGAGCGCATCGTCGTTGAAATCGTAGTGCGGGCTGTGGATGTTCGGCGTCTCGGGCCCGCGTCCGGCGCCTAGCCACACGTAGCAGCCCGGCTTGGCCTGCAGCATGAAGGCGAAATCCTCGCTGCCCATCTCCGGCGTCGGGTTCGTGTCGACGTGCTCTTTGCCGACGACAGCCGCGGCCGCGGCGATGGCGTGATGCGTCTCCGTTTTCGCGTTGACGGTCGCAGGATAACGCCGCTCGTAACGAACGGTAGCGCTCATGTCGAAAGTAGCCGCGACACCGGCGACGATGCCGCGCATGCGCTCTTCGATCAGCTCCTGCACCTCTCGCTTGAAAGTGCGCACCGTGCCGCGCAGCATGACCTCCTGCGGGATGACGTTCCACGTGTCGCCGCCGTGCACCTGCGTCACGCTGACGACTCCCGCGTCCTGCGGGTGCAGGTTGCGCGAGACGATCGTCTGCAGCGCGTTGATGACGTGTGCGGCGAAAAGCATCGGATCCTTGGCCGTGTAAGGCATCGCCGCATGCGCGCCCTTGCCGGTAGCGATGATCTCGAACACGTCGTACGCGCCCATCAGGGGTCCCGCGCGCATCGCGAACGTGCCGACGGGCAGACGCGGCCAGTTGTGCATGCCGTACACCGCACGCATCGGAAAGCGGTCAAACAAACCTTCCTCAACCATCACGCGGCCGCCGCCCTCGTTCTCCTCGGCGGGCTGGAAGATGAAGTAGACCGTGCCCTCAAACGTCTTCGCGCCGGCGAGCGCCTTGGCAGCGCCAAGCAGCATCGTCGTGTGACCGTCGTGTCCGCAGGCGTGCATGCGGCCTTCATGTCGCGATGCATAGGGCACCCCCGAACGCTCGCGCACGTGCAGCGCGTCGAGATCGGCGCGCAGGCCGATCGCCGAATTGTCCTTGCCGCTGCGGAGCACGCCGACCACTCCGGTCTTCGCCATTCCGGTATGAACTTCGAGCCCGAACGAGCGGAGCTTTTCGGCAACGAAGGCGCTGGTCGCGACTTCCTCGAAAGCGGTTTCCGGGTGCGCGTGGATGTGATGACGCCAATCCGTCATCTCGGGGACGATCGCGGCGATCTCGGGGCGGATGTTCATGGCTGCAGGTCAGAGGCTTCGGGGGCGAAAGCGTGATGGTAGCGTGAGAAGCGACTTTCGACACGCTAGAATGCCCTGACGCCATCGCGCTCAATCGACCGCATGCCCGGCACGAACGGTACGATCTACGATCTCGCCATCATCGGCGGCGGCATCAACGGCACGGGCATCGCGCGCGACGCGGCTGGCGGCGGCTTGAGCGTTGTGCTCCTCGAAAAGGACGATCTCGGGGCGCATACCTCGTCGAGCAGCACCAAGCTCATCCATGGCGGCCTGCGCTATCTCGAGTATTACGAGTTCCGGCTCGTCGCCGAGGCGCTCGCGGAGCGCGAAGTGTTGCTCCGCGCTGCGCCACACCTGATCGAACCGCTGCAATTCGTCCTCCCGCACGAGCCGCATCTCAGGCCCGCCTGGATGATTCGCGCCGGCCTCTTTCTCTACGATCATCTCGGCGGGCGCGCCACGCTGCCGTCCTCCTTCGGCGTGAGCCTGCACGCGACGCGCTGGGGGGCCGGATTGAAAGACAGGTTCGGTCGCGGCTTCGTCTACTCCGATGCGCGGGTCGACGACGCGCGACTGGTCGTCGCGAACGCGCTCGGCGCGAAGGAGCTGGGCGCGGAGATTCGCGTCCGCACGCGCGTAAGCGATGCGCGCCGCGACAACGGCTTCTGGCGGATCGGGATCGCCGAGGCAAGCGGCGCGCCAAGCGAGATCGCAGCCCGTGCGCTCGTCAACGCCGCGGGGCCGTGGGTCAAACAGGTGCTCGACGCGGTGACTTCGACGCGCGGTCCCGAGAATGTGAGGCACGTCAAAGGGAGCCACATCATCGTGCCGCGCGTGCACGCGGAGCCGCACGCCTACATCCTGCAGAACTCGGACCAGCGCATCGTATTCGTCATACCGTATCAGGGCGAGTTTTCGCTCATCGGCACCACCGACGTGCCGGTGGACGAATACGAGAAACCGGCGGCCTCACGCGACGAGATCGACTATCTGTGCGAGATCGCGAACGCGTATCTCGCTTCGCCGATCGGCATTCGCGACGTCGTCTCGAGCTACTCCGGCGTGCGGCCGCTCTACGACGACGGCTCGCAGAATCCGTCCGCGGTCACGCGCGACTACGTTCTCAGGCTGCATGTCGGCGACTCGGGCCAAGCGCCGCTGCTTTCGATCTTCGGCGGCAAGATCACGACCTACCGGCGCCTCGCCGAAGCGGCGCTCGCCGAGCTGAAAGCGTTTTTCCCGCAGATGAAGCGCGAGTGGACGCGCGACGCACCGCTGCCGGGAGGTGAGCTTCCGGGAGCCAAGCTGGCCGAGTACGAGCGCGAGCTTACGGTGCAATATCCTGAAATGCCATCGACCTTGCGCACTGCGCTATTGCACCGGCATGGCGCACGGACCTCGCGCATACTCGGAGAAGCGAAGACCCCCGCTGAGCTGGGCACGCACTTCGGCAGCACGCTCTATGCGGCCGAAGTAGACTATCTCGTCGCAGTCGAGTGGGCACGCAGCGCGGAGGATGTGCTGTGGCGACGCACGAAATGCGGTCTGCATCTGTCGCGCGAACAGTGCGACGCGGTCGCGGCTTACTTGCACGAGCAGTACGGCAGCGCCTAGGCATGCAACCGCTTTCCGCGTTGTCGGAAGCGGTTCGCCGCTCGATTCGGGGCGTCTTTTCCGATATCGACGACACGCTCTCGACCACGGGCCGCATCACGAGCGAGGCCTACGCGGCGATGGCTCGATTGCGCTCGGCGGGGATGCTCATGATCCCGATCACCGGGCGGCCCGCAGGCTGGTGTGATCACATCGCCCGCATGTGGCCGGTCGACGCTGTCGTCGGCGAAAACGGCGCGCTCTACATGCGACACGACGATCGCGCAGGCAAGCTCAGAAAGCGCTACGCCGTTTCCGAGCGCGAGCGGTGCGCCGACCGGAAGCGTCTCGAGAAGGTCGCGCAACGTATCCTGCGCGAGGTCCCTGGCTGCGCTCTTGCGTCCGATCAGCCGTATCGCGAATGCGACCTCGCGATCGACTATTGCGAGGACGTGCCGCCGTTGCCTGCGGCCGAGGTTGACCGGATCGTTGCGCTGATGCGCGAGGAGGGACTGACGGCGAAGATCTCGTCGATCCACGTCAACGGCTGGTTCGGCGCATACGACAAGCTCGCCATGACGCGAAGCCTGCTGCGCGAAGAGTTCTGCGTCGACCTCGACGCGCAGCGCGCGGAGTTCGCCTTCGTTGGCGATTCGCCGAACGACGCGTCGATGTTCGAATTCTTTCCCTGCTCGGTAGGCGTCGCCAACGTACGCCGCTTCGCCGATCGCATCGCCACTCCGCCCGCGTATGTCACGGCGCGCGAAGCCGGCGCCGGCTTCGCGGAGCTGGTCGAAGCGATTCTGGCGAACCGCTAACGCCGCGGCGCGGGCTCGCGAGTTCGATCCTGTTTCAGGCGCGGCGGTGAAGCGCTGCACGCTCGATTCCGTTGCTGAGCTCGGCGATCCTTGGGCCCCGTGCCGGGCTCGGTTCAACCGAATTGCAGGGGCTCAGGGCGCGACCGCTCGGTCGCTCTGTGGCCGACAAATGACGCGGGGCGGCACAAAAGCGTCGTCACCGGGCGACAGCCGTCAGGGCGCTGGGACTGCGGCTGCATTCATGACAGTGAGTACACGCTCGCATGCTAGACAAGATGGGAAAAGCGTTATACTCCGACTCTTCGCGAGAGCTTGCGAAAATAAGCCGGCCCTGCACCCCTCCGAGTGCCTTGGCCGGTACGATATTTGCACTAGCGTTGCTGTCGCGCGCTTCCAAGGGGTCGCGCGACATCGGGCGACAAGGACTGGAACCAGGGGTGAATCAGAGAACGGGAGGTAGGCCCCGATGACGCGATTTGGATTCAACATCAGAACTCGCACCGGCCAGCGGGTCGATAACATTTGCATCATGGCCGCGAACCAGGCCGACGCCGAACGCCGGCTGCGACAGATGTACCATCAATGCGAAATCGTTCACTGCCAGACCGAGGCGGTGAATCTGCGCAATGATCCCCTGGATCTCGAAGGCGTAATCGGCATCATCAGCAACGGGCCGGCGACCGTCCCCGCGATCGTCCGCTCGATGCTACGCAACAAGTCCGGCACCCACTAGCTCCTCGACCAGCGCTTGATAGTCGCGCGCGCCACGGCTCTGCGGCGCGTGGCGAAACACGTCGAGTCGCTGCGCCGGACTCTCGGCTAGGCTCACATTCTCGGCGACCCGCGTGGCGCAAATCTCCTCCGGCCGGAACGCCATCGCCATCAGATCGGCAACTTCCGAGGCCATCTTTCTTCGCGCATCGAAGCGCGTGAGCACATAGCGGCGCGGAAGCCGTCGCTTGAACACCGGTTCGAGCGCGTGCAGCGCACGCTCGACCTGTTGCGCTCCCCGCAGCGCAAGATAGTCGGCGGAGACCGGGACCAGCAAAAGGTCGCAGGCGAAGATCGCGTTGAGCGAAAGAACGCCGAGCAGCGGACAGGTATCGATGATCACCGGCCCTGGCGCGATATCGTGCTGCTTGAGCGCGACGCGAAGCCGCGTCACGACGTTCACCCCCTTGCCGAGCAGCGTATCGAGCTTGGTTAGCTCCAGATGCCCCGGGCAGAGAACGACCCCGCTTGCGGTGATCTGCGCGATTTCGGCGAGCGGACGCTGGCGCACGAAGAAGGAATAGACCGAATCGTCCGCCAACCGCGGATGCGTGTCGAACACGCTCGACAAGTGCGCCTGCGGATCGAGATCGATTCCGAGCGGACGATGCCCGCGCTGGGCGATGCCCGCGAGGAGATTGAGAGTGGTCGTGGTCTTGCCGACGCCGCCTTTCTGGTTGAAGACCGCGATGACCGCCATGCTCCCGAGTGTACAGGCTGCCGGAGTGCGCGCTCAAAAGTGCGATAATTCATGCCTCTATGAATGCAGGCTTGCAGGTTGCGATTCTTGCCGCAGGCGAAGGCAAGCGCATGCGCTCCGCCCTGCCCAAGGTCTTGCACCTGCTCGGTGGCAAGCCCTTGCTCGCGCACGTGCTTGAGACGGCGGGCCGGTTGGAGCCGAGTGCGACCTGCGTGGTCTACGGCGAGGATGCGGTCCGGCGGAGCTTTCCCGACGGCAGTCTCCTGTGGGCGCGGCAGAATCCGCCGCGCGGGACCGGCGACGCGGTGCGCTGCGCGCTCGCGGCGCTTCCCGCCGACGGGGTAACGCTTGTGCTTTTCGGCGCCGATCCGCTTGCCCGAGCCGCGACCTTGCAACAGGTCGTCGATCGGGCGAAGAGCGGCGCGCTCTCGCTCCTCACCGCCGAGATCGAAGATCCATCCGGCTACGGCCGCATCGTGCGCGACAGGAATGGCCGCGTTACGGGGATCGTCGAGCACAAGGATGCAACCCCGGCGCAGCGCGCGATTCGTGAGATCAACACCGGCGTGATGGCGGCGCCGACCAACGGGCTGCGCGACTGGCTCGAGCGCATCGACAAGCGCAATGCGAGCGGGGAGTATTATCTGACCGACGTGGCCGCGCTCGCGGTGAGCGACGGCGTGGCCATCGCCACGACTCGAGCGGAGAACGTCATCGAGGCGATGGGCGTGAACAGCATGCGCGAGCTCGCCGAGCTGGAGCGCCGATATCAGCGCGCGCAGGCCGAGGCGCTGCTCGATGCGGGCGTGGCGCTCGCCGATCCGGCGCGCATCGACCTGCGCGGCACGCTCGAATGCGGACGCGACGTGACCATAGACATCAACTGCATTTTCGAAGGGCAAGTGACGCTCAGCGACCGCGTGCGCATCGGCGCGAATTGCCTAATCAAGGACTCGAGTATCGGCGAGGACACGGCGATCGCGCCGTTCTCGACACTCGACGACACGCAGGTCGGGGCGCGCTGCCGTATCGGCCCTTATGCGCGCACCAGGCCAGGGACCGCGTTGGCCGACGAAGTGCACATCGGCAACTTCGTGGAAGTGAAGGCGTCGAGCTTCGGCTCGCGCAGCAAGGCGAATCATCTTTCCTACGTCGGCGATACGGTCGTCGGACGCGACGTCAATCTCGGCGCCGGCACGATCACCTGCAACTACGACGGGGCCGCGAAGCATCGCACGGTCATCGAAGACGACGTGCACGTCGGATCGGATACGCAGCTCGTCGCTCCGGTGACGATCGGCCGCGGCGCCACGATCGGCGCGGGTACGACCGTGTGGAAGGACGTGCCGCGCGAGTCGCTGGTCGTCAACGAGAAGATGCAGGTCGCGAAGAGCGGCTGGAAACGCCCGGAGAAAGGCTGAGCTTATGTGCGGCATCGTCGGCGCGGTGGCGCGCGAGAACGTGGTACCGATCCTGATCGAGGGCATACGCCGCCTCGAATACCGCGGTTACGATTCGACCGGGCTCGCGGTGATCAACGGCAGTCTGCAGCGGCTGGTGAGCACCGCGCGCGTAGCGGACCTGGCGGCGCAGGCTTCACGCGCCCAGCTCAAGGGACACACCGGAATTTCGCACACCCGCTGGGCCACGCATGGTGCGCCCACGCCGGCCAACGCCCATCCCCACGTAAGCCACGACGAGATCGCTGTCGTGCACAACGGGATCATCGAGAATTTCGAGGCGATTCGTGAACGCCTGCAGAAACAAGGCTATTGTTTTGTCACTCAGACTGACAGCGAAGTCATCGCGCATCTCATTCACGCGCACTACCACGGTGATTTGCTTGCCGCGGTGACCAAGGCGGTGCGCGAGTTCCGCGGCGCCTACGCCATCGCGGCGATCAGCACGCGCGAGCCCGATCGCATCGTCGGCGCGCGAGCGGGCAGTCCGCTTCTGGTCGGATTGGGCGAGGGCGACCACTATCTCGCTTCCGATGCAAGCGCGCTCGCACCAGTCACGCAGCGGGTCGTGTATCTCGAAGAGGGAGACATCGCAGACGTCACGCGCGGGGCTTACGCTATCTACGACGAGAATGGAACGCGTGTTTCACGGCAGGCCGTCACGGTCAAGGTCTCCGGAGACGTCGAGCTGGGACCGTACCAGCACTTCATGCAAAAGGAGATCTTCGAGCAGCCGCGAGCCATCGCCGATACGCTTGAGGGCGTGAGCAGCATCGAGCCGGAGGTTTTCGGTGCGAGCGCAGCCGAGGTCCTCAAGAGAGTCGAAGCGGTGCACCTTCTCGCCTGCGGCACGAGCTACTACTCCGCACAGGTGGGCAGGCTGTGGCTCGAAGCCGTCGCCGGGCTGCCGGCGCAGGCCGAGGTGGCGAGCGAATACCGCTACCGCGCGAGCGTGCCCAATCCCGATGCGCTCGTGGTCGTCATCTCGCAGTCGGGCGAAACCGCGGATACGCTGGCGGCGCTCAAGCACGCGGGAACCCTCGGCCACAAGCACACTCTCGCGATCTGCAATGTCGCGACCAGTTCAATGGTGCGGCAGACCGAGCTCACTTATCTCACGCGGGCCGGCACCGAGATCGGTGTGGCATCGACGAAGGCGTTCACCGCGCAATTGGTAGCACTGTTCCTGCTCACGCTCTCGCTCGCCAAGCTGCGCGGCCGATTGAGCGAAGACGACGAAGCGCGTTGGCTCGCCGGGCTTCGCCACCTGCCGGCCGCGATCCAGTCGGTACTGGCGCTCGAGCCCTCGATCATTGCATGGGCCGAGCAGTTCGCGCGCAAGCAGGACGCGCTTTTCCTCGGCCGCGGGCTGCATTACCCCATCGCGCTGGAAGGAGCATTAAAGCTCAAGGAGATTTCGTATATCCATGGCGAGGCATATCCGGCGGGAGAGCTGAAGCATGGGCCATTGGCGCTGGTCGACGCGAACATGCCCGTGGTGGCCATCGCGCCCAACGACACGCTCCTCGAGAAGCTCAAGTCGAATCTGCAAGAAGTGCGCGCGCGGGGCGGCGAGCTGTACGTCGTCGCCGACGCCGACAGCCACATCGAGTCGAGCGAGGGGGTCCACGTGCTGCGCCTGCCCGAGCACGCCGGACTCCTCTCGCCGATCTTGCATACGATTCCGCTGCAGCTGCTCGCGTATCACACGGCCGTGATGCGCGGGACCGACGTCGACAAGCCGCGCAATCTCGCGAAGTCGGTCACCGTCGAGTGACACCCAGCATTCGTTTTCGGCTGCGCGTCACCCGCGGCGCCGACATCGCGCTCGGTCCCGGCAAGGTCGATCTCCTGGAGGCGATCGCGAAAACAGGCTCCATCACCGCCGCGGCGCGCGGGTTAGACATGTCATATCGCCGGGCGTGGCTTCTCGTCGACACGATGAACCGCTGCTTCAGGACGCCGGTGGTCGATGCGGCGAAGGGGGGCAAGCGCGGCGGCGGCACCCGGCTCACCGCAGTTGGTATTGAAGCGGTGCGATGCTATCGGCGCATCGAACAGCGCGCCGAACGGGCAAGCGCGACCGAAATGCGCGCCCTGCTCAAGCTCCTGCGGCGCTAGGCGTAGCCGACGCTGCGGCGATCGAGCGAGACCGCCTTGATCAGCGCGTAGACGCGGCGGCCCTCTGCCAGTTTCAGCTCGTCGCGCGAGCGACGCGTGATCCGCGCCTGCAGCCTGGCGGCGCCGACGTGCAATTGCAGCTCGACGGTGGGCCCGCCGTCGTCCGCGACCGCGGCGACCAATCCTTCGAGCGCATTGACGATGCTCATGCCTTTGGGTCGTTCGAGCGCGATCGAAACGTCGCGCGCCCGGATGCGCACGCGCACCCGCTCTCCGACCAGCGCCTCGACATTGGGCACGGTCAGGTCGCCGCCGTCGAAGCGCAGCGTCGTGAGGCCGTAATCGATGTCGTGCGCGGCTACCACGGTGTCGATCACCGCGCCTGCCTCGTAGCGCCCGGTCTGCGGACGCAGATCGATGCGGCCCATGACGTCATCGACGTCACCCACCGCCAGCGCCTTGCCTTCGGATAGAAGCACCATCGTATCGGCGAGCCGCGTGATCTCGGCGACCGAATGGCTCACGTACACGATGGGAATGTGCAGGTCGTCGCGCAAGAGCTCGATGTAACGCAGCACCTCGTCGCGACGGTTGATGTCGAGCGATGCGAGCGGCTCGTCCATGAGCAGGAGACGGGGTTGCGCGAGGAGCGCGCGCCCGATCGCGACGCGCTGTTTCTCTCCGCCCGACAGCACGGTCGGCAATCGCGCGAGCAGCGAGCCCAGGCCCAGCAGCTCGATCACGTGCTTGGGATCGATCACGCGCTCGGCGCGTGGTGCGCGATGGAATCCGTACATAAGATTCGACTCCACGTCGAGATGCGGAAAGAGAAGGTCGTCCTGGAAAACGTAGCCGAGCCGCCGCCGCTCCGTCGCAACGTCGATGCGGCGCTCGCTGTCGAAAAGCGTAGTGCCGTTGACCACGATCGTTCCGCGCTCCGGGCGGGAGATGCCTGCGAGCGCGTTCACGAGGCAGGTCTTGCCCGCGCCCGAGCGGCCGAAGAGACCCACGATCGGAGCCTCGGCGGTGAACGCGACGTCGAGGTGGAACTGACCGAGTCTTTCTTCGATGTCGACTGCGATCACGATTTCACACCGCGAAACGAAAAGAGCTTCCGGCGCGCGATCCACTCCGCCGCGACGAGCGCCGCGACCGAAAGCAGCACCGCCATCGCGGAAAGGCGCCATGCCCGGGCGTCCGCGCCCGGCACCTGCGTGAAGCTGTAGATCGCGAGCGGCAGGGTCTGCGTCTCGCCGGGAATGTTCGACACGAAAGTGATCGTGGCTCCGAACTCACCGAGACTGCGCGCGAAGGAGAGCACCGCGCCAGTGACGATGCCGGACGCCGAGAGCGGCAGCGTGACCGAGACAAAGACCCAGGCGCGCGAGCCGCCGAGCGTGCGTGCAACCGTTTCGAGTCGGCCGTCGAGGCTCTCGAACGATAGTCTGATCGCGCGTACCATCAACGGGAAGCCCATGATTGCCGCGGCCAGCGCCGCGCCGGTCCATCGGAAGGCGAAGACAATGCCGAACCACTGGTCGAGCCACGCGCCGATCACGCCGCGTCGGCCGAACAGCACCAGCAGCGCTAAGCCGACGACGACCGGAGGCAGGACGAGAGGCAGATGCACGAGTGCATCGACCAGAGTCTTGCCCGGAAAATCGAAGCGAGCCAGCAAGTACGCCATGACGATCGCGACTGGCAGGCTGAGCGCCACGCTGGTGAGCGCAACCTTGAGGCTCAAGAGAACGATGCCGATTTCGTCAGCGCTCAGTCCCATGTGCCCTTTCTACAACGGAACGAAACCATGCTTGCTCCAGATGGCGCGCGCCACTGGCGAACGCAGGAAATCGGCAAACGCAGCCGCGGTCCGCGAGTTGGCCGCTTTTACCAGCGCGATCGGGTAAACGATCGGCGCGTGCGTCGAATCGGGGAACGTATCGACGATGCGCACCGCCGGCTCCGCGAGCGCGTCCGTACGGTAGACGATTCCGAAGGCGGCTTCGCCGCGCGCCACGAGCGCTAGCGCGCCGCGCACGTTCTCTGCCCGCACGGTCTGCTTCTCCACCGCGTTCCACACGCCGAGCGACTGCAGCGCCTCCCTCGCGTATTTGCCTGCGGGAACGCTTTCGGGAACGGCAATCGCGAGCTTGTCGGTACCGAGCGCGGCCGCCAGCGCGAAGCCGGGAGCAATCTTCAGCGAGGTGCTGCTCCTGGTCGGAACGATCAGGACCAGCGAATTGCCCAGCAGATTCGTGCGCGAGCCCTGTGCCAGCAACGACTGCTGCTCGAGGTAGTCCATCCAGTCGAGATCGGCGGAGACGAAGATCGAAGCGGGGGCGCCGGCTTCGATCTGCTTCGCGAGCGCGCTGCTGGCGCCGTACGCGACCGTCACATGCCGACCCGTGTCCGCCTCGAAACGCGCGGTTTGCTCGTCGAGCGCTTCCTTGAGGCTCGCCGCGGCAAAAACGGTAATGCTCTGAGCGCTGCTGATCGCGGGCGCGAACGAGCCGGCAAGGGCGAGTACCGCGCCAATGATGGCGAATGTCCTTGCTGTCATGTCGTTTTGCGCTTGAAGACCATAACGCGTAATATACCGGCGTATATAACGCACGACAATGCGCCGCGACCTCTCTTTCGGCACTACACTGCATATTGACCTTGCCGTGGATCAATCGCATTCTGGAAGGACGAAGGGATGACCTTTAGCGGGGGCTAGCATGAAAACAAGCGCGCGGAATCAGTTCAAGGGTACGGTCAAGGAAATTACGAAGGGCCCGGTGAGCGCCGAAGTAACGATCGAAGTCTCGCAAGGCGTGCGGGTTGTGGCGGTGATCAGCACGCGTTCCGCCGAAAACTTGGGGCTCGCGGTCGGAAAACCAGCCTATGCGCTGATCAAGGCCAGTAGCGTGGTGGTCGCGGTCGACTGAGGCGCGCCGGTGGCGCCGGTATTGCGTCTCTGCGCGGCATGGCTGCTCCCGGGCTTCCTCGCTGCATCTGCGCTAGCCCAGGCGCCGGGCGCGGTGACGACGACGCTGACGGTCAAGGGCAGCGTCGAGCGCGAAATCACGCTGTCGGTCGATGAACTGAAGCGGCTCCCGGTTCAGCGCATCGATGACGTGCGCAGCGTCCGCGAAGCATCCGGCACGGCGGGGGCCAGCGAGAGCGTCCGTCACTATGTCGGCTGCTTGCTCCGCGACGTGCTCGAGCGCGCCAAGCCGGTCGAGAAGAAACGCATGGATTTTCGCAAAAGCGTCGTGATCGCGACCGCAAGCGATGGCTATCGCGTGGTTTTCTCTTGGCCCGAGCTTTATCTATCGCCGGTCGGCGACGGTGTGCTGGTCGTCTACGAGCGTGACGGCGCGCCACTCGACGACGGCGAAGGGCGCATCGCGCTCGTTTCGCTCAAAGATACGCGTCCCGGTCCACGCCACGTGAAGTGGCTGCAGTCCGTCGAGCTACGCACTCTGAGCGAGTAATGCCCTCTAGGGCGCGCCGACCGGCGTAAAGCCGTGTCGGTCGAGAATCTCCTGCCCGCGGATCGATAGCACGAACAGCGCAAAACGTTCGGCGCCGGGGCGCGGCGGATCAACGACCGTCAACGCGTAGCTCGCCCCAACCGCGAGCGGCTCGGGAATAGCGACGACGCATGCACCCGCGACCTCGCGGGCGGCCAGCGCGGCGTTGGTGCAATAGGTAAGGAAGATGTCGGCCTTGCGCTCGGCGATCATCATTCCGTAGAGCGTGCGGCCGGGCGGTGCCTGCGGCGTGTCCAAGCCGCCAACGAGTTTGAGCGCCTTCGCGTCGAGTGTTGCCAGCGCGCCCGGATGGATCCTGTCCGCTTTTTCGAAAAGCTGCCACGCGTAGTCGCCCGAAGGATCGGCTTTGGGCGTCGAGGTCCCCAACTTGATCCCAGGATCGAGCATGCGGTCGAGCAGGCTCTCCGACGTCACGTCGACTCCCGGTGCGGCCAGCGCGCATAGCCGGTTGCGCGCGAACACGATCGCTGGTCCGGAACGGCCTGCACGCCCGAGCGCTCGCGGGTGATCTACGTCGGCGGAAGCGAACACGGCGGCGGGTTCTCCTTTCTCGATACGCTCGCGCAGAACACCTGACGGGCCGAACACCGGCACCACCAGAGGGCCACCCGAGGCGCTGAACGCCGTAGCAATTTCGGTCATTGCGGCGCTCAAGCTCCCCGCGGCGTAAACTTTCATGGCTGACTCTTGTGCGAGCGCAGAACCCGACAACGTGATCGCCGCGAATGCGAGCGATAGCGCCCGTCCTCTACGCGTTCGGATCCGTCGCATTGGGATAGAACAGCTGCTCGCCGTTGATCTTGTACTCAGCGATCACTTTCTGGCCGGCGGGAGAGACGATCCAGTCGATGAACTGCTGGCCGAGATCCTTTTTCACGTTCGGATGCTTCGAGGGATTCACCAGCATCACGCCGTACTGGTTGAAAAGCCGCTTGTCTCCTTCGACCAGGATCGTCATGTCGCCGCGATTCTTGAAAGCGAGCCAGGTCCCGCGATCGGCCAGGATATAGGCGTTCATCGACGCCGCCGTGTTGAGCGCGGGACCCATCCCCTGACCGGTGTCGCGGTACCAAGGACCCTTCATCTTGTCGATATCGATGTCGGCCGCCTTCCACAGCGCGAGCTCCGCCATGTGCGTGCCGCTGCGGTCGCCACGCGAGACGAACGGCGCATGCGCGGTCTCGATCTTCTTGAACGCGGCGAGAATGTCCTTCCCGCCGCCGATCTTCGCGGGGTCGCCCTTCGGGCCGATCAGAACGAAATCGTTGTACATCACCGGGTAGCGCTTCACGCCCTCGCCTTCAGCGAGGAACTTCTCCTCGGCGGGTTTCGCATGGACGAAGACGACATCCGCATCGCCGCGCCGCGCAACGTCGAGCGCCTGTCCGGTGCCAAGCGCCACAACATGAACTTTGACCCCCGTTTGTTTCTCGTAGATCGGCAATAAGTATCCGAACAGCCCCGATTGCTCGGTCGACGTGGTCGAAGCAACCGTGATGAATTTCTCCTGCGCGCTCGCGCAAAGCGCGACAGCGAAGAGGACGAGAACGAGCAAGCCCCGACGGGCGGCTACCATGGCAACTCTCCTTCCAGAAATTGCGCCGCTTCCTTCGAAGCGGGACGCTTGAAAAATCGATCGGCGGGCGCACGCTCCACCACTCGTCCCTGATGCAGAAAGAGGATTTCGTCACCGAGGCGCCTGGCCTGACCAAGGTTGTGCGTGACCATCACGATCTTGGTTCCGGCACTATGCATTGCCGCGATGACGCTTTCGATCTCGTGCGTCGCGCCGGGATCGAGATTCGCCGTCGACTCGTCGAGAAACAGCACTTCAGGATGGAGCGTCCAGGCGCGCGCAAGAGCAACGCGCTGCTGCTCGCCGCCGGAGAGCACGCGCGCAGGGTGCGAGGCGAGCGCTTCGAGTCCGACCTTGCGGAGCGCTTCTCGAGCGCGGGCATCACGCTGCGACCGCGGCACGCGAGCGACCGCCAGCGCGTGGGTGAGGTTCGCGAGCGCCGAGCGGCGGAGCATCACCGGCCGCTGGAATACCATCGCCTGCCGCCGCGCTTCGCCGGGAAGCTCCGGCGTGTTCCAACTGATCGTGCCGGACGTTGGCCGAAGCAGCCCGTGGCACAGGCGCAGCAACACGCTCTTGCCTGCGCCGTTCGGGCCGATGATCACGGTGCGCACTCCGGCCTCGAGCGTCAACGACACGCGATCGATGATGCGGCGGCCGCCAGCTTCGAACACGACCTCGTCGAGTCGCAGCGGAAGCAGTGATCGCGGTCCGTGCATGGTGTCGGTCATCCGTAGCGCCGCTGCGCCGTTTCCTTGACCACATAGGCGGCGGCGTTGAGTGCAATAACAATCGTGAGCAGCACGAAGCCAAGGCCCAGCGCCAGCGGCAAATCGCCCTTGCTCGTTTCCAGCGCGATCGCCGTGGTCATGACACGCGTCACGCCGTCGATATTGCCGCCGACGATGATGACCGCGCCCACTTCGGCCGCCGCGCGCCCGAAGCCCGCAAGCACGAGAGTGACCAGCGAGAAACGAAGGTCCCAGAGCAGCGTCATCGCGGCGTCGAGTCGCTTTTCCCCCAGCGAGCGAAGCTGTTCTCGATACTCGCTCCATGCGTCCTCGACCACTTGGCGCGAGAGCGCGGCGATGATTGGCGTAATGAGGATCGCCTGAGCGATGACCATGGCGGTCGGCGTGAACAACAAACCCAGTTCGCCCAGCGGCCCGGCGCGCGAGAGCAACAGATAGACCGCGAGGCCGACCACGACCGGCGGCAGCCCCATCAGCGCATTGAGAACGACGACCACCGCCCGCCGACCAGGGAAGCGGCTGACCGCGATCGTGGCGCCGAGCGGGAGACCCACTACGCAGGACAACGCCACCGCGGTGAGGCTCACCCGCAGGCTCAGCAGCACGATATCGAGAAGCTTGGGGTCGGCGCCGCCGACGAGCCGCAGCGCCTGCGCCGCGGCGCTCGAGAGATCGTTCATGTCGTGGGGCAACTCTGCCGGCGCCAGCCTCGATATGTATAATCGTGCATATTTAGGCGCACCGCGAAGACGCCATTTTTGCAACATGATAACCATAGCGTCCACCGATCGAAATATGCCGAGCGGTGCATAAATGAGGCTCGCGCCGACACTGAACTGGGTCTTGGCGAGCGACCCGCCCGCCGCGCTCGACTCGCGGCTCGTGCCTCTGCTCGATGCCGTCGCGCGCAGCGGCTCGCTTTCCGCGGCGGTCGTCGCATGCGGCGTTTCGTATCGGGCCGCCTGGGGGCTGCTGCGCGACTACGAGGCAAGGCTTGGTGCACCCCTCGTTACCCTGGAGCGGGGACGGGGCGCGCGCCTCGCGCCGGCGGGAGAGGATATCGTCGAGGTGCATCGCAAGGCCGAGCGCCGGCTCGCGCGAGTGCTACCTGCCCTCGGCTTGGAAATCGGGCGTGCCGCCAAAGGAACCGGTGTGCAGCCGTCGCGGGTTGCGCGACTCCGCATCGCCGCCAGCCACGACCTCGCGCTCACGGCCTTGCGTGACGGCCTGCCCAGCGACGCCGGCATCGCGCTGGAGATAACCGTTATGGGAAGTCTCCACGCCCTGCAACAGTTTCACGAGGGGCGTGTCGATCTGGCGGGTTTTCATGTCGCGATCGGCCGACAGTCCGCGAGCGAACGCGTGCCGTTCCGGCGGCTTCTCTCGCCTCGGAGCGATCGGCTCATTCGCATCGTCGATCGAGAGCAGGGGTTCATCCTGCCGCGCGGAAACCCGGCGCGGATTCGCAGCTTTGCGGAAATGGCGAGCAGCGGCTTGCGCTTCGTGAATAGGCAGCTCGGTTCGGGAACGCGCGTATTGATCGATCGCCTGCTCGCGGAGGAATGTGTCAAGCCATCCGCGCTCTTCGGCTACGGAAACGAAGAGCTGACGCATGCAGCGGTCGCCGCGACCATCGCCTCGGGCGCAGCGGACGCAGGTTTCGGATTGCGCGCGGCAGCGGTGCAGTACGGATTGGCGTTCATCCCGCGACTGCGCGAACGCTACTATCTCGCGGGGCGCGCCGCAACGTTGGCCGCACCCGCGGTCGCGAGACTCATAGACCTGCTGCACGGCCCGGCATTCGCGCGCGTTGTCAGGGCGTTGCCAGGTTATCGAGCCGATGGTGCGGGTACGGTCACCAGCGTCGAAGCGCTCGGTCGCGGCGCATCCCGCGAGATGCGGTAGGATGGCGTAAAAGCGGCCGGAAACGGCCGCATAAGTTGCCGCGGCCGGATGAATCCGGCGCTACGCCGTGGAATTCGCCTTCGTCCTCGATCCGCTCGACTCGCTCAAGGCCTACAAGGACACGAGCGTGGCGATGATGCGCGCCCTTCAGGCGCGCGGGCACCTGCTGTTCGCGCTCGAGCAGTCGGACATCTTCTGGGACAACGGCAAAACGCACGCCCACGTGCGCTCGCTTACTGTGAACGACGACGATCACGACTGGTACCGGACCGGCGAGCCGATTACGCGTCCCCTGGCTTCCTTCACAGCGGTTCTGATGCGCAAGGACCCGCCGTTCGACATGGAGTACGTTTACTCGACCTATCTTCTCGAAGCCGCGGAGCACGAAGGCGCGCGGATCTTCAACCGTCCGCGGGCGATCCGCGACCATAACGAGAAGATGGCGATCGCGAAGTTCACCGAGTTCATCGCGCCGACGCTCGTCACGCGCGACGCGCAACTGATCGGCGAGTTCATCGACGAGCAGGCCGACGTGATCCTTAAGCCGCTCGATGGCATGGGCGGGACGTCGGTGTTCCGCGTGCGTCAGGATGACCCGAATCGCAACGTCATCATCGAGACCGTCGGGCAGCATGGCGAGAAGAGCGTGATGGCGCAGCGCTACATCCCGGCGATCGCGGAAGGCGACAAGCGCATCATCCTGATCGCGGGCGAACCCGTACCGCACGCTCTCGCGCGCATCCCGAAGCCGGGCGAAACGCGCGGCAACCTCGCCGTCGGAGGCAAGGGCGTGGCACGGCCGCTCTCGCGGCGCGACCGCGAGATTGCTGAGGGCGTCGGTCCGAGGCTCGCCGCGGAAGGCTTGTTGGTGGTCGGGCTCGACGTCATCGGGGATTACTTGACCGAGGTGAACGTAACCAGCCCGACCTGCTTCGTGGAGATCACCCAGCAGAGCGGGTTCGATGTGGCCGCTCGCTTCGCCGAGGCGCTGGAACAAGCGGTACGATAGCAACATGATCGGAGTGCTGATTGTCGCTCACGATAGCCTCGCCGAGAGCCTCGCCGCCGCGGTTACTCATGTCCTTGGGCGGCGGCCGGCGCAGTTCGAAACCTTGCGCGTGGCCTCCACCGACGACCCTTCTGCGCTGGCGCCGAAGGCGCGAGCGCTGGTCGCTTCGCTCGACACGGGCGAGGGCGTGCTTATCTTTTCCGACATCTACGGCGCGAGCCCGAGCAATCTGACCGCCAAGCTGCTGAAGGCTGGCCGCGTGGAAGCGATTGCCGGCGTCAATCTGCCGATGCTGGTGCGAGCGTTCACCTACCGCGACAAGGGCATGGAGACGATGATCAAGAAGGCGATCAGCGGCGGCTGCGACGGCGTGCTGCACGTCGACATCGACCCGGCGTATGCGTCAACAAGAAGCTGAAATCATCAACAAGCTCGGTTTGCACGCCCGCGCCGCGGCCAAGCTCACGCAACTCGCCGCGAAATATCAATGCGATGTGTCATTAGGCCGCAACGGCCGCAAGGTAAATGCAAAGAGCATCATGGGGGTGATGATGCTCGCGGCGGGCAAGGGCAGCCGGGTCACGCTGGAGACCGACGGCCCCGACGAGGAAGAGGCGATGAATGCGATCGTCGCGCTGATTGGAGACTATTTCGGCGAAGGACAATGATTCCTTGCGAAATATTTGCGTCGCAACATCACGACATGCATCTTCGCACGTTTTGCGGAACCAAAGCATGTACACCCTGACCAATGGCAAGGCGTAGATGAGCACTGCTCCTTCGCCGGTAACGCTTGAAGCATCGCGGCCGGACAAATCCGGCCCCACACACTCGATGAGCTTCGTCCTGCATGGCATCGGTGTTTCCGGCGGCATTGCGATCGGCCGCGCACAGCTCGTCTCGCACGCGACGCTGGAAGTCGCTCACTATTCGATCATGCCGGAGCAGGTAGCGGACGAGATCGAGCGCCTGACTCAGGCGATACGCGCGGTGCAAAAGGAACTCGAAGGTCTGCACGGCGCGATGACCTCAGACGACGCGCCGGCGGAATTCGGCGCGTTCCTCGACGTGCACTGGATGATCCTCACCGATCCGACGCTCTCCGAGGTGCCCAAGCGCACGATCGCCGAGCAGCTCTGCAACGCGGAGTGGGCGCTGACCCAGCAGCTCGGCGTGCTGGTCGAGCAATTCGAATCGATCGAGGATCCGTACTTGCGCGAGCGGCGTGCCGACGTCGTGCAAGTGGTGGAGCGGGTGTTGAAGGTGCTTCTCGGCAAGCCAGGGGGCGTGCCTCCGCCCGACCCCGAGGAGCATACGATCCTCGTCGCCCACGATCTCTCGCCGGCTGACGTGATTCAGTTCAAGAATCACCACTTCGCCGCCTTTCTAACCGATCTCGGCGGAGTGACTTCCCACACCGCAATCGTCGCGCGTAGCTTGAACGTTCCCGCGGTCGTGGCCACGCACAACGCTCGCGGGCTGATCCGGGAAAACGAATTACTGATCGTCGACGGCGGCCGCAACGTGGTCATCGTCAATCCGGACCGCTCGGTCCTTCACGAATATCATCTCAAACAGAGCGAGCTCGAGCTCGAGAAACAGAAGCTGAGGCCCCTGCGCTCGACGCCGGCGATGACGCTCGACGGCCACACGATCGAGCTCAACGCCAACATCGAATTGCCGGAGGATCTCGAGCAGGCGCTGGAGAATGGCGCCACGGGCGTCGGGCTCTTCCGCACCGAGTTTCTGTTCCTCAATCGCGACGGACTGCCCTCTGAGGACGAGCAGTTCGAGGCATACCGCGCGGTCGCCACCGGCATGAAGGGCCACCCGGTCGTGATCCGCACCTTCGATCTTGGCGCCGACAAGCACAAGGAAGGCATCGACGGGCTGACGCGCGTCGCGCCGAATCCCGCTCTCGGATTGCGCGCGGTGAGGTTCTCCCTGGCCGAGCCGCGGATGTTCCTCACGCAACTGCGCGCCATCCTGCGGGCGTCGCATTACGGCAAGGTGAAGATCCTGATCCCGATGCTCTCCTCGGCCGGCGAAATCGATCAGACGCTGGCGATGATCGCGCAGGCCAAGCAGAGCCTGCGCGAGCAGGGCGCCAAGTTCGATGAGGGCGTGGAGATCGGCGGCATGATCGAAATTCCCGCCGCCGTGCTGTCGATCGGTGCGTTCACCGACCGGCTCGATTTCCTGTCGATCGGCACCAACGATTTGATCCAGTACACGCTGGCCGTGGATCGCGCTGACGACGCGGTATCGCAGCTCTACGATCCGCTGCACCCCGCCGTGCTGAAGCTCATCGCGCTCGCCATCGCCAGCGCGAAGAAAGCCGAGGTCGGGATCGCGGTGTGCGGCGAAATGGCGGGAGATCCGCAGTTCACGCGGATGCTGCTCGGCATGGGACTGACCAATTTCTCCATGCATCCGGCGCATCTGCTCGCGATCAAGCAGCGCGTTTTGTCGAGCGAGATGGCGAGCGCGAGACAGATCGCCGAACGCATGCGCCGCACCGACGAGCCGGCGAAACTCGTCTCTCTGTTCGAACGCCTCAACGCCTGACACGCCCGGTCCTCGCCTGCCTGGTTCCCAAACCGTAAACGAGCGGTTACACTTCGTCTTGCGCCGATTTGACGATCAGCTTGCAGGCGCGTTACAAATATTGCTAAAGCGGCGCGGTTGTTGCTAGCTCCTACCGACCCGATTAGCGAGAAGCTGATCGGGTTTTTGTTTGGTCATGACGGAACAGAGCGACAACCTGTTGATCGGGACTCCGAGATCTGTCGGATTCGTCGAGCCGAAACGCGCAGCCTTCGATAAGCCTCTCGCGCTTTCCTCCGGCGCGACCCTGCCCGCGTTCGAGCTGATGTACGAGACGTACGGCAAGCTCAACGCGCAGCGCTCGAACGCGATCCTCGTCTGCCACGCGCTCAACGCCTCGCATCACGTCGCGGGCGTCTATGCAGGAAAGCCCGAGAGCGAAGGCTGGTGGGACAACATGATCGGTCCGGGCAAGCCCGTCGATACGGATCGTTTCTTCGTCGTCGGCGTCAACAACCTCGGCAGCTGCTTCGGCTCGACCGGCCCGATGTCGATCAATCCGGCCACGGGAAAGCCATGGGGTTCGGACTTTCCCATCGTCACCGTCGAGGACTGGGTCGACGGGCAGTCGCGCCTCGCCGACTACCTCGGCATCGAGCGCTTCGCTGCGGTGATGGGCGGAAGCCTGGGCGGCATGCAGGCGCTCGCCTGGGCCACGCGTTATCCGCAGCGCATCGCCAACGCGCTGTGCATTGCGGCCGCGCCGAATCTCTCGGCACAGAACATCGCCTTCAACGAAGTTGCGCGCGCGGCGATCATGACCGATCCGGATTTTCACGACGGGCACTTCTACGCCTACGGAGTGAAGCCGGTCCGCGGCCTTCGCGTGGCGCGCATGATCGGCCACATCACCTACATCTCCGACGAGCAGATGGGCGAGAAATTCGGGCGGCAGCTGCGCGAGGGGATCAAATACTCGTGGGCTCCGGAATTCGAGATCGAGTCCTATCTTCGCTACCAGGGCGAAAAGTTCTCCGAATACTTCGACGCCAATACCTATCTGCGCATCACCAAGGCGCTCGACTACTTCGATCCGGCGCGTGCCACCGGTGGCGATCTCGCGCGCGCTCTCGCTCCGGCGCGAGCGCGCTTTCTCGTGATCTCGTTCACGACCGACTGGCGCTTCTCCCCGGCGCGAGCCCGCGAAATCGTCAAGGCGCTGGTCGACAACCGGCGCGACGTCTCCTACGCGGAGATCGTCGCGCCGTTCGGTCACGACGCGTTCCTTCTCGACACGCCGCAGTATCACGCCGTGGTGAGAACCTATCTTTCGCGCATTCCGACATGACCATCGCCGCGCGCGCCGACTTCTCGACCATTGCCGACTGGGTCGCGCCGAACACCCGCGTGCTCGATCTCGGCTGCGGCGACGGGAGCCTCCTCGCGTACCTGCGTGAATCGCGCGGCGCAAGCGGCTACGGCATCGAGATCGATGACGCCGGCGTGCTTGCATCGATCGGCAATGGTATCAACGTCATCCAAAGCAACCTCGAGAGCGGGCTCGCCGGCTTCGACGATCAGAGCTTCGACAGCGTGATCCTGTCGCAGACGCTGCAGGCGATGCGGCACATCGAGGAGCTCGTGGCGGAGATGCTGCGCGTCGGGCGCGAAGCCATCGTCTCCTTCCCCAACTTCGGCCACTGGTCGCATCGAGCGCAAGTTTTGCTCGGCCGCATGCCGGTGTCGAAGAGCCTGCCCTTTCAGTGGTACAACACGCCGAACGTGCATCTGTGCACCGTGGCGGACTTCGACGCGTATTGCGAGCAGCGCGCGTTTTATGTGCTGGAGCGCGTGGTCTTGCGCGACGGCGAGCGCGTCAGCATGCTCCCCAATCTTCTCGGTTCGCTCGCGATCTATCGTTTCCGCAAAACCTGAGCGCGCTGCGGGCCGCGCCGATCGGCCGCGTGCGGAACAATCCGCAGCTACGTAGAATCGCGGCATGCCCGAGGCCCCCGCCGGACCGAAAAAGCCGCTGTGGCGCGAGGCGCTGCTGAACCGGAGGATGCTGATCTGCGTATTCACGGGGTTCAGCTCGGGACTTCCACTCTACATCCTCATCAATTTGCTGCCGGCGTGGCTGCGCTCGGAGCGGGTCGATCTGCGAGCGATCGGGCTCTTCGCGCTCATCCAGCTCCCGTTCACGTGGAAATTTCTGTGGTCGCCGCTCGTCGATCGCTACGCGCTGCCGCTGCTCGGTCGCCGCCGGGGCTGGATGCTCGTCACGCAATTGCTGCTACTCGCGTCGATTCCCCTCTTCGGCCTGCTTCGTCCGCAACTCGATCTGTGGACGATCGCGTATCTCGCGGCCGCAGTCGCGTTCTTCGCCGCCACGCAGGACATCGTGCTCGACGCCTATCGCCGCGAGCTGCTGCCGGATCCCGAGCTTGGCCTGGGCAATGCAATCCACGTGCAGACCTATCGCATCTCGAGCCTCGTGCCGGGAGCGCTCGCGCTCATTCTCGCCGACCACTTTCCGTGGCAGGCGGTGTTCGCGATCACGGCGCTCTTCATGTTGCCGGGAATCGCCACGACCTTGCTGGTCGCCGAACCGGCATTGCAGCGTCCCGCGCCGCGCACGCTCGTCGAGGCTGTGGTCGAGCCATTCCACGAATTCATCACGCGCTCAGGCTGGGGTCAGGCACTGCTCGTGCTCGCCTTCATCTTTCTGTACAAGCTTGGCGATTCGATGGCAACGGCGCTCGCCACGCCCTTCTACATCGACATGGGCTTCTCGCTGTCCGAGATCGGCCTGATCGCCAAGAACGCGGGTTTGTGGGCGAGCGTGATCGGAGGATTGCTCGGCGGATTGTGGATGCTCAAGATCGGAATCAATCGCGGGCTGTGGCTCTTTGGGGTCGTGCAGGTGGTATCGATTCTCGGCTTCGCGTGGCTCGCATACGTGCACGAGCCCGATCGCCTGCTGCTCGCCGTCGTGATCGCGTTCGAAGCGCTCGGAGTAGGCCTCGGGACCGCGGCGTTCACCGCCTTCATCGCGCGCACGACCGATCCGCGTTATACGGCGACGCAGTTCGCTCTCTTCACGAGTCTCGCCTCAGTGCCGCGCTCGATCGTCAACGCGACGACCGGCTGGATCGTCGAGCAGACAGGCTGGTTCGCGTTTTTCCTGCTGTGCACGGCGCTCGCGTTGCCGGGAATGGTGCTGCTCCTCAGCGTGGCACCCTGGAGCGCGCGCGTAACCGGCCCGCGGCGCGGCGCATGAAACCTCGCAAGTCCAACTTGGCCCGTGCGAGACCGGCGAGCGCGGGTTATTCCGGAACGCCACTGCCGCAAAAGCTCGGGCTGAAATCGGGGATGCGGGTTCTCGCACTCGACGCGCCGGCGAACCTCGATACGCTGCTTGCAGGCGCGCCCGCCGATCTCGTCCGCCTAGAGCGGATTGCAAGCTTCGATTGTGCGCTTGTCTTCACCAGGAGCGAACGCGCGCTGGCCGCGATCTTCGCGCAGCTCGCGCCGAAGATGGCCGACACCGGCATGATCTGGATCGGCTGGCCGAAAAAAACGTCGGGTGTCGTGACCGATCTCAGCGAAGACGTCGTGCGTCGCGCCGGTCTCGCTGCGGGACTCGTCGACGTGAAGGTCTGCGCGATCGACGCGACCTGGTCGGGGTTGAAGTTCGTGCGGCGACTACGCGATCGCGGCCGCTGATCCTGAAGTCGCCTTGCTCCAGGCGCGCCGCACCTCGTCGACGACGCGCTCCACCGCAATGCCGTGCATGCATGCGTGCCGCGGCTTCGCGTAGACCTGCCCCGGCGGATTGATGCACGGACCACGCGGCATTTTCGAAATCGAGGGATCCTCGCGGAAGCACGGCTGACAAGAAAGATTGAGGCTGATGTTCGCGTTGTGCCGATATCCGGCTGCACTCGCCTGCGTCGATCCCCAGAGGATCACCGCGGGCACGCGACGCCCGGCGTCGTCGCTTCGGTCAGTCCAGATGTAATTGGTGAGGTGATTGGCGAACGAGTCGATCCCGAGATGCAGCGTCGCGTTGGCGACGAGCGCGATCGCGGCGGCCAGCGGCGTGCCCATGTAGCCATGCAGCGCTCCTGTGACCCGGGGTTCGTTCGCCGTTCCGAGCTGCACGACGGGAATCTCTTTGCACTCGGCGAGGAGTGCCTCCCAGCGCTTCTGCGGCCAGTGCTTATACGCCGACCATCCTGATTTCACCTGCAGCGTCGCATACCGCTCAGGTAAGCCAGGCGGACGCGCCGGGCGAGCAAGGCGCAGCGACGGCCACCCGTCGAGCGCAAGCCCCAGCTCCGCAGCGAAGTATTCGATCAGATGCTTGCGCATCGGACGCTCCGGATAGCCTTCGGCGAGCGGATAACCAATGAGGTTGAATGCCATGGCGTAATCGTTCGCGCGCTCCATGAACCCATCGCAATCCTCGATCACGTCGATGCCTGCCGCATTCATCAGACCGGCGAGCTCCGCGCCGATCGACGAGCTGCATGCGTAATGGAGTACGTGTCCGGGGTTTGCAGCGCGCAGCATTGGCACGAGGTTCAAGGTCATCATGATGTCGCCGATCGCGCCGGGACGGTTGATCGCGATGCGCGGCTTGACCAAGGGCATTCTCGCCGTCGTCTGGCGGCTCTCTAGGCTGCGGATGCGCGCATCCCAGTCGGCATCAGCGGAGCCGATCCGCGATCGCGCGCGATACGCCCAGTCGAGCGCGGAGCGCAGATCGCCGAGGTGCTCGTGACACCATGAGATCATGCGCGCCGGTTGATCGGTGTACTTGTTCGGCTCGCGCCACAACTGCGTTTGTGGAATCGGCGCGTCGGCAGCGAGGAGGGAATAGCCGATCGTGTGCGCGTAGCGCTTCTGGTCGTACGCGATGTAAGCAAGCTCCATCCAGAACTCGGCCCACCCGCGCTCGCGCGAAACCGCGTCAAGCAGCGTGCGCTCCGCGGCGGACGGATCGCTCATAGCACGTTCGCAGCGCGCCTTGTACAGCCACGCGAAGAGCCACTCGTCGCGAAACCCTTCGCCCATCGCGATGCGCTTTCCGTACCACTCGACGGCATCGCGCCAGCGCGCCGCGTCTTTGTGCGTGTTGGCGAGATAGAAGGCGCTGCGCGGGGTCGGCGCTTGCGCGCATTCGTCGGTGAGGATGCGAAGGTTGCGCGCGTTCGCACTTTCACCGGCTCCGGGGGCCGCATCGTGACGGATCACGCTCGTGGTGAGCGTCAGTTCGCGGTGGCCGGCCAGCGTGGGATATTCGTGGCAGCGGCCCTCGAAGCGGATACCTCGGCCCGTCTTCCAGAGACGGTGATGCACCCAGCGGTGGCCGTCGCTTTCGATCTGCACGCCGAAGACGTCGATCGACTGCCAGTAGATCGCGCGACTGAGATTGGGCGTCAGCAGCTCGTCGTCCGCATCCATCCAGAGCACCCAGTCGGCACCGCGGCGCTCGATCTCCTCGACGAACACGTTGCGCGCCTTGCCGAAGTCCCAGAGCTTCCAGTCGCCGCGCTCGTCCTTGCGCGACGCACCGGTATAGGTTTGGGTATATACCGGCTTCGCGATGACGGTCTGCGCGACCTCGAGCGTGCGATCGGTGGATCCGGTGTCGACGACGACTACGCCGTCGACGATCGGCTCGATCGAGGCGAGACAGCGCGGTAAGTCGCGCTCCTCGTTCTTGACGATGAGCCCCGCCAGCAACATTGGCTTGCGCGTGAGCGGGCGCAACACGATGTCACGTTGTCCGGCGCCGTCCATGGTCGAGGTCGACTCGACGGCGAAGAGATCGCGCCCGCGCACCAGGAGCTGCAGCAGGCTCGGAAAAGCGTGGTAGTAGGGATGGATCGTGTAGTGGCCGGCGGTTAGGTCGCGCTCGAATCCCGTGACGCCGTGATCCGGAAGCCGGATGAACACCCGGCCGTCGTCGGCGACCAGCCGGCGGAGCTTCACGAGCGCGGCGAGCGGATCGTACATGTGCTCGAACAGATGTATCAGCGTGATCAGCGCAAAGCGATCGGTCGCGGTCCACTCGCGGATTTGCGCGTCGGTGATCGCTTCGAAGTCGGCCATCAGCATCGGCACGCCGAGCGAGCGCGAGTACTCGGGCACGATCTCGATGTTGTCCATGCCGAAGGCTTCACAGCCGAGACTGCGCAGGCAGTGAGCGAGATACGGGTACTTCGATCCGACGTCGAGCGTGCGAGCCGGCGTGTTGTGGAGACAGGTCGCGAACAGATGCTCGGCCAGCGCGCGGTTCACCGCCTTGTCGTGGTCCGACATGAGGTGCCCGGCGAAATCGCCGTGGGCGTCTTTCTCGTGCGAGCCTTCGAAAACCTTCGGCGGCTGCGGCTGCTGGAACCAGCAGTCGCAGTCGGGACAGGTCCAATACGGACTATCGCGAAAGCGCGTGTCGGCGGATGCCGAGCAAATCGGACAAGCAGGCATGCGCAGAGATTAGCAAATCCCCGCGCGACCCTCTCCCTATTGCAGGGAGAGGGTTATCTCGCGCTGACGTTACGGCGTCGGGATCGCCCACCACGATGTTCCGTCGGAAACCACCCAGAAGCCGCTGTTGATGTTGGTCAGCGTCGGATCCGGGGGATCCATGGTTACGGTGATGTTAGCGCCGGTCGATCCCATGAGTGGGGTCAAAAAGCACCGGTCCAGAGTCGCGTTCTTCTGGTTGACGCGCTTGACGATGAACATGCGCCCGGCATTGCCGGACGCTGCGGGAAGCGTAACGGTGACACCGGTATTTCCGGTTCCAGCCGCATTGCAAAACACCATGAAGTCGGTACTGGGGACGATCGTGTAATCGACGATGACCGTCCTGACCGGAACCGCGGTGGTGAATCCCACACCGGTTGAGCCCGTAGCACCGGCCGCACCCGTCGATCCCGTGGCGCCCGAGCCGGTTGCGCCGGTCGCCCCCGTTGCGCCGGCCGCTCCAGTAGCGCCGGCTGCTCCAGTCGAGCCCGTGGCACCTGCAGTGCCAGCGCCGGTTGCTCCCGTAGCGCCCGCAGCACCCGTCGCACCTGCAGCGCCAGTTGCTCCAGCGGCGCCTGTGCCACCTGTGGCTCCGGTCGCACCTGCACCGGTTGCACCCGTTGCCCCGGTCGTTCCCGCGGCGCCAGTTGCACCAGCAGCCCCAGTTGCACCTGCGGCGCCAGTTGCACCTGCGGCGCCTGTCGCACCTGCCGCACCGGTCGCACCCGCAGCACCTGTCGCACCAGCGGCACCCGTTGCACCTGCTGCACCCGTTGCACCTGCTGCACCTGTCGAACCTGCGGCGCCGGTTGCGCCGGTTGCACCGGCAGCACCCGTTGCACCCGCAGCACCGGTTGAACCTGCCGCACCGGTTGCGCCTGCTGCACCCGTTGCGCCTGCCGCGCCAGTCGAACCTGCTGCACCTGTCGCACCCGTTGCACCTGCAGCGCCAGTCGAACCCGCTGCACCTGTCGCACCTGCCGCACCCGTTGCGCCTGCCGCGCCAGTCGAACCTGCTGCACCCGTTGCGCCCGCAGCGCCGGTCGCACCTGCCGCACCCGTTGCACCTGCAGCGCCAGTCGAACCTGCTGCACCCGTTGCACCCGCAGCGCCGGTCGCACCTGCGGCGCCAGTTGCACCTGCGGCGCCGGTCGCACCTGCCGCACCGGTCGCACCGGCAGCACCTGTCGAACCTGCGGCGCCAGTTGCACCTGCGGCGCCGGTCGCACCTGCCGCACCGGTCGCACCGGCAGCACCTGTCGAACCTGCGGCGCCGGTTGCACCTGCGACACCCGTTGCGCCTGCTGCACCCGTTGAACCCGCAGCGCCTGTTGCGCCAGCAGCACCTGTCGAACCTGCAGCACCGGTTGCACCGGCGGCACCTGTTGCGCCTACTGCACCCGTTGAACCCGCAGCGCCTGTTGCGCCAGCAGCACCTGTCGAACCTGCTGCGCCGGTTGCACCGGCGGCACCCGTTGCGCCTGCTGCGCCCGTTGAACCCGCAGCGCCTGTTGTGCCCGCGGCACCTGTTGCACCTCCAGCACCGGTTGCCCCGGCGGCACCCGTTGCGCCTGCTGCACCCGTTGAACCCGCAGCGCCTGTTGTGCCAGCAGCACCTGTTGCACCTGCAGCACCGGTTGCACCGGCGGCACCTGTTGCGCCTGCTGCGCCCGTTGAACCCGCAGCGCCTGTTGCACCCACAGCACCGGTTGCACCCGCGGTACCCGTCGCACCTGCGGCACCGGTCGTACCGGCTGCACCTGTTGAACCTGCTGCGCCAGTCGCGCCAGCAGCACCCGTCGAACCTGCAGCGCCTGTTGCTCCCGCCGCCCCGGTGGCACCAGCGGGGCCGACGATGGATGTGGGCGAACCCCAAGCACCGGCCGTCTTCGGCCCGTAAATCGTTTCATTCGATGTGTCGATGTAGAAATCGCCGTCGACCCCGAGCGCAGGCGCCGGTGGCCCGCTGCCGTTGAGTATCGTGAGCCCGTCGGCACCGGTCGCCCCTGTTGCACCGTTTGCGCCGGCGGAACCTGCCGCACCAGTAGCGCCCGCAGCTCCCGGTGTTCCCGGGGCACCAGTCGCACCTGCGGCGCCGGTGGCCCCTCCCGCTCCGGTTGCGCCTGTCGCTCCGGCCGCCCCCGCCGCACCGGTTGCGCCGGCAGTACCGGTAGCGCCTGCTGTGCCTGTTGCACCGGCAGCGCCGGTTGCGCCTACCGGTCCCGTTGCACCGGCCGGACCCGTCGCTCCGGTTGCGCCCGTTGATCCACTACCGGCAGGGCCTGTCGCTCCGGTAGCGCCTGTGGCACCTGTCGCACCTGTTGCGCCCGTGGCGCCGGCTCCGCCTCCAACGCACTGCCCGAGCAGCCCCGTCGCAGTCTGGAAGCAGACGAAGCTCGATTGCGGCGCTGCGGTGGTGAGGAAAGGAATCGTGACCTGACCCGTGCCGCCGTCGATGAACAGACGCAGATTCGTCCCGCCGTTGTCTTTGACTGCGAAACCACCTCCGGCCGGTGTATGAACTTCGACGTCGGCTGCGAGTAGGCGCTGGGCACTGATCGCCATGATCGCTGCCAGTGCAATCGCGACGGGCCGCCTTCTGAAGTGTCTTGTGTTCATTGTCTGTCCTCACCGCGCGCTTGATCGGCGCGCATTTGCATTGATTGCTTGCAACGCAATGCCTGTTTCCTGACCAGCAAAATGCCGCTCGCTGCGAGCAGCGCGGCGAGCGCGAGCAGGGCCGCTGTATCGAGCGTGGGTATCGGAGTCGCCGTGGCGCCGCCTCCGCCGCCGTTTGGAGCGCAGAACCAGTTCTTGGCGTTGCCGCCGCCGCCTTCGTTGCTCTGCCCTGGAGCGAGACACTGTCCCGTCGACCAGACGTCGGTCACACCGACGTGCTGAATGTTCTGAGTGCCGCTGTTAACGAGATTGATGAATGCGACCTGACCCGCCGCAGAGCTTCGAAACTGGATCGGACTTGGCGCGGTGCCCGATATCTGGAGCAGCGAGAGAATCTTCTGTGTTGTGCCGACGGCGAAGATGTAGGTCTTGCCGATCGCCGACACAAAGCTCAAGCGGTTGAAGGTCGTGCTGCCGTTGATCGATGCCGGGCCTCCGCCGCAGGAGTCGCGGAAATCAACTTCGCCTGTCCCCGCGACGAAGTTCCCGTTGTCGGTCCAGTTACCGCCAACTTGGATCGCGCCCGACCCGCTGTCGAGCGTGCCGCCGGGCTGGATAGTGACGTTGCGAATGTTTTGGATCGCGCCGCTTGCGACCTGAACGGTCCCTCCAACGACGAGATCGGTGCAAGCGAGATCAACGACGCCCTTCGCTAGATTTGCGGTGGCACCTGCCGGAACGATCAGATCGGCGTGCGCCGGAAGTGCAAGAACAAAAGCGAACGCGCAGACCGTCGAGGACAGGCCTGCGAAAGCGCCCGCAAGTCTGCTGCGTTTGAACACGTCGTCCGAAATCTCCCTTTCGGCTCGACCGCAAGATTCTTCGATTGGATTCTTGCTTTGTCGAGCTAAGCCACGGTATCACAACAGCTACTCGATCGTTACAGTTTTGTGACCGGCTAGTGTCCAGGCCTGCGCAACGGTGTCGCAATTTTGTCTTGTGCGGCGCAGCGCCGGCTGTCGCGACGTTATGTATGCCACAACGATCCCAAGCCTTCCAAGTCACGCGTCAACGCAACTCGTAGTCGTAGTCGACGATGAGCGGCGCGTGATCGGAGAAACGCCGGTTCTTGTATATCGACACGGCGCAGGCTTTTGCGCCGATGCCGGGCGTAGCAACCTGATAGTCGATGCGCCAGCCGACGTTCTTCGCCCAAGCGCGGCCGCGATTCGACCACCAGGTGTACTGATCGGGCCGCGCATCGATGCAGCGAAACACATCGACGAATCCGATCTCGTCGAAGACACGCGTGAGCCATGCGCGTTCTTCAGGCAAGAAGCCAGAATGCTTCTGGTTGCTGCGCCAGTTCTTTAGATCGATCGGCTGGTGCGCGATGTTCCAGTCGCCGCAGAGGATGATCTCGAGCTTGCGCTCGCGCAGCTTCACGAGATGAGGCAGGAAAGCTTCGAGGAAGCGGAACTTCGAATCCTGCCGATGCGGACCTGCCGATCCCGAAGGAAAATAGACGCTCGCAACCGCGAGCTTCTCGAAGCGCGCTTCGAGGTAGCGTCCTTCACCGTCGAACTCGACCGTACCGAAGCCGGTGGTCACCTGCGGCGGCTGCTTCGCGTAAAGCCCGACCCCGGCGTAGCCCTTTTTCCCTGCGGTCAGGTAGAACGCGTGCGAGCGGCGCGGTGCGCGCAGCGACTTCGGGATGTCATCGAGCTGCGCCTTGATCTCCTGAACGCACACGACGTCCCACGGCTCGACGCGGGCGAGCCAGCGCGAAAAGCCCTTGCGCTCCGCGGAGCGAATGCCGTTGACGTTGAGCGTGATGATGCGCATCGGATTACCACGCGGTGGTTGGCGCAGTTTACCGCGCGTAGAATTCCGTCCCGATGGACGGGTTTCGCCAGGAGTTTCTCGCCTTCGCTTTGGGACATGACGTGCTTCGCTTTGGCCAGTTCGTTACCAAGGCGGGGCGTGAGACACCTTACTTTTTCAACGCGGGCTTGTTCAACGACGGCCAAAGCCTGCGCCGGCTGGGTGAGTTCTACGCCGAGGCTTACATGGCATCCGGCATCGCATGCGACCAGCTCTTCGGCCCGGCGTACAAGGGCATCACGCTCGCTGCCGCGATGGCCGTCGCGCTCGCGGAAAGAGGTCACAATCTGCCTTGGAGCTTCAACCGCAAGGAGGCCAAGGACCACGGCGAAGGCGGGTTGATCGTAGGCGCGCCGCTCAAGGGGCGAGTGCTGATCGTCGATGACGTGATTACCGACGGCGGCGCCAAGCGCGAATCGATCGAGCTGATCCGAGCTCGCGGAGCCAACCCCGCTGGCGTGTTGATCGCGTTCGATAGGATGGAGCGGGGGCGCGGCGAGCGCTCGGCGGTGCAGGAGCTGTCGCAGGCCTTCGGCATACCGGTGATCGCGATCGCCACCCTGGAGGATCTGCTAGCTTTCCTCCCGACGCGTCCCGAGCTCAAGGGGCATCTGGCGGCGGTGCGAGCATATCGGCGACAATACGGGGCCTGAGCGGCGAAGAAGATGAAACGGGAGCGCGGATGAGGTACGCCTTAACAAGCTTGAACAAGGTCGCGGCCCTGGCTGCGGCCTTGGCGTTATGCGGTGCGGGCAGTGCGGCAGCAGCGACTTACAAGTGGGTCGATGACCAGGGCGTAGTGCATTACAGCGACAAGGTGCCGCCCGAGGCGGTAAGCAATGGCGCAACTGTACTCGACAAGCAGGGCCGGCCGACGAAGAAGATCGAGCCCGCTCCTACGCCCGAGCAGGTCAAGGCAAAAGCCGCCGCCGAAGAGCAGCAGCGCGCTCTGGCGAAATCCCTCGAGGACCAGGCGCGCAAGGATCGCGCCCTGATGCAGTCGTACACGACCGAGGAAGAGATCGACGTTGCGAGAAACCGGGCACTCTCGACCATCGATACGCAGGTCAAGGCAGCACAAGCTTACAGCGCCGACCTCACACGACAGCAGCAGAATCTGAAAAAGAAGAAAGCGAGCTACGGCGACAAGCCAGTGCCGATCGAGGTCGAGCGAGAGCTCAACACGGTCGACGTCGAGCTGTCGCGCCAGACGGCGCTCATCAAGCAGAAGACCGATGAGATCACGGCGGTGAACGCGAAATACGATACGGACAAGAAGCGCTGGGAGGAAATCAAATTCGACCAGCAGCGCTCGGCCGCGGCCGCCGCGGCGATGGCGGCACAGCAGGAGGCGGCGAAGGCATCGGGGACGACGCAACCAGTCAAGAAATAGCGGAGCCGTTGGCGCCGCGCTGTCGGCGGAGCCTGGTCCAATCGAGCGGTAGATCACCGAATGGCGCAGTACGTCTACACCATGAACCGGGTGGGCAAGATCGTGCCCCCCAAGCGAGTGATATTGAAGGACATCTCGCTGTCGTTCTTTCCCAGCGCGAAGATCGGCGTGCTGGGCTTGAACGGGGCCGGCAAGTCGAGCCTGCTCAAGATCATGGCCGGCGAAGATCGCGAATACGAGGGCGAGGCTGTGCCGATGCCCAACATGCGCATCGGCTTTCTGCCGCAGGAGCCTCAGGTCGATCCGAACAAGACCGTGCGCGAGACGGTCGAGGAAGGCATGAGCGAAGTGCTCGATGCCAAAGCGAAGCTCGACGAGATCTACGCCGCTTACGCCGAGCCCGACGCGGATTTCGACAAGCTCTCGGCGGAGCAGGCGAAGTACGAGGCGGTCATCGCCGCCGCGGGAGCCGACTCCGACCTGCAGATGGAGATCGCAGCCGATGCGCTCGGTCTTCCGCCATGGGACGCGAAGATCGCCAAGCTCTCGGGCGGTGAGAAGCGGCGCGTCGCGCTGTGCCGGCTGCTGCTTTCCAAGCCGGACATGCTTCTACTTGATGAGCCGACCAACCACCTCGATGCGGAGAGCGTCGGCTGGCTCGAGCAATTCCTGCAGAAGTTTCCCGGAACCGTGATCGCGGTCACGCACGACCGCTACTTTCTCGACAACGCGGCCGAGTGGATTCTCGAGCTCGATCGCGGCTACGGCATTCCGTGGAAGGGCAATTACAGCTCCTGGCTCGAGCAGAAAGAGGAACGGCTCGCAATCGAGGCGAAGCAGGAAGCCGCGCGCATCAAGGCTATGCACAAGGAGCTCGAGTGGGTGCGCACCAACGCCAAGGCGCGGCAGGCGAAGAGCAAGGCACGTATCGCGCGCTTCGAAGAGCTGGCGTCCTACGAGCATCAGAAGCGCAACGAGACGCAGGAGATCTTCATTCCGGTCGCGGAGCGGCTCGGCGACGCGGTGATCGAATTCAAGGGCGTGAGCAAAGGCTTCGGCGATCGACTGCTGATCGACGATCTTTCCTTCGTTGCTCCGGCGGGCGCGATCGTCGGGATCATCGGCCCCAACGGCGCCGGGAAGACCACGCTGTTTCGCATGATCACCGGCAAGGAGAAGCCCGATCAAGGCGAGATTGCGATCGGGCCGACGGTCAAACTCGCCGTCGTCGATCAGACGCGCGAAGCGCTGCCCAACGACAAGACGGCATGGGAAGCGATCTCGGGCGGGCAGGACATCATCACGGTCGGCAAGTTCGAGATGCCCTCGCGCGCGTATCTCGGTCGATTCAACTTCAGGGGCCCCGATCAGCAAAAAAACGTGGGGATGCTCTCCGGCGGCGAACGCGGGCGGCTGCATCTCGCGGCCACGCTGCTCAAGGGCGGCAATGTTCTGCTTCTCGACGAGCCATCGAATGATCTCGACGTCGAGACCCTGCGCGCACTCGAAGACGCTTTGACCGAATTCGCAGGCAGCGTGCTCGTCATCTCGCACGACCGCTGGTTCCTCGACCGCATCGCGACGCACATCCTCGCGGCCGAGGACGATTCGAAGTGGGTCTTCGTCGAAGGCAACTACCAGGACTACGAGGCGGACAAGCGGCGGCGTCTCGGCGAGGAGGGCGCTCGCCCACACCGGCTCCGCTACAAGCCGCTGCTGCAGTAGTCTTTGGAAAACAGCCCCGCTGTCCCTACTCGCCGAGCTTCTTCTTCAGAATCGCGTTGACCTGCGCGGGATTGGCCTTGCCCTTGGTCGCAGCCATGACCTTGCCGACCAGCGAGTTGAACGCCTTCTCCTTCCCGCCCTTGTATTCGGCGATGGTCGCGGCGCTTGCTGCGAGCACCTCATCGACGATCTTTTCAATCGCGCCGGTGTCGGAGATTTGTCGCAAGCCGCGCTTTCCGATGATCGCGTCGGCATCGCCTTCGCCGGCCCACATGGCCGCGAAGACATCTTTCGCAAGCTTGGTGCTCAAGGTGTTGTCGGCGAGGCGCCGCGCAAGCCCTGCGAGCGCAGAGGGGGTAACCGGACTTCGGGCAATCGAAAGTTCGCAGCGGTTGAGCGCCGCAGCAAGATCGCCCGCCATCAGATTCGCGATGTGCTTGGCGCCGGCCTGGACATCATCGGTGTCAAGGGCGACGAGCGCTCTTTCGAAATAGTCGACGGTATCCAGATCATCTGTCATCAGCGCCGCATCGTAAGCCGAAAGCCTGTATTCACTCGTGAAGCGCTGCCGCTTCGCTTCCGGCAACTCCGGCAGCTCCGATCGCACTCGCTCAATCCACGCCTCGTTGATCACGAGCGGCGGCAAATCGGGGTCTGGAAAGTAGCGGTAGTCCTGGGCGTCTTCCTTGGTGCGCATCGAGCGCGTTTCGTTGCGATCCGCATCGTAGAGCCGCGTTTCCTGCTCCACTGCTTTGCCGTCCTCGATCAACTCGATCTGCCGCCGGGTCTCGAACTCGATCGCGTGCTGGAGGAAGCGGAAACTGTTGAGGTTCTTGATCTCGCAGCGCGTGCCGAGTTTCGTCTCGCCAACAGGGCGCACCGAGACATTGGCGTCGCAGCGGAAACTCCCCTCCTGCATGTTGCCGTCGCAGATTTGGATCCAACCGACAAGCAAGTGCAGCTCCTTAGCGTACGCGACTGCTTCCTCCGCGCTGCGCAGATCGGGCTCCGAGACGATCTCGAGCAGGGGCGTTCCGGCGCGATTGAGATCGATGCCGGTCGTGTTGTGGTTTGCGGGCTCGAGTCCTTCGTGCAGCGACTTGCCCGCATCCTCCTCGAGATGAGCGCGCGTTAGACGCACGTCAATCTCGCCGCGCGTAGGCGATACGCAGCGGATCGAGCCACCCTGCACGATCGGAATCTCGTACTGCGAGATCTGGTAGCCCTTTGGCAGATCGGGATAGAAATAATTCTTGCGTGCGAACACGCTGCGCCGGTTGATCGTGGCGCCGATCGCCACCCCGAAGCGGATCGCGCGCTCGACGGCGCCTCGGTTCAGCACCGGCAGCACGCCGGGCAGGGCGATATCGACCGCGGAGGCTTGCGTATTGGGTGGCGCGCCGAACGCGGTTGGCGCACCGGAGAAGATCTTCGACGCGGTGGAGAGCTGCACATGCGTCTCCAGCCCGATGACTGCTTCCCACATCATTTGCCACCCGATCGGGCTATCTCCGGCTCGCGTCGATGCCAATCGGTAGCCTGCTGGTAGCGATGCGCCACATCGAGGAGCCGCGCCTCGTCGAAATGATGTGCCTGCAAGTGCAGTCCGATCGGCAATCCTGCGCGCGTGAAACCGCAGGGGATCGAAAACGCCGGCGTTCCGGTCAGGTTCGCCGCAACGGTGAAGATGTCGTTCAAGTACATCTCCACAGGGTCATCGACTTTCGCGCCAATCTTGAACGCAGCGCTCGGCGCGGTCGGACCGAGCACGACGTCGCAGCGCTCGAACGCGTGCGCGAAACCTTCGGCGATCAGCCGCCGCACCTGCTGCGCCTTGAGATAGTAGGCGTCGTAGTAGCCGTGCGAGAGCACATAAGTACCGACGAGAATGCGCCGCTTGACCTCTGCACCGAAACCTTCGGCCCGCGTCTTCTTGTACATGTCCGAAAGATCTTCGTACTTCGCTGCACGATGCCCGTAACGCACGCCGTCGAAGCGCGACAGATTCGAGGAGGCTTCCGCTGGCGCGATGACGTAATAGACCGGTATCGAATGCTTGACCGCCGGCAATGCGATATCGACCGTCGACGCACCGAGTCGTCGCAATTCGACGATGGCAGCGTCGATTGCGGCGGCGACTTCGGCATCGACGCCTTCGCCGAAGTACTCGCTCGGCAAACCGATCTTCAGGCCGGCGAGCGGTCTCGCGCCGCGCGCTTCGCGTAAGCCTCGCGTGTAGTCCTCGCGCTCGCGTGAGACAGAGGTCGAGTCGCGTGCATCGTGCCCGGCCATGGCATTCAGCATCAGCGCGCAATCATCGGCACTGCGCGCGAAAGGACCGGGATGATCGAGGCTTGACGCGAAGGCGACGAGGCCATAGCGCGAGCACAGACCGTAGGTCGGCTTAAGGCCGCAGATGCCGGTCAGCGCCGCAGGTTGGCGGATCGAGCCGCCGGTGTCGGTGCCGGTCGCGGCAGGCACCATGCGCGCCGCAACCGCAGCGGCCGAGCCGCCAGAGCTTCCACCGGGGACATACTCGACCTGCCAGGGGTTCCTGACCGGACCGAAATGAGAGTTCTCCGTCGACGACCCCATGGCGAACTCGTCCATGTTGGTCTTGCCGACCAGCACCATGCCCTCTTGCGCCAGTCGCTCCACGACGAAGGCGTTGTAGGGCGCGACGAAGTTCTCGAGCATGCGCGAGCCGCAGGTCGTTTTCACGCCCGCAGTCATCAGCACGTCCTTATGCGCGACCGGGATGCCGGTGAGCGGTTGCGCGTCGCCGGCCGCAATGCGTGCATCGGCGGTTCGTGCCGCTTGCAGCGCCCGTTCGCGATCGACGGTCAGAAATGCATTGAGCTTCGGATCAAGCGTCTCGATACGGTCGAGAGCGGTGCGCGTCAGCTCGACGCTCGACACGCGCTTCTCCGCGAGCGAGCGCGAAAGCTCGGACAGCGACGCGGAAAGCGAAGTCATCTCACTCAATGACTTTGGGTACCAGATACAACCCGTCGTGTACCGCCGGCGCGACGCTCTGGTAGAGCGCGTGGCGGTCGGGCTCGCTGACGTGATCGTCGCGCAGCGGGGCCGTCACCTCCTGCGCATGCGACATCGGCACGATGCCTGTGGTGTCGACCGCGCGCATTTCATTGATGAGCTCGAAGATGCCGTCGAGCTTGCGCTGCACGTCTTGCGCCTCGGCCGACGTTATCTCGATCCTGGCGAGATGCGCGATGCGCTGGATGTCCTGAATGGAGATGGGCATGTGGAGAAAGCCGCGGGAAAGTGCCGCTTTCGGAAGCTTTCCGCGGGTTTTCGAGCAAGAAGCGGTGCGGAAGCCAAGCATATTAGGTTATCATATTTCGATTGCCCGGCCGCCGCGCCTGCATAGACGTCAGTGCAGATGCGTTTGCGGCCCGCGCCGCACAGAAGGACGGCATGTTCGAATCATTTAAAGGCTATTTCTCCAGCGATCTCGCCATCGATCTGGGGACGGCCAACACGCTCATCTACGTACGCGGCAAAGGGATCGTCCTCAACGAGCCTTCGGTCGTGTCGATACGGCAGGAAGGCGGCCCCAACGGCAAGCGCGTGATCCAGGAAGTCGGGCTTGCGGCGAAGCAGATGCTCGGACGAACGCCGGGAAACATCACGGCGATCCGGCCGATGAAAGACGGCGTCATCGCCGATTTCACCGTGACCGAGCAGATGTTGAAGCAATTCATCAAGAAAGTGCTCGATTCCAAGCTCTTTAGCCCTTCCCCGCGCATCATCATCTGCGTGCCTTGCGGCTCCACACAGGTCGAGCGCCGGGCGATTCGCGAGTCCGCGCTCGGCGCGGGCGCCTCGAAGGTTTATCTCATCGAGGAGCCGATGGCCGCGGCCATCGGTGCCGATCTTCCGATTTCGGAAGCAACCGGCTCGATGGTGGTCGACATCGGCGGCGGCACGACCGAAGTAGGCGTGATCTCGCTTGGCGGCATGGTTTATTCGGGCAGCGTGCGCGTCGGCGGCGACAAGTTCGACGAGGCGATCGTCAATTACATCCGCCGCAACTACGGCATGCTGATCGGCGAGACAACCGCCGAGCAGATCAAGACCACGATCGGCTCCGCATTTCCAGGCTCGGAGGTGAAGGAGATGGAGGTCAAGGGCCGTAACCTGGCCGAGGGCATTCCGCGCAGCTTCACGGTCTCCTCGAACGAAATTCTCGAAGCGCTCACCGATCCGCTCAACAGCATCGTGTCCGCTGTGAAGAGCGCGCTCGAGCGAACGCCCCCTGAGCTGGGCGCCGACATCGCCGAGCGCGGCATGGTGCTCACGGGCGGAGGCGCGCTCCTGCGCGACGTCGACCGTTTGCTGATGGAAGAGACGGGGCTGCCGGTGGTGGTCGCCGACGATCCGCTCACCTGCGTGGTGCGCGGCTGCGGCAAGGCGCTCGAGAACATGGAAAAGCTCTCGACCATCTTCACCTCGGATTGAGGGTCACAGCCTGTCATTCCGAGCGCAGCGATAAATCTGCTTTCGATGAGCCGCACGGACACCAGCAGATTCCTCATCGCAATGCGCTACCGTCGGAATGACGGTTTCCTGCAATTCCCGCGTGGTCGCGGCGCCCCTTGTCCAGCGTAACGATGCGCCACATCTCGGTCGAGCCGCCGCCGTTTTTCCACCGCGGGCCGTCCCCGCTCGCGCGCCTCGCGTTCTTCGGGTTGCTCTCGCTGGCGCTGCTCTTCGCCGACAGCCGTTACCACTACCTGGACAACATTCGCCGCGCGGTGGGAACGGCGCTTTACCCGCTGCAGCGCGCAGTCCAGCTTCCCGGCGAAGCGCTCGCCTACGTGGGCAGCTACTTCTCTTCGCAACGCACGCTCGCAAGCGACAATGCCGCGTTGAAGGAGCATCTGCTCGCCGACAGCCCGGCCGTGCAAGGTTACGCGATTCTGGAGCAGGAAAACGCGCGGCTGCGCGCGCTGCTGACGGTCGAGAAACGCTTTCACGGCGCGGCGATCGCCGCGGAGGTGCTCTACTCGGGACGCGATCCGTTCACGCAGAAGCTCTTCGTCGACAAGGGAGACGCAGCGGGAGTGCTGGCAGGCCAGGCCGTCATCGACGAGGTGGGCGTCGTGGGACAGGTGACGCGCGTCTTTTCCAACATGTCCGAAGTAACGCTCGTAACCGACAAGGATCACGCGGTGCCCGTGCTGGTCGAGCGCAGCGGCGTTCGCTCGGTGATGTACGGCTCGGGGACCGGAAGGCTGCCCGAGCTTCGCTTCCTTTCGCCGAACGCCGAGATCCAGTCCGGAGACCGCCTGGTGACTTCCGGCATAGATGGGACCTATCCGCCCGGACTCGCCGTGGCGCAGGTCGCATCGGTGGAGCGCGAAACCGGTCAGATGTTCGCGCGCGTGACTTGCCGCCCGCTCGCCGGCGTGGAACGCAGCTCGCTCCTCCTGATTCTTGGACAGGCGGCCGTGTACGCGCCGCGTCCGGAGGAACCGGCGGAGACCGACGCGCCGCGCAAGGGCCGCGGCAAACGCAGAGGCGGCTGAGATGGCGCAACTCGCATCGCTCGCACCCGCGCGCCCCGAGGAGATTCTGCTCCCGGTCAGGCCCTGGTTCGTCGTGCTCACGCTGGCGTTCGGCTTCCTCGGCAATCTGCTGCCTCTCTCCGGAATCGCCCTGGTCGTCAAACCGGATTTCCTGGCGCTGGTGCTCCTGTACTGGTGCATTCGTGAGCCGCGCATGATCAGCGTCGGCATCGCGTGGTGCCTGGGTCTGCTGATGGATGTAGCGGATGGAACCGTCCTCGGGCAGCATGCGCTCGCCTACGCCGTGCTGGCCTACGCCGCCGAATACTTCCGCCGGCGTGTGCTGCGTTTTCCGGTCTGGCAACAGGCAGCGCAGGTGGCGGTGCTGCTGCTTTTCTGCGCCGGGCTCGTCCTCCTCGTGCGCGTGATGGGCGGTGCGCCGCTGCCGCGCTGGACCTACGCCGTCGGACCGCTCACCGGAGCGCTGCTCTGGCCGGTCGCGACCGTGCTGCTGCAGTGGCCGCAGCGGCCGCCGCCTTCGCCCGCGGAACTCTGAGGAAACGCGATGCGCCGACTCTTCGCCAAGCGCCGCCAGGGCAACTCGCCGATCTCGATGGCAGCGCCGGAGCTGCGCAACGCCGAGCGCGAGCTTGCTTACTTCCATCGCCGCCTGGCGGTAGCCGCCGCGCTGATACTGCTCGCGTTCGGGGGACTCTTCAGCCGCTTCTTCTATCTGCAGGTTGTCCGGCACGATCATTACCAGACGCTCGCCGAGAGCAATCGCATCGCCATCGTCCCCATCGTGCCCAACCGGGGCGTTATCACCGACCGCAACGGCATCGTACTGGCGCAGAGCTACTCCGCATACACGCTGGAAGTTACACCGTCGCGGGTCAAGAATCTCGAGCAGACGATCGACGAGCTTTCGAAAGTTGTCGACGTCCAGCCGCGCGACCGCAAGCGTTTCAAACGGCTGCTCGAGGAGACCAAGAATTTCGAGAGCCTGCCGCTGCGCACGCGGCTCAGCGACGAGGAAGTGGCGCGCTTCGCGGTCAATCGCTACCGCTTTCCGGGCATCGAGATCAAGGCGCGACTCTTCCGCCAGTATCCGTTCGGCGAGCTCGCCTCGCACGTCATCGGCTACATCGGGCGCATCAACGATCGCGACGTCGAGTCGATCGAGGACTGGAACCAGACCGCGAACTACAAAGGCTCCGATTACATCGGCAAGAGTGGAATCGAAGCTTCCTACGAGCGCGAACTGCACGGCACGACGGGCTTCGAGGAAGTCGAGGTCGACGCGGGCGGCCGCGCCGTGCGCACGTTGTCACGCACGCCGCCGACCTCCGGCAACAATCTCAAGCTCTCGCTCGACATCAAGCTGCAGCAGGCGGCGGAGGCCGCTTTCGGCGAGCACCGCGGCGCACTGGTCGCGCTCAATCCGTCGACCGGCGAAGTGCTTGCGCTCGTTTCCAAGCCTGGATTCGATCCGAATCTTTTCGTCGAAGGCATCGATCCCGCAAACTGGGACGCGCTCAACAATTCACCCGACAAGCCGCTTCTCAATCGGCCGCTCCGCGGCGCGTACCCGCCTGGATCGACGATCAAGCCGTTCCTCGCGCTCTCGGCTCTGACATCGGGCAAGCGCTCGGCCACGCAGCAGATCTTCGACCCCGGATTCTTCCAGATCGCAGGCAGCGCCCACCGCTTCAAGGACGACAAGAAGGAGGGCCACGGCTACGTCGACATGATGAAGTCGATCATCGTGTCCTGCGACACCTATTACTACATGCTGGCGGCTGACACCGACATCGACGTCACGCACGACTTCCTCGCGCAATTCGGCTACGGCGAGGAGACGGGAATCGACATCGCCGGCGAGCTGAAAGGCGTGCTCCCGTCGCGTGCGTGGAAGCGCGAGCGCTTCTCGGGCAAGAACTACCGCGAAGAGCATCGCAAGTGGTATCTCGGCGACTCGATCTCGGCCGGCATCGGTCAGGGCTACAACGCGTTCACACCGGTGCAGCAGGCGGTAGCGATCGCTACCATCGCCAACGGCGGGATCACCTACCGGCCGCACTTGCTGCAGAGCGTCGAGAACGTGAAGACCGGCGAAACGCGTGAGGTTACCCCCGAAGCCGTGCATCAGCTCGAGGTGAAGCCCGAGCATCTGGCGCTGATCAAGAGCGCGTTGATCGGCGTTCCGCGCGAGGGGACCAGCGCCCGCGCATTCGTCGGCGCGAAGTATGTCTCCGCGGGAAAGACCGGAACTGCGCAGCTCTTTTCGGTGAAGGAGGGCGAGAAGTACCAGGCCGGCAAGGTCGACGAGCGCCTGCGCGACCACGCGTGGTATCTCGCCTACGCCCCGGCGGCCGATCCGAAGATCGCGGTCGCGGTATTGGTCGAGAACGGCGGCTTCGGAGCACAGGCCGCAGCCCCGGTCGCACGCGCGGTGTTTGACTACTACCTCCTCGGGATCGCGCCCGCCGGGATGCCCGGCGAAGAAGCGCGCGACAGCGACGACGAGAGTGATTGATGGCCAACGTCATCACATTGCTCGCGAAGCTTTGGGAACGCCTGGCACGACCGGTGGACACGCTGCTGATGGCGGCGGCGATCGCGCTCGTCGGCGTCGGCCTGGTAACGCTCTTCTCCGCAACCGAGCAAAACTTCGCCCGCGTCACCAGCCAGGCGGCAGCGCTCGGCTTCGCGCTGGTGCTGATGTGGATCGTCGCCAACGTTTCGCCCCAGCAGCTTGCGCGGATCGCGCTGCCGCTGTATGCGGTTTCGATACTGTTGCTGGTCGCCGTGGCCGTCGGCGGGACTATGGTGAATGGCGCGCGGCGCTGGCTCAATCTCGGCGTGGGCCGCTTCCAGCCCTCCGAGCTCATGAAGATCGCGCTTCCGCTGATGCTCGCCTGGTATTTCCAGAAGCGCGAAGCACGCATCAACCTCGGCGACTTTCTCGTCGCGGCGATTCTGATCGTGGTCCCCGTATGGCTGATCGAACGCGAGCCGGATCTCGGAACGGCGCTGATGATCGGCGCCTGCGGCTTCTACGTGCTCTATCTCGCAGGGCTGTCGTGGAAGATCATGGCCGTGTTGTTTCTCGCCGCTGCCGCCGCCGTGCCGCTCGTCTGGCCGCATCTGCACGGCTACCGCCAAGAGCGCATCCTTACTTTCCTCGATCCCTCGCGCGATCCGCTCGGCGCGGGTTATCACAGCTCGCAGGCTTCGATCGCTCTGGGCTCGGGAGGCGTCATCGGCAAGGGCTGGCTCAACGGCACCCAGACGCATCTCGATTTCCTGCCCGAGCGGCACACCGATTTCGTGTTCGCAGTGTTCGGCGAGGAGTTCGGCCTGATCGGCAACGCCGTGCTGCTCGTGCTCTACCTGCTGCTCATCGCCCGTGCGCTGGTGATCACCGCGAACGCTTCGACCCTTTTCGCACGGCTCGTCGCGGGATCGATCACGTTGATGTTTTTCACTTACGCTTTCGTCAACATGGCAATGGTGAGCGGGCTGCTCCCCATCGTCGGCGTCCCGCTTCCGCTCATCTCCTTCGGCGGCACGGCGCTGGTGAGCTTGTTCGTGGGCCTCGGCATCCTGATGAGCGTGCAGGCGAACCGGAAGCTGGTGACGTCGTAGGTGGCGCGTACGCGTTTGCGCCGGGGGGTTACGCCACCGAGTTCGCGCCCTCACTTCGGTGGCGCAACCCCAATCGATCGTGTCAGCCCACGTACCACTGGAAGTAAAGCAAGATCCCGAGCAGAGCGACGAGCCAATAGCCAGCGAGGGTGAAGCGCATCAGCGTCTTCCACCACGCGACGTGCCAACGCTCGGGAAGAATGTCGTTCATCTGCAGCACCAGCCAAAGCGCGCCCGTGAGCGTCAGCAGACCGATCGCGGCGTGCAGCCATGGCAGCGCTGCCGACCAGCGCGCGAGGTCCGAAAGCCGGGCGAGCTTGGCGTGACCGAGCGATGGGATCATCACGCACGCGACCAGGGCTGCGTTGACGAGCGCCCAGATCGTCTGATTGACGCGATGCGTCTCGATGCGCCCGCGCCGCGCGAGCAGCATGCCGGCGGTGAGCCCGAGCACGAGCGCGATCTCGAGCGAGAGATTGATGTCGGCGGCAAGCGGCCCCGGGCCGAAGAACCCGCCGGATTGCGCCTTGTTCACCGCGCGCAGTCCGAGCGCGATCGCGGCAACCGCACACGCGGCCGCGCCTCCTGCAAGGAGTGCGATCTTCTTCACCGGAATGCCCTTCGCGCGAGGCCCGACTGCGTCCTCGCGGCAACGTCGGCGCAAGTATAATCCGCGACCATATGTGGCCGACCGCCGTGGGCCGTAGCAGATCAAGCGCGCTCGTCGTCGCTGCCGCATTCGCTCTCGCCGCGTGCACTTCGGCGCCGAAGCGCGAGCCCGTCCCGCCTTCGCAGCCCTCGCCGCCGTCTCGTCCCGGCGGCTACTACAAGGATGACGGGCCGGGCGAGAATCCGCCGGCGAATCTCGATTCGATTCCCGACGCCACTCCGCGAATCGAGCCGCTCAATCGCTTCGCCAATCGCCCCTACTCCGTGTTCGGCGTCGACTACGTTCCGGCGACGAATCTACGGCCGTACACCGAGCGGGGCATCGCCTCCTGGTACGGGCGCAAATTCCACAGCCAGAAGACCTCCACCGGCGAGGTTTACGACATGTACGCGATGACGGCGGCACACCCGACGCTGCCGCTCCCTTCATATGCGCGCGTGACCAATATCGCCACCGGCAAGAGCGTCGTCGTGCGCGTCAACGATCGCGGGCCGTTTCACCCCGGACGCGTTATCGACCTCTCCTATGCGGCGGCATGGCGCATCGGCATCGCCCAGAAGGGAAGCGGCGAGGTCGAAGTGGAGAGCATCCTGCCTCCCGGCATCCCGACGGTGGCGATCGCGCAACCGCTGCCCCCGGTAGCCACCGTGACCGGGCCGCCCGCCACACCCGTGGTTCAGGAGACGGGCGGCTACGTCGTGCAGCTCGGTGCCTTCGCCAACAACGCCAATGCGCAGGCCTTCGTCGGCCACCTGACGAACCAAATCGCCGGCCTGAGCGTCGAAGCGAAGGTACACGAGGCCGACGGGCTGTTTCGCGTCGTTGTCGGACCGTATCCGACGCTTAGCGAGGCGAGGCGGACCAGCGAGCGCCTTCGCGTGGCGCTCGGCCTCGACAATCTGGTAAGAGCGCAATGAAGGAGCGCGAAGCGCCCTAGCAGAATCCGCCAGCGGGAAAGCCCAAGCGATGAATCTTCGTCCACGCGCCGTGCGCGCGCTCTTAAGCCTGCTGCTGCTCGCCTGCGTGCTGGCTGCCTCGGCCGCGCGCGCGCAGCTCACCATCGAAATCATCGGCGGCGGCGGGACGACGATTCCGATCGCCGTCGTGCCGTTCGCGGGCGAGGCGAACTATCCGTATCCGCTTACCTCGATCGTGGGCGCCGATCTCGCGCGCAGCGGGCTGTTCAAATTGATCGACTCTGAAGGAATCAATCCGCGACCGACGCGCGCGGAAGACGTTCGCTTTGGCGACTGGACCGGGCGGGGCGCGGACGCGGTCACCGTCGGTAGCGTTACGCCGCGCTCGGACGGGAGGGTCGAGGTGCGCTTCTTCCTCCTCGACACCGTGAAGCAAACGCAACTCGCCGGTTTCTCCTACGTGGTGACGCCTGCGCAATTTCGCATCACCGCGCACCAGATCGCCGACATCATTTACGAAAAGTTGACAGGTGATGTAGGCGTTTTCAGCACACGCATCGCCTACATCGCCAAGCAGGGCACCCGCTACGAGCTGATGGTCGCCGATTCCGACGGCTACAACCCGCAGACGATCGTCACCTCGACCGAGCCGATGCTCACGCCGAAATGGTCGCCGGACGGCAGCCGCATCGCCTACGTCTCGCTCGAGAACAAGAAGCCGATCATCTACGTGCAGTCGCTCGCAACCGGCCAGCGCCAGGTGCTCGCCAACTTCCGTGGCAGCAACAGCGCGCCGTCGTGGGCGCCCGACGGGAACCGTCTTGCCGTGACGCTCTCGCGCGACGGCCTCTCGCAGATCTATCTAATCAATGCCGACGGCAGCGGCGTCACTCGGCTGATGAACTCTCCGGGCATCGACACCGAGGCGAACTTTGCCCCTGATGGCAAGTCCATCCTTTTTACATCGGATCGTGGCGGGAGCCCGCAGATTTACCGGCTGACGCTGGGAAGCGGCGCGGTAGAGCGAATGACCTTCGATGGCAGCTACAACGTGTCGCCGCGGCATCTGCCTGACGGCAAGGGTTTCATCTTCGTGCGCCGCGACGGCGGCCGTTTCAATCTGGCGATCTCGGATTTCGCGACTCGCCAGGTGCAGGTGTTGACGCAAGGTGCCGACGACGAATCACCGTCGGTGGCACCGAACGGAAAGCTGATCCTTTACGCGTCAGAGAATGGGGGCCGTGGTATATTGGCCGCAGTCTCCAGCGACGGCCGCGTGAAGCAGCGACTCACCGCCGCAGCGAGCGATGTGCGCGAGCCCGCATGGGGTCCGCTTACCAAATAACATCGAACATCGGAGAGACACAATGAACGAACCAAGATCCAGTAGTTCCACCTTGATGCTTTGCACGACCGCCGCATTGCTCGTGCTGCTCGGCGGTTGCCAGACCACCCCGAAGACCGAAACCGGCGTGCCGGTCGAGGAGCGCACGCCTTCGACCAGCAGCACGACCACGACGGGCTCGAGCGCGGGCGGCGTGTCCGGCAGCGCCACCGCCAGTACGACGAATCCGCTCAAGGATCCGCGCAGCATCCTCTCGAAGCGCAGCGTCTATTTCGACTTTGATCGCTATGAGGTCAAGGACGAGTTCAAGCCGCTGGTCGAAGCGCACGCGAAATATCTGAGCGGCAACAAGAGCGCCCGCATGACCGTGCAGGGCAACTGCGACGAGCGCGGCAGCCGCGAGTACAACATCGCGCTGGGTCAGCGCCGCGCCGACCAGGTGAAGCGCATGATGGCGCTCTACGGCGCTACCGACGGCCAGGTCGAAACGGTGAGCTTCGGCAAGGAAAAGCCGCGGAACCCGGGCCACGATGAAGGCGCCTGGGCCGAGAATCGCCGCGACGACATGGTTTACGCGGGCGAGTAGCAGGCTCGCGAAGTAACGAGAGGGGGAGATGACGCGCGGGCGCAGAGAGAAGGCGCGAGCGCCCGTGGTACTGCTTGCGCTGTTTGCCTTGGCTTTCGCCAGCGCTCCGGCGCGGGGCGCGCTCTTCGACGACGACGAGGCGCGCAAGCGCATCGATCTCGTGCGCCAGCGCGTCGATCAAATCGAGCAGCGGCTGAGCTCGCTGGAATCGACGCTCAAGAGTCAGGGCCTGGTCGACCTTCTGCACGACGTCGAGCAGCTCAAGGCCGACGTCGCCACGTTGCGCGGGCAGCAGGAAGTGCTCACCTACGAGCTCGAGCAGGCGCAGAAGCGAAGCCGCGACCTGTACCTCGATCTCGATGGGCGGCTGCGCAAGCTCGAAGCGGCGGCGGGTGGCGCAGCAGCGGCGCCATCTTCCGATGCTGGAGCTGGTGGGCCGGGCGCGGCAAACCTGCCGGGACAGCCGGCACGCTCACCGGGCGGAGCAGCCGATCTCGCAGGAGAGCAGCGTGCCTATGACGCTGCGCTCGATCAATTCAAGAGCGGAGGCTACGCCGGTGCCGTGGCGAGCTTCCAGTCGTTCGTGCGCAGCTATCCGCGAAGTCCGCTCGCGCCTTCGGCGATGTACTGGCAGGGCAACGCGCAGTACGCGCAGCGCGATTTCCGCGGCGCGATCACCACGCAACGGCAGCTCCTGTCGACCTACCCCGACAGCCAGAAGGTCCCCGACGCGCTCCTCAACATCGCCAGCTGCCAGGGGGAACTGGGCGAGAACGCCGCCGCAAGGCGCACGCTCGAGGACCTCGTCTCCCGCTTCCCCAGCTCGGAAGCCGCCGGGAAGGCAAAGCAGCGGCTTGGCCGCTAAAGCTTCCTTCGCGCGGCGGCTCGTCGCGTGGCAGAAGGCCTTCGGCCGGCGCGATCTGCCGTGGCAAGGCACGCGCGATCCCTATCGCATCTGGCTCTCCGAGATCATGCTGCAGCAGACGCAAGTCGGGACCGTGATCCCGTACTACCAGCGTTTCCTCGCCGCGTTTCCCGATGTCGCGAGCCTCGCTGCGGCGCCGATCGAGCGCGTGCTCGAATTGTGGAGCGGGCTCGGGTACTACCGACGCGCTCATCTCGCGCACCACGCGGCTCGCATCGTCGTCGCGCAGCACGGCGGGCATTTTCCGAGCGATGCCGAGGCGCTCTCCGCGCTGCCCGGCATCGGACGCTCGACGGCCGCCGCGATCGCAGCCTTCGCGAACGGAGCGCGCAACGCTATCCTCGACGGCAACGTGAAGCGCGTGCTGGCGCGGCATGGGGGCATCACCGGCTTCCCGGGCGACGCAAGAGTGCAGCGCCGGCTGTGGCGGTGCGCCGAAGCCTTGCTTCCACGGAGCGACGTCGCGACCTACACGCAAGCGCTGATGGACCTCGGCGCGACGGTTTGCCTCGTGCGCAGGCCGCGCTGCGAATCCTGTCCGGTCGCGCGCGATTGCATCGCTCGGCGCGAAGGTCGCATCGCCGAGCTGCCCGGCTCACGTTCGAAGAAAACGCTCCCGCGCCGTGAGGTCACCGTGTTACTCGTCGAGCGCAAGGGCGAGGTGCTGCTCAAGCGGCGCCCCATGACCGGCGTCTGGTCGGGTCTGTGGAGCTTGCCCGAGATCGAGACCGGAGGGAATCTCGTTGCGCACTGCCGGGCGCAATTCGGCGTGAACGTCATTCCGCAGACGCCGTTGCCGGCGATCGAGCACGCCTTCACGCACTTCCACTTGACCCTGCATCCGCTGCCTTGCGCCGTGCGCGAGGAGGCGGCACGCACCCAGGAGCCGGGAGTGGTGTGGATGCCGCTCGATGACATTGCCGGCGCGGCGCTGCCCGCACCGATCAAGAAACTGCTTCGCTCGCGCGCTACTTCGCGCTTGCTGGCGCAGCAGGGCTGAGTGCTCGCAAGTCCGCCGGCAGCAGCGAGTCCGCGCGCTCGCCGTAGGCGCTGCGGAACGCGACGATCTCCTTCGTCGCCTCCTCGATCCGACCCTCGCTTCGCAACTGTCGGATCAGCTTGATCCAGTCCTCGACGCTGCGAGGCGCGGTCTTCGCTCTCGGCGCCGCCTCGAGCGCGTCTTTGGCCAGGGCGCTCTGCGGCTCTTCACGCTTCTGCTCAAGTAGTGCGCCTCCAGCCACGCCGGGTGCGGCCGCGGCCGGCGCAGCGGCCGGAGGAGGCGCTGCATGCTCGCCTTCTTCGGCCCGCGCTCGGTTGTTTGCTTGTGCCCTGACGACGGCATCGCGCTGCGCGTCCATCTCAGGTTTCGCAGCGGGAGATGGTTCGCTGCGGCGCGCCGGTTCGGCGGGTGGCGATGCCGGAACGGCGATATTGCCAGCCGAGTCCTGCTCCACCGCGCGCGCGGGCTTGTCAGCGACGTCTAGTTGTCGCCGGGCTTTGAGCTCGTTCTGCATTGAGCCGGCGAGCTGAGCGCGTTCATCGACTGCGGCTTCCTTCTTCGCGGCGATAGGCGGCGGTTTCTGGGCAAATGCGTTCGATACCTGGCTGGACGAATCCGGCCGTGCGCGCGACGATGCGGGTGGACCGCTGGCTGAATCAGGTGCCGCGGGCGCAGACGAAGGAAGCGGCGCCGAAGCAGAATTCTGCTGCGCGACCTTCGGCAGTTCGGACACGAGCGTCGGCGTGACCTGCTCGGGCGGAGTGAGCTGCAACAAGCCGACCGCGATCACCGCCACCGTCGCCGCGGCCGCGAACGGGTACCACCAATGCTTGTCGCGCTTCCGGCGCGGACCGGACTCCACCGCACGCCGAGCCGCAGCGCGAATGGCATCGTCGAGGTGAGCCGGCGGCTCATCGCGACTGGCGGCACGCCAAGCGGCGTCGATGCGCGGATCGCGCTCGATCTCGCTCATCGGGCTTCCTTGCGCCCGCCGTGCAAGGCATCGGTTGGGTCTCGGCCCGCTGCGATTCGCGCGCGGTCGCGCTCTTCGAGCCTCGCTTCGCGCCGCGCGCTCATCGCAAACCCTCGCGCAAATCGTCATCGAGCTCGTCAAGCTCCGCACGCAGCTTCGAGAGCGCGTAGCGGAGCCGGCTCTTCACGGTTTCTGCTCCGACTCCGGTCAAGGCCGCGATCTCGGCCAGCGACATCCCGGCCTCCTGCTGCAGCAGAAACGCTTCGCGCTGCGCGGGGGGAAGCGCGGCCAGCGCGGCTCGCAGGCGCTCGCCCAGCTCGCGATTCTCGGCCCGTGGCTCGGGCTCGCTCGCTCGCGCTGCCGGGAGTGCCATCACCGCGTCCTCGTGCGCTTCGTCGTCGGAGGAGACGAGCGTCAAATGGCCGCTGGCGCGGAAGTGGTCGATCATCCGGTTGTGCGCGAGGCGATAGAGCCAAGTGGTGAACTTCGCAGTCGGTGCGTAGCTCGCGCGAGCGCGGATGAGATTCATCCATACGTCCTGGAACAACTCGTCCGCGACGCCGGATTGCCGGCACTGACGCGCCAGGTAGCGATACACGCCGCCCTTGTGTCGCGCGTAGAGCATATCGAACGCCGCCGCATCGCCCGCGGCGTAGGCGAGCATGAGCTCCTCGTCGCTTTGTGCTGGAGCGGACATGGCCCGCCCAGTATGCGAGGCGGGCCATGGAGTGGCAAGCGCGGGCTATCGCGGATCAGGCACGAAGCGGCCACGATCGGGAAACGGATCGGGGCGGAAGCGCGCGACGGGCGGAACGGCGACCGGAACGCCTTGCGCCAGGAGGTTCTCGTAGGAATCGTAGTAGATCGCGATCGTCTCGGATGGCGCCTCGCTCGCGCGCTCGAATTGCGTGTAGCTCGCGTATGAGGTCTCGCTGCGACCGTGTCCGGTGCCGAGCCGCTCCGGCGGCGATTGCGCGAGCGACTCGGTCGCAGCATCACGCGCGGCACCCGCGGCGCCAGGGGCCGGAGCTGAGCGAGGCTCCGCCACGGCGTCCTTGCGCTGCAGCTGATCGAGTGCAATCGGCCGCACGCGCTCGCGAAATAGCGCCACGCCGATGACCCCGACGTTCTCGAGGCGTCCAGTGCGCGCCGCGTACGAGTCGGGGAGCGCGGTGAAATAGAAGGCGGCGGTACGCGACATGCTCTTGCGCCAGCCGGCGATGTCGGCGGTCTCGCCCGGCGCCAAAACGTAGCCCGATTGCGAGGGCGAGGCGCTGTCGCCACTGATCACGTTGACGCCGTCCACGCTCATCACCGCGAGCACTCGCCCGCCGCTCGGGTTGCGCACGCGGATCGCGTATTCGTTGCCCGGCTTGCCGACGACGTAGCGCCGTCCCTGGTGCCAATATGTCGGCAGCACGCGCCCTTCGCTGCGATCGAGAATCTCGACCGTCGCCGGTGCAACCGGGGTGACGACGTGTGCGCCAGCGGCTCCAATCAGCGTCAATCCGGCAGCGCCGATCATGATGCGCGCCGACCATTTCCCTCGAACATGCATCTCTCTTTCTCCTTTGCCGCAAAGAGATGCGGCCTTCAGGCTGTTAACGCTGCAGCGGTTCCCGCGGGGTTAAGTGCGATAATCCGCGCCTCGAAAATGCCCGATACCGCTAACCTTCCTGCGCTCGTGGCCTGGTGCGGCTTTGTGCTCGCCGTCGTGTTCGGCGCCGTGGCGAGCCGAGTGAACTTCTGCACCATGGGCGCGGTGACCGACGTGGTCACCATGGGCGACTGGCGGAGGATGCGCATGTGGCTCCTCGCCATCGCGGTGGCGATCGCCGGCGCGACCTGGCTCGAGGCGACAGGGCTCGTCGATCTCGGCAAGTCGATCTACACCGCGCCGAAGATCGCTTGGGCCTCGCATCTCGTCGGAGGCTTTCTCTTCGGCTTCGGCATGACGCTCGCGTCCGGATGCGGCAGTCGGCTGTTGCTGCGTTTCGGCGCCGGAAATCTGAAATCGCTGGTCGTTCTCCTCGTGCTCGCGGTGTCGGCCTACATGACGCTCAAGGGACTTTTCGCGGTGTGGCGCGTGGCCACACTCGATGCGCTGCGTCTGGACGTCGGCGCGATCGGCGCCGCGCACTCCGATCTCGGCGACGTGCTGAGCGCGGTTTCGGGCGGAGCCTCGATCAAGATCGCGCTTTCACTTGCGATCGCCGTGGCGATAGCGGCGTTCGCGTTCGCCAGCCGTGAGTTCCGCTCGAGTCGCGCGATGATCGGCGGCGCGCTCGTCATCGGCGCCGTCATCGTCGCCGGCTGGTACGTCACCGGGCACCTCGCTCATCTCGCCGAAGATCCGCGCACATTGGAAGAGGTCTATATCGGCACCAACTCGGGCAGGCCGGAGTCGTACAGCTTCGTCGCGCCGGTCGGGTACACTCTGGAATTGCTGCTTCTGTGGAGCGATCAGTCACGAATCGTTACATTTGGGATCGCGGGCGTTCTGGGGATGATCGTGGGCGCGGCCGGCGTTGCACTGGCCACACGGAGCTTCCGTTGGGAAGGATTCGCCTCGATCGAAGATCTCGTCAACCATATCGTCGGTGGCGTGTTAATGGGATTTGGTGGGGTGACCGCGTTGGGCTGCACAATCGGGCAGGGGCTCACGGGACTCTCCACGCTGGCGCTGGGCTCGCTGATCGCCTTCGCCTCCATCATCGCCGGATGCGTGGCGGCATTGAAATATCAGTACTGGAGAGCGGATTGAGCATTGACGCGGTAAACTTGGGCGGCTGACGAGACTCCGACATGATCGTCTACGACCTGGTCTGCAAGCATCGCCATGGCTTCGAGGGCTGGTTCAGCTCGAACGAGGACTTCCAGCGGCAGCGCGAGGCCAAGCTGATCCGCTGCCCGCTGTGCGACGATGCGGCGATCGCGCGCCGGCCTTCGGCGCAGGTGCGCGTAGGTCGCGCCGCACAGCCGAAAGAGGACAAAGACATAAAGAAGGTCGATGCACAGTCGCAGAAACCCGCCGAGGTCGCCTTGGGCGGCGACGCTGATGTGCTCAAGATGATGCGGCGGCTCGTCGCCGACACCGAGAACGTCGGCCGCGCCTTCGCCGAGGAAGCGCGCAAGATCCATTACGAAGAAGCGCCCAAGCGCGGCATTCGCGGCCAGGCGACTCCCGACGAGGCCGAAGACTTGCGGGAAGAGGGCATCGACTTCATGTCGCTGCCGCCATTCCTGACGCGCGACTTGCATTGACGCGCGCGAGGCTCGCCACGGGCTCGCCTCGCTTGCTATAATTCGCGGCCTTCGGCGGGCCGTTAGCTCAGGTGGTAGAGCAGCGGACTTTTAATCCGTTGGTCACTGGTTCGAGTCCAGTACGGCCTACCAGTTTCCAGCGATGTGTCCCTGCGAAGACGTAGCCGCACCGCCTCGACTGCCCGTGCACTCCGCCCCTCCCGAATCGATGATCACGCGCCGCGTCTTTTGCGCCCTGCTCATTTGCCTGAGCGCGATGCTTCTAGGCAGCTGCAACTCGGGCGAAGGTGTGGGCGCCGCCGCGCACACGCCTCGGCTCCGGGTAATCAACCTGATCCCGAACTCGACGACCATGCAGCTTACAGTCGGTGGCTCGGTCGCCGCTTCCGGGTTGCCATATCAGGGCATCACCGAATACATGGACATCGCCGCGGCCCCGGCCACCGGCTCGACCACGCTCGAGTTCAAGGTCAGCGTGGACGGCGGAGCCACCACGCTGATCGACACGTTCAACACTATCAGCGTCGGCCTGGATTACACGTTCATCGCCTCCGGGCCGGTGGAAGCGGCGCACTCCTCGGTGTTCCTGGACACGGTGACTCTCATCCCGGATGGCGGTACGTTCGAGCTTCGTGTCGTCAACGTCGCGACGTCGACCAACTCGGTCGACATCTATCTCACTCCGCCCGGCACCGACCTTTCGGCCACCGCGCCGACGATATCGGGCGCAGCTTCCGGGATCATCACGCCGTTCACCCTAGTCAACACCTCGACCTACGAGCTGCGGATCACGCCGAACGCTACCAAAGACGTGATCTTCGACGTGCCCATCGTCAACTTCCCCGACAAGGGCATCGCTCAGCTGGTCGTGTACGGCACGTTCAGCTCGCAGCTTGTCGACGCTGCGGTGCTCAACATCGACAGCACGGGCACCGGGCAGAATTACGACAACACTCTGGCCGCATTCAAGTTCGTGAACGCATCGTCGGTCGGCGCGCCGCTCAACGTGTTCGTGGACGGCGTTCTCACGCTGGCGAATATTCCCTTCGCCGGAGTATCGAGCTATCAGAAAGTCAGTGCAGGCCAGCACAGCATCTCGGTGCAATCCTCGGCAACGCCCGGCTCGATTCTGCTCTCGCTGGTTACGAGCCTGGGCAGCGCGAGCGACTCGTCGATCGTGGTCAGTGGCGCGGCCGGGACGCTGCAAGGACTCGTGCTCTCCGACAACAACCTGCCTGCCGGCTTCCTGCGCGCGAAAGTCCGCTTCATTAACGCGTCCCCCGATCTTGCCGCGATGGATGTGTACGTGAACTTCGCCAAGACTTTTTCGGGCGTCGCGTCGAACTCAGGATCGCCATACACCGAGCTCGTCGCGGATGCGCTCGGAAGCACGACCTACCAGTTCGACTTTAATCTCGCCGGGACGTCCACGAAAGTGCTGACCATACCGGCCGTGCCTCTCATTACCGGCAAGACCTACAGCGTTTACGTAGTCGGCCCGGCGGCAGCACTGCAAGGTGTGGTAGCCGCCGATGACTGATCCAACTCACGTTGCTGGCGCTTCGGCGCAGCACGTATAATCCGCCGCTCCCCGGGGAGAGGTGTTTGGAGACAACGATGAACTTACGGTCAGCCCTCGCCATCTTCCACTGCCTGCTCGCATTGACGCTCGCTGCTTGCGGACATAGCGGAAACGGCGGCGGTAACACCAATCTGCGCGTCGTGAACGCGATCCCCGACGTGCCGTCGGTCAGCGTGACCGTCGGCACGCCCGGCGGAACAAACCCGCAGACCGTGGTCTCGAATCTGCCATTTCAGGGTCTCACGCAGTACATCGGCGTGCAGAGTGGCAACCAGGAATTCAAGGTCAGCGCGAACGGCGGCGCATCGAACGCGATCGACACGATTCTCGGGATATCCAGCGGCGCGAACTACACCTACGTCCTTTACAACCCGGTTGCCTCGGCGACTGGCCTGCTCATCAGCGATAGCAGCTTTGCGACCCCCGCCTCCGGCACCTTTGGCTTCCGGGTGATCAATGCAGCAACAGGCGTTGGCCTGGTCGACGTGTACCTGACGCCACCCGGGACGGACATCAACAGCACCTCTCCCACGGTCAGCAGCGTCGCACCCGGTGGCGTGAGCCCCGTGCTCTCGCCCAACGCAGCGACGCTGGAGCTGCGCGTGACGGCCGCGGGCACGAAGCAGATCATCTTCGACACCGCGGCCCAGAATTTCGCCAACGGAAGCAACTACCAGATCGTCGTCTACACCGTGGGCAGCGGCACGCTGGTCAACGTCGCGTTCCTCAACGTGGACACGAACGGCACCGGGCAAACCGAAGGCAACCTTCTCGCGAACTTCAAGGTGCTCAATGCCTCGCAGGTCGCCTCGCCGCTCAATGTCGCGGTCGACGGGAATCTGACGCTCTCCAACGTGCCGTTTGCCGCGGCGTCGAATTACGTCACGATCGCCGACGGCAATCACACTTTCACCGTGCAGGCCACCGCGACGCCCGGGTCGAACTTACTCACGCTGCAGACGAACCTCGCGGCAGCGACCGATACGTCGATCGTCCTCAACGGATCTGCGGGAGCGCTGGTGGGGACCGTGCTCACCGACAACAACCTGCAGCCTCCTGCCGGTCGCGCGCACATCCGCTTCGTGAACAGCTCGCCCAATCAGGGGCCGCTCGACGTCTACGTCAACTTCAGCAAGCAGGTGTCCGGCCTCGGGACCAACGCCGCGTCGGCGTACGTCGAGGTGACCGCGGATACCACGCTTGGCACCGCCTTCGAATTCGACTTCAACGTCGCGGGCACGACGACACCAGTATTGAAGATGGCGAATACGACGATCATCGGCGGACACACCTACAGCATCTACGTGATCGGCCTGTCGACGGGGCTGCAGGGCGTCGTCGTGAAGGACCACTGAGCGTATAATCTGCACCTGCCGCCGGGGCGCCTCGCGCCACGGCGGCGATCGTAGAAAAAACGAGAATCCGTCCCGGGTCGTTAGCTCAGCTGGTAGAGCAGCGGACTCTTAATCCGTTGGTCGAAGGTTCGATCCCTTCACGGCCCACCAATCCAATCAGCGGGTTAGCTTGATGCATTGACCCGCTGCTTGTCTCGAGTGTGACAAAAGTGTGCCAAATCCACGACGTTTTTGTCACACCGCCGCTCGATTCTCGCGGCGGCGGCCGCTAAATGCTCGGTGCCGAACTTCGCGTAGCGATCGACCATCACGCGCGACTTCCAACCACCCAAATCCTTGAGCTCGTCGCAACTCGTGCCGGCCTGCCGGTGCCACGATGCCCATGTGTGCCGCAGATCGTGGAACCGGAAATCCGTAATGCCTGCTTTCGCCACCGCGGCATGCCAAGCGGTATTGGTCACTTCCCAACCGATCGGCTCGCCACGAAACGTGAAGCAGAACACCGGATGCTTGCCGCGCTCGGCTTTGAGCACGGCAATCGCATCGCGATTCAGCGGGACGCCTCGCGGCGTTCCATTCTTGGTCTGGTCGATCCAGGCGGTTGCGCGTTTCAAATCCACCCGGTCCCATTCCAAGCCAGTGATCTCCCTAGCACGGCATCCTGTCGCTAGCGCGAATCGGACCAGCGCGGCAAGGTGAGGCGGACAGGCGGCGATGAGCCGTTGAGCCTCCTCTCGCGTGAGCCATCGATCGCGCTCGGACTCGCCTGGCAGCAGACGGATCTTCGGAACACGGTCGATCCACTGCCACTCGTCGCGCGCTGTGCGCAGAAGATTGCGAGCGACCGACAGATACCGATTCACCGTCGCCGGCTGATTGCCGCGCTTGAGTTCGGCCTGAGTAATGCGCCAGATGACGTCGCCGTCGATGTCGCACAACATCAGCTGTCCCAGGTAACGATCGAGGCCACGACAGATTCGCCGACTGTCCGCAAAGCTCCGCAGATGCGACCTTCATCCCGAATTTGTCCGCTCGAAACGCCTCTAGCTTGATTTTGGCAAGCAGGGCTTCGGCTTCGTCCCGGTCTTCAGTCCCAGAGCTCTGGCGTATGCGCTGGCCGTTGGGCAGCGTTGTTGCAATCCACCAAAAGCGCGATCGTCCGCGCCGGTAGATTCCGGCAGTACGGGCCATTTGGACTCCTTTCCGGCCCGCCCTCGCTGCTTATACTCGTCGAGCCACCGATCCAAGTCAACGCGGTCGTAAAGAAGCCGGCGGCCGAATCGGATCGTCGGGATGTCCATGGAGGCCAGCAGCGTGACGCCAATGCCTAGGTACTCGGCGGCTTCCTCCTTAGTGAGGCAGCGGACAACCGGGCGCGGCAGTGTCGATGACTCGTCCATCGTAGGGCCGTGGGGTGAAGACGGCGACGATGGTGAACGCTTGGTGCCGAAGTGACACCCTGCTGCAACGTAGTGTGACGTACTCGAGCGTACTCTGGCATGGCGCTAGCCGCGTGAGCTACACGTCAGTGCGAGAGCTAGATGTTTAGACGCCCCCGAGCGAGCTCATTAGCAGCGATCAAAAACGTCAGTTTTCAGCGAAGGCGACACCG